>Ga0210057_1000138_pt1 | contig 140930 bp, 147 predicted proteins | sample CryGeyCG2114_010_2_FD_183968 | JGI IMG/M metagenome (GOLD analysis project Ga0210057, IMG submission 183968) | Groundwater microbial communities from aquifer - Crystal Geyser CG10_big_fil_rev_8/21/14_0.10 (SPAdes) (version 2) | ecosystem: Environmental > Aquatic > Deep subsurface > Groundwater...
GCGCCAAGTTCTTTCTTGCTTGGAACCTCAATGTATGCAATGTTCCGTTCTTTGCACAAAAGCGGTAGGTGTGCTACAATTGCTTTTGGGTCAACGTCTTTTGCGACCACTACAAGCTTTGCAACACTGCGTTCAATTGCTTTTGTTACTTCATTTGTTCCTTTTCGGATTTTTCCGGTATTAGCAGTTGTTTCTAAAAGTTCATAAACCTTATTGGTTAACTCATTTGCTGCGTTTTCAGCATTCATTGTCAATAGTCACCTCTTATCATCGGTTAATTCTTCACGAAACCTCATCAGTATTTAAACGTTTGCTCTATGCTAAAGCCAGCTTCTTACTCCAGTTATTTTTTATTATACCTATCCTAAACTAAGACTCCCAAAAACTGAGATAATATAAGTTAGATAAAAGCGGGTTATTTACTGGCGGAAATATGTTTCTTGTACATAAAATGTTTTAAACGTATTGTAATTTTAATTGAATCATGAGCAATAAAAATTCTTTAGGTAGTAGGGAATTGCTTGAAAATGTTTATTCTATTTTATCAGAAAAGTATTTGTTTAAAACAATTGATTTTCCAGAAGAATATCAAAATCAAGATCCAATTTTTGCGAAAGATCCAATTTTTGGGAAAAGGCCTACATCTGTTATAGCTCTAGATTACTTTGATCAAAATAAGCGTGGTTATATGGTTTATAATAGTATTAATGTACTAAAAGTAGGGAACAATATCTGGGCTGTTGGTTTAGGAGAGTTAACTGGAGAAAATCACCTCATTGAAAGATATACTGGGGATATAATATGGTTAAAATTAGAATTAGGAGAGAAGAATGAAGAAGAACTTAGAACTGAATTATTACGCAGAACACGTAGCTTAGCTAGTTATACAGATGGTAAATTGTTTCTTCCATTCATTCGAGATGGTTATAGGATTTTTGAGAGTTTGAAAAAACATAACCTGAATGAATATGTTGTTCAGGAAGCAGAGTATAATAACACGCGCAGTATGAAATTTAAACCTGAGTTTGCAGAACTTTTAGCGAATACAATCGAGAGTATTCTAGAGTAAGTAATTTTATGTAAAAACAGTTAACAGTAGCCAGCAAGCAAAGAAAAAAAATCCTAATCCAATGTCAAACTTTGAGCCTGTTTCAAATCTTCCGTTAAATACTACAAAGCTAGCGTTGTAAGGATAGAGTAGCTGAATGCCTCAGTTAGTTAGCATGTCCAGAAGGAAGTGAGAGAGTATTCCTAAGCTTAAAGCAAAGCCGTAAGCATAATTCAATAGTATTGCAGGCAGTAAAAATATTAGTAGCATAATCCAAGAGTGCGTGACTCCCCGTGCCCGTAATTCTCGTTCAGCCAAAAAATAATTCTCTGAAAGAATTGCCCTATTAAACTGAAAGGATAGTCAATGTCTGGAAGCAAAGAACCGATAATGACTAAGAACATGGCAAAACCATCATTCCTGAAAAACAAACTGCCCAACAACAGAGCTAGGCTAACATGAGTAAATCCAATCATGCAAGAAAATGTTCAAAGAAATATTTAAATAGTGATTTTTAGATTTTTGTTAAATCTATATTTTTATAAACAAACTCACTTCCTTTTGGTGATATGCTTATAATATCCTGTTTTTCATCAAATTCTATAAACTTTTCTTTATGCATTTTTTTAAGTAGTTTTTTGAAGTTACTTGTGTTTGAATGTTCTATATTAGAAAAAAGAGTGCTATAATTCATTTGGTCCGGAAAATTTGAATATAAAAGAACTAATATTTTTTCTTTGTATGTAAGTTTTATATTCAAGATTCTTTTTTTGTTGTTAACTTCCCAAACAATAGGATAGTCAATGTTTGTCAATATTTTGACAGTTTTTATAGCCTCATCAACTGAAATTGCTTGTGTTTCTCTAACTAATTCTGCTAAAATCCATCGAACACTAGAGATTATAATATTTGCATCCATCTCATTAGGGTCTATATTATTGCCTATATGGCCAACTCCTCTATGATTACGTATTGTATAAATTGAGTTTACTAATCTTGGGATATGAAGACGTATGCTGTCAGAAAAATTTGTATTATTCTCAAAACCTCGTATTATTTGACTAAAATCTTTTCCTAAATTTTGCCCGAATGGTGTATAAGAACCGGTTGTTATGAATTGTAAAGTTCTAACTATACATTCACAGAATTTGGCACCATTAAGTTCAGAAGGTTCGAATCGTTTATGATAATAGTTTGTGAATAATTCTGTGTATCTTTTTTCTAACTCTGATATTATATTCTCCGGAATGTTTGAAAATATTTGTTTGAAATTAATCTTATCCATCTTCTGTCTTTTTTCCTAATTTTTTGTTTGATTTACGTTTAGAAGATGGTACCCATCCCTGTTCTATTGAGTCATTTAAAACTTCGCTTATAAATTCATCTGCTTCTATTTCTGCTGTTTTATCAAGAGAATAATTGTCATTGTTTTTTAAGATGCCTCTATCATTTGCTAAAAAATCATATGAGCTCCCATGATATAATCTCCAGTTTTTTAATTCTGGGTTTATTATATCTTTTCTTGATATTGTTTCTACATCCATTACTTGAGTATATATTCTTATCAATACATAAATTAGTCTTTTTATCGCGTCAATGCCATTTTTGGCTTTTAAATTTGATATGTTTCTTAGTAAGAAATGAAATTCACCTGAATCTGTTTTATAACCTAGTTTGTTAATTTGTTTTATGTCCTGAGATCTTTCTGGCAAGATTATGGGTTCAGAACTTTCTTTTTTAATATTCCCTTCAAATAATGATAATAATAGCATTTCAAGAGATTTTTCCTGAAGGTTTTCAGGTAGTTGTTTAACAAATTCAACAATTTCAGGTAACTTTTCTTTAAGTAGTTCATAATTATTTTTCATTCTGTTTGCCCTCAAGTTGATCAAGAAACTTTTTTAATTTGTAATTAATCATGAAGTAGCCTTTTTCATTAGTGACAAAATTTGATAATTGTGTTCCTAACATATTTTTAACTGAACCGATAGCAATAGTAGTTTCTTTGGATATGTCTTTTTGTGAAGCTTTTTCACTGGGAATGAAACCTAACATTGCTGAAACTTTCTTTGCAACTAAATATACCCCTATCTTTTTGCCATTAGTTAATTTTTCAAATTCTTCATTAAATTCTATACCCCCTTCCCTATCTATTTTTACGTAATTCTGTATTATTGTTTTGGCAGTTTTTATATCCAGTTTTTCTGCTTTATCGATTATTAGATCTGAAAAGAAAGAATGCAAATCTTCCATGCGTCCTTGATTATTATCATTTTCCATTTTATACATCCAAGTAGGAAAACTTTATAACCAAGAAATTAGTACTCCTCAATTGCACTATCGGAAATGCCTATCTTGGTATTTTCTTACTTTTTTTATTTATATTAAATTATTAAGTTGGCTTATCTTTAAGTTGTTTATGCCTGTTCAGTTGTGAATTTACTAATCAGTTCAAAACATTGTTCTAATCCTTTAGCATACATGTCCGCGAACGTTAATTGTTTAGAGCAAACATTGTTTTCAGAACCAAACAGCTCATTGTTCGTGGCTTCAAAAACTATTATGTTGCCTTTCTTGGCGAACCCTGTTTGGTTGAAAAGCTTGTGAACATCGTTCTTTGTTAGATAAACTTCTGTGTAACCTGTGGTGTTTTTTGTGTGTTTGCTGAAGGATTTAGTTAATCCTAAGGCATGTCCAGGAAACTCTTTTTTCAGGTATTCTTCTATTTCTTGGTCGTTGATTGGTAGCGTGGTTCTGAAGGCTGGCTTTTTTGGCGTTCATATTTTTTTAAGAGAGTCTGTTGCTTGCGTGTTCATGCTTGGAAATACTGCGCATGCGATGACGGTTGTCCATTTGCCGTCTTTGTTTCCTTCGGCTGACTGGCAGATGTTTCTGGTTTTGAATTCTTTGCCGCTTGCTTTGTATAATTTTTTACGCTCGTCCCACGCGGTTTCCGGGTCAAACTCGAGTCCAAGCGTGGTTGCAAGCATAGTTGCTGCAAGGTCTTCAGCGTAATCTCCTGATTTCTTTTTAGTCTCGCCATGACCGTGATGTTCTGACAAGTAGCCGTACGTTTCTTTTTTGGTGTGGGCAACGCCGATAGCTGCTGAAATAAGCCGGTTTGGCTCGTTTGTTTCTGAGCGAGCCATTACACAGAATGTGATTTGTCCTGGAGAAAGTAATTTTGTTCCCTGCGCTTTGGTAATAACTTTGCAATTTGGCGGCAAGATGCTTGAGACATAGACAAGGTTGCATTTTTCAATGCCCGCGTCACGCAGCGCGAGCTCAAATGAAGCGAGCTTGTCTTTGTGCACGCCAACGCCTTTTGCAAAGAATACGTGAGTTGGAATCATACGTGTGTTAGAAGCGTTAAAGAGTTAAAAAAACTTTTCCCTATCAAACGTTAGTTGTGCGCGTACACAAACGTGAGCGGAGTTTTCTTGTCAAGTCTGACAAAACCAAAGCGCACAAATTGGAGGGTAGTGCCGATTTTTTCTTTTGCAGCTGCCAGTTCTGCAATGCCCTCAATGGTTGTGCCATCAGCCATGAGCACGACGCACTTCTTGCCTTCATGATTAACCCACTGAATTTTTTGCAGGTTATGCAATACTGAAATATCTCCTTTAATAGCAAGGGTTTTTGCATCTTTTTTCACTACGTTGCCAATATTCATAAGCCGCGTTTTCTTGCTTTTTTTAATATTTGCAAGGTCTTCACGGTTCAAGTAGAGCGTGCTTGCAACATTCACTTTGCGAGAGCCAAGTGCTTCATTAGTAGGATGGTTTTGAATGGTAACCTCAGAAATGTCTTCAAGACCTTCTACTTTTGCGCGTGTTTGGTCTTTGACAAAGAAGTAACGTTTTGTCTCGCTGTCAATTAAATCCTTGTCATGTGCAGCAAGCATTTCTTCTGACAGGCTTATTTTTCCGCCAGTCACGCCCGCGTCAATAATGAGTTTTCGAATCGCGTTTGGGTGGAATCCTCTGCGTTCATATGATGCAATCATAGGCAGTTGCGGGTCATCCCAGCCAGTGTATATTCCTTTTTCAATACCTTCGCGTATGAGGCTTTTACTAAACGTTCCGGGACCAACAAAACCCATGTGGCCCAGCGTTATTGTGGTAGGATAGTCCCAACCAAGATACGTGTACACCCATTTTTGGCGCAGAGTTGAAATAGCAAGGTCTTGACCGCGTAAAATATGGGTGACACCAAAATCGTGGTCATCTATTGCACTTGCAAAATCAAGAAGCGGCCAGACGGTAAATTTGTTTTTTGTCATGGCATGATTTGGCTTGTCAATAATGCGAAATGCCACCCAATCGCGTTGCGCCGGGTCTTTGTATTTCATGTCTGTTTTGATGCGCACAACAGCGTGTCCTTCTTTTAACTCCGCAGAGAGCATAAGTGACCACTTGCGTTCGTTCTCATAAATAGATTGCATACGGCACGGGCACGCAACGCCCGCCCCTCTGCGTTCACGCCATTCAGCTGCGTCGCATGTGCACACGTACGCGCGATTCTTTTTGAGAAGACCTGCCATGACGTGATAGTAGCGATCAAGACGAGCGCTTGCGCGTGATTCTTTGTGCACGTAGACGCGCAGCCAGTCAAGGTCTTTTTGCAATTGCGTGTACGCTTCTTTTACCGGTCTTTTGTTCTCGTTTTTTGGGTCAGTATCATCATAGCGAAGAATAAAGGTTCCCCCATATTTTTGCACGAAATAATCATTAAGAATAGCAACGCGCGCGTTACCAATATGCATGCTTGCGTTTGGGTTTGGCGCATAACGCATCGTGACGTTACCTTTTACGTTTGGAAGTTTAAGTTCTTTTTTTGACACTTCTTTTTTGTCAAGAATGTGCGGGTCAATTTTTAGTAAGCGCACTTTTTGGGAAGAAATATCAAGCCGGTTAACCTGGTCTACAATTTCTTGAATGCGTTTCATGGCAAACGCAACGCTTTCACGCACTGACGGTTCTTCTTGCACGACTTTTGAGAAAATCGCCTTTGCTTCTGCGCGTCCATCATGTTCTACCGCGTTTTTAAGCGCGTACTTCTCAATGATTTCATCCATTCTGTATCTTTTCAAGTCAGTTCTAATTAATTAAGATTCTCCTTCTTGAGTCCAACCAAGTCTCGCGCGCAATAACAAAGTATAAATTTCTAAACACACTCTTGAGCAGGTATGTCTTATGTGCTTGCAGCAAGTGTTAGAGAGGAAATTCTCAATCAATTACTTGATGACGGCAAATTTGCCGTGCATGATTTTAAAGAGCCCTATGCTGATTTCGTTGACAAGTTTGGTGCTATGCTGACGCGCGGTTTTGACAATTTGTACGCGCATCTCCTGCATGACTCATTTTATCAAGCGCACTGGAGCGAGATTAATTACAACGAAGTGCAGACATTAGTGGCGCATCTTAAAAAAAATAGGCAACTCAAAGAATTGTTTAATGACGGCTTAGCACAATTTGATTTTGACCGTTTCACTATTAATTTTAGAAATAAGGTATATACTGCGCCGCATTACAACGATTGGTTTTCTTTTTTACTGCACGCAAACAAGGCTCTTGGCGCGCATGCACGTCCTGAACTTGGCGGTATTGCATCAGATATTGCGGGTGACGCGCGCAGTTCTGTTGAGGATGTGGAGATGCTTCTTGAATGGTTTGGTACTAGTATTGCTAAGGGTACTCAGAGTAATTTATGCGCGTTGCTTGACGACAAACGCGTGTTTAAAAAGAAAACATTCATGGGATTTGGCAATGACCGTTATGCGCGTTCAATTGAGCTTTCTAATAATTGGCGCAAAGCCACGTTTTTCGAGCGGGAAAATTCCATTGTCACGTGGTACATGCTTCTCTACAAGGGCATGGAACAATTTGTTACTAACAAGATGAGTTCATTTGACAAAAAAAGAAAGGCCATCCCCTTAGACGCGTTGTCTAAGGAGGATAAACTGTTTGTTAAACAATATTTAGTTGCGCTTGAAAACGTTGCTTAACTCACTCCAATGCGAGACGCTGGCCGTTTTGGAGGATGTGTGCTTCTTTTCCAAGACGCATGTTAAAGTCGTATGCAAGGCTGATAGCGTTTGCAAGCATGTCTACTGGTCCGTGACACGGAATGTAGTTTTTTGGGCGAAGCATTTTCATCAAATCACGATGGTCTTCTTTGCTTGCATGCCCGCTTGCGTGCACGTCTTTGAAAATACGCGGATGAAATCGTTTGAGTCGTTGTTCAAGCTCGGCAACGTTTGAAATGTTAACTGGAGAGGGTATCACATTTGATGAGAAAATGATTTGGTCTCCTTGCGAGAGCTTGTAGGGCAACTCTTTTTTTGAAAGACGGTCAAGCACCGCTCCTGGCTCGCCCTGGTGGCCGGTGGTAATGAGCAGGTACTTGTGTTTTCCTTCTTTCATGATTTCGCGCATTTTCTTTTTCACGTCAGGTCCGCGCGCATAAAGTTCAATGTCCTCTTTGAGATTGACAATGCCCACTTTTTCTGCGGCATTCATGTATTTTGCCATGCTGCTGCCAAACAAGACGGGTTTTCGTCCCAACTTCTTGGAGAGTTCAACAATGGTTTTGATGCGCGAAATGTGTGACGCGAACGTAGTAATCACAATTCCTTTGCCGTCGTTTTCAATGCCAAAGAGAATGTCTCTGAGCATTTCACGAACAACCACTTCTGAAAATGTTTTGGTTGGTTTTTCAACGTTCAAACAGCATGAGACAAGGGCGAGCACGTCTTTGCTTTTTCCCAATTCTTTGAGGCGTTTTGTGTCTGTTCGCGGTCCAAGAACCGGTTGTTCATCAAACTTCCAGTCGTTTGCGTACACCACAACGCCATAGGGCGTGTGCACGGCAACAATAGAGCACTCAACAGTTGAATGCGTTGTGTAAATAAACTCGATACTGATGCTTTTTGTGAGTTTTTTTGTCTGACCTGGTTTGAGAGCCAGAAGTTGGTTTGGGAGTTTCACGTTTGTATCTTTGATAAGCGCTTTAAGCACTTCTAACGTGAAGGGTGCGCCAATAATTGGCGCTTTTCCATAGGTTGGTGCCATTTTTGGAATAGCACTAATATGGTCAAGGTGTGCGTGTGAGCACACAATAGCTTTTACTTGTTTGCGATAGGGGATGAGAATCTCGTCATCAGGAAACGCCTGGATTTCAATGAGTTCTTGAACGCTCATTTCTCTCCATTCTTTTTCTTTAGGTAAGAGCAGGACTTTGCTTAAGTCCCAGCCCATGTCGAGAATGACGATTTCATCATCAACTTTGACCGCGGTCATGTTGCGGCCAACTTCTTCATATCCGCCGATTGAGAAAATTTCTACTGGCATAACTAATCATTTTATATATATTTTTTTGATAAATAAGTGTAAAAAATCACGTTCTAATGGTGTCTTTTTACTCTCTTTTTTCGTTTTCAATAATCTTGTTTATTGTCTATGGGTTTATAAATGTGATTGATGAGTTGCAATAAGTATTTATTATTAAATGTGTTTCACGTTCTCGTTATGGAGTTAGTAACCGTAAAGGATTCATGCAATATTGATTTTGACATCCTGCCTCTTGGCTCAATTATTTTTCAAAACAACTCTGCATACGGGAAATCAAAACAACACAGCACATTCCTGTTCCGTTTTAGCAAACTTGTTGGCGGGAGCTCAGCAGTACTGCGCATTGACCAGTCAACAAAACGCTGTGATATCGTGCTTCGCGGCACGTTTTCACAAGAAAACAAAAGCCTGATTCGCGCCCATTTTCTTGAGTTTATCGAGCACTTAGAAACCCTGCATAATGGCGTGCGCCTCAAGTTTGATGAATTTCAGGACGTGCTTAATATGCACTACACCCTGCTTAAAAATAAACTCTCACCGCAAAGCATTGCTTCTGTGCCTGTTGAGGATGACTCACGCAAAACAAACGATGTTGAACAGTCAGCGCATAAAGAAATTGAAGACTTAACCGCGCGATTACGCTTTATGTGAAACAACCCATTCTTTAACGGTCATCTTGTTTTTCTTGGCAACGCGTTTCATAAGTTTCATCGTGCCACTGCCGTATTGCGCAGCTTTTTTTGCGCGCCACGCAAACTTCTTTGGCACGCCAAGCTTTGATGCGGCATCGCGAAATATCCATTTCTTGTAGGAGTCTTTTATTTTAAGCTCTGCTTTTATGGGCAGCGCGTAACTGACGAGTTCTGAGTCAAGAAAAGGGAGCATGTGTGTTTTTCCATAATAGTTCATAAGCGGGATGTCTCGTTCCATATCTCGTTCCCACATTAACTTAAGACCAGTAAGGCATTCTTCATTAACATTTTTTGCCTGCTCGTGGCGCTGGTATCCTGCAAAGAGTTCTTCGCTTCCAAGCCCTGAGAACACCACGCTGTTTTTTGATGCTTTGAGCGCGTAATAGAAGGGAACGGCAATGCTGATTTTTACCGGGTCTGTTGTGTTGATAATGCGGACAATTTCAGGAAGGTCGCGCGTTAATTCGTTTTCACCAAACTCAACGGTTTTAATGGGAAACCCCAAATCTTCTGCAGCACCTTTTGCCCACATAAGGTCAGAACTGTCTTTAACGCCTGCAGCAAGTGCCGTAAACTTTTTGCCCCGCTGCTTTGCAAGAAACGCAATAGTAGTTGAGTCAACACCGCCAGAAAAGAGCAAATCAAACCCGTCAACTTCATCAAAAAAGGTGTGGAACCGGTCAATAATCACTTTCTTGAGTTTCTCGCCTTCATGCTCGTTTTTAATGCTAAGCGAGTTGACCCATGCTTTGTATGCGTCTTTATCAGCGCGTATGTGCGGTCTCATTGGTGTTTTTTCTACGGCATGCCTTTTTAACTATTGTGGCTGTTTGAAAAGAGCATTACCTATTCATTATTGAAAAAACAGGATACGCAAGACTTATAAAGCGCGTTAGTGTGTTCCTCTCTTGTAGGATTTAGCGGGACAACACAATTCGCGTGCTTTTTCTGCTTCTTTCACTCAAAAAAAGAGGAATAATCAACTAGTAATGATATAATTAACTATGACAACATTTAAAGAATTAGGCGTACAAAACGCCCTTATAACAGCAATTAACGAACACGGTTTTGAAAAACCAACAGAGATTCAGGAAAAAACAATTCCACTCATAGTCTCAGGAAGAGACATTATTGGCGCCTCAGCAACAGGTTCTGGAAAAACACTTGCATTTGCATCAGCAATTATCCAAAATACAACGCGTTCAGGCAGCGTGCAAGCGCTGGTTCTCACGCCAACACGCGAGCTTGCAGAACAAGTCTGTAACGCAATTAAGGCATTTTCAAAACACACAAAACTCTCAGTAATCGCCGTGTATGGTGGTGTGGGTATTGAGCCGCAAATAAGAAAATTACAAAGCGCTGACGTAGTTGTTGGCACGCCGGGCCGGATTCTCGACCACGTGTCACGAAGAACTATTAATCTTCAAAATACGCGTTTTCTCGTGCTCGATGAAGCAGACAAAATGTTTGATATGGGCTTTAAAGACGATGTTGAGCGAATCATTTCAAAAACGCCAAAAGAACGTCAAACCATGCTTTTTTCTGCAACCATCACTGAGGACGTAGTACACTTGTCTCAAAAGCATATGAATAATCCTGTGCGCGTTATTGCAAGCACACTTGTTGACCCAAAAAAGCTTCATCAAATCTATTACGATGTTGAGGATGGACTGAAACTGTCTGTTCTTGTGTACTTGCTCAAACGAGAAAAATCAGGCCTTGTGATGGTATTTTGTAATTCCCGAAGAATGGTTGACCGCGTTGCAAAAAGCCTTAAAAAACAAGACATTGACGCAAAAGCGATTCATGGCGGATTCTCGCAAAATCGTCGCTCAAATGTGATGGAGGAATTCAATACTGGCGAAGAACTCGTGCTTGTGTGCACTGATGTTGCTGCGCGCGGTCTTGATATTTCTGGCGTATCCCACGTCTACAATTTTGACATTCCTGACGAGGCAAACCAGTACGTGCATCGTATTGGCAGAACTGCCCGCGCAGGTGAAGCAGGTATTGCAATTAATCTGCTTTCTGCTCGCGACCATGAGAAGTTTTCGCACGTTCTCCACGAAAATGACCTTCACATTGAGCGCGTTCAAACACCCTATGTGCAGCGCGTGGCCCTTGAGCATGGCGATGAGGAAAGACGACGCAATTTTGGCCCGCGCAAACACCATAGAAACCAGAGCCGCAGCAGAGTAGCTCATGGAAGAAATCATCGCCAACGCCATTAGTTTTCAACAAAGTGAAACATGACCATATCTCCTGTGCTCACATTGAGTGCTTGAATGATTCCTGCGTTCACTTCAAGAATGTAGGTTGCATTTGCGTCATATATTTGGCACGCTGTTTTGCATGCAGGCGCGTTTTCAACAAGGTGTGTGATAGTGCGGTTTTCATCAAGCCACATAATATCAAGTGGGAAGCGCATATCTTTCATCCAGTAGCGCACCTGTTGCTCTTCTTCATACACAAAAAGCATGCCCCAATCTTGTGCAAGCGTGTAACGATTACTCAATCCCGTGTTTTTTTCAAACGCGCTTTTTGCAAGGTCAACATAAAATGTGTGGTTTGCAATCGTGACTGTGGGTTGTGTGGTGCTTATGCTCGTGCAGCCAAGCATAAATAAAACAGTAAGGGTGAGGATGCTGGTTTTGTGTTTCATAAAAACTCAAGATAGTCTCCAATCTCTACGTGGTCAACGTGTTTTGGGGGCAGTTCAATTACCCAACGTGCAGGCTCGCTTGGCGCGTATACATGCCAGGGTTTTGCAAGCACTTTGTCAATAACAACGCGCTCAGAATTAAGCCACAATACGACAAGGGGCGTAAAAACAAACATCATATGAATGGTTGCAGCATATTTGCTTTCAAAATCAAGCGGGAACACGTATGCTTTGTCAACGCGGCGTTTAAACATGGCGCCGAGGCTTTTTGAAATAAATGAGTTGCAGTACTTGACATTTTTTATGAGGTGTTTCTTTTTTGTGATGTTTTGAATCATTGCCATGCCCGTGTACCTACGTGTTGTTCTGTGCTTTTAATGTTTTGTAGCACCGTAATCCTTTTATGCTCTTTTTGAAAGCAGAATGCTTGTGAAAATGAGTATTAACACGCTCAATCCCTTGCGTGATGCGCTTACATATCTTCAGGCAAAGTATACGGAAAAACATTATGCAGTCAAAGCCGGTTACGTTTTGAAGCGTTTTGATGGGGCGCGTGCTGACAAACCCCCGTTTCCCCTTTTGACTCTAACTGACGCGCTTGCTGAATGCATGCATGCTGAACGCATAGGTGATACCCTTGGTATTGATGCAACACTCTATGATGTTCGTGCACATGAAGAAGTCTATAATTGGCGCGCGTTCATGGTAGAACAGAAGCTTTCAAAACCAGTTATTGAATCCTACTCTAAAAAACACAATCCTTCTTTTCCACCAAACGTAGACTATTATCTTGAGCAGGAAGCAAAGCTATAAGGTTTATAAAGCAGGTAGCATTTCTACTCTTTCATGTTTTTAGAGTGGAAGCGCACAAGCATGCAAAAATTAGCTGACGCGCGAAAGATTGGGCGTGTTGACGAAGACATCGGCACCATGATTGACTTTCTCAATAGTAAGGATGCGTTTTACACGACTTCAACATGCAGTGGCAGAATCACGCTTATTACCCTTCCTGAGAGTGGGAGAAAAGATGAGTCATTATTTGTTCACAAAAAACACACATTTGTTGATGCTGATGCCATGTTTGAAACACTCAAAGAACTTGTCACCCGCACTGATGAGGAAGTGTGGTTTAGAATGGAAGGTCTTATCATGCACGTTGGTTGTAAGACGCTAGAAAACGCAAATGCATTACTTGCTTGCGCGCGTGTTGCGGGCCTGAAAAAGAGCACGATTTTTTCTGCACAAAAACAAATCATTGTTGAAATTAACACGTCACAAAAAATTGACACGCTTGTTGCTGAACGTGGCACTATTGTTGTTCCAAAAGCGTATTTTACCCGTCTTGTTGAAAAAGCAAACAGTAAGCTCAAAGAAGTCAAAAAAAAGAATGAACAATTCTTTTCTATTCTCAAACAAACATTTTAGCGGTTATTCTTCTGAGAAGTCATCAATGGTGTATTTGAACTCGTCATCTGTTTTGATGTCACCGCGCGTTTTTAGGTATTCGCGGGCAAGCAAGTAAAATGCAACGCCAAGACTGCGTTTTCCTTTGTTGTTGCAGGGAATAATCAAGTCAACGTTCTGGGTTGAGTTGTTTGTGTCTGCAAGTCCCACAATGGGCACGCGAGATATTACTGCATCCTTGATTGCGTTCTTGTCAATCCAGGGATCTGCAATAAGCAATGCTTTTGCTTCAGTGTAGGAGGGAATAATAGGATTTGTAAGCGTTCCAGGATAGTATCGCCCCTGAACAGCGCGACACCCCGTGACACGTGAGAACATACTGATTGGTTTTTTTGCATTATCACGCCTGCCAACCACGATAATATCATTTGGTTCGAATTGTGATAAGAATTTTGCTGCGATTTTGATGCGTTCATCAATTTTTTGAATGTCAAGAATAGCAAGACCATCTTCGCGAACTTTGTAAATGTAATCGCGCATGAACTTGGTTTTGAACTTCATACCAATGTGAATGCCTGATGCTAAGTAATCGTCAAGCGCGGTAAGCAATCCCTTCACATTCTGTTGTTCATCAGTTTTTGTGCTTGCTGTCATTACGTCGAGTATAACCACACAACCCTTTAAAAGGTTTATTGTCAACAACTCGGTTTGGCAGTTCTAAGTAAGTTTTATAATTAACCAGATTTTATTATATGCGTATGGGCCAGGAATTTATTTTATGGTACAACCAAATTAATAAAACAGACACGCCGCGCGTTGGCGGAAAAACATCATCACTCGGAGAGATGATTAATAACGTTAACGTGCCCATTCCCGAATTTTTTGCCATCACCGCACACGCATACCAGCATTATATTGAGTATTCCGGGCTTCATGAGAAAATCACCTTAGCACTCAACAGTCTTGACGTGCACAGCATCGCGTCGCTTCAAAAAACTGGCGCAAAAATACGCCGCCTTATTAGAAATGGTTCAATCTCAAAAGAGTTGGAAACGGCGATTCGTGACGCCTACAAGAAATTTGAAAAACAGTTTGGCAAGGGATTGTACGTTGCGGTTCGCTCATCTGCAACAGCAGAAGACCTTCCCAATGCGAGTTTTGCAGGACAACAGGAAACGTATCTTAACGTGCATGGAGCAGCTGATTTGCTTGGAAAAGTGAAGGATTGTTTTGCCTCGCTTTTTACGAATCGCGCGATTAGTTATCGTGAAGACATGGGTTTTGACCATTTCAAAGTTTTTTTGTCCGTTACGGTTCAGCGCATGATTCGCAGCGACCTTGCATCGTCAGGAGTTGCGTTTACGCTTGACCCTGATTCGGGTTTTAGAAATGTGGTGTTTATCAATGGAAGCTGGGGTCTTGGCGAGTACATTGTGCAAGGTAAAGTAACGCCCGACGAGTTTGTTGTGCTCAAACCAACAAACACAATTCTCTCAAAGAAGCTTGGAAGCAAAAAAATAAAGTTTGTGCGCTCAAGCAAAGGCAATAGTGAAAAGAAGGTTTCTAAAAAAGACCGCGAGCAGTTCGTGCTCAAAGACCAGCAGATTACGCAGCTTGCGGATTATTGTACGCGTGTTGAAAACCATTACAAGCGGCCTATGGATTTGGAGTGGGCGTTAGACGGGCAGTCGCATAAACTCTACATCCTGCAAGCCAGACCAGAAACAGTTCATGCTTTAAAACATGAACACGCTCTTGAACATTACGCGCTCAAAGAAGAAAGCACGATTCTTGTGCGCGGAAAAGCAATTGGCAGAAAGATTGGTGCAGGAAACGTGCGTGTTATCAACAGTGCTGAGAACATTCACCAATTCAAAAAAGGTGAAGTGCTTGTTACTACCATGACTGACCCTGATTGGGAGCCCATCATGAAAATTGCGTCAGCAATCGTAACTGACCTTGGCGGCTCAACAAGCCATGCTGCAATTGTGTCACGCGAGCTTGGGGTGCCTGCAATTGTAGGAACTGCGTCAGCGTCTCACGTGCTCAAAAATGGTCAAGAGGTCACGGTTGATTGTACTGGAGGCGAGGGTCGTGTGTGGAAGGGCATGCTTGACTTTGTAGTGAAGAAAACAAAGATTACTACTATTCCAAACACAAAGACAAAGATTATGGTAAACATTGGCGAGCCTGACACTGCGTTTGACGTTGCCCAACTGCCTGTTGACGGGGTGGGTCTTGCGCGTGAAGAATTTATTATTGCAAACTATATTGGTGAGCATCCTCTTCATATGATAGCGCAAGGACGCGCGCACGTCTACATTGATAAGCTTGCTGAGGGTATTGCAAAAATTGCTGGCGCGTTCTATCCCCGCATGGTCACGCTTCGGCTCTCTGATTTTAAAACAAATGAGTATCGCACGCTCAAAGGGGGTGAGAAGTATGAGCCTGAGGAGGAAAACCCTATGATTGGATGGCGTGGCGCGTCTCGCTACATCAATAAAACGTTTGAACCAGCGTTTCGTTTAGAATGCAAGGCATTGCACAAAGTCATATATGATTTGAAGCTTAGAAACGTGGTTATCATGGTCCCGTTCTGTCGCACTATCAAAGAAGCAAAAGCAGTGCTTGCCATTATGGCAAGTGAAGGGCTGAAGCGCGAAAAAGACGGGCTTAAAATCATTGTTATGGCTGAAATTCCGTCAAACATTATGATGGTTGACGAGTTTAGCGAACTTTTTGACGGGTTTAGCATTGGCTCAAATGACTTAACTCAGCTCACGCTTGGCATGAGCAGAGATAGTGTCTTGCTTGGCAAAGAATTTGATGAACGAAACCCAGCAGTGCTGCGCTTGATTGACAAACTGATTCGTGACGCGCACAAAAACAAGAAGTATGTGGGCATTTGCGGGCAAGCGCCGTCAGACCATCCTGAATACGCAAAATTCCTTGTTGAGCGCGGTATTGATTCTATCTCGCTTAATCCCGATGTGGCGCTTGAAACAAAACTTCGCGTAGCAAAACTTGAGGCAAAGCGCTAAAACTTTTTATGCATGGAGGATGAAAAATACCGTATGTTTGAATTTGTAACGCGTTTTTTTGGTGCAGAATCACCTACACCTAATATTCTTTCAAAGCAAGTAGCGCTTCCGCGAGAAAAAGGTCAGGACACGCCAAAGTGGGTGAGCATTTTTGCCGCGCTTGAAGTTGAATTGCGCGAACGCGTTGATGAAAAAGACGCGCAAGAAGAAGCGCGCGAAGCAGCGTTGTGCATGCGTTTTATTTCAGGTGATGAGAAAAAATCAGAAGGAAGCAGTGTTGACGTGTTTGAGCCGTTTCACGTGTTTGAGGTGAATACCGTTTTGTTTGACTATGATGATAACCTATTTGAAGATGCAGACCACGCATTCTTTTTCATCCTCAAAGAAGCGCACAAGGTTCTCAAACCAAGCTTGAAAAATCCGACAGGCAAGTCGGACTATTTTGAGAAACTTATAACAGCGCCCCTTGATGCTCATGCAGTTGCAAAAGGCAAAGAGCAATTTCACGTTAACCTGCAAAAACAAATCAGTCGTTCACTCAAACGAAAAAAACTGCATCAAAAGAGCATCAAAAACCTTACGCTGGCATGAAATTTAAAAACGTGCTTTTTAAAAAAGTTACTATTCCTAACGGTGAGTCTGTTGAGTGCGTGCTCAAAACAAGTGCGGGCACAACACGCGCGGTTGCGCCCTACGGCACGAGTGCGGGCGCGCACGAGGTTTCATCTTTTTCAAAAAAAGGACTTGCAAGCGCGATTAAGGCATTTCCAAAACTTGAGGGCAGGGAGTTTGATTCTCTTAGAGCATTAGAAACAGAACTGCTCAAACATGATTCTGAGCGTTTTGAAAAGATTGGTGGAAATCTTGTGTTATCACTGAGCGTAGCGTTCTTGCGCGCTCACGCAAAAGAGAAGGGAAAAGAATTGTTTGAATTGTTTCGAGAAAGAAAAGTTCCAAACCCCTTAAGCAAAGTAGTTGGCGGTGGCGTGCACGCACCGCGTGGATCGGATTTTCAGGAATTTTTAGTGCACTCAAAAAAACCGTTTGAAGAGGCCCGCGCGCTTAATCTTGAATTTCACAAGCTCGTGCGCGACTACTTTAATGCAAAACAGCTTGATTTTGAGGGAGGCTGGGTTGTTGATGCTGATGAACAAAACGTGCTTGACGCGCTTGTTAGTATCAGGGATGGTTCGTATCCTGAAGTTAGCATTGGCCTTGATATTGCAGCAAACTCGTTTTACAAAAAAGGAGTGTACGCATATAAGAATACGGTGCGCTCAAGAGATGAGCAATTTGATTTTGTAAGCAGGCTTATCAAAGAGTATGCTTTGTTTTATGTTGAAGACCCGTTTTTTGAAGAGGATTTTGACTTGTTTGCAAAACTCCAAAAAAAGCATCCGCAAACCCTCATTTGCGCTGATGACCTTGTTGTGACAAACCCGGACCGTCTCAAGCGTGCGCTTGCAAAAAAAGCGTGCACTGCAGCAATTGTTAAACCAAATCAGATAGGTCTTGTTTCGCGCATGTTTGAGTTTGTGCGTGACTGTAAAAAAAGAGGGGTTGAACCCGTGTTTTCGCATCGTTCAAAAGAATCTTATGACCCGTTTCTTGCTGATTTCGCGCTTGGCACGCGCATGATGAAAATAGGTATTGTTGGCAGAGAGCGAAACGCAAAGCTGGACCGATTGCAAATGATAAGAAAAAAGGTTCGCGCATAGTTTGCGCGCAAACGAAGTTTTTTTTTAGCCTTCAAGAACGCGTCGAACCGTGATTGGAATCACGTTCTTTTCATATTCTTCCATTGCGATTATAACCGGGTTTGTAACGCTCTTGTTTCGCTTGATAAGAAGCGGAGCGCCCATAGCAATCTGAAGCGCTCGTGCACCAATGATGCGTGCTTTCTCATACTTGTTGTATTCCATCATGAATTGTTAACCTCTGCATGCTCACGCGAGTTGTTTGCGAATAATTTTACTTTGTTTTATCGCTGTTTTTAAACATTTCTCTATCTCTTCAAACGTGAGTCCTTCACTGCCTTGGCGTTGGAGCGATACGATGCGGTCTTTTTCATCAACAGTCACAACAAGATGCGCGGTTGCGTTTTGCACTTCTTCTTTTTTAGGGTCGACAAATAAGTGGCTTCCTACTTTTGCAAAACTAATTGGAATTGGTTCTGCAGTGATGGGAATTGCTTTTGTTCTTTTTCCTTCCTTGTCAATTTTGTCTTCTTTCTTGTTATATGCAGGCAGTTTTGCGTGTTTGAGTGCGGCAAGGGCACCAATGCCTCCTGCGCCAACAAGGTTTCCGTCATCATTGATGACGTACACGTCAACAAAGACTTCCCATGTTCGTTCTCCTTCTTTGATGCATAATTTTTTAACATCAATAGAACCGCTTTCGCGAATACCTCGGTCAATCACGCGTGCAATCGCAACTTCCCAGTCCCGTGGCGGTCCTGGTTCGTATTCTTCATCAGCAAGGGGTGTGACTTCTGCGTTCACAATAAGGTTTCCTTTGTTTGGCGTATCAGGGTAGGGTGTTCCTAGTCCGACTTTCACGCCAACATACACTTCGGTTTCACCAAGTTTTACGCGTGCACTTCCTTCTGCTTGGTCGGAAATGTCGTATTCGATTTCAAGTTTTCTCATGTCGTCAAATCCGCGATTGTCAATGCGCTTTTTCTCTTCAGCCAGGTGGCTGATGAGTTGTTTTGCGCCTTTTGTAATTCGTGTCATATTCATTGTTCACCTATGCGAATTTTTGTTTCAATGCGTTTTGCATTTTTCCTTTGATTATTTTGCATCCTTCAATGCCGAGTTTGAGTGCGTCTATTGCCTGTTTTTCTGTTGCTTTTCCGTCCAGTTGCAGAAGCGTGACTTTGTTAAGGTTTTCAACATACGCGATTGGCATGTCAACTACATCGCCGTCTTCATATGCTTCTTCCTGGTAGTTAAGGTCAAGTACAACTTCTCCGTCAACAACGCCTGCAGAAACTGATGCAACAAAGTCTTTCATTGGAATGCCCGCGTCTGCAAGTGCGAGTGTTGCTGCGCAAATGCTTGCACACCTGCTTCCCGCGTCTGCTTGCACAACATAGATGTGTACATCAATGACTGCTTGTCCGAATTCTTCGAGGAACACGGATTCTTCGAGCGCTTCTTTAATGACCATTGAGAGTTCGATTTCTCGTCGTCCTGGTCGTGGTGTTTTTCGTTCTGAAACGCTAAAAGGGAGCATGCGATAGTATGCGCGGATGATTCCTTTGTCAGCTTCACGAAGTCGTTGTGGGTGAAGCGTTTTTGGACCGTACACTGCGGCAATGATTTTTGTTCGGCCCATGCTAAATTGTGCTGAGCCGTCCGCGTTTGCAACAACACCGAGTTTGATGTCGATGTCGCGCATTTGGTCAAATTTTCGTCCGTCTAATCGTTTTTTGTATGCCATTATAATTTCACTTCAACAGTTTTTCAATCTTTTCGGTGAGGCCTTGCTTGTGAGCGTTTTGGTTGATAAACTCGATTGCTTGTGCAGCTTTAAGCTCGTTTTCAGGTTTATCGCTTTTAATCCACACCCAGCCGTTTGGTCCTGCGATGATGTTTGTGTTTGTTTTTTCTCGTAGGAGCGTTATCATTGAGCCTTGTTTGCCAATGATGCGCGGTACTTTTTGGGGTGTGACTCGTATCACAATTCCTCCTTCAAGTTTTTTGTCTTGCAAGTGTTTTGTTGACACAATGAGATTTTTTGTTTTCGTGTATTTCACAATTTTACACTGGATAAGGTCTCCTTCTGCAAGCAGGTCAACTGTTTCAACGTGGCGTGAATCCATAAAGCGCTTAGTGTATTCTGAGAAAGGAAGATACGCTTGGTATGGTGCGCCAATGTTAACTTGCCACCCGGTGCCTCCCGCTTCCAAGATGACGCCAATAAGTTCGTCAAACTTGTTTGGAATGTATTTTCCGCTAAGCGGGATGATTTTTATTACGCGACCCTTTATGTCAACGAGTCCTGCGGTTTTGGCGATAATTTCTTCGCCATGTCGGTATGTGTTTTTTCCTGCAACAAGGCCCATATCTTTAGCTAATGTTTGTCCAGGAACAACTATGTCTTTGTCTTTTACGTCTGTTTTACTCATGGTATTATTTCACCTGTCTAATCTCTACATCGCCATGGGTGAGTTCGTTTGCTCGAGAAATCAGCTCGTCCTTCAGTCCTCCGGGGATGGTGAGCTCGAGGTACAGTGAGCCGTTATGTTGCCATTCCTGTTTGCTGATGGTACCAACATTTCTAAAAGCGTGATATGCTTTTCCCGCATATTTTGCCGGGATAGTTAGAGCGTAAATAAACTCCTTCATGGAGATGGGTATTACACTTCGTATTTTTTCAACAACGTCTTTTGCTTGTTCTTCTTCATTTTTAAAGATGTCGATAGAAACTTTTGCCTGTTCCATTGCGTTTTCAATGCGTTTTGGCGGGTGAGGGTTGCCTGTTTTTGGATCGCACGCACGTGACGCGATGAGGTCAATAACGCGCTTGGTTTTCTGGTCTTTGAGTTTTTTTCGATATTCTGTTGTGAGATTGATGTGTCCATGTTTGATGATTTCGTCTGCGATTTTTGCAAAATCTGTTGTATTAAACGCTTTTTGGAGGGATTCATGCGTGTGTTTCAAGCCTTTTTTTGCATCAGAATACACTTCTTCTGCAATAACCACGTCAGTAAGGTTTGCAAGCATACCGCTCCGGTATTGGAGTGCTTTTTCGCAGTCAACAAGGATTTCAAAATCCTGCTCGTCCTTGCTTATGCGGGCTTCAACTGCTTGTTCAACATTTGTCATGTTCTCACCATTTTGCGTACTCTAGTAATAGGTTCTTTGCACGGCTTAAAAACTTGTCGCGAGCAGCCTTGGACTAAAGAAATAGTATTATACGATTACTCCTGCTAGTATATCATGACGCTTGGTGTGTTATTTGCAGACAACTACGTAGATGCGCGTTTTCAGGCACAACTTTCAAATGATTTTCTCACCCACGCAAAAGGTCGTGCGCATGCGCACGTTCTTGAAAATGAAGAACAATATGCAGCATTTAAAGCGCAGGATTGGCAGGTTCCTGACTGGAAATTTGGATATTTCTTTGATGACGATGATTTATTTTTAGAACAAATTGGTATTGGTTCGGCAATTAATGCTTGTTTTTGGAATATTGTTGACAATAAACGCGTTGCGTGGGGCTATAAACAAGAAGATGTTGATTGCATCGGTTCAGACCTTATGTTTAAAGTGATTAAAGACTTGCACGAAGTAGGTCGCGTACTTAATAAGAACTTTCAGGGCAGGTTTGCAAATCTTGCGGATTACTGTGACAACAATGTTGTTACTATCAGTAACGAACTCGTGCGCAATCTTCCGCTTTCTTTTGGCCAAGACCGGCATGAAACAAAGTATGGCGCACTTGTTTTTGACAAGCGCGCGAACTTGTGTCCTGACATGTGGTACGGCCGGATGCCAAACAAGTTCACGAATATTGAGAATTTAGGGGCAATTCCTGATTATCGTGTTCCAATGGCTCTTGAAAATCTTGGTCTTATCTCGTTTAGTGATGCTCTTTTAAGACGAATAGAAGAAGAAAAACTAATTACCAAAGGTTCTCTTATTGAGCATTCCTTTCGCGCTGCAACCGTTGCTGTGTGTTATAACATTACGCAGAAATCTGATAAGTCAATTGCGCAGATTGATGCGTATGGGTGGTATGCTGGAAGAAAAATTTCAAAATCCCCGTTCGTGTTTACACTCAATTACTGAGTTTTTTGGTTCTTGCTACTAATTGCGTATTCAGCTATGGTTTTTTCTTTTTTTTGGAGAATCGAACCGAGCACAACTGCAAGGATGATGAGCAAAAATGCAGTGATAATAAGTGTTTCAAACGAGAGAATCGTGGTTATTTCAAAATGTTGCGCGTCAATGTATTTTCTGCCATTAAAGTCAACAATCGCGTAAAAAAAGTAGTCTCCAACGCCAACACTGTTTGGCACAGGAATGGCGAGTTGTGATGTGCTCGTGCCTGACACTCTTGCGCTTATCGTGTTTTCACCAATTTTTTGACCAGTTACGGTCTGGATGCCATAGGTCACGCTTAACGTGACTTCGGTTATGAATCCGCTGTCTATAGTTATTTTTGCATTCAAGTTTCGTCCTGCTTTCACGTTTCCAAGGATTTCAATGTTTGCTGTTGTTCGCTCGTTTTCTGAAACGCTGATGATTGCAGGGACGTGTTTTTTTATGACCCCGGTATCAAACGTGATGTTTCCTGTGTACAGGCCGGCGCGCGTTGCATTAACAAGAAACATGGTTTGGTACGCGCTTTTTCGCTCGAGCGGGAACGCGCTAAAACCTGCTTGCATTATTGGGGAAATGTTTCCTTCAAAACCTATTTCAAGGCGGGGGAAACTTTCATCACCATCATTAGTGATAGTTACAAATACGCTTGTCTGGTTTTGTAAAAGCGCGTTTACAAACAGGGTGTCTGGTGAAACATCAAAGTTTGAGATGCGTATAAGCCAGCTCATTGCGCGCGCTTCACTGTATTCAAGAGGGGTTACTCCTTGCGCGTGAACACTGGTGATACTAATAATCACCAACAGGGCAATAACCGCCGGCTTAATCATGTGTTGTTACGTCCAGGCAGAAACCACATCTCGTTGAGAGAGTCTTTTGAATGTTTTATCAACAGTCGTGATGATGCCAATGTCAACGTGGTTTTTATCAAGGTCTTTAATGTGCTTTTTAAGCGAAGAAAGACCTAGTTTGAGTGCGTCTTCTTTTGACATGTTGTCTTTGTATCCTGCTTCAAGCAGTTGGTTTATTTCAGTTGATTTGTCGCCAATTGCGGTTGCTTTGTATTCAAAGTAGATGCCAGAAGGTTCAGTAACAAGCAGGTGAGGCTTTTCATCAATGCCTGCAAAAAGCAGTGAGATGCCAAACGGTCGTGAACCGCCCCATTGCGTGTATGCTTGTTTAAAATCACTGATTTTTCGTGTGAGCGTGATAACGTCAATTGGTTCGTCGTACGTGATTTTGTGTTTTTGCGCGATTTGCTGTGCTTTTTCAATAAGCACTCGCCCGTCACCAATAAGTCCTGCGCTTGTGACGCCAATGTGGTCATCTATTGCGTTGACTTTTTCGATGCTTTCAGCAACCATGAGTTTGTCAATGACTTTTTTGACTGCCAAGAGCACAACCCCGTCTTTAAACACGATGCCAATTGCAGGCGTTCCCTGACTGATTGTTTTTCTTGCATATTCAACTTGCAGTATTCTTCCGTCTGGTGAGAATACGGTTATTGCTCGGTCATATCCCATTCTTCCTTGTAATCCATCCATTATGATGCACCTTTTTTAATTTTGTGCAGCGTGCCAAACACGTTGCCTGTTTTAACGATAACTTGTTTTTGTCCTATGCGGCGAATAAGGGTTTGCGCAACTTTCACGTCATTGACGTATTCGGGATGCACTCTTAAAACGCCCGACTGTGTTTTATCATTCCACAAATTCTTGATAAGACGAGGACGCGCAAGAGAAACTCCTTTTTCGCCGATGAGTTCAAGGATGTGCGAAAACGTGTGTTCCTTGATTTCGTTGTATGTTATAGTACGCTTAGAAATAATCTCAAAGGTTATATATCTTTTTCTTTCTCTCATTGATGGTTTTGCGCGCTTCACAATGTTTTCTCATGTTAAGCCATCTTAATAAAGCTTGTTTTAAACGTGCATTCATGCAGCAGAAGTGCGATAAGTTTTTAAAGCAAATTGCGTATTCGCCTACGTATGCCGGTCTCATCTCTTGATATGAATAACGCGTCTCTTCCTGCAAAGGGTGGGCGCATTACGCTTGTGCACACGTATGAGGGCCTGAATAGGGGGGTGCTTGAGCGTTTTATAAACACGTATCGAACCGAGCTTGACGCTTTTTCGCCGAAGCTGATTTACGAACGGTTTTTTGACGCGTTTGCAGACGCGTCATGGCGGGTTATTGCCGCAAAAAATAATGTATACCACTTTAAAGAGGAGCCAAAAGGGGTTCAAGAATCCTTGTTTTGTGAGTATGCTGACTACGTGCTTAACGCGCTTGAGCAGGGTGCAAAACAGTCAAAAGATTCCACGCTTCTTTTGCTCTACGCAGCGCGCACGGTTCGCTCTTCACTTGAGGACGTGCTTGGTTTTGCAAGCTGTTCTGAAAAAAACCCGTTTCTTGCTGATTTACATCGCTTTGGAAACCTCAGTGAGCTCGCGCTTGGTGTCCAAGAAACTCTTGCGCACACAAAAGAGCTCGCGGATTCTTGGGTGTTTTATGCACGAAAGAGTAGCAATTTTGCAGAACTGCATCTTGCTGTTGATATGTTAGCCCGCGTAAATGACATGAACTTCAAACCGTTTAGTGAGAAGACACCTGAAGAGTGTTATGAGCAGGGAAAGAAGAACGCGCAATCCATAATTCATGTTTTGAAAAAAGAATCAAGTGTTGCTCTTGCCCTTGACGCGGTGATTGATGACTTCTTAAACACCGTTGATGCAGAGGTGTTTTCAAAAGATTCAGCGCTGTTTGCTGACGACATGTTCAAAGGGTTTGTTATAAGCCAAATCAGAAAAAAGCATGAAATACAAGACCGTGTTGCCTACGAGCGCAAAATCCTTCGCGAGATTGAGCAAGACACGCTTCTTACCTATCTCTAGACTTTTTTGATTCCTTTCATTGCAAGATAGCCGTGTTTTTTTCGTTCAATAATTTTTTCCTGCACAAACTGCAATGCATGTTTGCTTTGTTTTTTTGAAAGGCCGAGAAACTCACCAAAGGCAATTAAATTATTTTTTGGCACGATTTCAAATTCGTTGCGCGCACCACTTGAGAGCATAAGCGGCGTGTCATATTTGAGTGCAAGTCTTACTTCGTCGCGCATCGCTTGCAGTACGCGCTCGCGTTTTCGTGCGCCAAGCACATCGCGAAAACAAAGGTCTATGGCAACTTTTTTTTGTTCGCACTCGCGCGCCATGATATGGTCAATGCCGCCGCGCGATTCATTATGCAAAAGCGCGTCAACAAGTGCTTTTTTTATTGCGTAGCGCGCAACCTCATATTCGCTCGTGCTGAGCACAAGATAGTCTGCGTGTTTGAATTTTTTTGCAAGTAAATTAAGGTCTTTGATTGTGTTTGCGCGGAGTTCAACGCCCGTAAGGTAGGGGTTTGTTTTAGCAAATGCCTGATACTCTTTGAAACTTTTAAAGGGTTTTATAACGCAGGCAAAATCATAATCAAAGCTCGCGCTTTTTTGAGGAATAAATGCGAGCTGAAAATCGTGGAATCGTCTCATGGTCAAAGCTTTTATGTATTGCGTTGCGTTTAATAGTAATAGTGAGAAATGCTCTTTTGTTTGTTTTAATCTTTTTGTTTACACTTAAGGGTGCTGTTGCTCTCGATTACTTTAATGTAACTGATTTTGCAGCAACTATCTCTTTTTCAGGCTCGGTTGAATTGATTGCAAGCGGGGATTTTGATGTGCAAAACCTTTCACTTGTGCTTCGCGCGCTTCCACAGGAGGGTAATTTCACGTTCACTTCTTCTCAGGCTGTAATGCAAGGCGAGTTTGAAGAAAATCAGGTTCTTTATTTTAATTATTCAGAGCTGCGCGAAGGTTTTGAGTATGTGGTTACCCTTAATTATACCACACTGCTTGAGCCGGTGTTTTTCTCAGAAATTGAACTGCTCAATGATACATTGTATAGCGAGGAGTTAGCATCCTACACTGAGTTTGATGAATTTACTACACCTGACCCTGTTGTGCGTGAAAAAGCATCCACCCTGGTTTTGGGCAACCGCACGCGTCTTGACGCAGTTCTTGCAGTGATGGATTTTGTGCATGCCTATATCACGTATGATTTGAGTGTGGGTGATGATTTAAAAAATGTGTCATGGGTGTGGGAGAACCGGATTGGCACGTGTGATGAGTACTCAGTTCTTGCAGTAAGCATGCTTCGCGCGCTCAATATTCCTGCCCGTTTTGTGCACGGGTACGTGTATTCTGGTGAAACAAATGATTTTGGTCCGCACTCATGGGTGGAAGTGTTTGTTGGCGGACAGTGGATGCCCTTTGACCCTACCTACGGACAGTATGGTGTGGTTGATGTAACACATATTGCGTTTAGCAAAACAAAAAGCGCACGCTTTGAACAAGTGAGCATATCATATTTGCAGAGAAACGCGCGTCTTGATGCATCACGGCCAACAGTGTCTATTGTACCCACGCGCGCAGAACAGGGGAGTACGGGGTTTACTCTGAGTGCTGCCCTTGATAAACAAAAATATTACGAGAATGATTATGCACTCCTTACTATGGATGTGAGCTCGCCACAAAGCAGGTACACCCTGCTTCCTCTTCAAATCACGACAACAAGCGCGATTCAGCGTATTCGTAATGTGAGCGCGATTCTTGTTGAGGGTATGACCGAGCGCGCGTATGAACTTCTTAAAACAGGTCAAACGCCAAACAAACAAACCTATCTTATCCATCCTGTGCGCGTGAGAACCCCGTTTTCACCCGACGTGTCTCTTGAGCTTGAACACTATCCTGGCAGCGCGCAGTCCACGCTTGAACAAGCGCTTGCACAAATACCTTCACAAAATGCTACGCCGTATGCTGATGTGTCAGTTACGCTTTTTTATGAGCCGGTTGTGTATGGGACACAGATGACTGTTGAGATGGCACTTACAAACACAGGCAATCAGGAGCTTGATGACATGCGCATCAGCGCAAACGAGCCGCGTGTCATGGTTGACGCGGGAACCTTGTTTGTAAATGAAAAAAAGAATGTGACCCTTGCACTTGTGTTTGATTTGTTTGGAGAAAAAAACGTACCGCTCAACATAACGTACGGGAACACCGTGCTCGGCGTGTTTTTCGTATCAGTTCTGCTTGTTGAGAAACCAAACTTGAGCATTTCGTATGACTATACAAAACAGGACGGTGCCCACTCTGTTAGTGTAGAGGTCACTGATGTGCATAATGCTTCGCACAACGCGTCAATTTCACTTGCTGCACAAAACTATTATGAGCGCGTGCACAAGTCTAACTACACATTTATTATTCCTGACCGCGCAATTGACACGGATATAATTATAGAAGCAACCGCATTTGACACTCAAAACCAGTCTCATTCAATACGCGAAATTATCTTTGTTGAGCGCACTCTTCTTGAACGGGTCTGGCTTGCACTTGTTCGCTTCCTCTCTGCGTTGCTAGCGTAACCCTTTTAAACTCTCTTTCGTTTTAGTTCTTTTCATGGCAAGCAAGTTCCCTGAAGCTGAAACACGCTTACTCAAGAACGTGTATGTGTGTCGTAAATGTAAGTCTAAGATTAGAACAACCTACGCAAAGGTAAAGGCCAGACTCGCAAAATGCCGTTCATGTGGTTCTAAACAGCTACGCCCAAAAAACAAGGTTAAATCCAAGTAGTAGTAACGGGTGTCTTTTTGTAAAAAAAAGAAAATGCGCATCCCCTGTGTTTAGCGAATGCGCAAATGTTTTTTTAATTCCTGCTCTGCGCTCATGAAATGAGGAGTTGCGCGATGGTCGGCGCTCCACAATTCAAATATTTGGCGTATTTGTGATTTTTGCAGCCCATGCATTTCTTTGGTGAGTAACAGTTCAATGAGCTCGTTGTCGCTGGTGTCGGGTGTGCTGTGATTTTGATAAAACCAGTCAAAGAGCATGTGGAATTTTTCCCTCTCTACAATTATCACCACGTAAAAAACACCTGTATTCCCCCTAAATTAATTATTACAAACGGTACGGGCTTTTTTAATCTTTCCTCTCTCTTAAATAGTCTCAAATCATTTTTTAGGCATTAAGCATGTTTTTTTTTGCTAAACGCTGTTTAGACAACGTTGCACGCGTGTGTGTTTGTGGTATGCTTGACGCATGCAATGGTGGTGTCAAGAATGCGCTGCACTGCTTCTTCACTGTTAAATGCGTTGTGTGGCGTGACAACCACATTGTCCATAGTAAGAAGAATATTGTTTTCAATTAAGTGGGTCATATCAACAGGTGAGAATTTTCCTGAGAGCAGTTGTGATTCTTCTCGAAGCATTGCCTCGCTTTCAAGCACGTCAAGGCCTGCTGCACGAATTTTACCACTTCTTAGACCCGCAATAAGATGGTCTGTGTTTATGATGCCGCCACGTGCAGTGTTAATAATAACAACGCCGTCTTTCATGGTAGTGATGGTATCTGTATTAATCATGTGTCTGGTGTGCTTGTTGAAAGGAACGTGCAGAGATATAATATCTGACTCTTTGAAAAGGCGGCTGAGTGAGACATACGTGAACCCGATTTTTTTTGCAAGTTTTTGGTCTTTATTGAGGTCAAAAACAAGAACGCGCATTTGAAATCCGCGCGCAATGCGCGCAACGTTTTGCCCGATTTTTCCACACCCCACAATACCTAGTGTTTTTTCTTTAAGGTCAAAACCGCGCACATCGCGCAAATCATAATTGTGACGTTTTGCTTTTTCAATTGATGGCACAAGTTTTCGTGCAACTGCAAGAATAAGTGCAAACGTGTGCTCAGCTACCGTGTTGTCGCCGTAGCTTGGCACGTTTGCAACTCTCACGCCGCGCTTTTTGCACGCGTCTACGTCAATATGGTCAAAGCCGGTGCTTCGCGTAATAATACGTTTGAGTTTTGGCAAGCGCTCAAGGATGTTTGGAGTAATGCGGGAATTGATAAAAATTGAAATAATTTCGCAATCATTTGCGTAGTGCGCGTTTCGCGCAGTAAGAGGGGATTTGTAAAATTCTTTGGTAATTCCTTTAAGGTGTTGTGCAAGATAGTTTTTTTCCCATGTTTGAACCCCAAAAAACGCGACTCTCATAGTACTGTGTTGAACAGTTGTGCAATATAATCCTTACCCAAGACGCTTTTTTTTTACATCAGCAAGGAAGATAGTACTTTTGTTGAGGTATCAGGTAAGAACATGTTTTGCGGTAAAGAAAAACTTAAACATGGACCGTGTTCTAGTAATTGTCTATTGTGAACGCCAACTTTGACAAAGATGATTTTGAAGCGCTTCTTAACAAAGGCGAACTATGGAGCACGTATAAAACAACTGCCCAGCTTCCAAGTATTTCTTTATTTGCACATAACGACCCTTTTTTGCGCGTTGTTGGGTATGATGATGTGATAAAACGCCTCAAAGATTTAGTGCACCGCTATGTTTTATCTGAAAAAAAGTTGCAGCAGAGAAGATATGAGCTGAAAAAACAGGGCGTGAGCGAGCGCGCCATGTGTGACACGCTGCAAAAAGAAGCAGGCCACTCACTTGTTCATCTTTTGAGCGGGGATTATGGGAGTGGAAAAAGCCTTCTTCACGCGTGCACTGAAGATTATTTTTATCTTGTTGCCAAAAAAGAAGGCTTGCGCTTTTATGATGGTGTCATGGTTCATGACAAAAAGCAAGCGCTTGAGTGTGATTTTACATTAGTTGGGGGAGGAGAGGGCATGTCGTATGTTAAGCGCTATAACCGAAAGGCAAAAATCAAGCGCGCGCTCAAAGTCGGCGGGGCTGCAGCAGGCCTGCTTGGCTTGTTTTCTGTTCCGCTTCTTGCAGTTAATAATCTCATATCTGAGGCAGTTGTGCGCTACAATTCAGAAGATGCGGGCGTTGTCTCATCAATGCTTATCAAAGATTTGTGGCGCGACTTTGGTTTTCTTGTAAACTGGACATTCTATGGACTTGCAGTCAGTCTTGGATACAAATATGTTAATAAGAATGAAAAAAAGAATCCTGTTGAACTCTTTCGCCATTCAAACCGCGTGCCAACAATTAAAGGCCGTGAAGATAAAAAAGTGCTTCAGGGCTATTACGATGAATCAGCAAGCGACCTTGCCCCTCAATTTCGCGCAAAAAACTCACTCCTGCTTTCAGGAAATGGCAAACCCATCACGATTGAAAACCCTGATGGTTTTTCAAAAGATGAAGCACTACTGCTTGAACACGTTATTGAAGAAAACAAAGTGGTATTTTGCGATAAAGATGATTGGTCACGCTTCCACTCCGCATTGTACCTTATAAACATGAACGAGGAAAAATCATCCGCCTCACTGCCGCGCTCATGAACCGTGCCTTGTATGGTGGTATTGACCACATACAAAATCGCATTGCACGCACAACGCGCAACGAGCGTCATCTGGCTCTTCTTTTGCGTGACTGGTCAGAACGCGAAGGATGGGCCGATTGGTCGCGCCATGCAGTTGAAGAATATTTTGACGTGTGTTCGCGTTTTGCAGACAATCTAGATGAGATGCATATTGGTCGCCGCTCATTTAATATTGGTATTACTGCAGATGGGATTGCGCGAGAACATAAAAGTGAACATATCGAGAAAGAACACATACTTCTTGGAGAAAAACAAACACGCACAAAAACACAAAAAAGCCTTGAGCAATTGCTCGGACAATCGGGTATTCGCACGCTCAAAAACGGAGTTGGTCGCGTGAATGTGCTTTCTGAAATCGGCTACGACCAGCTTCCTAATGGAACCGTAAGCGAGTATGGGCGTGAAGCAGAATACGTGGGATATGTTGCTCCTGTTATTGCGCTTGAAGACCCGCGTGACGGCGTGCGCGTGATTCCTCCAAAAGATGGTTCTGATGCATCAGGATTTCTTGAGCGCGTATCATTCTTGCTTGGTCACGAACCCGATAACGTTTTGTTTGATTTATCTAATTTTTTCACGCTTGACGAATCCCTGCTTGCCGGTATGTACGTGGCCGTGCGTTCTCTTCAAGAACAGAAGCGTGTGCGGGAGGATGTGGTACTCGCGTTATCAGTCTACCCTGATAAACGTCTTGCCCCTTTGGTGCGCCTTAATAACAGAATTATGACAAGCAAATCACAAGACGTGCGCATTCTTATCCCTTATTTTGATATTGATACGCGCGTGCGCACTACATTTTATAACGGAAAACTGCGCGGTGTTGTAGACAAAAAAGAATTGCTTGAAACCGTCTTAGAAAAGTAGTGAGTGGGCCCAGAGGGATTCCACCGCACCTTTTTTAGAAAAAAAGCTGCACCCAAAAAAGTAGTGAGTGGGCCCAGAGGGATTTGAACCCCCGACCCCTTGGTTAAAAGCCAAGTGCTCTACCAGCCTGAGCTATGAGCCCCACAATCGTATTCTTTTTTGATTGCGTTCTCGTTTTTAAACGTTTGCCCAATCCTCCTTAACAGGCTTACTAAACAATACGCTTTTATGTATGCACGTCCTGCAAGGACTGTTATGGTTTCACTTGATATTGTGAGCGCAATTATTTTTTACGCGATTGTGCTCTTTTTTGTGTACCGAAATCGCGACAAGTTTGAGCGCCAATTGGGCATTATGTTCTTGTACCGCTCAAAAAAAGGCTTAAAACTTATTGAACGCGTTGGACAAAAAATTGCGCCCCTCATTATCGCGCTTGCAACCATTGGCATTGTTGTATCTTTCTATTTCATGATTGTTATTGTCAAAACATTTCTTGACGGCGTGATTGAAATTATCAAACCAACTGATGCCCCCGCACAATTCGGTCTTATTATCCCTGGAATCCACATTCCCGGTTCACCGGTCTTTGTGCCCTTCTGGTATGGTATTATTAGCCTTGTCATACTTGTGTTCGTGCACGAAATTGGCCACGCACTTGCTGCTGCAGCGCAAAAAATCAAGCTCAAACACGACGGATTTGGCTTCCTGCTTTTTATCCCTCTCTTCTTTGTTGAACCCGATGAAAAAGAAATGAAAAACGCGCGAGGCATTGAGCGCATGCGTGTTGCCGCAGCAGGACCCTTTGCAAACATTGCACTTGCATTTCTCATAACTATCTCACTTGGTTACGTGCTTATACCTGCAGCAAGCGGTCTTGTTGAGCTCAACGGGGTTGAACTCGTAAGCGTTAAAGATGGCTTGCCTGCAGCCAATGCAGGTCTTTCAAGCGGCATGATTGTTTCAAGTGTGAACGGCACGCAAACGCAGAACATGAGCGCGTTTATTAGCGCGCTTGAAGGCGCAAAACCGGGAGATACAATCGTGCTTGGAGCAGTGAGCGGCGAGGAGTTTGTGGTTAGTGCAGGCCAAAATCCTGACAACGCGTCCCAAGCATATCTTGGCGTGACATTTCAACAATCAAGCACGATTAGCGCGGGCGCAAAAGAGCGTTTTGGATTCCTCCCCCAAATAGTCCTTATGTTCCTTACCCTGCTCAATTGGGTTGCGTTTCTCAATTTTGGGGTTGGCGTGATTAATCTTGTACCAATCTGGGTGCTCGACGGGGGTCACATCCTTTTTGACACGCTCAGGTACGTGCTTCCTGAGAAAAAGGCAGTTAAAATCGCGGGAGCACTGTTCTCAACTGTCCTTTTTCTTTTCTTATTTAACCTCTTCGCGCCTTTAGTATTCTAAACCTTTTTATTATTTCGCAGTAACTAATAAGATTGTGGCTCGTTGAATGGCATCAAAAAAAGAGATATTTACCAATGAAACCGTCCGCGACTACCTGCTCAGTTTTGTGGGTGAACCCGGATACAAGGCAGCACGAGCTTTGCCGTCAACTCGCGCAAAAAGCGAGTACGAGATTGCTGATGACACGCACATAAACATTAACCAGTTGCGCAGCATTCTCTACAAGTTCTACTCAAAAAACCTGGTGAATTATCATCGCATTCGCGATGCAAACAAGGGTTGGTATATTTATCATTGGAAATTCTTTCCTGAGAAACTGATTGAAACAATTCTTAGAGAAAAAGAAAGCGTTCTAAGCGAGATTGAAGAGAAACAGGAACAGAACTCTGATGTGCAGTACTATGCGTGCCCCTCATGCGCTGAGAAATACCCTTTTGAAGAAGCATTTAATATGAATTTCATGTGCGAGAACTGTCGCTCAACGCTTAACTTGCTTGAGAAAAAGAAATCAGGCGTGTCACGCTCAATACTTAACACGCTCAAGCGCGAAATTCGCGAGCTTAAAAAACTTGCTTCCTAAGCCCCCCGTGGATTTTAACTTTGTTTTATTGGTGTGAGCATGTCAAAAACTGCCATGAAATTACTAAACAAGGATACAAAGAGGAGAATGCTCACGTTAAAGATTTGAACACTTGTTCCTACACCATTTCTGAGGTTGAGCACGCCAAGAAGAAAGTATTGTACTACAAGCGCGGTTTGCGTAAGAATAGAAAGGGTTATCCAGAGAATCACGCGTCTGCTGCCGAATCGTGCTCGCCCAAGCAGTTTAAAGGCCAGAACCACGGTTGCAATCGCCATTACAAGGTCAAAAACGCCAAGTACTGTTGCAATGAGGTAAATGCTTTCAACCACGCAGTCATTAGAACACGGTGTATTTTTAAATGTGGACGCTGATAGTGCGCAAAATAAACAGAAACCCATTAGAGAGCATTCTCTGCCTTTTTATCACGATTTGGTGTTGTGCCAATCCCAATTCTCAGGCTATCCCAAAAGATAAGTAGTCCCGCCCGAGTTATCATCATTTAAATAATCAGTTCGGAGAATGATATGTACATGGTTATTAATTAACATATTTTACGTTAATTTTATAAAAATAGTTAATTTACACAAATTATAACTTTCATTATCTTAAAGTAACTATTATTAATTACTTTAAATAAACAAAAGTTATATAACTACGTTCCACTTTAACCACAGAAGTATGAACTATATATTTCTTCAACAAAAATTGCAAGAACTTCAACTAGAAATATTTACAATAAATGATGTTATAAAAATAACCGGTCAATCAAATACAGTTATAAAAACTAAGCTAAACTTATTAGCTAAGCAAAAGAAAATTTTCAGGTTAAAAAAAGGCTATTATTCAATAAATGCTATTGAAAATAAGTTTTTACTACAAAATATCTACAAAGAATCATACATAGCACTTCATTCCGCATTGGAGTATTATGAAAGTACAACGCAAAGATACAACAACCTTGACCTTATAACAAAAAATATATTAAAAAACCAAAAAATTAAAGAAATAAAAATTCAATTTCACAAAGTAAAAAAAGAAATGTTTTTTGGCTATGAAAAAATTAAAATAAACAACACAGATGTGTTTATATCTTCTATTGAAAAGACTATAATTGATTGTATATATTTTTCTTCAAAAGTCTATTTAACAGATGTTGTTGATTTAATAAAAAAATATAAAGAGATATTAAATATAGATTTGATAAGCGAATATCTCAGAATGATTAATTCTTCAACACTTAACAAAAGAACTGGATATTTGCTAGAATTATGTGGAATAGAAATAAAAAAACTGAAAATAAACAATAAATATGAAAAATTAAACAAAAATTTAAGTAATAAAGGAATAAAAAACACTGAATGGAAACTTATAATAAATGAGGAATTATAAATGGAAAAAAATGAACTAAAAACATATTCTGCAAAACTAAATTATAATTTAGCACAATTAGAATTAGATTACTACCAGCATCTTATTCTTGCAAAACTATTTGAAAAATTTAATACAATATACTTTAAAGGAGGAACTTGCCTGCAAAAATGCTACGGAATAAAAAGATTCTCGGAAGACTTAGACTTTAATTATGTTAGTTTAGACATTAATACAATAATAAAATTCATAGAAACCGTCTTTAAAACAAAAATCATAGACCGCCATAAAACAAGATTCGGAACAAGTTTCAGTGTGCAATTTCAAGGAATATTATATGATGGCTCTAAACAATCACTCTGTAAAATATCTTTTGACTTCAGAGAACACGACACATATAATGCATTGCTAAAAAAAATAATAAGACCCATATATAAAGATTTGCCACAATATTTCTTGTTGGCACTCAACGAAGAAGAAATATTGTCAGAAAAAGTAAGAGCAATAATCACGAGGTACAAAGCAAGAGATGTATATGACTTGAATGAATTATTACTAAATGGGGCGAAAATAGATTTTGAACTAATAAATAAGAAATTAAAAACATATAATAAGAAATTTAACAAAAAAGAATTTAAAGAAAAACTAGAAGAGAAAAAAAGCATCTATAATGAAGAAATAAAAAGATTAACAAATATTTACGATAACTTTGATACGTGCAAAAAAAGAATTCTAAAAGCATTTAATATAAAATGACATCAAAGTCCTTTGCGAGTGACCCGCTATTATCAGTTGAATGGATATAGCCCCGCCAGGATTCGAACCTGGGTCACGAGGTTCAAAGCCTCGCATGCTTGGCCACTACACTACGGGGCTATTAATAGTGGTGTGTTTTTAGAAGTGCACAAGCAGTTTTTAAGGTTTTGGTATTTTTGCTCTGCACTAGAAACAGGCTAAAAGTTGGGGAATAATTTCTTTTCCTGAGACGTAGCCGTTGTGCTTGGTACGGTACATTCCCTGAATGCCACACACATCAACTCCCACAAGCTCTTTTTCATGGCTAATGCGCGTGGCGTGTTCTTGGAGTGTTTTTTTAGTCATCCTGCCGCTGCTCGCGTCTGTTGGAAAACCCCACAAACAGTCAAGGTCAATTGAGACATAGACTTTTTTCTTGCTTTTTTCAAGAATATCATCGAGGGTTATATTCACAAAGTAGGTGTGTTCAAAACCAAGAGGAGACTCTCTTTTAAAGCAATCTCCTTTGCGATACAGTGAGCCCTGATTATAAGCAGAACCAATATTAAACGCATTCACGTCTTTTCCAACGGCAATAAGAAGCGATTTCATGTAGTTGTGATACTCTATCATGTCATCAGGAGCGTGGTCTCCTGCACTCATAAGGTCAAGGTGCGCGTCAAATACGATAAGGTCAAAATCCTGTTGTTTTTTATACACTTCCCAAACATAATATGCAGTCACGTTGTGCAGCCAGTTTGTGCCGGTAAAAATGAGAAATGGCTGCTCAAGGCGTTTTATAAAACCCATGTCCTCATGCGCAATCATGTCATACCCGTCTTCCACGCAGGCAAGGTCACCCCATTGGTCAATCATGCGTATGAACGTGAAAGGTGTTTGTTTCACATCAACAGGAGTGAGTCGAGGAAAGTCTGCGCTCAATTTCTCCATTGAATCGCTGCTTTTGAGAAGGTACTTATGCATGGTTGCTCGCCTTAGAAGAATGTTGCTTTTGTCCAATACTCGTTTTGAGCAATCGCAAGCATTGCAAGTGCATCATTACGTTTTTCTGGAGGGACGCTTTTAATGTAATGTGCAAGTTTTAAAAAGTGAATAGCATCCTCAAAAAATGATGCTTGCTTTTCTCTGGCAATTATTTGTTTTTCTCTCTTATTTGTTGGTTCGTATGCAGTCTCTTGTTTGAGTACGTTTGCAATCCAGAAATTATGCAAATACCCATGAGTCATATTCCAGATAACTTCATCTTCAACGAGTCCAATGATTGAATCAATAAGTGCGTAAGGATAACTAGTCTTGAGCGTCTGCATCTTAACGCTTTCTATGTGCATTTTATCCGGGTCAAAGGTAATTGACTCAAGACTGCGCCAGCCATTGAGGTAATCATCATTTACAACAGGATACATGCTCATACTCGCGGAATCAACAAGATGAATATTTAAATCTTTAGATAAAAACATCTGATTTAGAAATATTTAGTCATGTAGGGTCCATCACGCGTATAGCCAAGCGTGCGGTAATACTCGCGCACGCCAACGCCTGATACAACGCGAAGCTTTTTTGCACTATTCTTTTTTGCAAGCTCTTCAGCTTTAGCCATAAGCTGTTTTCCAAAACCTTTGTGTTGGAATGCAACACCCTCATCTCCTACAGGTGTTTGTGAGCCGTACACGTGCAGTTCGCGAATAAACGCGCCCGCAGGACTAATGCGAAGCCGCGCGAATCCAATAAGTGAATCAGATGCTTTGTCATTAATGCTAATAAAATAGTCAGTGCCCCCACTTGCTGCATAGCTTTTGACACGAAGCTCAGGCACGATAGTGTGGGTTGTATTTCTGCCAATCTCCCTGCAGCGAATGCACCTGCAGGGGGTTTTCATTCGTTTCCAGATTTGTTCGCGAATATTTCCCGCGCGCGGTCCTTTAAACACTTGTGTTGTTGGAATGTCACGCATGATGCGTTTGACGCGCACGTATTCGGGAAGAAATGTTTTTGCCTTGCTCAACACGTCAATAACATACGCGTCATCAGCAGGTTCATACCTGCCCTGCTCAAAGAGCTTGTAGAGAACAGTTCCTCTAATAACCAGTGTTGGATACATTTTCAAGCCGTCTGGTTGGTAGCGTTCATCTTCAAATAAGGTTTTGAATTGCATGATATCTTCATCTTTGCTCATGCCCGGCAGTTTGAGCATCATATGGTAATCGCATTTGAGTCCTGCATCTTTGAGTTTTTTTGTTGCTTCCCACACGTCGTTAAGGTCATGGCCGCGCTGCGTGCTTTTGAGTACGTCATTGCGCAGGCATTGCACGCCGATTTCAACACGCGTTGCGCCATAGCGCATGACTTCCTCAACATCAAGCCAGTCGGGCTTTGTTTCAACCACTAACGAAACACACCGGTGCTTTGCTGTTTCATTTGCTAATTGCACGTTCTCAAGACTGGGTCGTTTATTTTCTTGTTTGTGAGGAAACTCATTAAGTGCCTGAAAACAGCGTGTGATAAATTCTTGCTTATAGTCATCTTCATAACTGAGAAACGTGCCGCCCATAATGATAAGTTCAATTTTGCTTGGCACGTGACCAACATCATAGTACTGTTTGAGCCTGCTAAACACTTGCGCATACGGGTCGTAGTGGTGTTGTGCGCCGCGCATGCTTGCCGGTTCTTTGCCGGTGTAAGATTGGGGAACGTCTCCAAACACACTTTTTTCTCCGCCAGGACAAAAGGTGCAACGACCATGCGGGCAACGGGAGGGTTTTGTCATGACCGCGACTACGCTCACCCCGCTTGCTTTTCGTGACGGTTTTCGCTGCAGGAGCGCGCGAAACCGGTCAAGCTCATTATCGCTCATGAGTGCAATGATGTCACTGTTTGCAACCATGTTGCTTAGCCCGAACTGTTTTCCAACACGCTTTTTAGCCCGGTCTAGTTCGTCGCGCGTTTGTATGCTGCCAATGCGGATGTTGTGGAGCAAAAGCTGGGTTGCGTTCATGATTCTAGAGCATGACACGCTCATTTTTAAAGGTTAACCTTGCGGGTTGAAGCCCATTTCGTCAAGGAGAATTGCAAGACGCGCGCCATTGCCGTCATCAGTGAGGTTAATAATAGCAGTGAGGTTGACTGATGCTCTGCGGTTTGCAAGGTGTTGTTCGAGCGCGCTCACTTTGTTTAAGGATGTTTCATAGATGTTTTGTGATTCCTGCGGGTCGCGGGTTATGTCATACAGTTCTGGTTGTGAACCATTTGCGTGCACATACGTAAAACACTGGGTATCATCACACCAATGCGCTCCTGAATTGTTTACACCGCTTTTGTCCAAATAATCTTGGTAAATGATTCTCTCAGGCAGGGGAGTGAGAAGCGATACACCTTCTATGGGGGTGGTGTTTGAAAAGTTAAGCGCTAAAAGAACGGTTGGCAAAATATCAACATGTGACACGAGTTGACGCACTCTTCGTGCAGTAATTCCTGGAACGCGCACAATAAGCGGGATGTGGTGCACTGGTGCGTAGAGCGTTCCTTTGTGCCCGATTGAACCGTGTTCAAAAAATTCGTCACCATGATCTGACGTGATGATAAGTATGGTCTTTTCATACAATCCTTCTGCTTTAAGATATTCAATAACGCGTTTTATGTACGCGTCAGTGTAGGCAAGGTCTCCTGCATAATTTGCAAATACATACTCTCTGTCTTCACTGCTTATGGTTTTGTTGATTGTCCATTCTCCGTCACGGTTAATAACACCGTCTAGCGCCTGCAAGTCGCCTGCGTATGAGGGCAAGACGTCGTGAGGGTAGGTTTTGTTTGCAAGGTAGTTGTAGTGCGGGTCAAAATAGTGAAGAAACAAAAAGAATGACCTATTCTTGTGCGCGTCCATCCATTCAATGCCTTTTTGCGTTATGATTTGTGACGTGATTGTGTTGAAGTGTTCAACCTCGGGTTGCAGATGGTTTTGGTACGTGTCAAAGCCTTTGGAAAAGCCAAATGCTTCTGAAACATACGCTCCTGAAACAAATCCTGCAGTAGCATAACCTTGTTTTTTGAGTAGATCTTGCATCATGGGGTCGTGTATATCGCGCACGCACTGCACGCCCTCGCACTCTTGGGTTATGTCATGAAAGATGCCATGCGTTAAAGGGTAGAGGCCGGTAAGCATGCTCGCATGTGCGGGAAGCGTGTACGAAGTTGTGCTGTACGCGTTCTCAAATACGAGCGCGTCTTTAGAAAACGCGTCAAGTGCGGGTGTTGCATTCCACAACGAACCATACACACCCACCATGTCGGTTCGCACTGAATCAAGTGAGATGAGAATAACATTGCAATCTGTGCACACTTCGTTTTGTTGGGACATTCCCGCAATAAAGAGGAGCGTGCCAACCACGAGAATGCTCAAGAAGAACACGCGAAGCATAGTAGTAGGTTATGCGCGCTTTGTCTATAAATCTATACCTGCACGAGCACAACCTTTTTTTTACCTAAGTGTGTGGGGCTTGCACATCATGCGGGTTGTGGGGATTACGGGAAAAGTGTGTGCTGGCAAGGGCGCACTCAAACAGTTTCTCAAAGAATACAATGGGTATACTGATTATTCAATTTCAGATATGCTGCGCGGTGAATTGAGAAAACGTGAAAAAGAGTTGACGCGTGATAATCTTATTGCGCTTGGTAATCAGTTGCGCGAAGAAGGGGGTGCGGGCATTCTTGTTGACATGCTTGCAAAAACCCTGTCTTTTCCCGCCATTGTTGAATCAATTAGAAACCCCGGAGAAGTGCTTGCATTTCGCGAATTGTTTGGCAAAGATTTTGTGCTCATAACGGTGGTCGCAGACCCGCACGTTCGCTTTTCACGAATGCACGCGCGTGGAAGAGAAAATGACCCTCAAACGTGGGAAGAATTTTGTGAACTTGAGCATATTGAGCATGGCAAAGACCAGGGAACCCACGGTCAATTGCTTGACGCGTGCGAAGCCCTTGCAGATATTACCATTGAAAATAACGGTTCATTTGATGAGCTTAAGGCGCGCGCAAAAGCATTGTTTGATTCACTTCACCAATAACCTTTTTTAGCAAGCATGTCTTTTGAACAAGTAATGGGAAATTTTACGCGCTACCTCTTTTTTATTCTGGGTGTAGGATTGCTCACGGTTCTTCTCTCAAGCCTGATTCCCGGAGCATATGAGCGGCTTGCCGGTGTTTCAAATGTTGCAAATATTCCGGTTACTGGTTTTATCGCGTTTGAATCAGATTTTCTTCAGGGAACAAATTCAATTCGCGACATTATTCTTTCCCTTGAGCAGGCTGACAATGACCCGGAAATTAAAGCAATCATGTTAGACATTAATTCGCCGGGAGGCTATCCTGTTGCGTCATATGAACTGCAAAGTGCGGTTAGCGCGGTGCGAAAACCGGTTGTAAGCATTATTAGAGAGGTTGGCGCAAGCGGTGCGTACTGGGCTGCTGCGTCTTCAGACTATATTATTGCAAGCGAACTGAGCACAGTAGGAAGTATTGGCGTGAACGGCGGCTACTTAGAGTTTAGCGGATTGCTTGATGACTTTAACGTGACGTACGTGCGCGTTGTAAGCGGTGAGCAAAAAGATGTTGGTGCCCCATTTCGAGCGGTAACTGCTAAAGAAGCAGCAGATATGCAGGCAATGATTGATGAAATGCTTTTTCTTTTCTTGAATGATGTGGCACAAAAGCGAAACCTTTCAGACGCGCAAATAGCGTTTGCCAAAACCGGCGCAGTCGTGCTTGGAAGAGAAGGGGTTGTGCAGGGTTTTGTTGATGAAATTGGCGGTTCAAAAGAACTGGATGCATATCTTAAATCAATTACCCGTGCAAACAAGATTCAGTTTGTGGAGTATGCGCGTCAAGCATCACTTCTTGAATCACTTCTTTCAACGAGCGCAAAGCAGGGTGTTAGTTTTGCTCTTGATAGAGCAATCGTGCCTTTCTTGTTTACCCATACCTTTTTAAATAATTGAGAAATAATGTTTTTTACTATGAATAGAACTGCCTTGATGGGTGAATGTCCCGTATTGCCGCTCTATTAGTGTTATCAAAACCTTTTTTATACAAAACTATATTTGGAGAGGTTAGCAATGACTCTAGACAAGCGTTATGACATAAAATCTGTTGAAAAAAAATGGATTGTTTCCTGGAAAAAGCAGGGAACCTACAATTTTACCCTTAAGGATATAAATTATGGTATTGACACGCCACCACCATTCACCTCAGGCACCCTGCACATGGGTCACGTGCTTGATTTTACCTGGATAGACATTCTTGCACGTTTTGAGCGCATGCGCGGAAAAAATGTGTATCTCCCGCAGGGTTTTGATTGTCACGGACTCCCAACAGAGATGAAAGTTGAGCGCGAATATGGGGTGAGCCCGCGTGATACAAAAAAATTCATTGAAAAATGTGTTGAATGGACGCACAAGGCTGCAGAACACATGAAAGAGCAATGCAACCAGATTGGGTACTCAACTGACTGGCGCTATGAGTACCGCACTATGAATGATGATTATAAACGACTCGTACAAAAAAGCCTGCTTAAATTCTACAAAAAAGGATTACTCTATCGCGCAAAGCATCCTGTCTTGTTTTGCACAAACTGTGAAACCGCTCTTGCAAAAGCCGAAGTGGGATATCTTGATAAGCAAGGAACCTTGTACGCAATTGATTTGCCTCTTGAAGACAAAAAAGGTCACATTACAATCGCAACGTCGCGTCCCGAAATGATGCCTGCATGCGCTGCTGTTTTCGCTCACCCCCAGGATGAGCGCTATAAACACCTTGTTGGCAAAAAAGTGCTATTGCCTATTAGTGGCAGGAGTGTTAGCATTCTTGCTGACAAAGATGTTGACAAAGATTTTGGAACTGGCGTAGTTTATCTCTGCACGTATGGTGACGAACAAGATATTGCATGGCAAAAACGCTACAAGCTCCCTTCATATGATATAATTACTACTGATGGCCGCATGAAAAACACAGGAGACTATGATGGCATGACTGTTCTTGAAGCGCGAAAAGCCGTGCTTGCAGTTCTTGAAAAAAAAGGACTTGTGCGGGATATCAAAAATTATCCATCACGAGTGCTTGCGCACACTGAGCGCGGAAGCTGTCTTTCACCAATTGAATTGCTTCCTGTTGAACAGTGGTTTATTACGGTTAAAACGTTTACCAAAGACATTATTGCTGATGCAAAAAAGATTGCGTGGTATCCAAAAAAGGAATATAAGCGCCTTGAGGATTGGGCAAAATCGCTTGACTGGGATTGGATTATTTCGCGCCAGCGAACCTTTGGCACGCCAATACCGTTCTGGTACTGTAATGACTGTGGTGAGATTGTTCCTGCAAAAGAAAAAGATTTGCCCGTTAACCCGGTGCTTGCAAAAGCGCCAACAAGTGCGTGTCCTGCATGCAAAGGAAAAAATCTCATTCCTGAAGATGACGTATGTGACTGCTGGATTGACTCGTCAATGTCTGCGCTTAAAATCGCAAAATTCTGGGAAGATGACCATTTCTTTAGTAAGACCTATCCTACAAGCCTTCGACCGCAGGGGTATGAAATTATTCGAACCTGGCTTTTTTACACGCTTTTTAGAAGCAAGCAATTAACCGGAAAAATTCCGTGGAAAGAAGCAATCATTCATGGCATGGTTGCAGGAACTGATGGCAGGAAAATGAGTAAGAGTTTTGGCAACACCGTTGACCCTGATGACGTGCTCGCCCAGTATGGTGGAGATGTAGTCAGACAGTGGGGAGCCCTGCCTATTGGCAGTGATGATTTTCCTTTCTCATGGGAAGAGCTTAAGCATGCTGACAAGTTTCTCACTAAATTGTGGAATATTTCGCGCTTTATTGAAAACCACGCAAGTGCGTTGAGGCCAAAGAAGTTACAGCCAAGCGATAGGTGGGTCTTGCATGAATTAAACATGCTCAAAAAAGAGTACTGGAAAAACATGGACGCACGTACGTTTGGAAACGCGCTTCGTGCAACACGAAACTTCATTTGGCATGTGTTTGCAGATTACTACATTGAAATGGTTAAACACCGCTTGTACAGAGTTGAAGAGTTTGGAGAGGACAGTAAAAACGCGGCAATCCACACGCTTCGCGCGGTTCTCAAAGAGTGTTTGCTCATGCTCGCACCTTTTACGCCATTTATTGCTGAAGAAATCTGGCATGGCTTGTTTGAAGCAAAAACATCTATTCACTTAGAGCAATTGCCTGCTGTTGAGAAGAAGTATCTTAAAAAAGACTACAAAACCGTTGGTGACGAGATTGTTGAATTCATCAATAAAACACGAGAGGAAAAGCAAAAACAACAACTCAGTCTTGGTGCAGAAATTGATAGTTTGACTCTTAAAGCAAAACACGCGCATGACATAAAAGAATTGCAGGGCATGCTTCGCGCAAAAACCATTGTGCTCAAAAAGTAAATGCGTATAAACGGTGATTTAATCAATTAGCAATGCACGTAGCGTGCGGGACAGTTCACCATTTGAAAAAGCACTAAGTCACACGTTTTAGTTACTAAACTCATCAAAAATGGTTGAGAACGCTTTAGCAACGTACGGGCTTTTTACCCACACGCCATGTTCGTTTGCTTCCTTATCATCGGTGTCCGGGTTGAGGATGAGAAGCAGTTGTTCATCATCAACAAGAGCAAAGCGCATGTTGAGTGTTTGATTCTCGCGCACCACTATATCTTCGTACTCGGTGTTTGGCATGCTTGGGACAAGAAAGTGGATTTTTGCTCCATTTTGTTTTGCACTTTTAATTGCGTCAGACAGTTCGCTTGTTTTTCGAAACACGCCTTGTTCACTTGTTGCAATCTTCACTGAGTGTTTGGCGTTTCGCATCATTTCGTGCAGTCGTGCGTAAATGTTTTGTCTGCCTTTCACGCCGTTTGCGTTACTGTCCTGTGCGCTTGTTCCGCTTTGTGCGTACGTGTTTACTAAGGTTTTGAATAGTTCATGCTCTTTGATGTGGTCAATACGTTCTATTATGCGCGATTTCTCCTGGGTTACGCGTGTTTTGAATCGTTCAACAATTTCTTCAGGGTGCACGGCTGAGTACGTGATTGGTTTTCCAAGCTTAACAAGGATGAATCCTTTTTTTTCAAGGCTTTCGAGAATGTCATAGCTTCGCGAGCGCGGTACTTCTGCAAGCTTGCTTAACTCTCCTGCGCTTGCGTCACCTTTTTCAAGAAGAGCAGTCCACAATTTGACTTCGTAGAGGTTTAAATTAAACAATTCTTTGAGCCTGTGGAGTTGTTCTTTTCGGATAATCATTGCTAAGGATTACCAACATGTGCGTGATTAAAATAGGTTTTGTTTTGCTATGCCTGCTTTTGTGAAAGCGATTTTTGGTCTTGATAAATTCGCTTGATTCTCTCAAGGTCATCAGGCTCTTCTTTATCATCGCGAAAGCGAATCAGGCGCGGAAAACGAAGGGCAAATCCTGAGCTGTATGTGGGGCTTTTTTGGATTTCTTCATACCCCACTTCAACAACGAGTTTTGGCTGCACTTCAACGCGCTTGCCGCTTGTTTTGGTGATGAGGGGTTCAAGTCGTTTTGTTACTTCTTCAAATTGTTCTTCTGAAAGACCAGTAGCCATTTTGCCAATCTCTGCAAGCACATCTCCTTTTTTGCATGAAAGAACATAACTGCTCAGCCACTTGCCCCGCTTTCCTTCACCCCAAATCGCTCCCGTAATAACAAGGTCAAGCGGTTCGAGAATGGGTTTGACTTTAACACCAAACCCAACCCTGCTTCCTGGTTGGTATTGTGCATCAAGCTTTTTCATCATCACACCTTCCTGATGCTTTTCAAGCGCTTCATTGTAAAATCGCTGCGCTTTATCTTCATTTCCTGTGATGACTTGTTTTGCAAGTTCAACTTGCCACGCTTTTTTGCGTACAATACGCTCGAGTGCTGCTCTGCGTTTTTTAAACGGTTCAAGAAGCAGGTTTTTTCCCTCTAAGTAAAGCATGTCAAACACGTAGAGCACAACAGGGATTTTTTTTGCAATCTCATCAATACGGTGCTTTCGCTTGATGCGTTTTCCAAGAATTTGAAATGGAACATACTCTTTTGTTTTCGAGTTGTATGCAACTGCTTCACCTTCAAGAATACACTCCTTGCATGACACGTGTTCTTTGAGTGCGCCAACAAGGTCGGGAAACTGTTTTGTCACGTCATCAAGGCGGCGCGTGAAAAGCGTGACTTCTCCTTTTTTGAAGTGGCATTGCACGCGCATGCCGTCATACTTGTATTCAATTGCAGCGGGCGCACCAACGCGCGTAAAACCATTGCTAATTCCCTGCGCTTTTTGGTAGAGCATGAGTCGAAGCGGCTTTCCTACTTTAAGGTCAACATTCTTGAGTCCTTTGTTTCCGCTTTCTTTTGCAAGAAGAACAAGTTCACTGAGGTCTGAACGAAAATCATACGCGTGCTGGACGTGTTCTTTTTCAACATTAAATGCTTTTACAATTGCGTCGCGGATAATGCCAAACCCTACGCCAATGCGCAGGTCACCAAGCGCGGTGCGCGTGATGTAGCGCGCTTCTTTTGGCTTTGCTGAGCTGAGGAGTTTTGCAAGACTTCCGGTCTTTTTTTGCGTGCTGTTCTCTCCTTCAAAGCGTGCAATTGCGCGCAAAATTTCCATCACGTATGAAATTGTAAGTTTTTCTTGTGAGAGTGTGGTTTGCGTTTTCTTTTTTACCACCTGTTCTGCTACAAGACCTAAATCACCTTTTTCTTTCCACACGTTTGTGATTGCGTTCTCGTTTTTTCCGGTGATTTTTGAGAGTGCTTTAAGCACCATTTTGTCTGCAATGCCAAGCACTTCTTCGCTCACGCTTGGAAAAATTTCACCATTAAGAAAAAGAATCACGTTTGCAAGCTCGCTTTTTGGTGTGCGCTTGAGGAAATCAGCAATAATATCCCGTTTTTCAAGATTTTTTGTTGTTTTGTCAAGCTGTTCGTACACGTCTGCAAGCTCTTGGTAATCCATAGTGTTTGTTAGGGTTTTTTGTTTCATAAAGTTTTAGTAGTTTTACCGCGTTAGTAGTACAAAACGTATGGAACTTTTTGACGCGCTCATGCATCGCCGCTCTACGCGCCGCTTTTTGAGCTATCCTATTGAGCGTGAGCAGATATTCAAATTGTTGGATGCTGCAGACCGCGCGCCTTCAGCAGGAAACTTGGATAACTGGAAATTTATTCTCGTAGAAGACGAGCACATGCGCTTGGAACTTGCAAGTGCTTGCCACGCCCAGTTTTGGATGGCAGAAGCTCCGCTTATCATTGTGGTACTCTCAGATATTGAGCGAGTAAAGCGCGTGTACGGCTCGCGCGCCGAATTTTTTGCAACACAAAGTATTGCAGCATCAATCCAAAATCTGTTGCTTGCCGCAGAAGAATTGGATCTTGGCGCGTGCTGGGTCGGCAGTTTTGATGAGAAGTGGGTTAAGCGCGTTCTCGCTATTCCCGACAAGATTGATGTGCACGCCCTCATTCCGGTTGGACCTAAGGGTGAGAAGCCTCCTGAGCCAAAACGCTACCCTCTTGACACGAAAGTGTTTTTTGAAAAGTACGGCAAAACAAGCAGGTGATGTGCTTAACGGTATTTGAGTTTCATAACAAGCACTGTGCCAACGAGCAGTGTTGATATGCTGTTTGCAATTGCAATTGGCGCGTCAGCGCGCAAGTATCCGTACACAGCCCACAAGAAAATGGCTGTGGTGAGAATCACATACATGCCAAGTGAGATGTCATCTGCTTTTTTGGTTTGAAATGTTTTAATCACTTGAGGCACAGTAGCGATGGTTCCTAAGAATCCTGCTACAAATCCAACGAGTGAAACAATATCGAGCGCCATAGAGGGTACCTAGTCTAAAATAGCAATGTCTTCTAAATCTTTTTTGTCTAATTTCTTTTTTGAGAATTTTGAAAAAATTCTGCCAAAAAAGCTTTGCTCAGGCGCGTGAGTATTCATGCGAAGAGAAACCATGTTAGGCTTGTAAATATTTTCAATCATGCAGTACAAAGACTTATCACTTACCAAACCTTCTTTTTCTGCTCGTATGTAGAGGTAATCTTTACCCGAGAAAATAATGTATTTTTTCATACTAATCATTGTTAGAACGCTTTAAAAATAAAAAGGTAAGGATAGCCCCGAAGGGCTATTCACTTTAGATCATTCGAATTCCAAGGTCTTCGCTGACTTGCTCTGCTTGAATGCTTGGCTTCTTGTAGTCAAGAGCGCCAAGAATGTAGGGGCTTCGCACGCCAGTCACGATTGCCATGACGCGGATTTTTCCTTTCATGTCGTCTGTGATGCGCGCACCCCAGATAACATTTGCATCCTGGTCAAGGTTTTCTGTGATAAGCTCTCCTGCTGTGTTGACTTCCTCAAGTGTGAGGTCTGGACCGCCCGTGATGTGAATCAACGCGCCGTCAGCGCCTTTGTAGGAAACGTCAAGCAACGGGTTCATGAGTGCTTTGTTTACTGCCTCTTCTACGCGTCGCTCAGTGTCGCTTTCGCCAACACCAATTGCTGCAACGCCGCCCTGTGACATGATTGCTTTGACATCAGCAAAGTCTAAGTTGACTAGTGATGGCAGTGCGATTGTTTCTACAATTGCTTTAATCATGGTTGAGACAAGTTCGTTTGCAACAGCAAATGCTTTCTCAACAGGCAGGTTACCGGCAAGCTCAACAAGGCGGTTGTTGTCAACCACGATGACCGTGTCGCAGACTTGGCGCAGTTGTGAAAGACCAAATTCAGCTTTCTCAATGCGAGCTCGCTCAATCTTGAATGGCATGGTAACCGTTCCAATAACAATTGAACCCATGTCACGCGCAATCTTTGCAATCTCAGGAGCTGAGCCAGTTCCGGTTCCTCCTCCAAGTCCTGCGCAGATAAAGAGCATGTCTGTTCCGCGCAAACCTTCTTTGATTTCGTTTGCAGACTCGCGAGCAGCGTTTGCGCCCACGTCAGGATAGCCTCCTGCACCTAGTCCGCTAGTTATTTCTTTTCCAAGCAGAATCTTGACGTCAGCGTCGCGAGCATCTAAGTGTTGCGTGTCAGTGTTCATGGCGATGATTTCAGCACCACTCACTCCTTTGTGGTACAACCAGTGAACCATGTTGTTACCACAACCCCCTGAACCCACTACTTTGATTGTTGCTTGACTTTCAAGACCTGCTTCGATTCCCATTATATCTTTTTTATCCAATGCGTTTTGTACTATGAAGTCCATTTTGCGACTCCCCCTATCTTTTTTACCATAAAGGTTTTTATACGTGAAGTTGATATTCTTCACTATAAAAAGCATTTATACCTGTGAGACTATATTGATTGGAATAAGTGCTCAAAGTTACCACTGCTCCAAAGAAAATTGCGTCCACTCTTTTCTTAGCAGTTCTTGTTTAAATATATTTCTTTAATCTCTTAATTCCTGTACGCACACGCATTTATTTTTGCCGATTTTGTGCAAGAACAATTATAAATGAGAATGCGCTAGGTTTGTTTTGATGTACGCTAAAAAAATTAACACGCTTGCAGGAAAAACACTCTCAATCCCGCAGGATGTTCGCGTTTTGTGCGCAGGTAAGGAATATGAAGGAACAATTATGCCTTCACCTGATGAGCAGGCAAAAACGCTGGTTCTTAAACTTGCCAACGGATATAATATTGGCATTGACTTTTCGCGCATCAAAAAAATTGTGCCTCAGAAGAGGTCAAAAACAACTTCACAAAAAATTAAGGCGTCTTTTAACAAGAAATTGCCAACAATCAGCATTGTTGCAACAGGCGGCACCATTGCGTCAAAAGTTGATTACCAGACCGGCGCCGTGCGCGCTCTTTCAAAACCTGAGGAATTTCTTTCTATTAATCCAAAACTATTGCAACTTTGCAACCTCAAACTCGTCACTCCTTTTACTAAGCTTAGTGAGGATATGGATTTTGATGATTACAAAACATTGTGTGATGCAGTCAATAAAGAGCTTAAAACCTCAGATGCAGTGATTGTAACGCACGGCACTGACACTTTGCACTACACCGCGTCTGCGCTTTCATTTGCGTTTCAAGGGCTCAATAAGCCTATTGCGGTTGTTGGCGCGCAGCGTTCAAGCGACCGAGGCAGTGCTGATGGCGTCATGAACCTTACCTGCGCGGTTCATTATTGTTTGAGCGATGTTGCTGAAGTTGCAGTTGTAATGCATGCAACAACAAATGATGATTATTGTTTTGCTATTCGTGGAACCCATGCAAGAAAACTTCACACTGAACGCAGAGACGCATTTCGCTCAGTAAACGAGCTTCCATTAGCAAAAATCTGGCCAAATGGCAATATGGAACTGCTCAGTGAGGTCTATAAGAAACGCGACAAAAAACGTGCGGTTACGTTTTCAAACAAGTTTAGCAAGGACGTTGCCCTCATTAAAGTGCATCCAAACAGCAATCCAAAAATGATTGATTTTCTTGTCAAAGACGGCGTCAAAGGTTTTGTGATTGAAGGAACAGGCTTTGGTCACGTGCCAATCAATGCAACGCCATCTTGGGAACCTCATTTGCGCGCTGCTGCAAAAAAGGGCGTGTTTTTTGTGCAAACCTCGCAATGTGTATACGGACGGACAAGCCTGCTTGTGTACTCGAACGGCAGGGTGCTTCGTGATATTGGGTTTATGAATGGTTATGACATGCTTTCAGAAACCGCGTTTATCAAACTCGCGTGGGTGCTTGGTCAGACCAAGGATGCAAAAAAAGTGCGTGAACTTATGCAAACAAACATGGCACGAGAGTTTGGCACGCGCTCGCTTGTTGACACATTTCTCTACTAACTGGTGAAAAAAAGATGATTGATTACAAAAAGCTTGGATTCAAGTGCGGTCTTGAACTGCATGTGCAGCTTGACACGCATAAATTATTTTGTGACTGTCCGTCCCAGTTGCGTTTTGATACGCCTGATTATACTATTATGCGAAAGCTCACGAGTGTTGCAGGAGAAATGGGAGAAATTGATGTTGCAGCAAAGCTTGAGAGCGCAAAAGACAAGACATTCATCTACGAATGTTATGACCAAAATGATTGTTTGGTTGACATTGATGAAGAGCCCCCACATAACATTGACTCTGACGCGTTAGGTGTGGCTTTGCAAGTAGCATTCCTGTTGAACATGAAAATTCTTGATGAAATCTTTGTCATGAGAAAAGCAGTAGTTGACGGCAGCAACACCGCTGGTTTTCAGCGAACTGCGCTTCTTGGCGAAGATGGTCACATTGACACAAAAAAAGGACCTGTTCGCGTAAACATGCTCAGTCTTGAAGAAGATGCGGGACGAAAAATGGATGAGACAGACAACACAGTAACCTATCGCCTTGACCGCATTGGTATTCCGCTTATTGAACTGCGAACTGAACCAGACATTGTGTCTGCAGAGCACGCAAAAGAAACAGCCCAAGCAATTGGCATGATAACGCGCATGACAAAACGCGTTGCGCGGGGTCTTGGAACCATTAGGCAGGATGTGAACGTGTCTATTCGCGGCGGTGCGAGAACTGAGATTAAGGGCGTGCAGGATTTGAAAGGTATGGGTGTCATTATTGACGGAGAAGTCAGACGCCAGATTCACTTGCTTGCAATCAAAGACGAGCTTAAAGCGCGTGATGTAAAACAGTCTGATATTGTGCTCAAAAAAATTGATGTTTCAAAACTAACAAAAAATGCTAAACAATCATTTATCAAAAACTCGCCCGTATTTGGCACGCGCCTTTTTGGTTTTGCAAACGTGCTCGGTCTTGAAATCCAAAAAGGCAAACGCCTTGGAACCGAGTTTTCGTATTATGCAAAACAGTACGGAAGTGTTTCGGGCATTATTCATTCTGATGAAGATTTTGAGAAATACGGATTGAACAAAAAAGAAATTGCAAAAAAATTGCGCGTTAAAGAAAGCGACGCGTTCGTGCTCGTTGCCGCAAAAGAAGAGCAAGCACGAAAAGCACTTGACGCAGTAATTGAGCGCGCAAAACAATGCATTCCGGGCGTGCCTTTGGAAGTGCGCGCAGCACAGTCTGATGGCACAACGGTGTTTTTGCGCCCTATCCCGGGAAAGGCACGCATGTATCCTGAAACAGACCTTGAGCCGATTACGATTTCAAAAGACGTGCTTGCTAACGTAAAAAAGCACTTGCCAAAAAAGCCGCACGAACTGCAAGCTGACCTTGAGAAGATGGGTTTGTCAAAAGATCTTGCCTTGCAGATGGTTCACTCGCGTGATTTCATACTTTTTGAGCAGCTTGCAAAAAAGTTCACGGATGCGAAAATGATTGCAACTCTCGTACTTGCGGGCAAAGGCGCAGTTGAGCGTAGCGCGTATGATGCATTGCTTAAAGCATATGAAAAACAAGTGTTGAGTAAAGAAGCACTGACTGACGCAGTTCCAAAACTTCTTGAAGGCGAAAAAATCTCAGACATTCTTGCTGGCGCCAAGAAAGTTGGTATAAAGATAGTTGAAGCACGCATCAAAACAATTGCCGCAAAAAACAAGGGCAAGAGTTTTGCTGCCGTGATGGGTGATGTGATGAAAGAGTTTCGAGGCAAGGTTGACGGCAAAACCTTGTCAGAGCTTGTAAAAAAACACGTGAACATAAAGAATTGATTACTATCTTCGCTTTCTTCTAAGCGCTTGCTGCGCCTTGCGTAGGTTCACACACCACGTGTGGTACAACCGTCCATAGTAGTACGTTCCTGTGCCCGGGTAGACTCGTCTCTCACACCAATAACACGCTTTTGAGTATTTCTTCATTTGATCCATTCTCTCGCTTTTGCGTATAATATTGCTCGTTGCTTGAATTTTTGAGCGAGGGTAATATATTCTGCTAATGTGGCATTTGTTATAGTAACATCAAATTGGTACAATGCGCGGTAATTGACTGATTTTATTTCTGCGTAGAAATCAGTCAGCTCTTTTGTCATCCTGTCTTGTTGGGAGAATACTTTTGTGAATTCTCTAAGTATTGCGTCATGGTCTCCTAGTTTTAACTGTGTTTCCTTACAAATAAATGCAAATGCTATACGTTCACAGCCATGGAATATATTATCAATGATTGGTCGCTTTTTCGCTTCAGTAGTCTCTTTAGTACCTATTACCCGATAGTAGGTTTCTGCACTTTCAAGAAATGCCATGCCGTTTTCAAAACTGATACTAAAATCCTGCTTTTTTGATAAGTGCTTTGAATTCTTTTTTGCCATAAATTGCTTCACCTTCAAGTAGTATGTTCATAATTAATGGGTGATGTTGTTTTGCTTGGTCTATAAAGTCTTGTTTTGATATTTCAAAAATAGACACGGCAATTCCTTCTTCAAACGCTATTTTGGTATTTCTCTCCCCCCTATTTAAAATAAGCATCACGTCTAAATCGCTCTCCAACTTTTCGGTTTTGCGGGCACGAGAACCGAACATAACAATTGCAATAAGGCCCGCAGGGTAGTCTTGAATAATATGTTTTTTCACAATCACACTTAGTTCAGATTGTATATCTGATTCCCAATTGAATAGTTCGCGTATGGCATGACCTAAGTTATGTTCTTTGTTAATCTTTGAAAGAATCGCTTTCCCAATTGTCTTTGTTTCAATAATACCTGATTGCGCTAACTCTCTGATATTTCTTGAAACAGCCATCTCTGATAATCCTGTTTTCTTTGCTATCTGGGAGTTTGAAATTCCCTCTTTAGATTTTGAAATTTCTCTTAATATCAAAATCCTGCTTTTATTTGAGAATATCCTATCTAATAGCATATTTTGATAATAGTTATTTGAGTTTATAAATATATCTTATAGTTAGATATATACCTATTTTGTTATTAATAATCTAAAGGACAAGTTGTTTTATTCTCGTAAAATCCGCAAATGTTGTTTCCACAGTTTGAGAAATCAATTGAGCAAATATTTCTGAATGGGTCAATATCACAGAAGAATGATGCTAGGTCCTGAACACTTGTTGGATTATTTACCAGATTCTGATTAATGTATAGTGCCGGACTGCCGGGAAATGTGAAATTTTGCTGTGCGGCAATCGCTTCATCTAAAAGTTCAACTTTATCAGCTTTTGTACATGTAGTAACAGTAGACGATGAGATATCTAGATTTTCCAAAACCAAATTTGAACAGGAGATATTTTCTATATTTGAACCACACTCGTCAAAAGATCGCATATGGAACTCATAAAATTTAGAAGGATATAACTTCTTCACGCACATTTCTCTAAGTTCCTGTGTCATATTGCCAAAACGCGAATGGTATATCATTTCATTTACAAATTCTTCACCAATCCTGAATGTTGCTTTCTTAACGGTACTGCCCACGAATGGGTTTTCGTTAAGTTTGAGCTTTTCACTGCCAATGGTTAAGTACGTTGTGTTAACGGTGTATGTGTTTCCGCCTGTGCTAATTAATGCTGCACTGGTTGAAACATCATCCAACGTAAAGGTTGTACTACCAACAGTGAATTCTGCGCCAACAGATACTTCCATAGTGGATGTTAAATTAGAGAAGACAGTTTCATTTCTCTTGAAAACCTGATAATTAACAGAGAACGATTTTTCTTTCATTAATACGTCAAAAAATGAAAGAAACTGGAGTAACTCATATGAGTTCACTTGTGGGGAATTAATAAAAGCAGAAACTACAAGTGGTATTTTAACTTCTGGCGTAGAATGCGTTAAATTTTCTACTAGTGAGGTATTTGTTGTAGTCTCCTTAAGTATGGAAACATTTTGCGTACTGTTATTTTCTGAAGTTGAGGCGGTTGCAGTGCATCCTGCAATAGTTAAAAGAAGTAAGAACAATGCAAGATTTTTCATAACTAAACGGTATTGGTTTTCACTTAAAAAAACATTGTTAATATCAATTATTCGTAAAGGTTATAACCTTAAACGTGCCGTGTTGGAATGTGAGTATTGTGAAGTCAAAAAAGCAGTTGGCAATCACGCTTTCTCAACTAAAACTACCTGACAAACTAAATGTGGGCCTTGAACAATACATTACGCCTAGTGAGATTGCAGCAGACATGGTCTGGACCGCGCTGCCCGACCTTCAAGACGGCACAGTAGCCGACTTTGGCTGCGGAAATGGTATACTTGGCATTGGCGCAAGCCTTGTTGGCGCAAAAAAAGTATTCCTTCTTGACACGGACAAAAACATGCTTGCTCTTGCAAAACAAAACGCGAACAGCCTTTCAATTGACAACGCTGAATTTGTTGAAGCAGACGTAAGCGATTTTTACGAGCACGTTGATGTTGTCATCCAAAACCCGCCTTTTGGCATACAAAGCAGAAAAGCAGATAAACCCTTTATAGAAACCGCACTCCAAAGCGCGGACGTTGTATACTCCTTACACGCACCCGATTCTGAGCCATTTCTTTTGGCAATTGCAAAAGAATACGGATTTACGCTTGAAAAACTCAAAACCTACGACTTTGTTATTGGCCACTCCTATCACTTTCACACTAAGCCCACAAAAAGCGTGAAAGCAGTGTACTGGCGCTTTTCACGGATGTAGCGCGCAACATACAGAATTCTTTATTAACTTTGTTTTGGTCCTAGAAGAATGTTCATGGGCTTTGTTGATGCGCTCTTCAATAAACTTACTGCTGGAAACACGCTTTTCTATCCTGGATGTTTAACTAAATTTGTGGGAAAAGACGTGCTCAAAAATTATGAAACACTGCTCAAAAAAATGAACATTAACTACATCATGCTCGCTGATGAGGAAGTGTGCTGCGGCTCGCCGGTTCATGCTGCAGGCTACCAAAAAGACTTTGAAAACCTCATTTTGAAGAATTCAGAACTGTTTAGTGAACGGGGGATTACCAAAATTATTACGCCTTGTCCGGGCTGTTATAAAATATTCACGCGCCATTACAATTTCCAAAACATAGAAGTTGAGCACGCAACTATCACTATTAAAAAAGCACTTGAAAAAGGAACGCTCAAACCAGCAAAAGTTAACAAAACCATTACCTATCACGACCCGTGCCATTTGGGCAGGCAATCAAACATTTATGACGAGCCTCGCGACGTGCTCAAAGCCCTTGGTTACACCATAAAAGAAATGCTCTACACGCGAGAAGATGCGTTGTGTTGCGGTGCTGGAGGCGGGGTGAAGAGCAACTATCCCCAAACCGCGAACAAGATTGCAAAAGAACGACTCAAAGAACTTGACACTATTGGCGTTGACCTGCTTGTCACGCCCTGCACCATGTGCACAAAGCACCTGGAAGAAAACGCGAAAGGCGTGAAAATCATGGAATTTGCGGAGGCAGTGTTGCATGCTGTTAAATAATATTAGACGAATCGTTGGCAAAGAAAACGTGACAGACGAGCAAGAAGACTTGCTCGCGTACGCGTACGACGCGTCACCACAAAAAGGCGAAGCACTTGGCGTGGTGTTGCCAACAAGCATTGACCATGTGAGCAAAGTTATGGACTTGTGCTACCGCTATGGGTACAATGTGGTGATTCGCGGTGGAGGAACTGGTCTTGTTGGCGGTGCAGTGCCGCAACGAGAACTCGTTATGGACATGACTCGCCTTATTGATGTGCATGTTGATGTTCAAAACAAGGAAGCACGCGTCGGGCCGGGCATGGTTTGTCGAAGACTCAATAAAATACTCAAACAAAACGGGCTCTTCTTTCCGGTAGTGCCATCCAGTGATGCAGTTGCAACTATTGGAGGTATGATTGCAACAAACGCGCAGGGAAACCGCGCCCTGCGTTTTGGCAGCACGCGAGACTGGATTAAAAAGCTCAAAATCGTGACAAGTTCGGGTGAGCTTATTGAAACAAGCGAGGTAGACGATTTTTGCGGCAAAGAAGGAGTTACTGGTATCATTGTTGAAGCAACACTCAAACTCACCAACAGCATTGAAAACACGTCAATCACGCTTCGCGAATTCGATACCATCAAAGACTTAACGCGCGCGGTCAAAGACCTTGCGCAACTGCCTCATGTGCTTGCCCTTGAACTCTTAAACGAGCACGCCGCGCGTCTTGTTGGTTTTGAAACAAATGTGCTGCTTGTTGAATATGACAATGAGGGCGGAGAAATCACTAAACAAGAAGAAGTCGCTCAATTATGGGCAAAGCGCGAAGGCATTTATCCTGAACTTGCAGCGCGAGGTCTTACTACCATCACTGACCCAAAAGTCAGTCTTGAAAAAATGAATGACTTTCTTTTCTGGCTTGACAGCAAATCCATTCCCGCATTTGGACATGTGGGCATTGGTGTTGTGCACGCGTGTTTTTCACAAGAACAAGGCGAGGACGTTGAGCGCATGTACGAGTTTGTTAAAAACATTGAAGGAGAACCAACAGGCGAACACGGGTATGGCGTGTTGAAGAAAAAATACGTGCCTCCGCGCTACAAGTATCGCGTGCGCGTTCTCAAAAACATATATAACAAAAAAGGAATACTCAATAGGGGGCGAATCGTATGAGCAACGGACCAGAGTCGTGCATTAATTGCGGCATGTGCAAATCAGTGTGTCCCATCCTTGTTGGCGAGAAAAGCGAGACTGCAAGCCCGCGTGTGCGCATGATTTTTGTGCGCGAAAACTTTGAAACTGAACTCGTGTTTCGCTGCAACCTCTGTGAAGCGTGCAAAACACACTGCCCTGTGGGCATTGACATTCCAAAAGCTATTGTTGAAGCACGCTCTCAAAGACAAACAGAAAAAAACAAACTCATGATTGCAAACATTCGTGAATTTGGCAACCCCTTTGGAGAGCCGGGAAGCGTTGTTGAAGATTTGTATTGCTGTTAGAGAAAACTATTATATAGGGTAACACTGTTTAATGTGCAATGCGTGCAGCTCTGATTTTGTTTGCTTTTATTCTTTTTGCGTTCTCCCCAGCCCTTGGTCAAGACGCGTGCAGCACAACGCAAAGCAACACCTCAGGCTGCACCGTCAGCGCGCCCGCACAACAACTGCCAATCACGCCGGTGTGGGATCTTGGCGCAAATGAATTAGACCACGTATGCGTGCTCTACTTTTACACCTCAGGCTGTGCGCACTGCGCTAACACCAGACCAGTTATTGAAACCCTTGACAAAGAGTATGGAGACCGGGTTATGGTGCACTACCTGCAAGTTTCAGGAGATTTGCGAAACTACAACTTGTACAATCAGTATTGTTCAATCCAAAACATTCCCCTTGCAGACAGAAAAGTGCCGCTCGTTGTTACTGCAAACCATTTCCTGATGGGAGAGGACGTGATTAAATCAGAACTTGGACCAGCCCTTGAAGAACTCACGTCCCAGCAGGACTACACGTGTCCGTTGCCAAGTGAGCTTACGTGTGCAGATATTGAAAAAGGAGGAGGAACAAGCGCACTCGTGCCTGGCGCGCCCTCAACTATTAACACGTCGCTTATTATTATTTCAGGACTTATTGACGGCATCAATCCGTGCGCGTTTGCGGTTCTCATCTTTTTTGTAGGATACTTGCTTTCAGTTTCAGCTTCAAAAAAACGCATGCTCAAAGCAGGCATAGCCTATATCATAAGCGTGTACGTAACGTATTTTCTTGCAGGTCTTGGCGTGCTGAGCATTATTCATATTGCCGGATTTGCTGGAATTGTATTTAGCATTGCTGCAATTGTTGCTATTCTTGCAGGTCTTATTAATATCAAAGACTTTTTCTGGTATGGCAAAGGTTTTTCGCTTCAAATTCCCGCGTCAAAAAAGAAAACAATTGAGCATGTTGCCCGGCGCGCAAACATTCCTGCTGCAATCATTCTTGGTTTTCTTGTTTCGCTCTTTGAGCTTCCCTGCACAGGAGGCATCTACCTTGCTATTCTTGCGCTTCTTGCAAACACCACAACCCAAACAATAGGCATCCCCTACTTATTGCTCTACAACGTGATGTTTGTTCTCCCGCTTGTGCTCATCCTGTTTGGTGCAGTCTATGGCATTAATCTTGACCGGTTCAAGCACATGCGCGAATCAAAAAAGAAATGGATGCGGCTTGCCATGGGCGTGTTGCTCGTGTTGCTTGGCATTGCTATGCTTGCAGGAGTGTTCTAACAATACGCGCGAATAAACTCGTTAAGCTTGAAAACAGGAACAACCCAAACGCTGTGCGCGCAAACAATATCTTCATCAAGCAGGGTAACCATAAGCGGTGTTGCACCAATGCGTTTTGCGCGCTCATCATGCTTTTTTGCTGCGCGCATAATCTGTGACCTGCTGCGCTTCTGCCAGCGTTTACACTCAATAGCAAGCGTTCTTCCATAGCGTGTTGCAAGCACGTCATACTGGCGCTTGGTATCATCAAACCGTTTGACAACGCTCACGCGCACGTTAAAATCATGTGATTCAAACACGCTTCCAACCAGTTCTTCAAAGCTCTGCCATGAACTTGTGGCAACAAATGACTCGAATTCAGACACAGTTTTAAATCGCATAACTCCTCAGTAAATAGGCATAAAGGGTGCACGCGGTCTTTTTTTAAGTCAGATTCTAAACCCCTTGTCCGCTGTTGTGCGTTAGTTTTATACGTGTGCAGCTCCTTTATAGAAAGGTATGGTGGTTATTGTTATTTCAGGGGATGTTGGAGCAGGAAGCACAACTGTTGCGCGCGCATTAGCAAAGCGTCTTGGTCTTGACCATTTTAGTCCCGGCGCGTACGTGAAATCACAGTCAAATGCGAAAACAGAAACTGACAAGGCACTTGACGTGCTCAAAAGTGAGCAGGGCATGCGTAAATCATTTCACGCGCGTGTTGATGAGTTGCAGATTCAAAAAGCAAAGCGTGGAAATATAGTAATTGATGGCAAGCTCAGTTTCTATTTCCTCCACGGCCTTGCAGACTATCGTATCTGGCTTGCGTGCTCAAAACAAACACGCGTGTTGCGAACCATACAACGGGACGGTCTGACCCCTGATGAAGCAGAGCGAAAGCTCGCGCTTCGCGAGCGCATTGATGCATTTAATTTTGAAAAAATGTATGGCATCAAACTCTCAAAACTCAAAGAAGAAGCTGACACGAGTATTGACGTGTCCGCGCTTGAAACAGATATGATTGTAGATAAAATTATGGCGTTTATTCGTTCTAGAGACTCAAAAAATACATAAGCATCTCACGTGTTGCTCATACAATGGGAGTGATTGTTGTTTCTGGAAAGCCCGGGGCAGGCTCGAGCACGCTTGCTAAAAGCTTGGCAGAACTGCTTGGCTACACTTACGTGAGCCCGGGTCAAATCTTTAAAGGGCTTGGCAATGGCAGTCTTCAGACCAGTGAGTACTATCCTGTTTTTGCGCGTGTTGCGTCTTTGCACGGGTTTAACATTCCAAAGAAAAAAAAGAACGGCGCTTCAGAGGCTGATGCTGTGCATGATGTGTGGGAATCGGGACTCGGGCAGAGCCCGCTTTTGCACACAATTATTGACCAAACCCAAGAATACCTTGCAAAACAAGGCAATGCCGTGTTTGACGGGAAACTTAGCATCCGCATGCTTGGCCAATACGCAAAGATGAGCGTATGGCTTGATGCATCAGATGAGACACGCATCTATCGCACAGTCAAGCGCGATGGGGTTTCAGTTGAAAAAGCACAAGACATTATTTTTGGTCGGGAGAAAAAAGAGCGTGAGACATGGAAAAGACAGTACGGATTTGATTATTTTGATTTAGCAAAAGAAGCAAACGTGTATATTAAGACTGATACCCTGCTTCCATCAGACGTATTTTACTACGCGTGCACTGTGCTCCCTCAACATTTATAAACGAGCATATTGATTGTTCTCAATGAAGCAGTATGAAATGCGGACAATGTGAAAAAGACATGAAACATGAGTGGGCATTTTGTCCATCTTGTGGTAATAAAGCTGCAAGCGTTTCGCCTATGTTTAATGGTTTTTTTAAAGTGTTAAATGACGTTTTCAAACAATTTCGAAATGAAGGGATTCTTGAAGACGAGCCCCACCAGTCGTTTACCATTAATATTAGTGATATTGACGGCACGCCAAATGTGCATATCAAAAATCTTTCAAAACAGGACGTGAAACAACCAGCAAATCTCACTACAAGCGCGTCTTCGCTTCGCGCGCCAAAAAAACAGATTGAAGAGCCAAAAACTACGGTTCGCGAAGATGGTGATTCATTGTTTGTTGAAGTGGTGATTCCTGAAGTAAAAAGCATGGCTGATGTTGAAATCATGAATTTTCCTGAAAGCGTTGAAGTTCGCGCGCATTGCGCTTCAAAAACGTATCACACACTCATCCAAACGGGCAGGACGCGCACGGTGTTTCGAAAAGAATTTGAGGCAGGAACCCTCTATCTTGAATTAACCTAAACGTTAATATGCGCGCTTCTTCTTTATGTATACTATGCAACGCCATCACGCGCTTGGCCTTATTTTCATATTTTTTGTAGCCCTTTTCATAACGCAGGGAAGCGCACAAGTTGAGCAAGATACGATTATTGAAGAAGAGCTTCCTGCACAAGAGAATGAAACTGTTGAGGAAGTAATTGAACAAGTTGAAGACCTTCTCGTGCTCCCGCTTGCATTTGTAAATGATTCTCAAAACAATTGGTATTTGGTGAATGTTTCAAATAATTTGCTTGAAGCAAAATTTTCAGAAGACAACCAATCTCTTATTATTGAATACCCGGCAAATAGTGATAAGCTCAATATCGCGTTTGATGATGAGTGGGTCGTGCTTGAGGACGGACAAACCCTGGTCACTCCTTCTGACGTGCACATTGTCAAAAATCAGGACAACATCACCATTACATATCCGCTTAGCGCGATTCAAAGAGAAGCGGGAATAATGATTCCCTGGTTTGTGTGGATTGCAATACTATTGCTTGGGCTCGCTCTTGTGGGTATTGCACTGTTTGCTATTTACTGGTCAAAATATCAGTATTAGAATCGTGTGAGCGCTCCAATTCCGCCAAAGCGCAAAAACTCTTCGCCACGCTCGTGTTGTGCGCTGATAAGTTCAATGCTGCCCGCGCCCTCTTCTACGCGTTCAATAAGTTCTTGCACACGCGCGTCACGAACGCGCGCGTCACTTACCAGCAGGGTCTCCACCCCTCCTTTTTTTGCTTTTTCATGCACTGCTTCAAGACCATATGATACTTTTTTTGAGTTTTTCTGAATCTTTTCAAAAAATATCATGACAAGCGTGCTTTCTTTACTTATCTCATCATCTTTGATAACCTGTGCAACTTCTCCGCGTGCAATAAGCTCGTGGAGTCCGCGCGTTGTGTTTGTTGAGACTTTTGCAAAGCGAACGCGCGGTTTCAAATCTTTTGATATGAGATTTTTGAGCGCATCAGAAACAAATCCGACCGCGCCGATAATGGCAATCTCTGCTTTTGAATTCTCAAGGTGCACGCGTATTTTTTCAAGAAATTCTCTAAGAAAGAGCTCTCTGTTTTTTTCAGCGTCTTTAAGGTCTTTTCGACCCATGCTTTTTTCAAAACTTCCTACTGGTTTTATCTTGTTTCGTGTGAGCATGCCAAAGTGGGCTTCGCCATAGTCAAGCACGGCAAGCAAAATTAGTTTGTGTTTTGTTTTTGCTGCGGCTTTTTCAAGCAATTTCTTATCAACTGCTGAGAATTTTTTTAAAACAGTTACTATACTTGCTTCGCCAAGTTCAAGCGAGTGATAACTGCCAAGGGCAACGTCTTCATCGCTGCTTTGCACAATTTTTCCGTTCACGCGAAGCGCGAGCGGTTCATCTTTGAACTCAATTTTTTCAATACGCAACGTGAGGGTTACGTGTTTTCGCACTGCTTCTTCTTTTGCACCTTTTTTGACTTTGCGCGTGGTCGAGCCGGTGATGAGGTCGCCTGTTTCAAGCACGCGTTGGAGAAAGTATACATCATCATTTGTTTCAACAGCAAGACGGACCGTGTCTTTTTTGTAGTCAGCGCGAATAATTCTCATACCTGATGGTATTGTACATGCCGGTTCTTTAAAAAACTCGTTGTGCGCGCGTCATGTTTTAAATGTTGTGAACGTTTTGTGCCACGTCTTTTTAAATACTCCTTGAATGGTTTTGTGAATGCGCACGCACGTGCGTAACGGTATTGGTGTAACTATGTGTGGAATCTTTGGGTTTGTAGGAAAACGTGATGGCGTTCAAACCGTTATTAATGGGTTAAAAGCACTTGAGTATCGGGGTTACGATTCGTGCGGTATTGCTGTTGTTTCAAATCCGACAGTCAACGTGAAAAAAGCAGCAGGAAGAATTGACGTCGTTTCAAAACGCCTTGATTTTGAATCGCTTTCAGGAAACACAGTAATCTCTCATACGCGCTGGGCAACGCATGGTGGCGTAACTGATGAAAATGCGCACCCGCACGTGTCTAAAGAAGGACGCGTTGCTATTGTGCATAATGGTATTATTGATAACTACATTTCTCTTAAAAACCTGCTCCTTGCAAAAGGATACGTGTTCAAAAGCGAAACTGATTCTGAGATTGTTACTCATCTTATTGAGGATTACCTGCATCAGGGAAACTCATTTGAGGACGCGTTTTTTAAAACAATTAATCATCTCAAAGGTTCGTATGCTATTCTTGCCGTATCCTCAGACAATCCTGATACCCTGTTAGCAGTTAAGCGCGAGAGCCCTCTTGTTATTGGTGTTGGACCTGATGAGTATTATATTGCGTCTGATACACTGCCTTTTTTGAAGCATACGAAAAACGTGTATTTTATGGATGAAGATGAGGCTGCAAAAATCACTTCGCAGTCAGTGGAATTTTTTGATGCAAAAACAAGACATCCGCTCAAAAAATCAGTGTCTCGAGTTGAGTGGGATGCAGAACAGGCAAGCAAAGAAGGATATCCTCATTTTTTGATTAAAGAGATTAATGAACAACCCCAAACGTTTCGTAAAGCCTTGATGCAGGATAAAAAGAAACTGCAGAAAGTTGCAAGCCTCATTAATGCCGCTCCTCGCGTCTGCATTGTTGCTGCGGGAACGTCACGCTATGCGGCAATTGTTGGTCGCTATGCTGTTTCTGAAATTTCAGGAAAATATTGTGATGTATACATGGCCTCAGAATTCCAATACTTTGTTGACAAAATCGGCAAAGACGCGCTTGTTATTGCCGTATCCCAAAGCGGAGAGACTGCTGACGTGTTAAACCCGGTTCGCAAAGCAAAAAAGAACGGGTGTAACGTGGTGAGTCTTGTTAACGTGGTGGGTTCATCTCTTGATACGTTAAGCGATGTGTCACTCTACCTTAATTGTGGTCCTGAAGTGAGTGTTGCCTCAACAAAAGCGTTTACTGCACAGGTAACGGTGATGTACATGATTGCCTACACGCTTGCGTATACACTGGATGAGAACATTCCGCACCTTGAAGCACTTGCAGATAAAATTCATCAAGTTATTGTAGATAACGAGCCAAAAATCAAAGAACTTGCAAAACGCTTGAGCAAATCATCTGATATTTATTATCTTGCCCGCGCAATCAATTTTGCGGTTGCAAGCGAGGGCGCGCTTAAAATGAAAGAAATTAGCTATATTCACGCTGAAGGCATGCCCGCAGGAGAGCTTAAGCATGGCACGCTTGCGCTCATTTCAAAAGACGTGCCGGTAGTGTGCATTGCCCCTCATGACTACACCTATGAAGAAACAGTAAACAACGTGCATGAAGTCAAGGCGCGCGGAGGCTTTACTATTGGCATTACTGATTATGCAAATGGTGTGTTTGACGTGAACCTGGTTATTCCAAAAGTTGATTCGCTTCACTACCCTCTTCTTGCAAACATTCCCTGCCAGCTTCTTGCCTACTACACGGCGCTTGCGTGCGGCAGAGACATTGACAAACCACGAAATTTAGCAAAGAGCGTTACCGTAACATAGAAACCCTTTTTAAGAGATTAGTAATGTTTGCTCTCCATGATAGTTAATCGCGCAAAAAAGCGTCCGCACATGTTTATTTTTGACGCGCACCCCACGCTCGCATACCTGGTGCGCAGCCTCTACAACGCTCAGACAGACACGCTCTCTCAGCACGTGTCAGAACACAATCGTGGCGGGCTCGTGTATGACAATATTCTTGGAAGAATTACCGGCTCGTATTTGACGTTTGAATTTGGTAATGGCGCGCGTCTTTCTATTCCTTCAGGCGTGCCTATTGCAGAACGAACTAGTGGTCAGTGCACAGGAGCTCGAAATGACGCGCTCGCGTATTTCTCAAAGCTTGCAAAACAAACCAGCAAAGGCGTTATTGTTGATGAATTGCACCCAAGCCTGTACAAAAACATGTTTGACAACACAAACTATCTTGTCTTAAACGTGGACAAAACAGGCAATCCGGTTAATGACGGTTCACTCCTTGCAAGCATGGCAATTGATTTTCCACGACTCGTGTTCATGTCCAGTTCTCGCTGCGATGTTGCAGGTCTTCTTGCACAAAAGCACGTGCCCTTACAGTTCTGGTTTTTGAAATCGCCCGACCTCTCACAAAACAATCTTGACGCGCAATACGCAAACGTGCTTGAGAGTTACAAAACCATGCTTCACGATTTTACGGGCAGAAGCGTTCCAGAATCCGATGCAGTGTATGGCGTGTACAAAACGAACTATGATGAGTTAGTGCACTACGTGTTTAAAGACCATCTCGCAGTTCTGCTTGAACAAAACTCTGACCCGGTTAATGACATGACCATGACCTAGGTGTGCTCAATACATTTTAGATTTCAAAGAAAAAATGATGGTGCATAACGTTGGCTGATGGATGTTCATACTATGGTCACGCGACCGTAACATTAATAGACTCTTTTTTGCTTCGTATCTTGTGCCAAGAAAGTATGTTATTATCACTGGCGGTGTCATTTCCGGTCTTGGAAAAGGCATTTTGTCTGCAAGCATTGCCCGTCTGCTCAAAAGCAGAGGGTTTAACGTTACGGCGGTTAAAATTGACCCCTACGTGAATGTGGATGCAGGAACCCTGCGGCCAACAGAGCATGGTGAAGTATGGGTGACTGATGATGGCGGTGAAATTGACCAAGACCTTGGCCATTACGAGCGATTCTTAAACATTTCCCTGCCAAAAAAGAATAATCTTACTACCGGTCAAATTTATCAGCAAGTTATTGATAACGAGCGTTTGGGAAAGTACTTGGGAAAAACTGTTGAAATCATTCCTCATATTACTGATGAGATAAAACGCCGCATTCGTGCAGTTGGCGATGAGAACACGGATTTCGTGATTGTAGAAATTGGCGGAACAGTTGGAGACTATCAAAACGTGCCCTTTCTTGAAGCAGTTAGGCAAATGCGTTTTGAAGATGAGGAACACGTAGTTTTTGTGCACTTAGTGTTTGTTCCCGTGCCAAGCCATCTTGGCGAAGCAAAAACAAAACCCGCCCAGCACAGCACGCGTGAGCTCATGGGCATGGGCATTCATCCTGATTTTGTGGTGTGTCGCACCCCTTCTCACTTGGATCAGGCGCGCCGGGACAAGATTGCGCTCTTTTGCAATGTAAAGCCACAGCATATTATTTCAGCTCCTGACGTTGGCACGATTTATGAAGTTCCGCTTCTCTTAGAAGCCCAGCAATTTTCAACAAAAATATTGAATGTGCTTGACACGCCGCCGCTCAAAAGCAACATGCACGAATGGGCGCGCGTGGTAAATGCAATCAAGAGCGCGAACAAGGAAATCGTGATTGGCATGGTTGGTAAGTACGTGAACACTGGTGATTTTACGCTTGCAGATTCATACGTATCAGTAAACGAAGCATTGCACCATGCAGGCGCGCACCACAATGTTCGCGTGCGCATCAACTGGATTGACGCGTCAAGCATTGATAGAGAGGGCGTGTTTGACGGTGTTGATGGTATTCTTGTTCCTGGCGGTTTTGGTTCAAGCGGGGTTGAAGGAAAAATTAAGGCAATACAGTACGCGCGCGAGCATGAGATTCCTTTTTTGGGTTTGTGTTTTGGCCTGCAACTTGCGGTTGTTGAATTTGCCCGAAACGTTGTTGGTCTTGATGCTGACTCAACAGAAACCAATACCCTCACAAAACACCCGGTGATTTGTGTGCTTCCCGACCAAAAAAACGTGCTTGCACAAAGCAGGTATGGGGCGAGCATGCGCCTTGGCGCGTATCCCGCGGTATTAGCAAAAGATTCTCGCGTTTCGCGCATGTACGGCTCAGGTGAGGTTTCGCATCGCCACCGCCACCGCTACGAAGTTAACCCCGCATACCACAAACAACTCAGTGAGGCAGGTCTTGTGTTTTCAGGCCGGTCACCTGATGGACTGCTTGTTGAATTTATTGAACTTCCTAATCATCCTTTCTTTGTTGGAACCCAGGCGCATCCTGAATTCTCGTCGCGCTTTGAAGCACCCGAGCCGTTGTTTAGCGCGTTTGTTGCAGCATGCGCAAAAGAGTTAGAACAGGTGGAGCGCTTGCCACACAACGCCAAGTGAGAGCACACCAATAAGTACGTACACAAGAGCGCTTCCGCCCGGCACCACGAATTCCGGTTTTCGATTCCCGCGTTTTCGTGAGCGAAGCACCATCCAGCATACAAGAATGCCTACAATGCCTGCAGTAAAGCTTCCTACAATGCCAAGCACGTTGATGAAGTCAGGTCGTGCAACAAAAAAGAAAAGATATGCAGGAACAATGGCAAAAAGCCAGGCTTTGGTTTTTTTAACTTCCAAGTCAGTGACAAACATGTCTTTGAGCACAAGACCAATTGCAAGAAATGAAGTGATAAGCATGCTCATCACGAGAAATCCGCCAATGTAGAGCAGCGAGCCGCTAAGCGAGTTTGTTGCAATTTCTGCAACATCAAATCCGTACACGCCAACAAACACGTACGCAAACAAAGCGTTAATAAGCATGATAACAAGAAACGCATTAAACACAACTGAAACGAGTTCTTCTTTTTTCTTTAATTCTCGAATCACTTCAGGAATAATGGTAAAACCCATCACTGAAAACAGGATGACACCATATGCTGAGAATGGTGCGCTTCCTATCACGCTGAAATTCATGTAATCAACCTGTGAGAAGAGGGAAAGGGCAATAATGCCAATAAGTATGAGCATAACAATGGTTAGCCCGGTCTCGATGTCAGCGAGCATGTGTAAGCGCATTAAAAGCAAAAGCGATAGTGCCGCAAAGGTGAGGAGTGTTGCAAGTAATCCCCAAGGACCAAACAAGGTGATAAGAATGTTTTTGATACCAACAAGGTACGCAACAAGCGCGCCGTACTGTCCAAGCATGAAGGTGATAAACATAAGTTTTTCAAAGCGCGCGCCAAGATAGTGTTTTGCAAGTTCAACGAGTTGGTGTTTTCCTTTGGTTCGCAGCACAATTTCACCAACAAAAAGGTTGAGCACAATCATAAGTGAGCCTATCAAAAAGATTTGCACAAACCCATTCCAGAATCCGGCACGCACAACAACATAAGGGATGCCAAGCACGCCTGCCCCAACAACAAGCGCAATAATTGTGCCAACCGCACTCCACTTGCCCATACGTGTGCATTACACGGTTAGAAATATTAAGGGTTGTGCTCTATGCTAAAAATCCTTAAAATTCTCAACAGGCATAACATGAGGTATGCGCAAGATTAATTTGTTTGATTGGGGAGAAGAAATACTCTTTGCTAATGAGGAGTGGTTTGTTGGCAAAATTCTTGAATTACAAGGTGAAGTGAGCAAAACCGCGTCAAGCGATTGTGTGCTCTACGTGTTGCAGGGTGTGATGCGCGTCATATTTGGAGAAAGTACTTACGAGTTTGCAAAAGGAAAAACCCTTTTTATCAAGGAGGGGACAAACTATGTGCTTTCAAACCCGCATGATTCGCCTGCTGAAGTGCTAGAAATTATTCGCCAAGACAAATCAGTTAAGGAAAATTTTAGTGAAGGAAGCAAATTCTAAGAACGCCGCGTGCGATACAGCCATACCACGAGAAGCGCGCTCGCACTCAAAAGAATAATAACGGCAATGCTTATGCTTGAAAAAACAGGAGTGCTTGTTGCAGCAATGGTTTGGAGCGCGGAATCTGCGGATTCAGCTGTTGCGCGCGAAAAAAGCGCGGTCCCGTGTGGTGCTTGCTGCAAAAGATAGTCTTTTGCAATATTAAGCATGATAAAAGCGTACATAATAAAAAATGCTGCTTTTATTTCTCCATCTTTGAGAATGGCACGAAGAAATGTGCGAACACGCCCCACCCATTCTTTTTTGTACGCATCATTTACATAGCACACAGTCACGTCTTTTCCGTTCTTGTCACGTTTTTTAATGCTGATAAGCCCCTTAGCACTCATTTCAGTTATGACCTTGTGCGTGTACGAATAGTAATTGCCTGTTTTTTTTGCAAGTTCGCTAATAGAAAGACCGGGTGTTTCAATCAATGCTTTGGTAAGTTCATCTTTGAGCTTGAGGTCCATATCTATACTCCCTATTTTTTTTTGTATTAAAGATTGTTATATCAACAAAAGTGTATGTACATTTTATAAAGTAATAACACGTGTTATTTTACTATGAGAATACTGAGTTTTGTGTTACTTGCACTAATGGTGGTTGGCGTTGGCTTTGGGCAAACCTCTCAAGGAACAAGTAGTGTTGCCGTATCAGAACCGGCTCTTGCAATCAGCATAGCAGATGACGTGCGTGACACTCAGTGCAACGTGTCAGAAGGCTTTGTGGACGCTATTTTGCCAAGTATTCTTGAAGAAATGCGCTTGTCAGGGTACGCGTACACAAACGTGTCTGATACAAACTGCTATCAGTGGAGTGACTACAAGAGCGTGAACTTTAATATTGTTGTCAAAAACGCGTCATCTGATATTACTGGCAAAGTGCTTGGCGTATCATTTTACGTAAATGACGTGCAAGACTATGATGTTGTGTTCACGCCAAATGAGAGCAAACAACTTGGTTGGAATCTCAAACGCAGGTATGCTGACCACCTCATAAATGGTACGATTGAAGAATTTTATGTGCAGGCACAACCGCTTTACAATTCGGATACGCGAGAATATGATTGTGATTCATTGCGCGCATATTATGATGCAATCAGTGCTGAGAAATATTATGAGGATGACTACAATCAGTGTCGTGTTGTGTTTAAAACGTCAAGTAATCAGATAAAATCGCTTGCATCAACACATGTCGCGTACATTTGGTATCTAACAGATACGCTCTCTTTTAGCTTTAGCGGCTATAGTGAGGGAAGCTTTGATTTAGCAACGCTTTTTTCAAGTCTTGATTGTGACTTTGGAAGCACCCAATATTATAATAGCGTAAAAGAGTGTTTTGGCAGTTACGAAGAGAACACGCGCATCTACATTTCAGCACAAAAACAATTTTCAGAAGAGAGCGGAGCGTACGTGAGTGTGTACGGATTTGAGGATGGTGCAGGCAGGATTTCTGTCAACGCGTACGGACAGGATATTTCTCTTTTTGAGAGTGATATTCTTGCTTTTGTACGCGAAGTAACAGGAACGTACTTAGCTCAGGCGTATGAAGTCACACTTGAACAGCAAGGTGATGACCGCTACACGTACATTTCAGGTGAGGCAAAGATTAGTTCATTCAATTTTGACCAATCTAGTGTTGAAGGGCTAAACTTTTACCAAAATCAGATGGATTCATACTATGAAGGTGCGAACGTGAGCATAAGCGTGAGTAAACCTTTTATTCGTGTTTACGTGCCAGAACAACCTGAAGAAGCGCGGTCTGTAGCATCAAGCGAAGAGCGCAGCATTTTGCCACCTAGTTATTGGGATCGAAACTTTGTCATAACCCAAGACAGAGTATACTCATCAATAACCCTTGATGAGAACAATCCCGCTAAAGCTCAGGAACAAATCAAGTCATTTATTGACCTTTATCTTGCGACGGGAGAATGGAATTTGACCATGCGTGCTGGTGGCGGTGTGTTTTACCCGCTTTACGCAGAAGAAGGAATTGCGCGAAGTCTTGACCAAGTAAGTGCGGGTTCAGCAGAAACTGCGTCACTTGTAAGCGCAGCTAGTCAGGACTCAAGCGCAACAGACGGAGGCATCAAATCAACGCCTCTTGAGGATTCGTTTGCAAGTCAGTATCCTGAATTTGATGAGCTTGAAGCAGAAGAAGCGCAAAAAAGCCTGTTTGAGAATGTGCTTTCGTTTTTGAGAAACTTGTTTTCAGGTTAATTTTCCCACACATCTTTTTTGTTATTTTTCACGTGCTAAAGATGAGTCAGGTTTTAGAACCATGCCCAACGCATCAAGATGCAAAAACGCGGTACAATCTTGCGTCATGTTTTCTGGTTCAAGTGAGGTGTTGTCCTTGTACACGAGGAGCATATGCTGATACGCATTTTTTTGAGCTATTTTTTTGAAGAACTCAACATGTAATTCAAAAAGTGTGTCCCCATTTAGCACGTCATCAGCGATTCGTTCCAGTCTTTTTGTGAGAAGCGCATACTGTGTTATGTTGCTTGCCTCTTTTTGCGTTCCTCCCTGCTCTTGTTGAAGCACAAACCCTGTTGGATAAAACTGCTGTGATTCTAGGTAGGTTACAATTGATGGAATGGCATTAAGCACTTCAAATCGCTCGCGGCTCTCTAGTAATTCTGAAAAACCAACAAAGTTTGAACCACAATTATCAATCAAGCTGTCAAAGAGGGTGCGCGCGTTCATTATGTTAAAAATCTGGGAGCGTGCGTGTATTTAAGCATTAATAGTGTGGAGCGCGCAGAATCAAGAAAAAGAAAGTGCCCTTGCCTGAATTTCACAACACCTTTTCTTTTGCTAAAAGAAAAGCTGTACCAAAAGAAAAAGAAAGTGAAAAAGTGCCCTCGCCGGGATTTGAACCCGGGTCTCCGGATTGAAAGTCCGGAATCCTTGGCCGAACTAGACGACAAGGGCATCTTTGACACACAACCGTATTAGCATTTAAAAGGTTTTTCTAATGTGTGTGGTTGCAAAGACTTCTTATATATTGGGCTCCTTAGTTTGGTGTGGGAAGCGTATACATAACGCCTCAGGATTTGGTTATTCCTGCGCGCGCAAAGCGAAGCCATAAAGGTGATAATGGGCGTGTGCTTATTGTCGGCGGGTCGCCTGAGTACGTTGGCGCGAGCGCGCTTGCAGGCATTGCAGCACTGCATTCCGGCGCGGACAGTGTTATGATTGCAGCACCGCAAAAAGTTGCGTGGGCAATTAACCTAATCAGCTCTGACCTTATGACGCACAAACTTTCTGGTGCGTATCTTAAAGAATCACACAAGACCGTGATTGCGCGTCTTGCAAAAGATGCGGATGTGCTTTTGTTTGGCAATGGCGCAGGACTTCATGATTCAACACTAAAACTCTTTAAGCATCTTGCATCATTTAACATGCCTAAAGTGGTTGATGCTGATGCGATTAAAGCATTAAGCGCCCAAGAGCTTTCAAACGCGATTGTCACGCCTCACAAGCGCGAGCTTGAACTATTCTTGCAAAACTCAGGTCTTGACCCTGCAACAAAGCCCGAGCACTTGCGTCAATCTCTTCCGTTCTTTTTTGACAAGAATAATGTGCTTCTCGTTAAAGGTTCAACTGATGTTATTATCAGCAAGAAAAACGTGTGGTACAACACAACGGGAAACCCGGGAATGACTAAATCAGGAACTGGTGACGTGCTTGCTGGTTTGTGCGCTGGTTTTTTTGCGCAACTCAAAGATGCGCCGCAAGCAGCAGTGAATGCTGCGTTTATTAGTGGAAGAAGTGGGGATGCATTATTAGACGAGAAGCAATGGTACACCTATCTGGCAAGTGATGTGGCAAAGGAAGTTTCACGCGTTATGATTTCACTCAAGGACTAATTCTAGAACATATTGAGCGAGCACTGTTTCAAGCGTTTTTGGGTCATAATCAATTTCGATTCCTTGTTTAAACGCGTTAAAGTCTTTAATTACTGCGTTGTGCTCGTTGCCTATGCCGCAACCTTGTTCGCGCAAGTTAAGCATGTGTTCATAATCCAATAGACGCGCTAATACTCGTGCTTTTTTGTCACTACTCATGTCCAGATAGCCTTGCACGTGCACGACTTTGGTTAAGTCTGTGGTGAGATGGTAGAACGCGTGTACATCATGGCTTTGATACACCATAGGGTCTGCCACATTATATTGCAAGTAATCGTTTCCAACATCCTCAAATAAATCAGTAAGGCGTGCACGTTTTTCTGTGCGTGTTTTATCTTCGCATTCAAGTCTTGTTGTCCGCATACATTTTTTTAAGAGAGCATGAGGTATTATACTTTTTGGAAGTGTGTCATCTATTGTGCTCTTGACTAAGATACACCCATATTTTGGTGTTTAGCCTAAAAGCACGTGAGGACTGTTAGTTGCACCGCGCCTTTTTTTAGAAAAAGAAGCAGGTACCAAAAAACAGTATTCTTCTTTCTTTTTTTCCAAGGTTTTTTATGTCAAGTAAAAAAAATATGTGCGGGGGAAGGGATTTGAACCCTCGAAGGGACTAACCCACAGGATCTTAAGTCCTGCGCTTTTGACCGCTCAGCCACCCCCGCGTGCATACTTTTATTCGCAATCTGCTTTTAAAAATTACTAAGACAGGGGTAACGTTTAAAATACCTCTGCTTTTTAGGATAGGATATGGCAGTACTCAAACACCCCGCGGATATTAAAGAAGTGGTGTATCACACACAACGACCTCTTTCAAGAAAAGGAGAGACTGATGATTCGGGCTTTGCGCGCGTATGGGTGTTTCGACCTGTTTGTGAAACGTGTGATATGCCAATGAATAAACCAAGCATTCGCGGACGAAAAAAAGCACCATATTTTAAGTGTGAAACGTGCGGCACAACGCTTGACGAAAACGATTTTGAAGCAATAGCAAACATAGAATACGTGTGTCCTTATTGTTCGCATGAAGGGGCAAAACAAGAACACTTTATTCGCACAAAAACATCAAAGAAGTTTACGTTCGCCTGTGATGCGTGCGGGAAAAAGCTGGAAATGTCAAAACTCAAAAAATAAGCGTACCACAAGGTTTTTAAGCGGACTTGCAATCATAAGCCGCGATGTTAAATAAGCATACGCTTGCTGACCTTGTTGAAAAAGAAGAAGCCCTCGTTTGCAGCGATTGCGGTTCTGATAATATCATAAGCGACCCTGACCGTGGCGAAAAAACGTGTTCTGATTGTGGTCTTGTTATTCAAGAACACGCTATCCAAACAGATGTCACTGAATGGCGCGCGTACTCAAAACAAGAAAAACAAGCACGTGCACGAACAGGCGACCCTGCATTCACGCCAAGAAGACTTTCAACAGCTATGGGTTATGATACAAAAGATGCTCAAGGGTATGCGCTTGACTTTATCAAATGGGCTAAATTACGAAACATCAACAATCGTGGCACTCAAAGCACGCGAAGAAATGCTACTCTTGAAAGATATATCCGTCATGCAGTAAGCACGCTTGAACTTCCCGCGCATGTTGCACGAGACGCAATTCAATTCTCGTATCACATTGCTGATAAGGGTCTTTTAAAAGGTCATTCCACTCAGGGCATGGCGCTTGCGAGCTTGTACTTAGTATTGCGTGCAAAACGCATTCCACGCTCCCTTGATGAAATTGCATCAATAACTGAAAACCAGAGCGTATCTAGTCAGTGGGAGTATGATGCATCATGTCAAGAGGTGAGTCGAAAAAAACTTGGAAAAGAATATCGCTTTATTCTCAATTCGCTTAATATTCGCCTGCCCGCACAAAGCCCAAACGAATACTTACCGCGCATGCTTGCTGAACTTGGTCTTGGCCGCTCGTTTCTTCTTGCAAAAGATTTAGTTGAATTACTCAAACGCGCAGGAGCGCAAACAAGCAAAGACCCGCTTGGTATTGCAGCAGGCGTTTCATATGTGGTAAGCATCTTAGACCGTACTAAACGAACACAAAGCTCCATTGGAAAACTCGCGCACCTATCTGAAGTAACGATTCGCAACCGCGTTAAAGACCTCACCAACGCGCTTATTGCCTATAACCAGGGAAACTATCGGGAGTCAGGAGAGTTACAATCACTCAACGAGCGTGGTCTTAGTTCAATTGTTTCAGGTCAGTATTAAGACACTACCAAAACAGTAATAAACGCACTTTTAGTCCTTTCTAGTTGAGCATCGCCTCGGTAGCTCAGTTCGGCGGAGCGCTGCCTTGGTAAGGCAGAGGTCGAGAGTTCAAATCTCTCCCGGGGCTCTTTTTCTTTTTTTTTGGTGCAGCTTTTTTTTCCTAAAAAAGGTGCGGTGGAATCTCTCCCCGGGCGTTTAGGGTACGCAAGCGAAAGTTTAAAGAGCTTTAAAATATATTTTTATTTGGTATGGGAGATAGTTTTGATGAGGAAGTTAATTCTCATTACATGAATGCGCCTCTTGAAAAAGTCACGTTCTTCAAAGACAAATGGGACCAATATCGCGTGGGTTATCTTGTGTCCAATGTTTCAGGTTCGACACTAAGACTAGTAAAAGCAGGTTTTTTGGACGCATGTAAACGCGCATACGTTTCTGAGACAATGGATATCATACGAGAACAAGGCATTGATTGGAAGTATGATTGGGACAAAATGCCTAGTGACATATCCCATGTTGCGTTGCCCAATAACAGTATCGCACTTGAAGTGTACGCTCCAGTTCCTGAAAGTTACGCTCTTGCAAAACAGTACGCATCTGCTCTTGAAAAAGAGTTAGAAACATAAAACACCCGTCTTTGTTTTTAAGCAACTCTTTAATATGCGTGCCTGCATACAAAAGAGGGGGGAAGCGTTTCAATGATTATTCTTGGCATAACCGGCACGATTGGTGCAGGAAAAGACGTTGTTTCACGATATCTCAAAGAAACGTATGGTTTTGTTATGTTTCGCATGGGAGACCTTGCGCGTGATATTGCACGCAAACGGGATGTTGAAGCGACGCGAAAGAATTTGCAGGATATTTATGCAGAATACCGCAAAAAGTACGGAAAAACGTGCTTTATTGATTTAATGGTTGAAAAAATAAAACAATCAGGAGAAGAGCGTATTATTATTGATGGGGTTAGGGGTGAATGGGATGTTGAAGTGCCAAAAAAAGTGTTTGGCAAACAATTTTCGCTTATCTTAGTGGATGCAAAACCAGAAGTCCGTTTTTCACGCTTAAAAAAGCGCAGAAGACCTGGTTTTCCAAAAACTCTTGAAGAATTTAGCCAGCATGAAGCGCGTGAACAACACATTTTTGGCATTGACAAAACATTTGCTCGCGCTGATTTCACGCTTAACAATACTACCACCCTTTTGGAGTTGTATCATAAAGTTGATGCGCTTATGCACTCATTTGGCGTGAAATAGTCTCTGCTTGCAAGAAAATCTTTAATATTGCGCTATGATAGTAAACTCTTGTGAAATATATTATAGGCGCGCTTATCATACTTGCGTCACTTCTTGTTCTTCAAAGCGCAAGCGCGTTCACGCTTAGTGCGTATGATATTAATCGAAGCGTGTATGAAGGACAAAAGCTCAATTACACCGTTGAAATAACAAACGACAAGAATATTACTGATACCGTGTCTTATTTTGATTTAGTAAGTATTTCTTCATTTCGCGTGTCCTACGTGCCCATTTCGCGTGTCCTGCTTGCTGCGGGAGAAACAAAGAACGTGACCATACTCATTAGTTCAACTGACAACACGCCGCTTGCAATTGAAGTTCCGTTTAAAATCTATTTTTCAAGTCTTGTGGACAACAATCAAGAACTTGTTCTTCGCGGCCGCTTTGATAAGCTTCCGTCAGACATTCCAAAGCGACCAGTCATTACAAAGATTGAAATTGCTGAAAGCCTTGACCCGCGAGATGAACAAGCTATTATCGCAACTATATACAACCCGTCAGATAGTCTTGTCGAATCTTTTATCAATTACAGCGTAAAAAAAGATACTGAAATCGTTCTCAATAATAATATTACTACCCTTCTTGAGCCGCTTGCGTTTAGCCAGATTGAGATTCCTGTTGACCTCTTTTATTATCAGGAACCGGGAAACTACACGTTTACTATTCGTGCATATAACCAGAACTATTCGCTTCCAGCAAACTTCAGCGTGTTTCAGGTTGGTGGTTTTTCTGAATTTAACGTATCTGATTTGAGTTCAAGCTCGATTTTTGGAAAAACCATTCGCGTGCGTTTCACTAATGAGGGGACGGCAATTGGAAGCTCAACGCGTGTTGTAAGTCTCACCCCCTTGCAACGTTTACTCAACTACGCGACTGAAGGTGAGGTAACCTACGCGAACGGTGCGCTCACGCTTTACACGTTATTGCTTCCAGGTCAATCAAAAGACGTTGTGTATAAAGTAACGTACATCCCGCTTCTCATAAGTCCTTTTGTCCTGCTTGGGCTTGTTGTCGCGTTCAAACATTTCACACGAAAAATGGATGTTTCTCGCGCAGTCACAGAAACGACCATGACAAACGAGGAGTTCTCGTTTAAGGTTGTGCTTAGGGTCAAAAACGTGTCGCAAGACAAGCTCAAAAACATTCGCGTTCGCGAAAAGCTTTTGCCTTTTGCAAAAACGGTTGGCAGTTATGGCACGCTTCATCCAAAAATGATTAAGGATTCAACAGGTAAGAAATTGTTGTGGGAAATCAATGAGCTTGGTCCGGGTGATGAAGCAGTTATTTCATACCGTATTCGAACGTCTGTTGGTATTCTTGGAAAAATCATTCTGCCCGCAACTTTGATTACGGCAAAATTCAGGGGTAGAACTGCGCGCGCAAAAACCCAACTTTTTGTCATAACTCCAGAAGAGTAAGAATACGTTTTTGTTCATTCTTTCTTTATTCTTTTCTGTCTTCTTTTCGATTGTAACCGCAACCGCACTTAACATTACTAATTCAACGAATAGTACAAACAGGACAAATCAAACTTTTGCTTCGTATAATAATTCTTCCACGCAAATCGAAACAAAAGTAGTAGTTGAAGATAAAGTTAATTGGAGTGAAGTGCCGCGGTAAGTGTTTGTGGTTATGATGTGGATTTTAACTTTTTTTTAAGGGAAAAATTTTATAATACTGTATGAGGATTAATTGATTGTGAAGGGAAACTTACTTGCAAATAAATATTTTTTTCTCGCGATCGGTGTGGTAGTGGGTATAAGCGCTGCTAGTGGAATATTTTTAATATATCCTATTGTCTATGAGATTATAACTCCTCCTTCACCTCCTAGCGTAAGTACGCCTAGTTTTGGGATTTCAACAGCACCCATACGTGTTGATATACTCTCAAAGTCATGTATTGCACAGGAAGGAGTTGAATCAGGTAAGATTACACTTACGTTTAAGAACATCGGGTCTAGACCAATTCATAACGGGGAAATCTCTCTTACAGTGCGGGATGAGAATGGTGTTGATTTACTATACATAGAAAACAATAGCGTTGTTGGTGTTGCTGATTCTGACTTTCTTGATGTAGGTGATTCAGTTACTGTTACTTGGGTACTTGATGAAGAAAATTCCAATTTTGTCGTTGGAAGCCAGTATGGTTTATACGCCCTCTTTCTAGGTGGAACTTCAGCAGAAACAACGTGTGTTTTTCAATAATTATTTGTATAGGTTTTAGTTATGAAGCAATGTCAATTGTTTTTGAATTAGTGTTGTATTCGTTGTATGTAGTATCTTGTTTTTAGTAGTTTTTTAATAAATTTTATATAATTGTAACTTTGTTATTTTGTTTTGGAGGGCTTAGGTGAATCAGAAGAAATATCTGTTCATTTTTAGTCTATCATTCTCTGTCTTGTTTTTATTCGCGCTCACTGGTTTTGCATTGAATATTACTAATTCTACAAATGCTACAAATCAAACAATTGTAACATACAATAATTCTTCCACGCAAACGCTGGTACAATCCGTTATTGAAGATAAAGTTAATTGGAGTGAAGTGCCACAGTTTGACTTTTCAAATGTTCAAAGAAATTACGAAACGAGAGTGACTGTCAAAAATAATATTTCTTACAAGCGTGTCGTTGCTGAATCTTCTCTTAAGAAAAACATTGATTTGTTAGTTAGCAATGGTTGCTTTAGAGTATACATTTTCTCTGACTCCGCTTCATTCAACTGTCCTGAAAAAATTGCAGACGAATTAATTGCTCTAGAAGATTGGTTGCGAGATGTAATCTATTATGAAGAAAGTGATTTGTCAGGTCTAAAAGTCATTGGAGCTGAGTTACTTAGTACCTTTGGTGTTAATGGAAGTGGGGAAACTATCGTTGTTCTTGATTCGGGTGTTGACAACTTACACTACGAGACAAATAGCAGTATTGTTGGTTGTTATAATTTTGTTGCTGATGAACCTTCAGGAAATCAGACTAATAACTGCACTGATTTAAGAGGGCATGGAACTCTTATTTCTGGAATAATCGTGGGCAGTGGATTCAATCAATTGAAGGGTAATTCTGTTAGAGGCATTGCTCCAAATGCGGGGCTCTATATGCTAAAAGTATTAGATGCAAATGGAGTTGGTACAGAGGATAACGTTCGCCACGCAATTGAATATGCGGTGGATAGTATTGATGCGCGTATTATGAGCTTAAGTTTTGGTAACAAGACTAATCTTCATACATCTACCTGTGATACTGAAGTATTTGCTAACTTAACTAATTGGGCAGTAGATAGTGGTTATTTAGTTGTTGTTGCTGCAGGAAATGAAGGCGTTGGGGGTATGCGTGACCCCGCGTGTGCTTCAAAAGTGTTATCAGTAGGCGCAATAGATAATAATGGCACTGTTCCCTACTGGTCTAGTCATGGAACGGAGTTGGATGTCGTGGCTCCAGGAGTTACAACATTTTCTTCCTATTCCTGTTCTATTAATGTAACTGACAACTGCACTCGTCAATGGTATGCTTATGATTCTGGAACTTCATATGCTGCGCCCTATGTTTCAGGGATTGCAGCTCTTTATCTGCAAAAAAATCCTTCTGCATCAAATCAAGAAATCATCCACATCTTAAAATCTACTACTTTAGATACGATTAGTTGTCAACCTAGAAATTATTTTTATTATTTTGATGGTTCACTTTATGATGAGTCAGTTTCAGATAGATGTAATGATATTGAGCAAGGTCATGGTATTGTCAATGCCTATAACACAATTTTCGGTTCTTCTGAGGTTCGTGAGTGTTTTTCGCTGGATTATGATGAGCTTGAAACAGGTGCGAGTGTGAATGATACAGTTGTTGGTGAGCGTGGGAATTATTCTGCGCAAGTTGTTGGGGCAACACCTACAGCGACTGAGTGCCAGTTGGGTGAGTGTTTGAAATTTGATGGCACAAACGATTATTTGAGCGTTGACAATGGCTTGTTAAATAATTTGGAGAATGGCACGGTGTGCATGTGGTACAACGTTGATAGTCTTGCCAGTGGGAGTTATAATTATTTGCTTGGCGCGTCATCAAATCCATCAAGTGATGAGCTTGGTATGCGTATTCTTAATAGCACAAGTGGTTGGTTTACTCAAAACAATGCAGGAACAAGCGTGAGTGTGGATACGAACACGTCAAAGAATTATTTTATCTGCATGAGTTGGGACGCGTCAAACACGTACGTGTGGCAGGATGGAAAACTCGTCTCGTCAGCGCCAAACACGTATGACTCATCAACGGGCAGCAGGAATAACACATTTGGTGACGGGTGGGACGGTCAGCCGTGGAATGGCACGATTGATGAAATTATTGTGCTTGAAACAAATATGAGCCAATCCCTTGCAAACTTGTTATACAATTATGGTCGTGGGTATTCATGTGACCACTACTACACGCCTCCACGTGTTACAATTGATACTCCCTCTGAGGGGGTAACGCTTTTGTCTAATGAAACAATATCAATTGATGTAACCGTGGAAGGTTCTGTTGATGAGTGCTACACAAACTCGAGCTACTTTAGTGGTAGTGATTATTCAGCACCTTTTAACTTTACAAATTCCTCAGTTCTTGATGGGGGAATGTACACTGTTTTAGTGACGTGCACGAACACGGGGGGATATGGAAGTGACACAGTCACGTTTAATGTGAGTGCCGTTTCACCTGCAAAAGAAAATTTGGTTGCGTGTTTTAGTTTTGATTATGATGACCTTGATAATAATGGACGAAACGATACTGCGCTTGACGCAACAGGAACGTACGCTGCACAATATCTTAATGATGCGAATTCAACGCATACGAATTGTAAAATAAATGAGTGTTTAACCCTTGATGGTGTGGATGCCTATGCTACCATTGAAGATGCAATGCTTGATGAGCTTGCAGCCGGGACAGTGTGCGTGTGGCATAACACGGAGGGTATTACCAGCGGTTCGTGGGATTATTTGTATGGTGGTGCAAGCTATTCTGGAGGTGAAATTGCGTGGCGAATTCATGGTAATGGCAATGAACAGGGTTATGTTTGGGCGGTGCAAAACAATCTTGGCAGTGGGCTTTGGGGAGTGCCTTTCCTTTCAAACAGCACGAGTCAATGGTATTTCTCATGCTTGACGTGGAATAACACGCTTTCTTCAGTTAAAGGGTATACGAACGCGACTCTTATGAAGTCTGCAACGAACGCATATGCTTCATCAACGCGCGCGGGCAATAACACGATTGGCAAGGGTTGGGATGGGAATCCATGGGATGGCTTGCTTGATGAGTTCATGGTGTTTAACATGGATATTACTCAAAATCAGATGAATGACTTGTACAATTCATCAAATGGTATCTCATGCGACAACTACAAATAACCTTTGAAGCATTCTTGCAGAAAAGTACTTAAATGATTCTTATTTTATTCAACGCTAGGCCCTGGTAGTCTAGTCTGGCCTAGGATATCGGATTGTCACTCCGATGACCCGGGTTCAAATCCCGGCCGGGGCGCTTATTCTTTTTCATTTTTTGTTTAAGGGCTTACTCTGCTCTATTTAGTAGTTTTCTAAACGCTTTGATACACCTACTTTTTTGGTGCAGCTTTTTTTCTAAAAAAGGTGCGGTGGAATTCTGGCTTGGGCGCTTATTCTTTTTCATTTTTTTTAACAAATTATTTATAGCACTACAAACTGCTATGGTGTGGGATGGCTGAAGTTACGCTTGCACTTCTTATAACTGACGCAATGGCGCGAGCAAGCGCCGTGTTTGGCTCTGACTTTGCGCTTAGGTATGGCAGTGCGGTGATTAGTTTTTTTGCAACAATCATTTCGCTTAAAGTCTTTGAATTGCTTCTTGTCAAACGATTAAAAAACGTTTCAAAACGAACAAAAAACGATGTTGACGACCTGGTGGTTTCCATTCTTGATAGCGCAGGCACGCCCTTTTATCTTGCAGTAGCATTGCTCGTTTCTTCACCCTTTCTTGGGTTTACCGGCACGTTTGCGACCGTGCTCTCACTTTTGATAAGTTTGGTTCTTGTGTATTACGCGGTGCACGCGATTACGGCCCTTATTGATTTTGGATACGCAAAACTTGTGGAGAAACGAAAAGGCGCCGGCGAGATTGATATGTCACTCTTAGACGTGCTCTCAAAAATTCTCAAAGCACTGGTATGGGTAATTGCAATTGTGCTTATCATCCAAAACATGGGCTATGATGTTTCAGCCCTTGTTGCAGGTCTTGGTATTGGCGGTATTGCAATTGCATTTGCGCTCCAAAACATTCTCTCTGACGTGTTATCCTCACTTTCCTTGTTCTTTGACAAACCCTTTAAAGCAGGTGATTTTATTGTAATCGGCACTGATAGCGGAACTGTAAAAAAGATTGGCATCAAGTCAACGCGCATCACCACACTACAAGGACAAGAACTTATCGTGCCAAACAAAGAACTAACTGAAACGCGCGTGCAGAATTACAAGCGCATGAAAAAACGCCGCGTCGTGTTTACCCTTGGCGTCACATACCAGACGCCGGCAAAAAAGCTTAGAACTATTCCAACTCTTATTAGTGATATTTTTAAAACAATTGAGAGTGCAGATCTTGACCGTGTGCATTTTCAATCATTTAAGGATTCAAGTCTCTCATACGAAGTTGTGTATTATGTAAACACAAGTGATTACAATAGATATATGGACACACAGCAAGACGTGAATCTTGCTATTGTTGAAGCATTTGAGAAAAACAAGATTGAACTTGCGTATCCTACGCAAACTGTTTTTCTTCAAAAATAAACAGGATGCACGCGTGCTTTAACATTTTTATAGCCAGTATGTCCTGTATTCTGTTAGCGGGAGGGGAAGTGAAAGTGAACAAACTACAAAAAGCAAGCACGCGCGCAAAAAAAACACCTAAAAACATTAAATCGTGTGCTTGACACGGTGTTCTTGCTCAAACGGTTCATGTACTCTTCTGAGGACGTGTTAAAAAAAGAACTGTTAGACTTGCGCGAATCTGTTCTTGGAAAACAAGTGATTGAAACTGAAACAATTGAATTTGTTGATTACGCATCAAAACTTCCTCAAGAACTTGAAAAAAAGTTGGTGCTTGATTTTCCTTCAAAAGAAGACTATATCCCCCGCCCTATAGATGAGGAAGTTGACAGCTGGTTTGGTGAGTGGAACGAAAAGCGCAGCGGAAGTTTTGCTATTGTTGGGGGGAGAGGCGTTGGTAAAACCGCGTTTTTAAAACACCACGCGCAAAAAGGAACCCTTCTCATGCATCTTGAACGAATGAGTGATGAGCGCGAACTTATATACGCATTCTCAAAAGCGCTGAAGCTTCAATGCTCGTCAATCTCCCAATTAATCACAAAACTCAACAAGAAGAAACGTGCTATTTTTATTGACGACTGTCACCTTCTTTTTTTGCGAAAAATTGGAGGTTTTGATTTGATAAAAACATTATTCTATCTTATTGAAGTGACACAAAAAAACGTGCTGTGGGTCACAACGTGGGACAAGTATTCCTATTACTATCTTAATGAAGTGCTTAAACTGTCTCTTCTTTTTTCAAAAGTAAAAGTCATCCCGGGCATGGGTGAGCGCGAACTCAAATTTTTGATTACGCGCGTATTTGAATCAACAGGACTTGCAATCCGCATTTCAGCTTCGCGAGAATACGCAAAAACGCATCGCGTGGTAAATGCAAAAAAGCTTGAGAGCGAGTTATGGGCGCAAATTGCAAAAGTAAGCGAAGGAAACCCCCTTGCTGCATTGCAATACGTGAAGCACTCAGTAATGTATGATAAAAAACGCGTTACTCTCCAAAACGTGCGTGCCCTTGACATGGATGATTTGCTCTCAGATGCAGAAGACCGTATCTTTGCCGTTTCAACTATTCTTTTTCACAGCGCGCTGAGCGCTCAAGACTTTGCTGTTATCATGGGCCTTGAGCGCGTGGAAGCAAAAATCATTCTTAATGACTTGCACTTTAAGCGCATCATTATAAAAGAAGGAAACTATTATCGTGCGCCAATTATTATTCTTCCTTTGCTTGAAGGTGTGCTCAAAAAATATAACATACTCACGGAGAACGTGTGATGAGAAGAAAACAAGTGGTGCTTGCAGCGTTATTATCCCTAACAAGTGTTTTTGCACAAAATTTATCGCTTCCAAGCGTTGTTTCAAACGTCATGCCTGAATTTGATGTTCTCCACGACATTTCAGTTGCGCAACTCATTTCAGGCATTATCCTTTTTGTGCTCGCACTACTGCTTTCCCGCGCACTGCGTGTGTTTCTTACCTACGTTTCAGAGCGAACAACGCGCTATCGTTTGATGATAAAAAACGTGGTGCCCATTATCATGTTTCTTATTTATTCAGTCACGTTTCTTCTTATTCTTACATCAGTGTTTCGCATTCCAAGCGGCACACTTGTTGCCGGTGTTGGAATTGTTGTTATATCCCTTGGTTTTGGAGCAAAAGAGATTATTGCAAACATTTTAAGTGGTATCATGCTTACCTGGTCAAAATCGTATAGCGTGGGGGATAAGATTTCAGTTGATAACTTTTATGGAGAAGTTAAAAGCGTGGGATTGTTTGACACAAGAATTCAAACCCTTGATGACACGCAGGTAAGCATTCCAAACAGTCTTGTGCAAACACGCCAGCTTGCAAACGCCACAAGCGGGGGATTGTCAATGCTTGTGATAACAACCTTTTACACCGCACCAGAAAACGACCCACGCCTTGTCAAAAAGATTTTGTGGGAAGCTGCAGTAGGCTCATCATACTGCAACTTCCATAAGCCCGTGAGCATTGTGGTAAGTGAAGGAACGCATTTTACTCAATTTGTTGTCAAAGCCTACGTGTTTGACCAGAGAAGAGAAGTCGCGTTTCGAACTGATATTGCGCTGCGCGTAAAAGAAGTGTTTAAAAAAGAGAAAATAACCTACCCAAGATTTTCCGGTTACGATACCGTGTAGGCCGCGCTCACTGCGTTTCAAGCAGGTTTTCAACAAGCCACGCAAAATCAGGTTCTCCGCTAATAACTCCTTTTGAATCAAAAAAGAATTTTTGGATGCCACTTTTTTTCGTGTGTTCCAAGATGCCAACAAGACTGCCATGCGTTACGTTTTTTGTTGGTTCATATATCACAAGTCCTTGTTTTTTTTGCATCTCATCCACGCTTGGCACGCTCGCATCATTGTTAAAACAGCTTAGCGTGTAGTGATTGTTTGGATTGTACACGCTTCTAATCGGGATAAGCTCACAATTTTTGCCTCTAAATCCAATAACGTTGTTGTGTTGGCCAACAAAGATAACTCCGTTTTTTGTTTCATCACTACGAGAAACAATATGGTATGCGGGATATACGCGAATTGTTTTCATAGCCCGCAATAATCCCGCGCGTGTTTAAAAACGTTTTTACAGGTATGTGTACGTTTTTTTCCCAATTCGAGCAAGCACGCGCACATCATTTTTGAGCGGTGTGACTTTTATTTTTGGCAATAGGATTTGCTCAATTTGAAACAAGCCCGCAGGATTGTCCATGATTGCCGTGATATGAATTGCTTTTTCTCTTCCGCCTTCTATGCTTACGCTTTGTATTGCGTTTGCTGAGAATTCATGAATATCTGCTTTATGCGCTTGTTCACTCAGTCGCAGGGGGATGCGAGAACGGCCTTTAGTGATATCACACCCGTCTGCAATGGGCACAACCCCGCCTTCAATACTGGTAATTGGCCGCGTTCCCATATGGCCTGCAACCGCTTCTTGAATCATTGCGTGCATCACGCGCGCTTTTGCAGGCTCATAGTGTGTGGTAAGTATGCGCATCACAATATCGTGCAAAAGAACAAGTCCGTGCATTTCATGCTCGTAGCGTCCGGTACTCATACCAACATCATGCACAAATCCGGCAACAACCGCTACGACCTGAGAGTCCTCAAAATCACCGATTCCTTCTTCTTCAAGACTGGTTTTTGTTTTTGCATGAATCAAATCAAGCAGGGTGAGCGCGTTAAGCGCAACAATGCGCGCATGCACGCGTCCATGGTCGTTGAATCCGAGGCGTTTTATTGAGACAATGTTTGCAAGTTCTAAAAGAGCATCAAGTTCGTTATCAGCCAAAAGCGCGCTAATAACCGTGTTCAATTTTTTCCCGTTTCGTGCCAAAAGACGCTTGTCAAGCGCGTCTTGGCGTGTTTTTTGTTTTTTCATACTCTTCTTTTCGCACTATGCATAGAAATAGTTTATTCTTGATGTGTTACATCCACATAAACCCGGTCAAAATCACGAATCTGGTCGCCATCAAAGCGGATGCCTTCTGCTTTGAGAAGTGCGCGTTTTTCTGTGGTGTCTGTTGCGCCTCCAAAACCGCCAAGTGTTCCGTCTGAGCGCACAACCCGATGGCACGGTACCTGTGGCGCGTACGGATTTTTTGCAAGCGCACCACCCACTGCCCGATAGGCTCTGCATCCAAGAGCGTGTGCAACTGCCTGATACGTTGTTACGCGCCCGCAGGGGATGGTGCGAACAACGGTGTATACCCCCTCAGCAAATGATGTCATACTCATAAAAAAAGGTGTTCAGTATTTTAATGTGTTTTTGCACATTCCAACAATATTTATTAACAAATGTTACATTTTACTGTGTATGAATAATGGGCATCATCCAGGTCTTGTATTCATGCTTGTTATAGCGGGAATGTTTATTTCAGGCTGCACAACTGCGTTGCAAACAACGCCTGAACTCTCATCAAACGCTGAGATTGACTGGAAGACAATTCCTCTTACTGACGTGTTGAGTGGCGAATCGTTTAGCGTGTCTGATTTTTCGGGAAAAACCGTGTTTGTTGAAAGCTTTGCAGTATGGTGTCCAACATGTCTTGCTCAACAGCGGGAGCTTGCAAAAATAACTGAGGACACATATGTGCACGTGTCTCTTGACACAGACCCTAATGAAGATGAAGCTCGCGTGCGCTCGCATTTGGACGCGTATGGTTTTGACTGGCGTTTTGCTGTTGCAGATTCGCAAATGACCGCGCTTCTTCGCGACGCGTTTGGTCTTGGTGTTTTGTCAGCACCAAGCGCACCGGTTATCCTTGTTTGTCCTGACCAGTCAGCGTATTTTCTGCAGTCTGGCGTGAAATCAGCAAGCACGCTTGAAGCAGAGGCGCTCTCACAGTGCGGGGGCGTGTGACGGTGAGCCCGTTTATTGCTGATGTTCTTGCTGCGTTCGTGCTTGGCGTGCTCACTCCGCTTACTGCTGTGTGCGTTTTGCCGTTATACCCCGCATTTTTATCCTATCTTGCAAGCACCTTCTCACCGGGTCATCGGAAAAAAAAGAATGATAAAAACAGTATTGCATTGTTTGGCGTGATTGTGAGTCTTGGCGTGATTGCCTTCATGTCACTTGTTGGTTTGGTTTTTACCACTATCTTACAAGTTTCACTTACAAACGTGATTGGCATTATCTCTCCGCTCGCATTTGTGGTGCTTCTTATTATTAGTGTCCTGCTCATCTTTGATATTGATGTGTCAAAGTACGCACCTCACCTGCAGGCTCCCCGCGTAAAAAACACGTTTTTGCGCGCGTTCTTGTTTGGTTTCTTTTTTGGCGCAATCGTGATTCCCTGCAATCCCTTATTTATTGCAGCACTTTTTACGCGCGCAATTACTGTCATTGGTTTTGTAACAAACGTGCTCACGTTTATTGCATTTGGCTTTGGTATTAGCGCACCGCTTCTTGCGTTCTCTTTTATATCCCTTAATCAAAGCAAGCACATCATTTTGTTTGTAACAAAATATAAAACCATTATTAACCGGGGCGCAGGAATCATCATGTTTTTAATCTCGCTTTACTATCTTATTTTTGTGTTTAGAATCCACACTGTCTTTGGAGTTGGTCTATAAATGTTTACATCACTAAAAAAGCGGGATTGGTCAACATTTATAAGTAGCGTGTTTTTTGTGCTGGGATTTTCAGTGGTGTTTTCCATTCTTGGCGTGCTTTTACAAACCATTCTTGTCCGCGTCTCATATCTTGTGCAAATCTGGCTCTCGCGCGTTGGCGGCGTTATCATTATTGTGTTTGGTCTGTACGTGATGGGGCTTATTAGTATTGATTTTCTTTCACGCGAACACAAATTCAGTATCACGCGAAAATTCAATTCATCATATCTTGCGTCATTTGTGTTTGGCGCGTCCTTTGCTGTTGGCTGGACGCCGTGTGTCGGCGCGGTTCTTGGAGCGATTCTCACCTTAGCTGCAACTCAGCCAAGCATGGCATTGCTGCTCATGCTCTCGTACTCGTTTGGTCTTGGCGTTCCTTTCCTGTTAGTAGGTCTTTTTACCAATGAAGCGCGCGGTCTTATCAAAAAAGCAGGGCGCACACTTGAATATGTAAACAAGTTTTTTGGCGCGATTCTCGTGCTTATTGGCATTCTGGTGTTTACAAACCAGCTTAGCCGTCTTGCAAACTTTGCGCTTGCAACAGATATTCTTGTAAGCTTTAACGCGTCAATATCCCTTGGCGCGTCTCTTAATCTTGGCATCGCGTTTTTAGCCGGTATTGTCTCGTTCCTAAGTCCGTGCGTGCTCCCCCTTATTCCCGGATACTTAACGTATCTTGCATCAATCTCAACAAAAAACATAGCAAAAAAAGGTAAGGATTCAAAATGAAATCACGACACGTATGGCTCACTCTTGCATTGATTATTATTGTAGGACTTATACTTTACTTACAGGGGCAAAATGCGTCACAAGGCGTGCTTGGCACTATTTCTGACGCGTACTGGTCAACACAAAATGTTGAAGCACCAGAGCTTGCAGGCATTAGTGGCTACATTAACACTGATGAGAATTTCACGCTTGCAAGCGTGCGCGGGAACGTGGTGATTGTTGATTTTTGGACGTATTCCTGTATTAATTGCATTCGAACCATTCCGCATCTTACCTCTTGGTATGAGAAATATGCAGATGCCGGGCTGGTGATTGTTGGCGTGCACACGCCTGAATTCGAATTTGAAAAAGAGTATGATAACGTTGCACAATCTGTTGCGGATTTTGGCATTGAGTACCCGGTGGTGCAGGATAATGATTATCTCACGTGGCGCGCGTACAATAATCGGTTTTGGCCGCACAAATTCATTATTGACGCAAACGGCGTGATTCGTGATGATGTGATTGGTGAAGGACAATATGAAAAAACCGAGCAAACCATTCGCGCACTTCTTGAAGAAGCCGGTGCGAGTCTTGAAGATGTTGGTGACATAATGCCTGACCTCACGCCGACAACACCAAACACGCCTGAACTCTATCTTGGCTATGCGTATGCAATTCCACGCGGTCAAAACATCGGAAACAGTGGGGGTTTACAACTTGGTGAAATAGTTACCTACACGCTTCCAAGCTCAATTGGCTCGCACCGCGTGTATCTAAGCGGAGCATGGCAGAGCACAAACGAGTATGTGATTGCCAAATCAAATGAGTCAGTAATGCTTCTTGACTATTACGCAAAAAACGCAAACATTGTTGCAGACTCAAATAATGGTGCAAAGCGCGTGCGGGTTATGCTTAATGGTGCTGACATTAACGAGTCCTATGCCGGAGATGACGTGCGCTTTGATGAATCTGGAGCCTACATCACTATTGACAAGCCGCGACTCTATAACGTGGTTGCAGGAGAGTACGCCAATCATTTGCTCCAACTCGTGTTTGAAGAAAACGTAAGCGCGAACGCGTTCACATTTGGCTAACCCGTTCTCACGCTCTTTTTAAAGTAGCGGGGTGGCGGGCTAGGTGTATTAATATAGGCATGGCGTAGTTTAATAATGGGGCTATTATGAACACGTTGCATGATACCATTAGCGCGCACGTGCCGCGTGAAACATTAGATGAGCTGACTGAACAGTTTTCAAAACCCGACTGTCCAGTGAAATTGCGTTATATTTTTTCCAACACAATTGAGCAAGTGTTGCATTACAAAGACATGACATGGACGCTTCAGCAAAACGGGACGCTACGCTCAGAATATGACGTTATGCGCCTTCAGCGCTGGGGTGCAGGGCTTCAGGCAGTTATTGATTACATCAGACAAACCAAAAATATCCCTAACACGCTTCTCACGCGTTTATGAAAAAAACTCGCCTAAGTTTTTTTGCTTTTCCCTATCCGGGAGCAGGTACATTGGCGGTTCAACTTTAATGAAATTGAAACCCCAGTCTTCAAGCATTTTCTTCGCGTTCTCAGTTATTGCCGGAGCAGCGATTATTCCGTTTACTACTTCCTTACCCTTGTCTTTTTTTATTTTTTCCACGTACCTGCGCAGTTGCTGAACCGCGTCTAGGCCGGCCTTATAGCGCTTGCACTCAACAATTACCAGATTATTGTTGTAATCCCTGCCAAACACGTCTATAAACCCGTAAGCGGTCTGTTCTTCTCTGCTTGCCGGCACGAACTCGCCAAGCACGTGTGGGTTTTGATAAATCATGTTTGCCATGTCAGCCTCGCTGCCCGCTTGCACGAGTGATGCGCCGTCAGTGAGCGGTGAGGATAAGAATACGAGCACTTTTTCAAGATGAATTGTCATAAACTCACGAGGATTCACACTTTCAACGCGAATAATATTCTCATCAAGTGTGATGTGTGAGTGTACCGGCATCCAGTTTACTGGGTTTCGTCCTGCAGGCTGGTGTATAATAACGGTCTTATCTGGTTTGATAATAACAAGACGGTCGCCTGTTTCAAGCGTGCTCACTGCGCGTCCTTTGTACTCAACACGGCACGTGCAATGCATGCTGATACTATGTCCTTTTTTGAGAGCCCGCAAAAAGAGCGTTCGAAACGTTGCAGGTTCAGGTCTGATAACCGAGCGCATGGGTAAGGGTCATGCATTTTTTGCACATAAATCTTGTTGCGCTCAAAGGTTATAACACAAAACCATTTGCATTCTCAAACGGTCCGTACCCTGTGCCTAAATCGCGCGTACTGCGCGTTATTGTCCTGTTTTTGATGAGCACTTCTTTTGTTCGTACAAGATTCACTTCATAGCTAAAAGAACCGCGGGCTTCAAAGGTGGTGAGTTGTTTTGCGTAGGGTTCTAAGATGAGTTCAAGATTTTTTGATTGTATCTGCCACTGTTTTGGGCTTTGCTCTACGCTCACGCACCCAAGGTCATGTGTTTTGTAATCTGTTGCGTCATAAAAGTATGCGTAGTTAGCAAAATCCCTTTTGAGTTTTGGAATCGGTATTTTTGAAAAACCAAGCACGCTTCCATCTTCAAAAGAGAGACGCGACCATCTCCAGGGAAGAAAGGGTCCGTTTACCACTGCTTTTTGGATGATAATATGTGACTCAACATTGTCTTCGAGAAATGTTCCGCTAAAATTAAGCACATCATTATAGACTCGTGTGTTAAAGGCAAGAACGCGTGAGTTACTCAGTTCAGCGCTTTTTGCATAGGCTTGTTTTGTGCGTCCTTCAAGAAGCACGCTTCCCTCATGCGTGAGCCGTATCGCGTAGTGAGGGTATGACCCGCGCAGTTCAAATGTGCGTGCATCATTTGAGATGCGAATACCTTTTGCAGTTTTCATGTGTGAGGGTGCCCGTCCAAGTTCAGTTAGTGTTTGGTTTTTGTAAAACCATGCAGAATCTATTTCTTTGTGCGCGCTGCCTTGTGTTTTCATCTGCGAGCGCAAAAGCCAGTAGACCGCTTGCTCGCCTTTGTTTGGTGAGAGAACAAAATAGTACCATTCCTTGCCATAACAAGGAAGATCTGCTTTGCAAAACAAAAATTCATCAACCGCGTGCATGCAGGGGGTTCTGATGCGTGAAACACATTTATGTGTTTATGTTAGACAAAAGGTATACAATCGGGGATAAATTCGTTAATTACCAAAACGTTTAAAAGAAGTTGTAATGTTATGTTTCTCACTTCCACACTCCCCAAACACAAAGCCCTGAAAAGCTCATCGAAAAGCTTTTAAAAGATACCATTGTGTTGCATAAAGCTTTGGTGAAATGAATGCCTAAAAAGTTTGATATCCTTCAACATGATTTTGTACCCGCCTACCGTAAGCTTGAAGAATCTGAAATTACCTCACTTCTTGAATCATTTTCTATTAAACGGGTAAAGCTGCCAAAGCTGCTCTCATCCGACCCTATTGTCGAGCGACTGGAACTCAAGGCGGGTGACGTGGTGGAAATCACACGTAAGAGCAGAACAGCAGGGGAAGCAAAATATTATCGGGTGGTAGTGGATGCATAATTCTCAACAATTACTTCAAGAATATTTCAAATCAGTTGACCTTGTATCACACAATATTTGTTCTTACGATGAATTTATTAAACAAACCATGCAGGAAGTCGTAAACGAAACAAAGACTATTGCCCTTGACATCAAACCAGAAGGGTATCAAACGTACGAAATCGAGTTTGGTGATGTGTGGGTTGAAAAACCAGTTATTCGTGAAGCAGACGGTTCAACTCGAAAAGTGCTGCCAATTGAAGCGCGCACGCGCGACCTTGTGTATGAAGCTCCTATTTATCTTAAAATGACTCCTATTGCTGATGGTGTTCGTGAAGATGAAGTCACGGTCTATTTTGGAAACATGCCCGTCATGCTCAAAAGCGAGTTGTGCTACCTTAATGGCAAGAACAAGGAAGAACTCATTAAGCTTGGAGAAGACCCGTACGACCTTGGCGGCTATTTTATTGTTAATGGCACTGAGCGTGCAATCGTGATTATTGAGGATCTTGCGCCAAACAAGCTTTTCATCCAGGATAATCCGCATGGAAAACACGAGTTTGTTGGAAAAATATTTTCAGAACGGCAAGGATACCGTATCCCCCATGAGTTTGGAAGAAACAAACAAGGCATGGTGTATGCAAGCTTCACGCGTCTTCGCGATATTCCTTTTGTTATTCTTATGAAAGCGCTTGGCATTACAAAAGACAGTGAAATCGCAGAATATATTTCAACAAAGCGCGAACTCTACAATGATATTTACATCAATCTCTACACAGCAAAAGAGATTAAAACCCAGGAAGATGCGCTCAACTACATCGCGAAAAAAGCAAAGATAACCTATATTGAGGAAGATAAGCGAAAAGAACGCATCATGAACCTGATTGACAACTATTTTCTTCCCCATGTTGGTAACGCGCCAGAAACGCGCATTCTCAAAGCGCACTATCTTGGAAAGTGTGTGAAAAAACTGCTTCTTGTCTCAAATGGTGACTTGCCGTCTGATGATAAGGATCATTATTCTAATAAACGCCTCCGCCTTGCCGGAGACATGATGGAAATCCTCTTTAGACGCTCATTTAGAATGATGATTTCAGACATTAAATACAATTACGAACGACTCATTAAACGAGGTCGTATTCCTTCATTGCAGGGAGTAACGCGCTCAAAGATTTTCACATCCCGCCTGCGAAGCGCGCTTGCAACAGGGAATTGGGGCAGTAGAAACGGTATTTCACAACGTCTTGACCGCATGAATCATTTCGCATCAGTTTCAAATCTGCGCCGTGTTGTGTCTTTGCTTTCATCTTCACGCGAAAATTTTGAAGCCCGTGACTTGCACCCAACGCACTGGGGTAAACTCTGTACGTCCGAGACTCCTGAAGGACAAAACGTGGGTTTGCGAAAACACTTAGCGCTCAGTTGTGAAATCTCAACTGAGAACCCGGTTGAACTCAAAGACGCGCTTCCCCAACTCAAGAAACTCGGACTCAAAACAATAGGTGAATTATAATCATGGCTGATGTAAGTTTTGACCACATATTTGTGGGCACGCACGATGAACCCGTGCAATTCATTGAAGAGGTTAAAAAACTGCGAAGAGCAGGAATATTCCCTTCAAGTATGAATGTGTACTACAATGAGGTAGAAAATTCTGTTGAAATCCTCACTGAGAAAGGTAGAGCACGCAGGCCTCTTCTTGTTGTTGAAAAAGGCGTGTCAAAACTCACAAAAGACATTATTAAAGATATGACCAGCGGAAAAATGAGCTGGCACGACCTTGTTAAGTCCGGTATTATTGAGTATCTGGACTCTGATGAGGAAGAAAACGCGCTTATTGCCATTACTGAAAAAGAAATCACAAAAGAACACACTCATGTAGAAATTAGTCCAAATGTGATTCTTGGCGTGCTCACGGCAATGGTTCCCTTCTCAGAATACAATCAGGGACCTCGTGTCAGTTTTGGTGCACGGCTGCAAAAGCAAAGCATTGGTTTGTACACGCAAAACTTCCACCTGCGCCAAGACACTGACTCACACCTCTTATTCTATCCTCAACGACCCATTGTTGACACCCTTATTTTTAACCGACTCCGATATGATAAGCACCCCTGCGGTTCAAATATTGTGATTGCGGTTATGAGTTTTGATGGGTACAACGTTGGAGACTCAATTATTTTCAACAAATCATCAATTGAACGGGGACTCTTCCGCTCAGCATACTTCAAACCCTATAAGAGTCAGGAACTCCGCTATCTTGGCGGTCAAGTTGACTTGTTTGAAGTGCCTGATAAAGATGTTCGCGGCTACAAAGTGGAAACTGATTATCGCTATTTAGAAGAAGATGGTCTTATCCATCCTGAAGCAATTGTTTCTGAAGGAGACGTTGTGATTGGAAAAACAAGCCCGCCTCGATTCCTTGCAGAAATGGAAGAATTCAAGATGGGTGTTGAAGCACGACGAGATGCATCAATTATCGTGCATCCCGGAGAAGACGGCGTTATTGACAGTGTTGTTCTCACTGAAAGCGAGGATGGAAACAAGAGCGTTAAAGTCAAGGTTCGAAAACTTATGATTCCAGAAATTGGTGATAAATTCTCAACCCGCCATGGACAAAAAGGCGTTATTGGCATGGTCTACAGTCAAGAAGACATGCCGTTTACTGCAAGCGGTGTTGTGCCTGATATCATTTTCAACCCGCACTCACTTCCGGGTCGAATGACGTTGAGTCAAGTGCTTGAAACACTTGCAGGAAAAGTTGGTGCGCTTACCGGTGAGTACATGGATGGAACCGCGTTTGAAGGTCAAAAACAGGAAGAATTCATGAAAAAACTCAAAGAACTTGGATTTAGAGAAGACGGTTCAGAAACACTCTACGATGGTGTGACTGGCGAGCAAATGCAGGCAAAAATCCTTGTTGGAAATATTTACTATATGCGACTCAAACACTTAGTCAGCAAAAAGATTCACGCACGCTCACGCGGACCAATGCAGCTGCTCACAAGACAACCAACTGAAGGTCGTGTTAAAGACGGCGGTCTGCGCCTTGGTGAGATGGAAAAAGATGTGCTTGTTGCTCACGGAGCATCACTCCTGCTCAAGGAGCGCTTTGACAGTGACAAAACCGTTATTCCCGTATGTGAGAATTGTGGCCTTACTGCAGTATACAACACATTTAGAAATGAAGCAGTATGCCCAAGCTGTAAAGAAGCACGAATCACGTTCGTAGAGATGAGCTACGCATTCAAACTCATGCTTGATGAGCTAAGAACACTGGGCATTCATCCAAAACTAAATCTAAAACCCAAGAAAGGTTGAACACTACTATGATACGCGTAATGGATAAAGTCGGAAGCATTGAATTCAAGATAATGGCACCTGAGCTCATCAGGAGTAATGCTGTTGTAAATATTGTAAACCCTGAACTCTACGATGTTGACGGTTACCCTATTGAGGGTGGTCTTATGGATCAGCGTATGGGTGTGATTGACCCGGGCATCCGTTGCAGAACGTGCGGTGCAAAAGTCAATGAGTGTCCAGGACACTTTGGCATTATTGAACTAGCCCGGCCGGTACTTCATTATGAATACATTGGTATGATGTACAACATGCTTCGCGGAACGTGCCGTGATTGCGGCCGTTTAATGGTAACGGATGCAACAAAAGAAAAATACGAACATGAACTCCACCAAGTTAAAGAAAACGTTGGAGAACTTGAAATGTGGGCGCACATCAAAAAAATCGTGAACCGGCTCAAAGCAAAGAAAACCTGCCCGCACTGCAATGCTGAGAAAGAAAAAGTTGTGTACGAAAAACCAAGCAAATTCTACCTTGGAACTGAATCACTTACTCCTATTGATATTCGTGATTGGCTTGAAAAAATTCGCTCAGAAGACACCGCGCTTCTTGGTCTTGACTTGAGTGCAGGACGACCTGAATGGGCAATCATCACTGTTCTTGGCGTTCCTCCTGTAACTGTGCGACCATCTATCACGCTTGAAGGCGGACAGAGAAGCGAAGACGACCTCACCCACAAGCTGGGTGACATTGTGCGGACAAACCAACGCCTCTATGAGAACCTTAACGCAGGAGCACCCGCACCTATTATTGAAGACTTGTGGTTGCTTCTTCAGTATCACGTTACTACATTTTTTGACAACAGTATTTCACAAATCCCACCAGCACGACACAGAAGCGGCAGACCGCTGCGAACCCTTACAGAACGACTCAAAGGAAAAGAAGGTCGCTTTAGACGAAATTTAGCAGGAAAACGCGTGAACTTCTCGTCACGAACCGTTATTTCACCTGATTCACGTATTGCAATTGATCAGGTGGGTATTCCTGAACAAATCGCAAAAGACCTCACTATTCCTGAACGCGTGACAGAATGGAACATGGATTACATGAAACGCCTGCTCAAAAACACGCCGAACTATCCGGGAGCAAACTACATTATCACACCTGATGGAAAGCGAAAGAAAGTCACTGACCAAACAAAAGAAGTATTGCTTGAAGAACTTGAGCCAGGATACATTGTTGAACGCCACCTCATTGATGATGATGTTGTACTTTTCAATCGACAACCCTCACTTCACAAAATGTCTATTATGGGTCATCGCGTGCGCGTGTTGCCTGGAAAAACGTTTAGAATCAACTTAGCAGTTACAAAGCCGTACAACGCAGACTTTGACGGTGACGAGATGAACTTGCACGTTCCCCAAACTGAAGAAGCGCAAGCAGAAGCACGCATCCTCATGGGCGTTAATGAACTTATAATTTCTCCTCGACATGGTACATCAATTATTGCACCTGTAGAAGACCAGATTAGTGGTTGTTACGTGCTCACACGAAAAGGCATGGTGCTTAGCGCAAAAGAAGCGTACAAGCTTCTTTTCAAGTCAGGCATTGAAACAGAATTTCCTGAACGAAAAGAAGAGTACACGGGAAAAGAAGTGTTTAGTCTTTTTTTGCCCGACGATTTTGATTATGAAGGCCCAACTGCGTATGGACAAAAACAAGCAAGTAAAGATGAGCTTATCAAAGATGATGCGCTTGTGGTGATTAAATCAGGAAAGCTTGTGCATGGTGCCATTGACGCATCAAGCGTGGGTCCTGGCGGAAAGCTTGTGCAAGCAATTGCAAATAAGCATGGCTCAGCACGCGCGGCAACGTTTATCCAACAAATCTCATCAATTGCAGTGCAAACCCTGCAAATGCACGGGTTTTCTATGCTGCTTCGAGATATTAGAATCCCCCAAGACCTTGAAAAAACAGTTAAGCAAATCAAACGGGATGGCATCAAACGCGTTTTGGATCTTATTACTGACTTCAAGCAAAAGAAACTGGTTGCATTTCCTGGCAGGACTCTTAGAGAAACTCTTGAGCTTCGCATCGTAACTGAGCTTAACAAAGCACGAAACCAGGCAATCAATGAAATTGGAAAAGTCTTTAAAACGCTTGAAAACGATACCATGGTTATGGTTAAAACACGTGCAAAAGGCTCACTTCTCAACATTGGTTTGATGAACGCGTTTAACGGACAAACAAGTTTGCGCGGTTCACGAATCAGCAAAGGATATTTTGAACGCGTGCTTCCTCACTTTGAGCGCGGAGACCTTGGTGCAAAAAGTCATGGGTTTATTGAAAACGGTTTTATTCACGGGCTCGATCCATTCGAGTTTTTCTTTGTTGCGGTCACGGGTCGTGCAAGCCTTATGGACAAGAGCATGGCAACGCCAAAGAGCGGTTATTTGCAGCGCAGACTGGTTAATTCCTTGCAAGACCTTAAGGTTGTGCGCGACAAGAGCGTGCGAGATGACTGGAATAACATTGTTCAATTCCTGTTTGGAGAAGATGGTATTGACGTTGGAAAAAGTGCCGGCGGCAAACCAAACATGAGACAAATCATTACTGAGGTGCTTGAATGAACATAGAAGACGTTGCTCCACAAATTAGACGCGAAATCGAAGCAGAGCTTGAAGCTTCAAAAAACAAGAAAGGCGCGCTTCCAAAGATTTTGGAACGATTATATAGCATGTACGTTGAAGAAGGAGACAGCGTTGGCGTTATTGCAGCACAATCCATTGGTGAACCCGGCACGCAGATGACTATGAACGTGTTTCATCACGCTGGCGTAAGTGATATGAACGTTACCTTGGGTTTGCCTCGTATTATTGAAATTTTTGACGCACGAAAAGAGCCCTCAACGCCAACAATGGTTATCTATCTCAAACCAGAGTTTGAAGCAGACGAGTCAATTGCGCGAAAGGTGGCAGCCCGTTTGATTGAAATCACGCTCGATGACCTTATCAAGTATGTTACTATTGACCTGCTTAACTTCAAAATCAATTTTGAACTTGATGAAGAAAAACTGGGCAGTTATGATATTACTGCACAAGAAGTGCTTGAATCATTACAGCAGCGCGTCAAGAAAATTGAAGCAGAGCTTGCAGGCGAATCAACTATTTGCATTAGCGCAGAAACAAATATTGATGTGACTGACGTGTACAAGTTTAAAGCAAAAGTGTTGCAAACCTATGTGCGCGGTGTTAAAGGCATTTCACAAGTGCTTCCAATCCGAAGCGGCCGCGGTTTTGTTATTAAAACAAGCGGAACCAACCTTAAAAAAGTGGTGAAAATTCCTGAAGTTGACGAAACCCGCACGCATAGCAATCATATTTGGGAAATGTATGACGTGCTTGGCATTGATGCTGCTCGTGAAGCAATTATTCGCGAAGTTGTAAGCACTATGGAAGAACAAGGTCTTGGTGTTGACATTCGCCACATCATGCTTGTAGCAGACCTTATGACCTACACAGGCGAGATTCGGGGAATCACTCGCTATGGTATTGTTGGCAGAAAATCAAGTCCGCTTGCACGAGCAAGTTTTGAAACACCTATCGTACACTTGTTTGACGCAGCAACACACAATAAGGTAGACATGCTTCGCGGTGTGATTGAAAATATCATGATAAACCAGCCTGCACCAATTGGAACAGGGCTTCCTGAACTGGTTGCAAAAAAAACAGATAGTAATAAAAAAGAGAAGAAGGTTAAACCTTCTAAGGAGTAAGCGTTCCCCCATGACACAAGATACTGACATAACACAAGACGCTTCGCGCGTAGCACAATCAACTGAAATACGTGCAGCGCTCAAAGCAAAAAAAACTGTTGTGGGCGTTGATGATGTGATTTCTGCACTGCAAAAAGATGCTGTGAGCAAAGTCTTTCTTTCAAATAACACAAGCCAAAAAGTCAAAGAGCGCGTCACGTACTACGCAGAACTAACTGGCACGCGTGTGAATGTATTTCCTGGAAACAGTTATGACCTTGGCGTGGTGTGTAAAAAACCATTTATGGTTAGTGCTCTAGCGGTGAAAAAGTAAGATGGTTAGAATCAAGCTTGACACGGACTCGCTTCGTTTTGTTGGATTATTTGAGAGTGTAACAGGCGCGCGTGTCAAAGATTGTATTGTTGGAAATAACAAGATAATTTTTGTTGTTGAAGAAGGCCAAGCAGGACTTGCAATAGGCAGGAGAGGAAGTAATATTGTTGCACTTCAAAACAAGCTCAATAAGAAAGTGGAAGTTATTGAGTTTAGCCAGGACCCGGTCAAGTTTGCAAGCAACATTTTTCATCCCGCAAAGCTTGGACGAAGTTATGTGAGCACTGACTCATCAGGCAATTCAATTCTGCACTTGTCACCTGAAAGTGATAAGGGGCTCGTAAAAAGCAAGTTCAAATACGCAACCCAGCTTATCAAGCGCTACCACAACATTACTATTGTGCGCTTAACCTGAGAAAAATCATATTCTGTGGCGTATAACAATGTTTTAATTCTTAATACGTCAGAGTGAGCATTGTGACTAGACAATCCCTTGATTCGTTTATTCGTGCAACAAGCACGTTTTGTTCTAATCTTGACGCGTTTAGCACAACAGAAAAACCATCTATACGCGCGCTTTTAGAGGAATGTGAAGAGCTTGCAGAACACGCGCCGAGCGTTCGTGAAGCAATCAGGAACACGCCAACCTCAACAAAACGCTCGTTTGGCTTTCTCTACAGTTTGTTTGAAATGTGCAAAAGGAATCTTGATGAGATTGAAAAGAAACCTGACATGCAATTGTTGCGCAACCGCCTTCTTACAAACACTGCCCAACTCAAACGCGCCTTAACCTCATTTTCAACGCAACTGCCTTGAGCGCGAATACTTTTTGAATATGAATCGCACTCCTAAACCATAACTATGCATGAGCGGTTTTGGGAAGTTGATTTTTTGCGCGGAAGCCTTATCAGCCTTATGGTCGTGTATCACTTCTTGTTTGACCTTGCCTTTTTTGGGTTTGTCTCTATTAACTTGTCAGCGCCGTTTTTCAAAGTAGGGGTGTGGATTGGTCTTGGATTATTTATGTTTCTTGTAGGCACCAGTCTTGCGATTAGCTACGCGCGCAGACAACAAAAAACGCATTTTGTGTTTCGCGGCGCGCGCGTATTCCTTTTGGGCGTTATTATCACTATCGTAACGTTTACATTTTTTCCTCAAAACACGGTTGTGTTTGGAACGCTTCACTTCATCGGGGTAGCAGTACTTTTTGCCCCGCTTTACCTTGGTTTGGGTGTTGCAAACAGTATTCTCGCGCTTGGAGTTGCCCTTATCACGTATGCAAAGCCCTTGTTCTCATTTTCACACCCGCTTTTTATTCCAACCGGTCTTGTGCAACCCAACTGGTATTATTTTGATTATGAACCCCTTATTCCCTGGCTTTTTTTCGTCTTTAGCGGTGTTGCCTTTGGCGCGTTTTTTTACCAAAATCAGACGCGAAAACTCAGCGTTCCAGACTTCTCAAAATTGCCGGTAGTCAGTCACCTGTGTGCTCTTGGCAGGCGCTCGCTTGTCATCTATCTTATCCACCAGCCAATCCTGTTGAGCATTCTCTTTGTACTTTCATATGTCAGGTAACGATTTGTGATGATGATAAAAGCAATGCCGTGTTTGGTTTATTGCATGGCAAAGAATAACCTTTAAAAACCCTTGTGCTATTAGTTGTGAGGTAAAATGGTTAAGAAAGCACGCGGCATTATGGCCGGACGAACCTTATTAAAGCGAAGAAAAGACTACAAGAACTCCGCAAAAGGGTCATTGCACAAGTCTCAGGGAACGTGGAGAAAGTACGACCCGCTTGGAGGAGCTCCAATGGCGTCAGGTATTGTTATTCGAAAGAAAAACGTTGAAGTCAAACAGCCTCACAGCGGATTGCGTAAATGTGCGGTTGTGCAACTCATCAAAAATGGCCGAACCGTAACCGCATTCATGCCGGGTGTTGGCGCGCTCAAGCACATTGATGAGCACGATAACGTGATAATTCAGCGTGTTGGCGGACCCCAAAAACGCAGTGCAGGAGACATGCCGGGGGTTAAATTTAAAGTAATTAAAGTCAATAACATCAGCTTGCCTGAAATTATTAAGGGCAAAAAGGAGAAGAAAAAGTAGGGCGCTAAAACATGGTTGACACTATCAGATTATTCAATAAGTATGACAACGCGGTCTCAATTAGGGATCCGGGTCTTATTGGCTACATTAGCACGCCAAACATCATTGTTCCACGAAACGAAGGCAGACAGGAAACCAAGCGTTTTTGGAAAAGTGAGGACATGCACATTGTTGAGCGACTTATCACGAAAATGATGGTTTCAGGCCACAAAGGAAAAAAACACAATTTCACCAGCGGAAGAAACAGCGGAAAATTTGTGTCTAACGCGAAAACCGTTCTTGATGCGTTTGATATTATTGAGCAAAAAACAAATGATAATCCTATTCAGATTCTTGTGCGCGCAATCGAATATTCTGCACCTATGGAAGAAGTTACTACTATCGAGTATGGGGGTATTAGACACCCCAAAGCAGTTGATTGCTCACCGCAACGACGCGTTGATTTAGCGCTTCGCTGGCTCACGCAGGGCGTGTACTTGAAATGTGTGAAAAACAAGCGCAGCGCAGCGCAAGTATTGGCAGACGAGCTTATCAAAGCATCAAAAGATGATAAAACCAGTTTTTCAATCACTAAAAAAGTTGAAGCAGAACGACAAGCAGCAGCAAGCCGTTAAACCTTTTTTTTCCTAAACGTTTAAATCACTCACCTGCTCTAATTCTTAGTATGATTACCGGACGCGTGATTATTGATGCAGGTCTTACGCCGTGGTATATTGGTGCTATTGTTGCTGCAGGCGCCCTGCTCTTTTTAGTGTACCGCTACGCAAACAAAAACTAGTCTTTAGCGTAATTCTGTTTTTCCATACCCTCCAAACAAGGGTTTGCCATTTTGGATGTAAATCCACGTCTGGTCGCGCGGGTCTTTGCACCATCCATTCTCGTATGCAGTCCAATCAGGCACCTGACTAGACATATTTTTTGTGTCAACAAGTTTTTCAAGAGTTTTACGTTCATCGCTTCTGTTTGTCATGATTATCCTTCAGGAGCGTATTTCAAGAAATGCCTCTAAACTATGCGCACTAACTCTTTTTAACTCTTGTTAACCACGCGCGAGTAGTGAGTTAGCCCGGGTTTTTTGCGCACGCTTTTTTTTTAAAGCATTGGTTTGTTGTTACCTACACGAGTCATGTTTTAAAAAAGGCGGTTTGCATGTGTAGGGTCAGCAGGAAAATAAGGGCGTACCACAAGCATTAAAAAGCTATGTGAGTTTAGTTTGACTACTCGTATTAATGGTGTTAGTATGGCAAAGAAGGATAATTCACAAAAGATTAAGGAATTGATGAGCGAGCCTACAAAAATCCGAAACATGGGTATTGTAGCTCACATTGACCATGGAAAAACCACGCTCTCAGACTCGCTTCTTTCAGGAGCAGGCATGCTCAGTGAAAAAGTAGCAGGAGAAGCGCGCGCGCTTGACTTTCTTGAGGAAGAGCAAGAGCGAGGCATCACGATTCAAGCATCAAATATTAGCATGATTCACACCTTTAAAGGTCAAGAATTTATGATAAACCTTATTGACACGCCAGGCCATGTGGACTTTGGCGGTGACGTTACGCGCGCAATGCGTGCTGTTGACGGCGCGCTTGTTGTGCTTTGTGCAGTTGAAGGTGCAATGCCGCAAACTGAAACCGTTCTTCGCCAAGCCCTCAAAGAGCGTGTTAAACCCGTTCTTTTCATTAACAAAGTTGACAGACTCATTAAGGAGTTAAAACTTAAACCAGAAGAAATGCAGCAACGCTTTATCCACTGGATTAACAGCGTCAATGAGCTTATCAAGACGTACGCGCCAAAAGACAAACTTGCCGAATGGCTCGTGCAAGTTGGTGACGGCAGTGTTGCGTTTGGTTCAGCAATTGATAAGTGGGCATTAAGCCTTCCTGCCATGCATGAGCGCGGACTTACCTTCAAAGACATTATTGAAGCATACAACAGCGATGATAAAGAAAAAGTCCAAGAACTCGCAAAAAAAGCACCACTTCACGAAATCCTTCTTGATATGGCAATCACGCACTTTCCAAACCCAAAACAAGCGCAGCAATACCGTATCCCTACTATTTGGAAGGGTGATTTGGAAAGTGACGTTGGAAAAGCGCTTCTTGCGTGCAGTTCAGTCGGACCGCTTATTCTTGAAGTAACTAAAGTCACGGTTGACGAGTATGGTGAAGTCGCAACAGGCCGCATCTTTTCAGGAAAGCTCAAGCAAGGCGATACCGTGAAATTGGTTAAGGGTGGTCGCGAAGAGCGTATCCAGCAAGTTGCTATGTACAAAGGAAATCAACGTGTTACCATTGATGAAGCAATTGCAGGAAACATCGTTGCAATTGTAGGTCTTAAAGACACGTTTTCTGGCGAAACAATTTCTAACATAATGATTGAGCCCTTTGAAGCTATCAGCCACATTTTCGAGCCGGTTGTGACAAAAGCAGTTGAAGCAAAGAATCCAAAAGACTTGCCAAAACTCATTGAGGTTTTGCGCGGAATTGAAAAAGAAGACCCAACCATTCGCATCCAGATTAATGAGGAAACTGGCGAACACTTGATGAGCGGTCTTGGCGAACTGCACCTTGAATGGATTGAGCAAAAAATCCAGAAATACAAGGGTGTTGAAATCCAAACGTCAGAGCCAATCGTAGTATATCGTGAATCAGTTACTAAAACGTCCCCTGAAGCAGAAGGAAAAAGTCCAAACAAGCACAATAAGTTCTACCTCATAGTAGAGCCACTTGACGCAAGCGTGTATGATGCGCTTCGAAACGGAAAGCTTGAGAACATGGACATCAAGCCAAAGGACAAGGAAATCTGGAAAGAATTCCATGAACTTGGCATGGACAAAGATGAAGCGCGCGCAGTTAAATCACTCTATGAAAGTTGTGCGTTTCTTGACATGACAAAGGGTATTGTGCAGATTCGCGAAGTCCTGCCAATGGTTATTGATGCGTTTAAAGAAATTGTGCGCTCAGGACCTCTTTCACGCGAACCGGTTATTGGTGTGAAAGTTAAACTCATGGATGTTAAACTCCACGAGGACGCGATTCACCGCGGACCGGCTCAAGTGCTGCCTGCAGTTAGGGAGGGTATTCGTGTTGCATTTGAACATGCCGCACCTATTATGTTCGAGCCTGTTCGCGAAATTCGCATTGACAGTCCTGTAGAAGTTATGGGTGCGCTCACAAAGCTTGTGCAGTCACGGCGCGGAAGCATTCTTGACATGGACCAGACCGATAGATATCTGGTTATGATGGCAAAAATGCCTGTTGCAGAATCATTTGGGTTTACAAGTGAATTGCGCAGCGCAAGCAGTGGTCGCGCAGTGTGGAGCTTAAAAGACGTTCGCTTCGAACAATTGCCTCACTCAATGCAAACAGATGTTATTACAAAGATTCGTGAACGAAAAGGGCTTGCACAAACACAGTACTAACCCCGTCTTGCGCCCCCATTTTTTTTTTGCCATGACTAGTCTTTTATAGTTCGCGTGTCTTGTTCAATAGTATGGGTAGAATTAGACGCGACCCATTTGTTCTTGTTCTTTTTGGTGCAACAGGAGATTTGGCAAAAAGAAAACTGTATTCAGCACTCTTTCGTCTGGTTCGTTCAAAAAAGATTTCACGCGACTTCAAGGTTGTTGGCATTGCTCGAAGCACATTAACTGACGCTCATTTTCGAAGAATCGTGTTTGAATCAACTAATTTTAAATGCAATAATCAGTTTCTCAAAAAATTCTTCTACCAACGTGTTGACATGCACGAGCCTGGCGGTTTAGACCATGTTGAAAGCTATTTGAAACAATTAAAAGCAGACTATGCAGGAAACATTATTTTCTACTTAAGCTTGCATCCGATGCTTTTTGAAAACGCGCTCACCCAACTCATGCACTCAGGGCTGTTTGCTTTTGATGATGAGTCCCGCATTGCGTTTGAAAAACCATTCGGCATGGATGCAGCCTCATGCAAAACCCTTAACACGCTTATTTTAGAGCAAGGTAGTGAGGAAAAAGTGTACCGGATTGACCACTACCTCAATTATAAGATGGTTCGAAACATTCTTGCCGTGCGCTTTTCAAACCATTTTTTTGAAAAGATTTGGAATAAGGATTTCATAGACCACGTGCAAATCATTGCAAACGAAAAAATCGGTCTTGAGGGCAGAAACGCCTATTTTGGGGATAGTGGCGTGCTAAAAGATATGTTTCAAACCCATTTATTGCAGCTTGCAAGCCTTGTTGGTATTGAGGAACCTGACTCGCTTAAACGAGAGGACCTCTCAAAAAGCAAGGTTGATTTTTTAAAAAACATCACGCTTGATGAAACGTGTTTTCTTGTCAAAGGTCAATATCATGGTTTTTGTAAGGATTTGGGAACTGATTCCTCAATTGAAACGTGCATGGGGCTTAAGCTCTTTGTTGATAACGAGCGCTGGCGTGGCGTGCCATTTTATTTTAAGAGCGGAAAGGGTTTAGACGAGAAAGTGACCCGCATCTATATTCGTCTTAAAAAAAGTGATTCTAAAATTTTCAAAAAAGGAGTGCTCCCAAACTCGATTCTTATCACTATCTCTGGAGATGAGGGCGTGAGCGTGCGTTTTAATGTGTACCACTCCTTTAAAGATGACATGCTTGAACCGGTATTTATGAGTTTTTTGGAAAACAAAGACCTGCGAAAAAAACACGCGCATCCCTATGACCGATTACTCTATCGCGTTATTCGCTTTGACAATAAAGGTTTTGTAACCGGCGAGGAAGCTGAAGCGTGCTGGGCGGTGTATGAGCAGGTGATGCGTGCTCTTGACTCGCCGCGCCTTGTATACTACTATCCGGGAAGTAAAGGTCCGTCTGAGCTATTTTCATTGATGCGCGCAGACGGCAGACGCTGGCTTGTATGAACCGAAAACGCGTTTTTACTGCTTTTTTTTATGCATTTTTGACTCTAGTCAGAAATGTTTAAAAAGGGGTAGTTTTTTGTTTCTCTTTATTAATATTAATAATTAAACATATGGTGAATAGAATATGGCAAAGCAAAAACCGCACTTGAATCTGATTTTCATCGGTCACATTGACCATGGAAAATCAACCCTTATTGGAAGGCTATTTGTAGAGACAGGAGTAGTTTCCAAACAACAACTAGAAAAATTCAGAGCAGAAGCTGCTGAATACGGTAAAGGTACGTGGGAATACGCGTACGCAGTCGATTTGAGCAAAGAAGAACGTAAAAAAGGTATCACAATTGAGCTTGCTCACAAGAAATTCGACACTGATAAATACGAATTTACGGTTATCGACGCACCGGGTCACAAGGACTTTGTGAAAAACATGATTACTGGCGCATCACAAGCTGACGCTGCAGTTCTTGTTGTTTCAACAAAAGACGGCATCCAAGACCAGACTCGCGAACACGCGTACTTGGCTCGTGTGCTTGGCATTGGACAATTGATTGTTGCACTTAACAAAGTAGATACTATCAACTATGACCAGGCAAAATATGACGCAGTCAAAAAAGAAGTTACTGAACTTCTCAAAAGCGTTGGCTACGACATGAGCAAAGTGCAAATGATTCCAACCTCAGCTATTGGCGGAGACAACATCATTGCAAAAGGAGATAAGCTTACCTGGTACAGTGGTCCAACTCTTAAAGAAGCATTTGACAACTTTGTAATCCCTGAAGCTCCAGTGGAACTTCCACTTAGACTTCCAATCCAAGACGTGTACTCAATTAAAGGTATTGGAACTGTTCCAGTAGGAAAAGTTGAAACAGGCGTTTTCAAGAAAGGTCAAAAAATCGTCTTCATGCCAAGCGGCGCGCAAGGCGAAGTAAAGAGCATTGAAATGCACCATGAGGAAATTGAGAAAGCAGAGCCTGGAGACAACGTTGGTTTCAACGTTCGAGGCGTTGCAAAAGAAGACATCCGCCGTGGTGACGTTGTCGGTACTCCAGACCAGCCTCCAACCGTTGCAAAACGATTTGAAGCACGAATCTTTGTGCTACGACACCCAACCGTGCTTACCCCCGGATACACTCCAGTCTTCCACTGCCACACCGCGCAAGTCGCGTGCAAGTTCGTAAAACTCAAGCAAAAACTTGACCCACGAACTGGTGCAGTAAAAGAAGAGAATCCTGAATTCCTCCGAAACGGTGACGCTGCAATTGTTGAACTCGAGCCTACAAAGCCAATGGTCATTGAAGAACGAGGAGTTATTCCTCAAATGGCTTCATTTGCTATTCGAGACATGGGTCAAACCGTTGCTGCAGGAATCTGCACAAAAATCCTTGAAAAAAGGTAAAAACCTTTTAAAGTAGCAAAAAAAGAGGGGTTTAAAAACCCCCTTTTTTCTCTTATTTTTTCTCGTACACAAGCTTTAAAAACTAATTAGTAATGTGCTTGAACAATGAAACTTACCTATGTAAAAGGAACACTCACCAGTCTCTTACACGATGACACTGAGTTTTGTTCACAACAGCGAAAAGAACACCTGTGTTTTCCGGTGTTTGGACCAGTAGGACCGCGTAGCGAGATTCGCGTGGGCGACCATGTTTTTTCGCATGATCAGCATGGCATTGCGCCGAATCTTGATTTTATTCGTTCAGGAGACGCGCGCTTCTATCAATTGTATTGGGGCGAGCCCGTTGTTAACAGAAAATACGCAGCAGACCACTCACGACCAGAGCACGTTTCATTCTTGGCCTATCTTCTTGAAAAAACATTCAACCCAAAAGAAGATGGCGCGCTTGAAGTGGATTTTTCAATTACTAATAATTCACTCCAGCCCATGCCTTTCATGTTTGCATGGCATCCTGCGTTTTTGATTGGCGGAGATGTTTCTGATGGTATGTTTGTGCAGGGCATTAATGGTTTTACCCTTAGTGAAGTGATACGAGCATCAGAGATGAAACCAAACCACGCACTGCTTTTGAAGGGTGTTTCACAATTGCACTACATGAACGGGAATTACCAGATTCACTACCAGTCTGATGATTTTAACAATCTTGTTGTGTGGAGCCCGAAAGGCGCAGATTACGTGTGCATAGAACCGGTTAGCACGCTCCTGAAATTACCCGTATCTGATGACACCTATTTTTTGGATACGCAGGGTTTTGATGTGCTTGGACCCAGCAAGAAAAAAGACTATTCGCTTCGCTTCATGTTTAGCAATGAGCGCGCGTAATGCGTTGTTTTCATACAATACTTAAAAACACAGGTAAGAGGAGGATACGTCATAAAAAAGAGTTTTGCGTGCAACATTTGTCTAGTGCGTGACGTGTTATGATATTTCAAAGAATGCACAATGTTTTAGTCTATCAAAGCGTAAGGAATTAGCAGAATATGTTTGAAAACGAGAGTAATGAACTCAAAGCAAAAGATGAGAAACTAGCGCGCGTAATTGATGAGCTTGGTGACATTGATTTTTCATGGGCAGCAAATGATGATTATTTTCAAATGCTTTGTCGAAGCATTGTGTTTCAGCAATTGTCAACAAAAGCTGCCATCACTATCTGGAATCGGGTAAAAGAACGCACACCAATTGCTCCAAAAGAAGTCCTGACTGCTGATTTGGATGGGGTTGGTTTGAGCAATCAGAAAAAAACGTATCTAAAAGATTTAGCAGAAAAGTTTGCTCATAATCACGTGCGCACTGATTTTTTGAACATGACAAATCAAGAAATCATTGACGAACTCGTAAAAGTCAAAGGCATTGGTCAATGGAGTGTTGAAATGTTTTTAATGTTCTCGCTCAAACGTTTAGACGTGTTTTCAGCAGGTGACTTGGGGCTTAGAAAAGCGGTGCAAACACTCTATGGTTTTGAAGAGCTGCCAAAACCAAAACGCGTTGAAGAACTAAGCCGGGTCTGGGCGCCGTATCGCACCCTCGCAGCCCTCTATTTATGGAAAATGCTTGACTAACCAATTGCGCCTTTCATTTCATGCTCAATCAAACGGTTAAGCTCTATTGCATAATCCATGGGTAACTGTTTTGAAAATGGTTCAAAAAAACCGTTTACAAGAAGACTCAGCGCTTCATTTTCAGGAATGCCGCGTGTCTGTACGTAAAAAAGTTCGTCATCACCAATTTTTCCAACTGTTGCTTCATGGCTTATCTGCGCGTTTTCATTATCAATTTCCATAATAGGAAAGGTATCACTTTGTGAGTAATCATTAAGAAGCAGCGCATCACACTGCACGCTTGATTTAACGTTATCTGCGCTGCGCTCAACGCGCACGAGTCCGCGATAGGTGGTTTTTCCTGTTCCTTTTGAAATGCTTTTTGCAATAATACGTGAGCTCGTGTTTGGCGCTAAGTGAATCATTTTTGCTCCAGTATCCTGGTGCTGGCCGTTTCCTGCGTACGCAACAGACAGGACTTCGCCTCGCGCTCCCTTGCCAAGCAAGTACACACTAGGGTATTTCATGGTGAGTTTTGAGCCGATGTTGCCGTCAACCCATTCGACTAACGCGCCTTCATATGCGTGAGCGCGTTTGGTAACGAGGTTGTACACGTCATTTGACCAATTCTGAACGGTGGTGTAACGAAGGTGTGAATCTTTTTTTGCAATAAGCTCAACTACAGCAGAGTGCAGCGCGTTTTCGGAGTACACTGGTGCGGTGCAGCCTTCAATGTAGTGCACTTTTGAGCCAGGTTCAGCAATGATGAGTGTTCGCTCAAATTGGCCTGCATTTTTGGCATTAATTCTAAAGTAGGCCTGCAGGGGAAAGTCGTTAAGTTGCACATCCTTTGGCACGTACACAAACGAGCCGCCGCTCCATACTGCAGTGTTGAGAGCGGCAAACTTATTGTCATGCGGCGGGATGATTTTGCCAAAATACTGTTTTACCCTGTCTGGGTATTGTTTGAGTCCCTCATCCATGGAAAGAAAAATAACGCCTTTGTCTTGAAGTTCTTGGCGCAATCCATGATACACAACTTCGCTGTCGTATTGCGCGCCAACGCCGGCAAAGTATTTTCGCTCAGCTTCAGGGATGCCAAGGCGTTCAAAACTGTTTTTAATATTTTCTGGAACATCTTCCCATGAGCGCCCAGCTTTTTTTATAGGGTTTACATAATATTGAATTGTATCAAAATCAAGTGCGTTGAGCAGTTGTGAATCACCCCAGCGAATCATGGGTTTTTCTAAAAATAATTCCAATCCTTTGAGGCGTTTTTGAAGCATCCACGCGGGTTCTTGTTTTCGTGCTGAAATTTTTCGAACAATGTCCTCAGTAAGGCCGTAGCCAAAGTTTTCATAGGGTTTTGTATTATCATGCCATCCTTGCTTGTATTCGATATCAAAATCAGCCATACTATAACTGAGTTATACTATACTTTTAACTATTGTTATTTTCTGGATAGTTTTTTATCTTTGTTCAGCTCTTTAGGAAGGTGATGAATCTGGTTATCTTACTTTTGATGATGTCTGACTTTTTTATACTATCTGGTTTTGGTCTGATGACCCCTATTCTTGCAATTTTTATTAAGGACAATATTATTGGGGGAACGATTTTTGCTGCAGGATTTGCAAGCACGCTTTTTTTTGTGGTAAAAAATATCATTCAGCTCCCTTTTTCACGGTTTATTGATTCGCATGACCATGATACTATTTGGTTGATGCTGGGCTCTATTATTATTGTTGCAATTCCGCTTCTCTACATCTTTGCAGACCACATCTGGATGATATACATGCTTCAGGTACTGTACGGTGTTGGTGTTGCACTTGCGTACCCTGCGTGGATTGCGTTGTGGGTCACGCATCTTGATAAGAATCATGAGAGTTTTGAGTGGAGTTCATACTCTGCGCTCATTGGTTTTGGCATTGCCATAACCGGCATTATTGGCGCTGCTATTGCAGACTACATTGGTTTTAAGTACACATTCATGCTTGCAAGCGCGGTGTCATTTTTTGGGCTTATATTCATTATGAGGCTCTTTTGGCTTGAGCGTGATGAGATTTTGTCAAAAAAATTAGTTTCAAAAAAGAAATTAAAGCGCAACCAAAAACATTTTTTTGTTTTTCACAAAAAAAGAAGAGTCATACACTAAGCTGTTTTGTTTAAGTATTGTTAAGGTTTTAATATCCTTTTCCGCTTCTAATCGGGGATTATAACGGTATTTTTTGTTTTTGCGGGCATTACATTGTTTTGTTCGTAGGCATCTAACAGTAATCTTTAAAAACCATATGCGTGTTTAGTGCCAAGTAATGGGAAAAGCAGTCATTAAGCTCTTTTCAACAGATGTACGCAAGCTGGAAGGCGTGTGTACTGAAATCAAAGATATTGCCAAAAAGGCAGGAGTTAAGCTTAGTGGACCTATTCCTCTTCCAACAAAGCGGCTTAAAGTCCCTGTTCGAAAAAGCCCGTGTGGCGAGGGTCGTGAGTCATATGAGACATGGGAAATGCGTATTCACAAGCGGCTTATTGACCTTGATGTAAATGAAAAAGCGCTTCGTTACGTGATGAGAATTCCAATTCCAAAAGATGTCAACATCGAAATGGAAATCATAGAATAAAGCAGTTAGCCTTTTTCTCTTTCCGATTTATTTTTAAACATGGTCTGCGCATAAGCAGAGTATACCATTTTGGTATTGAAATGAATACAATGGGGGGGTGTTTTTCAGTATGATGAAAAAGGCTTCTGCTAAGAAACCGGCAAAAAAGGCAATGAAAAAGCCAGCAAAAAAACCGGCAAAAAAGGCAGCACCAAAAAAGAAAGCAAAAAAATAATGTTTTTTGCTTCGTTCACGAGAACGGCTTAACTGTCCTCAATGCGGTTGGGGAATCTCTTTTTTTCCCACTCCTTTTTTTTATTCCTGTATGTGTTGTGCTTTGTAGAATCGGATTTTTCGTCCTGAAACCCCGTCGACAAATACGGTTCGCTCCGTTTTCTTTGCTTTTATGGTGACTTTGTAGAAGGGGTAGTACACAACAGACGAGCTCACGATTTCAGCGTTGGCATCAACGCCTTTGACAAATTCTCGTGCTTGCTCAAGGGTGAACGGTGTTTTTTCTTGTTTTGCAGGCTCGCCTTTTGGAAACTCAGTGTCAAAAAATTGCACGCGCTTAACCCAGGGCACGTATACGAGGGGTTTGTAGACGTGCGCATTTTCGATTTTTCCAATACGCGTTATGAGTTTGTGTTTGTAGAGTTTTTGAATCGCGCGGCGAATGCCTGAATCTGAGCCGCGTATCATGTGCACAACGTCCCGTATGGTTCCTGAGCCTCTGCCAATAAGGTGGAAGAGCGTGTTTACTTCGTCCTGGTCAAGGCCAATGAGCGGTGAGTATTGTTTGAGAAAGATGATGCCATTTCTGTATTGGATTGGAATGCCGGTGATGCCGTCAAATATAATAGTAAGGTCGCGAATGCGCTTTCCAAGAATCACTTTTACGCGCGTTTTGAGAAGGGGTCGTTCAATACGCGTGATGCTGTTTATTTTTTCAAGAGGTCTTCCAAAAAAGACAAATCGTTTTTTAAGACGTATGCGTGCTTGTGCTTCCTGCTCAGAGAGAACGGGTTTGATTCGCTCAGCGTTTGACGCATCTTTTCGTTCAACGCGTTGAGCAATGTTTTTTACGTTAATCGCGCCAACCGTGCGCGCAAAGGGTGTGTAGCCTTGGTGTTTGGTGAGTCGTTCTCGCGATTTGATAAGCGCTTTTGTGTCAACAAAGTCGCCCATGAAGTAGAAGTAGCCGGGTTCAAGGGTCATGAGTGTTTTGAGTTCTTGTGTGCTTTCAAAAAAGAGTTTGACTGCGTCAAGGTCATTTTTGAGCGTGAGTTTTCCAATCATTTGATTGTTGCACTGGCTGAGCACGTCTTTGTCAATAAACGCGGGCCGTTGCGTTGCAAGCAGAAGACCAAGCCCTCGTTTTCGTCCGCGCCGTGCAATGTCATGAATGATGCGCACGTCGTTGTTGCCTTTTTGCGGAGCAAATTTGTCTGCTTCTTCAACAATGAGCAGGTATGGTTTTCGCAGTTTTGTTTCTGCTTGAAAAAGGTGTTCGCAAAACGTGTTAACAACTGCTTTTGGGTTTTTTGCTTCGCTCACATCAAGGATGAGCGGGTAGTAGTCGGTGATTGCTGTTTTTGCGAGTTTTGCAAGGTCGCACGTTTCAAGGGGTACGTCGCTGTTTTCTCCGCCAACCCATAAGAGATTGAATTTTTGTTTGAGCGAGGAGTATTCTCCTTCAGGGTCGATAATGCAGAAGGGCCATTCTTTTTTGAGCAATTCTTCGCACAAAACCCCAATAAGATAGCTTTTTCCCGCACCGCTTTGGGCAGTAACGCAGGTTCGGCTCGTGACCACTTCTTCTGCGTTAAGGGAGAAATTGTCTGATAGGTCAAGCATGTTGTGTCTGTAGAGAGGATGGTTATTTGTAGTTTTAAAGATTGCACTTGCTTGGGTTAGGTCTTGGTGAAGTCCGCGTTTTCGGCGTCTTCAATATCGTCAAGTTTGCTTTCATCAAACTCGTCTCTACATTCAGTGCACGCGTTGTCAGTTCCATGTTCTTCACAAAAGAGTCTGCCGCAGTACTGGCACGTGTCGATTTCGTCTTGACTGCAAAAATCACAGGTCATAGTAAACAATTCAAAAACCGTAATTGCTTTTATGCTTTTTCATAACGCCACGTCATTTATGAGCGCCACTCGTCGGGGTTCAACTCTCTGTAAGCCCACTCACAAGAGTTTAAAAAAAGGCAAAAACCTGTTAGTAAGGGTTCAAAAACTAAAAACGAAACAGGGGAGTGAGAGCTCACTAGTTTAGACAACAGTATATATTCACTGTTTCTTGGCAGCCTATAGATTGTCCATATGGTGCTTCACTTTGGTTAGTAGTTGTGTTGCCACTGGGGAGTATGTAGGTAGTGCACTCTTCTGCGCATTCTAGTCCCCTATTTGCTCTACATGCTATCCCTGCGTTTGCAGTGATATCAGCATTTTGTTTTATGGGCGCTATTGCTCCTACTTTGCTTTCTGGTTGTGTCATGTTTTCTAGATATATAGTTATTAGAATGATTGTTGAGAGAGAGAGTATAATACCTATTCCAATTCCTGTTAAAATGAGAAAATATTTGTTTTCAAGAATTGGATGTAGCATGTAAATTTTATATTGAGTTCTAGCAATATAAATTTTCTTTTGTTTCCCCTTGGTAGATTATTAACTGATTAGAGAATCTGTTTCTTTAGGAGGATTTACTGTTAACACTTCTTCTCGTCCAATAGATTCTATGTACTGATTGTTTTTGAGTTTGTGAAATCCGCTTGAAGTAAGGTATGCGTAAACTGCAGTGAGTGAAGTTGTTGATGGAAGTACGAATTCAATGTCATCAGTGGTTAGTTCGTTCAATATTTTTTCTTCTAAATCTTGCGTAGTGGTAATATTCTTTGTAACTATCTTGACTTTTGCTTGTCCATTACTGTTAACTTCTTCAAGTATATCATCTGGGACATTAAATGAAAAATTATCTGCAGTCAGTGGTTTTGATTCAACTCCCTGTAAAACTGTTGTGCAGCCACTTATAAAAAATAGTGTGAGTAGGAATAATGCTTCCTTTTTCATAGTTAACCCTGTCTTCTCAGAATATAAAAATCTATTGTAATGGATTTTCCTTCGTTTCGTGTTTGGTAGATTTTCATAGGGTTTTATATATGAGTAATATGTATTCCGTAGCGGAGGTTGAATGAACAAAAGACGACTGTCGTTCATTTTTAGTCTATTATTCTCTGTCTTCTTTTTATCCGTGCTTACCGGTTCAGCGTTGAATATTACTAATTCTACAAATGCTACAAACCAAACGGCATTTCATGTGACAACTACAAGTAGGTCTGAGTAGCGCATTCTTTTGAGTGTTATGTCTTTTTACTAATTTTACCACCCTTTTTTTTGCGTCATAATGTTTTTATGCATCAAAAAACGGTAAACCTATAGATGAATGAAGACGCGATTTTTGAACAAAAAGCAGACTATATAGGGCCTGCGGACTATAACGATTTGTACAGGCTTTTATGGGACTACTTTAATGATTTGGGATTTAGGGTGCAGGAAACCGAATACCGGGTTGTTCGCTCAGTTAGCGGAGAAGATATCCTCATCAAGTGGGAGTGCACAAAGAAATCGGGCAGTTACACGCAATTCAAGATAAAAGTGGGTTTTACTCTGTTTGGCGTGCGCGATGTTGAAGTCCTGCAAAATGGAGTGAAAACAACAATCCCGCAAGGCGTGTTTAAGATGAAATTCAATGCAAATCTTATGTCGGGAAATAAAGACTGGGAGTCAAATCCTTTTTTAAAAGTGCTTGCGCGTTTTTATGAGAATTATTTTTATGGCAGAAAAATAAATGTGTGGAATGAGCCAAAAGAAAAACCCTTCTCAGACCCTGCGCGCCCGCTTCATTTTGCGTTTGGCCAATTCAAGTTTCAGATGGAAACATTATTAGGTGTTGTATCTGGCGCGGTTAATGAAACAAAATCATTTTTTGGCTTATACCAGTAAACGCCTAAAACCTTTAAAAACGCACACTTATTCTGTTGTGTTACTCTTTGCAGGGATAGCCAAGTGGTCTACGGCGCTGGCTTGGAGAGCCAGTCTCCTTCGGGAGGCGAGGGTTCGAATCCCTCTCCCTGCGCTTATGCACACTAAGAATTAAGGTCTATGGAGGAAGTAGGCTTTATAGACGAAAAGGAGGTTAATTATGCCACCAGCAATTGTGAAGACAATAAAGGATGAGATTTTCTGGCAGTATGCTAAACTTATTTCCAAATCTGCAGGTTTTGGAATAAATCAAAGAGCCTTCCAAATGGACCGTTTTATTGCTTTGAGAGACGGCAAAATAACTTGGTCAACTGCCATTAGAGAGTGGGTTAAGGAACATGAAAAACCAAATAAATGTATTTATTGTGGTTCAAAGGAAGATCTAACAGTTGAGCATATTTTGCCCAGGTCTTGCGGTGGGCCAGATATTGCTGACAATGCAATAAAAATCTGTAAAAAATGCAATTCATCAAAAGGCGGTAAAAGGCTATACGAATGGATAGGACTAAAAAACAAGGATGGGGTGCCAAGAATTGCAGAAGGCAAATACCTCAAGCTCTTGCATGAATTGCACGATAAACAAGGAACTCTTAAGTTAGATAAAAGTGAATTGACCAGTAAATTGTGCACTTCATGTAATATGGCATCTATCTGTGAAAGAGACAATTGTGTAGGCAAATTAACTGTCTACTGTCTTGAAGGGTGTTTCCCAGCAAAAAAACAATAAGCTATCTTGTAAGGACATTCCGTATTTGCTCTCTCAACCACTCAGCCTTTGAATTGTAGCTAGAAGCCTTGAGTTCACCTCAAAAGCTTCTTTAATGTCCTTTTCAAGTTGGGTTTTGATTTCAAGCTCTATTTTGGGCATGATTTCACCTCCGAAAAAGATTTAATCCTTTTAATGTACTATTCATATAGAAAATGAGCGAGGCATAACATGATTGAAAAAACCATTTTTTCTGGAAATATAAGAGTTCCTGTGGCGGTTAGAGCATGAACAAAAAAGGCAAATGGGATAAATTTACAAATTTGTACAGCTTATCGAAAACTTTGAGGTTTGAGTTAAGACCAATTGGGAAGGATGGAGTGGTATTATCACCTGAAGATGCAACTGAATTACTCACGAAAATTATTGAGAAGGATAGACTGATTAAAGCAGCTTATGATGCTCTAAAACCTGTCTTAGACAAGATACATGAAGATATAATTAATAAGAGTTTGACTTCAGACGAAGCGAAACAGATTGATTTTTCAGAATATTTTGAAGAATACAAAAAAGGCAAAGAAAAAAAGTTGGATGGTTTTGAAAAGAAATTACGGGAACAAATAGGCAAGACTTTTGAAAAAACTGTTAAGACATACAAGATAACCAAAATAACTAAGAAGAAAGAAGAAGAAGAGAAGCCTTTATTTGAAATAAAAAACGGGGTTCCAACAGCAAAAGCAGAAATCATAGGGTATTTGTCAGAGCAATATAAAGATAATGTAGAATTATGGGCACATATCGAAGAATTTGAGGGTTTCTTTGGATATTTTTCAGGGTATAATACCAATAGGTCTAATTATTATGAATATAAAAAAGAAGCAAGCACGGCAGTAGCTACGAGAATAGTTCATGAAAACTTGCCTAAATTTTGTGATAACGTCATTCAGTTTTTAATCGGAAAGGTTCAGAAAAAGAAAAAAAATGATACCCGCACAGAAACAATTGTTTCCCGAAAAGAAGAATATCTAAAAGCTTATCAATACTTGAAAGATAATCGCGGGACTATACAAATAAAAGATGCAAAAACCAATCAACTGATTGAGGCACAACCCGTAAGCGAAGACTGGTTTAATCTTGATAAGTTTCCAAAATATCTTTCTCAAGAAGGAATTGACGAATACAACAGAGTCATGGGACATTACAATCTGCTGATAAATTTGTATAATCAGGAAAGAAAAGACGAAAAGGATTTTAAAAAATTGTCACAGTTCAAAACCTTATTTAAACAGATTGGATGTGGTAAACAAAGTTTGTTTGAGCAAATTAAAGATGATACGGAACTCAAAGAAAAATTGAGCAAAATAAGTAAAGCTGGTGAAAAATATTTTGCCGAACAAATCGATGATACCCTAATCACCATTTACACATTCATAGAATGGTTAAGAGAAAACAATGATTGGGAGGGCACCTATTGGTCGAAAGCAGCAGTTGATAAGATTTCTAATAAGTATTTAGCAAACTGGCATGATATAAAAGATCGCATTCAAACTGATCTACAAGGAAAAGACAAAGGGTTAAAAGAAACATTAAAATCAGTTGCAACCTACAACAAAGAGCGAGAAGAACAACTGAAAATAAACGATGCCGTTGAGCTGTCGGGGTTGTTTGAAATTTTGAATCATGATGCTGTTCAAGGTTGGAGTAAAGACTTTTTCAGGGAACATATTTTAGAAGAATATAAAGATTTAATTGATGAGAAGCTTACACCAAGCCAAAATCTTATCAAGCTTATTTGCGCAGATATGCAAAAGTTGGCAAAGGAATTTTGCGAGAAATCAGAAGATGCTTTAAAAATAATCGACTATAAAAATGAAAACAATATTCTACAGATAAAAGAATGGCTGGATAGATCAAAGTGGTTGCTGTGGATTGTGAAATATTTTGAAGTAAAGGAGAGCAAGGTAAAAGGAAACAGCATTAACCCTGAACTGACCAATATACTTTCTGCTTTGCTACGTGCGGATGATTCCAACTGGTTTGATTGGTACGATTTGGTGAGAAATTACCTAAGCAAGAAACCACAGGAAGATGCAAAGAAAAACAAGCTGAAACTGAACTTTGAAAGCAGTTCTTTTCTTGGTGGATGGCCACCAGATTATGCCAAAAAGGCAGGACTTCTATATAAAAAAGATGGGCTTTATTATTTAGCGATTAATTACAATTTATCAAAAGAAGATATTAAAACACTAAAGCAGCCAAATGGTGAAACCGCAACAAGGATAATCCTTGATTTTCAAAAACCAGATAATAAGAATACACCACGTTTATTCATCCGTTCAAAGGGAGATAGTTTTGCACCTGCGGTGGAAAAATACAATTTACCAATTAATGATATACTTGACATTTATGATACGGGTAAATTCAGAACAGAACACCGAAAAAAGAACGAAGAAGAATATAAAATATCATTGGGAAAATTAATTGATTATTTTAAAAAAGGATTTTTAAAACACGATTCATACAAACACTTTAATTTTGATTGGAAAAAAACATCTGAATACAAAGACATTGCAGAGTTCTATCATGACACAGAGGTATCGTGTTATCAAATAAAGGAGGAAAACACTTCTTGGAAAAAATTACTGGAATTTATTGATGAAGGGAAAGTATTTCTGTTTCAAATTTACAACAAGGATTTCTCTCAAAGAAAAACTGTTAGGGGTAAAGATAACATACACACTTATTATTGGAAAATGTTGTTTAGTGAAGAAAACAAGAGAAATGTGATCTATAAACTTAATGGAGAATCTGAAATATTTTTCAGAAATCTTGCCAAAGGAATCAAAAAAAGTCCCGCACACACAACTAAAGATTATGTACTCAACAGACGAGAAAAAGAAACAAACAAAACAATTCCGTACAAAATTCATGATGAATTACGTTTGTTTGCCAATAAGAATAAATCAATTGAAGCATTAAGTGATGAGGCAAAGGCTTATTTAGATAAAAACAACGAGATTGATGAAAATAGAGTTACTATAAAAAAATTAAAACATGACATTGTTAAAGATAAAAGATTTACAACTAATAAATTCTTCTTGCATTGCCCAATTACATTGAATTTTAAGGCATACGGCAACAGGAATGTTACAGAAACTGTCAACGACAACTTCACTCAAACTAAAGATATTCAAAAAGATATTCAATTTCTGGGCATTGATCGTGGTGAGAAGCATTTGATTTACTATTCGTTGGTTAATGCAAATGGAGAAATCATTGAACAGGACCATTTTGATGTTATTAACAATAAAGATTATTTGCAGGAGATAAATAATGCTGCAGATAGACGTAAGAAAAAGCAGGAGAACTGGCAACAAAAAGGCAATATATCTAACTTGAAAGACGGCTATATTTCGTTGGTAATCCATGAGATTATCAAAAAGATGAGAGATAAAGACGGTAATTATAAATCCACTTTCATTGTATTGGAAGATTTGAATCCAGGATTTAAACGTAGGCGTCAAAAATTCGAGCAACAAGTATATCAAAAGTTTGAATTGGCGTTGGCTAAAAAGCTGAATTACCTTGTAGATAAAAATGTAACGGATATGGGCAAAATAGGTTCTGTGTCAAAAGCCCTGCAACTTGTGCCACCAGTGACTAATTACAGAGATATTGAAAATAGAAAACAAGTTGGCATTATGTTGTATACTCGTGCCAATTACACTTCTGTAACTGATCCTGTAACTGGTTGGAGAAAAACTATTTATCTGAAAAAGGGAAGCGAAGCCGATATTAAAAAACAAATACTCAGTGCTTTTACAGAGATTGGCGTTTATAGTGGTGATTATTTCTTTCAATATACTGATGTGAATGGCAAAGAATGGAAATTGTGGTCTGGTAAAGGCGGTAAAGCGTTGGAACGTTACAGGGCAAAAAGGGGGAAAGACAAAAACGAATATATTATCGAACCTTTTGATGTAAAAGAATTATTAGACAAATTATTTGAGAATTTTGATAACTCAAAGTCTTTGAGACAGCAATTTGAAGAAAGAGTAGAACTTAAGAAAGTCAATGAGCACACTGCTTGGGAAACACTTCGTTTTGTAATTGATCTGATTCAACAAATCAGAAATTCAGGAGATATCACTAAAAAACAAGAAGATAAATTCTATGGTGCAGATACAAATAAAAATCAAGACGACAACTTTTTGCTTTCTCCTATAAGGGATGAACAAGGAGAACATTTTGATTCACGTAAATATCAAAGCCAAGAAATACCACATTTACCCATAGATGCTGATGCAAACGGAGCATATAATATTGCCCGTAAAGGAATAGTTATGTATGAGCATATCAAACAGTGGATAAATGATGGGAAGCAAAAAACAAAATCCAAGAGGGATGATAGTAAAGAAACAACTGATTTGGATCTTTTTATTTCTGATAAAGAGTGGGACTTGTGGTTATATGATAGGGAGAAATGGAATGAACAATTGCCAATCTTCGCTTCAAGAAAATTAAATCAGAAAGAGAATACGAAACAGAGTGATGTTAACATTAATGAATCTAGCGAGATGCCTATTAAATGACTAATTTAGACAAAGTAAGCGGAGTGAATGGCGGTTTTCTGGAGGTAATTAAATGGAGCAAAACATCAGAATATCAAACCTAAATGATTTCATATTTTGTCCAAGAAGCATCTATTTTCACAATTTGTATTCTTCTTTTGATGAGACACTCTACCATACCACGTATCAAACAAAAGGAAAGAATGCCCACAAGACTATTGACACGCAAAAATATTCAACAAAAAAAGTGATTCTTGAAGGTATTGACGTATACAGTGAAGAGCTGGGCGTAAGTGGCAAAATCGATCTTTTTGATGTTGAAAAAAGGATTCTTACAGAAAGAAAAAACAAGATAACAAAACTTTATGAAGGATATTACCTGCAACTGTATGCGCAATATTTCTGTTTGGTAGAGATGGGTTATGCAGTTAAAAAGATACGGTTTCATTCGCTTTCAGATAACAAAATTCATGATGTTGCATTGCCTGGAAACAATGAAAAGAATAGATTAAAAGAAGTTATAGCAAAAATGAAGCTTTTTTCGTTGGAAGACAAAAATTTTACCCAAAACCCCAACAAATGCGGGATGTGCATCTACAAAGAATTATGTGATTACTATAAAGGAGATTAAAAACATGCTAAGCAGACCCGATTTTATGGCAAAGCAAATGCTTTTCATTGAGAGTGATAACTCTAAAAAACTGAGGCTTAAAAATTCAAATCTTATTCTTACTGATGAAAACAATAAAATTGTTCTTCAACATCCTTGCAGCAAAATTTTTATGGTTTTTATTTTAGGAGAATTCTCGATAACTTCTGTTCTGATAAAGAATGCAAAGAAATATGCAGTTCCCATAGTGTTTCTCAAGCATAATCTTAAACCTTATTTTTCTATAATCCCCGATAATAAGGGAAATTTTTTATTGAGAAAAAAGCAATATTCCAATAGTAATGATCTAGAAATTGCCAAGCACATAATCAGCAACAAAGTCAAAAACCAAATCAGTTTAATGAACTCATTGCGATACAAAACCGTTAAGGAAAAGAACAATATATCAAAAATAAAGGGGCTTTTCAAACAGATTGGCCATGCTCAAAACAGCCAGGAATTGCTAGGGATTGAGGGAACAGCTTCAAAACTGTTTTTTGAAACATATTTCAAGAATCTAAACTTTAATGGTCGAAAGCCAAGATGTAAAGATGACATTTTTAATTTGCTGTTGGATATAGGCTATTATTATCTGTTTAATTTCATAGAAGCAAATCTGGAACTTTACGGCTTTGACACATATTGCGGATTTTACCATAAGCTCTTTTTTCAAAGAAAATCTTTAGTCTGTGATTTGGTAGAGCCTTTTAGGTGTATCATTGACCGCCGTATAAGAAAAAGCTTTAATCTGAAACAAATAAATAAAGACGACTTTTATTTCAAGAACGGACAGTTTTATGTAAAGAGAAATTTCAATAAAAAGTATTCTCAATTGTTTTTAAAAGAGATTCTTCAACAGAAGGAAAAAATATTTCTATATATTCAAGCCTATTACAGATCATTCATAAAAGGAAAAGGAATGGACAATTTTCCTGTGTTTAACATAGAGGCAGAAACATGATGATTTTAACATATGATATTCAAGAAGACCATCTAAGAACTGAGTTTTCCAAGTTTATTTTAAGTTATGGAAGAAGACTGCAATACTCAGTATATGAAATAAGGAACAGTAAAAGGATTTTGGATATAGTGCAAGAAGAAATTAAAAATCGGTTTGAGAAACGATTTAGCCAGGGAGATAGCGTCTTGATATTCAAAATAACAGCAGAAAACCAAATTTTAAGGTTTGGTTATGCTAAAAATGAAGAAACTGACCTGATTATGTATTAAATCTGCAAACCTAAGTCCTAATATTATACGAGAATATCGCTGATATCTACGAATTCGCTACCTTTAGCCGCTCTAACATCGTTAAAGAAAGACTTAAGAAGAATAGAAATAACCAGTTATATTGGAAATGAGTTTTAGAGGTGAACGTCTAAAATGATGTATGCTAGAGGAGATTAAGCAAATGCTATAAAGATTCAAATCACCACTGTCTAGAAGCATGCTTTAATTTCTACTATTGTAGATTAAAATTCTCGCGCCCGTCTGGACTGCGAGGTCTAGAAGCATGCTTTAATTTCTACTATTGTAGATTCATGTGTAATCATTGCACATTTGGTGTAGTCTAGAAGCATGCTTTAATTTCTACTATTGTAGATGCATGAATGAGCGCCCGCACGTGTTGCAATCGGTCTAGAAGCATGCTTTAATTTCTACTATTGTAGATATACCGCGGTTAGGCTTTGGTTTATCCGCGTCTAGAAGCATGCTTTAATTTCTACTATTGTAGATCGTACTTCGTTCCAGACGTCACTGAACGTGTCTAGAAGCATGCTTTAATTTCTACTATTGTAGATGAGAACGTCACGGATGATACTTTTTTGAAGTCTAGAAGCATGCTTTAATTTCTACTATTGTAGATGCAATACCCAACGCTCAAAATATTCCGGTCTAGAAGCATGCTTTAATTTCTACTATTGTAGATCTACAATCACTAACGCCCCACGTCTTAAGTCTAGAAGCATGCTTTAATTTCTACTATTGTAGATACTTTCTCCTCAACTTCCTCAATCTTTTGTCTAGAAGCATGCTTTAATTTCTACTATTGTAGATCCACTCCCTCACTACCTTCTCAGCGAAAGTCTAGAAGCATGCTTTAATTTCTACTATTGTAGATGTGGAGGGTTTGACTATTAACGCGGATGAGGTCTAGAAGCATGCTTTAATTTCTACTATTGTAGATCAGAGATGTCCTTCTTTTCCTTCAACCATAAAGCCCTGCGGGTGAGAAATGAGTGTGCCTCCTTTTGGGGTAAGCGCGCAAAAACCGCTTCATATTTTTACCTGTTTTGTGCGTGGTTTTTTATAACAGTTAATCCTCTGCATAATGAATGGTCAAAGAGCAATCTTACAATAAGCAGCGCGTGTTTGCGTGCGAGGTGTGCGGCTTTTTGTACACAGCACGAGCGCGCGCTCGTGAGTGTGAGCAGTGGTGCAAAACGCACAAAACCTGCAGCTCAGAGATTGTAACACACGTGATTTCGCGTGCATAAATCGCTCAAAAAAGGCTCCGTGACATAGCGCCTCTCAGGGGTACTGTTTTTTTATATGCTTGTTTGCATGCGCATACGCTATGAAACCCCGCTTTAAGATTTGTGACTTACAAGAAATCACGCGCAGTGAGTACGTGCAACGCATGAGTGACACGTACAAAAAAATATATACGAGTCTGTTTAATAACAATGAAGGCTTTCTGAGCCTCCTTGAAAAAAGAGAGGAACTCTCAGACTTTGTAGAACTCTTTGATGGTGCTCAAAACATTAAGGATAAAACGCAGGTGTATGCATTCTCAAATTTTCTCAAACAAACCTCAGAACTCACCGCCCTGCTCAACACGTTCTTTCCTACTCGCGGGCATCGCTACTTTGTATTCAAACATGACACCACGCGCATGACCACCATTCCAGTAGAAGAATATGAGCGTCTTGTTCAACAAGAACGTATTGACAACAATTATTACTAAGCCAGCGCAAACCTATTTATGAACAAAGCGCGTGTCATTACCTTGAAAGGGTAATGATTGAGCATAGTATCATACTCATTGTTGGCGTAGTTTTACTTGTCAAAGGTTCTGATGCGTTTGTTGAGTCAGCAACGCGTCTTGCAAAAAAATTAGGCATCTCAGATTTTGTTATTGGCGTCACCCTTGTTGCAATCGGCACATCCTTGCCAGAGCTTGTTGCAACACTCACCGCGGCTCTGAATGGGTATGCGGGTCTTGCGTTTGGAAACGTGATTGGCAGTAATATTGCAAACATAGGACTCATTCTTGGTCTTACTACGCTCTTTCTTGTTCTTAAAACAAACCGGGTTGTTTTGGAACGTGATGGCTACGCACTTTTAGCAATCAGCGTAGTATTCTACGCGTTCGTAATTGACGGAGGGCTCTCACAAATTGAAGGGGTTATTTTGATTACTTGTTTTTTTGCGTACATGGCGTTTTTGCTTTCAATTCGTCACAGACCGCATGAGTACGAGTTTTCAGACTTTGTAGCACACATAACCTCACGAGGGATTATTACGCGCATCACGCGCAGCGCAGCCCAGTTTCTTGTGCAAAAGAGGGTCTGGTCATTTTCTTTTGCGCATTCTTTTAGCAAAAGTGTTTTCAAGGACCTTGCAATCGTAGCAGTAAGTTTAGCAGCGGTGCTTGTTGGCGCAAACGCGTTTGTAAATTCTGCAGCATGGATTGCAAATATGCTTATGATTTCGCAAACAATCATTGGCGCATCAATTGTTGCACTTGGCACGTCATTGCCTGAATTGTCCGTTTCGTTTAGTGCTGCACGAAAAGGTCTTGGAAACTTGGTTGTTGGAAACGTTATTGGAAGCAACATCACAAATATCTCGCTTGTTATTGGCAGTGCCGCTCTTTTTGGTGCGCTTCCTATCAGTTTCATGTCACTCTGGTTTTTTATTCCAACAATGCTTCTCTTAACAATTGTAATGCTCTTTTTTGTTAAGACAGGAAAGAAGTTGAGCAAACAAGAAGGCATAGTGCTCTTGTTTATGTACGTGCTTTTTTTGTACGCGCTTTCAATTATCCAGATTTTGTAGTAATCCACGTTTTTCTTCTATTGCAACGAGAACACGTTTTTCTCCATTCAATGACGTTTGAAGAGAATTGAGTTTTAGAAACTGGTTTTGTCCATGCGTGCAGTCCAAGCCTGCAAAGAACGCTTTTTTTTGTTTTCATCGTTTTTTTCGCGAGCCTTGTTTTTTTCGTGCAGGCGTGATGCGTTTAAATGTGGTACGATCAGTTACGCTAAGTCCAATAGCAAGCGCGAGAAACGCGAGAAAAAGCCCCCAATCCTGAATAACAAGAAATACAATGCTCAGAAGAAAAAACGGGAACGCCCGATAATAGGGATATCGGTGCAGTTGCTTTTTCAAACGTTTATCCATATCTATCCTCTTGCAGGCTTCATTTTTAAACCTTGTTTTGACACTCGCGTGTGAAACAGACTCACGGGTGCATGTGCGGTGCTTTTATGGAAAACGCGTGTTTTGCTAAAATCGCTTGGCGCGCGATTCCACGAAAGTTTGTGCTTTGCTGCAGGTTGTCACCCGCAAGCTCGTAGACGCTGTTTTTTACCTGCACAATACGCTTTATGACCTGCACCCCCGTGATAGGATGCTTGCATAAGACAATATCCCTTTTTTTGAGCGTTTTAAAAAACGTGTGAACTACTACAAAATCGCCATGATGGAGTGTTGGCTCCATACTTGGACCAATAATGCGCACAATACTAATCGGTAGCATGCAAAACCAGTCTTAGTCGTGGAGTACGAGCTCTCCGCCACTAGGGTAGGGTGCTTTCACGCGCTTCGGGTTTTTTCCTTTTGTTTTCCAAAAGATTTCGCTAATCTCTTGCACGGTTGCAAGAAGAGCTTCACCATCTTTTCGGTCTGTTCCTTGACGGGTTTTTGATGCTTGCTTGAGCGCGCGCCAAACCAGTTCAGGCAGGTTTGGGAATTGTTTAACATGCTCATCTTTAAAGTAGTCTCCCCAAAGAATTCGAATCTGATGCTTGCACGATTCTGCATGCTGCTCTTTTACGCTTGTGTAGCGAGCAAGGCTGTGCACGTTGCTGGATTTCGCTTCTTTAATAAGGTCTATCATGCGAATAACCGTGTGTGCATCTACTTGTGCCTGGTGAGGGTCGTAGATTCCACAGGGAATATCGCAATGCGCGTGCGCGCTTGGGAAGCGCACAAAACGGTCAAGAACACGTACCAATGTGTATAACATATGTTAAGTTGGTGGTGTTTTGTTATATAATGATTTCTGTAACTATCAAAATGCTTATGTTTGGAGATGAGTTCTATATGAATACTATGGGTTTGTTTGATAGCATTTTGCTCTATCTTGAAAATGAGGTGGGTCCAATATTTGTCAGACTCGTGCTCGCCCCGCTTGAGTATCCTGATATGTTGTGGGTGAGCATCCCGCTTGTTGTCTCAACTCTTGCCATGGCGTTTTATTTTGGCACGTACGTAAAAGAAAAGCTGGGCTGGAATACCGCGTTTGGCAATAGTCTTGTCTTGTTTTTTGTTGCAATTGATTTGATGCGTGAAGTGCTTTCAGCCCCGCGTGTGCTGTCATTTATTGCAGGCATTCTCAGCCCGAATTTTTTTCTTGCTCTTATGGTTGGCGCTTTTGCAGTTGTGCTTGCAACAGTTGATTTTTTGCACAAGCTTCCTGAACAAATCGCATTTTTTATTAGCGCGCCGCTTGTGCTTAACTTGATAGCATATGTGAGTATGGCAATTGTATACGCCTGTCTTCCTTTCACTGGTGCAACCCTCATTTCAGGATTGCTTTTATTTCTCTCTTTTTCAGTGATTATTGGCGTGTTCAAGTATTTTTTGCGCGTATTGTTTACAACGTAATTCTGAAATATTTTTAAGTGCGTAAACATACAAATACTGTGATGGATAGGGATGCTGGTTTTTTTCTTGTTGCACTAGGCATATTTTTTATACTCCTTCAAACCGCGCTTTGGAAGCCGCTTTTTAGCAACCCGTTTATACCGCCAATTATTCTTATTATTTTTGGAATCAGTCTTTTGACTATTGGCGTTGTGCAACCCCTGCGTCCGTTTGGAACCCTGATTAATTGGCTTTTTGTCATGAGCATTATCTTTTTTGTCATGGCCCAAGGCTTCTCTTTTGCAACATGGCAAGAGTCTCTTTCATTAAATGAGTATTACGCAGTTGATGCATCCCAGGGCGTTCTCGTGTACTTTGGTGCAGGAGATATTATCATTACACAAATCAATGACTCGTATATTCACTTAACTGGGTCGGTTGACGCGCAGTATCGCATTCAAGCGGGCAGTCCTGGTGAGGTAGTAGTCACGGGGGGTGTTGGAAGCATTGATATTGTTTCTCTGCCCGCAAGCGTGTCTCGCGTTAGCATGACCCTTGGCGTTGGTGAAGCTATCTATTCTACAAGCAATCAGAACGCGTCAGTAACGTACGCAGTTGCTGTTGGCTCATACAACTCGCCGGGTCGTGAGCGTTGCGTGTTTTGTAGCGGGCAGGTTACGCTTGGTTCAAACGGAATCCCGGTTGATATTGCTGTTGATGTGGGAAGCATACTTGTACGATAAAAAAATACGTTTCTTAAACAAGGCAGGTAGCATGGTTTATACTCTTTATAGTAGCGTTTTTGGTCTAAACCGGTTTCTTGGCCTGCCCGTGCCGTGTTTTGCTTGGCATTATTCGTTTCATACGTTTTATTGGTTGGTTGCTTGTTGCAATAGCGGGATTCTTTACACCGTTGTTTATTACACATTACGCAGTAAAAAAGCGGTTTTCCGCGTTTTTTGAATTTAGAGAAGCGCTTAACCCGGTTATCAAAGACCCGCTTAGTTTTGTTGTTGTAGTTATATTTTCATCGCTTGTTGCTGCTGGGTGGTTTATTCTTGGTATTATCCTGCTTGGTGTTGGGTTGCTCTTTACTATTCCTGCAGCGGTTGTGAGCGTTGCATACATGTATGGCGTGTTTTATTCGCATCATAACATGCAAGAATTATTTGGTTAGAGTAAATATTTATAACCCTCTTTTTTGTTTGTCTAGCAGTACTGCCAGGATGGCTGAGTGGTTAAAGCGCGGCGCTCGAGACGCCGTATCAGAAATGATACGCAGGTTCAAATCCTGCTCCTGGCGCTGCTCTTCTTTTTTTTAAGTCGCGCGTATACGACAAGAAGGTGTCGCTTAACTGCATTGACTTATTATTCTTTGCGCTTTGAAAAAAGTAAAAGCGCTGCAGATGCAACCACGGCGCGTTTCTCCTTCTTTGATGCGATACGAGAAATTATAATACAGCAACTATAAATATGAGTATAGAACGTTAACTATGTTATGGGTAGGGAATTACTGTTTGCACTTCTTGTTCTCTCCCTTTTATTTACGTTCCCCACCCAAGCCTCATACGCACAGGAAAATCAAACCACTCCAACAACAGAAACTGAATGTTCAAATGGCGTTGATGATGACGCTGATGGCTTAACTGATTGTGATGACACAGACTGTGCGAGCCTTGAGGCGTGCGCACCAGAATGTGGCACAAACATAACCATAAGTGCTTCCTGTAAATGCGGTGGCACCGTTTACTCTTCAGGTTATTGTTGCAGCGATGCTACGTGGTCAGGTGATTATTATTCGTGTCCGGAATTTACTATGTGTTCATCAACTGGATATTGGAATTGCCAGACTCAAGAAGAGTGTGAAGGGATAGGTGCGGCAAATTGGTGCACTGATTCAGCAGGCTATAGTTCGTGTCAGTCAGGTGCGTGCCCGTCTAATACCTGTTCATCCACTGATTATTGGAACTGCGCGTCACAGTCTGAATGCGAAACAGTAGGCGCTAACTGGTGTATGTCTGGTTCTTCAAGCTGGTGTCAAAATACCGCATGCCCAACATACACATGTAACGCGAATGAGCGCTGGTACTGCTACACGGAATCAGAATGTAGTGGTGCAGGGGGCATTTGGTGTAGTAATTACTGCTACGAATCAAACTACACCTGTTCAAGCACGAATCAAACTTCCACTTCGTGTTCTGCGTCGTATCCGGGCTATTGTTATAGTGAAACGAATTGCACGAGTGTTGGTGGGGTGTGGTGCAGTAATTATTGTTACAGCGCTGGTTATTCTTGTCCGAGCGTGAACACTTCAGCCTATTGTGGCAATGGTCTTTGCGATAGTAATGAAACATCTAGCTCATGCCCAACTGATTGTGGTAGCACAAATACTACAACAAGCATGACTTGTTCTGCGTCGTATCCGGGCTATTGCTACACTGAATCCGCATGCGCGGGCATTAATGGCGTGTGGTGCAGCAATTACTGTTATTCCTCAGGGTATGTATGCCCAAGCTCAAATCAAACTAACACGACGACTAACCAAACATATACCTGTTCTGCTTCACAAACAAGCTATTGTTATAGTGAAACGAATTGCACGAGTGTTGGTGGGGTGTGGTGTAATAATTACTGCAATGATGCAGGCTACTCCTGTTCAAGCACGAACGAGACAACAACTACAAACCAAACTACAACCACAAATCAGACAAATCAAACGGGTACGAGTTCGTGTAACACAAATGAAGCATGGAATTGTCAAACTGAGTCAGAATGTTCGCAAGTAAGTGCCAATTGGTGTGCTGACACCTATGGAAACACCTGGTGTCAGAGTTATGCGTGTCCTTCATACGAGTGTAATGCATCATCAGCGTGGAACTGTAATGATAAAGAGTCATGCAGTGCCAGTGGGGCTAATTGGTGTGCAAGCTCAGGTGATTACGGCTGGTGCCAGACGTATGAATGTCCTTCCTGTAGCGCATCCGAAGCGTGGAACTGTTATTTAGAATCAGATTGTACTGGTGTTGGCGCGAATTGGTGTGGCACGTATTGTTCAAGCCAACCCTGTCCAACCTGCACTGCTACTGAAAAATGGAATTGTAATACTGAATCGCTGTGCGAAGGCGTTCAAGGAAATTGGTGTGCAAGCTCAGGTAGTTATGGTTGGTGTCAAGAGTATGATTGTCCAACATGTAACACAACAGGGTTATGGAACTGTTACTCAGAATCAGACTGTACCAGCGCGGGCGGCGATTGGTGTGAAGACGTGTATTCAAGTACGGGGTGGTGTTCAGACGACTGCCCTATAAACACGCAATCTGCATGTGAAGACAAAGGAAAAAACTGGTGCAAATCCTCAGGCGGTGGTCCTAGTTGGTGTCAATCTGATGCCTGTCCATCCTACACATGTTCTGCAACGGAAAGCTTGAATTGTAAAACAGAAAGCACGTGTACCAGCGCAGGTTCGAATTGGTGTGGTACGTGGTGTCAATCTGATGCCTGTCCAACCTGCACTTCGTCATCATTATGGAAGTGTGGAGATAAGGAAAACTGTGAATCTGCTGGTGCTAAATGGTGCAGTGATAAAAGTGGAAATGCATGGTGCCAAAAAGACACGTGCCCAACATTCAAATGCTCCTCAAATGAAGCATGGAATTGCCAGACAGAGACCACCTGTAAATCAGTAAGTGGCGTGTGGTGTAATAATCCTGAATCAACCAATGCAACCACATCGGGATGGTGTAACAAAGCACCATACACCTGTCCTGACTATTCATGCTCACAAGCAAACCCTTGGAATTGCGCATCACAATCAAACTGTGAAGGTGTTGATGCACAATGGTGTGAAGGCTCAGGGGACTATGGCTGGTGTCAGCAAGAAAATTGTCCCGAATGCAGTGACAATAACCCCTGGAATTGCTTCTCACAAACGTCTTGTGAAGGTGTTGATGCACAGTGGTGCACAGGTTCAGGTGATTACAGTTGGTGTCAGCAAGAAAATTGTCCAACCTGCACTTCGTCAAAAGTGTGGAACTGTTACACGAAATCAGACTGTACCAGCGCGGGCGGCGATTGGTGTGGCAGTGTGAACGCTGGCTGGTGTAATGCAGGAGAATGTCCGATTTGCACGGCATCACAACCCTGGAACTGTTTTTCAGAAAGTGACTGCAAAAACGCGGGTTCGAATTGGTGTGGTACGTGGTGTCAAGAATCCCAATACACCTGCCCGTCATCGTCAAAGACAGGATTCAAGTTGGTGCAAGAAGTTCCCCAAGGCTGTGAAGAACTATTTGATGCGGACGCGGGCATAAGCACTATTGTGTGTGAAAAAGAACAGAGAATATGTCCAACACGAGACCCTAGCTGGGAGCAAAAATGTATTGAGCAGGGCGGGCTTCCCGAATATCATATTGGGCCTGATACGTGTGAATTCTTAAAATGTAGCTTTGAAGATGAGAATAAAACCGCACGTCTATGGGAGAACAAAGCAGAATGCCAAACTATTGAGCAAAATAATGAGGATGTATTGCGCTGCAAAGAATTTGGAGGCTCGCCAAAATACGTGAAGAAGAATGGTTGTGAACGTGTAGTGTGCGAGCGAAAAGAGACTGATAAGTGTGTGGGTGTTGACTCGTTGAGTCCAAACATTGTGCAAGAAATAAAAACAAAATGTAATTCACAAGGATTGCAGGTGGTTCGGGACTACAATACGCATGGATGCGAAATACTCGCCTGTGGTGCAAAGGAACAATACTGCAAGAGTGTTCCTGCAGAAGCGTACACACAATGTAAAGGCGAGCTAATCGTGGAAAAAGATGCTAAAGGATGCGTTACCTTTGTAGAATGCGTTGCAAAAGGTGATGCGATGGTTAGTTTGGAGGCGCATGAAAAACTTGAAGAAGTGCCAGATTCAGCAATCCTGCTTGGCATGGTTTTCAAACTTGAAGATTTGAAAATAAGATTCGTAGAGCTTGGAGAAAAGATACAAGCAATCGCAGCGTTCTATCAAGAACGAAATGATACAAATGGGGCGCGATTCGAGCGCGCATCTGAAATGTTGTTTACTGCCGCAGATGAAGTGGAAGATATTCTCAACTTCCTTCGCGATACTATTGAGAGCTTGAGCGTGCAGGATATTGAAGATGTTAAGCTCAAGATACGTCACTTGCGAAAATCAACACTCAAAAACGTGCTCTACATTATGCTCAGTAGCTCAGAAGAAGTCCGGGATATAACACAAGGAAACGTAGCCGACTGTGGTTTTGATGAGGATTGTTTTGACGCAGCGTTTCGCCTCTGTAAGCAAGCAACATTCACGCCAGAAGACGGTGTTGAAGCAGAAATTAGAGGTTTAGAAAACGGCATGTGCTCAATGTATGTAACGGACAACAACCAGGATATGACCTGCAGCATCCCTCATTACTCCTCAGGAATTGAAGACCCGCAAGTTGATATTCTTCCCTATTGTGAAGGACCATTAGTGGCGGTGTTAGCATGAAACGATATATTATAGCATTCATGTTTGCAACACTGTTCATTGGATGCACGCAAATTGGTGACTCTCTGACAAAGGAATCAGACAATCAAACAAGCACGAACCAAACAGCAACAACAGGTGCAGTCGTGGTTATAAGCGAGCAAGAAGCAAAAACCGTTGTTAGAGATGTGAGTAAAAACATTCAGGAAGTTTCAGAATTGTTAAATGACCTGGACTTAGATATTGCTTAACTGCTACCCGGTACGCTGCAGCGTGAAACGTAAGAAACGCACAGATTAGTCTTGTGCGTGTAATGTTGCATTAATAACGGTGTAGCGCAGTTCTGCAGTGCAGGGTTTTGTTGCTTGCTCTTTAACAGTACAAACACAAATTTTAATTACACATGGTGCGGTGAAGTTAGCGTATGGGATTGTTTAGTTTTTTCAAAAACGTGTTTAGTCGTGGAGGAAGAACAAGCGTTCGCGTTGTTGGATGGGTTGGGAAAAAAGGTCTTGCTGTTGGCGACAGAGTGCTTGAATCAGGAAGCAGAGTTGTGGTAAAAGGCTCAAAAATGACCATAAAACATGTTGGAAGACGAAGCGTTGAGTTTGTTAAAGACACCGGAGAAGTCGTTTCAATCTCAGTTAAAAAACTGCCGGGCCTTATTGAAAAATAATCATCTAAATCTTTAAATAACTACATTCTTATCTTCACAATTAATGAAATACGGCTTAGAACGCGCATTTGCGCGCGTAAAAGAGCATAATGACCCTTGTGCGCGCCAGGCTTTTCTTGACTTGCTCGATATTTCAAACACGCAGATTAAGAGTTTGACCTACATTAAAACTGTGCACTTACTCAACCCTTACACCTATATGAACGTGAACACGCACCACTTATTTGCTGTGCGTGACACGCCAAAACTAAATGTAAACATTTTTCCCCACACCTTTAATCTCAACTCTCTTGAGGAAATGCTCATGCTTCTTGAACATGAAGAACAACACATTCTTGATGCGCACGCGCAACCACGCGTGTTTGCAAAAAGCTTTGAAGAATACTTTTTTGTTGACTACTTGCAAAACAATACGGCTAAAAAGTCAGTCATAACCCTGCTTGAAAAACCTGATGCGCAATTAGCTGAAACGCTTACTGGTGATTTTGCGCGCTCACTTACGTACCGCGACCAACTTTTTAAAGAGCACTCACCTGACATGACCCGACTTTTGCAAAACATAGAAAACGTGGCGTATCATTTTGACACGCGATTTGCTCCTCTTGTTGAGAAAACGGGGAGTATTGAGCAAATACTCGCACACCTCAGTGATGTGTTCTTGGCTCGATTTCGATTAAAATTTGTAACCTCAGAACTCTCAGCCCTCACACATGAAGTGCATGCTCTTGGGACAAAATCACTGTCACCTGATTTTGTCGCAAACGCGTACAAAAGCCTGTCAGCATGGATTAAACGATGGGAGGACGCAAAAAGCGAGGTTGATACGTTTGAAAATAACGCGTGTATCAAGAATATTGAGATTCGAACAAAACTAGTGTACAAAAAGGCATGTCGCGCGCAAAACAAAAAACCAATACCCGTTTTTGCGTGAATAACGGACACGTCTACTTGCTCTTTAAAAAAACATAACACCTCCAAAGAGTCATGTCCCATATTAATTACGCGCTTGACTACACTGTTGAAGTGTTTATTGTGCATGATCATAAAGTGCTTTTGCGAAAACATGATAAGCACAAGATTTGGTTGAGCGTTGGCGGACACATTGAGACAGGCGAAGACCCAACACAAGCAGCACTGCGTGAAGTAAAAGAAGAAGTAGGACTTGACGTGCTGCTCTACGCGCCTGAACAAGCACCATCCTTTGAGGAAGGTGGATACCAAGAGCTTGTTCAACCCACCTATATGAATAGACACCGCATTAATGACCATCATGAACATCTTACCTTTGTTTATTTTGCAACAACGCACAGCCCAAAACTCACGCTCTCAAAAACAGAACTGAGTGATGGCGTGAAATGGTTTGGTCTCGAAGAACTCTCACAACCCGAATACGACGTGCGTAGCTCAATCCAGTTTTATGCGAAAAAAGCATTAGAAAGTGCCAAACAATCTGCTAAAAGATTTTAAGTGATAACGCGCTTATGTGAAACTATGAAACTTGAATGGGACTTTTCACCATTATTCTCAGGAGATTCTGACCCAAAAATTGAGCAGAATCGCAAAAAGTGGCAAAGTGCAACTGACACGTTTATCAAAAAATGGAAGAACAGAACTGACTATCTTACAAAGCCCAGCGTGCTCAAAGAAGCACTTGATGATTACGAAGCATGGTCGCGCAGGTATGGCGTTGAAGCCGATGAACTCTACTATTTTTGGCTTAGAAGCACGCAAGACCAGCTTGACACAACCATCAAAGCAAAATTCAGGGCAGCAGACGCTCACTCAAAAAACCTCATTAATGACACCCGATTCTTTGAACACGCACTTGCAAAAATTGACAAAAAAACACAAGAACTTTTCTTGAAATCAGCTGAACTCAAAGCATATCGTCATGTTCTTGAAAGAATCTTTCAAACAGCAAAATACTTGCTTAGTGAAGAAGAAGAGCGCATTCTCACGTTAAAGTCAGCAAGCGCGTACGAGTCGTGGGTGCGCATGGTTTCCTCATTTTTGAGCAAAGAAGAGCGCGAAATCCTCAATGAAAAAGGAAAAAAAGAAACCAAAACATTTTCAGATATTCTTTCACTTTTAAACAGTCAGAATAAAAAAGTTAGAGATGATGCGGCACGCGCATTTAATGATATTCTTGCAAAACATGCAGAACTTGCTGAAGCAGAAATCAATGCCATTCTTGAAGATAAAAAAGTCAATGACACATTGCGCGGGTACACGCGAGCAGACCAGTCACGCCATGTTGCTGATGACATGGAAAGCGAAGTGGTTGATGCAATGCTCAAAGCAGTAAAAAAAGCATTTTCGCTCTCAAAAGACTACTACGCGCTTAAAGCAGCATTGTTTGGAAAAAAACAACTTGCGTATCACGAGCGAAACGTTCCTTTTGAATTGGAAGAAAAAAATTACTCATTTAAAGAAGCAGCACAACTTGTCACTGACGTGTTTTCTGATTTAGACAAAGAATTTGCCGACTACCTCACATCATTTATTGAAAACGGCCAGATTGATGTGTTTCCAAAAAAAGGAAAAACAAGTGGCGCGTTTTGCGCGCATGGACTAATAACACAACCCACCTACGTTTTGCTTAATTTTACAAAAAAACTCTCAGACGTAACAACACTTGCGCATGAGATGGGTCACGCAATTAATAATGAGTTAATGAAGAAAAAACAACACGCGCTCTATTTTGGCACGTCACTTGGAACTGCTGAGTGTGCAAGCACGTTTATGGAAGACTTTGTGTTTGAACGACTACTCAAAGATGCAGATGACCCCACGCGTCTCGCATTATTAATGGAAAAGCTCAATAGTGATGTGTCAAGTATTATGCGCCAAGTTGCATGCTACCAGTTTGAATTGGAACTGCACAAAACCTACCGTGAAAAGAACTATCTTTCAGTACAAGAAATTGGTGCGCTCTTTCAAAAACACATGAGCGCGTACATGGGTCCTGCGGTATCAAATGATGAGGGAAGTGAGAATTGGTGGGTGTATTGGGGTCATATCCGAAGATATTTCTATAATTATTCATATGCGTCAGGATTGCTTATTTCAAAAGCACTGCAAAAACGCGTTCGAGAACAACCCGAATACATTGAGCAAGTCAAGCAATTCTTAAGCACAGGGCTTTTTGCCTCACCAAAAGAAACCTTTGCAAAAATTGGCATTGATATTAGCACGCCCGAGTTTTGGAGCGAAGGTATTAGTGAGATACAACGTTTGTTTGACCAAACAAAGGAGTTGGCAAAAAAATTGGGAAAAACTCTAAGGTCTTAACGCTGTTTTGGTTCCCAAACTTTTTTAACCAAAAACAACTGCTCTAAAGCTATGATTGGTGTTGTTGGAGCAGGTCCTGCTGGAACGCATTACGCAAGCCTCATTAAAGATGAGGACGTGACCATTTTTGAGAAAAACTCAAAAGCAGGCTACCCCATCCAGTGCACCGGCATTGTGACTGATTCAATTAAGCGCGTTATTGACATTCCTGACGAGCTTGTGGTAGCAACAATCAAGAAATTCCGTATTGTTGCACCAAATGGGAAAAGTGTTGACATTGACCTTGACAAAGAAAACAAGGTTATGGACCGCGCGCGTTTTGATCAATACCTTGCACAAAAAGCAGAAGATAATGGCGCAAAAATTCTTCTTAATCACACCTTTCAAGGATTCAAAAAAAATGGTGACTCGTTTAAGATTATTACTGACAAAGGAAGCTTTGAATCACGCATGCTTGTTGGCGCTGATGGTCCGCTCAGTCCAGTTGCAAAAGCAGCAGGCATGTTTGGTGAGCGCCAATTCCTTCAAGGACTGCAGGTGCGCGCGCACTATAAAGGAGAGCCCGGCATCACAGAGATTCATATGGGTCTTGGCGAATTTGCATGGGTTGTTCCTGAAGATGAACACGTTGCCCGCATTGGTGTGATTGGAAAAAACGTTGCAGGGGCGTTCAAACAACTCGTTGGCTCGCATGACGTGATTGAACCCCAAAGTGGGCTTGTACCCCTCTATAATCCTAAGCAAGTGCTTGCAAAAGATGGTGCGTACCTGATTGGGGATGCAGCAACGCAAGTAAAAGCAACTACGTATGGTGGTATCATTTATGGATTGCTTGCCGGTTCGTACTTAGCAGAAAACCCTGACTCGTATGCTAAAAAATTTAACAGCAAGCTTGGCCGCGATTTGTGGATGAGCCTTAAAATGCGTGAGGCCATGAATTCTATGACACAAGACCAGTATGATGAGCTCATCCAGATTTTTAATCAGTCATCAAGCAAAAAAATATTAGAAGAACACGACCGTGATTTTCCAACAAAATTCATTGTGCAATTATTGCTCAAAGAATCAAAATTATGGCGTCTTGGTTTTAGCGTGCTCAAAAAAAGCATGTTCTCAAAAGAAAATGATGACCCGTCACAACAAGAATAACTCAACTCAATCGCGTATGCTAATTTTGATTTTTGAAATGACGTTTTTATACGCGCCCCCCCTGTTTGCAAGAGCAAGCATGAGCAGTGCTGCAAAACAGCTCAAAGCAAGCGCTGGAATGGTGATGTAGCCAAACACAAAGATGAGCTTGCTTGAGCAGGATGCGCCAAGGGCAAGCGAACAACTTGTTGCGGTATCGCTGATTTGGATGTAATAATGATATGATGATACCATCAGCCCCATCAGGATAAGCGGGAGAGCGTAATCAAACACGGACGTGTCCTTTTTTGAGAATTCCCACAAGAAAAATAAGACTTAACGGATACATAAGGATGCGCTGAAACCAGCATAGTTCGCAGGGAACCCATAACAGCACTTCTGATAAGTACAAACTGCCAAGAGTGGCGGTTGCTGCAACAAGGAAACTAAGATGCACACCATACGTTTTCCACACGCTTCCAATTGCCCGAATACGCGCGCTTTTTTTCTTGAACACGTGTTGCACAATAAGACCAAGCGCATACAACACGATAATGGCTTGTCCAAGTATGGTGAACAACACAAATAGTTTGAGAAGAACCGGCAGTGTTGCAAATGAGAATGCCATAAATTTTTTTTAGCGCACTCACTTTTTTTATAGTTATGTGTGATGAACGCTGTTAACATAGCCGGTTGCTAGCACACGTTTCCCTGTTTCTTGTAGTATTGCTGGTGGTATTCTTCTGCTCTGTAGAACGTTTCTGCCGGAACAATCGCCGTTGCAATTGGTTTTTTAAATTTCTTTGATGCATCAAGCGCTTTTTTTGATGCTTCTGCTTCTCTTTTTTGTTCTTCACTGTGATAATAAATAACCGTGCGGTATTGGGTTCCAACATCAAGACCCTGCCGGTTAATCTGGGTTGGGTCATGAATAGTCCAAAACACGTCAAGCAATTGCGCATACGAGACTTTTTTCGGGTTAAATGTTATTTGCGCGACTTCAACATGTCCTGTTTTGTCACTGCAAACCTCATCATAGCGGGGATTTTGTGTGTGCCCACCCATGTAGCCGACAACCACATTAGTCACGCCTTTTATTTTTCGAAAATCAGCTTCAACATGCCAAAAGCAACCTGCTCCAAATGTTGCCACTTCCATACGCTATTTGTCATTGTTCAGGTATAAAAACGCGTTGTCTACGCACCCGCCTTGTTGTTAGGCAAGTACGTTCTTGATTGCTTCAAGCATTTCAACACTGCGCGTTGCATCATTGAGGTTGATAAGTGGCTTTGAAATAGTTATTATGTCATCAAGACCAATGCGCGGGCACGCCGTATTCACCCAAGCCTTGATATCAGAAAAATTCTCGAGTTGGGCGTAATCAAAGGTGTTGTCAAGAAATAGGTACGCCTTTTTTCCTGAGGACGCAAGCGTTTCTTTAAGCTTCAACGCTAAATCAAGATGTTGTTGTCCGGGCTTGAGCGTGACAAGAATGCCAATCGTGTCTGCGCTCAGGTATCTGAGAATGTTTGCTTTCAGTTTTTTGAGGTGAGGCAAAATGTTTTCGCGACCAATGTATTTGTGCTGCTTGTCAAGCGGGTCAAACAAGAGCACATCATGAATTTTCCCTGTCAGAATCTGGGCATAGAGCAATGCCTGCGGGTGGAATAATCCGTCACCAATATAGAGGATAAGGTCGGCGTCTGCAATGATATCTGCATCAAATGAATCATGGTACACATCACATCCCAGAATTTGGCGAGCTGCATTCGTGCGCTTTGCGCGTGTTTCAAGAACCGTTATACCTGCGCGTTTGAGCTGCGCAATAATCGTGTCCAGTTTGAGAAATTGCACGCTTGCAAAAAGCGCAATGCTTCGTGCCTTTTTTGTAATCTCAGAAATAACCTGTTCAGTAAGAGCAAGCTCTTCTTGCCACGTTGCATCAACAAAACTCACTTTCATAGTTTACCAACCCTCCTTGCGTTTGTTGAACTTATTGTGACCCCACTGAATGAAGTGGTCAACTGCGATTGTATTGAGTCCAAGAGGAATGTCACACGCGCCATAACAGCTTGAAAGCCATATCAAAACTGTTGCACCAGTTTTCTCTTCTATCACGTCTGCAATCTGCGCTGCTTGCGGTTTGAGCCCGTCAGGTAATTGGATAAGTACGCGTTTTGATGCATTCTCCAAAACGCCATGAACCACGCGGTCAAGCTCTAATTCAAACATGTTCAAACAAGACGTCACAAGAGCAGTTAAAAAGGTTTTGCCCCCCTCCGCTTTTTTTTTGGCGAAACTATAATAACAGGAAACGTGCTAGGTAATGAGTATGCGCGCGTCAATTAAATCAGTGTTTTTCTTTCTTGCAACAACGATATTTGCAACTCCCGTGTTTGCGCAGTTGGAGGGTTCGGGGTTGTTTGGTGGGTTGAGTGTTGTGGGTGGTGTTGTTGGTGGGTTGATTGGTGTGTTGCAGGAGTCGTCAAATATTTTGACGGTTGCGCGCGTGTT
>Ga0210057_1000139_pt1 | contig 138259 bp, 145 predicted proteins | sample CryGeyCG2114_010_2_FD_183968 | JGI IMG/M metagenome (GOLD analysis project Ga0210057, IMG submission 183968) | Groundwater microbial communities from aquifer - Crystal Geyser CG10_big_fil_rev_8/21/14_0.10 (SPAdes) (version 2) | ecosystem: Environmental > Aquatic > Deep subsurface > Groundwater...
CGCATTGTTCGCTTCACCACGCAATCCGAGCGTACGATTCAGTTTCAAGCCACCACGCGCTCCGCGCGTGCGAAGTCAGGGATTTTGTTGGAAATGGGTTCGGACTTTTTGATACAATGACCACCAACCAAAACGAACGCCGCATACGGCAGAATTTTCGTTATAAAAAACCGGACATTGTCCGGTTTTTTGTTTGCATGTATAAAATTTAAGGTTTCATGTGAAACTTTTTAGAGATCAGAAAGCAGGTGTCCTATTGAATATATGCTATCGCACTCATTTTTCATATCCCGCAATTCCTGCGCTCCGCTTTCTAAAAAGCTTAAAGTATAGCGGCAGTGTATTTTTGCCTTATTGCGCTCAACATTAAATCCCATCCAATAAATGAGGAAGATGAGTATAAAAAAACCAATAATGACCCATCGTATTCTGTACAAGAATATCTTATTTAAAATAGTGTCTCTTATCTTGTCGAATATCATTGATGCCATAATGCTTGCTTATTTAATATTAAGTGCCTTTTTCTCACCTTTGCCAAATATTTCCCAAAACCGGGGGTGATCCACGATAAGCTCGCTAAAGAACGCAAAAGGAAGAGCGACAAAAAATGCCACAAAAACAATACGCCAGCTAAAGCTTACGTCTGTAGCAAGCATGATCGCTATCACATCTTCTAGGACGCCCATCACAATACCTATTACCAAGAACTCTATGAGCTGGAGCCATTTATCTTTTTTTGTTGCCATTACTTCTATTATAGTATGTAATCTTGTGTGTACATACTGTGGATATCTATATCGGACATTTAATTTATATCGGACACAAATAGTATTAATGTCCGAGAAAGGCTTATTTTTCAATGATCAAGTAAAGAAAATGCACTTTCTAAATATTTATGACTTATGCACAGCCTGTTTATACGATATGTTTCATATGAAACATGTCGTGATGGATTCAAAAGTGTTTCATGTGTAACTTTTCATTTTTCTTCCTAATTGCCTATAATTCTAAAATGGGACTATTTAATTTGTTTTCACGTGAAACTGATAATCGAACTTCCAAAAGAAAAATTGGAGACATTGGTGAAGATATTTTCGTGAAACATATCGTGAAACAAAAATATAGGGTTTTTGATAGAAATTTCCTGAAGAAATTTGGAGAAATCGATGTGGTTGCTGAAAAAGACGGAGTTTTACATTTCTTTGAGGTCAAGACAGTGAAACAAAACGAGAACAGCGGAGGGTGTGACCCGGAAGATAATGTGCATGTTTGGAAGCGCAGACGCCTAGCGCGAGTGATTGAAAGCTATTTTGCTGAGAAAAATGTCCCCGAAACGACTCCATGGCAGGTTGATGTTGGGGCGGTCTTCCTTGATTTCATGGGCAAAAAGCATACAATAAGAATTACTGAAGATATAGATGTCAATGAATGAGCGGGGCGTAGTGTAACGGCTAGCACGAGTCCTTTGGGAGGATTTAGTCCGAGTTCGAATCTCGGCGCCCCGATTCATAGAACGCATTATTAATTTTTTATAATCATATGAAAGGACTACTTATCGGCATCATTATCTTTGCTGCAGTTATTGGTGCTGTATTTTACATGCAAAATGCGAACGCCCCGACTACGACTGATAATCAAAACCAGGATAAGGAAGCAATGACAAATGAAGAAATGAAGGATGATGGCTTAATGATGGAAGACGCCGGGGATGGCGTGATAGAAGATGGCTCAATGAGCGATCAGGTGACCCTATATACGCTTACTGATGTCGCGACGCACAACACAAAGGATGATTGTTGGCTTGCAATACACGGAAAAGTGTACGATGTAACCGAATTTATCCCTACGCACCCCGGAGGACCCGCAATCATCCAAGGATGCGGCAAGGATGCAACGAGTATGTTTGAGTCTCGCCCTAGTTCAGGAACCTCTCACTCTGAAACCGCTCGGGCATTGCTTCCCGGATTCTATATAGGGGATCTTGCGACCCAATAAAACCATGCCCCGAGAATGTGCACTTTATGTAGTAGCCACGCCCATAGGAAATTTGGGCGATATTACCTTGCGTGCCATAGAAACACTCAAAGAAGCTGATGTCATTGCTGCAGAAGATATGCGTGTTACACGCAAAATCCTTTCACACATTGGGGTGTCAAAGCAGCTCATAAGCTATCGGGAGCACAATGAAGAAAAACAGGCAAAAACCATCATTTCCCTTATACGCCAAGGGAAAAATGTCGCTTTGGTATCTGACGCGGGCACGCCCGGGATATCAGACCCGGGCTTCCGTGTCGTGAAACAAGCCCAGGAAGAGGGGGTGCGCGTCGTCTCTATTCCGGGGCCGTCAGCGCTTATTGCGTCATTGAGCATTTCCGGACTCCCTACGGACAGTTTTCTTTTTTTGGGATTTCCCCCAAGGAAAGCAGGGCAGAAAAAGAATTTTTTCCGCATGGTGGAGGCGTACGAATACACGGTTATTGTGTACGAATCGCCGTTTCGCGTAAAAAATACGCTTGAGGTTATTCGTGAAACGCTCGGTGAACGCCGTGTATTTGTTGCCCGGGAGCTTACCAAAAAGTTTGAAGAGACATTTTACGGCACAGCAGCCGAAGCTGTGTCTTGGATTGGGGGCAAGGATGCGATAAAAGGAGAATTTGTTATACTAATAGGAAAGAACAATCTTTAGTTTTATGAAACAAAAAGGAATCATTCTTATTGCAATAGCAATATTGGTAATTATATTGGGGCTTATAACATACAATAGTCGGTTTGCCTCGCGAGAAATGCCTCGGACAGAGCAAGAAAGCGGAGACCCGCGTGAGGACGTTTCTCAAGAATTTAGCGCTACATTTTCTATGCAGCTTACAAGCCCAGTATTTGAACACAACGGGAAAATCCCATCTTTGTATACATGCGACAGCGAAAATATCAGCCCGCCACTTGCCATATTGGATGTTCCCGAAGAAGCAAAGAGCTTGGTATTAATTATGGATGATCCTGACGCAATAAAGCCTGCAGGAAAAGTGTGGGATCACTGGATTATCTGGAACATTCCTCCGGGTACGGAAGAAATAAAAGAAGGGGAGGAGCCGGATGGGGTATTTGGCACGGGCTCGGGTAATAATAAGGGATATCGGGGTCCATGTCCGCCAGACGGGGAGCATCGCTATTATTTTAAGCTCTACGCGCTTGATACGGAGCTTGATATCCCCGAAGGCTCAACAAAGGGGCAGGTTGAGGGAGCGATGAACGGGCATATCTTGACACAAACAGAACTTATTGGATTATATGTGAGAAATTAACAGTTTATACACATCAAAATGGCTTAAAATCCTTATTTTAAGCCATTTTTTAACAAAAACCCCTTGACTTTTTTGTATAATTGATTATCATGGTATGTATACTGCGAAAGTCGCTTTACTATATTAGTGGGTTTCAGCAGTAGGTTGAAGACAACCGAATAGAAGAGTTTAAAAGGTCGCTCAACAACCTTTTTTGTTTTTTAACGGCAAAATTTTTTAAAAACACTATTATGACTGACGAAATGCGTTTAGAAGGAGAAATGGAAACTACTGACAACCCTACTCCTGACACTCCTGACACCACCGGTGGTGACGAAGTGACCAACGAAGGCGGTGACATGGGAGGTGACATGGGTGGCAGCACTCCTGCAGAAGGAGGCGACACCACAGGCGGTGACATGGGTGGCAGCACTCCTGCAGAAGGAGGCGACACCACAGAAGGTGACGGCTCAACTGACAGCCAATAATTTCTCTTACTTTTCATAACCTTGTGAAATCGCGTCTGACGCGATGACAAAACCCCGCATATGCGGGGTTTTGTTTTTGTCGGGTTAGATTAACGATGAGGGCAGCCAGCCCAGCAACAAGGCCTGCGTTTTCCGTTTGCAAGCTCCGCGACGGTCCTTTTAATGCGACGGCCTCTTGTTTCTTGTTTGTTTGAGGACTCAATCCAACAAATCCACTCATTGCGTGCGAGCGGAGTGATATCCTCCCAAGCGGTGAATGCCTTTGGGTGAGAGATAAGGATTGTCCGTAAATCTGCTGGTGCTTTGTGTATCATCCCGGCGGAGAGTTGTTTGTTGGTCATGTTGGTGCGGGATAGGAGAATCGAACTCCTGACCACAGTTTGGAAAACTGTTATTATGCCATTTAACTAATCCCGCAATATGGCTATAGTATCGCAAAAAAGACAAAAATAAAAGCCGCGTCAGACGCGGCTGTTTTTATGCTTTTTCCAGTTCGGGTGCGTAGCGGATATCGCTTTTCTTTTTGCCGCATACAGGACACTGAAATTCTATTATGTACGAAAATACATGGCTGTTGAGCCGTTTGCTATTCCAGCCGAGCCACTTTTTTTCGTATTCTTCGTCGGCCGGTTCGGGGCCATGTATCTTAACGACCTGTCCTGTGTATGTGTACATTCTGTGCTTTCCCTTTTTGGAGGTATAACTACACTCCCGCGTTTCTTTGCATCGCACCGTGTCTCCCACGGCGAAAGATTGTTTCTCAACCGGTTTTTGAGCACAGCATTTCGCTTTTGTTTCTGTTTTGTAGCGTGTTTTGCAGATAGGACATTCCCATAGCGTTATCTTTTTTACTATTCTTTTTACCCCGAGTTTCTTCGCCACGCGTCTCTCCTTATTTTTCTCTCGAAAATTTAGACTTCCAGGCCATAATAGCAAGGCTGCTCCCTGCGAACAAAAAGATAGAAGCAACGAAAACAATAGCAAGGATTATGCCGCCTTCCGCCAAGTCAAAAGAATATGCCCCCATGAGGATTCCTGTAGTTGATAATGACGCGGCCGAATAAGCAAATGACAGGGCTATGATGGCGCAAAAAAATACGGTACACCCAAGGCAAAATAGCAACATATGTCTTAGCATTGGCAATGAGCCTCCTGTTAAAATGATTTATTTCCTATCCACTATATCACAGCGGGGAATTAAACGGCTAACGCCCCCGCGCCGACTGTTTAATTGGTTGCCTTTTTTATTTATGTGCTATATTTTTTTCACACCATAATTCACAAAAAGGAGGCAGTAGATGATGGAATTAGAGCAGATGCTGTGCCGGCTGGGTTCAGAAAATGTTGTTGTGGAGGGGATGAAGATTATTCCCGGAGATGCTTTTTCGGTGAAGAGCATTTCGAGCGATGACGCACGCGCCATGGTCGTCATCAATGCGGGGAGTTGCGGGAATGACAAGCCTATAACACGCCATACGATAAAGTGGTTGCAGGGCGAAGACGGCGATGATGTGTCTCTCGACAGTCTGTATTATTGGGGTGAATACAGGGGGAGTAAGTTCTATGTGCGGGAAGTATTTTTCATAGATTTTGAAGAAAGATTCCGCCTAAGAAGGGAACAGGTAAAAATCAGCAATAAAAAGTAATAAAAAAAGCGCTCCGCAGTATTACGGAGCGCTTTATTTTTTATGTGCAGCTGCATGATGAGCAGCAGCATGTTTTCTTTTTTTCTTCTTTTTCTATGCGTTCGTCGTCAGGTATCCACGCTATATCTAAGATGGTATAGGTTGGATTTTCCCTGCGAAACACGGGCTTTATGGGCATGCCGATGTACGGCTCGTTCTCACCGAATTCTGCAAGGTAGCTCATAAATTTAGTCCATACGCCGGGAATCTCCACGGATATAAGCGGCCACGGAAGAGATCCTTTTGCGCCTGCGCCCGAATATTCCGCCACGGAGTATGAGTATATAGTTGCTTTGCTTGTATCTATCTCTACCCATTCCATGTCGTTCCAACAGTCGGGGCAGTCCGCGCGAGGGGGGAGTAGAATTTTTGCATCGTTGTCTACCATGCATTCTATCCAATGACATTGGGTGCCGAGTAATTTTCCATCGATAAGTCCCCTGAAAAACGGAGTCACTCCACCGTAACTGTGATGATGGTCTATAATGTGCCTATTGAGCACGACAAGAAATTCATCGGGGACTGTTTTGTGGAATAATTCTTTGATAAGAACTCCCGGGTCTGTGGTAAGTGTTACTTTTTGTCGTTCTGTATTCATCGCCACGCCTCCTCAAGAATTGCCATAGTGACATGCGAGCCTGTGCCCGCATGGCTGATTGCAGCGCCTCGCCGCGCTCCTTTTACCTGGAGATTTTTAAAATCTTTCGGCTTTGTTTTTCCGAATTTTCTCCAATATTTTTCATCTGCATGGAATTCCGTCCATCTGTTTTGGAGCTGCCAGACAATTTCGGCAATCTGAAATATGCCGGTAGCGCCGACAGAATGCATTCCACCGATAAGCCCGCCGGAAAGATTGGTTGGGAGGGCTCCTTCAAAATATGCCTCTCCGCTTTCCATGAATTCTGCGCCTCTGCCGTATGGTCGGAGTCCGATGTCTTCGTATGTTTGTATATCGGATACGGTAAATGCGTCGTGCGTTTCAAGAATATCGAGATCTTTCACTGGGTCGGTAATCCCCGCCATCGCGTATGCCTTCATCGCAGCAAAGCGCGCCGCGCGAAATGCGGTAAACCCGGGGTAATCAACCATCCTATTTTTATAGGTTTCTTGGGTTTCGTTCGGCAGGAGATATTCATTGATATCCATCGGCCGTCTATCCGCGGTCCGAAGCGTGTCGCTTCCACCGTGTATGCCGATGACTTTGACGGGCTGTATTTTGATATTTTCTTTTTCGAATTCTTCTATCGCGTCTTCGTCGGCAACGATGACGCAGGCTGCTCCCACGCTCATCTGGCAACACTCAAGAAATGTAAGTGGGGCCGAAACGACCTTCGTGTTTATAATTTCTTCAAGCGTATAGTCGCCGGGCATCTGCGTATATGGAGAGAAGCGTGCATAGTGATGATTTTTTTGTGCTATTCGCGCAAGAATCTCCCGCGGAATCTTATTTTCTTTTAAATACCGCGTCATCATGAGCGCGTAATAAGTCGCATATAGCCAATTTTCCGGTGATTCAAAATCTTTGCATGCGGCGGACGCGATATATGCATTTCCTTGGCGCGTACTTACCTCGTCCATTCGTTCCCATCCTACGACGGGCACTACAGATGCCATACCGGATCCGACCGTCATGACTGCTGTGAGTACTGCTGAGCCGCCGGTTGCGCCTCCTGTCTTTATTTCCAGGTTAGGCAAAGGCTCAAAGCCCAAGTAGTCATGCATTTTTGCGGCGGCAAGCAGTTGGTCTGAAAAATGATCCGCAAAATGCGAATAGATGACAAAGTTCACCATTTCTTTAAACTTGCGGGGGTCCATTTTGAGATGGTCTTTGACCGCCATACGCATGGCGTCCATCCCAAGTTCCCATGATTGTTTTTCTGGGTAGGCTTTTCTGTAATCCGTAAGCCCGCAGCCGATAAGATATACCGGACGCGCGAGCTTGGGGACGCGAAGATTTCCTTTTCCTAATCGATACATGCAGGTCCTCCTTATTCTGTTTTTAAAGCAATGCTGCTTCATTTTTGCCTTATTTTTGTGCGTTTGTCAATAGAATATGCAAACGAATTCGTTGACCTGCAGAAAAAAATGTCGTATGTTTGTTGTGGCTTTGATAACGGGATATTAAGGGAGGAATGCTATGTATATATATGAAAAGAGATGCCGATATCGTTCAGATTTCTCCACGCACGACAACCACAAGCGGTACAAGCACGCCGTGCGGGTTACTTTTGTCAGCGTGGGTTTAATTGTACTGATGTTTTCCGTATTCGCGTTTTTTGCAAAAGAGATTACGCTCCCTGTGCTGTTTGTGGGGGTTGCGCTTGCGTTTGGGCTCTTTTTTTACTCGCGCTGGCGGGAACAGGTATATATAAAACGGTTCTGCTTCATATGCAAAAAGGATTTTTCTTTCAACGAAGAAGTTGTTGAAAAGATTTGTTCCGGATTTTTCCCGCAGACATTGCGCGCGCATCATGGCGCATGCGTCGAAGAAGAGGAAATAAAAATAGGAGGGACAATATGAAGAAGGGGAAAATCGCATGGAATAGAATACTATATCCCTCAAACAATCGGCACAAGAACAATAGAGACAGGTATATGCGCTGGATTGCGTATATGAAGGTCTTTTTTGCATCAAGCGTTTTGCTGCTATTCTCTGCATCCGTGTTTTGGTATCTGGAGTCGCACGCATACGCAGCATATGCCGGAGTGTTTTGTTTTATATGTGCGGTAATGGCTATATACGCAGTAGCAAAAAAGAACATCTACCAGGATCATTTCTGTGAGGATTGCGGCGAAGACTTTGCGTATTGGGACCCGGTAATCCAAGTGTGGGAAGCTCCCGAAGGCAGACGCTGGTTTAATTTTCACGACCGGTGTGCGTATACATTAGGTATTATTCCTTTAAAAACTCTCCAGCTAACGGAAAAACGAAGATCATAAATAAAAAATCCCGCATCGTGCGGGATTTTTTTATGTGAAATCTAATATGCGTTCCACTATTTCAGGAATCGGGTCAGAATAGTCTTGTTGTTTCGTCGGCTTTCCCTCTGCTATCCATTCCCGCACATAATCCGCCTTTAATTTTTTGCTGCTCCATGCGCCGAATTCTTTGAGCGCTTCGGCATTACATTGTTGTTCATGCTGGCCTCGCTGGGGAACGGTATATAATTTTTTCCCTAAAAAGAGCGCTTCGGCGGTTGCTTGGAATCCGGTGTTAAAACATACGCCTCTTGCGCCCGCAAAAATATCCTCATATGATTCATGCCCTACGGGCAGCATAAAAATATTTTTGTTTATCTGTTTGGGGCGCTTGATATATTTGGAAACGATTATCCAGCGTTCTTTCGTTTTTGAAAATACTGATATAAGACGCTCGTCGCTAAATGCGTGGAGATACGCGAGGTAGTACTCGTTGTTGTTTTTCTTTTCCCGTGCTTTCCGTATCTTGTCTCGTATGATGGGCGTTACCATGGTCGCGTCATATTTTTTATAGTGTATGCCTATCGTTTTGTCGCATGGCGCGTAGAGCGAAATAACAAGTTCTGCCAGGATGTCCCATCCCGGCCGCGGACTTTGAGGAGACAGAAGTGCTATCTCGTGTGATATATGGACGGATGGGATGCCGTATTTTTCGGCAAACCGCGCGCTTATCGGCTCAAAATCGGACACGACAAGGTCGTATTTCTTTTTTGGGAGCGATCGTAGGTCTTTATGCGCCTGGCGCAGATCTAAGCGTGCGAGCGTTTTCCAGTAATCAATCTCTCCTTTTTCTCCAAAAACAAACGATACGCCCTTGAATGCGTATGTAACAGGATGGCGTATATCTAACTGATATTGATATCCGCTGACGAGTACATCGATATCCGCGTATTTTGCGAGTCGGGGAATTATCTCCCGCGAACGCGCTATGTGGCCGTTGCCTGTTCCTTGTATGGCAAAGAGAATTTTTAATCTGGCGTTTCTACTTCCCATAAATGCACCTCTCCGTCATGGTCTATCGTAATGTATGCCGATCTATCTTCTGTCCACGAGCCGGTATTCAGGTATACAACGCCGTTTTCCATTATTTTGCCCACTTCAGCAAAATGGGTGTGTCCGCAGATAACATGCGTTGCGCCTTGTTCATGCGCGTATTCAGACGAACCCTGTTCTACTTTTTCGGTAATGCGTTTCCAGCGCTGTGCGCGGTGTTTGAAGAACCGAGAGAGGTTCCATTTATATCGCATATCAAGCCGCTGGATGTTCCTATAAAAGATGCAGGCAATTTCGGTGAGCCAGGGGTAGCTTGTCATAATATCGTCAAACTGATGGCCGTGAATAACCAGAAATTCTTTTTCTCCGAGAGAAAAAGAATATGCCTGTACTGCTTTTGTTCCGAGAAAGAACGGCATAATCCACATAAGTCCTTCGTCGTGGTTGCCCTCCACCCAAATGACTTGGTCCGACGGGTTTTTGTTTGTTATTTTTTCGTTTTCTATCCAGATGCCCTCGTTTCCTTTTGTCCTTCGGCGGATTTCATCCAGCAGCTTCCATTCTCCCGAATGCAATCGGTTTGGGTTTTTATCAAGACGAGGAGCGCTCAGGAACTTGCTGTTTATTGATTTTAAATTTGCGTGGTCAAACAAATCCCCTACGATAATAAGCAGTTCGCATTCCCATTGTTTGAGAATCCGGTGGAGATATCGCGCTCGGCAAAGATCAGAACCAATATGGCTGTCCGAAAAAAGAAGCGCGTACGTTTTTCGTTTTTCCCGCGTATCCATTGTCTTCTCCTTTGTTTTTAATGAACCGTTTTAAAAATAGCACAACATATTTTTTTGTCCACAAAAAATCCCCTCATTGCGCGAGGAGGGGATAGTTTTTATTTTTTTATGTCCATCTCCAGATGTTTGAATTGCGGTTCGCGTTTTTCAAGAAACGCGTTTATGCCTTCGCGGGCGTCATTTTGAGATGCAAGAAAGTCAAACGCCATAGATTCGCGGTCAAATGCAAAATCGTACGCGATGCTTTCATTAAATTTTTTTCCGAAATATATTTTTTTAAGAAAAAAGTTCGCAAGCGGTGCGGGCGTGTGCAGGTCGGGCATCGGCAGCATTGAATCATTTCCGAAGACATTTATGCTGTCTATGATTCCCATACGAAGCGCTTCTTTTGCGGGAATGAGCGTACCTTCAGTTATCATTTTTTGGGCATCCGGTGGGTTTTTGCATCGTGAGAAAAGATGTATTGTTCCTCCCCAGGCCGGTATAAGTCCGAGCGTTACTTCAGGAAACCCGAGAATGCTTCTTTCTTCGGCAAATATAGTATTGCATGCAAGGGCAAGTTCTAGTCCTCCGCCCAATGCATATCCATTTATATGGGCGATGATGGGCTTGCCATATATCTTTTTGTATTTCTGAATGTAGCGTACAAGTTCTTGGCCACAGCGGGAAAACGACCTTCCGGCGCCCGCTTCTTTTTTTTCTGAGATTTCTTTGAGCGCATGTATGTCTGCGCCTGCGCTGAAAAAATTATGCTCGCCCCGTATGAAAATTGCTTCTACCCAGCTTTTGCCTGATGCGCACTCAAGCGCTCTTCGCAATTCGTGGCGCACTTCCTTTGAGAGCGCATTAACCGGCGGGTTGGATATAGTAATAGTGAAGAATTTATTTTCCTCTAATATTTGTAAGGTTCTGAACGGCTTCTCCCCGTATCTCATAGCCCCTCCAAAAACATTTTTTGTAACCGTTATACTCCAAGAAAAGAATAATTGCAAGGGAGGCAGGTCCGGAATATTGACATCTTTTAGTATATTTGGTATTATTTTCCCAAACAAAAAAGACCCTGAAGATGAACGCTAAACCGTATTCCGCTTTTAGCGGAATAGTTTCCCCTGGGTTAGCGTTCATCTTTGGGGTTTTCTTCTATTATATCAAGCAATTTTCTTCTATATAAGGGGACTTTTTCTGTTATTGACAAACGACTTAAAATATGTAATAATATGGCCAATTAATACAAGGTTTTTTCTGATGACAAAAACGGCAATTTCCATAGTCGTACCGACGCTGAATGAAGAAGGAAATGTTCGGCCTCTGGTTGAGCGTATCCATAGTGCATTGGGGCCTCATAGAATATCATATGAGGTTATTTTTATTGATGATCATTCTACCGACGAAACACGCGAGCGGATAAAAGAACTTGCTCTTACATATCCGGTGCAGCTTCATATAAAAAAGGGAAGACCCGGAAAGGCATTTTCATTGCTTGAGGGATTCGCGTACGCATCATATGAGCTTACTTGTATGATAGATGCCGATCTCCAGTATATTCCTGAATGCATACCGGGCATGATGCAGACGATACAGGGGGGTGAGGTCGACATTGTTGTTGCTGATCGTATAGAAAAAGATTTGAGCATTATGCGCAAAATTGCCAGCAAGACATTCCGCTTTGTATTTGGCCGCGTACTTCATGGGTTTTCGTGTGACGTGCAGTCGGGCCTAAAAGTATTCCGCACGCAAGTCATAAAAGAAATCACCATAGACCCGTCACCATGGACATTTGATCTCGAATTTTTAATAAACGCGCGCGAAGCAGGATATCGTATCGGAACCATTGATTTTATATTCCAGGAGCGCGCGGAAGGTGAATCAAAAATACACATGCTCTCAGCGATGGCGGAAATCGGATGGAATGCGTTCGCGTTGAAATTTCGTAAGAAAAAACCATTCAGGATTCTTGCCGAAAACCCGCCTTCTATGATCGGTGCGGGCTATGCGTACAAAGGAAAGCGTTTTATCACGCACAGCACATTACCGTATTCCAGGTCTGCCATTATTACAACAACATTTTGGCAGAAGGTGGTCATGGCATTCGTGCTTATATTGCTTGCCGGCGCCTTTATTATGTCGCCTTTGTATGCGGCCATTGGTCTTATGGCGTGCTTGTCAGCGCTCTATTTTTTTGATGTGTTTTTCAATCTTTTTTTGGTTGCGCGAAGCTTGCGCACTCCCCCCGAGATAGTATTTTCAGATGACCAATTGTCTTGTGTGTCTGAAAAAGACCTTCCTGTTTATACGGTGCTTTGCCCGCTATATAAAGAAGCAAAAATTCTTCCCGGCTTCTTGGAGGCGATGGGCGCGCTTGATTGGCCGAAAGACAAGTTAGATGTGCTGTTACTTCTTGAAGAAAATGATACGGAAACAATCCAGGTAGCCGGGTCTATGAACCTTCCGTCCTATGTGCGGACCATTATTGTTCCGCATTCGGAACCAAAGACAAAGCCAAAGGCATGCAATTACGGGATTTCTCTTGCTCGTGGGGAATATTTAGTTATTTATGACGCCGAAGACATTCCCGAACCAAAGCAATTGAAGAAAGCATTTCTTGGCTTTCGGCAAGTTTCCACCCAGGTAAAATGCCTTCAGGGGAAGTTAAATTATTATAATCACAACCAAAACCTGTTAACGCGCCTGTTTACTGCGGAATATTCGTTGTGGTTTGATGTTGTCCTTCCCGGATTGCAGTCGGTAAATACATATATTCCGCTTGGAGGAACAAGCAATCACTTTCGCGCGCAAGATCTTCGCGAGCTCGGCGGGTGGGACCCGTTTAATGTAACCGAGGATTGTGATCTGGGCGCTCGTTTATTCCGCCATGGGTACCGCACGGCAATTATTGATTCAATAACATATGAAGAGGCGAATAGTAACGCGTGGAATTGGGTGCGTCAGCGTTCGCGGTGGATAAAAGGATATATTCAAAGCTATCTTGTGCATATGCGCAACCCATTTGCGTTTTGGAAAACAACAGGAGGACACATGTTCTTATTCCAGTTGAATGTAGGAGGAAAGGTTGCGTTTATGCTTATCAACCCAATCTTATGGGTCGCTACTATTTCGTATTTTGCGTTATATGCTCTTGTTGGGTCTACTATTGAGTCGATCTATCCGTCCGTTATTTTTTATATGGCCGGATTTTCTCTTATCTTTGGAAATTTTCTTTATTTTTATTATTACATGATCGGATGCGCAAAGCGCGGTCATTGGTCGGTAATCAAATATGTGTTTCTTATTCCTGTATACTGGTTCTTTATGAGCGTTGCCGCGGTTATGGCTCTCTGGCAGCTCATGGTAAAGCCTCACTTTTGGGAAAAAACAGTACACGGGCTTCATTTAAAAAAGACAAAAAATGGACCAAAAACGCAAACAGCCTCCAATACAATCCCCGCTCTTTCTGCTTCTGAAGAAAACCCTTTTCGTAATAATTTGCCATGGGTAAGTCCTCCGATGTATGTAGGGGTTTTGCATTTTGCGTCTCCCTGGCTTCGGGCAATAGAACGCGCTTGGTCATTGGTATATGCGCATGTCGTTGCTCCTGACCAAATGTTATTTGTACAAAGAATGCTTGCGCTTGTGGTGGCGCGTATCCGCATTCTTGGGTCAGGCGGATTACACGCGATAAGCCAGCACCTCCCCAGATCGTGGGGACATGCGCTTTCAGGCGCCACGTTTCTTGTTGCCGCCATGATGGCTTCAAATGCTATAAACTTTTTCTTTAATGCATTTTTAGGGCGCGTGCTTAATTTTGAAGAACTCGGCGTGGTGATCTTTGTGAATACGATTTGGTCTATCTCTCTTATTTTTATGACTGCGTTGTCCACGACCGTAAATCACAAAAGCGCATTTTTACATGCGGAGAAAAAAGAACAATATATTTCTTCGTTTGTGTCGTCAGTTATTACGCGGAGCATTATTATTGCCGGAGGTATTTCCATTGTGTGGCTTATTGCGTCTTCTTTTCTTGCAGACTTCTTCAATATAGGAAACATATCAGTGTTCATTCTGTTTACGCCGGTGTTTTCATTCGGCATTCTCGCATCAATCGGGCGCGGATATCTTAAGGGGAGGCTTTTGTTTGCTGCAGTGGGCATTGTTTCATTACTTGAAGCACTAATAAAGTTTTTAAGCGCGGCTTTGTTTGTATACGCTGACGCTCATGAATTGGTATATCTTTCTATTCCCATATCTATCGCGCTTTCCGCTGTTGTGGCGACCATCATTATGGCTCGCACGATGGACCATGCGCCAAATGAGACGCAGTATAAGCGCCAGGAGTTTCCAGGCGCGTTTTTCGGCGCAGCTCTTCTTACTGGGCTTTCAGCGACTTTATTTTTATCGATAGATATTGTTTTGGTAAAACACTTCTTGCCTCCCCAAGCAGCCGGGGAATATGCGCTCCTTTCTCTTATTGGAAAAATCATATATTTCCTTGGCGCGCTCCCAACGGTGTTTATGATTACTCTTGTGTCTCGAGAAGAAGGATTGCGAGAAGATACTAAAAAGACATTCCACATATTATTTGGCGCAACCGCAATTTTTAGCGCTATCGGATTTATATTACTTGGTCCGCTTGGCTCTTTTTTTGCGCCGCTTCTTTTTGGCGCGAAGGCGCTTGCTGTACTTCCATATGTAACAACGTATGGACTTGCGATAGCTCTCTTTACCGTTGTTAATTCGCTTGTCATGTACAATCTGGCGTTAAAAAAATATAGATATGCTGTTGTTGCGTTTGCGTTTGCGCTAGTTATGGCTGCTGGAATAAGTGCGTATCACAGCTCTATTGCCGAAATTGTGCGCATTATTTTTATATCAAGTGCTGTTGGAAGCGCGGCTGTAAGCATAATGCATGTTGCAGAAACATATCTGCGGTTTGTGGGGCAGGCAGTGCGTGATTTGTTTGGCGTATTCTTTGGACGGATACTGGTGCCGCCGTTCAAAGCGGGACGGAAACGTATACTTGTATTTAATTGGCGCGACATGAAGCATGTATTTGCCGGTGGCGCCGAGCTTTATATTGAGCAGCTCGCGCGTAATTGGGTAAAAGAGGGTCACGCAGTAACACTTTTTTGCGGGAACGATGGAAAGAATAAGGGAGAAGAAATGGTTGAGGGCGTCCATATAGTGCGTCGAGGAGGGTTTTATACGGTGTACGCGTTTGCGCTGTTATATTATATATTCCGATTTCGTGGCAAATACGACATGATTGTTGATTGTCATAACGGGATTCCGTTCTTTACGCCTATATATGCGGGCGTGCCCATATATTGTTTGATGCATCACGTTCATCAGGATGTATTTCGCCATTCGCTTATTGCGCCGCTTTCCATGTTCGCGCGTTTCTTAGAAAAAGACATGATGCCGTTCGTATACCGCAATATCCGTTTTATCACGGTGTCTGAATCAAGCAGGCACGATATTCAACAGCTGGGCTTCAAAGTAAAAAGCGTTGAGGTGGTCCATCCCGGTATTGATCCGCATGCTCTACACACAGCAGAAAAATCAGAGGTTCCGATGGTGCTCTATCTCGGGCGGTTGAAGGCATATAAATCGATCGATGTCTTATTGCGCGCATTTAAAATCGTGTTAGAAGACATTCCGGATGCGAGGCTTGTCATTGCGGGGTCTGGTGAAGAAGAGGGGTATCTCAAGCGTCTTACTGTTGATCTGGGGTTGAGCCGCGCGGTTGAATTTAAAGGGCGCGTGTCCGAAGAGAAAAAAATCCGTTTGCTTCAAAGGGCGTGGGTTATGGTGAATCCGTCTCTTATGGAGGGGTGGGGAATCACTACAATAGAGGCGAATGCCTGCGGAACACCCATTGTTGCGTCTGATGTGCCGGGTCTTCGTGACTCAGTAAAAAACGCAGATACTGGATATCTTGTTTCATATGGGAGCAGCAAGGAATTTGCGGAACGGATAGGGCTCATTATGCGTGACAGAAAGTTGCGCAATGTCATGAGCGGCAATGCTGTTGCATGGGCGAAGAATTTTGACTGGAGAAGGTCAAGCAATACATTTTTATCAATTATTAATCCGTAATCATGGAAACGAACGATACGAAAAACACGAAAGTGGTCATATTGGCTGGGGGATACGGAACGCGAATCAGCGAAGAAACCGCGGTCCGTCCCAAGCCGATGGTAGAAATAGGCGGAAAACCTATCTTGTGGCACATCATGAAGATGTATGCTCATTTTGGATATAAAGATTTTGTAATCTTGTGCGGATATAAGTCGGATGTTATCAAGGACTATTTTTCCAATTATTTTCTCCGTAAGTCCGATGTAACGATTGATGTACTCAATCAAAAATTGGAAGTTATTAAAAACGGCATTGAAGACTGGCGCGTAACGCTTATTGATACTGGAGAAAAAACGCTCACAGGAGGACGACTAAAGCGCGCGCGCGAGTATATAGGGGACGATACATTCTTAATGACATACGGGGACGGCGTAAGTAATGTGGATGTGCTAGCGCTTGTTGATTTTCATAAAAACGAAAAGGCGCTCGTAACGGTGACCGCGGTAAAATCGCCCGGGCGGTTCGGGACATTTCATTTAAAGAAAGGCCAAACGCGCATTAAAAATTTTCGCGAAAAGCCGGAGGATGATGGCATACGAATCAATGGAGGATTTTTTGTGGTCGAGCCGAAAGCGCTGGATTACATTGCCGGAGACGATACAAGCTGGGAGCTTGAACCGATGCAGAAGCTTGCCGAGAGAGGCGAATTGGCGGGATTCCATCATGATGGATTTTGGCATCCCATGGATACTCTTCGCGACAAGCATGTGTTAGAGGAGATGTGGCAAAAAGGCGCGCCGTGGAACATATGGGAAAAATAAACATATATGAGCATAAATAAAAAACAAAGAAAAATTTTCATTTCGGGCATACAGGGATATATTGGGACGGTGCTTGCCCAGACGCTTCGGGAGAGTGGATTTTTAGTGGTGGGGCTTGACGCGGGATTTTATAAAGATGCGTTACTCTACAAAGATGAGTCTATAGATGGATTGGGCATCGTCGTGCGCGATATCCGCATGGTTACAAAAGATGACCTTGTCGGCGCGGACGCAGTAATACACCTTGCGGAATTTTCAAACGATCCATTAGCCGAATTGAATCCACGCGGAGTAACGGATGTGAGCCGTGAAGGAACAAAGCATTTAGCGGAAGCCGCGCGCGCGGCAGGCGTTAGTCGTTTTATTTATTTTTCTTCATGCAGTGTCTACGGGCTTGTAAGCAAGATGGTAGACGAAACGGTATCTCCCAACCCCCTAACGACATACGCGCGCATGAAGGCAGAAAACGAGCGGATGCTTCTTGGTATGGCGTCCGATGATTTTTCCCCTATTATCTTCAGAAACGCGACCGTGTACGGAGCATCACCTCGCATGCGGTTTGATCTCGCGGTGAATAGTTTAGCGGGATATGCCTGGGTTGATCGCGAAATAACCATGGAAAGCAATGGAGAAGCATGGCGGCCTTTTGTGCACATCCGCGATGTGTGCGATGCGGCGGTTTCCGCTCTGCACGCCCCCGAAGCATCTCTGCGCGGCCAGATAATAAACATAGGCTCAAGCGCGTCAAACTATCAGATAAAAAACATTGCCGCGATTATACAGGAAGTAATGCCCGAGGCGGAGATAACATTTAATAAAGAAAACAACGACATGCGGAGTTATCGTGTTGATTTTTCAAAAGCCGAACGCGTATTGCCCGGATTTCGGTGCGTAAGAGATGTTCGCTTCGGCATACAAGAGCTGTTCCGGTTGTTTGAAGACATAGGGCTTGATAAAAAAACATTCCGGTCGCGGATGTTTTCCCGACTGAAGCAGATGAATTATCTGAAAGACACCGGTCAGATTGATGACATGTATTACTGGGTAAAAGAATCAATTCGCGCATGAAATTTATTCCGACAACAATAGATGGGGTGTATATTATAGAACTTGAAAAGCGGGAAGATGACCGCGGCTTTTTGGCGCGTACCTGGTGCGAAAAAGAATTCCGCGACAACGGCATTGATGTAACGTTGGCGCAGGGGTATGTGTCCGGCACGAAATGCAAAGGAACGATTCGCGGTATTCATTGGCAGACACATCCGCGGGCAGAAACAAAACTTACCCGTTGCAATAAAGGGGCGCTATTTGAAGTAGTCACCGATGTGCGTCCTGATTCTCCGACATATAAAAAATGGGAAGGGTTCACATTCCGCGCGGATGATTACCGTATGCTTTTTATGCCGAAAGGCGTGGGACACGCGATCTTGACGCTTGAGGACGATACGGAGTTTACTAACTTTTCGGACACGGCATATTCTCCGGAGCACGAACGGGGTATGCGATACGATGACGGCTCGTTTTCTGTACGGTGGCCGATTTCGGTAGAACATGTTTCTGAAAAAGATAAGGCATGGGGGCCGTTTATGTGGGCATAACGCATTTTTATGATCATTATTGATGAACAATTAAATATTCTTGAAAAGAAACATGCGCCGATACGCGTGGGGCTTGTTGGCGCGGGATTTGCGGCACGCGGATTTGCGCTGCAATTAGCGCGGGGCGTGGCCGGCATGCGACTTGCGGTAATCGCGAACCGGACGCTTACGCATGCTCGTGAAGCATATACGGAAGCCGGATACACAAAAAACATTGCCGAAGTAACGACACCGGAAGAATTACAGACTGCAGTGCGTGGGGAGCAGGCGGTAATTACATCCAATCCGGATTTGCTTTGTTCGTCTCCCGATATTGATGTGGTAGTTGAGGCGACCGGAGAGGTGGAATTTGGCGCGCGCGTTATAACTAAAGCGATCGAAAACAAAAAACATGTTGTGCTGATAAATGCCGAACTTGATGCGACCATCGGGCCGTTATTGAAGAAAAAGGCAGATGGAGCAGGCGTGGTCTATACACAAATGGATGGCGACCAGCCCGCGGTCCTTATGAATCTTTATCGGCGTGTCGCGTTCCTCGGATGCAAGCCGGTACTTGCGGGTAATATAAAAAGCTTGCTTGACCATTATCGTACGCCCGAAACACAAAAAGAGTTTGCGGAAAAGAGTTTTCAGCGCCCGAAGATGATAACCTCGTTCGCTGACGGCACAAAGATTGCAATGGAGATGGCAACGGTTGCTAATGCCACTGGTTTTCGTGTAGGAAGGCGCGGCATGTATGGGCCCACAGCAAAGCATCCGAATGACGCAATTGATTTGTTCTCACATGACGAAATGCTGAATGGTGGGCTTGTGGATTATATTCTGGGAGCTGAACCAAGCTTTGGCGTATTTGTGATCGGCTACAACGACAATCCGTTATTTCAGCGCTATATGAAAGTATACAAAATGGGCGACGGGCCGTTTTATGTATTTTACACGCCGTTCCATTTAAGTCCGTTAGAAACGCCGGCGACGGTAGCGCGCGCAGTGCTCTTTAAAGATGCCGCGCTTGCTCCGAAAGGTGGACCGGTTGCGGATGTTATTGCTGTTGCAAAACGAGACATAAAAACAGGCGAGATACTGGACGGTATCGGCGGATTTACCTGCTACGGACTCATAGATAATTATAAAACGGCGCGCGAAAAGCGTTTCCTGCCGATGGGTCTTACAGACGGATGTAAAGCAAAACGCGACATAAAAAAGGACGAGCCGATATCATTCAATGATGTAGAAATGCCGGAGGATAGCATCGCATGCGCGTTATGGCAGGAACAAGAAAAAATATTTACATAATATGAGCACAACATCCGAACAACAGAATAAAAAACTGACGCTTACGGTAAGCATTCCGACATGCTACGGCGGCTGGTCTCTTATTGAGACTGCGCGGAGCATCCGCGCCTCCGAAGGTGTTGGCGATTTTCGTTTTATTATTGTTGCTGACCGCACCCCTTTGACGGACGAGATAAAAACGGAACTGCGCAAACTGAATGTAGAGCTGTATTGGAACGAAGACACCGGAAGCCAGATAAAAAAGATAAAACAAATGGTTGATATGGCCGAGTCCGATATTTTCGTATCAACTCAGGATGATATTACATTCCTTCCTGACACGCTCTACCATATTGCGCGCGCCTTTGAAGCAGACCCACAGCTCACCATGATAGGAGCGCGTGTTCTTCCGCTTCCGCCCGAGACATTTTTTGAGTCGATTATGGCAAGTATGGTGCGCGCGGTGGATTATATTGGTATGTCCTGGAACAAAAAGCAGAACTATTTGATGGCAAGCGGACGGTGTTTGGCGTACCGCACATCGCACATACAAAAATTCCGAATGCCCGAAAACATTGTAAACAGCGATATCTTTATGTATCTGGAGAACCGCCGGCTTGGCGGGACATTTGCGCGTCCTGATGATGCAAAAGTCCTTATCCGCTGTCCACAAAGCATAAAAGACCAGATAGGACCGTCTAGTAGATACCAATATTCAAGTACCGAGATGCAAAAATGGTTTGGTGTGGATATCCAGAGCGTATATAAGATACCGTTTGGAGCTTTTGTGTATGGTGCGTTTCGTGAATATATGCGGAGCCCTATACGGATGACTGCCTACGCCCTGGTATTTGTGTATACCCGCATATTTCGCAAGAAATCAAAAAAGGTCCTGACGTCAATGTGGAGCGTGGATACATCAACTAAAAATATACGGTAATATGACATATCTTGTAAGCACAATTTCAAAAATAGAAGCGCTGTGTATAAGCATAGTTCGTTTGGTTTTTACCGTGCCGCGAGTCGTTCCTGGGGATATGTTCCCGGCACATATCAGCGGGTACCGCTTGATACGGGTATGCGAGCCCGAGAAGCCCACAAGTGTATACGCCATAGCGCTCTATCGGAATGCTGCAGGCAAAGAGGCGTTTGCAAAACAATGGTATGGGCGAACATGGTGCATAGCGCGCCATTTAATGAAAAACGAGATACATTTTTATCGGGCGTTCCACGCGCTTTCTTCTGAGCAAAAAAAACGCCTCAAAAAACAGTTTGGAGATATTTACATTCCAAAGCTGATATACGCCGAATGTACTCCGGCCCGAGTGTTGTTTCTTGTAGAAAAGGCAAAAGGCGCGTGTATTGGCGTATTGTCTCCCCAAAAGCGCTTAGATGTTTTGGATAAGGCCATGTCTTACTTTGCCTATGTTGATCATGTAATGCCGCGCATTTCTAAGCGCGTATTAATTCAGCGCAAGCGCTTGTATTTTTTTGCGACATTTCCAATGATTGCCACCAGAGCGCTTCTGCGGTATCCATCATTCTTATTCATTATGATTCGCGCAAGCGCTTCGATAATAAGGCACGCGGCGGTATTATTTGTTGCTCCGGAGTACCGGCTTATCCATCGCGATTTGAACAGAGACAATGTACGCTATGATGGCAAGCGCATATCAGTTATTGATTTTCAAGTTTCGGGCATTACATATCCCGAATTTGAGATTGCCCACACGATTGCTTCGTATTGGCGCGAGCCGTTGTTTGTTAAGCGGTTGTTGTCGGGCAAGGCAATGCGGGGTATACAGAAGGACAAAGTACACTTTTTGCGTTTTAAAGCGGTATCGTATTGGATAGCATTACATTGGTTAAGCAGCCGTTCACGGAAAGAATATAAGACGGCGCGTTCTTATTTTTTGTTTGTGCATGATTTTTCATATGAAAGAACAAAATAACATCAAAACAGTGTCGGTAGGTATCCCCGCCTACAATGAAGAGGGAAATGTCGGCTACTTACTGAAAGCGCTTTTATCGCAAAAAGAGCGGAATTTTGTGTTGAAAGAAATTGTTGTTGTTTCTGACGGAAGCACGGACAAAACGAACGAAATAGTAAGCGGCATACACGCAAAGGATGCGCGGGTGCGTCTTGTTGTCATGCCGGTGCGCAGTGGGGCGTATAAGGCACAAAATAGAATTATTGAGGAATTTTCTGGTGATATTCTTGTGATGCTGGATGCTGATATTCTTCCGGAAAATGATATGTATATCCAGTACATGATAGAGCCGTTCCTGCACGACAAAGATATAGGCATTGTGAGCGGTAAGCGCATACCGCTTTTGGGAGAAACGTTTGTTGAGCGCGTTATTAATTTTAGTGACCAAATAAAGCAGGATATCTTCGCGCGCATGAACGATGGAGATAATGTGTATTTATGCCACGGAGACAACCGCGCGTTTCGAGGCGATTTTGCAAAAACAATCAAATGGCCTCCTGTGCTTGGCGAAGACGCGTATTCATATTTTTATTGTAAAGAGCAGGGGTTGCGATTTTATTATGAGCCACGCGCTCGAGTGGTGTACCGAGCGCCGCAGACGCTTAAGGATCATTTATCACGCAGTACGCGCTTTTTCCAAAGTGAGCGCCGAATGTCATCTTATTTTTCTAATTTGAGCGTGGAGCGCGCGTATAAACTGCCGCTTATGACAACGGTGCGTATTATTGTAAAGCATGCCATCCAGCACCCCGTCTTATTTTGCGGTTATCTTGGAATGTATTGCTTTGCCAAAATAAGTTCGCGCATGCAAAAAGATGCTGCTTTCGCATGGAAGCCCGCGACATCATCAAAAACCTTAGTAAAAAAATAATATGATAACGACACATCCAACAACAAAATACCGACATGTGATGCGCCAAGAAAACACACTACCCACAGTAACGGTTGCGGTAAGCGCGCTCAATGAGAAAAAAAACATCACTGCTTTTCTTGAGTCGGTATTCATTCAGCGCGAAATGGGGTTTGTGCTTGAACGTGTTATCATTATCTCCGACGGCTCTACGGATAACACGGTTGCATATGCCCGCGCGCTTCCTGATGCGCGGGTAGAAGTATGGGAGCATTCTGAGCGTATAGGCAAGTCATCACGCTTGAATGAACTATATGCGGTGGTTACAAGTGATATATTGGTGCAGTCAGATGCGGATGTTGTGTTCGCGCATCCGTATGTAATTCGTGACATTATCGCGCCGCTTATATTTGAAAAAGGCGTTGGCATGTGTGGTGGACACCCCACGCCGGTACAAGCGAATACATTTACCGAAAAGGCGGTTAATCTGACAGCGGAAGCATACATACCGCTTCGCAAAACTCTTCGTGGGGGGAATAATGTGCTTTCCGTTGATGGGCGCATTCTTGCGTATAAAAAGGAATTGATAAAAAAAATAACAGTTCCCGAGGATATGATTGCCAATGATATGTATACGTATTTTTGCTGTCTTACGAAAGGATACGCATACCGGTATGTACGGTCAGCTGTTGTCTACTACCGTTCGCCGATGGATATGAAAGACCAGATTCGCCAAAATACGCGCTTCGCGTCTGCCCCGGCGCGTATGAAGCGTCATTTCTCTGAGGCGCTTGTATCGTATGAGTACCACATTCCCCGGCGAGTTATTCTTCCGCGAATGATCAAGGTATGCTTACGTCACCCCATTCTTGCGGGTTATATTTTTGTTGTGAATCAATATTGTAAGATAAAAGCATTATTCGTAGAAAAACATCTTACGGCGCGATGGAATATGGCGTGGTCTACCAAGCGCATTCATTATAATAAGAAGTAAGTGTATGAAGTCATTTTTTGGAACAACAATAACAATAGCAACAGTGTGCATTATGTTCGTAGTGCTTGTGTTGGGCGTGCGCGGTTTGCCGGGGAATGTAAATATTGGAGAAATGAATTGGAAAACGTGGATTGAGGATGGTCCGTTTGAAACGTCTTCTGACAGAGCTCGTTTTGTGCTCACATATTCATTTATAGAAGAACAAAGCACCATTTTTTCTCTGGATGCTGCGCGCTTTGCAGTTCCTGACCTGGGTATGTCGTCTTCGGGAGATTATGTTTCGCTTTTTGCTCCAGGTGTCTCGTTTCTTGTTATCCCGGGATACATAGTCGGAAAGTTTTTTGGCGCGAGCCAGGCGGGAACATACGCGGTAATTATGCTCTTCGCTTTTCTTAACGCGCTTCTGCTTCGCGCGATAGCAATTCGGCTCGGCGCCCACCCAATTGCTTCTCATATGGGCGCGCTCGCGTTTTTGTTTGCGTCCCCCGCATTTGCCTACGCTGTAGCATTGTATCAGCACCATGTTTCTCTCTTTTTGATTCTTGCGTCCCTGTATATTGCAATGCGGTGGAAAGGGGTGTTGCCCGCGATGGCGGTATTATTTTTATACGGAGTGGGTTTTGTGGTTGACAACCCAAACGCAATACTCATGCTCCCGATTCTTTTGTATACCGCGGGGCAGTTTATTTATATCGCGCATAAACAAACTTCATCATACATCACTATTCGTTTTGTGGGTGCGCTCGCCCTTGCGGGGGTTATACTCCCCCTTATATTTTTTGCGTGGTTCAATAATGCTTCATATGGTGCCGCATTTAGCCTTCCGGGAACATTTGAGCGTGTTGTAGCAATTGATGAATTTGGGTATCCGACAGAATCTGATATTACAAAAGCGCAGGGGCTTAGTGACGCAGAAATTTCGGGCAAGAAAGATGAAAAGTCAGTAGTCGGTTTTTTCAAAACGCGCAATTTATTGAATGGATTTTACATCCATCTTATAAGCCCCGATAGGGGAATGATTAATTTTGCCCCCGTTCTTTTTCTGGGCATTGTTGGGCTTTTTATTTTGTATCGTCGTCAAAAAAGTATTGCGCGCGTGCTCGTGGGTATATGCGGTCTTACTTTTATATTGTATTCGTTGTGGGGTGATCCATGGGGCGGGTGGGCATTTGGTTCGCGCTATCTCATACCGATATACGCGATACTTGGCATTGGGGTGGCAGTCGCGCTTACGCGCTTTCGCAAAAATTACATATTCGTGATTTTGTTTCTCGCGCTTTTTTCGTATTCGGTGTGGGTGAATGTGTCGGGCGCCATAACAACAAACCTCAATCCCCCGCAGGTGGAGGTCTTGGCTCTTGAAGAGGTATTCGGTACTGAAATTAAATATACGCATCAGAAAAATTTTGATGCTCTGAAGGACAATAAATCAAAATCGTTTGTTTTTCAGACGGTGGCAAAGCGATATATGAGCGCTGCTACATATCATCGGGTCCTTGTCGGAATTTTGATCGCGGTGATGCTGTTGAGTATGTTGTATCTTTTGTTTGTTAAGCGAGTAGAAATATATGACGAGCATTAATATACCCATAACAAAAAATATGTCATCCCGTATCCATGCGTTTTTTGAAGAGCACGGTGTGTTTTTGGTTGTTTTTGTTTTGAGCGTTGTTTCAATCATCAGTTTCTGGGCGTACTACCAGAACGGATTGGGGCTTGCCTATAACGACGCGCGCTCGCACTTGGATATCGGTCGGCGCGTGGTTGAGGGATTAAAGCCGGGACTCGCGCAATTGGGAAGCGTGTGGCTTCCGCTTACGCACTTGTTAATGGCGCCGTTGATTTGGAATGATTTTATGTGGCATTCGGGACTTGCGGGTGCCTTGTGGAGCATGTTTGGGTTTGTGGGAACGGGTGTTGTAATCTACTTATTCTTGCGGCGTCTTCGAGTGGGACTATTGGGGCGGTTTGTCGGTGTTGCCGTGTTTGCGGCAAACTTGAATGTGCTTTATCTTCAGTCAACCGCGATGACGGAGCTTTTGTTGCTGTTTACGATGACGACCGCGGCGTATTTTATTATGCGGTGGTTCCAGGACGACAACATTATGTATCTCATCCAGGGGGCGGCATGGATAATGCTTTCTACGCTTGTTCGCTATGACGGGTGGTTTTTGCTCGGATTTGCGGGTGCCTTAGTGGTGTTCTATGTCCTGTTTGAAAAGGGGTTTCGTCCTGCTGAGGGGACTGCTGTTATATTTTTTACGCTTGGGGGGTTCGGGATTCTCTTATGGCTTTTATGGAACCAGCTTATCTTTAAGGACGCGCTCTATTTTATTTTCGGTCCGTATTCGGCAAAAGCACAGCAAGACCAAATTGATGCGGCGGGCTTGCTTGCTACGAAGGGTAATGTTTGGTTTTCTGCCAAGGTATATTTTTACGCGCTTGCGTATAATTCAGGGGCTCTTACGGTTCTTATGGGCTTTTTGGGGGCGGTTGTTCTTTGGTTCTCAAAGAACCTCCGTTTTCCGACGCGTATTTCAACGTTTGTTTTGTTGGCGCCGCTCTTTTTCAATATACTCGCGCTTTATTTGGGGCACTCCGTGCTCTATGTGCAGGGCCTCACTGGTGATTCGCTTTTTAATGTGCGCTACGGTGTGATGCTTATGCCGTCATTCGCCATTTTTATCGGTTATCTTGTTTCTCGGGCGGCGCCAGCGCGGTTTATTATCATCGGGCTTTTGGTGTTTGTGGCATTCTTCCAATTTTCAAGTGGGGATGCTGTAACCATTGACGACGCGCGAGTCGGCTCAAGCCAGAAAAATGTAACCGAGGTGAGTGCATGGCTTGCCGAGAACGCCGCGGATAAAGAAGGATTTATTCTGGTCGCCGCCGCTTCTCACGATGCGATTATCTTTTCGTCAGGCCTTCCTATGAAAAAATTCATTCATGAGGGGACGGGCGTGTATTGGGAAAGCGCTACTGAGTCGCCGGACCGGTGGGCGCGTTGGATAGTTATGCGTACATATTCCGAAGAAGACCTTACTTGGCGGCTGGTAAGCCGCGTGCCGGGATTTGGGGCATATGACAAAGTCCAGTCGTTCCCATTTGCCGATGTATACGAATTACGCCCGGAATATCTTCCCGAGCTGAATACGACGCCTACGCTTGGAAAACAAAAATAAAATGAAAGCCCCATTTTTTATAGGAATAGCGATATTGTTAGCGGTTCCGTACGCGGGATTCGCGTATGTTGAGAATGCTTCCGACGCTTTTTTTTGGAGCGTACAGTCAGTTGATACGGTAAAATATTCACGCGATCTTGCCCGGCAGATGCTCTACGACGCTTCTTTTTTGCAAATCATAGACCAGCAGGTGCGGGAGATAGCGGGTATTGGCGCTACCCATGTTGCTATAGGCACTCCATACGATAAAGAGTTTATTCCTGTTCTTCGTATGTGGGTGAATGCTGCCCGGCAGCATGGCTTATCGGTGTGGTTCCGCGGTAATTGGTCCGGATGGGAAGGATGGTTTGAATATCCCGCTATTTCGCGAGAAGAGCACATACAAAAAACAAAAAAATTTATATTGGACAATAAAAGTCTCTTTCAGGATGGAGATATTTTTACCGCCTGCCCGGAATGTGAAAACGGCGGACCGGGTGATCCCCGCAATACGGGAGATGCGCAGGGGCACAGAAAATTTTTGATGGATGAATATAAAACGACGCAAGATTCATTTGAGCGCATAGGAAAACGCGTAACATCCAATTATCTTTCTATGAACGGAGATATTGCGCGCCTTATCATGGACGAACCAACGACTGAAGTGCTTGGAGGCATTGTTGCTATAGATCACTATGTTTCTTCTCCGGCGCGCCTTGTGGCGGATGTTAAAGCGATTGCACGCCAAAGCGGTGGACGGGTGGTGTTAAGTGAGTTTGGAGTGCCGGTGCCGGATGTTCATGGTGTGATGCAGGAGTGGGAGCAGGCGCAATGGATACAAAACGCGTTTAAGGAACTCATAGCGATGCCCGAAGTTGTTGGGGTGAATTACTGGACGGGATATGGCGGGTCTACCGCCCTTTGGCGTGAAGATGGCGCGCCAAAGGCGTCGGTTGAGGTGATGCGCGAATATTTTATACCGGAAACAATATCCGGCTATGTAAAAGATACGCTTGATAGGCCGGTTGAAGGAGCGCTTGTCGCGCACCCATACGGTAGTGTTGTGAGTAAAAAAAACGGTTTTTTCGCGTTTCCGTATCGTGGGAGGAGCATTGCCATTACCGTTACGCGGGAAGGGTATGATAGCCGTACGATATCGCTTGAAGTTCCCTCAAAAGAAATATTTATTACCCTCTCTCAGCATGAAAAGGACTTTTGGTTCCGCTTTCTTAGTTTTTTGAAAAATATACTTTCTTTTTTCCGGAGAGATTGATTGCGTGTGGTGTGCGATAATGTATTGACTTTTAAATAAAAGTATGTTATTTAATTATTGAAGGTAAATGTACATAGACAATCAACGGAGGCGGTCATGAGCCCGGCTATAGCTAACTTGGTTATAGAGAAAAAAATAAGGATTTTTCCGTGGGATGCGGAAGGTGAATGCGGCGTTGACATATGCGTTGGGTCTCACAAGGTAGGCGAGATAATTGCGGAAAAAAAATCAGGAAAGATAATTCGTGATAAGATTGCCCGCGCTTTTCAGGGAAAAAAGAAAGGAATAAGTCCTTTGTGCCAATATATCCGCGTTGCTCTCAACGAAGAGAGGGAGAGAGAAAAATTGCGCCTTCTTTCCGATATAGGAAGCAGAGTGCGCTAAAAATAAGCGGCGTGCCAATGCGCGTCGCTTTATTTTTTCTTCATGACTGCCTAATTGTCCTCCAGTGTGAATGGGGTTGACAAAAAATCAAAGGTCTGATATGCTTGCACGGAAGCTGCTATTCACACCATATAAAGGCCTTATATATGATATTTTTAAGCCATATATAATTATTAATATTTATTTATAATATGATTTTTAGTTTACATTTCGTAAAAGAAGCATCAAAAAAGGTTGTCTCACTTTTGACTATCTTGGCGTTTGCATTAATGCCCGTCGGTTATACCGCACCGGCATTTGTATATGCCGACACTACTATTTTTAGCGATTCGTTCGGTTCGAGTCCGTCTGGCACCGTTTCTGGATGGGATGAGGACGAGTCATCTTTTGATTACGCGCAAGTTACTACCGATGATGCGCGCGGCGGATCTCCTACAACCGGTAACGCCGGTTTGCGCATGGGGGCGTCAATTACTCAAACTATTGATACGAGCGGATATGAGAATATTACGCTGTCTTTCTATTGGCGCGGCACGGAAGAAGCGTTTGAGGAAGGAGAGGATGATACATTGGATGTGTTGTGGCGCGTGGGCGAAGACGGCGATTTTACTTCTCTGTTTTCTGAAGACGCGGGATGCGGTGAGTGTGGCTGGGATTTTTTTGAGATCGGGCTCGGGGAGGATGCGAGCGATACAACCGTTCAGATTATGTTTGTGGGCGCTACAACCGACGATCTAGAACAAATAAAGATAGATGATGTTTTGGTCACTGGCACCGCACTTCCGGTGCTTGGCTCAATTACTGTTTGTAAGGTAATCGTCGATACTGACGGCGAAATAACTGACGGTTCGGAGAACCCGGGTTCTACATTTACCGTGTCATGGTTTAATCCTGATCCGGAGACATCACAGGGTCCCGCGGTGACGGTATTGGATGATGCTGTGTTTGAAACTCCATTGTCACTCAATGCGTCTCTTTTTGACGAGGGAGATGACGCTGAATGTGTCACATACGAGGAATTGGAACTCGGTGGGTATTATTACTCCGAAGAATCAATTGATGGCGATGGATGGGACGAATTTGAAAATCATGACCTTTTCTCTGAGGTTGTGATTGATCCTGAAGACGCGTATCCGTATGACGCAAGCTTATTTGATGGAGACGAGGGCAACGATGAAGGAAGGGAGAAAAATGCTGATGGCCATATCGTATTGACCGAAGGAAACCCCGACCGCACATTGCTTGTCGTTAACTACCTTTTGCCGTTCCCAACACTGACGGTTATCAAAGAAGTTATAAATGATAACGATGGAGAAGCAGATGTTGAAGATTTTGATTTGTTTGTCGGCGAAACAGAGGTAGAAAGCGAGGAAACAAATGAATTTGAGCCGGGCGAATACTCAATTACCGAATCGGGACCGGAAGGATACGAGCTCTCATTTGTTGACGGTGATTGTGACGGAGAGGGGCTCATTACTCTTGCGTGGGGCGGAGAATATGTTTGTTACATGGTTAACGACGATATTGCCCAAGAGGAGGAGGAAGAAGAACAGCAAGAAGAGATCCTTGGTTGTACCGATTCCAATGCCAGCAACTTTGACTCCGAAGCTACCGAAGATGACGGAAGTTGTGAATTCCCCGAAGAGGAGGAAGAAGACAACAATGATGACAATAACGGCGGCGGCGGTGGAACCGGCGGCGGTGGAACGGACAATTTCCAGCAAGGCACCTCTGGCGGCAATTTAAATCCTCCCCCCGTTCCGACGGGTGAAGTGCTCGGTGCGAGTACCGGCCCCGAAGGCGAAGTATTGGGAGAAACATGTGAAGCGCTTATTCGCTCATATATTAAATCGGGGGCGGCAAATGACGCTGACGATGTCAGTAAACTCCAAGAGTTTTTGAACAGTCATTTAGGGCTTAATCTCCCCATCACCGGATTCTATGGCGCGCTTACATTAGAGGCTGTAAATCAATTCCAGCTGAAATACGGAGACGACGTTCTTGCTCCATGGATTCCATTCGGCCATCCTGATACAAACACTCCAACGGGATATGTATATAAAACGACAAAGTGGAAGATAAATAATCTTGTCTGTCCGGACTCGGAACCATTCCCAGCCCTTCCGTAAAGGAAATAGGTAACTAAAATATCCCGCTTCTGCGGGATATTTTAGTGAAAGGGGATGATATAATAAATATATATGAAGAAGTTAGCAAAAAAATATCTCATAGCGCATAAGGATAATGACGGCAAACCGCACATCCTTCGCGGGAGGGCAGTGGCAACCATTGCTCTTTTTGTGGGTGTTCTTTTTCTTGCTTCTCTGGTGCAGCACGCGCTTGTTCCCAGTACGAATTTCGCCGCGGTCATCTCATCTGTTCTGGTGGATCTTACAAATGGAGACCGCGCAGAGAGCGCGCGCTCTCCGCTTACGGTAAATCCCATGTTGTCATATGCGGCAGAGCTCAAGGCGCGGGATATGGCGCAAAAAAGTTATTTCGCGCACACTTCGCCCGAAGGCATAACGCCGTGGTATTGGTTTAGGGAAGCCGGATATGACTTTTTGTATGCCGGAGAGAACCTAGCGGTTAACTTTTCTGACTCTATTGATGTTGAGCAGGCGTGGATGAATTCTCCGTCGCACCGAAAGAATATTTTGAGTGAACATTTCTCTGAAATAGGCATTGGTATGGCGCAGGGGTACTATAAGGGGCGCCAAACCACATTTGTGGTGCAGCTTTTCGGCTCGCCCCTGTCCCCAGATATTGCCCAAGGCATAGCAGAGACAAAGAGCGCTTTGCCGAAACAAGAAACCAAAACGCTTGCGGACGAAGAGGTGGTAGTGCTTGGTGATGCGGTTGCGTTACAGAGCGAGGAGCTTCCAGAAACCGAAGATTCTTTTATTGCAATCGATGTGAATGGATATGCGCTACCCGAATCAAACTTTGTGCCGGATGTAGAAAACGATATTTCGTACGCAAATCTGTTTGATACGCTTGCCTCAGCTCCGCGGCGGCTGCTTTATGCAATGTATGGAATACTTGCCATGCTTATTCTTTTGGCGCTTTCTTCATATTTTGCGCATGAGGTAAAAAAACACCATGTGCGCCATATCATATACGGTTTTACGCTCCTAATATTTATGGCGGGGCTCTTTTACGCAAGTCATATATTTATCTTCACAAGGGTATTTGTGCAATAATCCGGGGCTTTATAAATCTAGTCCGATAAACGGCTCACACTCCGTGTGAGCCGTTTATTTTGGCTTAACAAAGCCATTTCCCTGCTTTTGCAAAGAGACTTGACTTTTACTTTTTTATATGATATAATGCACCGCAGATGATGAAGATAGTGCGTACCGGACAGCAAAGGGGGGAACATTCCAGAAGCAGTATTCATTATTTTAAAATATATTTAATTTTCTTCTAGGAAGAACCCCCTTTACTGTTCGGTACATTGTTGCTATTATCACCAAAGAAAAAAGCACCTCCTTCATAACTATTGAGAGGATTTCTATCATCGGTGACGGGGTGGACCGTCACAAGAAGTGGTAGTTATTACCTACCTCCCGTACTCTCAATGGAATAGAACGCGAGGAAGTCCTTTGGGGAGAAGGATGTTCCTCAGAATCCATCCCGTTACGAATTTCATAGATTACAATCTCATGAAAACTGCGGCAGGATATATCTTGCTCAATCGAACAGATTTTCATGAAATTTGTAACGGGATTCCGAAAAACTAAAGGGGAGCCAGTGTTAAAGGAGGAATGGCTCTCCTTCTATTTTTAAGACGGTACCGTAGTAGTGTTTTAAAAATAGAAGATTAAAAACTATATAAAGAGGAGGCTTTGGCCAGTGGCGAAATGCAGAGGCAATAGACTGTTTAAGAAAAGAGGGCGGAAGGGCGGCGCGGGCAAAAAAAGGAATATCCGACTCAGGAACATGGGACGCAGGGTATTACAGGAAACATTCGGAGACCTTAAGACATCCCCCACATTTCCTCTAAAGCATCGCGAAGTTCTCAAGGTGAGAGATGGAACGGGGAGAGTGGTAGAAGAGATAGAGATAATCTCCCCCCACATTAAAAAAGGAAAAAAGGGCGATCCGGACATGCAAAGAGCTGATATCTGTATCACACATTTCGGTTAACAAATTGCGGCAATCATAGCATGCACCATGCAGATTGCCGCTTTTTTATTTTCTCTGCAGGGCTCGTTGCAGAAGCGGGGTATTTTACATATAGTGTAGGAAACGACATTGAAAAAAGAGGGTACCATGGATGCACGGGAAAAGGCAGCAGAAAAGATTATAGTAGCGCTTGATGTGTCCGACACGGGGTCGGCAGTACGCATGCTTGAGAAACTTTCGCCGTTTGTGAGGCGATTTAAGGTGGGGCTCTCGTCCTTTATGGGTATAGGCGCCCCGGAGGCAATCGGCCTTGTGCGCAGCTTTAATGCGGGAGTTTTTGTAGACGGCAAATTTCACGATACGCCAAAAACCGTAGGAAATGCGGTGCGCGCTCTTCAGCGTTATCCTTATATAGAATTTTTTACGGTGCATGCAGCAGCGGGAGAGGCAGCGATACAAGAGGCAGCGAAGGAAAAGGGCAATGCAAAGCTGATCGCGGTTACCGTTCTTACTTCGCTCAACGACTGGGATGCTCATAATGCCATACGCTTGCACCGGATAGAGGCATCGCGTCACTTTACAAAAATTGCGATGCAGTCGGGTGCTGACGGCATTGTGTGTGGTGTGCGGGACCTGCCTTGGTTTATGCAAGAGAAGGATGACGATATCAGGCACGCCATAAAAGTAGTGCCGGGCATTCGGCCGGCGTGGTATACGCAGTCGGATGACCAGCGGAACATCGGTACGCCGAAAGAAGCAATTACGAGAGGTGCTGACTTTTTGGTTATTGGCCGTCCTATTACGAACCCGCCGAAGAGTATAGGGACGCCACAAGACGCCTTTCAGTTAATTGTTGATGAGATAGCAGGGGTGCTGTGATGCAGGACGCGCATATGATATGGAATGAGAAGCAATTCCTCAAAGCATTTGAGCAAAAAAAAATTGTTCGTACGGGGCATTTTGCACTCAAGAGCGGAGAGCATGCGCTTGAGTATATAGATAAAGATACGCTCTATATGCATGCCTACGACACCCTCCTTTCTGATGTGTCCTGGCATATGGCGCACGCAGTGTACGCAGCGGGCATGCACGACATAGATGTTGTTGTAGCTCCTGAAAAAGGGGGTATTGTTCTTCAGTATCTTATTTCGCGCCACTTGTCGCTCATGACAGGAAAGAACATATACGGAGCGTATGCCGAATGGAAAACAGATAGAGGCAGAATATACGATCCAATGTGGGGGTGGGGTAAGAAGGGAATGAAGGCAGTGCTTGTGCAATACGACTCGTTTACATTCCGGGATGCGTATAAGAAAATAATTCCTTCTGCGCGCGTACTTGTTGTTGATGATGTGCTTACGACAGGAACGACGCTCAAGCCTCTTATCGCCGACATCCGCCTTTTGGGCGGTATCGTTGAGCGTGTTTCTGTTTTGTGGAATAGAGGAGGAGTTGCCGCTGCTGACTTAGGTGTGACGAATCTCTTTTCTCTCATACATAAAAAGCTCACTACATGGAAGCCGCACGCTTGCCCTATGTGCAAGGGAGGCATATCGGTTACCAAGTTAAAATAAATTCACCGCCACTTCTGATGTGGCGGTTTTTTTATATTTTGCCTGCCGCAAAGCTGTTTTCTGTTAACGGAGAAAACAAAACCCCCTCCTTCTTGCGAAGGAGGGGGCACTTCTTAGGCCTACGAAGTTTATTTTACTGCTTCTTTGAGAGCTCGACTGGCGCGGAATTTCGGTACCGTTGTTGCCGGTACGTCAACCATCTCGCCGGTGCGAGGATTGCGGGCTTTGCGTGCCGCGCGTGCCTTCGCATCGAAAATCCCGAAGTCGCTGATGGAAACTTTATCACGCTTTTTGAGAGAGTCGGTGATTGCCATGAAGACGGTATCCACCGCTTCTTCTGCTTGTTTTTTTGTTCCACCGAGCTTCTCGTGAACGAGGTCAACAATGTCTGTTTTTTTCATAAGAGCGTAAACATGCAATGTTACCAATAATGTGTGTGACCTTTTTTCAATAATATCATAGCTTTTTTTGGACAACAACGCTGGATGTGTGGCGCGATAATGCGTTCACACACGGCAAAACGAGCCGTGAAACAGCCCGTTTTGTGCTTTAATGTCTTTTTTCAATTGTTTCATCTGCCCGCTTTTGCTTCCCTGCGCGTGTCTTTATCGGGCATAATCTATGACACGGGTCTCACGAATGACATGGACTTTGATTTCGCCCGGATATTTGAGTTCTTGCTCTATACGCTCGGCAATCTTGCGTGCGAGCTCTTTTGCTTGCAGATCCGTTACATGTTCGGGAGAGACGAAAATGCGTATTTCGCGCCCCGCTTGTATTGCGTATGATTTCTCAATGCCTTCAAATGAATTTGCGATGCGCTCAAGGTCTTCAAGGCGCTTGAGATAATGCTCAATCGTATCTCTTCGCGCGCCAGGACGTCCGCCGGAAATGGCATCAGCAGTCTGCACGATAATAGATTCAACTGTTTCGTACGGATATTCCTCGTGGTGTGCTTGCATCGCTTTGATGACCGCTTCGTCAACGCCGAATTTTTGAAGTATCCGCCGTCCGATTTCAACATGCGTTCCTGGAATTTCGTGGTCAACCGCTTTTCCGATATCATGCAAGAGCGCTCCTTTCTTTGCGATGGTGACATCGGCGCCCAGCTCTTCGGCAAGCATGCCCGCGATATGCGACATTTCAACGGAATGACGCAATACATTTTGTCCGAAGCTAGTGCGGAAATGCAGCCGTCCTAAAAGGATAACTAGCCGCGGGTCCAGGTCAAAGACCCCAATCTCGTATGCTGCGGCTTCTCCTGCTTCTTTCATCATCTTTTCTACTTCTGCTTTTGCTTTTTCAATGGTTTCCTCAATCCGTGCGGGCTGTATTCGTCCGTCGAGGACTAAGTTTTCAAGCGCCATCTTTGCGATTTGCCGGCGCACCGGGTCAAAACTTGAGATGACGATTGAGCCCGGCGTATCATCTACGATAACTTCAACTCCCGCGGCACGCTCAAAGGTGCGGATATTGCGTCCTTCCTTCCCGATAATCTTTCCCTTGAGGTCGTCGGACGGGATTTGCACAGTTGTAGTTGTCATTTCGGAGACATTTGCAGGAGCTAAGCGCTGAATAACAGATGCAAGAATGTTCCGCGCGGTCTGCTCAAGCTTTTCCATGCCGAATGTTTCTATCTTTTTGATTCGCGCCAGGACATCGTCTTCGTATTTTTTCTCAAACAGCCGAAAGAGCTGTTCTTTTGCTTCTTCCGCGGTGAGACTCGCTAACTTTTGGAGTTCTTTTTGGCGTTCTTCTTCGGCTTGTGCGAGATCCTTTTTAATCTTTTCTATTTCTTCTCCTTTTTGTGCAAGCGTTTGGGAATGCGTCTGGATGTCTTTTTCCCGCTTTTCTATGTTCGTTTCTTTCTGGGTAACGCGCGTTTCGAGTTCGCGAAGCTGAGACTCGCGTTCGCGCGCCTCTTTCTTTGCGGCATCAATTGCCGTCTCCGCTTTTTGTTTTGCTTCGTCTATTATCTTTTGCGCCTCGTCTTTGGCGTCAAGAATGAGCTGTTTTATCTTAAGCTCAATCGAGTCCCGTCGTTGCTGGGCGAGAATTTGCCGCGTAATGTAGCCTGCTACCCCCCCGATGATTGCTGCTACAAATATGATGACCAGGTGCGTAGTGGTGATGATCATATGATTCAAACGGTTCTCCTTTTCCGTATGCATCCGTTTCACGGCGAAAAGCCCCCACCCTCTTCATGAGGTTTTTCTTTGGAATAGATGTTGTCGTAGGAATTAAGAACACGTTTTTTTACAAAATGTGATAAACAATACGATAATCATAGCAAAAAATCAGTCTTTTGTCCAGAAACCGCCTGCGATGCGTTTTTCGGCGGTGCGGGCGGGATGCTACAATGAATATACAATGACGGACAAGAAACAGCTTTCTCTCATGCATATCCCGTACAAGCCTCTTGTGCTCGTGATTCTTGACGGATTTGGGGTTAATCCCGCGCTTACCGAAGGCACTTGGCAATACGCAAAGATGCCGACCATCCGTGAGATAGAACGATCGTATCCGTTTACGACATTACAGGCGTCGGGAATCTCCGTCGGGCTTATGTTTGGCGAGCCGGGAAACTCTGAAGTCGGCCACTTAACAATAGGTTCAGGCCGTGTCGTGTACCATCATCTCCCGCGGATTATTGTTTCTATCCAGGACGGCTCATTTTTTAAGAACGAAGCGTTTTTGAATGCGTTGTCTCATGCGCGCAAGCACTCGGGAACCGTGCACATGCTCGGACTCTTTTCTTCCGGGTCGGTGCATGCCTATGCTGATCATTGGTATGCACTTTTAGATTTAGTGCGGGAGAAAGGAGGCGATGTTCCGACTGCTCTTCATATGTTTACCGATGGACGGGATGCCCCGCAAAAAGAGGGCGCTCATTTTATAGAAATGATTCAAAAGAGGCTTCGGGATGAATATCCGTTTGCTGCCATCGTTTCTCTTATCGGGCGACGCTTTGCAATGGACCGCGATGATCACTGGGAACGGATAGAGTCGGCGTATCGCCTGTTTACGGAAGGGGGAGGAAATGCGTTTGATGACCCTCATACATATATAGAAAAGCAATACGCTGAAGACAAAACTGATGAATTTATTGAACCCGGATATTTAAAAGACGACGCCAATGCTCCCGCGGGGCGCATACGGGCGGGTGACGCGGTAATCTTTGTGAACTATCGCGAAGACAGTATGCGCGAACTCACTGAAGCGTTTACTCTGAACGGTTTTGACCGGTTTGCACGGAATATCATTGATAATGTTTTTTTTGTGACGATGACGGAATATGACAAACGGTTCCCGGTACATGCCGCATTCCCTCCGCTCGAAATCGCTTATCCTTTAGCGCGTGTCATATCTGATGCGGGAAAAAAGCAAATTCATATCGCCGAAAGCGAAAAGTACGCGCATGTCACCTATTTTTTTAATGGTGGGATAGAAAGCCCCTTCCCGGGCGAAGACAGAAAGCTCATACCGTCTCCCAAGAACATCCGTTTTGATGAAAAGCCCGAGATGTCCGCTGCGGGCGTTACCGAATCGGTGCTTGATGCGATAGAGTCATATGATTTTGTGCTTGCAAATTTTGCGAACGGCGATATGGTCGGGCATACCGGAAACCTCCAGGCGACGGTAAAGGCTATTGAGGTGATAGATTTTTCCTTAGGGATGATTATCCCGAAGGTGCTTGAAAAAGGGGGGGCAGTTATCGTGACTGCTGATCACGGAAATGCCGAAGAGAAGATATTTTCTACTTCGGGTGAAAAGCGTACCAATCACACCTCAAATCCGGTGCCGTTTTATTTGATAGCTAACGAAACGAAACGAACGGCACCTCGGAGCGATGCTGAAACGCGGGTGATGTACGGACATACCGAGGGCGTTATTACTGACATTGCGCCAACAATTCTTGAATTACTTGATCTTCCGGTCCCGAAAGAAATGATAGGTCTTTCTCTGCTCGGGCGCTTGCTTAAATAATACCTGTATATGCATATTATCCGGACACTTGCGACATTACCCCGCGACATTTCATCTCTTCCTCGGTCTATCCGGTGGATAGCATTCGTGATGTTTTTGTATTATCTCGGCTGGGGTATCGTTGAGCCGTTTTTAGGAATCTATTTTAATGACCTTTTGGGTTCGTATACTTCCGTAGGTATCATTTTTTCGCTATTGTATTTCTTTTCCATTTTTCTTTCGCTGCCGTTCGGCGACCTTGCCGACAATGTTTCAAAGCGGACGATTATAACGCTCATGCTTATCTGCTATATTCCGATAGGTCCGGTGATAGCGGCGCTCCGCACTATTACTGACGCGGTTTTTTTCCGGCTGTATCATGCGTTTCTCGCAACGGGATTGTGGGCGTCTACCGAAGCGTATGTCCGCAGCCACTCTCCGCGGAAGCAATCGTCAGAGAGCATGGGGGTGTTTGATATGGCAGTTGCGGGAGCCTCAGTGTTTGGAGCGCTCATCGGAGGATTTTTAGTTGTGCGTTTTGGAATCCATACGCTTTTTTATATGATGCCCGCGTTTAGTATCATGGCGCTTATTACAATCTTGCGCCTTCCTGATTCGGACGGAACATTTTCTCTGTGGAAAGGTGTGCGGGAAATAGTCCGGCAGGGTCTTTTCCGCCACGAATTCCAAGATTTTTTCTCTATTCCGGGAATCGCGCACATGACCGCACTTTCATTTCTGTTTAATGTTGTCGGAGCGGGCGTTGCGATATTATTGCCGCTTGTGTACCGGGCGTTCGGAGTGTCGCTATGGGAGATCGGACTCATATACGCGGTATTCATGATGCCCGCGTTTTTTGAAGTGCCGTTCTCGGTGCTCGCCGACCGCACCAATAAGCGGGTGCTCTTTATAGTAGGGTCGCTTGCAGCGGTCGGCATAGAGCTTTGCATGGTGTGGACGCATTCAGTGTTTGTGCTTTTTGCCTTGTCTCTTGCGTTGGGCACCGTGTTCGCTCTTTTGCGCCCACTTATTGAGGGCGTAATCACAAATTGTATGCCGCATGAACGCATGGGAGAATTGAATGGCGTATACCGTTCTTTTATTTTGCTGGCGCTTGCGTTCGGCTCATTTATTATCGGTCCGGTTGCCGATGCTTTTACGGTGCAGGCGCCGTTTCTTATAGGCGCGATTCTTATGGGGATATTTTTTGTGCTGGTGCTCTTTATCCCGCGCTCCCTTCTCCAAACGGAAACCACATAGCATCCCTCCGCGCTCTCGCCGGAAAACAGTGATACATTAATGCTTTTTGGTGCTTAAAGCTTAGAAATAGTCTTTGAAAAAAGGAATGTAGCTGCCCGAGAACAAGAGAGCATGAGTAGCAGTTTGCAAGTATGAAAACATATCAAAAAAGCCGAGCTTGGCCGGCTGTTTATTTTGTTCACATGCTTGACATGTAAAAAAAACCTGATATACTGGGTATATTATTAGTCCGCTTGATGATACAGCGGGCTTTCTTTTTAGAAAAAATACTATATGTTAACAGACTTAAAAACATTCAAAGCGGCCCTTGAACAGCTTGAGGTTGACCGCGGAGTTCCTCGCGCAAAAATTATTGAGGCCATTGAAATGGCGCTTGCCGCTGCCTACAAGAAAGAATACGGCAAGAAAGACCAAATCGTGCGTGCTTATTTTGATTTTGAAAAAGGTAATGTCCGGTTTGAGCAGATAAAAATAGTTGTGGATGAGTCCATGATAAAAAGCGAAGAGGAGCTTGAGGAAGAGGCGCGCATCCGTGAGGAAAAAATGCGCGAAGCAAAAGAAAAGGGAGAGGAGTACCGCGAAGATCGCCGTGAAGAAGAAGAGATTCCTGCCGCGGGAGATGATGAAGAGGCCCCGCGCAAAGTCCGTTTTAATCCGGAGCGCCACATTATGCTTGATGAGGCAAAGAAAATAAAAAAAGGTGTAAAGCCCGGTGAGGAGCTTGTTTTTCCGCTTGAGTATAAAGAAGAATACGGGCGCATTGCTTCACAAACTGCAAAGCAAGTCATTATCCAGCGCATCCGAGAAGCGGAACGGGAATCCGTGTATGACGAATACAAAGAAAAAGAAGGAGAAGTCATCTCCGGTATTGTCCAACGGGTGGAAAACCGGAATGTGTTTTTGGATTTAGGGCGCGCAACGGCGATTCTTCCTTCTGATGAACAGGTTCGTGGAGAGCGGTATCGTATCGGTGAGCGCATAAAAGCGTATTTGCTATTGGTAGAAAAGACCGCCCGCGGAACAAACATGTATCTTTCGCGGTCTCATCCGCGCTTTTTGACTAAGTTGTTTGATATTGAAGTGCCTGAAATCGCAAACGGCGTTGTTGAAATAAAAGCAGTTGCACGCGAAGCGGGTTCCCGCTCAAAAATCGCGGTATTCTCAAATGATCCGAATGTTGACCCAGTAGGCTCATGCGTTGGACAGAAAGGAATTCGCGTCGGTACCATCATCAACGAGCTTGGCGGAGAAAAAATAGACATCATTGAATGGTCCGAAGAATCGGAATCATTTATCGCGCATGCGTTGTCTCCGGCGCGTGTGCTTGATGTGGAAATACGAGAGACGCAAAAAGAAGCGGCAGTAACTGTTGCTGATGACCAGCTATCTTTGGCGATTGGCCGCGCGGGGCAGAATGTCCGGCTTGCAGCAAAGCTTACCGGGTGGAAGATAGATATCCGTTCCCGCGAAGGCGAATCGGTAGCGAAGGCTGATGAAGAAGGCGCAACGAAAGTTGAAGAGAGTTCAGAAGAACAGCCGAAGAAAAAAGACACTCCGGCTGAAAGCGCAGAAAAACAAGAAGAAGAGAAATCTTCCAAAGAATAATTTAATTAATTCAAATTGTTTATCGTATATGGATACACCCACATTACTTTCTTTTATTATCGGTATTAGCATCGTAGGAACCCTTTTTGCATTATGGATGCGGAGCCGTGTTGCGCGCGCGCCGGAGGGCAATGAGGACATGCGGCGTATCGCATCCGCTATTCAGGAAGGCGCATCCGCCTACATGAAACGCCAGTATATAAATGTAGGATATGTTGCGATAGTTCTTACTATTATATTGTTCATTTTTCTCGGCTGGACAACAGCTCTCGGATTTTTGATTGGTGCTGTTGCCTCAGCTTTGGCGGGATACTTGGGTATGATGACCGCGGTGTTTTCAAATGTGCGCGTGAGTGAGGCTGCGCGTTCGGGTGTTTCATCAGCATTCCGGCTTGCATTTTACGGCGGCTCAGTAACAGGATTTTTGGTAGTAAGTCTTGCGCTTTTTGTTGTGGCGCTTTTTTGGATGCTTTTCGGGGATGTGTCAGCGCTTGTAGGGCTTGGATTTGGAGGCTCTCTTATTTCGGTATTCTCCCGCTTGGGAGGCGGTATCTATACGAAGGGCGCTGACGTGGGCGCTGACCTCGTAGGAAAGGTAGAAGCAGGTATACCGGAAGATGATCCCCGAAATCCTGCAGTTATTGCGGATAATGTGGGTGACAATGTCGGGGATTGTGCAGGAATGGCCGCAGATTTGTTTGAGACATATGCGGTAACGCTCATTGCAGCTATGCTGTTGGGTTCATTGATATTCCCTGGCATCAATGCGGCAATGATTTATCCATTGGTGCTTGGCGCAATTGCGCTCATTGCGTCTATGGTTGGAACTTTTGCCGTGCGCGCTCACAGCAAAACAGACATTATGAAAGGGTTGTATAAGGGACTCATTACTGCAGGTGCGCTTTCGCTTATCGCGTTCTATCCGATAACAAAAATATTCGTTCGCTCATCAAACGAAGCAGTTTCTTTTCTCGGAGATTCCATTTCGCCGCTTCTCGGGAGCGCGGGAATGGTATATGGCGCCGCTGTTGTGGGGCTTGCGGTTACATTTTTGATAGTACTCTTTACGGAATATTACACATCAAAGAACTTCCGTCCGGTAAAAGCAATTGCCAAAGCGTCAGAATCAGGACATGGAACAAATATCATCACCGGGCTTGCAATGTCTATGGAGGCAACCATTCTTCCAATAATCGCAATTGCGCTTGGTACACTTGTTGCGTGGTGGCTCTTCGGTGTGTATGGCATTGCTATTGCGACCGTGTCCATGCTTTCGCTTACCGGTATTATTGTTGCGATTGATTCGTTTGGGCCAATCACCGATAATGCGGGCGGTATTGCGGAGATGAGCGGGATGTCTAAAGAAGTGCGCGACACGACAGACGCGCTTGATGCGGTAGGAAACACCACAAAAGCGATAACAAAAGGATATGCGATTGCGTCGGCGGGGCTTGCAGCGCTCGTTCTCTTTAGTTCGTATATCTCGGATATTGAAAAGCTCGGAGGAAGTGTTTCATTTGAATTATCGAACCCCATCGTACTTGTTGGCATATTTTTTGGTGCAATGCTCCCGTACTTTTTTGGGGCGCTCTCTATGCAGGCGGTAGGGAAGGCAGCACAGAGCATTATCACTGAAGTGCGAAGGCAATTTAAGGAAATGCCCGGCATTATGGAGGGCACGCAAAAGCCAGATTATGCGCGTGCGGTAGATATTGTTACCCGTGCGGCGCTCAAAGAAATGATATTGCCTGCATTGGTTCCAATAGCGGTTACTATTGCTATTGGGTTTATATTCGGACTGGAGGCGCTTGGCGGACTCTTGATGGGCGTTATTGTGACTGGTCTTTTTGTTGCGCTGTCAATGACTGCGGGAGGAGCGGCGTGGGACAATGCTAAAAAATATATTGAAGAAGGGAATTATGGCGGGAAGGGATCATTTGCGCATCAGGCCGCAGTAACCGGAGACACGGTAGGCGATCCCTACAAAGATACAGCGGGTCCCGCAATCAATCCGATGATTAAAGTGGTAAACATTGTTGCATTATTACTTCTTGCGTTTCTTGTGTAATGCGTATGGCAGAGATAAAAGAACTCTCTTCTTCCCAGATAGAAATAACCGCGGAAATTCCTGCGGCTGATTTTGAGAAAGCATATGCGCACACACTTGAGCGGTATAATAAAGAACTTCAGATTCCCGGATTTCGTCCCGGGCATGTTCCGGAGCATATTATCCGCGAAAAGATAGGAGAATCAACGCTTTTGCAGGATGCCGCTGAGCAAACGATACAGGTGTGGTATGAAAAATTTCTTGAAGAAGAAAAGATAGAGGCAATCGGTCCGCCACAGGCGTCCATCACCAAAATGGCACGCAACAATCCGCTTGGGGTAAAATTGGTAACGGCAACGCTTCCAAAAATAGAACTTCCGGATTATAAAGCGATAGCGGCGGAGGTCATGAAACAGAAAGACGATATTGTTGTTGAGGATAAAGAGATAGATGATACGCTTGAACATTTGCGGAAGTCAAAAATGAGAACCGAGCAGGCGCATGCTTCTCAGGACAATCCCGCAAAAGACGGCGCGCAAACAACAGAGCAAAAAGAAATAGAGATAGATGATGAGTTTGCAAAAAGCTTTGGGAATTTCCAGACCCTTGCGGAGCTTCGCGAAGCTATCCGTGCGAACATACGGCTTGAAAAAGCAACGAAGAAGAAAGAGGAAAAGCGGATGGCAATCCTTGAGCGGATCGCAGAAAAGATAAAAGTAGATATCCCCGATATCATGATAACAAGCGAGAAGAACAAAATGATAGCGGAATTAAAATCATCCATTGAGAACATGGGCATGAAATGGGATGACTATCTTGCACATGTAAAAAAGACTGAAGAAGAAATACGGAAAGGATGGGACGACCAAGCGCGAAAGCGCGTTTTGTTCGGATTGATTTTGCGCATGCTTTCCGCGCAGGAGCATGTCCAGATAGACGAAAAAGAGCTCGATGCGCTTGTGGAAAATCTTAAGAATCAATATGGGCACGATAATACCGACGAACATGCAATGGAGCATCTCCGCGAATATGCATATGGAGTATTAAAGAACGAAAAAATATTCCAGATGCTCGAAGGCCCTGACGATAAAAAAGAGTCATAAAAAATGATATAATATACATATATTATGGAAAAACAAACATACAATTATCTTATTCCGACAGTTGTCGAAAAATCGCAGTTTGGCGAACGCGCCTACGATATCTATTCGCGCTTATTGAAGGAACGCATTGTGTTTCTTGGCGGCTCCATTAATGATGGCGTTGCAAACACTATTATCGCGCAGTTATTGTTTTTGGAGTCCCAGGATCCCAAAAAAGACATTTCGCTTTATATTAATTCTCCGGGCGGTTCGGTTTCTTCTACGCTTGCAATCTACGACACAATGCAGCATATCAAACCGGATGTTTCAACAATTTGCGTAGGATTTGCGGCTTCGGGTGCTGCTATCCTTCTTGCCGCAGGACAAAAGGGAAAGCGCTTTTCTCTGCCGAATGCCGAAGTGATGATTCACCAGGTGCTTGGTGCTGCTGAGGGGCAGGCAACAGAGATTGAGATATCAGCAAGGCACATCTTGCGTGTAAAGCAGAAGCTGAATGACATCCTTGCAAAGCACACTGGCCAATCTATCGTTACGATTGAGAAGGATACTGATAGAGATTTCTTTATGGAGCCCGAAGAGGCCCGAAAATACGGCATTATCGATAGGATTGTCCGTTCTAAGAACGATGCAGCGAATGCTGAAGCAGCTCCCAAGAAGAAGAAAAAGTAATAGTGCCCTGTTTTTTGAGAAAAACCGTCCTGAGACCGGCGGTTTTTCTTTTTTAACAGATATTCCGTTTACCTGCAGGGTGTTTGCGGGGTATACTATAAATAATGGAAAATAAATCTTCTTCGTCTATTTTTGACTCATTAAATATACGAAAAACATGCGATAGGTATCGTGTGGGATTATGGCAATGCCCGCAATTTTTGTTTATTATTATGGGCTTTGTCATTATTGTTGCGATTATTTTCACCAACTTAACCGCGCGCTTGTACACTGAACCGGAGGTCGCAGCTCTTATTGTGCTTGTGGTAACCGCTCTTTTGTTCTCTGTGGGGACGGTGCTCGTGCGTGCGTTTGAGGAGATTGCCGAGGCGTCGGTTGCAAAATCAGAATTTATCAGCGTGGTCTCGCACGAAATGCGCAACCCCTTATCGACCGTAAAATGGCAATTAAATCTTTTAGAGAAAACGAGCGAAGAGCTCGCAAATCCCGAGCTCACTGAAAGTCTTGCGACTATTCAAGACCAGAATACCAAAGCAATCCGTTTGGTGAATGAATTGATTGAGGTGTATCGCATTGAAGACAACAAGGTTGTTGTCACCCCCGCGCCATTCTCTCTCGCTACGCTCACCGAAAAAACACTCAATGATTTTGAGCACTTTGCGAAAGCGCTTAACATTAATATGTCTCTTATGGCCGCATCAAACCTCCCGCTTGTGTTTGCTGATAGAAAAAAAATAGAAGTTGCTATTGGGCACTTGCTGGATAATGCGATTCAATATAGTGAAGAGGGGGGAGAGATAACAATCACTATCCAGCAAAAAGGCTCTTTTGTTATCTGGACCGTTAGCGATCAGGGAGTTGGCATACCGAAAGAAGAGCTTGATTTGGTGTTTGGAAAATTCTTCCGCGCACATAACAAGTTGCGGTATCACACAAGCGGTTTAGGTCTAGGATTGTATCTCGTGCGCTCTCTTATTGAGTTGTCGGGCGGTCAGGTGCGTGTACAATCGCAAGAAAGCAAAGGAACAACTATTTGGTTTTCGTTGCCTATTAGTCCATTAGGCGAAGGGGATGCTTCCCGCGAACCGTTAGTAAGCGTATAAATTATATGAAAAATAAAATCCTTATTATTGAAGACGACACGGTATTTCAAAAAGTATTATCTCAAGCGCTGGAAGACGCGGGCTTTGAGACTGTTACCGCGTCGGATGGCGAAGCGGGTGTCCGTCTTGCTGACAAAGAAGAGCCTCAGTTGATTGTCCTTGATGTTATTCTTCCGAAAAAGGACGGGTTTACGGTTATGGAATACCTTTCTAAATCCCCAAAACTTTCATCTGTCCCCGTAATGGTCATTACCAACCTTGAGGGGTCTCATGATGTAGAGCGGATGATGACGCTTGGCGCAAAAGGGTTTCTCATCAAGGTGAATTATTCCATGGAGGAGATCGTCGCTGCGATCAAAAACATCATGGACACCTATGCGGTGAAAAAGAAAAAATGAAAATAGAATCAAAACGCCTCAAATTATTTCTTCTCGATTCGGATCTTGTTTCTTCGAAAGACATTGAAGCGGCGGAAAAAGAAGCGGAAAAAACAAAGATGTCGCTTGGCGATGTTCTCGTAAAACAGGGAAAAATGTCTGAAGACGACCTCATTCGTCTTGAGGCGTATATCTTAGGATTTCCGTTCGTAAATTTGGAACAGGAAAATATTAATCCCGATGTGCTGCGCATTATCCCGGAGCCAATCGCGCGCAAGCACAATATCATTGCATATAAAAAGAAGGGAGATGTGCTTGAGGTGGCAATGCTCGACCCAGAAGACCTGGAAACCGTCGAGTTTATCAAGAAAAAATCGAATCTTAAGATTGCCCCCCGCTTTACAAGCAGAGAGGGGATAAAAAATGCGCTTTCCCAATATCAAAAAAGCCTAAAAGCCGAATTTGGCGACATCATCAAGGAAGATGTCGAAAAAATGAGCTTAAAAGCAGCGGAAGGAAAGCAGGAAGAATCATCTCAGGAAGACCTGGAGAAGCTCGCCGAAGACTTGCCTGTTGTCCGTATCGTGGAGACACTTCTCAAGCACGCAATCGTCCAGAAAGCATCAGATGTGCACATTGAGCCCCTTGAGAACGAGGTTATTGTGCGGTATCGCATTGACGGCATTTTGCATGATGCGATGGTATTACCGCGTCAGATTGCTTCCGGCATCATCGCGCGCATCAAAGTGCTCTCCAACCTTAAGCTTGATGAGCATCGCCTGCCGCAAGACGGCCGGTTTAAAATGGAAACGCAAGATGAAAAAATATCTTTTCGTGTTTCCATCTTGCCGATCTATGGGGGAGAAAAGGCGGTATTGCGTATTTTGCACGAAGGATCACAAGGGTTTACGCTTGAAGTGCTTGGGTTCCACGACGACCAGCTCGATCTTATCCAGAAAGCCATCAAGCGGCCTACGGGCATGATTCTTGCAACCGGCCCTACCGGTTCCGGAAAAACAACAACGCTCTATACGGTGCTGGATATTTTAAATACTCCGGAAGTAAATATTTCTACTATTGAAGATCCGATAGAGTACCGAATGCCGCGTATCAACCAAAGTCAGGTGCGCCCGGATATTGGATATACATTTGCGAGCGGTTTGCGTTCGCTATTGCGGCAAGACCCCGACATTATTATGGTTGGAGAGATTCGTGACGCGGAAACTGCAGCGCTTGCGGTGAATGCGGCGCTTACCGGACATTTAGTGCTTTCTACACTACACACGAATTCCGCTGCAGGGGCGCTCCCGCGTCTTATTGAAATGGGAGTTGAGCCGTTCTTAATCGCATCTACGGTCAATGTGATTATTGCCCAGCGTTTGGTGCGGCAGCTGTGCAAGAGCAAGAAAAAATATGCATTTACAGAAAAAGATATAAAAGATCTCGGACCGGAAGTTGATCCGGCACGGATTCTTGAAGTAGTAAAGCGGTACAAGGCGGCAAAGGAAAAGGCATCCTGGAAAGATATTTCATTTACTCACCCCGAAGAATCAAGTGAATGTGCAGACGGCTACAAAGGACGGATAGGAATACACGAAGCGCTGTATGTAAGCGAATCTATAAAAGAAATGATCATCCGGAATGCATCGTCTGACGACATAGAGAGACAGGCAAAGAAGGAGGGAATGGTTACCATGTTTGAAGACGGTATCGCAAAAGCCGCACAGGGGCTCACCTCTATAGAAGAAGTACTTCGCGTGTCGAACGAATAACGCGCGCATTAAATAAACGATATGCCTACATTCACCTATCGTGCAAAACGAATGAGCGGAGAGGAGATTTCAGGAACCCGAGAGGCTTCATCGCGTACGGAGCTTGCTTCGTCGTTGCGTGAGGAGGGGTATTTGCTTGTTTCTTACAAAGAAAAAGTAAAAGCGTCAAAGTTCTCTTTTATGATAGGAGGGTTCCGCGGTGTTTCTGTTGTAGATAAAATGGTCTTTGCGCGCAATTTAGCTGAAATGATAGGCGCAGGAGTATCGTTGACTCGCGGCCTTGAAGTTCTCGGACGGCAGTCAACAAATCAAAAATTCAAAAAGATACTTGCCCGCATGGAAGAGGATATTCAAAAAGGAAAACCGCTTTCCGGGGCAATGGAAGCGTACCCGAGTGTCTTTTCGTCGCTGTTCCGTTCAATGGTGCGCGCAGGAGAAGCATCGGGGAAGCTTGAAGAGGCGCTCAAACTTATTGGGCACCAGCTGGAGCGTGATTATGATCTCCGCCGCAAGGTGCGGGGCGCGTTCATGTATCCGCTTATCATTATTATGGTAATGGTGCTTATCGGTATTCTTATGATGATTTATGTCATTCCGACGCTTGTATCAACATTTGAAGAGCTTGCAATAGAACTTCCCGCAAGTACAAAATTAGTCATCAATGCGAGTAATTTTCTTGCAGGGAATGGTTTACTTGTGCTGGGCGGGGCGGTTGTGCTCTTTTTTCTCTCGGGAATGTTTTTCCGGAGCGCCCCGGGAGGGCTTCTTTTGGATACATTTTTTTTACGGATGCCGCTTATCTCCGGACTTACTCAGAAGATTAATTCTGCGCGCACTGCGCGCACGCTCGGCTCCTTGATTGATTCGGGAGTGAATATTATAGAAGCGCTTAAAATCACGGAAGATGTTGTTCAAAATAGTTATTTTAAAAAAGTCATTGTGCAATCAGAGGATGAGATACAAAAAGGGAACCCCATTTCAGATGCGTTCATACGTAACGAAAAGCTATACCCCATTCTTATGGGGGAGATGATACAGGTAGGAGAAGAAACCGGAAAGCTCTCAGGTATGCTTTTTCGTGTCGCAGAATTTTATGAAGGAGAGGTTGCCGCCGAGACAAAGGATTTGTCGGTGATTATCGAGCCTATTTTGATGGTTATCATTGGTGCCATTGTCGGGTTCTTTGCATTTGCCATGATTACTCCTCTTTATTCTTCTTTGGGAAGTCTCTAGCGCATGAAGATGCTGTTCCTCCAAAAACAAAAAGGATTTTCCCTTTTAGAGATCTTAATAGGGGTTTTTTTGCTTATGATTGTTTTTATAGGGATTATCGGTGCATATCGTGTCGGGCTCCGGGTCGTATCGCAGTCGCGTTTGCGTGTGCTTGCGACCGCTCTCGCAAACCAGCGGGTAGAATTTGCGCGCAATCTTTCGTATGTTGATGTTGGTACAATCGGAGGTATTCCCCCGGGTGTTATCCCAGAAACAGAGACTATTGCTCGTAACGGTGTCGACTTTATCGTAAAAACAACTGTTGTATACGTGGATGATCCGTTTGATGGAGAGGCGCCTGCCGATGCGCTTCCTAATGACTACAAGCGGGTAAAGGTCCGGGTCTCGTGGGACTCCGGCACAAGCGGTGATGTTGCGCTTATTTCTGATATTTCTCCAAAGGGGTTAGAGACGGATATTGGGGGGGGAAATCTTTTTGTGACTGTGTTTAATGCGGTGGGTATTCCCATTTCTGAAGCGGAGGTGCATGTGGTGAATAATGATGTTCTGCCAGTGATTGATGCGAATTTCGAAACGAATACGGATGGCAAAGTGCTGATAGCAGGCGCGCCCGCATCTGTTGAGGGGTATGAGGTTACTGTTTCTAAGACGGGGATGAGTGCCGATCAGACATATGGCACCGAGGTTGTTGCGGTTCCGAACACGCCCCATGTGACTGTTCTTGAAGGTGAGCTTACGCAGATCAGTTTTTCTATTGATACGCTCGGATCGTTTTCTATTGATACATTTTCTCCGTTTGGCGGCGGCTCATTTGCCGATTCGTTTGTTGATGCTTCGCGTATCAGCGCGTCGCAAGATATTTTTCTTTCCGGCGGCGCGGTGTCTCTTGCAAGTACCACGGAATATGTTCCTGTAGGCAGCATAACATCAATTTCAGTGGGACCGGCCGAACTAGTTACCTGGGATGAGTTTTTTTGGAACGATAGCGAGCCGGTAGATACGGAAATCCGTTATCGTATACTCTTTTTTGACGGATTATCTTGGGGAGAGATTCCCGATACGGATCTTTCGGGGAATAGTGTGGGTTTTATAAACTCCCCCGTGGATATTTCCGGCCTTTCAACAACAACATATCCTGTTTTGCGGCTATACGCAGAGCTCACTACGAGCAATAGCTCATCAACCCCGTTGCTCGCAGATTGGCAGGCGTCATGGATTGATGGCAATGCCATTGCTGTGCCGAATGTTGATGTTCATGTGCAGGGTGCAAAAACGATAGGAACCGATGCATCAGAAAATCCGGTATATAAATATGAGGCGGATGTTACAACGGACGGCGGGGGCCATGCCGACATTTCAGGGTGGGAGTGGGATTCTTACACATTCTCTATTATTCATCCGTCCCTTTCTCTTGTTGATATGGATCCCGCACCCCAGCCGGTGACTCTTGTCCCAGGAGAAACAAAGTCTGTATCGCTTTTTGTTGCCGCAGAAAATAATGTATTGTTTACGGTTACCAATAGCGAAACTGCGGAGCCAGTCTTTAGCGCATCGGTTCGTTTAACGCGTGCGATTTCAGGGTATGACAAAACTCAATTTACCAATGCCGAGGGCCAAACAATATTCATTCCGTTGTCATCGGATTCATATAATTACGAAATTTCAACAGCGGGCTACCAAACCGCAGCCGGGTCCGTTTCGGCGAGCGGAAACACCGCGCGCGCAGTGACATTAATTCCTTCGGGGCTCTAGAGTATGCGTATGCTGCTACGAAAGAAAAATAATAATGCGGGATTAACGCTTATAGAAGCAATTATCGCTGCTTCTATCTTTGCCGTTGTGATGATTGCCATTGTAACATTTGTGGTCGTATTGTACCGGACTCAGCGATTCGCGTTCCAGCAGGCAGATGCAGTGAACGAAGCGCGCCGGGGTGTAGAAACCATGGTGCGTGAGATACGCGAAGCCCAGACCGGGGAGGATGGCGCATATCTCATAGGAGAAGCAACCGACAATGAGTTTGTTTTTTATAGTGATGTAGATAAGGATGATTTGGTTGAGCGAGTGCGTTATTTTATCGGGAGCGCTACTACAACCACCATTACAAAAGAATGCGTGACATTTGTAGATGGCGGGTCCTGCAATGTTTCATTTTCTAATTTTTTGCAGGGCGGTATCTTGGAGTCAGCAGGAGTAACGGTAAGTGTTGAGGGCGACTTTGGATCAGGTAATGAATATGCAAATGTGTATGCGGACGGCGTTCTTTTGGACAGAATATGTAATGGCGGCTGCGTTGATTGTTCTGCGGCGTGGGGCGGGTCCCTTTCGTTTGATGTAAGCGATTATGCTGCTGATGGAAATATCGACTTTATTGCCAATTCAACATCAGGTGTAAATGACATTTGTGATTGGATAGAGCCGAATCATGCAATGAAGGTGCGTTTTGATCTTACAATAACAGAACATGTAGTCGGGAGTGAGGCGATCTTTCAAAAAGGAATAACGAATCCGACCGGTGTGCCCACAACATATGACACGGTAAACGAAGTAGTAACTATTGTTTCCCAATATGTAGTAAACGGGACAACAACGCCCCTGTTTCAATACTTTGACCAAAATGGAGACGAAATTACTGAAACTCCTGCGCGTCCCGAAGAAACGACGCTCATGAGGGTATTCCTTATTATCAATGTGGATCCGGCAAGCGCTCCAAAAAGTTTTGAATTGGAAAGCGATGTACAGCTTCGCAATCTAAAAACAAATTTATGAGAAAGAGCGTGCCATTACAAAAAAATGCAGGCATAGTCGTGGTCTTGGTGATTGTGTTCGGCTCTATTTTTGTCATGCTTTTGGGGGGTTCGCTCGGATTTATTGGATTGCAGCACCGCCAGTCTCTTGAACGGGTTTCATATGCCGAAGCGCTCGAAATAGCTGAAGCGGGAGTGAATTACTACCGGTGGCATTTAGCGCATGATCCTGAGGATCTGCAAGATGGAACGGGGGGCGGAGGTCCGTATGTGCACGAATATCATGATCCGGAGGGCGGACTTCTTGGATACTTTAGTTTGGAGGTATCCGGAAATATGAGTTGCGGTGTTGTGTCGGGAGCGCAGCTTGTTTCTACCGGATGGACGGTAGATCACCCCGATGTAAAGCGAACCGTTTCAGTGAAGTATGTTCGACCGACTGTGGCGGATTTTTCTTTTCTTTTGAATGATAATGTCTGGGCAGGCGCTGATCGTGAAATAAAAGGGCCATACCACTCAAATGGCGGTATCCGCATGGACGGAGAAAATAATTCGTTAGTTACCTCTTCAAAAGAAACATGGCTTTGTACCAGCTCTTTTGGATGTAATCCATCACAAAACCAGGACGGCGTGTTTGGGGCAGGGGAAAACAGCGACTTATGGCGCTTCCCCGTTTCTACATTTGATTTTAATGGGATAACTGTTGATCTTGCAGAGATAAAAGCGATAACGCAAGGAGGCGGAGGATTGTATTTCGCGCCTTCGGGAGAGTATGGGTATCATGTTATATTAAAAGAAGATAGGACTATTGATGTTTGGATGGTTACTGCGGTAAATGCCATAGATGCCTATAATACCGAAACCGGATGGCACGATGAATATTCTGTGATTGGCGCGGAAACATTTCTGGGAAATTTTCCAGTTCCTTCCGACTGTGGCGCTGTTTTTGTAGAAGATACATTGTGGATAGGAAGTTCTTCAATCGAAAGCAGGGTGAACGGAAAAATAACCCTTGTGTCGGCAGATCTTACCGACCCTAACAAAGAAACAGACATTTGGATTAATGGGGATGTGACATACGCAGATCCGGAAACCGACGGCTTTGTGCTTATCGCGCAGCACAACAATCTCATTGGATTGCAGGTGCCTGATAGCATGGAACTCCAGGGGGTATTTATAGCGCAGACGGGGCATTTTGGAAGAAACCATTATCCAACAACATACAGTCCCTATCACAAGCGCGAAAAACTTGAGATATTCGGTTCGGTTGTCAGCAACGGCCGGGTGGGAACAAAGTGGACATCCTCAGGTGTTTGGGTCTCCGGATTTGATAAGCGAGAGAACACATATGACCCCGAAATGAGTTTTGAGCCCCCCGCGTTTTTGCCTGCTACTTCAAACGAGTACGAATTCAAGCAGTGGGAAGAAGTTGACTAAAATCCGTTGTTCTTATTGGGGCGCGTATCATTACATGTTTTCATTTTTATACAAACAATTTCCGCCTCCAGCGTATCTCACTATGCCCGCATTCGGCTTGGATATTTCTGATGAGACGCTTAAATTTATAAAGCTTGAGCCATTCAAGCATGGTGTTCGTATTGCGGCATCCGGTAAAAAAACCATCCCGAAAGGTATTATTGAGTCGGGAGAAGTAAAAAAACCGGAAGAACTCGCATCGTTTTTGCGGGAAGTGTGCAAGCCATTTGGCGTCCGATATGTGTATTTGACTCTTCCAGAAGAGAAGGGCTATATGAATATAGTAGAATTGCCGGCGATGCATAATACAGAAATACGAACGGCGCTTGAGGCTCAATTCTCAGAATATGTTCCTCTCCCGGTGGAAGAGGCGGTGTTTGATTTTGAAGTGCTTCATGTGAAAGCATCCGAAAAAGGAAAGAAGCAGCTTGAAGTTGCCATGATTTCGTTCCCGTACGCGCTTGTGGAGAGTTACTACAATGCGGTGGAGAAAGCAGGACTTGTCCCCCTGGCTTTCGATGCGGAGGTGCAGGCGCTTGCGCGCGCTGTTATTCCCCGGGGCGAGAAGGATCCGTTTTTAATCATTGATTTTGGCAAAACCCGCACCACTTTCATCATCGCGCACGAAGGACAGGTTCGTTTTACCTCAACCGTTGCCGTTGCGGGGAAAGATATTGACCGGATAATTTCTGAAAAAATGGCCGTTTCGCTTGCTGAAGCGGAGCGGATAAAAAAAGCAAATTTTAATATTGCCGGCATGAGTGATAAAAAAATATTTCATGAAATTCTGCCTGTTATTTCTGCGGTGCGGGACGAACTAGAACGATATGTGTCTTTTTGGGAGACGCATGCGCCGGGGCTTCATGGAGGAGCAAAATACGGCCCCATTAAAAAAATATTTTTATGCGGAGGAGATTCCAACCTGCTCGGTCTTTCCGAATATCTTTCTCACAATATTCATATCCCCGTGGAACATGCCAATGTCTGGACAAATGTCGTTTCTTTTGAAGAATACATCCCTGAGATTACATTCCACGAATCATTAATGTATGGCTCTGCGGTTGGTGCAGCGCTCCGTTCTTTTGATTATGATTAATCTTCTTCCGGAAAAAGCAAAACATCATCTTGCGCAAGAGCGTTTTGTACGGTTTGTTGTTGTTTCCGGTATTATTATCGCGCTTATTGCGTGTATTGCTATTCTTCTTTTATGGATCCCGTGGGTAACCTTAGCACTGCAGGAGGATGAGCTTGAAGAACAATTAAATATCGTGAGGCAGTCGCCGCTTCTTATGCATGTTGAAGAAATAGAAGACAGCCTGTCCTCCCTGAATGGAAAACTTGATGCATATGAGCGAAATAGTAGTGACATATTACTGACATCCCGTATCATTGAGGCTGTCCTTTCGCATGTAGGTTCGGGGGTGTCTCTTTCGTTCTTTTCGTACACATTTCCCCAAGGATTGGGTGCGGTTCCGCAATTCAGAATAGAGGGTGTTGCTCGCGACAGAAGCACGCTTTTGGCGCTTAGCGACGCGCTTGATGGAGACGCGATGATAGAAAATGTGCGTTCACCTATTTCTAATTTTTTGGAAGAATCAAATATAGAATTCACCCTTACGTTTAATGTCGTAGAATCATTACTTCGTTCGCCTGATGTAGAATGAGAAAATCAATCACCATTATTATAGGTGTTATTGTTCTTCTAGCCTTTCTTGCGTGGCTTGGTAGATTTTTTGTAGCGAAAATTTCTGAAAAACAGCAGCATCTGGTTGATATTCAAACGGAGATAGAAAGAATGGGGGTGCGTCAGCAAAACCTGAAAGACCTGGAGATACTTTTTGACGAAGTGCAGCAAAGAAAAGACGAAATAGACAGCGTATTTATCAACGAACGCTCTGTGGTCCGTGTTATAGAATCGTTTGAAGCGCGCGCGCGCGAGCTCGGTGTTGAGCTGGAGGTAGAAAGCGCATCCTTACCGACGGCATCAGCTGCCCGTGGTCCGGAAATACAGCTGCATCTCGAAGGAAGCTTTGATGCGCTGTACCGTTATATCAAGGTGCTTGAGGTGATGCCGTTCCAGATATCAATTGATTTAGTGAATATAAACAAAAGAAGTTCGGCAGAAGGGCCGGGATGGGCGGCAACTATCCGGCTTACAGTATTGAGCTTTTTATCACAATTGCCATAACATGGAACAACTCACAGAAAAAATTAAATATATTCCGCACAAGCTATTTTCTATATTAAGCGGGTCTCCGCGGGGATATTGGGGTGCGTTTGTTCTCTTTGCGTTTCTTTTCCTGATATTTGTGCTCGTTGCCAATATTTCTATCTATCTTGATACCGCCCACACCATTACGCCTGATCAAGTGAATGGTATAGATGTTCATCTCGACAAGGTAAACGAAAAAGCGCTTGATCATATTTTGTTCACGCTTTCTCATAATGAGTTGTTGTTGGAAGATATTTTGGAAGCGCCCGCGATCTCTGACCCATCGCTATAATAAGAGTGCTATGTACGAAAAACGCGGAGATTAGCTCTGCGTTTTTGTTTTGCGCGCTGGAGAAAGAGTTGCGGCAAGGGCAATAGCTGCTGCGATAATGAGCACATTTTTTATGATATATTGTCCTTCAAGCGTGGGGATAAATAGCCCTTGCCAGGTTGTTTCTGGCAGGAGGAATAATGGAAGGACGGTAGTAACCAGGTGGAGTGCCAAAAGAGTCAGTGCTACACGCTCAAGCTTTGGCATCAAAAAGAGGATGCCGATAACCATTTCAAATATAGCGAACAGGACGTAGAACATATCATATGGCATAAAATGAATAGTGCGCTCAAAGAGAGACTGCACAAGCGGATGCGCAGGGCTTAGATCTATTGCTTTCAAAAAACCAAACCAAAAATATACAAGAAAAAGAGCGATGCGGAGCAGGTGTACATATTCACGCTTGCAGAAGCGCACGAATGCCCCGTCATATCTCGAAAGCGTTTTTGAAAATGACGATTGTGCCATTACTTCTATCATAATAAAAACACCGGCATATGCACCAGTATTTTTATTCATAAGTGGGCGCTGAGGGACTCGAACCCCCGGCCTACTCGGTGTAAACGAGTCGCTCTAGCCAGCTGAGCTAAGCGCCCCGTTAAAAATCTTTTAGGAACATTTCTAACGGGGCGAGCCCAAAACCATATCCCCTCGGTAGGAATCGAACCCACATCAACGGCTTAGAAGACCGCTGCTCTATCCATTGAGCTACAAGGGGCTCAATCTTCATTATACTATATGAGGAAAAGGGATATTTTTCAATATATAACGGGTGCTTTGGTATAATAGAAGACATGGTATATATTCTTTTTTGCATAGGATTATTTCTTCTTGTAAAGGGGGCGGATTGGCTTGTCGATGGCGCATCTGCGCTTGGGAAAAGGAGCGGTATCCCGCCGTTGGTGATTGGCTTAACTATCGTGGCATTCGGCACTTCTATGCCGGAGCTCATTGTGAATATCTTTGCCGCACTTGGAGGGAATACAGAAGTTGCATTTGGTAACATTATCGGGAGCAATATATCAAACACGCTTTTAATACTAGGAATTGCCGCGGTTATTGCTCCTATTACGATAAAGTATTCTACCGTGTGGCGTGAAATCCCACTTTCCTTTATGGCGGTATTGGCGCTGTTTGTCCTTGCAAATGATTTTTTAATTGATGGCATATATCCCCCGCAACTTACCCGGGGAGACGGGCTTATACTCCTCCTCTTTTTTGCGATATTTTTATACTACATTTTTGAAACGGTGCGGAGCGGACGCACGCGTTTCAGTGAAAAAGATATTGATATCAAACAGCGTAGCTACGGGGGAATGCTCTTGTTTATGGCCGGAGGGGTTGTTGGTTTGTATGTTGGAGGCAATTGGACGGTCGATGGCGCGGTGTTTATCGCGCAGCAGTTTGGATTGAGCCAATTTTTAATCTCCGCAACTATTATTGCGCTCGGAACCTCGTTGCCGGAACTGGTTACCTCGGTGGCTGCAGCTCGCAAGCAAGAAATGGATCTTGCCGTAGGCAATATTGTCGGCTCGAATATTTTCAACATTTTTTGGATATTAGGATTTACTTCGCTGTTCGCGCCTATTACGGTGCCCTCATTCATTAACGCGGATCTCGTATTCTTAGTTGCGGCAACGCTTATCTTTTTCTCATTTATGTTCGTGGGCAAAAAACACGCGCTCACGAGAAAGAACGGCGCGCTTTTTTTGGTGTTGTATGTGTTGTATATCGGATTTCTAATATTTCGGGGATAGTCGTGATATACTAAAGATTAGTTATTATAGATAACAAGGATATTGCTATGCACACGCTTCCAAAACTTTCATATGCATACGATGCGCTCGAACCTTATATTGACGCGCGTACTATGGAGATCCACCATACAAAACACCATCAGGGATATGTTGATAAGCTGAATGCGGCGCTTGAGGGATATCCCGAATTGCAGGGAAAAAGCATTGAAGATTTATTGCGGGATGTCGAGTATATCCCCGAAGATATACGCCAAGCCGTTATTAATAACGGTGGGGGGCATGCGAATCATTCTTTGTTTTGGGCGAGCATGAGCCCGGAGGGGGGAGGTGAGCCGCAGGGCAGTATTGCGGCCGCAATACAAGAAACATTTGGAGGATTTTCTGGGTTTAAAGAGGGATTTGCAAAAGCGGCAACAGGCCGGTTCGGGTCGGGTTGGGCATGGCTTGTAAAATACAATGGCGCATTGGCTGTGATTAGTACCGCAAACCAGGACAGTCCTCTTATGGATGGGCAGGTTCCGCTTTTGGGGCTTGATGTTTGGGAGCACGCGTATTATCTTACATATCAGAACAAGCGGCCGGACTATATTGCTGCTTGGTGGAACACGGTGAACTGGCAGGAGGCAGAAAAGAGATTTCATGCATAATAATATGAAAGAACGATTTGAGCATTCCCCAGAGGAAAAGGACAACGTAATATCGCTTGAAAAAAAGCTCGCTGAAAAAAAGAAAGAGGATGAGCGTCATTCATACGCAAAGCAATTTGAGCGTGATTTTTTTGAATATGGCGGGAAGGATGGGGATAATGTGGTAGATATCGAACAAGGTTTCGATATCAAATCCGAAAAAGAAGTGCTTCCCAGAAAAAAAGCATTAGAAGACGACATCGTGTATTTTTATACTGCATTAGACCAATTCCAAAAAGATCTTGACCGTGCGCGTGAGGAGGGAGACGGCCCGCAATACATAGCAAATATTCAAAGAGAGATCAGTAATATCGAACAAAAAATAGAAGAAAAAGAAAAAGCACTCGAAAGCGTCTTGGATGAGGCGGAGGAATTCAATAAAAGAGCAGAGCATATGCGCCAGAAGCGTATCTACGGCGAATAAAAAGTGAAACGCCCGACTATGTATGTAGTCGGGCGTTTTTATTTATGCTGTCCGCACTTCTTTGCAAAGTAACATTTTTGCTTCTTGGGGGTCTTCTGTCGTGGGTAATTTTAAAAATTGCCCGGAGTCCGTTTTCTTTTTTATAGATATGTCCCATCCTCTCGGCATAAGTGTTGGTCTCCAGACCGCAAACCCTCTCCGCTTGGCTTTCTCGTATTCTTTTCTTATGTCGCTCTCTTTTTTTGTGCATCCGAGAAAGGCACGAATGGCAATATACGGATGTAGGCAGTGGTTTTTTGCTTCTGCGAAGCATACGACGCCGTTTTCTTGTTCGGGCTCATCTGCGGATGGGAATCCGAGCGATTGCAGTATGTTATGTATATCACCTTGGAAGGGGAAATATGTTTCTTCGGTGGGGGCAGGATCCGGCGCGCTGTATTGCCGAACTGCTTTCTCTGCTGCTTTGTCTAGCCTCCTTCGTTCTCTTTTTTTGCGTCTTTTTTCACGTTTCTTTTGTGTTTTGGACATTTTCATGTCCTCCTTGTTGTTGGGAAAGAACTTTAATTATCATGCAACATAGTAGCACAATAATATGTAAAAGTCAAGTATTTTTACTGATTTCCTGCGGGAGCAAGCAGGATGCCGTACCCGCCAGGAGCTGAATTGTCCCACTTAAAAATGCCCAAATCAGCTCCGTCACCATTATCATACGCAGCGTCTATCAGAGGCGCAAGTTCCAGATATTCTGCGCCCTCCCCGGAACACCATTGTATCTGTATATTTACGCCACCCCATTTATTGCCCGGCGGATTCCAAGTATCACTATCATAATCATACGAATACTCTCTACCGAAGGGGTCAAGTGGGATTGCCTGCAGATACGGACCGTTCCAGCCGGGTGTTCCCGATGCATCAGAAAAGAGGTCGGTGTCAGAAAGCACCGGCTCGTCATGGCAGGGCGCATCAGCATTCACATTGCCATATGTATTTTCATTGATAAATACTGTGTTCGTATCTGCCTGCCATAGTCTCCATCCTTTTGCGATAGCGTCCATATCAGCAACAATGCGAGCAGCACGGCTATTTTTTCGTGCGTTGTTCACGCTTGCGAGTATCACTGAGGCGAGGGTGCCGATGATAGCGACAACAACCAGGAGCTCAATAAGAGTAAAACCGTACGATTGCTTCATGATGTTAGATGTCATATCCCGGCGGAGGAGGAGGGAGGTCTCCATTGCTGCTCCCTGATAAGTACAAAAATACGATGATAAAAACAGCAATGATAAAAATCATTACGATATATCGCAATTGGGTTTCGCTTTTTATTATTCCGGATCGTAAGATGGTCTCCGTGAGCGAGTCACGTGTGTGCCCCGCACCCTCCGGAGTAATATGTTTCGGGGAGGGTTTTGGTTGCACATGCGAAAGATCTATAGGAGATTCTTGGAATGTATTTTTATTTTGGTCCATGAAAACGAGCAAAGAGTTTTGTTGTGTCTATTTATATGCCGCGGGAGGGAATCGGACCCCCGACACGAGGCTCTTCAGGCCACTGCTCTACCACTGAGCTACCGCGGCGGCATACTGAAAAATATAACAGAAGTTCTTTTTTTGGGCAACCGGTTGCACATATACAAAAATCCCAGCATGTGCGGGATTTTTGTTGCGTTTCAGCTACCCGTTCTTTATTTTTAATTTTTGTACTTTTGTTTTGTCTAGTTTCGGAAGGCGTATGGTCAAAAGCCCGTGTTTCATAGTAGCCTCTGCTTCTTCGGAGTCTACTTCTTGCGGAAGAAGTATGGAGCGTGAAAACCCCCCCCAATACAGCTCTTGATAGTAGTAGTTGTCATCATGTACTGTCGATGACTTTGAGCGCTTTCCGTTTATGGTGACCATATCTTGGGTAATAGAAACATCAAGATCTTCCGGTTTTACTCCCGCTACCATTGCTTCGATAATAATTTCATCCGATGTTTGATGCATATCAACGGTCAACTGCGCTTCTTCTTCCTGGAGAGGAGCTTCGTTATTGTGCGGGTGCGTTATATGATGCGGCTCAGGAGATGACATGGCTGGCTTTTCTTCCTCTATCATATCGCCATCAAACTCATCTGCCGGAATGCTTCCGGTAAGCCGCTCAAAAAAGGATCGTGTTTTAGACATAAAATATGAAGATAATGAGAAATTATGATGAACGCATGCGCGGGAATTTATACGGCGGGCGTATGCGTTTTACTTTTTCTAAGAGAAGCATAAAAATGATTGCTGCTATCCATACGCCGATGAATACTTGCAACGCATTACCGTTCTCTTGTTTTAGTATAAAGAAATTAAAAAGCGTGTGCAATAATGTTGCTGTGAAGAGGCCGCCGAATACGTTTCTTTTGCGCGATTCTGCATGGAAAAACGAATAGGCAATACTCACACCTACAATGCCCGACGCGGTCACGTGGAGCAATGTTGCTCCCAAGAACCGCAGTTGTCCGGTAATAAGCCCGAGCACCGGCGCTTCTTGGAACGCATTAAACAGGAAGATGGTGTTTTCAAATGCCGCAAATCCGAGTGCGGCAGTTATCAGATAGATGGGTGCGTCGATTGGTTCATTGAATCCAGGGCGATGGAGCGCGATAATGCTTGTTGCTTTGTATTTTGTGAATTCCTCTATCCCCGCCCATGCAAACAAAAGCATAAAAGGAAAGGTTGTTTCGTTGAATATACCTATCGCTTCCGCAGATTTAGCGGCGAGTATTTCTCCGATAAGTGCAATGGGTACTGCAAGCGCTCCTCCCAAAAAGGTGGCAATGAGTATCCGTCGGGGATTGGGATGCGGGTCTTCCTTCAGCCAAAACCATAACCAAATTATCACGGGGATGATGCTTCCGAGAAACGCATAGAGCGCTGATGTTGATATGATAAGAAGAGATTCGTTCATGCAAGAGTGGCAACAGAATCCGCTATGCGGGCCACTCTTCTATTATAAGCAATTTTCTTTCTTTGTGGGGAAGCAGCTCCCAAATGTGCTCAGTGATATGGGGGATGAAGGGGTGTAGGAGCTTCAGGGATTCAGCAAGCGTATATACGAGCACATGCGCATGTTCTTCTTCGTGCGATTGCTTTATATGTTCCAGATATACATCACAAAATGCGTGCCAGTAAAATTCGTACAGCTCATGAAGTGCGTGCCCGAATTCGTACATGTCTGTTTGTTTGTGTACATTTTTTTTGAGTGTTTTGAGCGCGGAAAGAATCGTTTTTGCTTCTTCTGTTTTTGCGTCCGGCGGCGAGGTCGGAACTTCTATTTCTTCAGGGAGGCGCATAAGAGCGAAGCGGGCGGAATTCCATATCTTGTTTAAGAATTTTTTCCCCGCGCGCACATGTTCTTCCGACCAATGAATGTCTTGGTTGCCCATCGCTTGCCAGATAAGGCCGAAACGGGTTGCATCCGAACCGTACTGTTCTATGAGACTTATTGGATCGATGCCGGTGCCAAGCGATTTTGACATGCGCTTTCCGTCTTTAGTGAGTATCGTTGCGTGGATGATAACATCGCTAAACGGTTTTCCATCCATGAATTCCATTCCGGAAAATATCATTCGCGTTACCCAAAGATTGATGATATCGCGTGCGGTTGATAGTACTTGTGTGGGGTAATATGTTTTTAGGTCGTCAGTTTTTTCGGGCCAGCCGAGTGTCGCAAATGGCCATAATGCGGAAGAAAACCATGTGTCTAATACATCCTCTTCTCCTTCAAGGGGAATGGCGTGTCCCCACCAGATCTGGCGCGATATGGTCCAGTCGCGGATGTTTTCTAGCCAGTCGGTATATACTTTTTCCCAGCGTTGAGGATGGAATGCCACGCGCCCCTTTTTAACCTCCGTAAGCGCTTTTTTTGCAAGATCTTCCATTTTCAAAAACCACTGCATGCTCGGCATTGGTTCTATGGGAGTGGCGCATCGGTAACAGAGCGCAATATTGTGGGTATAGTCTTCTTCTTTTTCAAGCGCGTTCTCTTTTTTTAGTGCTTCTAGAACGGCGTTTCGGCAATCGCTCACTTTTAATCCCTCACAGACGGGTCCTGCGTCTTTTGTCATCTTTCCGTCGGGGCCGATGACTTTCATAACTGGGAGGTTGTGTCGTTCGCCAATTTCGGCATCCAACAAATCATGCGCGGGGGTTACTTTTACCGCTCCGGTCCCGAATTCTTTTTCTACTTTTTCGTCCGTAACCACAGGAATTTCACGGTGATGGATTGGAAGAATAAGCATTTTCCCCGCAATGTTTTTATACCGGCTATCTTTCGGATGTACGGCAACCGCGGTATCGCCGAGCATTGTTTCGGGGCGGGTTGTTGCAACGGTAACGTGATTATCAGAATCCTTTATTGGATATTGGATATAGTAAAGTTTTGCATGCTCTTCCTTGTATTCAATTTCTAGGTCGGAGAGCGATGTCCCGCATCTTGTGCACCAGTTGATGACTTTCTCCGCCTTGTAGAGCATATTTTTTTTGTGATAATGCAAGAACGCTTTTCTTACCGCTTCCTGGTATTGTTCGTCCATTGTGAATCGGGTGCGTGTCCAATCCAAAGATGCGCCAAGTTTTTTTAGTTGTTCAAGAATTGTGTTTCCGTATTGCTCTTTCCATTCCCAGATGCGCTCTATGAATTTTTCTTTACCAAGTTTGTAGCGCGACAGCCCTTCTTTTTTAAGCTGCTTTTCAACGACATTTTGTGTTGCGATGCCAGCATGGTCGGTGCCTGGCAGCCAGAGGGTCTTATATCCTTCCATCCGTTTTTTGCGTATGATGATGTCCTGGATAGTTGCATTGAGCGCATGTCCCATATGCAGGGAGCCTGTGATATTGGGGGGCGGAATGACGATAGTGAACGGTTTTTTGTGTCGCTTTGGGAGTTTGTCCGGATTAAAAAAGCCAGAGCTTGTCCAGATATCATAGATATGGGATTCTATCTCGTGAGGATTGTATTGAGGCGTAAGTGCTTTCGGCATAAAAGTACTATTAGAATAACATGGAACAAGTGCTTTGGGGAGCGTTATGTAATGCGTAATTGCCCATGTGCCTTTAACAATGACGCGTCCTTTTTCGCGTTTTTTTTGTTGAAAAATGCCGCAATAGCAATCATGAGCGCATTATCTCCGGTGAGGGAGAGGGGTGATATGGCAAGAAGCATGTTTTCTTTCTCTGCTTTTTTCTTGAACGTATCCCTCAATGCTCTATTTGCGGATACACCCCCACCTATCAAAATTTTCTTTACATTATAATGGCGTGCTGCGTGCATGGTTTTTGATACAAGCACCTCTACCGCAGCATCCTGGAATTCTTTTGCTATTACCGGCTGTATGTCTTTCATGGAGTATTTTTTTTTGAGGTCCCGTACGGCGTAGAGTGCCGCAGTCTTAAGACCCGAAAAGGAAAAGTTGAAATCTTTTGAATAGAGCATGGGACGAGGCAGCGAAATGTGTATACGTTTGTTTTGTTTTTTTTCTGAGTACGCCGCAATTTCGGGTCCCCCGGGGTAGCGAAGTTCCAAAAGTCTTGCTGTTTTGTCGAATGCTTCGCCTGCCGCATCGTCAAGCGTTTCGCCGACTATTGTGTATGAGCCGTATTGTTTAATAAGAATGAGTTCCGTGTGTCCTCCGCTGACTAACAATGCGAGCATGGGGAAGGTATTCTTGGGAACAAAAGAGCGGCGCTTTTTTGTTTCAAGGAGCGCCGAAAAGATATGCCCCTCCATGTGATTTACGGGGATGATGGGGAGATTCCAAAGTGTGGAAAGCGCGTGAGCAAAATTGATACCAACCCATAACGCGGGCTCAAGACCCGGCCCGACAGTAACCGCAATTGCATCAATATCAGGCTTCCGAAGAGGAAATACATATTTTTTTGTTTGTGATAGCAGCTCTTGTTCGCGCACGAGTATCTGTTCTACTGTTTTATGCGTGGCTATGGCGCGTTTTGAGCGCGCATGCATGCGCGCTTCTTTAAGGGATTGTATAAGAATAGGAACGAGATTTTTTTGGTGCTCCCGGCTTGCAAGATTTGGTACAACGCCCCCGAATTTTTGATGTATCTTAATTTGCGAACTTGTGTTGTGGGCGCGTATTGAAATATCCGGCTCCGTGGAAGAGCCGGTGGCATATATGACGGCAACCGATGTTTCGTCGCACGATGTTTCTATAGCAAGAATACGCATACTCTATCATTGTAATATATAGTATTTTTTTGATATGTTAAGTGGAGCAATTGATCTTTTCCAAGGAGGTCTTTATGAAGAAGGAAGACATTCAGCTAAGCGTGATGCCGAACGGTATTACTGTAGTAACGCAAAAACGGGATACCGGGAAATTCGTTTTCCAGCTTGGGGTAAAATGTGGCTCCCGCAACGAGCCGGATGGTCTGGTGGGTCTATCTCATTTTTATGAACACATGGTGTTTCAGGGAACCCCTACGCGGACTGCCTTTGATATCGCGCGTGAGGCTGAAGAATGCGGCGCGGAAACGAATGCATTTACTTCCTACGAAGAGACGGTATTTTATGTAAGCGGACCCAAAAGCAAGGCAGAGCTCTTTTTGGATATTTATTCCGACTCGTTGCATAATAGCGTATTTGCTGAAGAAGAATTTGAAAAAGAGCGGAAGGTCATTTTAGAAGAATGGCGCACGAGGCATGAACACAACACAAGGGCGGTTACAAATCTGTTGTTTGAGACTATGCTCGGTTTGCAGGGAAGCATTATTGGAGACGAAGAAACGGTATCGCGTATCACGCCCGACAATCTGCGTACGCTTGCGTATAAATATTACAAACCCGCAAACATAGTTATCTCGATGGCAGGCGGCATATCGCATTCTAAAGCACAACGCCTTGCAGAAAAATTTTTTGGGAATTTTCACAAAGCATGGAGCGGAAAAAGCGAACTCAAGGGACCCTCCGCGCGTGGCGTTGCTGACAGATACGCTGAACGGGTGAGGGAGCATATAACGCAAAGTGCTGTTGCTATCGGTTTTTGGGCACCTCCAATTACTGACGACAGAAGTTATGCGCTTGATATTCTGATGTGCATTTTAGGCTGTGGCTCGTCTTCCCGGCTGTTCCAAGAGGTGCGGGATAAGCGCGGACTTGCGTATAGTATTCGAGCCGGGTATTGGGGGTTTTCTAATGCGGGTATTAGTAGTGTAGTCGGATATACATCAGAACCGAAAGAAGCGCATGCGGTTATTATGCAAGAGATTGAGAAAATCTGTTCCGAATATGTTTCTGATGCTGAGCTGGAAAAAGCGAAGACCATGAATACCGCAGACCTTGAGACATGCGAAAAAACCTATTCTTTTGGGGCGCGGAATCTCAATGCATTGATGTGGCATGGACGCATCGTTCCCATACAGGAAGAAATCGCACAGTACCGGGAGGTAACGAAAGAAGCCGTCCGTGCAGCAGCGGAAGAAGTGTTGCGTTTTGATGGGATGATAACCGCTGTAACAGCTCCTCGTTCCATGCGTGGACAGCTTATTCAAAAACAATGACGGAGGTTATGATGGATTATCCTAAGCGTCTTTTAACGCTTGAGTCGGTTAGCAGAGGAATGTTTTCGGAAGAAAAACTTGTCTCATTCAAAGATGTGAACGGAAAGGTGGCATCGGGATTTTATCCCGACGGCTATATCCAAGACGGATCTTTGATAGTAGACATATTGAGTGAGCGCGAAGATGCGTATCTCGTAACGGTGCGAGGCATGCAATGCGGTGGATACGGATTTTTCCAGGGAAGTAATTTTTGGGTGTCAAAAGACCTCATAGGCGAAGAAGTGAAAAAATAACAAAAAACCTAGGCTATGCCTAGGTTTTTTTATTGAAAGGATTGATTTTCTCTGGTACATTATGTACTATATCCTGGTTATTATTGGTCCCATCGTCTAGGCTGGTCTAGGACGCTAGGTTTTCATCCTAGAAACCCGGGTTCAAATCCCGGTGGGACCGCTTATTTAATAATTTTAATGTTTGCCGGGATTTGAAACCCCGGTTCTGAAGGAGGAGCGAGCTTGTCCCGTTGTAAGCGGGACGCTGTGAGCTACGGATGAAGAAAAATCCTGGTGGGGTAACTTTTACAATGAACCTTCATTTCACAAATGAATATCCCGCTTCTTGTTTGGATGAAATAGTCGGGTATCTTTTGGGACCGCGGCTTTGGATACCGCGCATCCAGTATCCTGATTTTGACGAGTGGCTCCATAAAAGTTTTATTGAACTCAAAAATGAACAAAAGCGCGCGATGGTAGCGCTTTCGGGCAATGATATTGCGGGGGTGGCGCTCTACCAACGCCACAAAAAAGATCCCCGCGCTCTTGAAATAAAAAATCTTACGGTGCGCCCCGATATGCGCGGGCGGTATATCGCGAGCTTTCTATTGCGTAATGTCGAAATAGAAGGAGCTCGTGATTTTAACTCTTCGCATATTGTGTGCGACGCGAAAGCGGACAATCTTCCTATTCAGACGTTTCTTGTGCGGCACCGATACGAAGCTCTCAAGCGGGAAGACCTCTATCAAAAAGGGGCGGGACATGATATTATATACAAGAAAAAATTAGCATACATATAATATGGGAATATTTGATCAGGCAAAACTTGCAGCAGACATGATGAAAAATATGGATCCTTCGCAAATGAAGGAACTGTTGGCGCAGGCGCAAGAAGGTCAGAGGGCGCTCGAAGAACAGATAAAGAAGTTAATTGACGAAGAAGTAAAAAAACGGAATCTCGTAAGCCGAGAAGAAGTTGAACACATCATCAAGAACATGCGCCCGTAGCTCAGTGGTAGAGCGTTTCGTTGACATCGAAAAGGCCAGAAGTTCGATCCTTCTCGGGCGCACCAGGTATTTAAAAAAGGAGGCATATTAATGCCATATATTAAACAGCCGGACCGCACGGCTTTAAATCCTCATATTGATAAGCTTGCTGAAGAGATGTCTAAGCTGATACACGAAGATGTTGATATGACAGGATTGCTCAATTATAGCTTCACGCGTCTCGGGCTAGCGGTTGTTAAAGCGCGCTTCGGGAAATTCCGGTATTGGATGTTCGCATCCATAAGGGGCGCTTTGTACGACGCTGCAGCAGAGCTATATCGGAGACTTGCTGCACCGCACGAAGACAAGCAGATTCAAAAGAACGGCGATGTAGACTTATACGAAGAATTCCTAAAAGATATGTAAACGAATCCCGCCCCGCGCGGGATTTTTATTTTTTGCAAGATGTGGCATTATGAGGCATGCAAATCATTTACGAAGACAGTGACATTATTGCGGTAAATAAGCCCGCAGGTGTCTCGGTGCACCCCGACAGACACCACCCGTCTGACACCCTTATCCAAATGATAGCGGGGCAATTTCCCGAGATAGAAGGTGTAGGAGAGGATCCATTACGCCCTGGTGTAGTGCATCGGCTTGATAAAGACACGTCGGGCGTTCTTGTGGTCGCGCGGAACCAAGAAGCATTTGACTATCTCAAAAAACAATTCCATATGCGTACTGTTGTAAAGGAGTACGCGGCGTTAGTGGTCGGGAAAGTAAAAGAAAAAAAAGGCACCATTGACATGCCGATAGGCCGTTCAAAAAATGATCCGACAAGACGCGCTGCGGAAGGCCTTATGCGTGGTATGGTCCGCGAAGCGCGTACTGATTATGAGGTAATTGAATATTTCGGGGGCGGCTATACGCTGGTCCGTTTATTTCCAAAAACAGGCCGCACCCATCAGATACGAGTACACATGAAAGCTATTGGGTACCCTATTGTGTGCGATAAACTTTATGCGGGGAAGCGGTTTGTGTGCCCGTTTGGCCTCAATCGGCATTTTTTGCATGCATCTACTCTTGAGATTGCTCTCCCCCAGAGCGGAAAAATACGCCTTGAGGCTGACATCCCCGTTGATCTTGAGCGGGTTCTTGAGGGATTGCGTAATGCTTAAAATAGTGTTATCTTGGTGAAATATTATGAATACCATTCATAAGATAAAATTTTCACCCGTAAAGATAGAAGACCGTAAAAAGCTTGATATTCGTTCGGGCGATACGGTTCGCGTATGGCAACGGGTCAAGGAAGGGAACAAGACGCGCCTTCAAGCGTTTGAGGGTCTTGTTTTGGCGCGGAAGCACGGAGCTGAACCGGGTGGGACATTTACGGTGCGCAAGGTGGTAGACGGTATTGGCGTTGAACGAATTTTTCCATTATATTCACCAACTATTGAGAAAATTGAATTGGTGCGGCGCTCGAAAGTCCGCCGCGCAAAACTCTATTATATCCGCGAAAAAGCAACGCGCGCGGCACGGCGCAAAATGAAGCAGATGAGAATCGTGAATGAGGTTGTGATGGAAACAAAGGAGGATGAACCTGAAAAACCGCAAGACGGGGAAGAAAATGCAGATACTTCAGCGCTGACTGAAGCAAAGAAAGAAGAAAGCTCTCCGGGAAGCACAGAAGAAAAAAAAGAAGCGTAAACGCGCAGGTGTCGGAATTGGTAGACGAGCTACCTTGAGGGGGTAGTGTCCTTCGGGGCGTGGAGGTTCAAATCCTCTCCTGCGCACACAACTAGCTCAAATACAAAAACTCCCGTATGGGAGTTTTTTGTTTGTTATTCTTCTTCGTATATTGCTGAAGAGTCCTCGTTTTCCCAAATCTGAACGCGTACAACGCCGGGAAATATTAATTTAGCTGAGTTGTAAATAAATTCGGCGAGATTCTCCATGGTTGGATTCATTTCGGGGAACACGTCATTCAGATACCTGCCATTCAGCGCGTCTACTATTTCTTTTTTAAGTACGCGTTTTACATCGCGGATGTTTGTAATCATACCGCCTTTGTCAGTACCGCCTTTGATGCGCACAGTAAAGCTGTACAGGTGGCTGTGCCTCGGTTCATTATTCTGCGGATTGTTTACATCTATAAGCGAGTGGGACGCTTCAAAGTGCATCTTCTTTTCAATGTATATAGCAGCCATACAACCCCCCCCATTTTTATTGCATAGTAGTGTTTTTCCGTCCTTTTTTCAAGCCCTGTGCTATATTGGATAATATGAAAAAACAGTGGCAGATAAAAAATCCGTACCCAGAGCCGTATGCAGAACAGATGCGCGGAGATGAGTTAACGCTTCAGCTTCTTTTTAACCGCGGCATACACACACAGGAAGAAGCAGATGCATTTTTCTCGCCTGCGTATGAGCGTGATACGCATGACCCGTTTTTGCTTCCCGATATGGAAAAAGCAGTAAAACGATTTTTGGACGCCATGAAAAAAAACGAACGCATCCTTATTTTTAGCGACTACGATGCCGATGGTGTATGCGGTTCTATTGTATTCTCTGATTTTTTCCGTTTTGTGGGGTATGAGAATTTCTTTTTATATAACCCCGACCGATACAAGGAAGGATACGGGCTTACCGTACATGTAATGGAAGCGGTATTAGAACAAAAACCGTCGCTTGTAGTAACGGTGGATACGGGCATCGGTGATATCGAGGGTGTGCGCACGCTCCAAGAAAAAGGAATTGATGTTATTGTGACCGATCATCATTTGCCGGGAGATGAATTGCCGCGGGCGTTTGCTGTCATTGATCATAAGCGGAAAGACAGCGCCTATCCGTTTCCGGAACTCTGTGGAACAGGCACGGCGTTTAAATTTGTACAAGCGCTTTTCCAAAGGGGCGATTGGCCGGTGAAAGAAGGATACGAAAAATGGATGCTTGATGTTGTTGCTATTGCAACGGTTGCCGATATGGTTCCGCTCCGTGACGAAAATAGAATGCTCGTACATTGGGGGCTCGAAGTTCTAAAAAAGAACAGGCGCCCCGGGCTTCGTATATTGTTAGAACAGCAGCCGTATATTTCCCTCCCGCGTATGCAAGCAAGCGACATTGCGTTTACATTGGGGCCGCTCATCAATTCAGCGGGGCGTATAGACCATGCAAACACCGCTGTTGAGCTATTGCGCGCAGATAATGAAGAGGAAGCACGCTGGCTTGCGTCCCGCTTGCAGGACGCGAATGCGGAGCGCAAGCGGATGACGCAAGATGTCGTTTCTCTAATACAGGCAAAGTATGCTGATAGAGATATGCCTGCGGTTATTGTACTTGGAGAGGAGGGTTGGTTCCCGGGTGTGCTCGGTATTGCCGCAAGCAGGCTGGTTGAAGAGTATGCGCGCCCGGTATTTTTATTTGGAAAGGGAGAAGGTGAAACATTTAAGGGTTCGTGCAGAAGCGATGGGTCGGCAAATCTTGTGGAGCTTATGAAGAGGGCGGGTGAGGATTTGTTTACGGCATACGGCGGGCATGCAATGGCCGCTGGATTCACGATTGCTGGGGGCCGTGAAAAAGATATGGAGCGGGCGCTTAATGATGCGTATGCAAGCATAGACAAAAAAGAGAATCTTTTCGGAGAGCTTCATATAGAAAAAGAACTTTCTATAGATGAGGTTGCATGGGATATATATGCGACTCTTTCGCGATTCGAGCCATTTGGTGAAGGAAACCCAAATCCCGTATTTTTGTTTTCGGGCGTTCTCATAGAAAACGTCCGTACATTTGGAAATGTGCAAAGCCATCTGGAACTGCGATGTAAGCAATCGAGCGGGAATGCGGTCAAAGCAGTATTTTTTGGCGGGGGGAGTGGCGCCGAGATGATAAAGAGGGGGGCGACGATTGACCTTGCGGCATCAATTGAATATTCCTCATTTCGCAATACCGGAGAGATACGTTTGCGTATCGTTGATTATCGTGCGAGATAATGATACGCTTTGGCAAATGCGCATTAACAGGAGAAACCAATGACACGCGGCACTATTATAGATAAAGCATTACAAAAAGCAGAAATTCTTCATAAAGGGCAAGTGAGAAAATCAGACGGAGTAACGCCGTATATTACGCATTTAAAAGAAGTTGCCGGCATTCTAAAAAAATATACTTCTGACGAGCATGTCATCGCTGCGGGTATTTTGCATGATGCTATAGAGGATACGCCGTATACGCCCGAAGCATTAGAGCACGACTTTGGTCTCGTAATACGAGATATAGTTATGGGAGTTACGGAAAAAAAGATGAGAGATGGAAAAAAAATTCCATGGAAGGTTCGGAAAGAGGCGTATCTGCACAATCTTCAACATGTATCGCGAAACAGCCTACTTGTGTGTGCTGCCGACAAGGTTCATAATATGAACTCCTGCGTGCATGATTTTCAAAAACAAGGGAGCAGTGTGTGGAGCAGTTTTAATGCAGAGCCGAAAGAGCAGGTGTGGTATTATGGAGCTGTTCTACATATACTAACAGGGCGGTTGCGACACAGCAGAGCAAAAGGAATACTTGCCGAGTATAGAGTGGCATTTGATAGATTCTGTGGCATAGCAGAATCGTTTTACGCACAGTATGAATAAGCAAAAAAATGACATTGTGATATATACGGACGGAGGATCTCGAGGGAACCCCGGGCCAGCTGCTATCGGCGTGGTTATTCAGGATGTAGGCGGACGGGATATAAAATCGTACGGGGAACAGATAGGAGAACGCACGAATAACGAAGCCGAATATGAGGCGGTTATTTTTGCTCTCAAGAAAGCAAAGCAGCTTTTTGGGAAAGCAAAAGCAAAGCAGATGCGCGTTGAAGTTCGTATGGATTCGGAGCTCGTTATGCGCCAATTGAGCGGCATATATAAAATAGAAGAAGAACGACTATTTCCGTTGTATATGAAGGCGCACAATCTTACGCTCGATTTTGGGAGTATTGTATACACGCATCTTATGCGTGATAAGAATAAAGAAGCAGACAGATTGCTGAACGAGGCGCTCGATGCAGGAGAACAGAAAACATTATTATGAGAGAGCGAGCATTGGTTATAAGTATTATAGGATTTGGAGCGGGTATAAGTATCCGCTCCTTTTTTACTATTGCAGAAGTATATGCGGTTTTTGGGCTCTTTCTTGCTGCGGGTTTTTTTATTTTTTGGCGCGTCAGAGGGGCGGGTCTATTTTTTATTATTGCGTTGCTGTTCGCGGGGGGTAGCTTTGGAGTGCTGCGCTTTAATATGAAAGACAGGGGAGGGGTGAATCCGGAGTGGGCGCGAGTTGTGGGCAACACTGTATTATTGCGCGGCATAATAACAAGTGAAGCCGATGAACGCGACCGGTATACTCGCTTTGTAGTTGCAAGCGGGGAACTATTTGATTGGAACGAAAAAGCATGGAGAAGTGTTCCGTCAGAGAAAATACTTTTTACCGTGAGCCGTTACCCCTCTTTTGTGTACGGAGACATTGTAGAAGCGCGTGGGCGGCTTGAACCTCCGGAGAATATTCCTGATTCTGATTTTGATTGGGAGTCGTATCTTGCGAAAGACGAAATTTATCTTCAGATGTCATATCCAAGCACCGCGCTCATAGGAAGAGGTGGATTTTTTTTGAAGCGATGGTTATTTTCGCTTAAGGAGGAGTACATACAGCGAATCGGAAGCGTATTGCCCGAACCGCACGCGTCTTTTTTGGGTGGACTTACTGTCGGCGCTCGAAAAAGCATACCTGAGAATGTACTTGAGGAGTTCCGCAGGGTAGGCGTTATTCATATTGTTGTTCTTTCCGGGTATAACATTACCATTGTCGCCAGGGCTTTTGCAGGATTTTTAGGGGTATTCTTTTCGTGGGCGGTAAGCGTGGGCGCGGGAGTAGCCGGAATAATTCTCTTTGCGCTATTCACTGGTGCTGCGGCCCCCGTGGTACGTGCATCAATTATGGCCATTCTCATTTATACGGCTCAGGCGACTGGGCGCATAAACCGTGTCATTATCGCGCTCCTCATTGCAGGCGCTCTTATGATATTTGTAAATCCAAAGATTCTCCTGTTTGACGCGTCGTTCCAGCTTTCATTTTTGGCAACGCTGGGACTTATTTATCTCGCGCCTCGTTTTGAGCGCATGCTTTCATGGGCTCCTAAGCGATTCGGATTACGGGAAGCGGCAACAGCAACGCTCTCCGCCCAGATTGCAGTTACCCCACTCATCTTGCATCTTATGGGAACATTTTCTGTCGTTGCGCTTCCCGTAAATATGCTTGTTCTTGTTGTGGTTCCGTACACAATGTTTTTTGGAGCGACGGCAGGCGCACTAGCGTTTGCTTCAAAGATACTCGCGCTTCCTTTTGCCTGGGTTGCGTACATTTTGCTTGAATATCAGCTCAAAATAGTCGAGACATTTTCATCACTTTCGTTTGCGGAAATAGCTCTTCCAGGATTTCCCCTCATTGCGATGCTTGTGCTCTATATAGGTATCGCTTGGCTTATAATACGGCGGAAATAATTGCCATATACAAAAAAATGTGGTATTCTTTTGCACATACATCTTTTACAACAGGAGGAGAAAGTGCTGACTATTAAAGAATCAGGAAGAACATTTGACGATATATTACTTGCGCCGCGGCGTTCCGAAATACTTCCCTCGGAAGTTTCTTTGGAAACGCGTTGCAGTAGAAATGTTGCCATGAGCATACCACTTATTTCTTCGCCTATGGATACGGTGACGGAGTATAAGATGGCGATAGCTCTTGCTTTGCATGGGGGTATCGGCGTTATTCATCGGGCTATGGATATAGAGCGCCAAGCGCATGAAGTATACCGCGTTAAGCGTTACCAGAGCGGGAAGATAGCAAAGCCATACACACTTGCTCCGCATAAGACCATAGGAGATGCAAAAAAGCTTGTGGAAGAAAGAGGCATTTCAGGTATTCCCATTGTTAAGTCTGATGACACACTTGTAGGGCTGCTTACCCGCAGAGATCTGCTGTATGCTCCTGATGATGATTTTCTTGTACAAAAGGCAATGAGACCGTTAGAAAAATTAGTAGTTGCTTCAGAGTGCATTTCGGCGGAAAAAGCGTACAAGATACTTTTGAAAGAGCATATCGAAAAACTTCCGTTGGTGGACGAAGCGGGGCATTTGCGCGGGCTCATAACCCTGAAGGACATCAATCTTATGCGGGAGTTCTCGTCAGCTACGCGCGACAAAGAAGGACGCTTGCGCGTTGCCGCTGCAATCGGTGCCACGGGAGATTTTTATGAACGTGCGATAGAATTGCTGAACCACGATGTTGATATGATTGTTCTTGACAGCTCGCATGGCCATTCAAGCAATGTAATGAATGCGCTTAAAAAACTGAAATCAGTAAGCGGGATGGTTGATATCGTTGTGGGGAATATTGCGACAAGAGAAGCGGCCGACGACTTGATAGATCTTGGCGCCGATGGACTTCGTGTAGGCATTGGAGGCGGTTCTATCTGTACTACCCGTATGGTTACTGGAATTGGTGTTGCGCAGATCAGCGCGATAGAAAATGTTGTATCTGCCGCAAAAGAGCGATCTGTTCCCATCATCGCGGACGGAGGTATTCGTTTTTCCGGAGATATCACCAAAGCCTTAGCTGCGGGTGCGGACGCTGTGATGATAGGAAGACTTTTTGCCGAACTTGATGAGAGCCCCGGGGAGATAGTGGAAGTCAAAGGGGTGAAGTACAAAAGATATCGCGGAATGGGCTCAGAGGCAGTACTAAAAAGCGGAGGAAGCGACCGATATGGCGCAAAAGCCGTCCCGGAGGGCGTAGAGGCGCTGATACCGTATCATGGAACCTTCAGGGAAGAGATACATTATCTTCTCGGAGGCCTTCGCCAGGGGATGGGGTATCTTGGGTGCGCCTCTATACAGGATATGCATGAAACAGAAATAGAAGCGCAAATCATGAGCTTTGCCACGATGCAAGAAAGCGGGCCTCACGACATTCTACTGGAAAAAGACCCTCCAAACTATAAAAAACTCTAACGAAACTTAGCCGCACATATATTGTGCGGCTTTTTCTTGATTTTAGATGAACTTATCTATTTTCCATGCGATGTATAAGAGCGCGTTACATGATAGTGTCTAGCGGGGTTGATTTTTTTGAAAAATAGTATACAATGAAAGCAAAATTTTGCAGCAAGAGGAGCTCTTTTATGAATTTTAATAATAAGCATGTTGCTATTGTGGGTGTTGGCGGTATGGGTGCAGAAATAGTAAAAGCATTGCGGATCAAGGGCGTTACTACATTTTTTCTTGCCGATAATGATATTAAAAAGTGTTACAGCGCAGTATCTTCTATTTCTTCTGATGAAGCGTGCGGCGGCGCGTATTACACAGCGGGGATTGATGTCATGAATCCGGCATCGTGGGATAATCTATTCTCAAAGATACAGATGGCAAGAACGCCTATAGATATATTTATCTATACCGCGGGCGTTATAGGTCCCGGAGGGAAGAGCAAATTCATTACCAAATGGACTATGGACGACATCCTTCAGGTATGCACCATAAATTATGCGGCAATGATAGGCCTTACGAATGAATTTATGAACAGATTTTTTATTCCGCAAAAACATGGCCGCATCATTACTATTGCTTCTCTGGCGGGCCTTGATCCAGAGAGCGGTTCCGAGATGTATGATTCCACCAAAGCCGCGGTTATTGGGTTTATGCGCTCATTTATGGGGACGCTGAACGGTATGCGGGAAAGAAAGGGGATTGATGTGCGTGCAAATTGTCTTACGCCTGGTATGGTGAGGACCGGCATGATAAGTCACCTAGAAGAGAACAAGGAACTTATGGAAGGACTACTTGCGCGATTCAATCAAAAACTGTTGAGTGAACCTTCCGAGGTGGCCGCACAGGTGTGCCGGGTGCTTGCAGAGGATCTCCACGGAGAATTCGTTGACGAAAAGGGGCGTTCATATAACGACTACCTTGATTCTATAAAAGAAAAAATCCGCTGCGTCTAATGACGCTGGAACAAAAAGCTCCGCTTTGCGCGGGGCTTTTTTTATATTATGGTAGGAAAATTATGTTGCATGTTCGCGCACATTCATGTGCGTACATTTTTTTTGGATTGCTCTTCGTCGCCATATTTTTATGGGGTGCTCTTTTCGCATTCGGTGGAGAGGGTTCCCGCGAAGTAGTAATGTATTTTTTAGACATCGGGCAGGGAGACGCGATATTTATTGAAACGCCAGACCATGTGCAAATGCTTATTGACGGCGGCCCGAATAAAAAAATTCTTTCAGAGCTTGGGAGCATTATGCCGTTTACCGACAGAACTATTGATGTGGTTCTTTTGTCCCATCCGCATGAGGACCATGTGGGGGGACTTATTGATGTGCTTGACCGGTATGATGTTCGGACGGTAGTTGCGGCAGAGACGCCATATGATTCGGGGGCATTCCGGGAATGGGATGAAAAGGTAGACGCGGAAGGAGCAGAGCACGTACGCGCGCTTCGCGGCATGCGGATTTGGCTTGCATCTGATGTCTGGTTTGATGTTCTTGCTCCCGCATCTTTCATACAAGAAGAGCCTGCGAACATACACGACGCTATGATTGTGGGGAAGCTTGTGTATGGAAATACCTGCGTTATATTCACGGGTGACATGGAACGGGATATAGAACGCTCTCTTTTGGGGGACGATATAGGATGCGAAGTGTTGAAGGTGGGGCATCATGGCTCCAAGACATCTACGAGCGACGCATTTTTAAAAGCTGTATCTCCAAGTGTCGCAGTTATTTCTGCGGGTAGGAATAACCGCTATGGCCACCCGCATGATGTTATCCTCAATAAGTTGGAAAAAGCAGGCATCCGCATACTCCGCACCGACATTGACAGTACAGTAATTCTGCGCTCAAATGGAGAAAATGTCTTTTAAAAAATTGCACAGGAAAGGGAGGATGTAGTATTGAAGATCTACACGACAGGATCAGGGAAGAATCTCGGTGAAAAAATAGCGAGATGCCTCGGGACAACGCCGAGCCCGGTGAATATAGGAAAATATCCCGACGGACAAATCTTTAATCATATTCTTGAAACGCCTCACAACGAAGTTGCGCTTGTGGTAGGAAATACACAAGGGCCGGTTGAATTCACAGAATTGCTTACCTTGCTTGATACTGTCCAGGGATTCAGCGTGCAAAAAACCGTAGTTATCGTTCCGTATTTTGGCGCGGGGCGGCAAGACCGTGCAGACCAGGAGGGTGAAGATATAGCGGGGCGCATGCAGATGACTGCTATAGCATCACGAAGGCCAAACAGGGTTCTTCTCGTGGATTTGCATAATGCGGGTATTCAATACTGTACAGCACTTGATATGCGTATCCGAGTAAAGGAATTATACGCAAAGCCCATATTCTTTGATGTTATTCGTGACATGCGTATTTCTTCTGAGTTTGTTTTTGCGTCAGCAGATGTAGGGAGGCTCCGTATAGCTCGTTCATATGCGAAAGAATTTAATGTGAGTGCGGTTTCTCTTGATAAGCGTCGCGCAGGACCGGGCGAGGTAGAAGTGATGCATATCATTGGTGATGTGGCGAATAAGACAGTTATCATGATTGACGATATCGTCGACTCCGGCGGGACTGTTATGAAGGGTGCTGAGGCGTTAAAAAACGCCGGCGCAAAAGATATTCATTTGTTTGCAACGCATGCTGTGCTGAGCGGGCAGGGGTATGAGCGGTTTGCGCACTCAAATATATTCTTTGCGAGCGCTCATATAACCGACACCATTGCCATACGGGAGCCCTCAATGTTTCAGGTGCACTCCATAGCTCCTCTTATCGCTGAATACACGAGGAAAGAGATTTTATAATAAGCAAAGCCGCCCCGTAATAGGCGGCTTTTCCATCTATGGGGAAGTTCAGGATATCGCTGATGTAGTCGGGGGGCTTGCTTGAGCTTTCTCGGGAGGCGGCAAAGACTGATAGCGTATGATATCCATATACTAAAAACAAAAATCTGGGATATATTCCGGATTTTTTATATCTTGTCAAAAGAATCCATTTTCATTAGTATGTGAACATATGAAACACCCATCAGAAGAAAAAACAGTAGTGCTTATCAAGCCCGACGGTGTAAAGCGCGGATTGATAGGCGAAGTAATTAAGCGCATTGAGATGCGTGGTTTGAAAGTGATTGCGCTCAAAATGATATTGGCCTCGCGGGAGCATGCGCACAGCCACTACCCTAACACAGAACCATGGCTTCGCGGGATTGGAGAAAAGACGCTTGAAAATTATGAAAAATATGGCAAAGAGGCCAAAAAAGAAGTTGGTACTGATGATCCGATAGAAATAGGCAAACAAGTTGCACGCTGGAATGTTGATTTTTTGACGTCTGGTCCCATGGTAGCAATGGTAGTACAAGGGATACATGCCATTGATATGGTGCGCAAGATCGTGGGCAAAACCATTCCTGCGTTTGCAGAAATGGGAACGATACGCGGCGATTTTTCGGTTGATTCTCCTACGCTTGCAAATATCCAAAAGCGTTCCATTCATAATGTGGTGCATGCGTCGGGCGACCCGGAAGAGGCAAAGCATGAACTTACACATTGGTTTACAGACCAAGAGATTCATGCGTACAAACGGGCGGAAGAGGATATAATGTTTTAGCGTATTTGCGCACAGGAGACCTGTATGTTTTTTAAAAAAGAAAAAGATAATTTCCCGGCATTTCTCCTTACATCCCTTGTCATTATTTTGGGCGTGCATATATTTGCACTTCTTACATCGCTCTATTATATACTGCCTTGGTTTGATATTGCGGTGCACGGCATGGGCGGATTTTGGGCTGCTAGTTTCATATATTACCTCCTTTTTTATACATACAGAGGCAGCGTCCGGATGCCGTGTTTTATCGCGTTTGTAGTTATTGTAAGCGGGACAGCGCTCGTAGGTGTCTTGTGGGAATTCTTTGAGTTTGCCATGGACATTATCAATATCCCGTTCTTGGGCATTGGCCTTTCCGGGAAAGCGGTGCTTGTTGATACGTTGCTGGATCTTTTAATGGATATCGCTGGCGGTTCGCTTGCGGGCATGCTCTTACTATGGCTGAAAAAAAATACATTGTAGTGCATTATCATGAAATAGCACTAAAGGGAAAAAATCGCGCTTTCTTTGAGAAGGCGCTTCTTTCTAATATAGAAAGACAGGCGCATGGGTTGTATGATTCGGCTTCGCGCATTTCAGGGAGAATAGTTTTGTGTGCGGACGCATCTCAAAAGGATGCGTTAGCCGAACGGTTGCGGTATGTATTTGGTATTCATCACATTGAAATAGGCACGCGCGCTGGCGCTACAATGGAAGCAATACAAGAAGAAGCACGCCGTGTTTTTCCAGAAATAAAAAAAGTTCCGTTCCGCGTTACTGCGTCGCGTGCGGAAAAAAACCATCCCTTCACATCGCAGGATGTTGAGCGGGAAGTGGGCGCGGTTATCCATGAAGAATTCGGTTTCCCTGTTTCGCTCAAAAATCCCGAGCTTGTTTTGAGTATAGAGATAGTTGAAGGGCATGCGTATCTTTTAACTGAACGCATACAAGGACCGGGGGGATTGCCGGTCGGTGTTTCGGGGAAGGTCGTAGTACTCCTATCAGCCGGTTTTGATTCTCCGATAGCGGCGCTGTATATGATGAAGCGCGGGTGTGTGCCAGCGCTCGTTCATTTCCATAGCTACCCGTACACATCAAAGGACTCTTTAGAGAATGTGCGGCATATGCGCGATGCGCTTTCGCGCTATGCTCCCTCATCGCTTGCGTTGCTTGAAGTGCCGTTAAGCGATATCCAGCAGTATGTTGTTACCAAGGCTCCGTCAGCTCTGCGGATAGTTATGTATCGGCGGTGGATGTTGTGGATGGCAGAACGTGTAGCCCGCATGCAAAAAGCACATGCTCTTGTAACTGGGGATTCTATAGGCCAGGTTGCATCACAAACCCTCGAGAATATTGAGACCATTTCGGAGATAGCCACATTGCCCATTCTCCGGCCGTTGGCGGGGCTTGATAAAGAGGAGATTATTGAGCGCGCAAAGCAATATGGGACATATGACATCTCAAAACTGCCGTATGAAGATTGTTGTTCGCTTTTTGTGGAAGGTTCTCCGCGGACGAAAACAACGATAGAAGAAATAAAAAAGATAGAAGACCCGATACGAAAAGAATTGGAAGAAAAAGCGGCATACGCATTATCTCAAATATAAAACCGGCTGCGATAAGCAGCCGGTGTTGTTTTTAACAGTCAAAGATGGGGTCTATGTCGACCGGAATTCCTTCCAGGCGTTTTATCATGGGTTTTAATCCGGGTAATACTGCACTCCATGTGTCTGCAAATGATTTTGTGTTCGTGTAATTTTGCGCTTGGGATAATTTGAAAAATTCATATCCCAGGCTTTCAAGTGCCTGCTTGAAAAATCGCGGGTCAAACAAAAATGTCTGTTCATGAATGCCGATAGCCCCCATGTTCTCTAGCCATTGATACTGTATGCGGGCGCCGAATGCGTGAGCCTCTTCAAGTCCAAAGCGAAGCTGACGGAGACCGTCGATGGCATGTATGTATACGGCTGATTCCGCAACTTCTTTCGCAAGCACTCCCTTTTCGGCAAGAAAATAAAGGAACAGCATGCCGAATACATCCGCTTTTGCTTCTTCCAGGGATGGCCCGAGTTCTTTAAATTCCGGTCCGCTGAATCGGAAGCCAAGTCCGTGTGAAAGCTCATGTCCTACAACGAAGAGAAAATAGGTCCATGGGTCAAAGTGATGCATCATGGAGCGCTCTACAATTCGTTCCGCGATGGGTATGGTCATGGTAGTAAACTTTGCATCCATGACATTTTTTACAAACACCTTTTTTGATCCAACGGTTTCGTGTATGTCGTTATCGTTTGGCAGATTATATGCCATCGCGATGTAGCTGTAATACGCTCCTCCGGTTGCCAGTATTTCGTTCATCACTACCATGGGCGTTATTTTCCCAGAAGGTGTGTAGCCGTACATGTTTCCGAGATACGCATCAAATTCCAGCGTTAAGTCTTGATATTGCCTGACTTTTTCGTTTTCTTCCGTGAGAGTCACTCCGAGCATTGCTTCAAAATTTCGTTTTATGCCGAGAGTTTTGTCTTCGTAGCTTTCGTACGGCCCTATGGTGAGCTCTATCGGTGCATCGGTTACATGTATCCAGTCTATGTCGCTTTCTTTATATTCATTTGAAACAAACGCGGCGGCTTTGCTTTTAAGAAATTTTTTAAACTGCGGATGATCCGTTATGCGTGACGCATGCTCAAGAAAAAGCTTCATGCGTGTGAGATGCGGCTCATAAAGCTCCGCATACGGGATAGTTTTGAGCAGTGTGCCGTCTCTCTGCACCACCGAAAATGGAGACAGGATATCTTGTTTTTGGTCGGGGTGCGCTTGTATGTATACTTCAAGCTCTTCGGCTGTCATGCCGGGGGGGTAATATGCCGCGTTCCGGGATTCATCAATAATACCGCCCGTTTCTTCCAATTTCTGGTTCATCTGCGCAAGATATATCGGATTAATGAGCCTTGCTGCGGAAATAAGCGCTTCAAGCGTATCTTTGTTCCCCGTACTCAGGTGGGAAACATCTCCCCGTATGGGAATTTTTACATACCTTGTTTCATTGTCTCTGCCGGCAGCCATACTAGGCACCTCCTTATGTATTTTGTTTTCAAATTTTTTTGATTATACGGTATTTTTTGCAAAAAAGCAAGATATGAGCAGAAAATAAATGATATACTAAAAGCATGGCAAAACTTTCTTTCCATGGTGGCGCTCAGCAAATATCAGGTTCTTGCTATTTGTTAGAAACCGCAGAGGCAAAGGTGCTTGTTGACTGCGGGTTATTCCAATGCCCCCGCGTATGCGAAGCACAAAATTATGAGCCCTTTACATTTGACCCCGCATCCATTGATGGCGTTATTGTGACGCATGCGCATACCGATCACACAGGACGCATCCCGAAGCTATTTAAAGAAGGATTTCAGGGAATGATTCATTCAACGCATCCAACAAAAGAACTCGCGCATTTAATGTTGCGGGATAGTCTGGGGTTAATGGAACGGGAAGCAGAGCGCGAGGGGGAAGAAATGATATTCGAAGAAGAGCATTTTGAGAAGACATTCGAGCATTGGGAGGGACATGAATATCATCATGAGTTCATTATTGGAGATATGCATATCCGCTTGCTTGATGCGGGTCATGTACTAGGCTCAGCGATGGTGGAGATTATTTACAAGGATGAGAGTCGTGCGCAAAAGAAAATAATATTTACCGGAGATATCGGAAACCCGCCAACGCCATTATTGCCGCCGCCCGAAAAGATTTCGGGAGCGAACATCTTGGTTATCGAATCAACGTATGGGAACCGTGACCACGAAGCGCGTGACGAACGCAAACAAAAACTTGAACGCGCCATAGAAGACACCGTCAAAGCAAAAGGCGTACTTATGATACCCGCATTTTCGCTTGAGCGCACACAGGAGATTCTTTACGAAATAAACGACCTTATAGAGCATGGGCGGGTTCCCATGGTACCGGTGTTTCTTGATTCTCCGCTAGCAATACGCGCGACGGAAATTTATCGGAAGAGCGATGCGTATTTCAATAAGCGTACGCGGTATATTTTGGATTCGGGCGAACACATTTTTAAGTTCCCTATGCTTAAATTTACGCTTGCCACCGAAGAATCAAAAGCAATCAATGATGTGCCTTCGCCAAAAGTAATCATCGCGGGTTCCGGTATGTCCACCGGTGGGCGCATTTTGCACCACGAGCGGCGGTATTTACCCGACCCACATTCAATGGTGTTGTTGGTTGGGTATCAAGCGGCAGGTTCGCGCGGGAGGCAGTTGCAGGAGGGCGCAAAGAGTGTAGAGATATTCGGCGAAGAAGTGCCGGTGCGTGCGCGTGTTGAAAAGATATCCGGATATTCTGCGCATCCCGATCAAGGTATGCTTATGGGTATTGTCCAGGATTCTATAGACACGCTTGATACGGTGTTTGCAATTCACGGAGAAGGAGAGTCCGCGCTCTTTTTTGTGCAGCGGATACGTGATCATTTGGGGATTCGGGCGTTTGCTCCAAAGCTAGGAGAATCATTCGATATATAGTTCTTTAAAAAAAGAAAAAAAGGAGGTATTTAGTGGGCAATAAGATGATATTGTGGGATTTTGGGAATGTGATAGCGGCATTCTCCGTGGATCGGTTTTTGGAGGATGTGGCATCTCTCTTTTCTGTGACCCCGTTTGAAGTAATTGCTTTTATGGAAGGCCCTATGCCGGATAGCACTAAGCAATTTATTCATGTCATTGAAGGGGATTCGCATTGGAATACGCACAGGATATTTCTGGCATTTTGCTCCCGGTTCGGGAAAAAGTGCGAATATGAAATGTTCGAAAAAATATTCAGCAATGCGTTGCGGGAAGACTATGAGCATAGCGGGCGTTTTTTGAAATTCTCCCGAAGAATTCATGGTGCCGGATATTATCAAGGGCTTATTTCTAACGCAAATGCAATTCATGCAAAAAAAATGGAGTATGAGCTCGGGCATTTGCTTGCTTACATATCGAAAGAGTTCCGGTATTATTCATGGAGCATGTGTCTCCGCAAGAGTGAGAGTCCCGTATTATTTAATAAAGTTTTTGGCGAGATAGAATCAAAGCTTGAGATAAAGCGGGCCGATATGGTGTTTATAGACGATCGTCCTGAAAATATTGAGGGATGCAAGGCGGCAGGCGCGCATGCTATTGAGTTTAATATCGGTGACGGACTATATCGCTTAGAAGAAAAACTGGCTCGTTTGGGGTTTTCTCTTTAGCCATCAAAAGCTCTGCATAGCAGAGCTTTTTTATTTTTTTGCTTTTGAGTATACTACTAATATGAAACCATCACCGCATTCCCATCTCAAATTCAAGATTTGCGTTTCAGGTGCCGCCGAAACAGGTCATTGCTCGAAAAATGCACTTGAACAAGCAAAGGAAATAGGAAAAGAGATCGTCCGTCATAATGCTATTTTAGTTACGGGCGCGACTACCGGATTTCCATATTGGTCAGCGATTGGCGCGAAAGAAGCGGGCGGGATATCAATCGGGCTCTCTCCGGCATCAAGCGAAAAGGAGCATATTGAAAAATATAAGCTCCCCGTGGATTACATGGATATGATCGTATATACCGGCTTTGATTATTCCGGGCGGAATCTTTTGCTAACACGCGCGTCAGACGGTGTTATTGTCGGTTGCGGGCGCATGGGGACGCTTAACGAATTTACTATCGCGTTTGAAGATAACAAGCCTATCGGCATTCTTGAGGAATCAGGGGGTTCAACCAATCTGATTAGGCAGATTATCGATCTCTCTCATCGGGAAAACGGAAAGGTGGTGTATGACACTGATCCGAAAGCGCTTGTGGAAAAAGTGATAGAACTTATCCGGAAAGAAAAAATAATCGAAATTTAATTATGTTTGATCCTGAAATATTGCGAATGTTTTTTCAGATGGCGCTCGCTGCAGGGCTCGGATTGTTTATCGGTTTTGAGCGGGAATATAAGGGAAAGGCCGCAGGTATGCGGACATATGCGCTTGTATGCATGGGTGCGGCACTTTTCACTATTCTTTCAGTTGAGGCGTTTCAGCAATTTGGAACTGGCATTCAAGATCCGGCGCGGGTTGCCGCACAGGTAGTTGTTGGCATCGGTTTCATCGGTGCGGGTCTTATTTTTGTGCAGCGTGGCAGCGTTCACGGTCTCACAACTGCAGCGGGTTTGTGGGCGGTTGCGGCAGTTGGCATGACTGTAGGCGTACAGATGTATAGTCTTGCGATATTTAGCGCTGTGCTCGTACTGTTAGTATTGTGGGCGCTCCGAAAAGTTGAAGGAAAAATAAGAAAACACGACGACGACTATGATCCAATCTGATCACCCCGTTTTTTTCGGTGAAAGCTAATTGCGAACCGATGTGCTTCGTTACGAATATATTGTAAAAGATGAAGGAGTGGCTGAGGCCGCTCTTTTAATTTGATAACGGTTCCGTTTTGGAGGTGCAGTTCTTCTTCTCGCTTCGCAAGTGCGGCAACGGGCATTCGTAGAGTGTGGTGCGCCAGGGCTTTTTGGGCAGCATGAAGTTGTGGTGTGCCCCCATCAATGATGATGAGATCAGGATGTGTCCATGCGTTATAGAATCGTCTCGTAATAATCTCCTGCATCATCGCAGTGTCATTTGGTTTAGGGGGGAGATGTATCGCAAATTTCCGATACTCATTTTTATCGGGTGCGCCGTTCGTAAACACCACCATAGAACCTACCGCGTGCTTCCCCTGAATATTTGAGATGTCGTATGCTTCTATGCGCTTGGGTGTTTTTTTCATACCAATAACATGCTTGAGATAGGTAACGCCTTTTTCTGCATAGATATGCTCTTCGCGCCTCAGGGTGTGCCGGTGTGAGAATATGTTTTCGAGCGCATAGAGTTGGTCGCGGATGAGTGCTGCTTGTTCATAGTGCTTATGCTCGGAAAGTTTCTTCATGCGCTTTTGCATAGTATGCATGAGCGCATTTCCTTTTCCGGAAAGCACCTGTTTTATCGTGCGGATATTCTTTTTATATTGAGAACTCCTTTTTTGGTAGTCAGGAAAAAGTGCTTTCATGTACGCGCTCTCGGTGCAGCATATGCCAAGACAATTCCCGATGGACGCGTGTTGGCATCTGCGTTTGTGCGCGCCCTTGCATGTGCAATACGGAAATGCGTGTCGGAGCATTTTTAATGTTTGCTTGAGCGAGGAGCCGTCCGTAAATGGTCCTAAAAAATAATCCTTTGAGCTGTTAGGTTGGTGAGTCAGTGTGATCCGAGGAAATGCGCCATCAGAAAATCGGACGAAAAAATATTGCTTGTCGTCCCGCATAACAATGTTATAGCGGGGCTTATGTGCTTTGATGTATTCCGCTTCGCGTATGAGCGCCTCTGTGTCGGAGAGCATCTCTTTCCAGGTAATTGACGTTGCTTGACGCACCATGCTTATTTTCCGCGCGTCTGTGTTTTGTGACGAAAAGTAAGATGCGATGCGCTCTTTGAGATTTTTTGCCTTTCCGACATATAAGAGAGTCCTTCCTTTTTTGAAAAAGTATACGCCTGGCGCTTGGGGAATGGTATCCGGCTTTTTGTTCATAATGGGTTGATTATAAGAATCATCAGATGCTAAGTCAAAAAAAGATATTCTCAATTCACATTCATATCTTGACCCGGGCGCTAAAAATATCTATACTGAATAATTGCAAAATTTTGCGCACCTCTATTTGTACTCTGTATGGCAAGAAAACAACCAACACACGAAACAGATGTTATACGCATAAAAGGTGCGCGTACTCACAATCTCAAGAATATCTCGCTTGAGATACCAAAAAACAAACTTGTAGTTATTACGGGGCTTTCCGGTTCAGGAAAGTCCTCGCTTGCTTTTGACACCATTTATGCCGAAGCCGAACGGCGCTTTGTGGAGTCGCTTTCAAGTTATGCGCGGCAATTCTTAGGCGTGCGCGAAAAGCCCGATGTTGAAAAAATAGAAGGCTTATCGCCCGCAATCGCTATTGACCAGCGGTCGGTCTCGAAAAATCCTCGCTCGACCGTTGGAACCATAACCGAAATATATGATTATCTCCGCATCTTGTTCGCACGCATCGGCAAGCCGCATTGTCCGGCATGCGGGCGGCTCGTAAAAAAACAGACGATAGATGAAATGATAAAAACGGTAAGCCGCGAATTCAAGGACACATTTGTGATGATTGCCGCTCCCGTCATCCGTTCAAAAAAAGGAGAACATAAAAAGATACTTGCCGAAATACAAAAGCAAGGGTTCTTGCGCGTGCGTCTCGACGGAGGCGTTATGCGGATAGAAGAGGCGCTTGATCTTCCGCTTGATCCAAAAAAGAAGCACTCCATTGAGGTTGTTGTAGATCGGCTTTCTATAGATAAGGACACGGAACGCGGACGCATACATGATTCGCTGGAGACCACGCTTGCGCTTACAAAAGGTATTGCGCTTGTGGTTGAGTATAAAGAAGACGCAAACGGAACAAAAGGAAGAGAGGTGCTTTTTTCGGAAAATTTTTCTTGTCCGGTCTGTCATATTTCACTTCCGCCGATAGAGCCACGGTTGTTCAGCTTTAATAGTCCCTATGGTGCGTGCGAACGCTGTACGGGCCTCGGCCATCAATTGGAGGTTGATCCGGACTTGGTGATGCCGAATAAAAAGTTAACACTTGCCGAAGGTGCAATCCAGCCGTGGGCGCGTGCATCGCATCGGGTGGGACGGCAGTCCTGGTACTGGTGGATGATTGAGGATCTTTCCGAGCGGTATAGCTTTTCGCTTGATACGCCTGTGGGCGCGCTCCCGAAGAAAGTAACTGACCTTATTTTGTATGGAGAAAAAGACACTGAAGATAAAAAACCGGGCGAGGCATTTGAGGGCGTCATCCCAAACCTTGAGCGGAGGTGGCGCGAAACGGACTCCGAATGGACCCGGGCAGAGATAGAAAAATACATGTTTATGAACAGCTGCCCTGCGTGCGGAGGTAAACGGCTGCGTCCGGAATCGCTGGGTGTTAAAATTATCCAGACATCTATTGCGGAAGTCTCCGCGTATGCCGCAGAGGATGCAATCGCGTTTATGCAAAAAGTGCTGCAGGAAGTAAAAAAGAAAAAACAGGAAGACGCAATTGCGCGCCCGCTCGTAAAAGAAATAGAACGGCGGCTCGAATTTTTAGTGAATGTCGGGCTCGGATATGTGTCGCTTGACCGCCAGTCCACCACGCTCTCCGGGGGAGAGGCGCAGCGCGTGCGCCTTGCGACACAGATTGGTTCCGGTCTTTCGGGGGTTATTTATGTGCTTGATGAGCCGTCCATTGGGCTTCACGCGCGTGACCACTATCGTCTTATCCAAACACTTAAAGAACTGAAAGCGCTTGGAAATACCGTTTTAGTGGTAGAGCATGATCAGAAGACGATGGAGGAGGCTGATTGGATTATTGATCTCGGTGAGGGCGCAGGAATACATGGAGGCAAAATAATCTTTGAAGGCACATATAGTGATATCAAAAAGGCAAAGACGCTTACCGGCGATTATATTTCCGGACGTAAAAAAGTATCTGTGCTTGCGTCCAAAGAGAACAAAGCCGCTGGCTTTATAACTATCAAAGGAGCCCGCGAACATAACTTGAAAAATATTACGGTAAAAATCCCCCTTGGAAAATTAGTCGGTGTTTCGGGCGTATCCGGCTCTGGAAAATCAACGCTTATCAACGATATATTATCGCGCTCGCTCATGCAGCATTTTTACGGCTCGCGCGCCGTCCCCGGCGGGCATACATCAATAGAGGGGTTAAAGAGCATTGATAAAGTAGTTGTAGTGGATCAGTCGCCAATCGGCCGCACGCCGAGAAGCAACCCTGCGACATACACCGGGGCATTTGCGGGGATCCGCGATCTCTTTTCGAAAACACGCGATGCCCGTGCACGAGGGTACAAAGCGGGGCGGTTTAGTTTTAATGTGAAAGGCGGGAGGTGTGAAGAGTGCGAGGGGCAGGGCGTCAAAAAAATAGAAATGCACTTCCTTCCTGATATCTATGTGCCGTGCGAAGAATGCGACGGCGCGCGATACAATCGTGAGGCGCTCGGGATCCACTATAATGATAAAAACATAGCAGAAGTGCTTGATATGTCAGTTGAAGAAGCGCTCATATTTTTTAAGAATGTTCCTGCTATACAATCAAAAATAGAAACGCTCAACCAGGTGGGATTGAGCTACATTAAGCTCGGGCAGCCAGCAACAACACTCTCCGGAGGAGAAGCGCAGCGAGTAAAGCTTGCGACTGAGCTGGCAAAGAAAGCGACAGGGAGGACAGTCTATATATTAGATGAACCAACAACCGGTCTGCACGCAGAAGATGTCCAAAAACTTTTAACTGTTCTCCGCGCGCTTGTAGACAAGGGGAACACGGTCATTGTCACCGAACACAGTATTGATATCTTGCGGAATGCCGATTGGCTTATTGACCTTGGCCCGGAAGGCGGAGACGGCGGAGGAGAAATAGTCGTTATGGGTACGCCCGCTGATGTGAAGAAAAATAAAACATCATATACCGGGAAGTGGCTTTAAAACAAAAAAACCGCGTGCGCGGTTTTTTTGTTTTTATAAGCCAAAATAAACGGCTCACACAGCGTGTGAGCCGTTTATTAGATTGACAAAACGGCGATGTCATGCATAGTGGGGGTAAGTTGTACCTATACAAAGAGGTGGCAGAAATGATTGACAAATCAGCAGAAGAGGGAAGGGCATTAAATAATCTTGGGCTAAGCGCGGACCGCGTAGAGAAATTCAAATCTATCGTAAAAAGCGTAAAAGGAAATTTTCTTATTCTTATCACCCAGATTGATCCGGATGCATTGGGGGCTGCGTATGCGTTTCAGGCGGTACTGAGCAATTTGAAAGCGTCTGATTCGCGTATAAAGTTGTATTGGTGCGGACAGCCAGGCATGGCACAGAACCGGGCTATTGTGAACCTGGGCAGTTTGTCTCAGCATTTTAATATGGTAGATAAAATGTCGGTGGGTAAGAATGATATTCTTATTCTCATTGACTCTTCAGCGACAAATGATTCGCGTATTCCGGAAAGCCTCCGTCCGTTGCGGCCCGTAATGGTGTTTGATCACCATGATGGCGATGTTGCGTCGCAAGAAGAAGGCGAAGACCAGTTTTTCTGCATTGATAATGAGGTGGGTTCGGCAAGTACGCTTATAGAAGAACTTGCGGTTGCTACGGACACGGAACTTACCGAATACCGCCCGCTCTTCTTAGCGTTTGGTATTTATAATGACACGAAACAGCTCGCGAGTTCCTCGCGTCGCGACCGCGAAAGCTACGGACGCTTAACCGAGAAAGCAAACCAGCAAGAATTACAGATGCTTATCAATTTTCCGCTTTCCGAAAATTATTTTGACAGCTTGCAGTATGCGTTAAACCACCGCAAGCAGAAAGGCGGACGCATCGTAATGAATGCCGGACAGCTGAAAGAGGATTCCGGAGATGACCTGTCTGTTATTGCCGATCTTATGCTTCGTCAGAAGGGGGTAGATCTTGCGGTAGTGTGGGGTATGATTGGGCAGAAGGTGCGGATTAGTGCGCGAAGCAGCGATTTAGGGACGCTGCTCGGAGATGAATTGCGGAAAAAGTTCAGTTCGGGTGGCGCAAAGCTTACTCCTTCACTTACCAGCGAAGGGGGAGTCACTATCAATATTGACTTCGGTATTTGGTGGAGCGAGGGAGTACGGGAGCACGCAGAAAAGCTCGTAAGCGAGCGTATTAATGAGCTAATATTCGAATAAACTAAAGCCTCGGCGATGTCGGGGCTTTTTATATTCTCTTGACATTTGTATTTTATTTCTTATACACTGGATTAGCAGTCTATGTATTAGATTGCTAATTTACAAAAAGTGATTTTATTATTTAACATGTAGTTTTCATATAAATATGACAAAACCTACTATCACCCCCCTGGGAGACCGCGTCCTTTTGGAGCCGCTCTCAAAAGATGAATTAGAAGGCAAGACCGCATCGGGCATCGTTATTCCTGATACCGCTGAAAAAGAACGTCCGGAGCAAGGAAAAGTTGTCGCGGTCGGAGCTGGCCGGATGACAAAAGACGGCAAGCGCATCCCTGTTTCCCTTAAAAAAGGTCAGCGGGTGTTGTTCTCAAAGTATGGCCCCACGGAAATCAAAATTTCCGGCAAAGAATATCTTATTGTAAAGGAGGAGGATATTCTCGGCATTATTGAATAATCTTAATTAATACACATTATGGCAAAACAAATTCATTTCCACACAAAAGCGCACGAAAAGCTCCAGCGGGGTGTTGATATGCTTGCAAACGCTGTTAAGGTAACTCTTGGACCGAAAGGACGCAACGTTGTTTTGGATAAAGGGTTCGGCGCGCCGACTATTACGAACGATGGCGTAACCATCGCAAAAGAAATTGAGCTTGAGGACAAGGTTGAAAATATGGGGGCGGAGATTGTAAAAGAAGTTGCTACGAAAACCAATGACATTGCAGGCGACGGCACGACTACCGCAACGCTTTTAGCGCAGTCTATTTTTAACGAAGGATTAAAAAATGTCATTGCGGGCTCAAATCCGATAGCGCTCAAGCGCGGCATTGAAGAAGCGGTTACAAAAGTGGTCGCGCATATCAAGAAGATATCTTTGCCTATTTCAAAAAAAGCGGAGATTGCACAGGTCGCAACCATTTCGGCAAAAGACCCGGTTATCGGAGAAAAAATAGCAGAAGTTATTCATCAGGTAGGGAAGGATGGCGTTGTTACTGTTGAAGAGTCCCAAACATTTGGCATTGATCACGAAATAGTGGAAGGCATGAACTTTGACCGGGGGTTTGTTTCTCCGTACATGATTACAAACTCCGAGCGGATGGAGGCGTCATACAAAGATCCGAAGATATTCATTACCGATAAAAAAATATCTTCTATCCAGGAAATTTTACCGCTCTTGGAAAAGATAGCACAGGCCGGTAAGCGAGAATTAGTGATTATTTCTGAAGACATTGAAGGCGAGGCATTGACGACGCTTGTTGTAAACAAGCTCAAGGGCACATTCAATACGCTTGCAATAAAGGCGCCCGGATATGGAGATCGGCGCAAGGAAATGCTTGCGGATATCGCAACGGTTACCGGTGGGCAGGTTGTTTCAGATGAGCTCGGTATTAAAATGGAGAATGTGGAACTGAACATGCTGGGTTCCGCGCGCAAAGTTGTATCTACCAAAGACAACACTATTATTATCGGCGGCAAGGGCAAGAAGGCAGGTATTGAAAAGCGCGTAGAGCAGCTGAAAAAACAAATTGAGCAGACGACTTCTGATTTTGATAAAGAAAAGCTTCAGGAGCGTCTAGCGAAACTCTCTGGGGGGGTCGCGGTCATACGAGTAGGAGCCGCAACTGAAGTGGAACAAAAAGAAAAACAACATCGCATTGAAGATGCAATCTCTGCAACCAAAGCAGCAATCGAAGAAGGAATCGTTCCGGGCGGAGGAGTGGCGCTCTTGCGCGCGAGCGCAACGCTTGAGGCTATGCTTGTGGAGCGGGAAAAGAAAGTGGGAGTAGACCGTGATGAGTGGCTTGGTATCGGAATTGTCGCGCGCGCGATTGAAAAACCGTTGTGGCAGATTGCAGAGAATGCGGGCGCGTCGGGCGCGGTTGTTGTTGAGCGCGTAAAGAAAATGAAGGGAGCGAAAGGATACAATGCGGGAACAGGCGAATTTGATGTGGATCTTATTGAGGCGGGCATTGTGGACCCGGCGAAGGTAACGCGTTCTGCTCTTCAGAACGCTGCTTCCGCGGCGGGGATGCTTTTGACGACTGAGGCGGTTGTTGCGGAAAAACCGAAAGAAAAAGATGCGCCCGTCATGCCACAAGGTGGCATGCCCGACATGGGGGGCATGATGTAAGCTCAGAAAAACAATCCCGCTGAAAGCGGGATTGTTTTTTGTTGTGCATTCGTGTATGTTTGGATAAACGTTTTTTTGAGAGGAGGAGCGCCGATAATGGACTTTAACAGTAATCTGATACTTTGCAGGGTATTTTTTGTTGTAGGTATTGTTGATCTTTTGGGGACACTGGCAATGACGCTTGAAGGGCGTTCTCATTGGATATGGTGGGTGCTTGGGGTAGTGTGCCTTTATGCGAGCCTTGAATGTTTTCTGCGGTATCGGAAGCAGGAAAAGCTAGACACCCAAAACAAAGAAAACGCAGAAGAACGCTTAAAAAAAAAGACACGGGAGACGGAAATACCTTAGATATACACCGCTGGGAAGATGAAGGCGGAAGCCATTTTTAAAAATAAAGCCCTTTTTAGGGCTTTTTATTTATTCTGCGGGAGAAGATTGACAAAAATAAGAATTTTTGGTACATATATCTCATTCAGTTTTTTTGAAAATCCTATAAGGAGGTGAGACATGTCTTCTGTGAGAGTGGTTTTTGCTATTATTCTTATCATTGTTCTGGCTTATTTTTATCTAGAAATACGAAGAGCCAGAAGAAAAATGAAGGCTGAGGAACGCGTGGAAGACGCTAAATCTGAGAAAAGCGTTGCGGCGCTAGAAGCAGAAGCGGCTTCTATAGAAAAGGAAGCTGGGAAGATGCGAGGCAAAACGGGCAGAAAGTAAGATGTTCTGTTTTATATTTTTTTCATTGGCTGCAAAAATCCATAATAGGAGGTAGTAATATGTTTGGTTTGAGTAAGCTGAAGGTTGGTTTTTTTGCTTTTCTGATTTTGACGGTTATCATCTGTTTTTCTTGCACGGTGGGCATTAACGACGCAGGCCAGCGCACGGTAGTTCAGTATCCCAATGGTTCGTTGTTCGTTAAGTTCACGCCCGGGTGGTATCTCAAGTTTTTTGGACGTACCACTTCGTATAATGACGTACTGACCTATGATTTTGACAAGACAAAACCGGAAGAGAGCGCATCTCTCGACCAGCAGGGAATTGCTGTGCGTTATCAGGATGGCGGTAATGGTTCAATTTACGGGAAAGCCCGGTTTAATTTACCGAATGACGAAATGAGCATGATAAAATTACACAAAGCATTTCGTTCACCCGAGGGCGTTGCCGAAAAGCTCATCAAGCCCGTTACGGAAGAGGGGATGAACTTAACTGCGGGGCTTATGTCGTCGGAAGAAGCGTACGCTGAAAAACGAGGCATCTTTACTCAGTGGGCGCAGCAACAGATATCCAGTGGTAAATTTCAGACCGAATTAAAAACCATCACTGATGTGGAAGAAGGAACCGGCAAACGAGTCACGAAGAATATCCCTGTAATCAAATACGGAGAAAACGGACTTCCCATGCAGCAAAAGAGCGACCTTACGGAATATGGGATTCCGGTGAGCGGCTTCCAGATTACTGACTGGGGGTTTGAGCAAAAGACCCTTGATCAGATTTCCCGAAAGAGAGAAGCGACCATGGCGATTATCACCGCAAAAGCTGACGCCGAACGCGCTCAGCAAGAAGCAATGACTGCCGAGCAGGAAGGTAAGCGAAATGTCATGACAGCGAAATACGCTAAAGAGGTAGAAAAAGAAAAAGCTATTGTTGAGGCCCAGCAGAAGAAAGAGGTTGCTATCATTGAAGCGAAGCAACGGGTTGAGGTTGCCGCCCAGCAAAAGCTTGAGGCAGAACAGAAAAAGTTCGCTGCAGGTGAATACAAACAAGAGCAAATACTGCTTGGTGAAGGTGAAGCGGAGCGTAAGCGTCTTGCTATGGAAGCTGATGGTGCACTACAGCAGAAGATTGAAGCGTACAAGTTCGTTATGGCAAAATTTGCCGAAGAGTTTGGGAAACAAAAATGGGTCCCAGAAGTTATGATGAGCACGGGCAATGGAACGTCAGCTCCGGGCAATGAAGCGGCAAATCTCTTAAATCTTTTTACCGCAAAAGTTTTACAGGACTTGGGACTTGATATGTCCGTTCCCGTGGGGCGCACCAGGAGTAACTAGCCTTTTGTAAAAAAACAAACAATCAAAAATATGTAAAATTGAAAAGACAGGATATGTGTCCTGTCTTTTTTATTGACACGGGATAGCGTGTTGTTACAATAAGGGTATATTTCTTAGCCATATAAGCATTATGAACATATTTATCGGCATTATTATCGGACTTATTTTTCTTGCCGTGTTGTGGCTCATTTATACCTATAACCGCCTGATTACTCTCCGGATGCGCGCTCGCGAAGCGATATCTGATATTGACGTACAGCTTAAGCGCCGGTTTGACCTTATTCCCAACCTCATCGAGACGGTGAAGGGCTATATGGGTCATGAGCGAGAAGTTCTTGAGCATGTAACCGAGGCACGCGCGAAAGTGGCTTCCACGGGAGGTGATCCTATTGAGCGCGCAGGGCAAGAGAACATGCTTTCAAATACCTTGAAAACCTTATTTGCGGTTTCTGAAAATTATCCGGACCTTAAAGCGAATGCGAACTTCTTAGAGTTACAGCGCGAGCTTTCTGATACCGAAAACAAAATCCAGGCGTCGCGGAGATTTTATAACACGACCGTGCGCGACTTGAACACAAAGATAGAAACATTCCCGACGAATATGATTGCCGGGTGGTTCCATTTTGTCTCCGAAAAATTCTTTGAAGTGGAGAACGAAGCGGAAAAATCGGTTCCCAAAGTCAAGTTCTAGCATGGCGTCTCTGTACACCCATAAGGATTCAAACATCCGTAAAACATGGCTTTTGTTTGCTGTTTTTTTTGTTGTAGTCATCGGCGTTGGATGGGCATTCTCATATATATATGGGAATCAGGCAATACTTGTTATTGCCGTTCTTTTCAGTGTGTTCATGAGCCTTTTTAGCTATTGGTATTCGGACAAAATAGTGCTTCGGTTAACCCGCGCAAAAAAGGTGGAAAAAAAAGATAACCCCGAGCTCTACAATATCGTGGAAAATCTTGCAATAACCGCTGGTCTCCCAATGCCTCGTGTGTATGTCGTAGACGAAAGCGTGCCGAACGCGTTTGCGACCGGTCGCGATCCAGAACATGCTGTTGTCGCGGTGACCGAGGGTCTTTTGCGTATTCTTGATAGGTCCGAGCTTGAGGGTGTACTTGCGCACGAGCTTTCGCATGTCGGTAATCGTGACATGCTTGTTTCCACCATCGTTGTTGTTCTTGTGGGTTTTTTGGCGCTTTTGTCTGACATGTTTTTGCGCTCGCTTTTCTGGGGGTCATTGAACGGCGGCAGGGACCGGCGCGGGGGAGGAGGTGTCATTATTCTTATCGGCGTTATGCTCGCTATTCTATCGCCGATAGTTGCGTCGCTCATACAGCTTGCGATATCACGAAAACGCGAATATCTTGCCGACGCATCGGGCGCGCTTTTAACACGCTATCCGGAAGGCCTCGCATCCGCACTGGAAAAAATAGGCAAACATTCTGCTCCCATGAAAAGCGCGAATAATGCGACGGCGCATCTATGGCTTTCTGATCCGCATGGAAAGCGCCCCGGGTTTATGTCCCGCATGTTTATGACCCATCCCCCGTTAGAGGACCGAGTTGCGCGGTTGCGGGGAATGAATATGTGACATAACAAGCACGGGTGCAAGTAACTGCTGATTTATTAGGCAGTTATTTTTTTATATGTCAACTTTTGCTCGTATGTTCTTTATGTATACTGAAAGGAATTGTTCTTACTATATATGGGGGTTCTGCGGTGAAAAAAGAAAGAAAGCTGTTCCCTGTTATTGCTTTGGCAGTGATAGTAGGACTTATTGTGCTTACGATATGTACTGCGGGGTGCGCGGCGCTTCGTTCTACAAATAGCCCGTATGTAACCGAAAAACACAAGAAAGACATTTCTGTGTTTCATGCGGATACCGCTATTGTTATGCTGAGCGATATTCAATGCCGCGATGAGGAAGAATGCGCAAGCATAGATACGGCGTTTGATAATGTAAATACAATGCTTACACAGGCTGCGGGCGCGCATGTTGTCCTGCTTGTCGCGGGCGACTTAACGCAGGAAGGGAAAGACTGGCAGATAAAAGACTACAAACAAAAAGAAAAGCGCGTGAATGCTGATGCCGTGTACCGTGTATGCGGAAATCACGATGTAAAATCAGGCCTTGCGCAATGCAAAAAGCTTTTAGGCAGAGACGGCCTCTATTATAAAAAAGAAATAGGAAACATCGTTCTTATCGGTCTTTCCAATTGGCATAAAGATGCGGTAGGAAACACGGAATTGCAGCGCTATCTTCCCAAAGACGGTATTGCGTTTCTCGAAAAAGAAGGCGCAGAGGCCCTTGTAGACAAAAAACTGCTTTTTATTCTCACTCACGAAAAGCCCGAAGGCATCGCTTGGCTTACTGACCCGCGTTCGTTTTTATTCTGGAAAAAATATAATCCTTCGAATGTATATAACTCCGATGAATTGAAAGCATCTTTATCAACATGTACGGAGGCTGTCGGGGCGGAAGAGGGCATAAGCGTTATGTATATATACGGACATACGCATACGCCTCCAGAATGGCCGGGGACAGTCACGGTGAACAATGATATTTTATTCATCAATACATCTGCTATGCGCACCACAAGCCATATCCGTGATACTCGTAAATTTCTACCTTCAAGCATCGTGAGGCGGATATTCAGCAGTAAGAGGAAAGGGAGAGGAGAGCCAAGCAAGCTCGATTTTGCTATTGCTCGTCTATTTAAGGCGATATTTCCGTGGAACAAACATAGTACGGCGCGCGTATTGTTTTTAGAGAACGGTTCCGATATCGCTTATCTCCTGACACGAAATTTAAGCAAAGATGAGTGGTACGACGCCGCGTATATGATAAAGCTCGGTGTTCCGTTTCAATCAAAATAATATAATTCCCGCATGGATAGACATGCGGGAATTTTTTTATATAATAGAGATGATTATCATTCTCTTTTTATTTTAATGCCTTGGAGAGGTCGCATAGTGGCCGAGTGCGCTCGCTTGGAAAGCGGGTATACCGCAAGGTATCGAGGGTTCGAATCCCTCCCTCTCCGCATCTAACAGCTAGCACGAGGAAGTTTGTTTTTTGCTAAGTATAATTTATGAGCATCTACATCATCATAGGAATCATTGTCGCTTTTGTCGTTGTGCTCGTTTTTCTCAAAACGATTGTTGAAGGTGGTGATAATGAAAAAGAGAAACCCAAGTATCGCTATACCCGCAAGCAGTTTTTCCTAACCCGCGCTGAACACGAATGCTACGACGCGCTCATTGCAGCCGTAGGCAGTAAGTATTACATCTTTGCACAGGTGCATCTTCCAACCATTCTAGACAATAAAGTGAAGGGACAGAATTGGCGTGCGGCATTCGCCCACATCAACCGCAAATCCGTTGACTTCGTACTCTGCGATAAGGCATATATCTCGCCGAAGCTCGCCATTGAGCTGGACGACAGGAGTCACGAACGACCCGACCGACAAGAGCGCGATAAAGAAGTGGAACATATTTTGAGTGATGCTGGCGTGCCGCTGTTGCGTTTAGAGAATAAAGGACGTTTTGATCCCGTTGACCTCGCACGGCGGATTAACCAACATGAGGAGCGAACAAAGGTATAAACAATAAATGCGCTGTTAGAACCTTAAATTGCTCTACCAAAAAACTAAAAACAACCTTACAGGGCAAAACTCTCCACGGTTTCAGCCCGAGGTAGTTTGCAGATTGATACTTCCCTGCATTCTGTTATAATGAAAAGCGTTATAAGTATTACCAATTAATAACAATACATATGGCGAAAAACTCCGCATTTATGAAGCCGATGAACCTTAGCTCCGATTTGGAGGAGGTGGTCGGCGCAGGACCCATGCCACGGTCAGAGGTCGTAAAGAAGTTGTGGGAATATATCAAAAAACACAACCTTCAGGACCCCGCGAACAAGCGAAACATCAATGCTGATGATAAGCTGAAGAAGGTCTTCGGCGGCAAAGGCACGGTGAACATGTTCGAAATGACCAAGCTGGTTTCTCAGCATCTTTCATAATTTGATTGGTAGAGAAAACCCCGGCACACTCGTGCCGGGGTTTTTGTTTATGTTTCGGAGGCGATTGCTTTTTGCTCGCTTTGGTTTTCTCTGAGGTCATTCATCCATTCAAACCGCGAACAGGTCAATGCCCGCGTAAGTCCTTTGGTGAGTGTTTCTGTTTTGCGTAGCGTGTCTTTTGAATAGCAGGGGAACGCATGTAGATTTTCTTTTGTAGTCATCCCTGGGTACCACGCGGTGCGTATGATGTCTTGTATGTTGCTCTCCGAAGACAAAATACACAAGATTGTTTCTTTGTCTTCTTTCGCTTGTTCTTCGAACAGGGTTGCAATGCCGCGCCATGGAGACTCCTGTTCTGCAAGGATATGTTTTAACACATTCAACATATCATCACCCCAGCCAATGCTCTCTAGGAGTGCCTGTATCTGTTTTTGGGTGAGGCGCGTCTTTTTGTGCTTTGTCGTTTTGTTTTCTCTGTGAAAACTTTCTTCTATGGATGCTTGTGTAAGCGCTAATATCTCGCATTCATGCATAAATGCACGATGCTCAAGTGATTTGTACGCTACATCTAGTTTTGGTATCGCTATCGGGTCATTTCCTATGCAGGGAGATTCCATCATGTCTTCTATTATTTTTTCGAGTTCGGGCACCCAATGATTGCGTAGCTGGTAGTATTTGTTTTCCAGATGTTTAAAAAGCGGGAGCGTATGCAGAATGAATTCAACCGCAAACGCTATCATACAGGGCACCGCTTCCGGGTGAGGTGTTAATTCTTCCTTATGCCCCCTGCCGTAGTAGCGTTTGTATCTATGATCAACAAGCGTTGAGCCGACACCGTTTCCGAATCCCGTATCATTGCCTGCCCATCCCCACCCTTGTATGCGCTTTTGTTCGGCTTTGTCTATAAGGCGGTAACCAATGGCGCTTAATTCTTGCGCGCGCTGTTTGCCCCATGGGTGCCACAGATAATGCGCGCCCATAAAGATAGAGCCAAGCTCTTGCAGGAGCGTGCTTAAAAAATAACCCGATACCTGCATGGTGCGCATTTTGTTATCCCAAAAACTTCTCGGCATGCCTTCAAATTCCATATGCCTCCTCCGTAATATTGTGATGATAAGGTTCAGTGTCGGGGGTATTGTATCAGTGCTGTCCCGTTATTTCAATGGAGGGTGCCTGCCTTTGAATATGCTATGATAATGAGGTATATTAGAGTATCTTTATGTCGTCTCCTGTAGAACAAATCAAAGAGCGATTGGATATTGTTGAGCTCGTCCGTTCGTATGTAAAACTTGATAAGGCAGGCGCAAATTTTAAAGCGCTTTGCCCGTTCCACAGCGAAAAGACCCCTTCTTTTTTCGTGTCTCCCGCAAAGCAGATGTGGCATTGTTTTTCGTGCAGTAAGGGAGGAGATCACTTTCAATTTATACAGGACTTAGAGGGCGTTGAGTTCCCCGAAGCGCTCCGTATTCTTGCCGAACGCGCGGGCGTGGAACTTAAACGCGAAGACCCCCGCGCGCGTTCTGAACGCACGCGCCTGCTCTCGCTCGTGGATGATGCCGCGCGTTTTTACGAATCAAATCTTGTACGTCGAAAAGATGTGGGCGACTATCTCAAGGGACGTGGGCTCACCGGCGAGACCGCGAAACGGTTCCGGATAGGATATGCCGAACGCGAATGGAATACCCTTTGTGATTATTTGAAGAGAAAAGGATACCGCGAAGACGAAATAGAAAAAGTTGGGCTTGCGGTAAAAAAAGACGGCGGCGGGCATTTTGACAGATTTCGCGCACGCATTATGTTCCCTCTTTTTGACGGCTCGGGGCGCATTGTCGGTTTTTCGGGACGCATTTTTGATAAAGACGCGGAGGGGCAGAAGGACGCTGATTCAAAGTACATCAATAGCCCGCAAACGATACTCTACGATAAATCAAAAGTGCTGTATGGATTAAGCCACGCCAAAGACGCGATACGGAAAGAGGAAAAAGCGATTCTTGTTGAGGGGCAGATGGACGCGGTTCTTTCACACCAAGCGGGAGTCGAGCACGCAATTGCCGTATCGGGAACAGCGCTTACGCAATTTCATTTGGCAACGCTCAAGCGGTTTGCGCAATCACTGTTAGTGTCATTTGACCGCGACGCGGCGGGGCTCAATGCCGCTGACCGGAGCATTAAGCATGCGCTTGCGGAAGGCTTTGATGTAAGCGTTATCTCGCTTCCTCCGGGGAAGGATCCTGCGGATATCGTCAAAGAATCGGCTGACGCGTGGAGAGAAAGCATACAGCACCCCATTCCATTTATTGCATTTCTTATGGATGCATTTTCCGAGCAAGAAAAGGACGGACGGGCGTTATTGCGTACCGTGAAGGAGCGAGTGCTCCCGTATATTGTTTCTATGGAAAGCGAGATGGAGCGGGCCTATTGGGTGAAGGATATTGCCCGGCGGCTTTCGCTTGCGGAAGATGCGGTGTGGAAAGAAATGGACAAGACGCCCCGCACCACAGATGCTGCTCCGAAGCAGCTCAAGGAGCCGGAGCGGCGCGCGTCATCGCGCAAAGATTCTATTGAAGAGCGGATACTCGGCATTCTTGCGTGGAAAAAGGACATGCCGCAAGCAACACTTGAAAAGCTGAATGCCGGATGGTTTTCATCCGAACGACGGGAGTTTGCGGAGCACGCGCTTGCGGGGAAAGAGGCACAGAGTTCTCATTATATAAAAAAACTCGCGTTAGAAGCGGAGCTTGCGTACGAAGATGACTTGCAGGCTCACGCAGAGTTCGAGGAGCTTACTAGCGGGCTTAAAAAGGAGCACATACGCGCCGAACTCGAAACATTAGCAAGCGATATGCGGCGCGCGGAGGGACAGGGTGATGTGGGCCTACTTGAAAAGAAAATGGAAGAGTTTAAGCGTCTCTCGCAGGAGCTCCACGAAGAATAGTCTTTGCGGTTGCCAAACGGCCGCTTTTTCAGTATCGTATGAGATACGAGCAATTATAGTGTTCCCTATATGACAGTGAAAAAATCAGCAAAAAAAACAAGCAAAAAAAAGAAAACCCCGAAAAAAACGGCAAAAAAGGGCGTTTCTAAAAAGCGTGCACCGAAAAAGAAAACGGCGGCAACGAAAGGCAAAAAAGCAAAACCGGCAAAGCAGGCAAAAGCCCAGCGCATAAACAAAAAAGAAGAGTTTTCCGAAGAGAAGGTAGATGATCTTATGAAGCGCGGACGCATGCGTGGTTTTGTGACATACAGCGAGATACTCTCCATATTTCCGCACATTGAACAGAACATTTTCTTTTTAGACGACTTGTACAACCGCTTCCAAGAAGTTGGCATCGATGTGCTTGAGGGAAAAGAATTTTTAGATGTTGAAGAGGGAAAATCACGGAAGAAAAAAGGCAAAACTCTTTCGGAGACTCCAGCATCAGATTCGGTGCAAATGTACTTGCGCGAGATAGGAAAAATCCCATTATTGAATTCCGAAGAAGAAAAAGAACTTGCGCGGCGCATTGAGGCGGGCGATAAGGACGCATCAAACCGGTTGATGGAGGCGAACCTCCGTCTCGTAGTCTCCATTGCAAAGCGGTATGTCGGGCGGAGCCCCAACCTTACGCTTATGGATTTGGTGCAAGAAGGCAATATCGGGCTTCGGCGCGCGGTAGAAAAATTTGATTATACAAAAGGATTTAAATTTTCAACATATGCGACATGGTGGATCAGGCAGGCGGTGACCCGCGCGCTTGCAGACCAGTCGCGGACCATTCGTATTCCAGTCCATATGGTAGAGACTATTTCAAAATACCAGCAAGCGCTCCGCCGGCTTACGCAGGAATTGGGACGCGAACCGCTTATTGATGAGATAGCGTCAGAAATGGAGATGGAGCCGGAAAAAGTGCTTCATATCCAAAAAATTTCACAGGATACAGCCTCTCTTGAGGCGCCAGTCGGAGACGATGAAGAAGATTCGGTGCTCGGGGAGTTTATTGAGGACACCAAAACCCTTTCTCCCTCACAGGAAGCCGCGCGGGTGCTGTTGCGCGAACAGCTCCGTGAAATAATCGTTGACCTTACTCCGCGGGAGCAAAAGATCTTATCGTTGCGGTTCGGCCTTGAAGATGGCGTGACTCACACACTTGAGGAGGTAGGAAAAGAGTTCGGTGTTACGCGCGAGCGTATCCGCCAGATCGAAGCTAAGGCGCTCGAAAAAATACGCACGCATGATAAAGCAAACAAATTGTTGGGATATTAACAATGTGCGGAGGGGAAACGCCATGAAAAAAAAGAAAACCATATACCAATCAATACGAAAACCGATACCGCCAGCAGGCGGACCGATGAAGTCCAAGAAACAGAAAGAAAAAGAAAAGCGCGTAAAGGGAAAAGTGCTTGAGAGAAAAATCGAAAAAGACTACTCATAGCTATGAGTAGTCTTTTTGTATATGGGGAGACGCTTGGATAATAGTTTCGAGCACCGCGTCATCCTCCAGATCTTCCAGAGATATTTCTTCTTTCTCTTTTTCGATATCATGTATGATCCGCTGCAGGTCGCTTATCTTTTCTTTATACGACACGCTTACCGGGTCGTTTTTTTCTTTGAGTATGTGCTGATAGAGCTCAAGTTGCGCTGTCGCTTCTTTCAGGAATACGCGTTGTGCGGGGTGCCGCGCAAAACGTTCGCGTATCGCATGGATATCATCTTTGTGCGCATCACGGCCGAGTTCCCGGAACGCGATAAGGTTTGCGTAGTCGGTAAGTATCTCTTTTGCGTGTCGGTACTCAAGGCCAAGTACGATAGGAACGGTATGCGTAAGATGACCGCGTTCTTCAGTGATTTGGGATTCAAAGTATTCAACCTCCGCAGTCCTTCCTTTTAGGGAGAGTATTTTTTCTACATTCTGTTTTATTTTTTTCTCTATAGTCGTATAGTGTTGGTCAGTAGTTGCGTCTATTGCAAGCGCAAGGCGAGGGTGTTCGGCTCCCTCATGCGGAGCGTTAAACTCTGCCACCGCATCAACGCCGTTTAGTACATCATCATATTCTGTTGTTCTTGTTATGAATACATTTGATCCGAGCCATTCGCTTTCTTCTCCGTGGGCAATAATCGTTACTTCAAACGCGTCACTGATTTTTTTCTGTTCAAAGCTCCGTTTGCGCAGGATGGGGTCAAGTCGTTCTTCATCCTGCCGGATACGCTCGAGGGTTTTTTGCAGCCGCTCTTCTTTTTTGCGGATATCTTCCTCTCCTGCTATTTCTCGGAACGCATGCATGTCCGGCCGAGGGAGCCGTTTTTCTTCGGTACGAATAATGATATCCGCCGCTTCGTATGCCGAATACGCTTCGTAGTGAGGCGGTTTTTCGGGCATGTGTCGGGATTCTTTTGTCATAGGACTATTGTATCGTAATGGCTTTTTCACATCAATAAATTGCCCGTTCTCTTGACGGGTATGATACAATAAAAGAAAAAGGAAAAAGCCGTGCGAGCGGTTTTTATTTTCCCTGATTATCATTAATGCGCCTTGCGCCTCCGGGTAAAAGGCACGTATTACCACCATGGAACACAAAGTTTCTATTTACACGACCCCCTCATGCCAGTACTGCAAAATGGCAAAAGCATTTTTTCAGGAACACAATATTCAATACTCAGAATACAATGTTGCTACTGATGCCGAGAAGCGCAATGAAATGATAGAGCGTTCGGGGCAGATGGGTGTGCCGGTTATTGATGTAGATGGCAATTTGGTTGTCGGCTTCAACCAAGAAACGCTTTCTAAACTACTTGGCGTGTCATAAAACCATCGAGCTTCACAGCCCCGCATGCGCGGGGTTGTGTTATTATGAGCGTATATGCATACGAAAAAACCGCACACATCGCTGAAAAATTTTAAGCGTCTCCGTCATACCGCGCTCGGTTTTTTTCTTGAAGACGGAGTATTCGGCGCAAACGACGGCATTGTCTCGACCTTTGCGGTTGTCGCGAGCGTTGCGGGCGCCGCGCTTTCGCCGGTGCTCGTCATAATTATTGGTGTTGCGAACATGCTTGCCGATGCCTTTTCGATGGCAACATCAAATTATCTTGCAACAAAATCAAACAGAGATCTCTATTTTCGGGAACGTATGGTTGAAGAGGGCGAGGTAGCAACCCGCCCTCAAGCTGAGGTTGAAGAAATACGCGTCATACTCGCGCGCAAAGGATATGCCGGCGAAGAGCTTGAGCGGCTGACGGCGCTCATAACAAATAATAAAAAATTCTGGGTAGATCTTATGATGTATGAAGAGCTTGGATTTGCCCCGCCCGATCACCGCGGAGCACTCAAGCATGGCATTGCGACATTCTTTTCTTTTATTGGCGCGGGAATCTTGCCGCTCTTGCCGTATTTTTTGCTTTCGGGCGACTCATCAACAATATTTTTCTGGTCATTTGTTGCTACCGGTTGTGCGCTCTTTTTTATCGGAGCGCTGCGCGCGTATTTTACGGGCAGGAGTTGGTTTGTTTCGGGTCTTGAGATGCTCTTTTTTGGCGGAATCGCGGCCCTCATCGCATACGGTGTTGGGCATGTAGTAAGTGATCTTGTGCGCTAGCACGCAAAGCAAAACGGAGCGATATATATCGCTCCGTTTTTGTTATTTAGAGTTCTTTTGTTTCCATTGGAGGGGCGGGCACCTTATATTCTTCAAGTGTAAGTTGTACTTCGTGTTCTTTCCCTTTGCGAAAGACCGTCAATTTGTGAGTTTCGCCTATATTTGAATCCGAAAGATGATCCTCCAGGGTCGTTTCTTCATTAATGGATTTACCTTCGCAGGAGAGAATAACATCAAATTCGCGAAGACCCGCTTTTTCTGCCGGACTTCCCGGAATGACTGCGACATCTCCCGGTGCCCCTTCGTTGATAACGAGGGCGCCGTGGTCTACGGGTAGGCGGAAATGCTCCTGGAGGGCTTTATTAAGAGTCACATAGCGCACACCGATAAAGGGCCGCCGGATGCGCCCATACGACTTTATCTCTTCCAGGTCTTTTATGGCACGAGCAACCGGAATGGCAAAGCCGATATTTTGTGCGCCAAAGACAACCGCGACATTAATGCCGACTGCTTCTCCATTTAAATTAATAAGCGGACCTCCGGAGTTGCCCGGGTTTATTGCTGCGTCTGTTTGGATAAGGCCGCGAAGTTTTTCTTGATGGCCCATCATGTCGGTGGTGGCATTGATGAGGCGTGATAATCCCGAAACAACACCGGTCGATACGGAATTTGCGAATTCTCCGAGTGCGTTTCCGATAGCGATGACTGACTGACCGAGCTCTATCTCCCCTGTTGCGTTTAAAGAAATCGTCGGGAGACGCTTGTCATCTATTTTTAGTATCGCGATATCGTTTATCGGATCGTATGAAATCACTTTTGTGTCGTACTTTTTTCCATTTGATGCAAGTACAGAGTATGACGCATGCGGGTCCATGATAACGTGCTTATTGGTGAGTATCACGCCATCCGCGGACACCAAGAACCCCGAACCGCCCCCTACCTTAATACGGCCATGCTCGTCTTTTGGGGCTTGGCGCATGCGCTCTTTGAGTATTTCCTGGTCGTAGGGATTGAGACTCTCAATATCAAAAGGAAGTTCGCGCGTGATATCCGCCATATCCTTTGATACGGTGATGCTGACGACCGCAGGCAGCACTTTTTTTATTGCATTAATCACTTGCGCTTGATAATCCATATTACTATTATAGTATGGTACTTGAGAGTGTCATGCAAGCTCCCGCGTTCCTCCCTGTAGCTCAACGGATAGAGCAATCCCGTCCTAAGGGAGAGATGGGGGTTCAATTCCCTCCAGGGAGACAATTATATATTGTAATAAATAATACATGAAAGAATATTTTACTTCAGAATCAGTAACCGAGGGTCATCCGGATAAAATTTGCGATCAGGTGTCCGATGCTATTTTAGATGCGGTGTTAGAGAAAGACCCGCGCGGGCGGGTAGCGGCCGAAACAATGGCTGCAAACGGCGCGTTATTTATTGCAGGTGAGATTACAACATCTTGCTATGTTGATATTGTGGGTGTCGCGCGCAAGACCGTAAAAGATATTGGATACACGCATCCTGATTTTGGGTTTCATTATGCAAACTGCGGGGTGACAACGACTATTCAGGAACAATCTCCTGACATTGCGCAGGGTGTAGGGAGGCTTTCGGAGAAAGAAGAATTGGAGAAGCTGGGTGCGGGGGATCAGGGTATTATGTTCGGGTACGCAACCGACGAAACAAAAGAACTTATGCCACTTCCCATATCGCTTGCGCACAAATTAACAAAGCGCTTAGCACAGGTCCGCAAGAACGGAACGCTTCCGTATTTGCGTCCCGACGGAAAATCACAGGTTACTGTTGAATATGAGAACGGAAAAGCAAAACATATTACAAATGTCGTTATTGCTGCTCAGCATAATCCCGAAGTAGATATGGCAACGCTCCGTAAAGACATCAAACGCGAAGTAATAGAAAAAGTCATCCCCAAAAAATTACTTGATACAAGTACGAAATACTTTATTAACGCAACAGGACGGTTTGTTATCGGGGGACCGCAGGCCGACTCCGGTCTTACGGGAAGAAAAATAATTGTAGATACTTACGGCGGCATGGCGTCGCACGGCGGAGGAGCATTTTCCGGGAAGGATCCGACCAAGGTGGACCGTTCGGGCAGTTACGCTGCCCGCTGGGTTGCAAAAAATATCGTTGCTGCGGGCTTGGCAAAACGCGCAGAAGTCCGCCTTGCTTATGTCATTGGCGTTGCGCGTCCGCTCGCAGTAGCGGTAAATACATACGGCACCGGTATTGTGTCGGATGAGAAAATTTCCCGCACGATAAACAAAGTATTTGATCTTCGCCCGGGAATGATAATTAAACATCTTGGGCTCCGCCGTCCTATATATAAAAAAGTTGCCGCCTACGGTCATTTTGGACGCACCGATCTTGATTTGCCATGGGAAAAGACAAATAAGATAAAAGAATTGCGTAGTGCTGTTGGGATGTAAGCGGCCGGATTATAAAAGCGATAGTCAGGGACCAAGAATTAAAAAATGGGCCTATAGTATAGTGGCAGAACGCCTCCATGGCATGGAGGAGGTGGGAGTTCGATTCTCCCTAGGTCCACAAAATTTGATTCTCTCTCTATTTTATGGTTAAACATATTTTTTTTAACCGTTTCTTTTTTGTGTCGTGATAAAATAAAAGTATAGTTTTATTCTTTTACATACCGGAGGTGCGTAGTGGATAAAGTGCAGCAATCGCTTGCAGAGGGAGATCATGAGATACGGTTTCCGTGGATCAATAAAAGGGACTGGGGAGAGTATCTGCCCACAGACAATGCCGATAAGCGCGATGTATTCAATCTGAATATAGAATTGTTTTTGGTTATGACCTATGTGCACGAGTGGTATCATGCCGAAGGAGCGAATCTCCCGATGGATTCTCTCAAAGAAGAAGAAGTGGTATTGCAAAGAGAATCTTCTTATTTGAAAAAACATTCCGTGAAAGAGCTTCGGAATATGGCGAGACATATTGAAGCGCATTACCTATTGCCGCACTTGCTGAAAAAACATGCCCCGCATCTTCGTGAGTGCTATGACAAAATAACCAAAGAAAAGAGCAGGCAAAAACGAAAAAGCAAACCAAAACGCATCCGTAAAAAATAAAAATCCCGCACTACGCGGGATTTTCTATTAGAACCGTATTTGATTGATGATGTAGCGTGCAAGTTCCGAATCAGGGACAGGTCCGAGTGTTACCGTTTTTACGCCGTATCGCTGAAGAATCCGCTGATCTTCCCCCTCAATGAGCTTTCCGAGGTAAAAAATTGGAACCTGGTCTTCGGCGTATCCTTTTATAGTGCGCACCTGTTCGATAAAACGCGTAATCGGCTCCCAATATACCGGAATGATGAACACAATTCCTTGGATGCGCATTTTTTTTGTTGTTGCAAGCGCTTCTCCAATGCGTTCCGCGGTCACAATAGAAAAACCTGCCTCATGGAAAAGCGAGATAAAACGCTTGAGTTCGGTTGAGCCGCCGACAAGAAGAAGCGTAGGATGTAAGGCCATATATCATTTAGAATACCCCGTTTTGTTGCGCGATGTCTAATAATTTGATTTTTAAAATAAGTATGGCGTAACATATTTCGTTATATCGACCATGTGGGAAGAATGTGATATTGTGCTAGGAAACGGTTTTTTACAATATGCCGCGTGAATGCACGGGGAAAGAGGTGACATATTATGATGATACGGACAGTAGTGTTGTGTGTGTTAAGCATATGCGTACTTATGAGTTTTGGATGCGCAGGAAGGATGATGCCGGTAAAGCAGGAAATAGAAGACGGTAACTGGGAATCCCATAATCAGATAAAGGAATTTTATGGCACTATTCATAACGGTGTTACTACTATCGATGACCTTAGAAAAAACGGATTTGATCCCGATACAGCGCAAAACTGCACGAAGCTGTCTCATGTTGATATCCAGAATATCTTCCTCCCTGCGAATGTCTTTTCTTCCGAGCAGGGTTTAAAATATGTTCCGAATGGTATACTTGAGTGTTTGGATGAAACAATCCCGGGCAAGTGTTACGGTTACGAAATAAGGCGCAAGGACATAACATTACGCGGAAAGGGTAATTTTATCCTTCATTATTCGCGGCTGAAGGTCATAACAGAAACCGAAGGATGGGACGCCTCTTTCACATTTGTTGTGAAGGGGGACAGGGTAGTTCATTCTATCTGGAAAAGCACCCCGCATATTAAAAAGCTAACCATTGAACGCGACCCGAAATATGCCACCTTTGGCGCAGGCTTTATTTTGATGAAATTACTGTTCTTTTAACGTACAGCAGAAACGGCTCTTTTTGAGCCGTTTTTTATGTTTTAGTATTGATTTTTCCCGGCTGTTCCACTACTATGGGAAAATACTATTTATGGCTCTAAAAACCTATAAAAATCAAAGACGGGGCGAACGGAGGCAGTTCCGCGAACCACCCGAATTTGAACAAAAGATGGTTGATCTTCGCCGTGTTGCCCGCGTAGAAGCCGGAGGACGGCGGTTTAGCTTCCGCGCGGCAATTATTGCCGGAAACCGTAAGGGGAAGGTGGGAATTGGCGTCGGGAAGGGCGCCGATACGGCGCTTGCTATGGATAAAGCATTCCGGAATGCAAAGAAAAACGCTATCCTCGTTCCGCTTACTAAGGATCACTCTGTTCCGCATGACGTTGAAGCGAAATTCGCAAGCGCGCATGTGCTTATTCGCCGTGCGCCCGGTGGGAGCGGCCTTGTTGCAGGCTCAGCAGTGCGAACGGTTCTTGATTTTGCGGGCGTGCAAAACGCAACGGCAAAATTATTTTCTCGCACAAAAAATAAGATAAATAACGCACGTGCAGCCATTAAGGCGCTTGAGCAGCTGAACAAGAAATAAATATTATGCAATTTCATACTCTTACAGCACCAAAACGAAAAACGAAGAAACGCGTTGGGCGCGGCGGAAAGCGCGGCACCTATTCGGGCCGCGGACTTAAGGGGCAGAAGGCGCGCGCAGGACGAAAACTTCGCCCGGAATTTCGTGATATTATTAAAAAGCTTCCGAAAAAGCGCGGGTATCGCATGAAGAGCATTCAAAAAGAAACAGCCGAAGTATCTTTAGGGATGCTTGAAAAGAACATGAAGGATGGAGAAACAGTAACACCGAAGCTTTTAGCATCCCGTGGGCTTGTTAAGGTGCGTGGCAATATATTCCCGACAGTAAAATTACTTGGTTCAGGGAAAATAACAAAAAAGCTATTGGTAAAAGATTGTCAGATATCAAAAGGTGCAAAAGCGCAGATAGAAAAAGCGGGAGGGAAAGTAGTTCGGAGTGAAACATAATGTTCATGTGGTTTCAAAAATTCAAACTTATCGCAAAGGATGCTGATTTGCGAGGCAAAATACTGTTTGTCTTGTTTATTCTTGCGTTATTTCGCGTAGGGGCTGCGATTCCTATTCCCGGAGTTGATGCAGCGCGTCTTCAGGAATTTTTTGCGGGAAACCAGTTTTTTGGTTTGTTGAACATTTTTTCCGGAGGCACGCTTGATAATCTTTCGGTTATGATGCTTGGAGTAGCACCGTATATTACGGCATCCATTATCATGCAGCTTTTGACCATGATATTTCCAAGCCTGAAAGAAATGTATCAGGAAGAAGGAGAAGCGGGACGCCAGAAATTCAATCAGTATTCCCGCCTGCTTACCGTCCCGTTGGCCGCTGTTCAGGCGTTCGGCCTTTTGTCTTTATTGGGCAGGCAGGGCATATTGGGGGAATTAAGTATATTCGGCCTTTTGTTTAATGTTACTATTGTGATCGCTGCATCGGTCCTTTTGATGTGGCTCGGAGAACTTATTACCGAGAAGGGAATAGGAAACGGTATCTCCATTCTCATTTTTGCGGGTATCGTTGCAGGCATCCCAAGCGCTGCGAGCCAGATTATTTTTACATTTGACCCTTCCCAGATTCCCCTCGTAATCGGATTTATTGTTGTTGCGGTTATTATTGTCGCGGGCACTGTATTTATCACTGAAGGCCAGCGGCCAATTCCTGTTTCGTATGCGAAGCGCATCCGCGGTATGCGTGTATACGGAGGAGTGTCTACATATTTGCCGATTCGCGTGAACCAGGCAGGAGTTATTCCTATCATTTTCGCGCTCTCTATCTTATTGTTTCCGCAAATGATCGTTAACTTTCTTGCGGGTTCCCAAAATGCGCTTATCCAAAATCTTTCAAATGTGTTTCTTGCGTTCTTGAATACGACATGGATATATGCGGCGCTGTATTTCTTATTCGTGTTCGCGTTTACCTATTTTTATACTGCGGTAACATTCGATCCGGAATCCATTGCGACAAATCTTCAAAAACAAGGAGCGTTTATCCCGGGAATCCGTCCGGGCGCGCCTACGGCAGCGTTTCTCTATAAGATTATTAATCGCATAACGCTTTTCGGCGCCATCTTTCTCGGTCTTATTGCTGTATTGCCGGTGCTTATGCAAATCGCAACGGGTATTGTTGCGCTCACCATTGGCGGCACGGGTCTTCTGATTGTCGTATCGGTGGTGCTTGAAACTATAAAACAAATTGACTCCCAGCTCGTAATGCGGGAATATTAAGAAAAGCAAAAATAGTTTTTTGATAGTATACTAAAGGGGAGATATTATGCAGAGCAAACACACAGACGCTATCGCAGTTATGTTTATGGGTCTTCCCGGTTCCGGGAAGGATACGCAAGCGGATCTTCTGCAAAAAGCGCTTGAGACATCTGGAAAGGTGTTATATATATATACGGGAGAAAAGCTCCGTAATGCTATGCGGCTTGGCACATATACTGCACGCGAAATAAAGGAAAAAGTTATGGATGTAGGCGCAAAAGCGCCGGACTTTCTTGCGGTGTGGGCGTGGGGCCAGAGTTTTATAGCTGACCTGGAAGAGGGTCAGCATATTATTTTAAGCAGCTCTCCGCGAACGCGCATGGAGTCGCAATTTTTGGATGACGCTTTTTCATTTTATGGCATCACACGGGTGTACCCGGTATATTTGAATGTTGCTTCGGATGAAGCAGGCAGGCGCCTCAAAGAGCGCGGACGTGCTGATGATAACGACGAGACGATTGCAAAGCGATTGAGTTGGTTTGAAAGAGAGGTGGGGCCTGCGATTGAATATTTCCGCACCGAAAGCAAGAATGCACTTATTGAGCTCGACGGTAACCCCCGCGACCCGCAACAGATACACAAAGACTTAAAGAAAGCCATCGGCCTATGAGTGTAAAATCAGAAAAAGACATAGCCGTTCTTCGCGCATGCGGAAACAAATTAGCACATGTTATGACGCATGTGCTTTCTTCAATCAATTCGGGAATGTCAGCGCAAGAGCTTGATAGCATAGCCGAAGAAGAAATGAAACGCACTGGAGGGATCCCCGCGTTCAAGGGGTATGCGGGAGATAGCTCTCCATTCCCTGCTGCCATCTGCGTATCAATAAATGATGAGATTGTGCATGGCATACCGACAAAGGAAAAAATATTCAGTGAAGGAGACATTGTAAGCGTTGATATGGGTCTTGTATATGGCGGGCTTATTGCCGATATGGCAAAAAGCGTCATTGTAGGAGCGGGAGATGCTGCCGCAAAAAAGCTTCTTCAGGCGACTGAGCAGGCACTTATGAAGGGGATAGAAGCAATCCATGGGGGCGGACATGTCGGCGACATCGGTTCTGCGATAGAAATGCACATAACGCCTTTCAAGTATGGCATTATCAGGGAATTAGTGGGGCATGGCGTTGGCTATTCGCTTCATGAAGACCCACAAATTCCTAATTTTGGGAAAGCGGGGACCGGGGATCGGTTGGAGGCGGGTATGGTAATAGCAATCGAACCCATGATTACTGAAAATGGAGAAGATATCATCACTCATCCGGACGGATGGACTATCAGCACAAAAGACGGTTCGCGCGCAGCGCATTTTGAACATACTGTTCTCGTTACAGAGGACGGATATGAAATTCTTACTATAGAATAAAAACCCGCAGAGCGGGTTTTTTTGTTGCGGTGTGTTACAATAAAGCAATGTCACGTATCTTAGGCATAGATTATGGCCTGCGAAAAGCAGGCCTAGCGCTCTCTGATGAAGGGCATAAGGTTGCCTTCCCAAAGGGGGTGTACCCGAGCGCATGGCCTGGCATCAAAGACGTCATTGCTGATATTCTTGCAAAAGAAACAATCGCGGAGATAGTCATTGGCCTTCCCTTGACTCTTGAGGGGGATGAGAGCGACATGAGCAGGCATGTCCGCGAGTTCGTTTTGCATCTTAAGGAGTTTTTTAATTTGCCTATTCATTTTGAGAACGAAAGTTTTACCTCGCGGGCAGTGCAATCGTCGGGCGCTGCGCCTCCCCACAAGACCGATGCATCTGCTGCAGCACTGATACTCCAAAGTTTTTTGGACAGGCGGAACCAAAAGACGGGGAAAGACATAAAAGATATTCCTGAAGTATAATATTATCATGGACGGAGTTACGCTTACACGCCCAAAACCTTCCTTTGTGCCCAAATCGCTTTTAATAAAAAAAGACGTGTATCTTTCTATTATTATCCCGGCATACAACGAAGAAAAACGTTTACCAAAAACACTTCGGGAGACTGCCGATTACTTAAAGCAGAAAAGCTACAACTACGAAATTATCGTTGTTTCGAGCAAGTCAACGGATAATACGGTGGGGGTTGTTGAGTCTATGAAAAAAGATGTTCCCCATCTCAATGTTATTAATGTGCCGGTGAATCGCGGGAAGGGGGACTCGGTCCGTGTCGGCATGCTTGCAGCCTCAGGCAAGATACGGCTTTTTATGGATGCTGACAACGCGACAGATATTTCTCATTTTGAAAAAATGCGGCCTCTGTTTGACGACGGATATGAAGTTGTTATTTGTTCCCGTGAAGAGCGTGATGCGGAGGGGGCGACACAGGCAGTCGCCCAGCCGTTCCATAAGCGTCTTTTGGGAGATATGGGGAATATATTTATTCAGATAGTTGCGGTGCGTGGTATTTGGGATACGCAGTGCGGCTTTAAGGCATTCCGTAATTTTGCGGCGGAACAGATTTTTTCGCAGATGAAGATAACGGGATTTGGTTTTGATATTGAGGTGCTTGCGATGTCACGTCTTTTTGGATATCGCATAGGCATTATCCCTGCGCATTGGATAAATGATCCGAATACGAAGGTGAACCTTTTTTCATATATAAAAGTATTATGGGAAACGGTTGTCATCGGCTGGAATGTGCGAAGAGGCGCATATAAAAAGAAAGAAGATTATGAAGAGCCAAGATCATAAGCACGCGTACAAAAAAGTGTCAGAGTTCCGGAAGGATATTATTTCGGGCGAGTGGATATTAGTTGTTGCTGGCCGGAGAAATCGTCCGGGTGCCGCAGAAAAAAAGAGTGCGCACAAAAAACGAAAATCCTCCCCGAAAAGTTCGTGTCCGTTTGAACGCCCGCACGGCAAAGAACAGCCGGTACTTTGGTATCCGCATCCCCGGATGGCGGCATCAGAGAATGTGGATAGTTGGTTTTTACAGGTTGTTCCGAATAAGTACCCTGCGTTAGCGCCCCACCATGTATGTCCCACAGATGAGCCAGCCGGACCGTATCTTGTTCGTGAAGGAATCGGATTTCATGAGGTTATCATTACGCGCGATCATAAGCGCGCAATTGCTGATATGACGCCGGAGGAGGTGGAAGTCGTTTTGCATGCGTATCAAGAGCGTACGGTAAGCATTGAAAGTGAACCGTGTATTGAATATATTCTTGTATTCCATAACCACGGCGAAACTGCAGGCGCGTCATTAACGCATCCGCATTCTCAGCTTATAGCACTTCCGATTATTCCTCCGGATGTCCGGCGGAGTTTATTGGGCTCAAAACAATATTTCCAAAAGCATGGCGTATGTGCACATTGTGACGAATTGGCATTTGAAATGAAAAAAAAGACACGCATCATTTATGAAAATAAAAAGTTTATAGTAGTTGCTCCGTTTGCTTCACGCGTATCATATGAAGTTCGCGTTTTCCCGAAATTGCACGATGCGCACTTTGAACGCATCAGCAAGGCCGACCGTGTTTATCTTGCCGATGCGTTACGGACGGCTCTTCGCAAGATCAAGGTAGCATTGAATGATCCCGATTATAACTTTTTTATTCATACTGCTCCCGCGAAGACAGATGGCATGAATCATTATCACTGGCATGTAGAGATTCTTCCCCGCATCGCTAGATGGGCGGGGGTTGAATTAGGGACAGGTATTCAGGTGGTTGCTATTCCTCCCGAAGAAGCGGCAGAGCGGCTGCGCCGCGTAAAAGCATAGTATCGTATGATATATACGCTCTTAGAAATGATTAGCTCGTTTGCTCTTTGGGTTATAGATACATCCGGTTATACGGGAATATTTTTTTTGATGGCGCTTGAGTCTGCCGCGATTCCTATTCCGTCGGAGGTCACTATGCCATTTTCTGGATTTTTAGTTTCTCGGGGTGATTTTAATTTTATACTGGTTGTTGCGGCGGGGACGGCGGGTAATCTTGTCGGTTCCCTGGTGTTGTATTGGATAGCGTACTATGGAGGACGTCCTGTTATATCGCGCTATGGCAGGTATGTTCTTTTATCAGAAGAGCATTTAGCAAGTGCTGAGCGCTGGTTTTTCCGATACGGTTCATTTGCCGCATTTTTCGGGCGTATGCTTCCCGTTGTTCGCACATACATTTCTTTTCCTATAGGATTAGGGAAAATGAACATATGGAAATTCAGCATATATACAACGATTGGTTCTTTGTTATGGTCGTTACTGCTTACATGGATAGGATTTGCGCTTGGGGAGCGATGGGAAAGTATACGGACATATACGCATCAGTTTGATATTGCTATTGTTGTAGTATTGATTTTGGGTATTATATATTTTTTCTGGTCGCATCTTAGAAAAAAACAGCGCACATAATTATGAAAATTATTATCGCAAATTGGAAATCAAATCCTCATACGGTAAAAAAGGCAGTCCGTCTCGCCCGGGATATTGAGCGGGGCGTTTCAAGGCTGCGGCGGGTACGGACCGTTATAGCACCCCCCACAGCGTATCTCCGGGATGTGGGAAAGGCGCTCCGCTCGTCTCGCTTAGGCGCGCAGAATGCATCCGTGAAGGACGAAGGTCCGTTTACGGGAGAGGTGTCAGCTCCCATGCTTTCCTCCGTTGGTGTTTCGTATGTTATTCTCGGCCATTCAGAGCGCCGAATGCATTTTCATGAGACCGACACGGAGATAAATGAAAAAATAAAACGCGCACTTAAAAGCGGGTTGTCTGTTGTCTTGTGCGTGGGTGAACGGGACAGAAGCAAGGAGCGGTTTCTCCAGCTTGTAAAACACCAGATACTTGCAGGACTTAAAAAGGTGTCCCGCGGACACTCAAAAAAAATTATTATTGCCTATGAGCCGATATGGGCTATAGGTACGGGCAGCCCCGTATCTCCCGAGGATTTATACGAGATGACATTGTATATACGACGGATATTGCTTGATCTTTTCGGTAAAAAAGCGGCGCATGCAATGCAGGTACTGTATGGCGGATCGGTATCATCAAAAAATGCCGCTTCGTTTCTGTCTGTTGAAGGAGTCGACGGACTGTTAGTGGGAGGCGCTTCGCTGCGCGCGCAAGAATTTATTCATATAACCAAAGAGGCGTCGACACTGTAATATGCCAAAACGCTTATCGTTACTTCCGTCACGGCTTCGTGAAAAACGCGTGCTTATGCGCGTTGATTTTAATGTTCCGGTAAAAAAGGGGCATGTCCAAGATGACATGCGTATACAAAAAACGCTCCCCACTATTAAGGCGCTCCGAGAATGCCGTCATAAGATTATTTTGCTGTCTCACATGGAAGATGAGAATGGGGGCACGCCAACATTGCTTCCTATTGCTACATATCTTCGCATGCATGGCATGCGCCAGCTTATCTTTTCCCGTGATCTTGACGTGGAGCATGTGAACAAAAAAATAGAGTCTATGGGTCCAGGAGACATATTATTGCTTGAGAATGTCCGCAAAGATCCGCGAGAGAAAAAGAATAGCATACAATTTGCAGAGGAGCTCGCCTCATTCGGCGATGTGTTTATTAATGAAGCATTTAGTGCTTCGCATCGGGCGCATGCGTCTATAGTTGGCATCCCGCGATTTTTGCCGAGTTACGCGGGGCCCTTGTTCCGGGAAGAAGTCCGACAATTAAGCCGGGTGTTTCGTCCTTCCCATCCCTTCCTGTTGGTGTTGGGAGGAAGAAAACCCGTTAAGCTTACGCTGCTTTCGCGATTTTTGTATAAGGCAGATGCTGTTGTTGTGGGGGGCGCTATTGCAAACACAATTCTTGCTGCGCAGGGCATTGCAGTGGGGGCGTCTGTTATTGAAACAGCAGAAAAAAAGATAATTGAAAAGCTCGCTCGTTCAAAAAAAATTCTTTTACCCGAAGATGTGGTGGTGGAGCGGAATAAGCGGAGAAAAACAATCCTTCTTGCAGACATGGAATCGCAGGACATCATTTATGACCTTGGCCCGAAGACGATGGAAAAGGCAGAGGCTCTTGTCGGAAAGAGCAAGTTTATTTTATGGAATGGCCCATTGGGGTATACAGAAAAAGGGTATGTGGAAAGCACCGAAGAACTCGTCTCTTTTTTCGCAAACGGAAAACGCACGGTTATTACGGGAGGAGGAGATACTATTGCATTTTTGAATCAGAAAAAAATGCTCAATTCGTTCAGTTTTGTATCTACCGGAGGCGGAGCAATGCTCGATTTTCTCGCTGAGCATACGCTGCCCGGCATAGAGGCGCTCATTCATGCGCGCGTATAAAAAACAAACCCCGTAATTATTACGGGGTTTGTTTTTTATGAGTACATTATGCGGTTGCCATACCGTCTGCGAGTCTCGCCTCTTCTTCCATGAGGGCTTTTTCTTCTTTCTTTTTCTTGGCGTATACAAAGAAGTAGAAGAGAGCCGCCATATTTACTACAATCGAAACAAGTAAGACAAGGAAGAGCGTTCCGCCACCTCCTTCGCTTGCTGCCGCTACTTGGCTGGTGTCGGTTTGGGTGTCTCCATTTCCTGTATCTCCCGGTGTTTGTGTTTGCGTGGTTCCTCCTCCGGCCGCTGTTTGGCCCGAAGATCCTGTGGGTGATGTCTGCGTTCCCGTACCGCCAGTTGTTCCGGTTGTTCCAGAAACATCAGTGCTCGGCTCAATAAATACATTACATGCGGTTACTACTTTTATATCGCGTGAATCTGTTACGGTAAGCGTTGCTGTTTTTGTTCCGGAGCTTGTGAATGTATCAAATATCTTTTGTCCGCCACCTACAACATCTCCTGACCACTGATAGTGGAGCGTTCCTTCGCCCCCAACCGATGTCGCCGTAAATGTTACGAGTTCACCCCTGCGCGCGCGTTCAGGATTCACAACGCATCCCGCGGTAAAGTTAAAGTCTTCCTCATCGGAAGATGAGCCGGAAGAACCTTCGCTTCCGTCTGCAGAATCGTTAGTTCCTTCAACGGTAACCGTTACTTGTCCTTGTGCCGGCGTGAAGGTGTTATCTTTTCCCTTGCAAGAGATTGAGTACGTAGTCGTTTTTTCAGGTTCTACCGGAATGATTCCTGAACCAAGGCCGACATACGAAGACTTTGGTGACCCGCCGTTTGCCATAATGCCCTTACCGATAATCTTACATTCTACGGCTCCTTCCGAGTTCCAGCTCAATGTAGACTGATCTCCTTTATCTATAGTTTGAGGAGACGCAGAAATCGTCACTTCGAGATTCTCCGCGTATGTGCCAAAGGGGATTGTAAGGACTACCAAGAAAGCGCATACGCTCAAAAAATGGCTTAAATTAATGGTTTTCATTGATTTTGTGTTTAGATTATTCATAAAATATAGGTGTATTATACCAAATTTTAGCCATTTGTCAATACTTGCCCAATGTCGTTAATTTCTCAAAGCAAATAAGGGAAGTCAGCCAAAATGAGCAAAAATAAAGCCCCGCTTGCTTTATACGGGGTTAGTCACTTGCTATACACATGTTTCCCACAGGTTGTTCATTCTTCATCCTCAAGCATGACGATATTGAGCTTGCGCGGACGTCTTCCAGAGATGCTTTTTACGAATTTTTCAAGATCTGCCATTCGGTAGAGACGGTACCCGTTTACCGGGTGGCGGTATGCGGCGAGCTTTCCTTTCTTGTCCCAATTCCGAAGAGTGAGAGCGCTCACCCCTATAAAATCAGCTGCTTGTTTGATTGTGAGATAATGCCTGGTCATGCGTATTGTTTATTATTATACATGTTTTTTTGCACACAAGAAAGGAGGGCGCGTTGTTGTTTTCTTGTTTTGTCTTTGATACTATGAAATACATACTATTATATTAGCCTATTTTTTACCATGGAAGACATACACATATCTTTTGAAGAAAAGTCGTATCAGGCATCAGCAAAGAATATGTCCCAAGATACGGAGGGTTATTTTGACGGTTTTCGCAGAAATTTTATGCAATCGTTCTCGTGGGATCATATTTCTCGGATGTTTATGTTCATTATTGTTGGGCTGCTTCCGTTGTGGGCTCTTCCGCTTACTATTTTCCCCATTGCGCTTAATAAATCATTTTTATTTTCTGTTCTGGTTCTCTTTGCGTTCATTACATGGCTTATCGGGCGTATCCAGCAGGGTGAGTTTTCTATACCAAAGCACGGACTTGCGCTTGCGCTCGTCGCGTATGTTGTAGTCAATCTTATTTCCGCTCTTTTTTCTATAAGCGGACACATTTCGTTTATCGGCCTTGGACATGAACCGGATACGGTTGTCATGTCGGTGTTGTTTGTCCTCGGGGCGTTTATGATGTCATTTTTATTCCGCGATAAAAGCGCAACGCGAATGCTGTTTATGGTGCTTGGCGCGTCGTCACTCATTCTTTTTGTGTTGCAGCTCGTTCATATGTTCGCGGGAATTTCTATCTGGGGGAGCTCGTTCAGTACGCCGAGCGCAAATCCCATCGGCTCATGGAACGCATTTGGACTCTACTGGAGTTTTCTCGGGTTTTTGTTTCTTTTCCTTGCGAAGAATAGCGAAGGAGGAGACAGGCGGGTGAGTATATTTTATTATGCTGTTGCGGCGGCGGCGCTTGTTATGATGGCCGCGGTAAACTTCAGGTTGATGTGGATTTTGTACGCGGTATTTACTGTTATTCTCTTTGCGTATCTCTATTCGTTCAAGCGCAGGAAGGCAACACTGCACTGGGAGCCGCTCATATTCCTTCTTATTGCGTTGTTCTTTCTGGTAACTCCTGTGCTGGGTCAGTCGGTAAGCGGAATATTCGGCGGAGAAGCGGTTGAGGTGCGCCCGTCATGGGATGCAAGTTGGTCAGTGATTCAAAACACGCTTCGTGGAAGCAACTTGGTTCTTGGTTCTGGCCCAAATACCTTCTTGTATGATTGGCTTCAGTACAAGCCACTTGAGGTAAATCAAACTGTATTTTGGTCTGCGCGGTTTACTACCGGCGTGAGCTTTTTATCTACGCTTCTTGCGACACTGGGGCTTGCGGGCGCAGTGGCGCTCATTTTCCTCATTGGGGCGATTATTTTTTACGGATTTCGCGCGGTTGTGCGGTTTGCTTTTTCTGAAGAAGAAAATGAATTCTCTGTTATCGCGTTCTTGGGCGTGCTGTATCTGCTTTTGGGTCTTATCTTTTATACCCCGGGATACTTCTTGGTGCTGTTCTTCTTTTTATTTCTTGGATTTTTTATGGCACAAGCAAGTCACGGCGGAACACTTGCTGACTACCGCATTCCCTTGTTCCAAAATGCAGGCATTGGGTTTGTTTCCGCGCTTCTCTTGCTGTGTCTTTCGGTTGCAAGCATTGCGGGCGTGTATCTTTTGGGGCAGAAGTACGTTGCGGCAATTTATTACGGAAATGGGCTCGCGCAATTTAACCAGAGCGGCGACATAGACGCTGCTCGCGAGGACATTGTGCGTGCAATAAATCTTGATCAGCGGGACCGGTACCTTCGTTCTCTTGTTGATGTTGACCTTATTCGTATGAGCAACATACTTTCGCGCACTGATATTCCGGCGGACGAGGCGCGCAATCAATTCCAGACAACACTTGCGGCGGCCATACAGTCAGGACAGGCCGCAACCCAGCTTAATCCGATGGAGACGCTTAATTGGATGTCGTTGGGGCGGGTGTACGAATCAGTGATCCCGTTTAATATCGAGGGTTCTGCCGATTTTGCAAGTACTATGTACGAACGAGCATTTACACGAAGCCCGCAAAGTCCAGAGGCGCTTTTTGCCCGCGCGCGGGCAAAAACGCAGGTAGGAGAGTTGGATGATGCCGAAAGTCTTCTTCAGCAGGCAATCAACATTAAGACCGATTACGCGCCGGCACGTTTCTTACTTGCTCAAATTGAAGCGCAAGCGGGGAATATTGCAGCGGCAATCGAGGAGACTCGCAACACGCAATTTTTGCTTCCAAACGACATCGGCGTGTTATTCCAGCTCGGCCTTCTCTATTACCAAGACGGCCAGTTTAAGAATGCACAACAGGTCTTTGAGCGAGCAATTGAATTAAATCCAAACTATTCAAACGCCCGCTACTTCCTGGGGCTTATCTATGATTTGCAAGGTGACCGGGAGGGCGCAATTGAGCAATTTGAAAACATTGTAGAGCTAAACCCGGATTCCGCAGAAATAAAACAGATTCTTTCAAATCTGCGAAACGGTCGCCCGGCTCTCGAAGGCATCCCTCCTCCGGAAGACCGCGAAACCCCTCCGTTAAACGAATAACAGATAGAATGAACTGCACTTATTGTGGTTATAGCACGGCTATCACATTTTTTTGAACGTGAATTTACAGGCGTCCATCAGGCCGCCTTTCTGTTAGCGTTTACAACAATACTCGCGAAGGTGCTGGCACTGGTACGGGACCGCATGCTTGCTTCCACCTTTGGCGCGGGAGAGGCGCTCGACATTTATTACGCGTCATTCCGCATTCCTGATTTTGTATACACACTCTCTTTATTTATTGCCGCCTCTACCGCGCTCATCCCGCTTTTATTGGAGCGGGAATCAAAAAGCAGGGAGGAGGCAAGCCGCTTTATCGGGTCGGTGCTTTCGTGGTTTTTAGTTGGCATCGGCGCGTTGGGAGTGGGGCTTCTTTTTTTGATGCCGCAGCTGACGGACATTGTTACGCCCGGATTCAGTGAGGCGCAGCGCGAAACAACAGTATTTTTGGGGCGCATACTTTTATTGCAAGCGCTTTTTTTGGGTCTCTCAAATATTGCGGCAAGCATCATACAGGCATTCCGTCTCTTTTTTGTGTACGCGTTGAGCCCCATTTTATATAACCTAGGGATTATTATCGGCATACTCCTCTTCTATCCTATCTGGGGTCTTACGGGTATTGTTGCTGGAGTGGTGCTCGGTGCATTTCTGCATTTTGCGGTGCAGATTCCTTCTATCATTCGGCTTCATTTTATTCCATTTTTTTCTTTGCGTTTTCGGCCGGGGTTGCGGCGGGCGCTTTTGTTGTCGTTGCCTCGTTCTATCGGGCTCTCCATAAACCAGCTTGTTTTTATTGCAGTGACCGCTTTTGCATCCGTTTTTGGTCTAGGAAGCATAGCCGTGTTCCAGCTTGCGTACAACTTGGAAACAGTCCCGCTTTCCGTAATCGGCTTATCGTACAGTGTTGCGGCATTTCCATTTCTTGCAGGGGTGTTTGTGCGTGACCGGCACAAAGAATTCCTTGATCATGTTTCTTTGGCCCTCCGTCATATTATTTTTTGGTCGCTTCCTTTGACGGTGCTCTTTATTGTGCTTCGTGCGCATATTGTGCGTGTCATATTGGGTGCGGGAAATTTTGGCTGGGTGGATACGCGTCTCACCGCCGCCGCTCTGGCGCTTTTCAGTGTTTCTCTTGTAGCGCAAGCGCTTATTCTTTTATATGTGCGCGCGTTTTATGCGGCCGGAAAAACAATAACGCCGGTGCTCATCAACATATTAAGCGCGGCTTTTATTGTCGGCGGGGCATTTTTCTTTTCGTGGCTCTATGATGTTTCAAGTAATTTTTCGTATACGTTTGTGAACCTCCTTCGGGTCGCAGATATTGCAAATAATAAAATGCTTATTTTGCCGTTTGTGTTTTCGTTAGGGAATATTATCAATCTTGTGTTTCTTGCCCTCTTCTTCTCTTTTGATTTTGGCTCCGCAGGAGGAAAGGGGTTTTGGCGTTCCTGTTTTCATATAACCGCAAGCTCCGTTATCATAGGCGTTACTACATTTTATGCGCTTCGGTTGTTTGATGCTGTATTTAATCTTGAAACATTCGTTGGCATTTTTCTTCACGCGGTTGTCGCGGGCGGCATAGGTATTGCGGGTGGTATTTTGTTTTTGATTGCGGTAAAGAATCGTGAATGGCGAGAACTCAAAAAGGCGCTTCTTCGCCGTTTTTGGAAAACCCCGTTTGTTTCGCAGGAACCGTCGTCAAGTATTGGGCTGTAAATTAAAAACTATATACGGAGGCACCATGGAACCGTTAAGTGCTCTGGATTTTATAAAAGGATTCGTGTGGTATGTATACTCTCATCACGCAGTAGAAGATTTTCCCGGCCCTGCCGATTGGCGGTGGCATGAGTTATTCTGTCGTGTAAGAAAAAGTGAAGCGCGCACATTCCCGGAAGTTGATTTTCGTATACGCTTTGATTGGGATGGTCCGCATCCTCACTCCGGAGATATTAGTGATGCTCTGCAGGCATTGGGGATGATATGTGACATTGACCGCGAGGGAAGATACCGTACTGAGCTTTTTAACATAGAGGCATATAAAGACACATGGGATACAATCCGAAACCGGGCATGCGCAGAACGCTGTTATGAGATAGCCGGTTCTATGAGCGGATTTTTTAAAGAATAAAAAACAAAGACGCGATAGCCGCGTCTTTTTTCTTGCAAAAGCGCTATTTCTGTCTACTATGGGGTTATGAATATAATTAGGAATTTCTGTATCATCTCTCATATTGACCATGGCAAGTCGACGCTTGCTGATCGCTTGCTTGAAGTGACTGGAACTGTAGAAAAACGGAAAATGCGGGAACAATTCTTAGACGCCATGGACATTGAACGGGAACGCGGCATTACTATAAAAATGCAACCCGTTAGGATGCGCTACCGTGCTTCTGAATCAGGACCGGAGTATGTATTGAATTTAATAGATACGCCGGGCCACATCGATTTTTCATATGAAGTATCCCGCTCGCTTGCGGCTGTTGAGGGTGCGATATTGCTGGTGGACGCTTCGCAGGGAATACAGGCACAGACTCTGTCTAATGTTGAGCTTGCACGCGGGCTTGATAAAACCATTATCCCTGTAGTGAATAAGATAGATCTTCCGCATGCGCGGATACAAGAAACCAAAGAAGAAATAACCGCTCTTTTGGGGACGCCGCCGGAAGACATTTTAGAAATTTCAGGGAAAACGGGACAGGGGGTTCCGGAGCTCCTTGATGTTATTGTTTCGCGGATTCCTCAGCCCGCAGAAGAGGCAGAAGACCGCTCGCTCCAGGCTCTTATTTTTGATTTTGAATACTCTTCTCATCAGGGCGTTATCGCGTATGTCCGTGTTGTGCGGGGGACGCTGAAGAAAGGCGTAAAGGTATTACTTGCAGGCGCCGGACATACATTTGAAGCCGGAGAGGTGGGGGTGTTTTTGCCGGACCGTCACGCAAAAGAAATGCTCAGTCCCGGAGAAATAGGATATGTGGTAACAAATATTAAAAAACCAGAAACGGTAACTGTCGGAGATACAGTAACATACGCCGCAACGCCCGCGCCGCTTCTTGAAGGGTATAAAAAACCGGTTTCTATGGTGTGGGCGAATGTTTATCCGATAGCGCAGGACGACTTCGACGATCTGAAAAAAGCGCTTGACCGGCTCCACCTCGAAGACAGCTCATTTTCGTATGAAGAGGAATCGGGGGCTTTGGGGCGCGGGTTTAGTTGTGGGTTCCTCGGTCTGCTGCACATAGAAATTATTATTGAACGGATACGCCGCGAATTTAATATAGATGTGGTGATCACATCTCCCACGGTTAATTATCAGGTAACGCTCAAAAATGGAAAGACACACGAGTTCCATTCCCCAAGCGAATTCCCGGAAGACCACGAAATCCAAAGTATACGCGAACCGTGGGCATCGTTTTCTGTTCTTACGCCGCCGTCATATCTCGGCGCCCTTCTTTCATTGCTTGAAGAGTATGAGGTTATCATGGGCGAAACCACAAATGTCGGTTCGCGTCTTGAGATACGGGGAGAGATGCCGCTACGGGAGCTGATGCGCGATTTTTACAATCGGTTAAAAAGCGTAACATCGGGGTATGCGTCTTTGGATTATGCGCTTGCTGATATGCGGGACGCAAAAGTCATACGCATTGATGTGCTGATACACGGAGAAATAGAGCCGCCGTTTTCGCGGATAGTGTCTGAGCGCAGAGTTGAACGTGAGGCACGCGCGCTTGTAGAAAAATTAAAAAAGATATTACCACGCGAACTATTTGCTTACAAAATCCAGGCGCAGGCGCGCGGGCGCATCATCGCGTCCGAAGGAATGTCTGCGCTCAAAAAGGATGTTACCGGCTATTTATATGGAGGTGACAGAACGCGAAAAATGAAGCTGTGGCAAAAGCAGAAAAAAGGAAAAAAACGCCTGAAAGAATCGGGAGCGGTAACGCTTCCGCATGATGTCTTTATTAAGGCTATTCAGAACTAATTACGAGTAGACGAGAGGCAAGAGCAAAAATCCTACCATAGAGATGATGGCGAGGATGCTTACAATGACCCATATCGCTTGAAATCGCTTTTTCTGTCGTTTTGTTTGAACCATAATTCGTTTACTCTTGTTATAATAGAAGCATGAGGCAAATTTTTCAAACGAGACGGAAGTCCCCGCAAAGGCGCATACTGTATTCATGGCCTGTTATTGTTATTCTTTTTCTCGCGCTTGGATATGTTGGGCGATACACATTCTATGCATATCGGAATTACCGTGAGGTAGAAAAAGAATACCAAGAACTCCAAAGGCGCGAAGATGACATAGCGTCGCGTATTGCAGGAATCCAGGAGGGTCTTTTTTTGCTGGAGAGTGATGCCGGACGGGAACGCATTATTCGGGAGCGTTTTGATGTTCAGAAGGACGGGGAGGAGGTGGTTATCTTCATAAAAGATGATGCCGAAGAACAGACGCCGCCGCCATCGGCATTCCATTCGGTAACCTCTTTTCTTAAAAATCTTTTTGGGCTTTAATGGAGAGGCGCGGAATTAGTTAAGTGGCATAACATTAGCTTCCCAAGCTGGGGTCGCGGGTTCGATTCCCGCATTCCGCATCATACTAGCAACAGTTACAAAGGGACATATAAGCAGGCCACAGCCGGAACATAGGTAAAAGCTTTTATTACAATGCATAAAGAGCCTCCCGCGGGCAATTGCGATCGAGGCTCTTTTTGTTTTGGTATGTATGGGTGAGCCGCCTCGGAGATTCGAACTCCGGACCTCTGCCTTACGAAGGCATCGCTCTACCAGCTGAGCTAAGGCGGCGGCTTTTTTATCCTACATGAAAAGCATTCTTGAGAAAAGATGCATTCTGTGTTTTACTGTGAAAGAATAATTCTTTGTTAGGGAGGTGCGCTTTATGCATGTATCAAAACAAAGCGCTCTTGTGCTTATTCTCTTTGCCGTATGTGCCATGGGGTCTGCGGCTGGTGCTCCGGAATGCGATAGCGAAACACTCTGCCCGCTTCCTGTTTCTCCGGACGATCTCGTACAACACCACTCAATGCTTTCTTATATAGAAGAAGCGCATGCGTTTTTAGCGGACAAAGAGATTACAAAATCAAGATCAATGGAAGACATACTTTTTTGCGTGCTAGAAGATGGCAATCTGGTTATCGTGCGGGCAACGCGGAAAGAAAAATACATTCCGCTTTCTCGTACAACCATGGAGATTGTCGCTTCAAAGACAGATGGTTACCTTGTAGAGCGCGTTGGCGGCGGCGGAAAGAACACGCGCTACCGCATTGAGCATAACCATGTATCATTGCCGCTTCTTGCAGTAAAGCGTTTTGATGGCAATGCGCCTGCGCTGTACACGCCACATTCTGATGCCATCTGCACGAACGACGTTGTCCGTGCGGGAGATGCATATCTCTCCGCGCTTATACAGCGAGCATTTGATGAGCTTATTGCCGCCCGCGTGCCGTCACGAGCATTTACCGGTGCGTATGTTGGAGAGACTCAGCGCTCTCGTCAGGAACGCATAGTAAAAGCGATACTATTGAACGAGCATATGGGGCCGGGGATGTTTCAGTGGCTGGATGCGGACATGCTCATTGAGCGTGTTATGGCTATTTTCGGAGCAAATAAGGAATGCGCGTATTCACACAGCAAGAGTCCGGCAGCTGCGCGCGGTATTGGGCAATTTATTTCTTCTACATATGAACGCGTTGTCCGTGAATATCCGAGCGCGGGATTGATCCCGTCGTTTGTTGCAGGGACAGAAAACCATCTTAATTCGGTGAAAGCGATGATATGCTTGATTGACACCGAACTTGACGCACTCAACCCCAAGGTAAAAGAACGGTTTGCGGTTGATCCGAAAGCAGTTGAGATATTTATCCCGTCCTTTTATAACGGCGGCTCATCCCGGACCCAAAATCTTATTGATGTTCTGGGCGACTCATGGGACAAGCCTCTTAATACCTCCTCCGATAGTATCGGAAAGGGTATAAAAGAAGAGACCATTATCTTTTTAAAGAAGTTCAAAGAGATAATACGGTATCTTGATTCTCAATAATCATTCGTCCCGCGCTATGCGTGGGACTTTTTTTATCCCAAAAAATATTTTATAGTAAACCATAGCATGATTGAATCTCTTCAGGAAAAAATAACCGCGTTACATGATAGCATCCGCCGTATGGCGGACCGTTTTTGACCTGGCAGGGTCAAAGAACACGCTTAAAGAACTCGAACAGAAAACGCTTACGCCGGGCTTTTGGGATGACGCAGATACTGCGCGTTCTATTACCATGCGGATTAGTGAACTCAAAGAGGATATCCATCTTTGGGAGTCTCTTATGGGCGACGCCGAGGCGCTCCTGGAACTTTCAGGAGAATCAAAAGAAGATTCAGAAGAACTCGAAGAGCGTTTCGGAGAACTATCACGGACATTTGAGGCGGAGCGAAGAAGGCTCTTCTTTTCCAGCCCGCACGACAAAGGGAATGCGGTGCTTTCAGTATATGCGGGAGCGGGGGGAGATGACGCCGAAGACTGGGCGGCTATTTTGCTGAATATGTTTGAAAAATATGCGGAGAAAAAAAAGTGGAGTGTGTCTACGCTGCATATGCATGCGGGCGAAGGGAAGGGCATAAAGAATGCGACCATAGAAATAAAAGGAAAATTTGCGTACGGCCACCTGAAAGGAGAGGCGGGTGTTCATAGGCTTGTGCGTATATCGCCGTTTTCGGCAAAAAAATTACGCCACACTTCGTTTGTTATGGTTGAAGTACTCCCCGAACTTATCATATCCGACGAAGTGAATATCCGTCCCGAAGATATGGAAATCACATTTGCGCGCTCGAGCGGTCCCGGTGGGCAAAATGTAAACAAACGCGAAACCGCGGTGCGTGCCAAGCATATCCCTACGGGGATACAGGTGCATGTGGAATCGGGCCGGTCGCAATCGGCAAATCGGGAGCGCGCCATAGAATTATTGCGTTCCAAATTATTCCAGCGCATGCAGGAGCAAGAGAAAAAGACCCTTGAAGAATTGAGTGCCGCGCAGTCTGCAGAGGCGGAGTGGGGCCACCAGATCCGCTCATATGTGTTCCATCCGTATAAGATGGTCAAAGACCACCGGACCGGAGTAGAAACAAGCGATGTGGAAAACGTTTTAGATGGTGATATTTCGGAGTTTATCCAAGCTGAAATCGAAGGCAAAGAAGCGGACAAGGATGAGAAAGAGTAATATATAGATTTTTCATGTATTTCGTGTAAAATAGAACATATACATATGATTTTTTTTGACCATGTCTCAAAAGTGTACTCACCGACGTCTACCGCTCTTGAGGATGTTTCGTTTCGTATAGAACCGAGAGAGTTTGTGTCTATTGTAGGGCAATCCGGAGCCGGAAAGTCTACGCTTTTAAAGTTGTTGCTTGCCGAAGATATGCCTTCTGAGGGACGGGTCTTTTTTGAAGATATCGATGTGCATTCCGTATCGAGGTCCGATCTCCCTGTCTTTCGCAGAAAAATAGGCACGGTGTTTCAGGATTTTAAATTACTTCCGTCAAAAACCGCATTTGAAAACGTTGCTTTTGCAATGGAAGCAGCGGGCGCGTCCGATGAGGATATCGAAACAGATGTTCCGCAGGTGCTTGAGCTGGTGGGTCTTATCGATAAGGCGCATCATTTTCCGCATGAGCTTTCCGGAGGCGAAAAGCAGCGCGTATCAATTGCGCGTGCCATTGTAAACCGCCCCGACCTCATTATTGCCGACGAGCCGACGGGCAACTTGGATCCTACGAATACTCATGAGATTATTGAGTTGCTCAAAAAGATAAATTCATTTGATACGACGGTCATTATGGCGACGCATAACCGCGATATCGTAAACGCCCTTGAGCGGCGCGTTATTACGCTTGAAGGCGGGAGAATAACCCGGGATGCAAAAAAGGGAAAATATATTTTATAACAATAAGTACATGAAAACGACCACATACGCAAAACGAATTCTAAAAATAGGAGTAATCAATTTTTGGCGCAACCGGTGGATAACGCTTGCGACGGTCATGGTTATGGTGCTTATGCTTTTTGTTACCGGCTCGTTATTGTTTTCGTCCGTTCTTTTAAGCTCGTCTATTGATCGTATAGAGAAAAAGGTAGATATCAGCGTATATTTTACGGTGGACGCGTCTGAAAGCGACATTCTAGCGCTTCAGGACGAGCTGAATAATTTTCCGCAGGTAGAAGCAGTAGAATATGTGTCACGCGCGCAAGCTCTTGAGAACTTTAAGGCGCGCCATACGAACAACGCGCTCATTACCCAGTCGCTTGAGGAGTTGGGGGAGAATCCGTTAGGCGCAAGTTTGAACATTCAGGCGCAAAATCCCGAGCAATACGAAAGCGTTGCGAAATTTTTGAATGCATCATCGTATTCGGGAATCATCGATAAAATAAACTATTTCCAAAATAAGCTCGTTATTGAACGGCTTTCAAATATTCTTACGAGTGCGCGTGCTGCGGGATGGGGAGCGACATTGGTTCTTGCGGGCGTTGTGTTGCTGGTGGCGTTTAATACTATCCGTATGGCGATATTTACTTCGCGCGAAGAGATACACATTATGCGTTTGGTTGGCGCTGAAAATAATTATATCCGCGGGCCGTTTATTATTGTCGGGATGCTGTATGGTGTGGTGTCGGCGATAATTACCACGATATTTTTCTATCCGATAACATTCTGGCTTGGTCCGAAAGCGGAAGGATTCTTCGGCGGGCCGAATTTGTTTAATTACTTTATTGCGAACTTCTTTCAGATATTCTTGTTGCTTTTGGGTGTGGGTATTGTGCTCGGCGCGCTTTCAAGCATCATTGCAATCCGCAAACACTTGAATATTTAGCCCATGATAAAAAAAGAGAAAGGCGAATATGTCGTGCTTTCGGAGAGAACGGGGAGAGTGTTTGGGCGGTATAAGACCAAAAAAGAGGCAGAAAAACGGTTGCGCCAGATAGAGATATTCAAACACATAAAAAAACGCAAAACATAAACGGCTCACACGGGGGTGTGAGCCGTTTATCGTTGTCCTAAGAGCCAGCTTGTTTAGTGTTTTTGGCGGTATACGATATACGAGTAGACAACGCTTATAAGCGCTATTGCCATCGCCGGAACAATAATCGCGCCGAGCGCAAATGCGCTGTCGCGGATTATAAGCCCCGTAAGCGCAAACAATCCTCCTATCTTAAAAAGGCGTCCCGCAAGCTTGTGCGTTTTTTCCCATACCGTGTCATCCGACAATGTCCAAGGCGTGCGGATGCCCATAAACCAGTTCCGCTTTGTGTGTTCAAGCACCGCACCTATCGCGTAAAAGAGTGCGGCAATGGGCGGGATAATAAAGAGGGTAAACGAGAACATGTAGCCCAAGTTCCAGATAACGATGAGCAGAAAGATTGCAAAAAAGAACAGGAATAATACAAGCCAGAAAAGATTGTAGTAGCTCCGGAACGATTCTATATTCTTTCGCAAAGGGTCAATTGCGGGGACGATGCGGTACACGGCAAGTAATACAAACATCACGATAGGCATTAAAAATATCCCCCAAAACTTCGGCATGTAATCGTCAGCAACCCCCCGTGCATTCCAATGGGATGCCACTTCCGCAGGGAGATAAGGGTAGGCAAAGGCCCCCGTAATAACCGCGACTCCTATGATGGCAAAACATAATAGCGTTGTTGTTTTTGTATTCATGGCTGTGTGTGGTGTTTCGGGGGGACAATAAAGAGAAAAATGATATAGGCAAATATTCCCGGGAAAATCCCGGTAAAGATAACGGCAAGCACCCAGATGACACGCAGTATCACGGGGTCTATATCAAAGTATTCTCCCAGTCCGCCAATGATGCCTGCAAATACTTTGTTTTCCTCACTTTTGTATAATTTTTTGTGTGTCATGGTTGGTCTCGTTTATGTTTTTGTCTGCGCCTATTATAGACGGAAACCTACGGATTATCCAGCCAAAAATTCTATAACTATCAATACGCGTCACCTAAAACAATATACAGCGCGTGTCTTTTGCGGGGAGGGGCGTACAACCATTGACTTATGTGTGCATGCATGCTATCATGCCTGTACGCTTTTGATACTCGTGTGGGGCTCCAAAGCAGCAAACAGCTCATAGAGCGTTTGAATTATTACCTGCACAGCCCCGGGACGGTTAATCGTTCCGTAAACACAAACAATGAATACATCATCACATCGGCGTAGCCGGAGCGGCGCAACGCATGGCCGCCGAGGCTCGTTTTCTCATACAAGATCGCAGAGACGCGGGAAATTTTATCGTGGCCGTCCTTCCCAGCGGCATGGTGGTAGCATGCAGTACGGCAGACAGCGCCAAGGAGGGAGAAAGATTCCGATATTTGATCCGTCCGCATTTATCAACACGCATCCCGTAAGCGCGGCTGAAGAGCAATATGTATCAAAGCATACTTTTGATACATTTGGTTTGGATGCCCGGCTTGTGCGTACTGTTGCTGCGGTTGGCTTAAAAGTTCCAACGCCTATTCAGGATCAAATCATACCCGAGATACTCCAAGGACGCGATGTTATCGGTATCGCAGAAACCGGCACGGGCAAGACCGCCGCGTTTCTTCTTCCGCTTATCCAGCATACGCTTAGGCACCCGATCCGACAGACGCTTATTCTTGCGCCTACACGCGAGCTTGCTTTGCAAATATCTGGAGAACTACAAACTTTATCAAAGGGACTCCGGATGTTTTCGGTTGTCTGTGTGGGGGGAATGAGCATCCGCCCGCAAATCAAAGCACTCCGTCATCAGAATCAGTTTATCATTGGCACTCCGGGGCGCATCCTTGATCTTTTGAAGAACAAGCACCTTGCGCCTCGCGCAATTACAACGGTTGTTCTTGATGAAGCAGACCGCATGCTTGACATGGGCTTTATCCGCGACATGAGAGCAATTCTTTCGTTGGTTCCAAAAGAGAGAGAGACACTGTTGTTTTCTGCGACAATGACGAAAGAGGCAAAAGAGCTTGTGCATGATTTTCTCCGCAATCCGGTGTTGATATCAGTAAAGAAAAAAGATGTTGCAAACACTATTGAGCAGGATGTGGTTCCATATACCAATGAGACAAAATTTGAAACACTCATCGCATTACTTGCTGACTCCGAATTCAGGCGTGTACTAGTGTTTGGCGTGATGAAGCACAGCGTAGAAAAGCTGGCGCGACAGTTGCTTGCACGAGGGATGCGCGCCGAATCAATTCATGGCAACAAAAACCATAATGGACGCCAGCGGGCTCTTGCGCGGTTTAAGAGCGGGCAGGTGCAAGTGCTGGTTGCGACTGATGTCGCCGCGCGTGGCATCCATGTTGAAGATGTAACGCATGTTATCAATTACGATCTCCCGAGTACATTTGAGGATTATGTGCACCGCATCGGCCGCACTGGCCGGGCGACAAAAAAAGGCAAGGCACTTACTTTTGTGCCCGCGTCTTCTTTAAGAGGGAGATAAATTGATACTGGACGACTCGAGCAAGAACCGTGGTCGGTCAAGCCCAGTAAGGTTATTTTTAACTATTTTATTTTAACCAGCTTGACGCTCTTCGAGCGCTTCTTATTTTTAGGCTTGATATCAAATAATTCTTTTCCATATATCCACAGAAATTTATCAATCTCTTTGAGACTCCCAGAGAGTTTATAATGTTTTCGAAATTCATTCAAAACTCTCTTGAACTCCCGGAATTGTTTCAAATCAGATCGTCTAAAATCTGAAAACTTGTTTTGTTGCTGATATCCCCATAAAACCTTATCAACAAACTGGTCATAGATGGGGTATTCTTCGGGATTGTGCCAATGAGAATACTTCGTGGCAAATGAGTAAAATATTCTATCTGCGAAGTCCACCTTAGCAATTTTGTCCACAATCTTTATATCTCCATTTTTGAGAGATTGGTCTATTTTTTTAAGACTGTGAATGTGCTCAGCCATTTTGAATATAGCATAGACACTCGTACTATATAGCGCATTAAGAGCGCTTACTTTCAATAAAACATTTTTGAAATCAGAATTTTTGGGGAATGCGTCAAAAAGTTCTTCAAGAGCTTTGTCGGCAACAAAATACCTTTCATCTTTTTCATATTTCTTGAAATATTTATTGACCAAGGCGTTGTTTGGGGTTTTTAGAGTTTTTACTTTCTTTTTTTTGTTCATATTTTAATTCTATCGCAACCACCATATTTATATAGTAAGTTGCCTGCAACGCGCTTCGAACGCACGAGGTCGCTACACTCCTCGAGCTAGCTCAAATTGGCTGGCTTCTACGGTCTAGAACCACCCACAGTGAGGCACCGTAAGGGTTCTTTCGATGCTTTGAGTATAGCAGATTTAGGGGTCTCGGTCGGGTCGTAAATAAGACAAATGAGACACCCCTTAATATCCCTGTCTTGTGTCTTATCTAGTCGGTAACATTTAAAAGATAAGCGGCAGCTGGATCCCTGACAACAAACTCGAACCAATCATAACTAAAGACTTGTTTGATGCGGTACAGAATAATCTTAAAGAACGATATGTGACTCGGACTGAAGGCAAGGAGTTCGCCTTCACACAGATCATGCGATGCGGACTCTGCGGCTCAGGTGTGACTGCCGATGAGAAGTTCAAGAAGCTCAAAGATGGATCAGTAAATCGCCATGTCTATTACATGTGTACTAAAAGCCGAGACATCAACTGCAAAAATCGGTACATAAATGAAAGCGACTTAATCAAGGAAATGTCGCGGATCCTCGATGTTATACATCTTGATGAACTTGGCTTGCGTGACCGGATTGATGCAGAGCTAAAGCGATATAACAGATTCAGAACTGGTGTACTTGGAGCTAAGAAGAAAAAAGAATCAGTGTCCGAACTTGATATCAGGAATTACGCAAAATACTTGCTACAAGAAGGAACTATTATGGAGAAACGGGAGATACTAATGCATCTGAGAAGTAGGCTCGTGCTTGAGAACAAAAAACTGAGTTTGGGCTAACTTATAACTCAGTTACTCTCGGAAACTGCGTGTTGAATGATCTCTAAATTACAACTTTTGTGATCCTTGCACCATGCCTCACACTTTTCTGCCCATTCCTTATCTGCATATATCAAACCACATTCCTCACATTGCCAATTATCTTGTACTTGTAAACCATGATTATAAATACTCTAACAAACCTTCATAGTTAATAAAGTCAAACAACTCATACCCATACTGAATGGTAAGCCCAAAGTTATCCGTTACTAGAAGCAAACCAAGGAGAATTAAGAACACACCCCCGACAATCGATACCCACTTAAGGTATTTTGAGATACGCTCTATGTAGGCTGTAGCTTTAGAAAATGCAAACGCGATTATCAGAAACGGAATAGCAAGACCGAATGAGAATATTGTTAGCATCAGACCACCTTGAAGCGCAGTGCCAGAAGTACCGGCAAGGAGAAGAATTGATCCGAGAATGGGCCCGACGCATGGCGTCCAACCGAGTGCAAAGGTGCCACCAATAAAGAAAGAGCTTGATGGCTTTCCGAGTGTTAGCCATTTTGGAATGGGAATTCGTTTGTCACTCTGGAAAAACGGAAGTTTAAAAAAGCCCAGCATAAAAAGACCGAAAAGAATCACAAGCACCCCACCAATGCGCGCAAGCCAGATACGATATGGTGCGAGTGCCGTGCCGGCAAACCCTGCCAAGACACCAAATGCTATGAAAATCAATGAGAACCCGGCAATGAAAGCAAGCCCATTAAGAAATATCTTTCGTCGAGCTGCTTTAGAAGTTTCTGGATTTTTTAGAGCGTCTTGGTCAACACCACTTATGAAGCCAAGATATGCCGGCACAAGCGGCAACGTACATGGCGCAAGAAATGTAAGTAATCCTGCGACAAATGATGCTATGGCAAATCCTATACTAAGTTCAATCATATGTTTTTATCTTTATTCATTCTTTCTAGAAATGACGAGACGGTCGTAATCAAATCTGTAACCGAATGTGCCTTATTGATTGTCTCGGCAGAAATCGCTGATTCAATTGATTCGTCTTCAATAATAAAAAGTGCTGGCAATGGTTCGTCATTCTTTTCTGGGTATTGTTCTTGAAATTCGTCACGATGCAAAAACTCCACATCATACGGAAGCGATTCAACAAAAGATTTCCAACTCTCTTTCATTGAGGTAGTCCCGAATGTCACCTTGCAAAGATTACATTGGTACGTGTTGGGTGACACAGCCTTATGGACGGTATCTTTAAGAGACGAGAGGATGCCACTATCTGCGTTGTATACAAAAAGTAATTTCATATTTATTCTATTCAATAATCTTGTTTGCATGCTCACGCATTTCTTCTAATTCCATCGGACCTCGCTTGTGTACTACAATCTGCCCAGCACTATTTACAAATATAGTCTCAGGCATAGAGAATCCTCCAATCGATTTGTAGAATGAGTCCGACGGGTCAAGGAGAAACAACATATCATCTGTAATACCCAGCTCATCAGTAAATCCTTTTGCTTTTGCAAGCGGTTCTTGTCGATCAATCGCAATAACCGTAATTTGATCACCAAACTCTTTTTGAAGTTCTGCAAAATCAGACAGCTCTTTTACACAAAACGGACACCACACCGCCCAACTATTGATGACAAGTGGCGTACCTCGAAACTCTTCAAGGGAAACATCACCTCCTTCGTAGCTAGTTAGAGAAGCGGAAGCAAATCTATCAAAATCACCTCGGCTTCCCGTATCTGTATCACGAGTAGTTATGCCGAAATATAATACTCCGACGATAACAATGATTCCTATTGCAATGATTAAATAGCGATTCATATATTAATTGTTGAGAGCTTGTTCAATTACTGCAAACACCTGTTCGTATGGCAAAGCACCGCTAAAAGGCATAAGATCACCATTTGCTGTTACCACAATGACATAAGGTGTGCCTCTTCCTCCCATAGAAACAGCTTCATTACGGTCGGTTACCAATTTTGATTCTATCTCCCCACTATTATCGAGGCATCCCTTAAACTCTTCTTCATTTATCCCTAATGATACGGCGGTTTCTATACTGAAATCATCTCCCAATCTCCTTTGATTATCGAGCATCTTGTCTGCAAATTCCCAGAAAGCATCATTACCACCTAGTTGCGCTGCGCATTCAGCTCCTATAGCCGCCACTCTACCTTGCGCATAGTTGGCAAAATGTCTATATACCCAATTCACTTCTCCATCATATTCCTCCACAATTCTTGTTAGTGTGGGATG
>Ga0210057_1000140_pt1 | contig 136739 bp, 141 predicted proteins | sample CryGeyCG2114_010_2_FD_183968 | JGI IMG/M metagenome (GOLD analysis project Ga0210057, IMG submission 183968) | Groundwater microbial communities from aquifer - Crystal Geyser CG10_big_fil_rev_8/21/14_0.10 (SPAdes) (version 2) | ecosystem: Environmental > Aquatic > Deep subsurface > Groundwater...
GATCTTCTTTCGTATGTGATACCAACTGCTTATCTATTTTTTCAGTTACTTCTAACCTATCTGGATTGTTGTAAGAAATCAGCTTGTGTGACGCATCAAGAATAGTCTGAGTTGAACGATAATTGTCAGTGAGTACAACAACCTCTGCATCTGGATATGTATTGCGAAACTCAAGAATATTAGATATTGCGGCTCCGCGGAATCGATAAATACTTTGATCATCATCACCTACAACAGTGATATTACCCGCTTCTCCTGCAATACTTAGTGCAAGTTTGTTTTGTGCAAAGTTTGTATCCTGAAATTCATCTATTAAGATGTATTTAAATCGTTTTCGATACTCCGATAAAACGTTCGGTCTCTTTTCAAAAAGTTCGATTGTTTTAATAATTAAATCTCCAAAATCTAAATATGAATGTTGTATTTTAAGATTGTCATAAAATTGATATGCATGAGCGAGTTCTAGATACATCTTTTTGTCTAGTTTCTCCTCATTTGTCTCTTCAGAAAGGTTTTTTGCCCATATAATATATTCAGTTGGAGAAATAGCTTCATCTTGCAATCTTGAAAAGTGTGTCAAGATCCCTGATACAAATTTTGTCGGATTACCAAGTGGTAGAAAATATTCAAGATCTGCATCAAAAATATATTTGCGGAAAAGATCAAGAGACCTAGCTTGTGTTAGCAATTTAAAGTGAGGGTCAAGACCAATGTGAAGACCATGATCACGCAATACTTGGTCACAAAAACCATGAAATGTTGATATCCACATTTGTGTATATCCAAGTGGCATAGCAATATCCACTCTCTCTTGCATCTCGCTAGCTGCTTTTTCTGTAAAGGTTAGCGCGAGCACTTCATCTGTTTTCGCCCATTCTTGAGAGACAATATGCTTTATACGCTCAGTGATTACAGTAGTTTTTCCAGTTCCTGCTCCGGCAATTACAAGTAATGGGCCAGTCTTATGTTTAATAGCCTTGTTTTGATTCGCATTAAGATTGCTCATAATGGCATTATATCAGGCTCAAATGATATAATTCTCCCCGCACCCATATAGTAAAAGTGAAAGGAGTCCAACAATGGCAACTATTGCCTCTGTCTTGGCACGAAAAGGGACTGAAGTAAAAACAGTATTCCCGAGCACATCGATTCGCGAAGCTAGTAATATGATGTACGACTATAATATTAGGTCAATTGTTGTTGTATCCGAGGATAATGACCGGGAGATTATAGGCATTATAACTCTTGTAGATATTCATCGGACACTGGTTAACAATGATCACGAGCTGCCCAGAATTCCAGTTGGACATTGTATGACTACTCCTGTCAAATCAACATCACCGGAAGCCACAGTAGAAAGCGTTGCGACAGCGATGAAGACAGGCAAGTTCAGTCATATGCCTGTACTTGATCACAATGGTCAACTATGTGGAATTGTTTCTATTGGCGATGTGATGGTTGCAGCTTTAGTCGAAAGTGATAATTTAGCCGCACATCTAAGTAAGTACATTAATACCTAGTCCAAAATAACCTCTCCCTTATTGGGTGCGTAAGGCGAGAGGTTGTTACTACAAACAATTCTTTGATATAGTGTATATGTAATGAATCCTGCCGACCCAAATAATAATCAACAACCACAAGCTCCTGTGAGTAATGCACAAGCTACTCCGCAGCCTGCAGCACCCACGAGTGCACCAGCGGCCCCACCACAAGCACCAGCAGCATCAATGCAATCACCTCAACAAAGTCAGACAGCACCTATGGGAATTCCGTCAGATACTATTGAGACGCCCGCACCTTCACCAATGCAAACAGCTTCTATACAACAACCTACAAATGCGGTCCCGCAGCAAAATTTTGCACAGCCTGCAAATCCCCAACCAGCTGTTGCATCACCTCCACCCCCAACAAGAAAACTTCCGTTAAAAATTATTATAATCATTGCAGTGGTTTTTCTGCTTGTTTTTATTGCAGTTATTGCAATGAGTATCCTAACCGGTGGTAATAGCGCACCAGCTGAGCAGCAAGTATATTCTCCAGAAAGCACTCCACTCGCTGGGCCAGCAGAACACACTGTAGAAGAATACCCAGATTATAATGGAATTGAGGTTGATGAAAATACAGTAAGTTTTAATAAAGTTGATGAAAGCTTTCGTATCAACTATCTAGGTAAAATATACCACGAGCAAGATACTGAGAGTTATGGCCCACGTGAGGTTTTCCCAGAAACAGCCGATGATTATACTTGGTACGGTCTCGTCGATACACCAGATGATGTTATTGGCACACCTGAGCTCTTCAGTTTCAAGGCACCTCCAACTTATAGAAGTTTTATATTTATAATGCGATGGGATCGCTCTGATGGCGAAAAGTACGAGATGTACCGTTTCCATGACAACCAGGTGACAAAACTTACAGACTTTACAAAAGATCGTGCATTTTATGTTCCTATTCTTGATAATTTTAGCCTAGGTGGAAACTTTGTAAGTATTAACATTTTCAGTTGTCCAACATGTACATATGAAGAGCCAGAGATCCTTCTTTATCATATTCCCAGTGGAGAGACCCGAAACATCGGGCGTGTCAGCTATTTCTCATGGGGAGATGATGATAACGCATACGAGTATCGTGAATACAAAGAAGGTGTTGATCCAGCAAACGTTCCAATCAGGAAAAATGAGTTCTTTGTTGAATCTACAACAATACTTAATCCTTAAGTTGTTTGTCTGAGGCATCTCCTATTTCGCGTGTTGAGGTAATTTTATCCCCCAATGATGAGAAACTTGAAAGAGCTGTATTCATCATATTGCTCGCATTCGTCACATGTTTTGCAAGTGTTGACAAATTATCACCAAGCTTTTCGTGATCTTTCTGTATTGATCGCAGTGCAGCAAGCATCTCTTTTGCCTGAGATTCAATCTTCTGACCCTCAAAACTCATCAGAATTGCTCTCATATATGCATAAAATGTTGTTGGTGAAACCGGAAGTATTCGATGATCACTTGCATAGTCAAATAGATTTGGATCATTAACAATTTCATAATAGACTGCCTCAGATGGTATATACATAAGTGCATAATCAATTGTTCCTTCACCCGTAAGAATATATTTTGAAGAGATTGATTTTATATGTGTCTTAACATCACGAGTGAAAGCTTTTTTATGTGTATCAGACTCGACATCATTTGACTCGAGCATTGCCCGAAAGTTTTCCATTGGGAACTTGGAATCAATTGGGATAATCCCTGCAGCTGTTTCAATTGCAGCATCCACTTTTTCGCCACTCTTGAAGCTGTATTGCAAATGAAAAGAATTCTTAGGTAAAAATTGATTAAGAAGCTCAGCGAGTACTTGCTCTCCGATATTTCCTCTCAACTTGGGTGATTTTAAAAAATCTTGTAAGTCTCGCATGCTTCGACCAATTTCACTCATTTCACCTACATTTTTAGAAACATCAGAGATGACCTTGGCTGCAGAGTCTAGCCTCATATTAAGCTGTTGTGTATTTGCCTGCAGTGAATCAAGCAATATCTTGCGATCTTCTTTTGAACCTACTTGTAAGAGCCTTATTACTTCGAGTAGGTCTCCTGATGAATTTGCTTTTGACATCTGATCGAGTTTTCTCAAGATAACAATGCCGAGAATAATAAATCCAATGAGCAAGACAAGTGGAGTCAGCAGTTGCATAGTAGAAACATAATATCATGTGTTGATGATATTATGTGTGAATGAGGCTCATTAGAAGAAATCAAAGAAATTTCCTTCCCACACTATTTATAGTATTTGTCCTTTGGCTTGCGACAACTCTCATTATTCTATTTATTGATCCGACTGTATGGGGGATTATTCCAATTATAGTCACTCTTCTCTTTTTTGATCTACTCTTCACTCTTTCGCTTCTTTTAGCAAATACCAGAAGAGGCGTCTTGTTATCAACAGCTATTACTATACTTATTATCTTATCTATTTTGAGGCAAGCAACACTTATAAATATCATTCTTGTTGCTGGAATCTATATAGCATTTGAAATGTACTCAAAAAGATCTTGATTTCAACCTACTTGCTGCTATACTGAGCTCACATTACTATCATGCGAGTTTCAGACAGAAAACTAAATAAATCCCTGCAAAAACAAATTCAAAATGTCTTCGCACAAACCATCGCAGACATTAAAACAATAGACGAAGCAAACAAATTCTTCAAAGATTTCCTCACTGATGCCGAACTTGAAACTTTCTCCAAACGACTTGCAGTTGCATATTGGTTACAAAAAGGCAGAAGCTATGCAAATATAAAAACTAACTTAAAAGTATCGAGCGCAACAATCGCAACAGTTGCAGAGTCACTTAAAACAAAAGGTGTACAACTCGCTCTCAAAAAAATTGAAGCCGACGAATGGGCTAATGTGTGGAGTGATAGAATTAGAAAATTCCTTCCTTCAGTGTAGAATAAACAATCTCCTTTGGTTAGTCGCTTCCTTCTCTACAACTTGTATCATATCCGGATTATATTGTGGCATCACAAACGCACGGTTTCGTGCTCTCATAGCTTTCCGTAATTCATAGTACTGATCTTTGTATGCCTTTAGTTTAGCTTCAAATAGACTCCATGTATGAAGATTGTGAACATTTGGTACAGAAGTAGTCTGGTATCTAAATTGTTTTCTATGTCTGTCGAATGTTCTATCATAATAGAGAACATTATCTACTTTTGTTGCAGCTGCACTAATTGGTCTTGTTTGTACCGATCCGCTCTGTGCATGCTCAACATCTTCACGCGCAAATAACGTTTGAAGAAAAACGTCCAGTGTATCTTCATCTTTATTTGATCCAAATCTAGTGTTTATGATAATAATGTGGTCTGCTGATACATCATGAATGAGGTAATTTCTTTGCAGTCGAAGCTGAAATTTTATGTGATTTGGAATATATGCATTGTGAATAAAGCTCTGCATTGAATACACATCTAATGAAGGCTCTGTCTCAACAAGCATTGGAAATATAACTGGCTCACCCATCTGATTCGCCCGGCGCAATTCACTCATACTTTTCTCATGAGCTACAACGATATCATTAGTGAAGTTAGTGAGATTTCTAGATTCCCAGTATTCTTGGACATCTCTTGCACTATACTGCTCACCTTCTTTTCCATTTTTAAAAAACTCATGCTCACCTCTAAATTGATCAAACCACTCACGGGCTTTATCGCCCATCACATAGAGTTCGTCTTCAAATCTTTCTTCATTTAGTTCTCTTATTTTCCTTACTGACTGTTGTACATACAGATCAATCTGAGTTGCTGCATAATCACGGATAGCACCCTGCATTTGCTCTCTGCTAACTATCTCAGGTTTATCAGTATCAATTAATTTTAGAGATGATGGAGAAACTTGTGGATACTCTGGTAATATTTTATGATATTCAGGCGAAAGCTCGTCTTCCCTGTCGATACGCATTAGCACTACTCTATATAATTTTTACCAAACATTAAATAGACAACTTTTTGCTATAATGTGTATCCCCAGCTACAATATAGGTATGAGCGACACATATTATGTAACAACAACACTTCCCTATGTAAATGCTGATCCACATATAGGGTTTGCACTCGAAATCGTCCAAGCAGATACTATTGCTAGATTTGAACAACTAAAAGGAAAGGATGTTGTATTTAATTTTGGGACGGATGAACACGGGCAAAAAATATATCAAAAAGCTATTGAAAATAATGAAGACCCACAAGAGTATGTTGATCGATTTGCAAAGCAATTTGATACATTGAAGACAGCTCTCAATCTAAGCTATACAAAATTTATTAGAACAACTGATCCAAAACACGTCAAAGCAGCTCAGAAATTTTGGGAACTATGTGACAACAACGGATATATTTACAAGAAAAATTATAAAGTAAAATATTGTGTTGGGTGCGAGCTTGAGAAAACAGATTCAGAGCTAGTTGATGGAAAGTGTGAACTTCACCCTAATCGTGAGATTGAGGTAAGAGAAGAAGAAAATTATTTTTTTAAGTTTTCAGAGTTTCAAGATACCTTACTTGATTTCTATGAAAAAAATCCAGATTTTGTTGTTCCAGATTTTCGTTTTAATGAAATCAAGCAATTTGTAAAAGACGGTTTAAAGGACTTTAGTATTTCCCGGCTTAAAGATAAAATGCCTTGGGGAATTGAAGTTCCTAATGATCCACAGCATGTGATGTATGTCTGGTTTGATGCTTTGATCAATTATATTTCAACTATCGGTTGGCCAGAAGATCTAGATCAATTTAATATGTATTGGCCAGTTATTCAATTCGCAGGTAAAGACAATCTTCGCCAACAATCAGCTATATGGCAGGCCATGCTTATCGCTGCAGGTCTACCTAATTCCAAACAGATTTTTATTCATGGTTTTATAAATATCGATGGTCAGAAAATTAGTAAAAGCTTGGGGAATGTCATTAACCCGATTGAGTTCACTGAGAAGTATGGTACTGATGCGCTACGATACTATTTGCTCGCAAAAGTCCATCCATTTGAAGACAGTGATTTTACTGTAGAGAAATTTGAGACAGTCTTTAACGCCGATCTTGCAAATGGTATTGGAAATTTAGTATCTCGAGTCGCTAAGCTGTGTGAGAATTCAGGTCTTACATTTGAGAAAGAGGAGTTTGAAATGGATGAGCATATCAGCAAAGCTCTAGGTGAATATCGATTCAATGACGCTCTCTCTGGGATCTGGGATAAAATTCGAAAAACTGATCAATATCTTTCAGAAACCAAGCCATGGAAAGTCGAAGAAACAAATGAACTAAAAGAGATTCTTTCAACGTGTGTGTCTGAACTGAGATATATTGCAGTATCTCTCTCTCCATTCATGCCAGAGACAGCTGAAAAGATTTCTCTTCATTTTGATAGAGAAAAGATAACTGCGATCAACGATCCATTATTTCAACGTATACAATAATATGTCTAGCATGGATAACAAACTTACCTACCGTCTTCTTGAAATTTTACCCGGTCTTTTTTCTTGGAATATGATTCTCTTCCCTTATTGGGGAGTTTTTATTATTCCTGATGTTGTTGCATATTTTGTACTTCTTTTTAACATTTATTGGTTTTATCAATCACTACAGATTGCAATATCTGCAACGCTCTCACACTTTAGAATTCAAGCAACAATGAAATATGACTGGATGACAGATATTAAAGAATTTCCTGACTGGCAACGCGTTCACCATGTAATTTTAATTGCAACGTATAAGGAACCACTTCATACACTTGAGAGAACCGTTAAATCGCTTGCAGATCAAACTCTTCCTGGAGAAAACATGACAGTTGTTTTAGCTATGGAAGCTAAAGAAGATAAGGTAGAGAGGGATAATAAATATAACAGCCTTAAAAAAGAATATGGCAAGCATTTTGGAAACTTTATCCAGACAGTTCACTCACTTAAAGAAGGAGAAGTTGTTGGAAAAGCTTCAAATGAATACTATGCTGCAAAGAAAATTAAAAAAGATTTAATTGATACAGGAAAAATTGACATGGATTATACAACTGTTACGAGCTGTGATGCAGATCATGTTTATCACAGAAAGCACTTTGCAAATCTAACGTATCAATTTTTAGATAGCCCTCAAAAATATACTCAGTTTTGGCAACCAGCAGTTATGTTTTACAACAACATATGGGAACTTCCTGCAATCACTCGAGTACCATCAACACTCTCATCTATATGGAATCTAAGTCAATTGCCACGAAAGGATCGTTTAATAAACGGACAAAATTATACACTTTCTTTTAAGCTGCTTGATGAGGCTGGCTATTGGGATCCTGATAAAATACCAGAGGACTGGGGTATATTTTTCAAAGCATTTTTCAAAAAACAAGGTGGTGTCGAGGTAGATCCAATTTATTTACCACTGTTTGCGGATGCTGTGCAATCTGAGACAACATTTAAAACGCTAAAGAGCCAATACGAGCAACAAAAACGCTGGGCCTGGGGTGTTTCTGATAGCCCTTGGATTATCCATAGTTACTTAACAGTTAAAGGTATTCCATTCTGGGATAAAACAACTCGACTTATGACACTCCTCTGGCAACATTTTATGTGGCCTGTTAACTGGTTTATTATTACAATTGGAATCACAATTCCAACAATTATTAATCCTGCCTTTGGAAGAACAACATTAGGATTTATGGTTCCACGAATTTCTTCGTTTGTTCTTACTCTTTCTATGGCATTTTTAATTGTCATGCTTGTAATCGACAGAATCTATAAACCTAAAAGGCCTAAATACTTCCCTGTTTGGAGAGCAATGCTTATGCCATTTGAATTTATATTGATGCCTATTGCAGGATTTGTCTTTGGAGCTCTTCCAGGAATTGACGCACATACTAGGTTAATGCTTGGGAAATACATTGAGTATAGGGTGACTAAGAAAGTGTAGATACTGTATAGTAATCTTATGGAAGAAGAAGGTACGAAGCCAGATTTTGGCTCATGGAAATTAGAGCCAGAGGATAAAGAACAGCAAATTCCACAAGCACCTACTACTAAACAATCAGGTATCTCGCGTAGAGGCTTCCTGAGAATGGCTGGTGTTGCTGGAGCCGTTGCTGTTGCGAGAGAAATGGGAGCTGACATGTCTCCAGCTCAAGCCCAAGAGGTCGAAACAAACTTACCTACAGATATTCTTAGTTCTGAAGAGTTAGAGAGCCGATATCATACTCGCATACACGATCTGAGCAGAACTGAGTTTCCAGAAGATTATGTTGAACTTCATTTGCGAAAAAACATCTCCGAAGAGAGAATGTTTCAAAGACTAGAGCAAGGTCGTACGGAAGGTTTTGACATTTTTCTTATAAATAATGACGATATAAATCCACAATATTTAACTGCAAGTCAGAGAGAATACTTAAGAACACATCACCCTACTGTTATTGATGGTGTAGAACGTGAGATAGAGAGAGCTCAGGAAGCAAACAGAAGTGAAATTTTGGAAAACCGTGACTCAATGAGAAGTGAGTATCAAACAAAACTCACTCAGTTAACAGAAAGAACTGATTTGTCAGATGATCAGCTACATGTTCAAAAACAAGCGCTAGATTATCAATATGATCGTTATCTTTCTGATACCATACACCCTCAAGATTTGAATGAAATGCGTGTTCGCGGATACGCGCCTACTATTAGTGGTAGCAATGGAAGACCTCACAGCTTCTTGTTTATGGCAGTACGCGATAAACCTGGAGACGTTACATTTACTTCAGGCAGTGAAACTTTAACTATACCCTCTAGTAGAATCCCAACCAGAGAAGAAAATAGAGATAGCTATTCACCTTCGCCTGAACAATCATATCCAGACGAAGAAGATTTTACAGTCCTAGATGCTTCAGTCGATAATGGATATGTTGTTGTAAATGGATTGACTCCAGGCTTTGTGTTGAGACATGAGGTGGCACACTCTCAAGGAATTCCTGTCGAAGAACACGCTGATAGAGCGGCACTAGAGGGAATAACCAGGGCTTCTGTTCATATGAATGAGACCGGAAGTGATGAGAAATACTGGGCAGTTTTTGAAACTCCTGAAGGAGTAACCATCACAAAAAATGACCAGCAGAATAATTCTGTTTTGTAATCTATCTCTTTTGAATTACAATATCCTCATACATTTATGCACATTTGGAGGTTAGTTAACAATGACTCTTGAGGCTGTAACAAAACAGCTTGATGCTTTTATGCACGGCGAAGAGGAACTTCTTTGTACAGTTGAGAAGCGAGTGAATGGAAATAAAAAAAACTGTGAAAGAGTAAAAGGACTAGTTACTCTTGATGGAAGAAATCTTAAGCTAACAGTAATAGGAAAGCAAACTGAAATCTGGAGAATACAAACACGATGTAATATAGATGAGGAGAGCATTTCTATCTCTGTGCTGCCATTAAGTGCAAATCCAATATATCGTCATCTAACATTAATTCATATCTAGTACATACAGTGACCTGTTGCGTTTTATGGCAGGTCACTGTTACTCAAAATTGCCAAGCGGACTCCAATACATATATACTTAATGTATGCCGTCTCGCAGCAAAAAAAAGGATACACCTACCTTTCTCGGTTTTCGTGAGCCAGAATGGATTCAATTTCTACACATTCCTTCATGGCTACTATTGATACTTGTTCTTATCTTTTTGTTTAGAATCCCATCATTCTTTGAGCCTTTTTATTATGGGGATGAAATGATTTATCTAAACCTTGGATATGCCATTAAGCATGGTATGACTTTATATAGAGATATCCATGATAATAAACCACCTCTCCTTTACTTTATGGCGGCGCTCTCAGGAAATGTCTTCTGGTTCAGAGCACTACTAACAGCTTGGATGATAGGTACAACAGTAGCCTTTTATAAGCTTGCAAAACAGCTTTTCTCAAAGAATATGGCCGTTGTTCAAGCATCTGTTGCAGCATTTGCACTCCTCACAACATTACCACTACTTGAAGGACAAATCGCGAATGCAGAAATCTTTATGATTGGTCCAGTTATTCTTAGTTTTTATTTTCTTCTTTCAAGAAAACACACGCCTTTCTGGCTGATAAGCTCAGGTATACTCTTTTCAATAGGAACTCTTTTTAAGATGCCTTCGATGTTTGATATCGGTGCTATTATATTCTTCTGGCTAATAACAGCAGCTAAGTCAAAAAAGGATATTGCCAATATTATCAAACATACTGTCATTTTAACGGCGGGGTTCCTTGTGCCAATACTTCTGACGTTTCTTTGGTATGCAATGCAAGGAGCGTTGTCAGATTACTTTGTGGCAGCTTTTGCACAGAATGTTGGATATCTCTCATCTTGGAGACCCGATGATGTTGCAAAACCATTCCTTACTCGAAATGCTCCACTATTGCTAAGATCTGCAATCGTGCTAGGTGGATCAGTTGTTCTATGGTTTTATAAAAAGAAGCTTTCTAAGCCTTTTATCTTTGCCTCACTCTGGCTGTTATTTGCTCTTTTTGCAGCTACGCTTTCTGAAAGACCCTATCCACATTATTTACTACAAGCTGCACCTGCAATCTCTCTACTCATAGGTATGCTCATAGCTCTTCCAACAATCGAGCAATCTTTGACTGTAATTCCACTCACATTAGTTGTTGCTGCTGTTATTGCTTTCAGATTTTGGTATTACCCAACGTTTAGTTATTATCAGAATTTTGTGCAGTTTGTGACACAGCAAAAGGATAAATGGGAGTATTTTGACTACTTTTCTCAACACACAAAAAGAAACTACAAGATCGCTGAGTATTTGCTTTCAACAAGCATGCCAGAAGATAGCGTCTTTGTGTGGGGAGACTCACCTACGATATATGCTCTCTCAAAACGTTTACCAACAGTTAAGTATGTGGCAGATTATCATATAAAAGATTTTACAAATGAGAATGATTTTATGAATACATTATCTAGTGATCCACCAACATTTGTTGTTATATTGCCAAATGCTTCTAGCTTTGGATATCTACATAATTTTGTTCAGACTAATTATATCTACCTTGATCAGATCGAAGGTGCAAAAGTTTATAAACTCTTATCTCCAGAGCTATCTTCAAAACTTAATTGATGAGGCGACAGTATGTGAGGTAAAATAAGCTATGTTTAAAAAGAAGCTTCTTTCAATGTCTTTTTCAAGAGAATCTATAATCATTTTTGGATTTAATGCTTTTCTTGTCCTTGTGTTTCTCCTTTTCCAAAATACACTTCCTCCCGTTATTCCCCTCTTTTACGGCATGCCAAAAGGAACAGCCCAGTTGGCACCACGTATTGGTATTATCCTACCACCTGCAATAAGTGCTGCGATAACTGTAACTAACATTGCACTGCTCTCAACAACAAGAAATGATTTTCTACAGAAATTACTTATTGTCATCAGTTTTATTGTTACACTTCTATCTACAGTCACAGTCGTACGAATTTTTATGCTCGTGAGTAGTCTCTAGCAATGATAGAAAAGCTTTTTTGGATACCTTTTGTCATAAGCGCTGTTATCGCATACGCCTCAACGCCAATTGTGATTAGATTTGCATGGAAGGTAGGTCTTATTGACGATCCAATCAAAAACAAACATCCCAAAAAGCTGCATACTACACCTATCCCTAGAGCTGGAGGAATCGCAATCGCCATTGCAATTATTGTATCTAGCATGTTACTACTTCCCTTGGACAAGCACTTACTAGGAATATTGTCAGGAGTAATATTTTTGGGAATAGTGGGCGTACTTGATGACAAATATGAAATTCATCCCTTAGTTAGGTTATTATTGCAATTTGTCGGTGCCAGTATGCCGATTGTAGCTGGCATTGGTATTTCATTCATAGCCAATCCTCTTACAGGAGGTTTAATCGATCTATCACATCCTCAACTTGTTTTTGAGCTATTTGGTGATACAAAAAGCATATGGATATTATCAGACATATTTGCACTCTTCTGGATTGTTACACTTATGAATGCGCTTAATATGAGTGCAAATGGAGTTGAAGGACAGCTACCTGGCGTTACTACAGTTGCTGCACTGACGGTTGGTATTTTGTCACTTCAATATTCGGCGGATATCGCTGAATGGCCAATAATCATATTGGCATCAATTACAGCCGGCGCATTTTTAGGCTTTCTACCATTCAATGCTCATCCTCAAAAAATTATGCCAGCATTCTCTGGAGCAATGATTGCAGGTTTTATGCTTGGTGTACTATCAATACTTACAACAGCAAAGGTAGGCATACTCCTCATTGTGCTTGCCGTACCACTTATCGACATCGGTTATACAATAATTCGAAGGCTTTCACAAGGTAAAATGCCTTTCTGGGGAGATCGAGGTCATCTCCATCATAAGTTACTCGACAATGGACTATCGACCAAACAAGTTTCACTATTATATTGGGCAATAACAGCTGTACTTGGAATTTGGGCACTGTACCTAAATACAACATCAAAGCTTTATACTATAATAGGCCTAGTACTCGTATTTGTATTATTATTTTTATGGTTAACTTATCGCAAAACAAAATAATCGCGCTAGTTCGCGTCGCAAGGCCAATACACTGGATAAAAAACCTTGGTATCTTTGCAGCGCTTGTTATCTCCGGACAGCTATTTGATAAAGGTCAGTTTCTCACTGTATTCGAGGCTTTTTGGGCTTTTAACTTTGCTGCGAGCGCCACTTATGTCTTCAACGATGTTTTCGATGCTGATCGGGATGCAAAACATCCACAAAAGAAGCACCGCCCAGTTGCAAGTGGTGTATTATCTAAGTCAGTCGCGCTCATCTACGCTTTCGTACTTGTGATTATTGGGTTAGGTATAGCAGAAGATGTATCTCATTTGTATTTTATTCTTCTTGTCGGTTATCTACTAATGCAAGTTGCGTATTCGATCTATCTTAAACATTTGCATATCATTGATATTTTGATAATTGCGACTGGTTTTATTATCAGAGTATATTCAGGAGCTTTTGTAATTGATGCTCATTTGTCTGTTTGGTTCCTACTCTGTGTTATTTCAGTAGCACTCTTTCTCGCATCAGGAAAGCGCAGAGCTGAACTCGGAGCTCTTGGCAGCGATACACAAACAAGAAAAAGTCTTTCTCGATATCCAGTCGAACTTCTTAATTCATATGTAACAATGTTCGGAAATGCAGCGTGGATGAGTTGGGCCCTTTTTACATTCTTTGAGTCTCCTACTGTCAACACTCCGGTCTGGCTTGTGTTATCCGAGATCTCTCGTACAGCATCTATCAATAAACTATTGATGATTACTATCCCTGTAACTATTTTTGGTATCATGCGATATCAATCACTTATTTTTGAGGGAAGATCTCAAGCACCTGAAAAACTACTTCTTAAAGACAAAGCACTCGTTGGGTCTGTCATTATCTGGACTGGCCTTCTCGTGTGGACACTCTACGGCGGTATAACTAATTAGTCGTAGCAGATCTTGTTGCGTATTCCGAAGATATAAATCCAGATACACTAGCCTCATATTGTATCTCATACCAGCCATCCTGTTCATCAAGTAATGGATATATTTCTCCTGGTGAGACTACACCTATTTCTTCGCTTGATAATAGAGGGTCCTTTCTTACTCGCAAAAATCCTGTAGGCGTATTGCTTATATACACATTCTGGATAGCTGGCTCATCCATTACTTCCTCCACTTCAATCTCTCTATCTAGAATGGACTGTGTCGTCTCATCACTTGATGCGAGATCAACAAAAGCAGTAAGAACATATCCTGCTTTAGGTTGCACTTCAAACGTACTACTTCTAAACCCATTTGCATCAACAGTCACAGAATATATACTCTCAGACAAACTATCCAAGCGAAGAGGTGTGAGACCTTCAGATTCACCTTCAACACGTACTCGTGCACCATCTGGAATACTTACTACTGCAAGCGCAGGTGGTGCGAATCCATTACGTCGAAAAGAGACCAGCAACATTTCAGAATCTGTTTTTCCATCTCCAAATTTATAACGCAGTATTGTCTTAACATTCTTTGTAAGCTCAACTTTGGTGCTATAAGAAATATTTTCTTCAGTAAAAATCTCTGGCACTAACTTCACATCCACCTCAGATTCCGTTCGCTCAATCTCGATAGGGGTTTTTCCAACTTGCTCACCATTAATAAGAACAAGTGCCTCTGGAACACTTTCAATTTTTAGTGCTGATTTGGTAGTCAAAAATCTATATAAAAAGGCACCTGCAATACTCAAAACAATAACAACACCAAGTATCTTGCCTATTTTCTGGATATGAGCACCTTTGCCTTTCATTGCTCAAATCTAGCATATTTGCCCCCCTTGACAAAAGGTGTACATTTTATCTAAAATGGCACTCAAAGAGCTCGAGTGATAACTCGGGTATTAGAAAGGTGGTGATATATGTATGTCAGATTTAGTAAGACGAGATCCATTTAGAAGTCTTTTTGCTTTCCCAAGGTTTGATGACTTTGAAGAGAGCTTCCAAAGAGGCTTAAAGATCAGAGAGACTGATGATGCAATCATTGCTGAAGCAGTTGTTGCAGGTGTACCAGCAAAAAATGTAGAAGTCCACATTGAAGATGGTGTGATGACTATTAAAGCAGATGTCTCTACACAAGATGAAAGCAAAGATGAGTTTAAATCATCAAGCTATTCATACTATTATACCGCTGCTCTCTCTGGTGGACAGTGGGACAAAGCAGATGCTGAAATTGAAAATGGAGTTGTTCATGTAACTATTCCAAAAGCAGAAGCTGCGCGCCCACAGAAAATTACTGTAAAAGAGAAGAAGTCAGGTAAGTAACTACCCGACTTTACACTAAAATAATCCCGATACACCTCGGGATTATTTTTTTGTTAAAATAGGCTCTACTCTAATATTCGGCCAGGTAAGCAAAGCTTGCTTGTCCTAATTACATTAGGCCAGGTAGCCAAGTGGTAAGGCAGAGGTCTGCAAAACCTCTATTCACGGGTTCGATTCCCGTCCTGGCCTCAAGTCATGAAGTAACTTTCTTGAGATATTCTCTAAATTCATCCCCAAACTTTTGATCTTGTAGTGCTGCATCAACAACAGCTTTCAGATAGCCCATCTTGTTACCAGTGTCATAATATACTCCACCTTCTATTTCTTTTGCGATTACTCGTGCACCATCGTTCATCATCATAATTAGAGCATCACTCCAATAAAGCTCTTGATTAGTTTTTAGATTTTTCATCGCTTTATCTAAATATGTAAAAATCTTCGGCTCGAACAAAAATGCCGATACAGTAGCTAGATCACTTGGTGCAAGATCCTTTCCAGGCTTTTCAATTAACTCATCTACGTCTATCATACCTTCTTCCAATGTCTTTCCAGCCGCAAATCCAAATCTATCATATTCGCTATCATCCCGTGCTCGTATGCATGCCAGGACATTGCACTGATATCTATCATAGACATCAAGCATTTGCTGAAACTCATTCCTCTCTGCAGATATATAATCATCACTCCAGGTGTAGATGAATGGTTCGTCTCCTACGATTTCTGCAACATTAAGAAGTGGAGTCCCGTTACCATATGGTCCCTTTTGCCTTACATAATAAAAGTTGGCAAGTTCAGATATTTTTTCAGTTTCTTCGAGTAGATGCTTCTTTTTGTCACCTGCCATTTTCAAGTTTTCAACAAGTTCTCTTGATGGTGAATCAAAGTGATCTTCAATTGCGCGTTTATGATAGCCAGTAACAATGATGATATCTGTAATACCTGCTTTAACAAGATTTTCTACAACTATTTGAATAACAGGTTTATCAACAATGGGAAGCATTTCTTTTGGCATGGCTTTAGTCTGCGGTAAAAACCGTGTGCCAAACCCGGCAGCAGGAATAACAGCTTTGGTTATTCTCATAGGAAATATATTATCTCACAATTTACTATTTGCATTCAACTTATGTATAATCACAATCATGAGTGATGAAAAACCAAACTCAGTGTTCATCTGTCCAACATGTGGTCAAATTGAAAATGATGATGTTGCAGTTATGTGTAACACCTGCCAACTCAAGGAGGCTACACTGATTGATGGTATATATGTATGTCCTGAGTGTGAGACTGCGGTTCATCCATTTACATGTAGGATCTGTGACTCAGATGTTTCTTGGCAGACACCTCTTACAATTTCCTCTTCTCAAGAATCCTAAACAATCCTCTGTCTTCGGTAATTATGCCAGAAAAATCCATTTCTATTAAACATGTGGATATTTCTTGTGCATTTTTGCATAATGTTGCGGATAATTGGTCAATAGACATATCTGATGAAAGCAGCAAGTTATATATTTTTTCTTGAAGTGAGCTCTCAAACACTGATGTGGCAAGTGATTTTTGAGATGATACAGCATGTGTAATCATAGAAATATCAAGCAATATTGTTGCTTTACCTGAAGCAATAAGTTCATTAGTGCCTTTAGATACAGATGAAGTTATTTGACCTGGGACAGCGTAGACTGGCTTTCCTAGTTCTATTGCTCGTTGTGCCGTTATAAGACTTCCACTTTTTAAACCAGCTTCTACGACAATAATACTGTCTGAAAGCGCAGCGATCAGTCGGTTTCTTTTAGCAAACATCCAAGGCTTTGGTTTTTGATTCGGCTCATACTCGCTTAACACACAACCACCAGTTTTGATAATTTTTGTATACAATTCTGTGTTTTCTTCTGGATAAATAGCGCTTATTCCACTTCCTAGAATTGCAATTGTTGCACCTCCACATTCCACTGTGAGTGTATGTGCATATGTGTCTACACCATACATAAAACCTGAAACGATAGCATAGCCAGCATGAACGAGCTGCGGAACAAAGATATCTAGCACTCGCTCTCCATAGCTGGTCATCTTTCTGCTACCAACTATTCCTATTATTTTGCTTCCACCTATGCACTTTTCGTCACCTTTTACATGTACTCTTTTAGGCCTATTTTTAAGTTTATTAAACCTCTCTGGGTAATATTTGTTTTCTGTGGTTAATATCATAAAAATTCAGATCCCACTTCCTCGTAGTGATGAATACTTTCTGCTTCTCCTGTTTCTGTGAGGACTATTGCTATGACATCTATTCTGCAGGCATTATAAGAGCTTGTTGTTGTAGCATTTTTAAGAATAAACAGATCTGCCATTTTTTGTATTTGTTTAATTTTCCTCTTTGATATCATTTCCTCTGGTACACCAAAGTCTGTTCCGGTTTTTGTTTTTACTTCTACAAAGACAAGACAATTATTAATTGAAGCAACGATATCTATTTCTCCAAAACGACTTGAATAGTTTCGTTCTATTATTTTATAGCCAGTTTTATTTAGGTATGTAGTAGCAATATTTTCACCCTCAATGCCTATTGCTTTGTTAAACCGCTTCATTAGACTCTAATTCTATATTGCAGTGCTTCGGCAATGTGCTTTTTTGTTATTGTTTTTGCATTATCTAGATCTGCTATTGTTTGTCCTATTTTTATAAGCCTAAAATACGTTCTTGTAGACAGCGCATATTTAATAACTGCGTTTTTAAGCATTAATAATGCGTCATCTTCTAGTGTGCAATATTTTTCAATGTGTTTGTTTTTCATATCTGCATTTGTATATATTTTGTCTTTTGACAATCTTTTGTACTGAATTCTACGTGCAGCAAGTACACGATTCCTTACCTCAAGTGAGCTCTCGGATTTTGTCTTATTTTTTGCTATGAGCTTTTCTATTTTTACATTTGGAACATTTATATGAAGGTCTATACGATCGAGAAGTGGTCCTGATAATTTATTTTGATACCGATCAACCATCTTCGGAGAGCATTTGCACTCATGCGTTTCATCTCCAAAAAACCCACATGGACATGGATTTGCTGCAGCGACTAGCATAAACTCTGCCGGAAATGTCACGGATCCAGCCGCACGAGTAATTGTAACAGTGCCATCTTCAAGTGGTTGTCTGAGTGCTTCTAGAATTGATCTACTAAACTCCGGGAACTCGTCTAGAAACAACACACCTCGATGTGCAAGTGATATTTCTCCAGGGTGTGGATTGCTTCCTCCACCGATAAGACCAATGCGAGATGTCGTATGATGAGAGACTCTAAACGGTCGCTCACTTACCAGAGACTCCCCTGGTGTGATATTCCCCGTCACTGAATATATTTTTGTTACTTCTAGTGCCTCTTCTTCTGTTAATGGTGGTAATACTCCGCTTAGTGCACGCGCTAGCATTGTCTTCCCAGATCCTGGTGGACCTTGCATTAGTATATTGTGACCACCTGAAGCAGCAATCTCGAGTGCGCGCTTTGCATGAGATTGGCCTACGATATCGGCGAAATCAAACTCAGGTTTTATTTTGGAAAGTCCTCGAGACTTCTTTAACTTAATAGGCTTAATTGCTTCAACGTCGTTAAGGTGGTGCAGCAGCTCTGTTAGGCTATCGACTGGATAGACATGTACATTCCCAACGACACTACCTTCGTTTGCAGAAAGTTTTGGGACAAATACATGCTTTATGTTTAATCTCTTTGCAGCAAGACTTATTAAAAATACGCCTTTGGTATGACGAAGCTTACCATCTAGGGATAGTTCTCCATAAAATAGTGACTTTTCTGGAAGAGTTATTGCACCCATTGACGCAAGTAGACCAACTGCGATGGGAAGGTCAAATCCTGCACCTTCTTTTGGAATATCAGCAGGTGCTAGGTTCACTACAATTTTTGACTGAGGAAAACTAATACCAGAATTTGACAGCGCAGTTTTAACGCGTTCTCTACTCTCATCTACTGCTTTATTTGGAAGACCTATTATTGAGAATCCGGGAAAACCTTTTTTATAGATATTTACTTCAACATCAATAGGTGTGATGTCTATCCCAAAGTGAGAAGCAGATAATACTTTGGTAAGCATTACTTAATATTACAATATTTTGAGGTATTATAATGCTTAAATGAGAAAACAACTCAAAGTAATAATATTTTTTGTTTTATTGGCAGGTCTTTTTTATTGGAGGATACTTTTCCAAGATAAAGTTATCTTTCCGGGAGATTTACTCGTTGGCGCATACTTTCCTTGGCTTGATTACAAATGGGGCTATGCAGTAGGTGTACCTGTTAAGAATCCACTTATTTCGGACATTTTTTCTCAATTTCATATTTGGAAAAGTATAATAGCGGAAAGTTTTGCAAACGGCCAATGGCCACTTTGGAATCCATATTCATACTCAGGCTATCCTCTTTTAGCAAATTTTAATTCCGGTGCACTGAACCCGTTCAACCTGCTAATGATACTCTTTGGTGATGTAGCTGGCTGGAACTATTTAGTTGCTGTACAAACATTAGGTTCGCTTATTGCATTTTATTTTTTTGCGAAAGAAACCGGTGTATCAAAACAAGGATCAGTTATTGCTGCAATTACATATGCCTTTAGTGGCTTTGCTATTACATGGTTGCCATTTGTTAATGTGGGCTATTCGTTTATATGGATAGCTCTCATATTTTTCGTTATCGAAAAATATCTTAATACCAAAAAGTCTAGATATTTATATCTTATTTCTCCCTTGCTGTTTTTATTTATCACAGCTGGACATTTTCAAGCAGTTGTTTTTGGATGTTTATTATTTGGGTTCTATTTTCTTTTTAGATTTATTAGTTGCAGTAAAAAATCAATAAGAACATTAGTTACTTTTGTGCTTTCTGTAGCCCTTGGATTGCTGATGAGCTCAGTGCAAATGCTGCCAACACTAGAGCTAATGCCTTTATCTGTTCGTTTTGTAGAAGGATATATAGCCGATTTTGGTTACGGACTCTTACCAAAAACTCATATACTGACATTTTTCGTGCCAGATTTTTTCGGTAACGCTGCTACTAATAATTATTGGTCAGTCTTTAATTATCACGAGACAGTTATTTATGTTGGAATATTCGCATTATTATCAATAATCGGTGCACTCTATTATTTTAAAAAGTTAAAACATCATGTGTTTTTCTTGTGTGCGTTTTTAGTTTCTCTGCTTTTCATCTTTGACACATTTTTAGGAAGGGCTATTTATATACATCATGTGCCATTTATATCAACATCTGCAGCAGGAAGGATATCTTTCATTATGGTTTTCTGTGCAAGTGCTCTGTCTGGCTGGTGGTATGACCAATTAAAAAATTTGCAAATAAAAGAAGCTCTAAGGCTTTACTGGTTTGGGCCTCTAATATATATCACAATCATTTCAGTCAGTTTTATTATTTATATGCTAATTCTACCTAGCGCAGATGTTGCTCCATTGGAATTAGCAAAAGCAAAGATTGCATGGAGAAATACCATATTCCCATTTGGAATATCATCTTTATTCTTACTAGTAATATTAGTCTTCAGAAAGAAAAAGTTGTTTTTCTGGTTAATTATTTTTATAGTGATTTTTGATTTGTTTCGATTTGGATGGAAATATCTACCATTTGTAAATTCAGAATTTGTGTACCCAGACACTCCAGTCACAGAGTTTATAAAAAGTGATCCAGAGATATTCCGTGTTGAACGAGAAAAAGCTCAAGTGTTACCTCCTAACACATGGTCAGCCTATCGATTTGCTTCTCCATCTGGATATGATCCAATGGCCCCATTAGAATATGTAAGCTTTTATAATATTTTTTTAAACAATCAGCCAAGCGGATATCCGTCTAGGTACTCAGAACTAGAAATCTATGACGCAGAAACACTCGGTGAGCTAAATGTGAAATATCTCCTCGTGTTAAAACGAGATGAAAAAGGGTATCCCAATTCAGAAGGAAATCAACTATCACACAAAGTCGATACAAAAAATTGGCTTCAAGTCTTTTCTGATGGAAGTGTTATCGTCTACAAAAATCAGTTACTCAAGCCAAGGAGTTATCTACTAAACGCAGAAGGTAAGGCAAAAATTAATGCGTATTCAGCAAATAAAATAAGTATTGAATATACAGCTGAATATTCATCTGAATTGGTTTTGATGGATAGTTATTACCCTGGATGGAAAGCATATGTAAATGGAAAAGAGACAACTATTCATCGATACATGGATGTATTTAGAAAAGTTGATGTCCCTAAGGGATCAGGAAGTGTCGTTTTTATGTATGAACCAGAAAGTTTTTATCAAGGATTACAGATTAGTTTATTAGCACTTCTTTCTTGGATACTGATATACAAGTCAAGAAAATAGTTTATTTTGTTTCTACAAACCAAAATGATTCCTTCCCATCTAAGAAATATAGCTTTTTAATTATTTTTGATGTATCAAAATCTTCTGGGAAATCCCAAGGTGCAGCAATGAATAAAGCATTTTTGTAATTATCTTTATCAACTTCCCAGAGAGGACGCTTAATAAAGATATTGGTATTTTTGTTTTGCAAATTTGTATGATCGAATGGATGTGTTCCACAATAAAATGCCAGATAATACTGTGGAAGTGATGTAAAGTATTCATCTGCACCAAAGCTTTCACTTATGAATACCTGGTCATAGTTGTCTTTGTTTTGACATGCATAACGCGAAACTTGCTCATAGCCATATTGCCATGGTGCTGAGTAAACATTTGGAAATTGGATAGTATATATGTTCTTAAAATATGCGATGTTAAAAACAAGCAATATCATCCATGCGGCAATTAATATATGATATTTTTTGTTTAGTTTTTTGAGATATGCAAAACCGATTGGTGCAAGCAATGCAAAAAATAATATCCAACTTAAGCTTCTTAAAGGGTGTTGTTCATTTATTGAAAAGGTTGCGGGAAGCGGACCTAAAAACAATAGTGCTAGCAATAATTGTCTTGTTTGTTTCTTTTGTGTAAGCATGCGTGAAAAACCCAACAACATAATTGGGAAACTTGCTGCATACATTACTCCTATCCCAGGGAAATTAGGTGGAGTAAATTGCATCCCCTTCCAAAACAGAAAGCGAGGATCAAAATAGTTAATGTACTTACCTGACCATTCTCTGAAAATTAGATACATATCATTGTCAAAAATATATTCAACAACGCCTGTATAGTTACCCTTGTGAAGATTATTTGTGAATGCTGCATCACGCATAAAAGATGTTGCAGCGGCCCGCTCACTAATCGCAGGTGTTGTGATTGTTAAAAATATAAAGGGAATTGCAAAGAATGCAAGGATGCATATTGCTTTAAAAACATATTGTTTTGCATTCTTTTGAACTATATCTCTTTTATAAATATATATAAGTGCAAGACTTAAGATAGGTATAAATACACGATAAGAATGATACGCCCAAACAGAAAGGCTGAGAGCAGAAAGGCTGATATATAGATTTCTATGTGCTGATTTTGAGTTGATCCACTTTATAAAATATAGTAGTCCAACTGATGCAAAGAATAATCCAATGATTGCACCAAAAGTCGCTCGTGAGAAATGAACGTGCCAGGGAACAATTGCAATAAAAATGCCTGCGAACCACCAGTACGTAAGTTTTAATTCTCTAGCTATGAGTGCAAGAACCAGCGCAGTGAGTGATCCAATTAAAGCGACAGGAAAACGTGTTGCAAATTCGCTCATACCAAATATGGCGTACGAGATAGCCGTTAGATAAACATTTACTGGAGGTTTATAGTCCCCCACAGACTCGAAAGCTAGAGGCAAATGCTGCCCCCATTCGTCTACTCCTTTATTTAGAATCTCTCGAGCGGCGACACCAACAGCTACTTCATCCATAGAAAAATGAACGGGGAAACTTGTGAGATTCCAAAACCTGAAAACTAGAGCAATTATAAAAATGATCAATAACTTATTCATATAACTATTTCTCTTACGACTATGAATGCAATATATATTAGTAACAATTTACGATGTTTGCGAGGAAAATGAGTGAGTGCAATTTTGTAATAAATAGCCACTAAGATTATTGTTGTAATTAGCTCAATCATAGGGAAGATAAAAGCAGCAACAAGAAGTATCATTAAGATTATTACCAATCTATAGTTAATATTTGAAAGTAGTTTTGAGCAGCCAATAATAAAAAAAGGAAATAAAATTACAGCGACAAGCTCAACTGTGTGAGTTATCGGTGGTAGTGATTCATAAAAAAACCGATGAGGCCTTGCAAATTGTATTGCATCTACAAAAGCATTTAGAAGAGGTAGCAGCTTATTGTAAAAAATGCGTGATCCGCTTATAAATCTCATATACTCTACCGCTTGCATATATGGACTTGTAAATATTTGATTAATCATTTTTCATACTTTATCAACTTGCCCCTTCTAAATCTAGCCTAGATCCTATAGAATGAGAATATGGATGACAAACACTACGTGCCAATCTTAGTTGGAACGTCACGTAAGAAAAACCTTTCTTCAAAAGTTGCTAAGTTTGTTTGTCACGAAGTAGATCGGTTTGGATTCGAAAGTGACTGTATTCACCCAATAGATCATCTTGAGTACGCTGTTACAGCGCGTGCAGGACAAGAGATCAAGAAGCGCACTACATGGCATACAACAATGAACCGAGCAGCTGCACTTATTATTGTCACGCCTGAATATAACCATGGATATCCAGGAGAGCTAAAACTTATGATTGATACGCTCTATGAAGAATATGAAGGGAAACCAGTTTTAGTTTTTGGTGTTTCTGATGGCAGAATGGGTGGTGCTCGAGCAGTTGAAAATATACTACCAGTGCTCGCAGCAATAAAAATGTGCTATATCAAAACAGATGTTTATTTTTCACGAGTCGACAAGCTATTGTCAGATCGCGGAAGTTTTAAATCTGAGAAATATAAACAAAGAGTTGAGGCTGCACTCAAAAAATTAGAAGCAATCCTCTAAAATTTGACTTCTTATATTCCTTCCCTTATACTACTCATCGTTCCTGTGAAAACAGGAATTTTTAGTCTTGTTTGCTGTTTATAATGAGGAATTAAATGAGACTTGATCCCCGATACAATCGGGGGACTATGAGTAGTAAAACACACAGTGTATTTAGTCTCATTAGCCGCCTCTGGCCTCACAGCAGGAGAGTCCTTTGTGGGATTAAAACATACACTCTCTCAATATCTTCAATCCGATCAGGCAGTCGTGTATCTCGTATCGGCCGCCATATTTTTGAGTTCAAACATACAAAGAAGATTCTAGGATCACACCTAGCACTACTTGCAATAGCGAGCGCATTTGTTCCTACGGTCACACCATTTTCAGATGCATTCGAGCAGAATGTCTATGCAGCAAGTGAAATAAATCTGAACACAGATATCTCTATCCGAAACCCTCTCGAATATATGTATATCAATCAAAGCTATCATTTCTTTCATGCAGGTATTGATTTTGAAGGAATTACTGGTGACCCAGTCTACCCCATCATGGATGGTATTGTAGAGTCCGTAGAGTATTCATATTATGCATATGGCAACTCAGTCGTGATCGACCATCAGAATGGCTACAAATCGCGCTACGCACATCTCTCACGTATACATATACAAAAAGGTGAACGAGTTGATACGCTTGATATCATTGGTGAAGTTGGATCAACCGGTCGTAGCACAGGAGATCATTTACATCTAGAAGTCTATCAGAATGGAAGAAATATTAATCCTCTAGGTATATTGCCAGAGTACAATTAATCAGTACCAACAATAACGACAAAGTCGTATTCACTATCGTCTGTAAGTGTAGATTCTGACTTTACTGTGTAGCTTTCTTCAAGAGCCGTAACAAGCGCATTTAAATCTGCCTCATTAACTCCTTTCTTGTACTGAACTACAGTTTCTTCATAATCATATGAATCAGCGTTCCCTGTATCTTCAACAACAAAACCACCATCTTCAATAAACTGACTTGCACTGCTCGCAGCACCGATCTCACCACTGCCGTTTAATACTTGTATTGTATAGACAGTAAGATCTTCGCTTACAGTAGGAGCTTCAGTTGGCTCAGGCGTTGGAGAGGTGTCTTCTTCCATCATTGAGTCATCTTTCGAACTATCTGTCTCAGTTGACTCTTCTGTGTTCGATTTTAGCTGGCTTACGCCATTTAAATATACATATACACCACCTGATACAAAAGCAGCGACAAGCGCACTTACGATAGTTATAGCAAGAATGGTTTTTATGCTCATCTTATGCTCAACTGTCTTAATTGGCTTTTCTTCATTTTTTACTTCTGTTACTGGCGTTGATTTTTCAACAGCAGTCTCAGTTGCTGGAGTATCATCCTCAACAACAACTTCTTCAACAACCTCTTCTTGTGGCTCAGCTGATGTCTCACTCGCAGGAACCTCAACAACCTCTTCCACTACTTCAATGTTTTCAGTATCTGTTGAGGATTCAGTAGGAGCTTCTTCTGAAGATGTTATGGTAGATGGTTCGGTTTCTTCTGTAGTAGTCGTTTCTTCTATAGGTTCTTCAACCACCTCTACAACAGGTTTAATTCTCTTAGTTTCTTTTTCCTTGGCAGGCATATAGTTATATTACACAAAGATGCATACTAATTTCAATGGGGATTACATCATTCCCGGCATTCCGCCACCTGGCATTGGAGATGCAGGTTTTTCTTCTGGAAGATCTGTAACCAAAGCCTCTGTTGTCAAAACCATGATTGCAATGCTTGCTGCATTCTGCAAGGCAGATCGTGTAACTTTAAGAGGATCAAGAAGTCCAAACTTAATCATTGACCCAAATTCGTTAGTTAAGACATTGTATCCGTAATCTGCGGTCTTGTTTTCAAGGATTTTATTTACGATATAGCCATCATCTTCACCTGCATTTTGAACTAGTTTTCGAACCGGCTTTTCAAGAACCTGTCTTACAATATCTATACCAGCCTGCTCATCTTTAACGTCACTTGTAACCTTTTCAAGAGCTTTTTGTGCTTTAAGAAGTGCCACACCACCACCAGGAACGATGCCTTCTTCTACAGCTGCCTTTGTTGCTCCAACAGCATCTTTCACTCGTTCTTTTTTCTCGTTAAGCTCAGTTTCTGTAGCAGCTCCAACGCTAATAACTGCAACTCCTCCAGAAAGTTTTGCTAGTCGCTCTGCTATTTTTTCTGCGTCAAATTCAGAGTCGACTTCACCAATTTGAGTTCTCATCATAGCAATTCGAGCCTCAATATCATTTTCAGAACCCTTTCCACCAATAATGCGAGCGGTATCTTTATCTGCCCAAACTTTATCAGCCTGTCCTAGATCCGAAACCTCAATTGTCTCAAAGCTACGACCTGTATCTTCGCTGATTACTTCTCCACCAGTCAAGATCGCTATATCTTTAAGCATCTCTTTACGTCTATCACCGAAGCCTGGAGCTTTAATAGCCAAAACATTAAATGAACCTTTCATCTTGTTAACAACGAGTGTTGCGAGTGCCTCACCTTCAATTTCATCAGCAATAATCACCAAATTCTTCGAAACTCGTACAAATTTTTCCAGGAATGGAAGTAGTTCTTGTATTGAAGTAATCTTTTTATCTGTGATTAATAGATATGCGTCTGAGATTTCAGCTTCCATCCTTTCTGGATTAGTCACAAAATAAGGAGAGACATACCCTTTATCAAATTCCATTCCTTCTTTGTAATCAATCTCTATCTCAAGACCTTTACCTTCTTCAACTGTCACAACACCATCTTTACCGACTTTTTCAAGAGCTTCAGCTATCTTTTTGCCAATTTTTTCGTCTCCTGCTGATACAATTGCCACATTTTCTATATCTTCGTTAGATTTAATTGGCTTTGCCATTTTTTGGAGTTCTTTTATAACTGCGTCTGTTGCAACTTCAATTCCACGTTTTAAGATCATTGGGTTTGCGCCTGCCGTTACATTTTTCATTCCCATTTTTGAGAGTTCTGCAGCAAGAAGTGTTGATGTTGTTGTTCCATCTCCTGCATTATCATTTGTTTTAGAAGAAGCCTCTTTTACAAGCTGTGCACCCATATTTTCAAATGGATCTTCAAGCTCAATTTCCTTTGCGACAGACACACCATCATGGATAACACTAGGAGCTCCCCACTTTTTATCAAGTGCAACGTTACGTCCTTTAGGTCCGAGTGTTGTTGTGACAGCTTTACTTACTGCTTCAATTCCAGCAAGAAGTGCTGTTCTTGCATCATCTCCGTATTTAATTTGCTTTGCCATATATATTTTTATTACTTAACAGTTGCGAGTATATCTTCAAATTTTGCAAAAAGATACTCCTCACCTTCAATTTTTACTTCATTTCCTCCCCATTTTTTGTAAATAACAATATCTCCTTTCTTCACAGGAGATGTTATCTTCTGTCCATCTCGAATTTCTGGGTCTCCGACAGCAAGGACCGTTCCTTGTAGTGGTTTTTCTTCTTTTGCATTGTCAGGCAAGTAGATACCAGATTCTGTCTTTTGTTCTAATTCTTGCTGTTTGATCATTACATAACCAGCAGTTGGAAGTATTACTGCTTTTTTTGATTTTGTCTGCTTTTTCTTTGCTGCCATTTCGAATTTTATTATATGTAAGTAGTGACTTATGTCAAGTACAAAATTAGCACTCAAGATTAAGCATTGCTTACTTACGAGTGCTATTTTAAAAGAAAAATATTTTTTATGTCAAGAGGGTTTTTGAGGGGAAAATATCCCCTCAGGTACTTAGGCTTGTTCCCTGAGGGGTGGATATAAGGACTAACTAATGCGGCATTGTATATACGAGACCACATACGAGATCAACATCATCGCAAAAGCTATCGAGACAGCGATAAAGCTCACTGTGATCGCAGGCGCGTTGCCGATGCGAAGGCAAACAAAAAGAGCGATTATCGCACTGAAAAAACCCAGCGTAGTGGCCAGTCTAGCTATGGCAGATGAATTCATGATTACATTCCTCCTCTGATTTTTTTTGCTGCGACAAGGGCGAGAATTATCATCGCAAATGCCATAACAAAGCCGGCAACAAAGATTTCCCGACTATGAAAAGTCAAACCAGCGATCATCGAGATGCCGGCTAGACCAAGACCAAACCCTAAATACCTAAACATCTGATTTCTCCTCACTATGCAGGTGTTTCTGGACAAGCGCTTCGTCCTCTGGCGAGACAGTCTCACCAGAATTCAGGCCCATCAAGGCCAGTTCAACGAGACGCTTGTGTTCGTCAGTCGAGACCTGAACTAGACTTCCCTCTGGGGGAAATGTCAGTTCCACGTCAAGAAAGTAATCTTTCCCATAGATGTATTTTTCTGGCTTTTCAGACACAATTTCTTGCGTCCAGTGATTTTTAACTACTGCCGTTACTCCTTCACTTAGCATTTCTGCTAGATGAATGAGCTGTTGAGCTTCTGACCAAGCGGCAATGCTTGCCATTTGGCCGTCTGGATCAGCAGAAACTGAGAGAACAATTGTTTTGCCGTTCATTTCCATATCCTTATTCTCTAATGTGCAAAATGAGACTGAATTAACGGTCTCCATCTGCCTGCAGACTAAAGGCACTGCTCGAACCTTTACAATCTACAAGCAGGTGGAGAAAGTTAAATACTTTGGGCTTTTAGAAAGACATTTACTAAAAGCCCGACGAGAGACTATTCTGCAGGCAACAAAGCCACATAGCGAAAGTCGTAGATATCAAATTGATCACTTGACCCTACAGTATAAACGTGAACCTTGTTGCCGATAACCAACAGCAATTCTTGATCTTGAAAGATCAAAACTGAGACTTTATACCCTTTGTAATACGATGCGACGTTCTTACCTTCAGAGATTGTTCTCTTTAGTGAAAATCCTTCGGGCAGAAAACCATCTTTTACACGGGCATATTCCTCACCTGGTACAAATGTACAAACCTTGCGCCAGCGGTTCGGCCAAAATCTTTTCTCAAGATGCAATACCACATCTTGTTCATACGGCCACTCTTTACCGCTTGGTTTGCACTCTTCTGTTAGTCTCAGGCCATGCATTCTAAGCACAGAGTTTATTGGCTTTAGCTGTTTATCACGAAAAGATTGCTCATGAGTCCTCCCACTCAGAAGATCGCTAAAATAATCAACATATGGAAAGTTCATGCTCTTCTCCTATTCTGGGAACATATCTAATAAGTTCCCTAAATGATTAAGCTGAATCAGATCAAGTGTTTCTTTGGGCAAGCTCAAAACTAGAGCTTGTCCGGCTTTTGAAACTGTATCGATGCGATACGGCGTTTTTAGGCGCTTTCTCTGCATAAAGTCGATGGCGGCAAGCAACATGGCTTTACCGATACCTTGTCCTCGATAACTTTTAAGAACATAGGCTCCAACGATTGTCGGTGTGCCATCCTGCGACTCACCTTGATACGAGACTGTGACAACACCAACTGTCTTGCCATTAATAATGGCGATAGCCGTTTTGTCACAACAGGTTAGGCGGTCACCACCAAGCAAAAGAACGGCGGCAGGATTGTTCTGCAAATTATTTATTTGAATAAATGCAGTCACCTCTGCCAGCGACCTAATATCAATCTGATATTCCATCTTTTCTTCTCCCTATTTTCTGTAATGTGCGAAATTAAACTTCTTTGTCTTCAAACGGTTGAAAACAAGTTTTGGTTAATTTCTAGTTGGGGAAAGAGGTTGGTTTTGACAGGCATGTCAAAATCATTAACATTTCCCCAAATAAGGCATTTAGTCGCGATTGCGAATTTCTGGATCGTTTGGGTTTTCTCCAACAGACCCTAGCCAGTTGTCGCTCTCCGCACCAGCAGCTAAACCAAAGGCCGCGCCCATGAAAAACAACCGCGTTTCGACAGTAAACCTTAGTCTCTCTACTGTCCAGCCACCGTGATAAGCTTGCGCATGACTTGCGTAGTAGCCAGCAGAGTACTCATCGGCTGCAACTTTGCGTAAACTCTCCAGTCCCTGCTCATGCCAATTTTCGGCGACTTCAATCGCCCATTGAGCATGACCAGCCTGCCTGACCCAATCTGACGGGATGTCAGGAACAGCAGCCAATGCTAGACCCGCAAACTTCTCGACGTATTCATCGAGAGTGGGAATCCGACAGAGGATCTCTGCGGTGAGTGCCTGCTCATTGTGCCCTGTGAGTGAAAGGAAATATTCTCCATCATCAAGCTTCTCCATCTTTGGAACACTAACTTCGAATATCCCGGTGACATGGTCGACAAACTCGACGAAACACGAACCATCTTTGACCAAGGCTTTAGGGTAAGCCTTTTGCTCGGCTTGCAAGCTCCAATAATGAAGCAGCGCGTTCATGCTTCCTTCGTTGGTGTATGGGAATTCCCTCTCTGCGACAAGCAGACCATTCTTCCCATAAAAAACGCTTGCCGGGTACTGATAAACCTTGCACGGAACTGTATTCACTTTGTGAACCAAGGTGAGAAAATTAACCGTTCCTTTCTGGTTTTTACCCGAGATGGCGACTTCCCAGATTTCACCAACCTTTGCGGTTCGTGAGTTTTTACGATCCGGGAAACTGACTGCTCCCGCGATACGACACATTGGGCCGCCGTCGCGAGATTTCTCGAATTTAACAAGTTGGGTATTGTTATTCACTTCATTCTCCTCTGTAATGTGCTTATTCAAAATTAGACTAAAAGCTAGTTTTTTATATTTAAAAAACTAATTTTTAAGCTAATTGTATTTGGGGAAAGAGGTTGGTTTTGACAGGCATGTCAAAATCATTAACATTTCCCCCAAATAAGGCTATTCTTTATACTTTTTGTGAGGGCTTCTCTCGCCACAGCGTAGCTGCCCAAAGGCAATCTGGAATTTCCAGTTCTCGGCTCCTGAATATGGAGTCATTGTGATGAACTGGTATGTCATCGATGAGTTGCCAACGACCGACTGGACATCAAACGATTCGTCTGACGGGACAATTGCCCACTGGTAGAGATCGTTTGATCCGGCGATTTGGACACTGGCAATCAACTCCAGCCATTTCTCGTCAAATAACGAGATGCAGCCTTCGCTGAGCCATTGTGTTGCTTCCGGCTTTTGCGAGGCGAAAATCAAAACCTTCTTGCTTTTTGGCAATCCAGCTTTGACAATTTTCCCAGCGGCATCCACGGCAGATTCTTTTGCGCTCTGCGCATGGACTTTTTGCCACCACTCGGCGTTTTTGCGACGAAAGCTAGCTACAGCCGAAGATAAAACCTCAGCAGGGCAGCCGTTGTCGCGAGCTTGACGAAGAGCGCTTACATCCAAAACTGGTTTTGCAAAATTCTCTCCAGCCTTGTGCTCTTCTGACAGAACATCGTATTTTTTACAAAGCTCTGAACGCCCAGGGAAAAACACATCTTGTAGACGAATGCTTGAAACTCCAAACGACCACTCACTTTTTAGCGGGGTGATCTTGGCTGATGTAACATGCAGGCCTTTTTGACCTGTTTCAGTCTCAACTTCGACGAGTGCACGACCATTAAGATCGATTCCTCGAGGAATTTGGCCTTCGATGGAGGAGACGTGAACAAAAGCACGTCCTTTCTCCGTCTGAACAAACCCAAAGCCACGCTCTGGGTTGAAATTAAAGATTTTAGGCATTTTGCCCCCCTATTTTTCAACTTTTTCAGCTTCTACTTCACCGAGAGGTGTCTCGGCGAAAACGCTTTCACCTTCAGTCCGAGTGACTGGGTATTCATGAAAAAATTCTTTCCCATCACTCTGAGAAAAATGGACTGAAATAGTGCTTTTTTCCGGAAGATGTTTGTTGTAGTACTTACCAAAACCAGTACTCACATTAACATCGTCCCAGCCAACTTTAGTCACTGTTAGTGACCGCTGGCGAATCCCAGTTTTATACCAGAAAGACAGAAACTGTGTAACAGTCACGACAGCTCCCTCTTTTGGATCAAACTGGATTAACTGAACCGTGTGGCCAAAACCGGCTTTGACTTCAATGTCACCGACTTTTGTATGCTTTCTGAAAGGAAGCATATGGCTGACCTGAGTCAAAAATTCTGGTGTCAAGAGCGTGTCTAGCTCGGCGCGATCTTTTGCGCGTTGGGCTTTGCGATTGGTTTCAGCTTTTTCTAGAGCTTGTTGTTTTAACTGCTCACCAGCCTGCTGATCTTCGACAAAAAACTCGACATTGAGTTTTCCATGATTATCATAAAGCTGAGCATTAAGCGTGCTTGGAAAATTGACATCGCGCTTCAGCAAATTTTCGATGTTTGACTTATTAAAGTAGGCGTCTCCAAAAGGAGTGCTTACAAAGCCAAAACCGTGCTTTCCCGATCCGGTTGGATTTTCAGGTGTAAAGAATTTTTTCACCTGAACTTCACAAACCGGATAGGCGGTCGTTGCAACAACGCCATCGTGATCGGCAATTTGGATCGGATGTCCAAATTTATTTGCCATCAACGTAACGTTGACCTGTTTCTGGCCAATCCAGCGACCTATCATATGATCGGAAACGCAGATGGTCAAAATGCCAGATTTGGCAACATTTGTTTCAGCTCCCACGTATCGATCAGCTTGGCGTTTCGCGCTGCTGATAATACCAGGCGCCATGTTGATCTGGGCAAGTTGCCCCAATTCAATGGCGCAGGCCTGACGATGAACGAGATGCAACTTGTCAGTCACACCTTTTTCAATCGCCAGATTAACCAGCTGTATGGCTGTTGGCCAATCTTTACGGCGGGAAAAACCATCGCCGATGCTGACTGGCTTTTTACCGTCTTTTGTCAGGCTAGCTGCTACTTCAATGTAGTCTTCGTGCCTGACAACACATGAATAAAATTGGTCCACAATAAATGTGAGCCCCGCAGGAAATGACACCTTCCACATGTTGGTGATGTCATCGAGATCCTGGCCAAATCCTTCTGGAACGACTGGCCAAGCAATTTGCTTTGCCAGAATACCAGTTTCAGTTGAAAATTCCATTTTGTTCTCCCTCACTAATCTGTAATGTGCAGATCAATTTACAACTCATCAAAATTCAAAATTTTTGAACTTAGATCAGATGTAAACTATAATATTGCTAGGTCGAGAAACATATTTTTGTGTGTTGTTTGAGAAGGCAATCTCAATCATCACTATGTCTCCCGACCCAATAAGGCTTTGAGAGTCACTCAATCGAGTGGCTCTCTCTTTGGTTAGTTATCGTCTTCCGCGTCACGGAAATGTGGATCTCCGTGATCGAAATACAGCTCATCGCGTTTTGTGAACGGGCTGAGCAGCTCACGGACGGCGGTTGTTGCAATAGCTTCATCGCTTAGGTCGCAATTGACCTTGTTGGCGAATCCGCCATATGGCGTTACACCGGCAGTGCGAATGGCGGACATCAGATCGAGATCTTCCTCACCAGTGCCAAACGACACCATGAGGATTTTCCCTTTTTCTGGACCGGACCATTGTTCCCCTTCGAGAATAACGACGCGAGCGCCATCGTCATACAGTGTTTTCATTAACACTGTCATGTCGACTGTTTTACCAGTCGTGATGACGCGGACAATCTCATCACCAAGGTCAACTTTCGCCTCGATGACTTCAGCATTGGCAGCACCAAGGGTGCTGTCGTACTCTGCGATCCACGATTGGATCGTTGTGTCCGGCTCTGCGTTAAACGCAAAGTGACGCGCGAGATAAACGCGGCGTTCATTGTCGCTGATAGCGACTTTGATCGCTTTGTTAACCGTTTCGCCGAAACGACGGAATTCCATCCGATCACCGGCAGCTGCGTCACTGAGCAAGTGGCCCAAGTGATAGTAGTCACTGTAACCTAACGCTTTCACCAGCACTTCTGCTGCTGAGCCGACTTTGTCGGTTTTTTGGCTCATCGGCTCTACAATCAGTCCCTCAAAGGAACCCAGAGCTTCAAGCCAGTCTGCTGCATCATGTTCGTCGATCACTGCAACGATGCTGTGACCAGTCTCGCGAACGCGGCGGACGAAATCTGCGGTCATCGCTTTATCGCGGTTGTTGACTGCGAGGTCAACGAAAGCGACGTTGCGATTCGATTGCCAACTAGTCGGGTCAATTGAATTGACCTGAAAAGCTTGGGTAAACTCTACCGAGACTTCAGCGCCCTCACCGATAATGTTCAGCACAGCGGCTGTAGTAAGAATGCCATCGACAGAGCCGACAGCAACGATGTGGTTGACTGCTTCCAGTTGCTCGGCAACTGAATTACGATACGCAAGGAAAGAATATCCCTTGCGTTCCTCGTTCTCGATCCCCAGCATTCGCTGGATACGAGCGAGGAATTTCCAATCAGTGCCGCCAGGCCGCGACCCGCCACCACCAAGGTGTGCAGCTTCGCCGTCGAAATCGGCAGCCGTACGGAGCAAACGCTCGAGATCAGCACGCTGCATTACGACGAGATCGCCATTGGCGACCCCATCCAAAAATTCGCCTTCAGCAGGGCGAAAACCATCAAACGGAACGCCCACAGGAATGCGAAAGAACGATTCTTCTACTAGCTTCTTATACTCAGACATTTTGATCCTCCTCAGGATCTCATATAATGAATAAATGCATACCTAAATTGGCAGCTTTGTGAGCTCAAATATATTAAGCACACAGTGCTACCAACTTGTGTAATTTGCTAACCAATTAAATTTTTAAAGAACTTTTTTATCCCACTTCGCTTGTTTAAGCTCCGTTAGGGACTTTCAGAATCAATTTGTCTTCTAGAAATAGAAAACAAAACAAATTCAAAACTATTTGAGCAGGGTTTCTTTTAATAAGGCTTTGGAAGCCCTGCTCATTTAAGGCTGTTTCAGTAGGGAAGATAATTTGCGTCCTCGAGCCTAAGCTCAAAGACTCTCCCGTTGCGCTGTATATCAGCGCGGATGTCGAAACACCCTGGGCAGATCTTCCCAAACAAATTCTCAAATCGAGCAAAGTGCCAAACCGGCACATGTAGCTCGACTGAGCCTTTTTCTCTGAGCTGCTGGGCAGTCCAGAGAACTTCATTCTTCATCCCCTTTGGTCCAAGGAAGATGAAAGAAATAACAAATAGTACAAATTTCATGCTCCCCTCCTAGGGATTTTTTTAATGTTCAATCTGATACTTCAGAATCAAATGATTAATTACTTTCCTGTATGGATTCCGCGCTTTCGCGGGAATAACACAAGTGTTAATCACTTGATTCTGTTTCTAAAATTAATTAGAAACAGATGCCTTATATAAAAATGTTTTCAGATTGTGTAGTTATCTCCGCGAGCAGTCTCGCAGGTAAATACACAAAATTACTTACACTTTTGTTTTTGCCTCTTTACCGTTCATTGCCATTAATAGGAGCAGTTTCACTATTTGGAAATTACTTGGCGCCTTTCAGTCAGCCTCGAAGGTTTGATCAGTGGCCATCCCTTAAGGGTTCTACGATAGAAAGGAAGCGGCTGGAGCTTAAATCACGACTCTGTCAAAAGTAGCAGGAAGCTATTTCGTGATCTGAGCAGTTGTTAATGAGCAGTTGTTAATTGATATTTACAAGAGTAAATTTCAATTTGTATAAGCACATTATAGTATGTAACTATGGGTCTGTCAATAGGTATTTACTATATATTGACAATTAGTTCTATGCTATATGTGCTTATCTCTAGGTTAATTATATCCTATATTTATATATTGTCAATTATTATTTACGCTGACGATAACTGCTTTGACCACAAATTGCTAATAAGTAATACTGATATTGTTATATTTAATTGACAGGATATTATGTACAACGTAGGATGTAGGAAATGACTGCAAAGAAACAAAACCCCACACTTACTACTCTGGTTAAGGCTGGTCTATCTTCGGATGAGGCTGAGATATATTTGAGCTTACTTGAGCGTGGAGCCTCAAGTGCCTCCAATATAGCCTCAAATACAACAGTTAAGCGTACGTATGTATACCATCTTGTAGAAGATCTTCAGTCTAAAGGACTTATTTCTGCTAAGCGCGAGGGTAAAACAACACTATTTGAGCCTAATTCACCTGATCATCTCTTGGGGATAGTTGAGGCTAAACGAGCTGAGATAAGCTCAGCTGAGCGTGAACTTGAAGGAATAATGGGCTCACTGAAGGATAAATACAGCTCAGTTGAGGCTAAACCTGTGGTAAGCGTGTTTGAGGGCGTTGAAGGCTTAAAGAAAATATATAAAGACACTATCTCTGTTGGAAAGGATATTTTGGCATTTGTTGAGACAAGTGAGATGAATCTTGAGCTAAGAGAGTGGCTTAAGGAGTATTATTTGGCTGAGCGGAAAAGAAACAATATAAAAGCTAGGGTAATTTTGGCCTCAGGGAAACTTGCAAAAGATTATCACACTAGAAACGAAGATGCGCTTCGAGAAGTAATTGAAGTTGAAAAAACAAAATATCCAATAAAGCATGAGATTGATATTTATGGAGATAAAGTTGCAATACTTAATTACCATTCAAAGAACCCGCTTGTTGGGATTATTATCGACCAGCCTTTGATTGCTGACACAATGCGCGCATGGTTTGAATTAGCTTGGGATGGCGCTTTAGCTTCTCGGAGGAAAAGATGAGACATTAGGGTCTCTTAATGTTGCTAAGCCAACTGAAAAATATTGAATGCTATCGCGATTACTGTTTAGCATATCCCACTGAGACATGGATCTTACTTGTAATTTTTGCATTGAATTTTCTATTAATTCTTCCCGCTCTTGTCCGCTAGTCTTGATTGCTATATATACTAAGTTATCTGATCCCCTATTATCATAGTTTTCCTCTCTTCTGACTTCTACAATTTTCAGACCTCGAGATCCTGCCATTTCATGAACAAGGCTTTCTGGCGGATCAAACGTATTGATATAGTGTTGTTCTCCATCTTGCCCTAGTGGCGCTCCTACTCTGTGCCAAAAATGTTTTTGCAGCCACTCGGGATTATAATCGAGCCTTTTTTCTAGAAAAGATCTATATTCGTTAAGCTGTTCTCGTTGGTACCCGACTTCTGGATCTGCAAAATCAAATTCAAAAACGCCGCCGTCTACTAATACTGCATCTACATTATCAAAAAGCAACATTGCATTTTTAGCTTCTTCTGTATGCCTTGCACTTCTTCCCCTTATTACTACAGCATTAAACTGCTCTGGCGCTCCTTGGAAATTGGCCTCTGTTCTATTTGTTTGGTATACCCTATCTAGATCGTACCAAGATGCCTGTATAAATCTATTGCCGTACTCTTGATTAGCTTTATTAACATACTCTGGAATAAGTTCGATTCCATAGGCATTGTAGCCTTTTTCTAACAAACCTCCTGTTAGCCAACCACCTGCACAACCTGGTTCAAGTACACTTCCGCCAGTTGGGACACCATAATGCGACAAGTCGTTATCTACATCATCAACTCTCTTCTGGCGCGCTTCTCGCTCTACTACGTAACTGTCTTCAAAATCAATCGCTTTAAAGAAGCTTTCTATATCGATATCTCCTCTTGCCTTTGACTCTGGATCAACACCCATTAAATGAAGGAGTAATCTTTCACTTGTGTCTCTACGCTCTGGCTTTTTCATATTATCTCGAATTACATTTAGTATCATCGGGAGGCCATGGCGACCTACAACTAAGGATAAAAATTTATCTCTTTTATCGCTATTTTGAGTGTGCGCGATACCTTCAAGAATAAGTTTTTCATTATTCCAAGTAACTAATTCATTAATAAAATCATTACTCCAGAAATCATATTCAGCATTCTTATCTGCCTCTTGGCTGAGTTCTAAGACTGTATTCATTATGTTTTCCCCAACTATTTGAACGGCATCATCCTGTGGAGAGAGATCCTTAAGAAGTGTTGAGCTTAAGACTGCATTTGTTTCAGGAACACCATTCTCATAAAAAAATCTAAGGTTTTGTGAAACAAAGATTGCAAGTTCATTTTTTGCATTTTGATCTAGCTTTTCATAAAGATGAGTTGCTACTAATATGTGTTGCTTTAATTGTATTTCATCCCATTCATCGTGATCAAAGCTTTCGTAAATATTAGAAAGTCCATCTGCCTCTTCGTCATTTACATATGCATTTAGTCTATTTGATGCTTTCTTGTAGCTTGTGAAGGCTAGTGCTTTTTCTTCTTGAGAATATTCTTTCACATCTACAGCAACTTCTTCTGGCTTGATATCAATAGCTTCATAATCAACCGGTATTCGAGATACTTTAAATGCAGCGTCTGTTCCGCAAAACATATGTGCATAATAAAGCTTCATTTCATCAATACTTGGAATATAATCAGGTTCAACTAATAGTTTGACCTCTATACTTTGTGCTTTATCTTCTACTAAACTAGCAGTTCTATCAACTCTTTGTCCTTCTGTCGTTTCTAACCATGTTCTATATTCCCTATCTGATTGGTCTATTCGGCTTTGATATTCGACATACGCTTCTGAGTCTTCAGTCATATACACATTCTACATTACTCCTCTGGTGGTGGAGGTGGAGTGGCCAGACCATATTGCGCAAGAAGCGTGCGCACATTTAATCCAAACTGTGTAAGATCAATAGTAAATCTTCCTGATAGTCCGGTATCGTTGAGAACTGTTTCAAAAAGATTTGAAAGTTGTGTATTTAGACCTGTTTCTCCATCATTAGTTTTATCAGCTAAATACCAAAACCTTGCATCTTCAGCAAGCTTTATTGTTTCACCAAAATATCTATCTGTAGAGAGCTTCTCTACCATGTCTTGCCTAGGATACATTGCAGGATCTAGATCACGTCCATTTACAGAATTCTGATATAGTTTTTCAAGATTTTCTGCTTGCGTAAGATACTTCAAAAATTCCCAAGACTGTTGTTTTGCATTACTTTTATCAGATACACCTTCCATCCAGAATGTTGCATAAGTCAGCTCTGGATCAGTTGGAGAAAAGCGTTGTAATTGTGGAACCTTAACAACTCTAAAATTAAGTCCAGGGTTTTGTTTTTTTATTTGATTTGCAACCGATGCTGGAGCTATCATCATAGCAAGTCGCCCTGTTGTAAATGCCGTAACAGAATCAGCTTGTGCACCATCCCATACAAAATCCGAGCGATAAAACTGATTAAAGAATTTAAGTGCTCCAATTGATCCTTCATCTGAAGGCTCTGTCAGATTGGCTCTATTCTGAATCATTAATAGCCCAATAATATCTTGCCAGTAATCAACATTAGATGTAACTCCCATCGCTATACCGGCTTGACTAATATTACCTGTAGCTGGATCTGTTATTGTTAATTCCTTCGCCACATCACGAACTTCATTCCATGTATTAGGTTTTGCTTGTGCAAAAGTTGTAAATAGCTCTTCATTCACAAAGAGGCCAAGTGCATCGTATTCAAGTGGCATTGCCATTATGCCTTCATTTGTAAGAGCAGATTCCAGCGCAACTCTAAAAAATGTATTCTGATATTCTTCTTGAGTCATAACATCACCCGGAAGTGGTGCTAAATCATTGAAAAACATAGGTACCCACGTATTATGAATCCTAAAAATATCTGGGCCATCACCTCGCGCAAGAGAATTTGCAAGCCTCTCGCGATAATTCTCAGGAGACTGCTTAACGTATGTGATAGTAATATTTGGATGCTGCTGCTGATATTGTGCAATTATTGGCTCGACGGCAGATCCATTTTCCCACAGACCCCACCAGGTTATTTCAATATCTCTATTCTCATTTACAACATTTCCAACACCACGTCCAAGACTTATTACAACAGCCAATCCAATCAGCAATATGATCACTCCTCCAACTACGAGTAGAAGTTTTTTAATAGGGATCTTCGGCATTGCAGGCATCTTTGGCAATTTACTTAAGGGAGCTTGAGGTGTCGTCTCTTCAGGAGAAATTGACTGATTGGGCGCAACTTGCTGTTGGATAGTATTCTGTTGTACTGTTTGAGACTGAACAGGTGTCACGGACTGCTGAACAGAAGTTTGCTGCTGCACAGCGGATTGTTGCACAGTAGGCTGTTGCACAGTAGGCTGAACAGGTTGCTGTTGAGTCTGCTGAGCAACAGGCTGACCTACTCCATTTTCAGGAGGATTTTGTGGGACCACATTCTGGTTTTGAGGATTGTCTGAATTGTCCATATACTATAAATGTTATCATACTAACGTAATAACTAAGCTAGAAAAAAATGAAAAAATATATAAAAAGAAAATACTTTGTGAGGCTTGCTTTCGTCACATCATTTATCAGTGTTGTGACAATTGTTATATCCCTAGTTGGGTTATATCTTTCTGATAAAGTAATTAACAAAAGTATTGCACGAACCGATTTTATTATTGCCTCTCAACAAGATGTTACTTCAACTATCGATCAGCTTTCTCTTCCACAGCATATATCAATAGAGGTAGATACGCAGTCAGGCAAGCAACATTTCACTATTGATTTGGTTGCAATTCAAGCACAGATTGATGCTGAACAAACTGCAAAAAACGCATTTGTTGCATCGAATGTATTTGATGTCATAGGAAGCATGGACGAAATGCCGTTGGTTATTGTATATAGTGACTCATTATTATCTGATCAGCTATCAATTATTGCCTCTCAAGTGTATATTCCCCCAGTGTATCCAAATATCACTATTGAGGGCCAAGAAGCGCGAGTTGCGACTGGAGAGATTGGCTATGAACTAGATATAGAGACTCTTAAACAGAAGATTATAACTCAGCTTGAACAACGAATAGATGACGACATAACAACATCTCTACAGCAGGTTGGTACAGTATTGAGTGAAGAAGAACTAATTGAAGTACAAGATACAGCCCAGAGCTTTGCTGGAAAAGATCTTGTTCTTGGTTTCGAAGACTATACAAAAACTCTTAATAGAGAAGATCTAACACGCATTGCAACTGGTATATCAGGACAGAAAGAACTACCGATGGATATACTTATAGATGAGATTACATCTTCGATTGAGCGTGAGCCGCAGAACCCAGTCTTTAATGAACAAGATGGGAAAGTTGTTGAATTTGAGCCAGCTGTCAATGGTGTAACACTTAAAAGTGATGACTTCACAACACAGGTGAATAATGCCCTTAATTTACTTGCTGGCACTGAGTCAGATACTCTTACAATTGAAATCCCCACGGAAGAAACAGAGCCAGATATAAAAACAAGCGATGTTAATACATATGGAATTAAAGAACTTATTGGTCGTGGAAGCTCAGAGTTTGTAGGATCTATCCCAAACCGTGTTCATAATGTTGCTCTCGCTTCGAGTAAAATAAGCGGATCACTTGTTGCCCCAGGTGAAACGTTTTCTTTTAATAAAACTGTTGGAGATATATCTGTGTATACAGGTTTTAAGCAAAGTTATGTCATTCAAGGAAATCAAACAGTGCTCGGAGATGGTGGTGGTGTGTGTCAGGTCTCAACAACCTTGTTTCGCGCGGCTCTTAACGCAGGTCTTCCGATTGCAGAAAGAAGAGCACATTCCTATCGTGTAGGCTATTACGAGCAAGGTTCACCCATAGGACTGGACGCTACAATCTACTCTCCTACTGTAGATCTTAAGATTACAAATGATACTCCTGAATATATTCTGATTCAGGCGGTCGTTGATACAAAGGCAATGACTCTTGAGTTTGAGATTTATGGAACAGATGATGGTCGCATTGCTTCAGTCACAGATCCAGTAATTACATCTCAATCACCGGCTCCGGAGCCACTCTATATTGACGATCCTACCAAACCAACAGGGTATCTCGAGCAAATTGATTACGCAGCTGCTGGAGCACGTGTAGAATATGATTACCATGTTGAAAGACAAGGAGAAATATTGATAGATAAGAAATTTTATTCAAACTACCGACCTTGGCAGGCTAAATACATACGTGGCACGGGACCAGCACAATGAGAGTGATAAGTCTTTTAAAAGAAATCTCGCTTATTAGGCCAAATATATGGCTTCGTACTGGTCTGCGTTCTAATTCCCCTAAAGAACCTGATTATTATATTCTAAAAGGGTTCCCTGGTTGGTACTCTTATAATGAAATATTATCGTCGCTCTCGGAGGCTGGAATGCATGGTGCAATTGTCGATCTTGGCGTTCAAACAAGAAGTATCGACGAATACGCAATGACTCTAAAAAAATTTCTACCAAAAGACCGAGAATTTACACTTATAGGTTTTAGTATGGGTGGTCTTATAGCTTTAAAGTACGCAGATAATACTAACTGGAAAAATATAAAAAAAGTAATTACCGTTGCCACACCATTTGGAGGTAGCCCAAAGGCTGCATATCTTCCCTTCTGGAAAGCAACCCATCAGATGCGTGAAGGTAGTGAGTATCTAGATCAGTTTCAAAAAATGAAGCTTCCTAGAAACAAACTGCTTTGTGCATATGGCGAAGACGATGATCTTGTCAACAATGAGCATACCCATCTTGGAGAATGTCTACATGAGAAAATACCAGAACAAAGACACGTCACAACACAGCTATATTTTCAAAAACATATACAACATATACTAGAAAAACATCTATGAAAATACTCGGAATAGAAACAAGTTTTGATGAGACAGCCGTAGCTATAGTTGAAAAACAAGACACGTCTATACATCTTATAGCGACATCTCTTGCATCCAGTGAGCAGCTTCATACGCAAACAGGTGGAGCTATTCCAGAGGTCGCCGCTCGTAGACAAGTGGAATATATCATACCTATTGTTGATGCAGCACTTAAAAAAGCAGATGTTGCTCTTTCTGACATAGATGCATTCGCAGTTACTTATGGTCCAGGACTTATCGGTTCACTATTAGTTGGTGTTGAAACGGCAAAAACACTTGCCTTTGCATTAAGAAAGCCACTTGTTCCGGTCAATCATTTACAAGGACATCTGTATGTTAACTGGCTCAATGCAAAACCTGAATTGCCAGCTATTGGTCTTGTTGTATCAGGTGGCCATTCAGATTTTGTCAACATGAGATCAGAGGATATTATTGAATATATCGGAGGCACACGTGACGATGCAGCCGGGGAAGCATTTGACAAAACGGCACGACTGATCGGACTTCCCTATCCCGGTGGTCCAGCAATAGCACAACTTGCAGATGAATATATAGCACATCATATAGATCAATCACTTGATCTTTTCCCTAGACCGATGAGTAATAGTGGAGATCTTGATATGAGTTTCTCAGGTCTTAAAACTGCGGTGTTAAACTATACAAAACAACATCCTGATATGGACACATCAATGCTTGCTGCAAACATACAAGAGGCAATTGTTGATACACTTGTATCAAAAACTGAATATGCAATTAATAAATACTCCCCTCAGTCTTTTATATTAAGTGGTGGTGTCTCTGCAAATAATAGGCTCAAAACAAAAATGAGAGCAATGCTCCAAATGACTGCCAAAGATATAGGCTTTTATGTTCCAGAGCCTCGCCATTCGACCGACAATGCAGTCATGATTGCAACCGCAGCAGCAATCAATTACTCACCAATAGACTGGAGAAAGGTTGATGCTGACCCAACACTTGCAATAGAAGATACACTCAGCACAAAGTGACAGTGTCCCCTTGCTTTGATATACTTGAGTTCAATTACAAATGGAGAAAGCATATAACCACACAGAATTTGAGAGCAATATATATAAGAAATGGGAAAAATCAGGTGCATTTGCACCAAGTGATGCCAAAGAGACATTCACTATCATTATGCCACCACCAAATGCCAACGATCCCCTCCATGTAGGACATGCGCGTTTCGTTGCAGTTGAAGATACTCTTATCAGATACGCTCGTCTTAAAGGCCTTGCGACACTCTGGATTCCTGGGTCTGATCACGCAGGAATAGAAACACAGTTCGTGTTTGAAAAACGATTAAGAGAAAAAGGCAAATCTCGTTTTGATTATGATCGCGAAACACTCTACAAAATGATTTGGGATTATGTGCAAGACAACACAGGTGTTATGGAAAAGCAGCTTAAAGCTCTTGGTGCGTCATGCGATTGGTCAAGGCATAAATTTACTCTTGATCCAGATATACAAAGCGTTGTTCATTCCACTTTCAAAAAATTATATGATGATGGACTTGTCTATCGCGGAGAGCGCATTGTTAATTACTGTCCGGTATGTGGTACAAACTTCTCTGAGCTAGAAGTTAATTACGAAGAACGTGAGGACTTATTGTACTATCTGGATTATAAGACTATTACAATTGCTACTACCCGCCCTGAGACCATCTTTGCCGATGTCGCAATCGCCGTTAATCCAAGAGATGAGCGTTACAAAAAACTGATTGGCAAGACAGCTGTTATACCTCTTATTAATCGAGAAATACCAATCATTAGTGACTCAGCAGTCGAAAAAGACTTTGGGACAGGAGCTCTTAAAATTACACCTGGTCATGATCCTCTTGATTTTGAAATAGGCCAAAGACACAATCTCTCCGCGATTAGCGTGATAGATCAAGATGGCAAAATGACAAATACTCCAAAGGAATATATTGGGATGAAAGCTAAAAATGCTCGGGAGGCTGTTGCCGAGAAGCTTGAAGAAGTAGGATCCCTTAAGAAAAAGCAGGCACATACACACTCAGTAGGACGGTGTTATCGATGTAAAACAACCATAGAGCCGCTGCTTTCGAAACAATGGTTTATTACAATGAAGCCACTTGCAAAGCGCGCGACAGAATCAATTAAGAATGGTTCTGTCACATTTGCTGCAAAAAAACATGAGAAGCAAGCACTCCATTGGCTTAAAAACATTCGCGATTGGAATGTCTCACGACAAATTGTTTGGGGTATGAAGATACCTGCTTTTAGATGTAATACATGTCTTGAGTGGCATATTACAGATGGCAAGAAACCTAAGAAGTGCTCCTGTGGTTCAACCTCTTTTACACAAGACACCGATACTTTTGATACATGGTTCTCCTCTGGTCAATGGCCTTTTGCAACACTGAAGACAACTAAAAAAGGTGATTTTGAAAGATTTTATCCGACACAAGTTATGAATACATCCTACGACATTATTCTCTTCTGGGTGATTCGTATGATAATGCTTGGACTCTACGTCACAGATGACGTGCCGTTTGAGAATGTTGTAATTCATGGATTGGTCCGCGACAAACAAGGACTAAAAATTAGTAAGTCTAAGGGAAATGTCATTGATCCAATGGAAATGGTTGAAAAGTATGGATCTGATGCATTGAGAATGGGACTTCTATGGGGAGCCTTAATAGAAAATGATATTTCACTTTCGGAAGATAATATTCGTGGACAGAGAAATTTTGCTAATAAACTATGGAATGTCGCACGGTTCATTTCTATGGATACCAACATCACACTTAGCAAAGTGCTTTCGAGACCTAAGACCACTGACGCACATGATAAAGATATTCTTAAAAAACTTGATGGAGTAATTAAAAAAGTTGACACTAAGATGGAGAAATACAAAATTTCCGAAGCAGTTGAAAGTATCTATAACTTTGTGTGGAATGATCTTGCGAGTGAGTATCTAGAAAGTATCAAGTCGCGAAAAGAAGATGCACTCCCTACTCTTTCGTACGTACTACAGAATGTATTGATTATTACGCATCCTTTCATGCCATTTGTGACAGAGGCTATCTGGACCAATTTTAACGAAACAAACCTCTTAATTAACGCCTCATGGCCTCAGAAGTAGTTATTACAGCTCTGGGGGTAAAAAAGTAATAGATTCAACTACCTGGTTTACTAGATCACTTGTCTCATTGTCTATGTTGTACCTTTCAAAAACAACGTATTCATCTCCAAAAAGCGGGAAATACATATATTCGGCTGTCTCATCTTGAAATGTTAAGCCAGCTTTTTGATTAACTGTTTTAATATCTGTCTGCGCCGAAGCAAGTGTCTCTACTACTTCAGATAGACTCTCACCATTAAGCCTACCGTGCTTAATCTGCATTACGGTCTCTCCGTCTTGAAGTATTGAAAGACCATTATCTATCTCGACTGCAGAAAAATCTGTGGGATACATAAACCTGATCTGTGCCTCTGGATATGTAAATTCTTGCCAATTTGGTCTCGTAATTGAGTCTGTAATTCCTTGAATAAGATTCTCTGAATCAATGTTGGGTTTATACACTCTTGAATAATAAAAATAGAGGCCACTTGCAAGTATTGATGTTGCTAATACAAAAGCTACAATCGCCAAAGGTAGCCTACTGTAGCGACTACGAGATGGTAATTGTTGCTCGGCAGGAGGTTGCGAGGTTGCATTTTTCTCCATTTCTGGCTAAATATATCATATGCCTGCTCGCAATGCTACAAAAAAAAGTAGTACGCTACACACTGTGTTACAAGCTCTGTTTGTTGTAACAATTTCTGTTTCAATCCTCATTACTGCACTCAATATCATTACAATTAGAAATAAGAAACCTGAAATTATAGAAGTAGAAACAATAAGTGCTGAAATTAAGCACTGGCAAGAAGTGTTGAGAGATCATCCTACATACCGCGACGCATATCTTAATTTAGCAATGCTATATAAACAAAAGGGGAATTTAGATGCGGCAAGATCACTTGTTAAAACAGCTCAAAAGATTGATCCAACAAGTCAAAAAGTATATGAGTATGGACAAGTACTGGGGATTAGCACGTTCTAATTATTCCTCGGCAGAAGCTTTCGTCTCTTCACCAGTAGACTCACCTGATGCTTCATTGCCAGCTGTTTCTTCTTCAGTCTCTTCTGCACCTTCAACAATTGGCTCCGGCTCTTCTTCTCTAATCTCAGTAATGTTGGCAATTATAAGGTCAGGCTCAGCTTGAATTTCAATTTTCTCAGTGTCGACTTTAATGTCCGCAACTGTAAGAAAATCATCTAATGTAGCAAGACCTTCGACACTAAGCTCAAAACTTTCAGGCAAATCCAAAGGCAGAGCTTCAACTTCAAGCTCATTAACCTGTTGGACCATAATACCAATGCCTTCTTTTTCAGCAGGAGACTCACCAATGAGCTCAACAGGAACTGCTGCAGACACTTTCTTTTTCAAGTCAACCTGCAAGAAATCAACGTGTAGAGCCTCATCTGTAACTGGGTGAAGTTGAATATCCGAGATTAGCACGCTTCGAGTATCATCACCCAAGTCTATTTCAATTAGACCTGTTTCCCCTGCTTTTTTATATACAGGATAAAAATCTTCAGCTGTGATGCTAATAGCAACAGATTCAACACCAGATCCAAAAATATTTGAAGGAATAATGCCTTGATTGCGAAGTCTTTTTACTTTGCTTCCAGTCATATCTCTCTTTTGTGCTTTAAGTTTAGTTATTTTGCTCATTTTTCTAATTTTACAGATATATTAAAACTACCTGCTAGGTCAGTAGTATATCCCAGCACGCCTTCTGAGGTCAAGCTCATGTGTGGCGACGTGGTACTTTGAGCTGATTTTTGCGTTGCCAACGTAACCATAAGAGAGGAATCTTGAGATAAGGGACTTTGAGCAATATGAATTGTAAAGTTATCAGACACATCATGAATTGAAACGGTATAGACAATCTCTATCTGGTCGCCAGGCTTAAGTGTTACGAAACTCGATGCTATTTTTTTTGCATTATTTTTAAATGCATGGGTAGAGACTACAACCTCACTCCCCTTCTTATATGCTGAGATATCCTCAAAAATATTTGCAGCATCGGTTGTTAGTCTGGTCCAAAACGGCACTTCTCTGTCAGAATTATTTGTGAATAATGAGGTATATATAACTTCTCCTTTAGTTGCATCAACTTCTACTTTCTTTTCGATATCAACGTGAGAAATATCTTCCTGACTAAATTCACTTTGGTAAAAAGATAATGGACCTACAACAGTTGCTGAAGCAAAATCTTCATTTTGTAGAAATCTCTGAATCGATATATTTGAGCTTTGTCCAATAAGATTACCTTCAAATGCTATCTTGAGAAGTTCTTTTAAAAAATCAGCGGAGGTAAGTGCTTTTTTGTTCTCTTGTAATTGATCAAATATTGTCTCGTATCTTGAATCTGTGAGAATGACATTATCTATCTGGAGTCCTTCTGTCTTGTCAATAAACCATCTTAGGCGGTCACTCATAGCGTCAAAGTCACTTTCCCAACCAATATCAGCGATACTATACTGAATATCGCTATTAAAAGGCGCCAAATATTCTCCAGTAAGCTTCGCATCAATTTCAGATGGTTCAAATTTCTCTATATATTCCACTTCTCCATCCTTTACTTCTGCTAAGTAGATTTTTGTGATTTTCTGACCATTAGCTAGTACAAGCGCGTAATGAGTTTCTTTATTAAGTCCCAGTAGCAGAGGTGCAACATCGAGCAAATCATGTGCAAGCAACACTACATCACGAGAATCATCTACTAAATCAGAATAAAGGAATGAATCTTTCTTAAAGCTTAAGTCTTTGTATAGCGTATTTAGCTTTAACTCGGTATCGGCAATATATTCACGAAGCTCATCAGGGTTAAGAGATGCTATATCTATATTCTGACTGTCAGAAACAGCAAGTACTCTCTGTCCAAGCCTTGCACTTTGTCTAAATGATGGCTGAAGTGAAAGTGCTTCTGCAATAGCAAAACCTACTCGAGAGATATCACGGTTTTTATCAATCCCCCAATACCCAGCATATAGTCCAAGAGCAGATGCTAGAAACATAAACACTGGTGCGATAAGGACAAAAGTTGCTAGACTCACTGCGACCTTTTTACTTACATGTAATGCTTTTCTATCTTGATGCTTTTTGGGTGCATTTTGAGTGTTCTTGTACTTAAACTCGATGATATTGTTTATTCTGTTAATGTCAACAGGACAGACAACAACCTCAGTACCTATCCGTGGTTTAGGTGCTTGAATATCATCAACCGCAACCGATAGATTAGGGTGTTTTTCTTTAAAAATGCGTATAAGTTCATGTACTGTCAACGTATCATGAATTTGAAAATACAATTGGTGATCAGCGAAAAAACTAAATGATGCTTCAAGCATTGCTTGTATCAATGACGTGTCAGTGATTGTGTAGAGAGGCATATCAGACTCAGATACAGTTACCTTACCTTTGTCGGCCTCTTTCAATAGTTTACCTGTAAGAGTCTTTGACTCATCATAGCCAAAGACATCATGTGTAATAAGAATCTTTGCGTGTGTAAATTGAGAGAACTTCTCAATGGGGACATCATCAGACACAACTATTACTGTCTTCGTAAGAGGTAGTCTCATTGATGAAATCTTCTCAACAAATGTTAAATCGTGAGATGCAAAAATGTATAGATAATCAAAGTGCTTTGATGGATCATATTCCGTATATATATCAAGCTGTGAAGCAGCTGATTTAAACACTTCTACAAACGCACTACTTGAGGAAATTAACAAAGCCGATGGTTTCATACATACATCATAGCAACTCTTCACTTGCATGTGAAACTAACCTATATAGTTTTAACGCACAGCCTCAAAAAGGTTCACATATGTCCAGAAAATTTCACTACAGTAGTTTCAAGTGAAAAGGCTATTAGGAGTGGGCGTCGAGAGCTTGATTGACAAGAAGATCAGCATCGCGGTTATTCTCGCGACGCACATGAACAAAAGCGATCTGTGCAGATGAAAGCTTTTGAAGTGCTTTCACTTTCTGTGCTATTTCAAATAGTGGAGTGCTTTTGATTTTATATTCGCCATTCATCTGCTTCACAACCAATTCGCTATCAAGATGAAATGTAATAGAAGAAGCATCTTCAATGTTCTCACTTACCCATTCAAATGCTTTGAATAGACCTGTATATTCTGCAACATTATTAGTAGTGAGACCGAGGAACTCTTTTTGCATGTAGATTTCTGTATCGTCCTTATATACAACAAATCCGTATGCAGCTGGCCCAGGATTACCTCGTGCTCCCCCATCACTAAAAACTTTTACTTCTGCCATGGATAGATTGTAACACGAAAAATGAAGAAAATTATTCTGATACTGGAGTGACAACAAGATATCGTCCAGCGCCTTCGCCTTCAGATGAGCTCTCAATGCCTTCTTCTTTTGATAAAGCCATATGGACTACTCTTCTCTGGCTTGGTGAGAGATTATATAGATGCTGTGCTTCCCCTGTTTCACGAGCGCGACTTGCGGCTTGTTGTGCTAATTCTTCTAGTTGCTCGTTGTGTTTCTGTCTCCACTCACCTACGTCTAGCATGATACGTACCCACTCGCCTGTTTTTTGTTTAAGTGTGAGAGATATAAATGACTGGATTGCGTTAAGTGTTGTTCCATGAGAACCAATAAGAAGTCCTGCCTCTGAATCAGGATTTATAATAATAGATGCTGTAAAACCTTCATCATCTTTTGAAACCTCAGATGATACTTCAGCTGAAACATCGAGAAGTTCGAGAAGTTTAGTTGTTGTATCTTGAGTAACCTCTTTTACTTGTTTTTCGTCCATGGCACTATTGTATCAGAAGTGTGTAAAAATGTCATTGCAATGAGCCTTTAGGAGAATTACTTAGCAATTCCAAGCTTTTTAGCCCATGGTGTAAGACCACCCCAACCTGAAGAGCGATATTGTTGAAATCCTTGGAAAGCTGAAAAAACAAGCCAGTATAGTGCAAGGCCTGAAGGGAAGTTTAATCCAATAAGCAATGTCATTAAAGGGAATGTATATACCATGGAAGCTTGCATAGTTGTAGCAATATCATCACTTTTGTCGGGTGTTGCTTTTGCCATCTTTTCTTCTTGTTCAATATATGGCTGTGTAATCTTTGCGGACAAAAACTGCAAGCCAGCAGCAGCAAAAAGTAGTACACCTGGGAGCGCGAACGGAAGACCTTCAACAGGGATTGTGTCAGGGCGAGAAAGATCAAGCCATAAAAAGTTTTCATTAAGCGTCTGACCTTGGGTGAATTGCAATGGCTGATAGAGAAGCTCATTTAATCGAGCGATCGGATCAACATCTGGGGAAAGCACACTAATGAACAATCTAAATAGGGCAATCAAAATAACGATTTGCAAAATATAGGGGAGACATCCAGCTGATGGATTGATGCCTTTATCCTTATAAAAATCAGCCTGAGCTTGAGCAAGTTTAGTCTTGTCATCTTTATGTCTCTTTTTTAATTTGTCGATTTCTGGAGCAAAATCTTTCATCTTTTTCATAGATTCCATATAAGGCTTTGTGAGAGGATTGAGAATAATTCTCAAAAAGAGTGAAAAAGCGATAATCGCAAGTCCAAGGTTATTACCTAAAATGTGATAAAAGAAAATAAGTCCGTTTGCCAGAGGCTGTGTGATAAGTACAGTGAAAATGTTCATACAAAAAATTATACTACACCTTAAACAGGATCGTGACCAGGGGGAGTGAAAGGATTACAGCGAATAACTCTCTTTATTGCCATAATAGTTCCTATAAAAGGTCCTTTTTTTTCAATAGCTTGGCGCGCATACACTGAGCAAGTTGGTGTAAAACGACACGCTTTCCCGAAAAGCACTTCTAAAGCAACTGAAACAAAATTTTTATACATATCCAGCAGCAGAAGTAATAGGCGCTTAATTATCTGCATGTAGTAATAAGATTAATTAATTCTTCAGCAGCCTTTTCATGTATTTCAGTTCCAGTTTTCACTATAACAACATAATCTTGATTGGGAAGTGAATCAATTTTTTCTTTTAGTTTTGCTTTCAATAATCGACGGATAGCATTTCTGCGAACAGCCTTCTTTGAAATTTTTTTGGAAATAATAACTGCGATTCGAGGAAATTCTTTATTGTTTTTTTTATATAGAATAGTGAAAAAAGGGGAGTGAGCACGAGATGAGTGTTCTTTTATGTGCTCGATATCAGTCGAGCTGAGGCGATACTTTTTCGAAAGCATTACACTTGTGTGAGTTTTTTTCGACCTTTCTGACGTCGACGTTTAAGTACTAATTTACCTTTTGCTGTAGCCATACGAGACCTAAATCCGAACTTTCGAACTCGCTTTATTTTACTTGGTTGATATGTCCTTTTGGTTGCCATATGCGTATTGTAACACTTTTTTAGAATAATCCGAGAATCTCTACGGCTATTCGGAAGAGAATTATAGCAAGAAGTATAAGTATTAGTCCAGTAATTGCGGCCAAAGCAATGTTTTTAGCTTCTCCAAGTCGATCAGGGTTACCTTGAGATGTCATATATAAAAGCGCAGAAACACAAATCAAAAGTAGCGCTATGCCACCAGCTATACCGGCGAGCCATCTACTGGCAAAAATAGTAAACTGATTTGCGTCTGAATAGGGTATACACCCAACAGCAGATGGAATACCATATTCATCTGCACCATTTCCAAAGGCACAGGTAGGAACATTGCTACGAACTAAACATACATATCCTGATCCAACAGGGTTAGCTTGAGAAGGACATGCTTGCGGACAACAATTTGCAGTGAGCGTTTCATTACAAGTAGGAGCGCCAAATGTAACAATATCTCCACAATTAAATGGTTCATCTACAGGTGGGGGAGTATCAACAGATTCTGTCACCCGAAAAGTAGTTGATGTTTGTAAGTCATCTTGCTGGTAAATCTCGACAGTATAAGTACCCACATCACTAAAAACACCAAGCATCAAACCTCCATCTCCGTTACCACTGTTAATGAGCGTTCCATAAAAGCCCAAGTATTCATCGGGGCCGTAGACGTGTACACCATATCCTCCAAGACCAAATCCAGCACTATCACATCCAGTTGCTAAAACAACAAATGGCGACCCTTGAACGGCAGTTGAGGGTTGTATGCTTACACTTGAACAGGCATGCGCAGTGGAAGTAGCACTAAATGATAAGAGTAAAAAGATAACGAGGCTCAAAACAGATGTTTTTATGAATAATTTCATCATATGTTTATTTTATATTAGTTTATCATTGATGTGGTACGGACATTTTTGGGGTTGACCAATTGTGGATAACTTACTTATATTCGTAGATAACAACTTCTATTCTTCTGCCTCACAAGATAAGTTGTATACCAACTAACATGACAGGTTTAGATAAAGATAAAGTATGGAGCGAGGTAACTGAAAGCCTCAGAGTAGATGTGTCACCTGCAATATATAAGACATGGATTTCACAAACACATCTTATTTCTCTACGTAAGATTGATAAAAAGCGCTACATAGCGGAAATTGGCTGTGCAAGCTCATACGTCAAAGACACAATGGAGAAAAGATACTTTGGATTAACACAGGAAGCACTCATAAAAACCATTGGTGAGCCCTGTGATCTTACTTTTATGGTTAAAGGTCTTGAATCACAACAGCAATCAGCAACAACGGCCGCTCCACTTTTCGAGACACGTGTGTCAGAGGATGATCTTATGGAATATGTGCTTAGAGCGCGTCTGAGAGTTGGATTTACATTTGATAATTTTGCTGTCTCTGGATCTAACCAGATGGCTCATGCAGCAGCCGAGGCAGTAGCAGATGATCCAGGTCGATCATATAATCCTCTTTTTATATGGGGTGGAGTAGGGGTTGGTAAAACCCACCTTATGCATTCTGTAGGATATAAAGTATTAGAAAGAAGCTCACGAGCAAAAATACTTGCCTGTACGGGTGAAGACTTTACAAACGATATCATTCAGGGCATACGTACAAAAACAACTCAAGAATTTCGTAACAAATACAGAAAACTTGATATGCTTCTAATCGACGATATACAGTTCATTGCTGGCAAAGATTCAGTTCAAGAAGAATTTTTTCATACGTTTAATGCAATGACGGCTAGCGGAGGACAGATAATAATGACTGCAGATCAACCACCGGACCAGATAACTAAACTAGAAGATAGACTTTTGAGCCGTTTTCAGGCAGGTTTAGTTGTTGATATCGGGCAGCCTGACTTCGAATTAAGATCTGCTATTGTTGAGATTAAGACAAAAGAAAAACATATTCCACTCACACCACAACAAATACAGCTTGTCGCAGGCAATTTTGATTCAGCTCGTGAGATTGAAGGATTTTTAATGAAGTTATCTTCTTTCTCACGAATGGAGAAAACAGACATCACCGATGAAGTGATCACCAAACTTATCGGCAAAAAGGCAAATGAAGTTATAGAGCTTAAAAAACGAGCTAGTAGTGAAGATGTCATCACCGCTGTATGTGAGCACTTTCAAGTAGGGAAGAGAAGCTTACTTGGAAAAGGAAGAAAGAAAACAATTGCCTTTCCTAGACAAATCCTTATGTATATTCTGAGAAAAGAACTAGACTTACCACTAGAAGAAGTCGGAAGAATAGTTGGTGGACGTGATCATACTACAATTATGCACGGTGTGGATAAAATCACACAACTAGTAGCAGCTGATGTGGATACGCGTGGGGATATCTCGAGGATAAAAAGAAGTCTCTGAGGAAAACTTTTTAAACTTTTCCACTTGTACACTGTCTTTACTATAGACTTAACATTTTTATACACATAATAGATAGGGTGTTATCCACAAAAAGTGTTAGTGTGATTAGGCATGAAGTATCCACTTATCCACTGTACCTACTACTACTACTTCTAGTTAATATAGATAAAACACACAAATGACAAAATATGTTTCGTACTTTATACTCATAAACAAATGAAAGTAAAAGTGCTTCAATCAGAAATGTTACCAGCACTACAAATAAGCTCACGCTTTGTTTCAACACGTGCACAACTTCCAATACTTTCTAATATCAAACTATCAGCGCGAGGTGCAAAACTTGTAATATCAGCAACTAACTTAGAAATGTCTTTTTCAACGAAGATAGGAGCAAAAATCGAAGAAGAGGGTGAGATAAGTTTACCAGCAAAGACTATTACAGACTTAGTTCAAAGTATTTCTTCGGACCAAATTGAGTTCTCTGTACAAGATGAAAAAGTTACTGTTACTTCTAGTCAGTCAAAGACAACATTATCAGGCAATAATACTGCGGAGTTTCCCGAAATTGTTGAAGAAATCAAAGAAGAGGGTGTACTAGATCTTCCTACAAGTGAATTTATAGCCAGTTTACCTCAAGTTGCTTTTTGTAGCTCACCAGATGATACAAGACCTGCTCTAAGCGGTGTTTTGTTTGAAATCGATACTGATATCACAATTGTGGCAACTGATGGTTTTCGTTTATCTAAGAAGGTAATGAAGATAAGTCAAAAAACTGAAAACATGCGTTTTATTGCACCACGATCTATTGTTTCTGAGATTTTAAAGATTGTTAAGGATGATTCAAAAAAACTTAAGTTACATTACTCTGAAGAAAATAATCAAATAATTATCGAATATGATGATTTTGTTATAACTTCTCGCGTAGTTGACGGAGCATATCCTGATTATGAAGGCATTATTCCAAGTTCAAGTAAAGTAAAAGCTGAAGTTGGGAGAAGTGACTTTATTAACGCACTAAAAACAATTTCTGTTATTGCTCGTGATGCTGCAAATGTAGTCGAGTTTGTCTTTGACGATGGATCAATACGTCTCAACGCAGAAAATAGCAAAAGTGGGGAAGGGGAGACGCATATAGATGCTCAAGTTGATGGAGGGCCTTTGAAAATTTTATTTAATTATAAATATGTCGCTGAATTTTTATCAGCTATATCCGCTGACAATGTTACTGTGGAATTAAACGATGCAACAGCTGCTGGTATATTTAGGATAGCAGGAGATGATAGTTATCTTCATATAATAATGTCTGTGAAGCTTTAGACTTTATTCACCTTCATGCTCATTTAAAAAGCTTTCATTACTATCTACTGGAATAAATGTAGTTTTGAATGGTTCTGATAATGATCTTCCTGATAACGAGTCTGCGTCAATCTGTATAGTGTATATCTGGTTAATAACCCATGGCTCGCGAGGACTTATGTAGTAAATATAATATTCCTCGTCATATGAAGTCATATTTTCGATTTCAGGTTCGATGCTAAAGTTGACTGTATCTGGATTAATTGGAAAACTAAATCTAAAACCAATAGCTTCTCTTCGTGTTAATACACCTACTTTTCCAACTCCTGGGTATACACTTACGACTTCAAAATTTTCTATTGTTGATTCATCTACTACTTGGAGTGGCCTGTCTTCATATTCAGGAACGAAACCTGTCTGGTATGGATCTGGAGTGGGAGAAGGTCCAAAGATATTTGTAATAGGATTTTCTCCTCGTCCAAAGAACACAATATAAAAAGATGCAACAAATAATACTGCTGTTAACGATAAGAAAACCATCGCTAGCTTATTTTTTCGTATTATTTCTATAATATTTCTCATATTTCTATCTTACTATATTATTGTCCAGTCTCATCGTCTGGAGGGGCTGGTGGAATAATAATATCTAGTAGATCGTCGCTGTCATCATCATCATCATCTGGATCGCCTACTGGTGGCAATGTGGCACCAGGATTGAAATCGGGATCTTCGGCATACTCTGGTAAATTGTCATCGTCGTCTTCAACAATTTGGACTGCTTCTGCCCCAGCACAAAAAAAGTTTTCAGGCTTTTTCCAGATACCATTTTCCTGATATTCCATATGCACGTGGACACGAGACCAGGTGTAAAGTGTGCTGATACGCGTACCTGATGGAGCATTTGTTACTTCTGCGGGACGACTTATGTGAGTCAATACAATTGTATGTGTACCCGTCGTATCTGTATATATTCCTGTTTGACCTTGACTACCATTTGAGAAGCCCCTCACATAATTCCAATTCAGGATTTCACCTTGAACAGTCGGTAGATAGACCGCACTACTTATACTAGATATAAAATCCGCAGCAGCTCCATAGTTAGGACATCGATTAGAAGAGTTGCTATATCCATAACATATATTTCCTGAATTAAGTGGGCCTCTACAGCCAGATGTTTGTGGAATATCGTAATAGCATGGCCCACGGCCTCCTGCGAGATTTGGCCAGTAACTATTGGAACCGTGACCGATCTCTTGAGTAGAATCATATGATCCCCAGTTTTCACTAATAAGCTCGCCCTCTATAAGAGGGCAGTCTGATGCGTAAATAATTGGTGCACCATCATCGTCCAGAAAATTAGCACTTCCTGGTGGAACAACATATGCACTGGAGTTAATTATGACTATAAAAAAAGCAAGTACAGCAGGCACTACTACAATTGCTATACCAAATGTTGTCCAAGCAGATCCAGCGGCAATTGCTATACCACTGTTTATTAGCATTGGAACAGCTGCAAGACCTGTTAATAAGTTTCCAATTTGTTTTCTTGCTGCCCATCCAAGTTGTGCTGCTGTTGTAAGTCCTCCTGTTGCCGCACCAGCAAGAGCACTAGCTGTTCCCTTGACTGCTGCGCCAGCTGCTGTACTCGCTAGTCGTTTTCCAGCATTGGAAACTGCGCTTCGAGCAGCTTTACCAACACCAGAAGCCATTATTCGCCTTCCGGCTTCGCGTTTTGCATACCCGGCCGCTTGTGATTTTGCAACTTCCGCTGCTTGGTTGGGTTGATTATTATCTTGTGCTGCCATTATTGCGTTTGTTTAATAATGTTAAGAGCTTCTATTGTTCTATTCTCACCTTGATTAACTCTTTTTTGGTTCTCAATATCTTTTGGATTGGTTGTCACAAAGTCATATTCTTCAGGAGATGCAACAATTTTTATTGGCGCATGGTGAGGACCTGCAAAAAGTATTCCTTCTCCTATGTCTGCGGCGAGCAGTAATTGTCGTTCACCTTGAGAAAGATAGAACGTTTCGGTAATGCGGTCAATTGCAGCAGGGGACTGTTTTAGCAACAACCTCATTGCAGCGTTTGTGACAACTGCTTTCCCTTTGTCATTAGAGAGAAAGTCTTCAACATCTTGGGTAATTGTTGTAAGTCCTAGATAATATTTACGTGCGCGTTTTGCAATTGATAACATAAAATTAGCACTGTCTTCATATCTCATCATATGCCATGCCTCATCAACTATTAATAATCGACGTCGTTTATCACGTCGGACCTTTGTCCAAATGAAGTCCAAAATAACAAACATAACAATTGGTCTAATTGCATCTTCAATATCACGAACACTAAAAACTGTAAATGGATTTTTAATATTGATTGTTGTGTGTTGATCAAACACACCTGTATATGATCCTTTTACAAATTTCTCTATTCGTGCAGCTAGATCAAGTGCCATAGGAGTTTCTTTACCAATAAGTGCTTTATATAAATCTTCAATTAATGGTGGCTCTTTACCTTGGGTTTCTGGATCTCGAGTAATTCCTTTGGCACGATATGCATCCATAAGTGCACCGTCGAGTAATGCCTCTTGTGAGGCATTCATATCTCCCATGATAATTTTAAAGAGAGAGTGGAGTGTTAAGATTTTTAGTCCTAGTTGATCTTCACCTTCGACTCGAACCTGTGACAAATCAAAAGGATTTATTTTTGCTTCACTACCAGCAGAAAAGGTAAGATATTCACCTCCAACAGCTTCAGCAATTGCCTGATATTCATTCTCAGGGTCTATAACAATAATTTCTGTCCCCAGCATAAGAGATCGAACAGCCTCAAGTTTCACAAAGAAAGACTTTCCAGCACCAGAGGTTGCAAAGACTGTCATATTTGAGTTTTCAAGCTCAAATCTGTCAAAGATAACAAATGAATCGTTTTGTGTATTTATACCGTAGAGAATTCCTCGGTCACTTGAAAGCTCTGCTGTTGTAAATGGAAAGGTAGTTGCAAGCGATGTTGTATCCATATTTCTATTTACAACAAGCATATCTTTTGCCATTGGTGTTGTTGAAATAAACCCTCGTGGCATATCAAGTGAGGCAACTTTACCAGCAATCAGTAGAGATCCAAGTGTTGATTCAACACGTTTAGTCACACTATCGAGTTCTTCAACAGATGTTGCAGGAATTGTAATATAAAAACTAAACTCAAAAAATCTTTCAGATCCTTTAACAAGCATTGCCTGTAGTGCTTTTGCGTCTTCTAGTTTTGCTTCAGTTCCTGGATCAACAATTTTTCCTCTTTGAATGTCTGTTGAGAGCTCCGCTTCCATCTCTGTAATCTTACGTCTTAGATCTCCCAATACTTCTTGACCTTCAACTGGATAAATAAAGAATGAAATATCAAGCGAATGATCAAAATTAATAACAGGATCCATCCATCCAGGACTTACAAATCGGGGATAGCCCGAGACATATAATGTTCTGAAAAATACATTACCAATTTGCAAATGGCTAAAGTCGGATTCTATATAATTTGGAGCAATAATATCAACAGGACTCATACCAGATTCAAGTGCTTCGGACACAGTAGAAATATCTGGCTTTTCAGATTCTGGAAAGTCAAACTGCGGACCAGTTGATGCCGGTGTCTGTACTTGCTGGGTCGTAGTCTGTGACGAAGAATTCTCACCCACAACAGGTTGTACTGCTTGTTGTGCGTTATCTGTGTGTGTAGTGTCTACACTAGTCTTTTTAGCTTTGTTGAACGGGTTGGGTAGTTTCATTTGGTTGGTTATTTTGGCTTTCTGTGTGATCAGTCGATTGTGATTGAACTATTGGCTCCGGTCTTTCTTTTACAGCCTCTTCACGAGGATTATAGACATCGTAATAAAGTTGCGTAAGCTGCTCAACATCTAGTTGGGTTAATTTAAGCCCCAGACGTGATGCTTGTCGAGTCAGATGATCTTTCTTTGGTATAAGTGCAACTTTTGCCTTTTTTAATACATATTCTTTAGTATATGGTAATGACTTTGCTGATTTATTCGCAAATGTTTTCATACTTGTTCCAACTCCTAGCTCAAGCGGAGAAAAGAGTATCACAAGGAAAAATCGTTTTCCTAACACATTGCGCTTTTGAGTTGTTTCTATAACGAAATCACGATATGCATTAAAAAGCGATTTCATCTTTTCACCTTTAACTTTTTCTAGCTGTCTGTTGAGATAATTTATATAGCTTGTAATATCTTTTCGCTGTGTGCGAATAACAATTTGGACAGGGAACGAAAGTGAGTTAATAAGTGCAGCGTAGGCCGCAATTACAGACTCCTTCTCTGTTTCCGACAACAATCCAAAGTTCAATGATGTTGACTCAAGTACAACACAGGCTCCACCGTCTTTAAAGACAACTATGTCATCAACAATATCTGCAATTGGTAAATGCTCCTGTGTAGATGCTGTGATTGGAGTATCTGGAATAGAGAATAACGGTATATTTTTAAGTATTTGTGCTGTCATATTTAATTTGCTCTAATTGCGATTGGCTGTATCAGTTCTCCAATAGCTTCAATATCTATGGGAGTAAAATCAAAACCATCTTTTTCAATAGTAATTGTATAGTTCCCGTTAGCAAGCGAGGTCACAATTTGAAAGTGACCAGCCTTGTTTGACCGTAGCGCACGAACAGGTCTTCCGTCTGCATCTTTGATTTCCAATATTGCCCCATCAATAATATGCCCTTCAGAGTCCATTACTTGCCCCTTTATTATATTAGGCTGGTCTGGTGGCAAAGGAGGTGCTGCATCTGGTGAAAATTGAGCGTGTTGAGTTACCTGAGTCTGCTGAACTTGAGGCTGCATTACTTGAGATACTTGATCTGACATATAAACATTCTGCTCTGTTGCAGCTTGTGCCCCTAATGTCGTATTTTCATCACCAGTGAGACCTTTTCTTTCAGTTGACACAGATTCTTGTTGAGGGACTGTGACTTCTTTTTGTTCAACAGATTGAGGTTGTGTTTGCATAGGCTTGTTTTCAGTCATATTGCTTTGTAAAACATCATTAATTGACTGCTGAAGGCTTGGATCTACAGAAATAGTTTGTTTTTGCTGTGTATTCTGTTGCACTGGAGCTTGTTGTTGGGAAATTTGATCAGCTGCTGGTTGCTGGCTAATTTGTTGTGTCTCTTGAATTACTTCATCTGCAACTGCGCTATGTGGATCTATAAATGCCGGCACATAGCCTGGTTGCCCAGGCTCTATAGCACCATTTTTAAGGTCATTCATATGTTCCTCCATATCTGTTGGCTGTTTTTGTTGAGTTTCAGTAGGGTCAACTTTAAAGTACTGTTTGGGAGTTTGATGTAGCCAAACAAAATAAGTAGGCGAGTAAATAGACCTAAAAAAAGCATAGAGCCACTGTTCAAGAGGTCGATCTTGAATAGGTAAAAATGCGAAAGCAGCGCCTGAAAGTGCGGCAATAACTATTAATGGCCATTTAATAAAACCGGGAAAGGGTAGTCCGTAGATAATGAGTGCAACGATTGCACCTGCTGCAATCTGGAAAAATTGCTTAAGAGTCATGTCTCCGACAAGGCGGAATTGATAAGAGCTAATTTGTTGTGGTACTGGGTGTTGTTCAAACATCTTTGTGTAATTAAAAATCCTAGATTATACTTATATTAACATTAAACTGTGAAGAGATTGTTTCAAGTAGAAAGACTTTTCACAAGCTCAAAGCACAATGTCTTATAGTTTACAAAATGACACAATTACTATATACTACCCACACTAATTACCTGCCGAGATGAGCGAAGATCTAGACAAAAGATTAGATGACATGCTTCGCCAGACAGGTTTGTTTGACGACAGTGAAAATACTACAAATATGAAAGATAGAGACAATAGACTCACAGACCAAGATAGGGATTTTTCTGCTACAAATAAAGATGCAGGAGAAAATCCTCATATTGATTCTTCATTGATTGAGTCTGATGAAGATGAAATGCGCGAACTAACCGCTTTGCTAGGTAAAGAATATAGATCTATAGATGAGGACGCTCGAATTGATGCTTTACAAAAGATTGATGGAGAAGATCCTCATATAGATTCCTCATGGCTTGATCCTATCCAAGATGAGGCAGAGAAGATATCTATAACCAGAGAAAAAGAAGAAAGACTGGAATCACTAAGACAAAAAGAAGAAGGACTTCGTCGTAACTTTAGTAATCAAGAAGAAATAGACACAGAGAGTGATGTGTATAAAGAATGGGAAGAGACCTTTGATCAGATTCAGAGACTGGAGCATGATGAAATTCAAGAAGATAAGACTGATAGGTTGTCATCACAACAAAAAGAGGAGCAAGAGAGACTAACAGAACGAATGCGAAATCTTGTTGATAGAACAAATGAAGAATCTTCTAGTACATCTGAGTCTGGTGGCGATTATGAAAAATGGAAACAAGAGAAAATTAGTAATTCTGATGCTCATGATAAAGCAGAAAGAGATAGGAATGAGAGACTTACTCAAGTTCAATCTATATTAACTCGTATAGATAATGGAACTATCTCAGATGCGGATGGTACTTTGAGAAGCAAATATGAAGCTATGTCACGTGACCTTGGAGGAAAGGTTGAAGGTCGAAATTCATCTCGTGAAGAGAACTCGCCTGCTTCACCTAGCGCAGAGGTTTCATATGCAACTGAAAATAATCCAGAAATAGACCGTTTAATGAGAGAGATAGAAGATACTCAAGCAGAAGATGAATTTGGTGCTACTACTGAACCTACTCCAATTGTGGATGTAGAACCTCAAGACTCTGCATATGAAGCTAAGGCAAATGCTCAAAAGATGATAGAAGCTGCTAAAAAAGATGGTGATCTTGGTCAACTTGTTAATGATTTAGAAAGAGTTGCGGATCGTTCAACTGGTGAACAAGCTCAAGTATATAGAGATGTTGCAGCAATGCTTGCATATCATAACGACAGAGACCAGCATCCGAATGAAGAAGGTAACTTTGAGTTGAGGCGTGACATTCAAGAGCGTGGTAATGCGGATTGGGTCACCCAAGAAGTTTTTGAAGATATTGTTTATGAGGATGTTGAAGAGATGGGGGCAGATGCAGAAGAAAAGACAAGAATTGATAGCGAACCTGTTAGTCCTATTTTTCAGAACGCAATTAATGCTGGTTTCATAGAGACTGGAGAGATAGAGACCGCAAATGCTTTGATTAAAAAAATTGCGAGACGTGCTGGCTTGCCTGGAGGAAATGATAGAAATGGTTGGGAAAGTGCTTCAAATGAAATACTAAATAAACTTGAAGAATTAGAGCGCTCAATAAATCCAGACCAGGCTGAGATTAAAATGCTTGAAGAATATTTGGGAAGGACAATAGGAATATTGGAAAACGCGACTAATATAAGTAGTCGTGCTCAAGTTCAAGAGTCAAATCCCGCGGCAGAAGCAACTGAAACATTAGTTGAGATTGAAAATGAGAAAAAAAGAAAGCGAGAGGAAAGGGAACAAGAAGACAAGCAAGAGAAGCATAAGCTTGCGAGAGACGGTTATCTTAAATTTTTAGAACAAGAGGCAACGTATACATCTAATTTAAGAAAAATTAATCCTGAAGATCCAGGTAATGCACCTGATTACTATACTGGAAACAGAAGATTTGAGATACCAGCAATGACTGACGTTGAACAAGAAGAACACCTCGCTCGTATAGAATTACGTGAGGCTGCTAAAGCCAAAGGAGGCAGAACCTTAGAAAAATTCGCAGAGTTGTACTATGCTGGGAATGCGTATGAACAGATAAAGAACAAGGAGCTAGAGATATTGGAAGGTGTCCCAGGATATGTTGAAGCGCGAATGAAATATGTTGTTTATGTTGAAAATGACACCGCAATACAAACTTATATAAGAGAAAAAGATGGTAGCTTAACACCTGCAGGCGAATTATCTTGGCACAATATCAAGGGTGAAGCAGATTTAACGCGGTATCGTATTGGACTACAACAAAATCTTGTTTCTGACATACTTATTACAGAGAGATTTCAAGAAAAGGTTGACGGTTTAGATGTTGACAGTGAAGAATACAAATACCATCTTCGAGTTTTTACTCAAAGTGCTGAGCAGGTTGCGTATAATTTCTTATACTCACAGCATTTCTTCGAAATGAATCAATCAAGATGGGAGAAAGATGGGAGCAATTGGGTTAGGAGAAACAAATCAAGCCATTCGTCTTCAGCGGTATCCGATGCTATGTTAGCTGGGCTTAAACCGATTGATGTAATGGTGGCAGATATGCTAAAGGACCATGTTGATGTAAGCAAAAGGACTGGTCAAGTAATCACAAAACACGGACATAATTGGATAAAGAAAAATGCAGATAAAAAGGGTGTTAGAATGGAGGATATTAGAAATAATCTTCATGAAGTTGTACTGCTATCAAATGAAGAGAAGAACAAAGATAAGTTTTGGACTTTTGATAATACCCAAGACGGTTATAGATTGTACATTTTCTCTCAAATCCCAGAACCGATGTTAAAGCAGATGTATATGCTAGATGATGAGAAGACTACTTTCGAAGATGGGGGTATAGAGAAATCTGTACTACAATTGATGAGAGAAGCTAGTCATATTAACTGGTCTAGCCATGAAACAGCTAACTTGTTTGCGAAGACAGCAGCGCAAGCTGAGAAAGTAAATCAGTACATACAGATGATCACTAGTAAAAAGATGCTTGTTAGTGGCACATCAGGTGGTGGCTCTAATATAAATGATTGGGTAAATGAGTTGAACAAATCAGTTAGCGATATAAAGCTAGATGATAAAGATGAGTTGATACGAGGTATTGTGCACTCGTCGATTACATTAGACCCGGACGTGGCGGCACCATCGTCTTACAGTAAGGAAGTCTTGAGAAACAGCGTTACAAGTATGTCTGTTGTTGGATTCGATGCAAACACAGGTCCAATAAACTATCCATGGGAACCTAATGCCAAAATGCAAGACGGTTGGTTTGATAAATTATTCAATTTATTTGGAAGCTAAAGCCTTTTCTTGACAGTTTCTGCCAAGGATGAAACTGCCTTTCTCCTCCTGAATTCTCCAATTCTGCCACCAGCCCTGGCATAATCTTCTGGAGTTTGACTGAGTCTTCTTGCTTCTGTTTCTATCCTATTTATTTCTTCAGCATTTCCCCGAGTTGCTCTGCTGACACCGTATTTACCAGCACTGCTTGCAACTCCACCACCTGCTTCACTGAAACTTGACATACCAAATCCACCTCTTCCTGTTGCAATTTGATCTCGAACAGCACCTGCTAATTTAGGGATAGAGATGAATACCCCAAGTGCAATTATCGCACCAATAATATCTGTGGATCCTAAACTTGTAAATCCTGGCATTACACCAATATCGCTGGGTACAGTTTCATAAGGTATATCAAATGGATTAACATTTAGGTTTATAGTTTCAAAGAATTGAAATGCGTTTCCCAATACACCAACGCGAGCAGTAGAGAATAGAAGTACATTAGCGACTATGATAAGCATGCTTACTGTAAAGAACACTGAAAGATTTGCAATCATTTGTTTAAACCACATACCATTCATTCCATCGCGGACGATTCCTATCAAGAATATAAATGGTGAAACAAAGACAAGGAGAATAATGACAACATAAGTTTTCATCATCACCCACCATACTCTTGCAAGTGAAATAAACATTAATATAACAACAAGTAGTACTAAAATAATTCCGAAACCAGCGAGAATTGCAGCGAAAGGCCCAAGTGGCGATAACAGTGCAAGTCCTGTAGATGCGACAGCACCACTACCTAGAACAACTGCAAAGAAAGATAATATTAAGGCTATTGTTAGAAATCCAACAGATCCAATAACATCATTCATTTGTTGAAATGTTGTAAGTGCACTTATGTTAAGTAGATTACTACTTGAAAAGACACCTGCAACAACACCTTGTAGGACAAAGGTAAGGTCTACAAGTAGTCCTGCAATGGCATAAGAGAAAGTAATAAGTAACAGTCCGATAACAATTCTTGGTAATGCTGATTGAATTGTAATGACTGTGCGAGGAGAGAGCTGTGCACGAAACATCACCATAAAACCTAAAAGAAGTATCATTAGTATAACGAGGGAATAGGCTGCATCGCGAGCAATAGTCCATAAAGCTTGAATTATCGCAAGCGAGTTTGTGAAACCAAAACCAGCCTGAGTCGTTGTCTGTGCATATGCCTCATCAACAATCCCAATTCGTTGTAATTTCTGAGCAACATAATCTATGCTTGAAGCAGGTCTTGTTTCCAGCATAGTATCGGTCAACATTGCTAGAGGAATTATTGCACCAGCATCGCCAGTATTACCATTTAAAGCATTTTCCATACACCCTCCAAAATCTGGATCATCTGCACATGCCGCCACCGGGCCAACAATAATATTTAAAATAGAGTTAATAATCCAAGACACTTGGGCATGAGTGTATCGCTCTCCAAAGATCTCATTAGGCGGTGCCTGATTTACTTTATCTAGAAAGTCACTATATCTGGGATACCACCATTGACCTTGGCCTTCCAATTGTCTTTCTGGTCCTGAATCTTCTTGTGCGTGGGCAACTGGTGCAGCAATTGCAGAGAAGGTTATAAGAATAACGAGTGCTGCTAGTAGTGGTTTTTTAAGTTTTTCTAACATCTTTCAGTATATCATTAGTCTATCAATTTATACGCACTATATGCAATGCATATTATGGCTGATGTAGTATACGCGGTGGATAATTATCAGCTGTTGTACAGTAGCCTAAGGAAGGATCCTTTGCTGCCATATATGCACAGACAATATCTGCATATCCCATGTTAGCGGGACTATTACCTCTATATGCGCCAATAAGACCATCACTATGCATCTGAATTGCTCTATTAATTGTTGCTGAGTCTGGACTACATGATCCGTAATACCGACATGCAGATTCATATACAGCCGCAGTCTCTGTCGCAAGTAGGTCACCTAAATCTTCACAAGTTGTATCTGCAATACTAAAACGCCTATCCCAGAAATCTGTATCGCTATTAAATGAATTCACAAGGATCCATCGAGCTGCTAGCTCAAACGCTCCATTGACACTACAACGAGAAAGCTTTCCTTCAATATCTGAACAAGATGCAAACTCTTCTGAGTATTCAGGTCGCTCATCTGGGCATGTAACCGCTGTGTAGACGCTATTTCTGACAACTTGTGTAAGCCCTGCAGCACCAACGCCGTTTTCTCGACACACATAGCTATCTGGATTACTAATATAGTCAAACCCTTCAATTCTGAAGATTGCTTCAAGCATAGTATTTGGAACACCATATTTATCAGCGGCGAATTGAATTGCCTGGGTGATTTCACTCGATGTGTAGCTACATGCTCCAGAAACTGCCGGTCTTTCTGTTTGATCAGAAATGGTTGTTGAGTTACAACCGATTTCTGATGGCCTGAGTGCACACTGAATGTCTTTCAAGAAATGCTCATGTATTGTTCCAAGATAGGGGAAGTAGATCTTTGCTGATGATCCACCAGTACCTCTTCCAGGGTCACCTGCGATTGTTCTTCCTGCAACAAAGTTTGCACTAGACGAATTATTACCTGATGTATAGTTCACAGATGTTGATCCTGGAATGTTTTTAATTAACTCTTGAGGGCCTGGTACAATAATATCTTGAAGATCTTCTCTCAATGTTTTATTGTTTGCCGTTAGCCGAGGATAAACTCTTCTAAAAACAGACATATTTCCATAGACAAGTCTGTTAAAAATTTCTTCCAAGTATGGTGATTCCGTATCTACATTAAATGCTGTCTGGACTGAGGCAAGGCAATTTGGACTACTTATTGCCTCGGCAAGACATGTTGCAGGATCCGCATTACGATCGCTCCATGTACAGTAGACTTGATTGGTATCACCACCAGCCTGGCAGAAAGGATTCCTATCTGGATTTTCTACACCACCACGATCTATACAGTACTGGACTGACACACAATCTGAGAACGATTGTGGTGAAACACAGCTTTGAAAAGCTGCGTCATCAAAGATTTCATTAAATTCACACTCAACTATTGCTTCATAATCTATACGTGTTTTTATATTTCTAGAATCTCTATGAAGGAGAATACAGTCTGTATCTGCTGGGTCACATTGATAATCTTCTGCTGTTTTTTCTCCATAGAGGCTATCTCCAGGGTTCGAGTAGGTATCAACGATCGTACAATAAGGGAGAATCTCAAGCTGCTCAAGTGGTGGCATATTGCTCGTTGAGTTGGAAGGGAAGTTATCAGGTATGTATGTAGATTGTAGAATTTTTGCCAACTGGTTTGATTCTCGTGCATGAGCATAAAAGAGAATATCGTAATTTTTTGTAAATTCTGGATCATTAACATCAAATGGAACGTAATACGGATTATCTCTTCCGTCAGCGCGAGGAGGGAAGTCTGTGGCATCGCTGGATGGTTGATCATTTCCTGATCGTCCAGATAATCTAATATTGGCTATTGCATCTTCAGTTGATGAGAGTGGAATGTATGGGTATTTTAAACTTGCAGGTTGATAGGCAAGATCGCTTTTTCTTGTTCGAGATTGGTTAACTTGTGAATAACATGCTTCAGGGAAACCACCACCACAGACGACAATCTGATTGTGTCTTGGATCATCTCCAACAAGCTTTAATGCTATGCGACCATCACCAGTAAAGTCGTCAGATACTTGTTCAAGTAGTCTTCCGTCTTCACTTCTAATTGATCTGTACCAATCATCAAATGTTGGCTCAAGTACTCCAACAGAAAGGCTGTCTTCGAGAGATCTATTTACAAAGATATTCGCAATCTCCCACGGAATAAGTTTTTGAATAGGACCGGCATAATTAAGTAAAGTCTTTTCACCTTCTGGATCAGTTGGTGAGACAAAATCTTCTTCTGCTGTTGGAACAACCCCTTGTAGATACCAGCTCACATAGTTATTCACACGTTGCTCATTACTGAGGCTATTAATTCCACTTGATGCATTGGGAACATCTTCTGTATTTCCCAATATTGGTAGTTCCGCTCCAGCAAAGTCGACTGTCACTTCTGCGATACTAGCAACTGGCACATTGGGGCAGGTCATATCTGTTAGTGTAAAAGGTATTGTATTGAGACTACCATCGAGCTCTTGATAAGCAACTTCTTCATCACGTATTGTTGTTGTACAGAGAGAAGTATCAACTTCGCCTCGTGTGAATTCAAATGTTTCCTCTGCAATAAGAGCGTTTGAGCACATAAGAATTTTTCCATCTTGATCAGGGTCTGGGCAAGGACTTGCAGGATATGGTCTGAGAGAATGAAATTCTGGATTAGTAACATCACTACAACGAACATATTCCCACTCCCACTCACGGTCATCATCTCCTCCACAATATGGTGATGCCCATGTGTCGGTTAATGGCTCGTTTGGTCCAACTAATACATGCCAAGGTCTATCAACACGCTCATCTACAGCCAGTATGAAATCAGCAAGCACATTAGGATCTGCCATACCACAAGAACTACCCCAACAAGATCTAATAACAGGTCTCATATCAGGAGGAAGACCGTTGATATATCCGACTACTGCATCAACATTCGGACCAGTAATAATTTCTAAGGTATAGAGTAGTTTATGTGCAGTATTAGTCGTTGGATTAAGATCATAGACTTTTTGTGCAAAAGCTCCACTTGCATCAAGCTGTTGTGCAGAGTTAACACCAGCTTTTATCTCTCTTCCTGCAACGATACTGAGGAGATCCTCATCATGTATATTATGAAATGCAAATTCTGGATTTCCTGGAAACGCTGCAAAATAAATAACAATATCACCATTATCAGTTGCACGGATAAACTCTTGTCTCATGCTTTGGATGTGCTCATCTCCATAGTAGGGAATACCAAGATCTGCTACAGCAAAATCACCATATTCAGTAAAGACCATTGGTTTACCACCAAAAGAGCTTTTCCATCCATATTGGGATTCATACCATGTATAAGCAGGAATAACACCAACACCACCTTGGTTATATCTGGTATATGCGTTACCTGACATATAATCCAGAGCACTGAAATTAGCACCATATTGGTTCATTAAATTATAGAGACCCCATTCATATGGAGAAGATAGATTAAAAGAAATGGAAGTAAGAAGGGCATGCTCAGGATTACCAACTTTACTAAGAACTGTGTTCATATAATCGGTAAGATCTTGTGCGCAGTGTTCAAGATCTACACCCGGTGGACTTTCAAAGCTTACATCTCCAGGGTCTATGGTTTGAGCATCACTTTCAAAAGGTATCACAAGACCGGCAAAAAGAGGAATAATAATTGCCGCTGCAAGTATGATGTGTTTACTTATTTTACGCAGATTCACCATAGTCAATTATATACTACTAAAGCAGGGGAGATTAGTTAAGTGATACGTTTTTCCGGATTTCAAAAATAAAGCTGGAAGGTAGTAATATCAGCTCCAGTGAGTAATTCAATAATCACAAGTATCAGAAATGCCATTGCAAGAACTACCATCCCAATAATTCCGTATGTAATGGTATTGCGAGCTGCTTCAACTGATCGTGGATTAGCACCTGCCGTAATATATCTAATACCTCCGTACATAAGAATGACAAAAAGCACAATAGCTCCAAATGGAATAATAATTCCGATAACATTTTGAAATACTGCCTCAAGGCCTTGAATCCCAGCTTGTGTTGTTAAAGTATTTGGCCCATTAGGGTTTACTATCTGTGCATGAACTTGGTTAATCATAGCTTGATTTTATCAAAGTTAAACCCATAAAAAAACCTCCCGAAAGAGGGGAGGTCTTTTTATTGTATAAGCTACCTTATGTTACTGGTGTAAATGCAGCATCAAGGTTATCAAATACATTAATACCAAAGACTGTTGATACAAAATTAATAACTACGTATGCTCCAAAAACAACAATAAGTCCAATAATAGCTGCTGTAACTTGGTTTCTTGCAGATTCAGTATTAGCCTTATCACCACCGGAAAGAATCCAGCGAATACCACCTAAAATCAACATGAAGAAAAATGCAATTGCAGCAACTACCAAAATAGCTGTCATTGCCCAAGAGACGAGTCCGCCGAGAGTCAGATCGGTATTAAACTGATCTGTTGGTACAGCGATTGAACCTGTTTGTGCTAAAACTGTTGAAAATAAAGTTATCATATCCTTTCCACCTCCGATCTGTGATCTACCACTATTCTTGCGAGTTTTACCCACACTTGTCAAGCGCTAAATCCGAAAAGTATAGCTGAATTGAGTGAAAAGTCAAGTTAAAGCTGGAGCATTGAGAAATTAAAGCCTAACAAATCAATATTAAAAATGGTATTCAAGAAGTTAAGTATCATATAGAGACTAAAAACAATAAGTAAACCTATGATAGAATTAACAACTCTACCTCTTGCCTCTTCAAGCTTATTTTTATCTCCACCAGATCCTATCCATTCAATACCTCCCCAAATAAAATTGAAGAAGAAAAAAACAGCCGCCATGATAATAAGAAAAGTAAAGAAGACTCGAATTACGTTACTAAAGTAACTAGTAGGCTGCATTGCATTAATATTTTGTGTGAGTGGATTTGTAATCATTTTATATTCCTATTTGTTGTATCCATACATTAATGTTGAGTGGATCTTGAATTCTGAGTATCCAGGCGATAAGACCAACTAAGGCGATTGCTGATACAAGAATAATTATTCCTACTATTCCGTTGACAATTTTTTGACGAGCACTAGCAACTTTTTGTGCGTCACCACCTGCACCGATAATGTCAATTCCTCCTGTGATGATATTAAAGAGAAACCAAATTATTCCAATTGCTGTCATAATACCCACGGCTCCAGTGAGAATATTTCCAAGCAGTGTCCCTGAATTGGCACCAGGATTTGCTAATTGAGAACCAATTCCTGTGATTGGCCCTACTGTAATCTGGGGGAGTAATGTCATCATGGTGTTGGTATTATTGGATTTGTAAGTGCTGTCCAGTCTCCAAAGAGTAATCGTCCAACAACTCCTGCAAGTACAAAAGCACCGGCTGCTACAACTAGACCAATAATTGTGTGGGTAATTTTACCTGAAGCTGCACTTGTTTTTGCAGGGTCATCTCCTGCAGACATATATGCATATCCTGCCAAGATAAAGTTAAATAGTGCATAAATTCCTGCAGCAACAATAAGTGTCTGTGTAAAGACACTAAGAAGTGCACCTAAACCTCCATTTTCGAGTCTAGGTAGATTTTGTAATGCTGGTGGTCTTCCAACTGTTCCTATTGCTTGTAACATATCGTCTTATTGTAACATTTTAATCTCATTTTGGGATTATGGCACAAGTACCGGCCCGCCTGGCGGTAATGGACCACCACCGCCTCCCGCAAGTGGATTTGTAAAGAAATCTACTCCAAGAACAAGCTCAATAAATCGAATAATCATATAAGAAGTAAAGACAATAATAAATCCCATAAGAGCGTATGTAAGAGCCTGTCTCCCTTGAGCAGCTGCTTTTGGGTCATTGTTGCCAGCACCAGCGATAATCCCGTATCCTGCAAAAATGAATAAAAATACTACAATAATACCTGCAAAGGTTATTCCCAAACTTATAATTATAGAAACTAAATCACTTAACGTAAGCGAGATTCCCCAAGGGGAGCCATATGACGTGCCGATATCTACTGTTTGTTGAGCAAAAACGTTCATTATCCGTTAAATGTATTTTGTATTCCTGGCAGACCAAGAAAGTATCCTAAGAATTCAACAATCCAGAATGCAAAGATAACAATAATAAGTCCAATCAATGCATTCATAATCATTTGACGAGCATCACCAACTGCTCGTGGATCACCTGATGATGTCATCATCTTTATGCCTCCTAAGATAAGGTAAATAATAAAGAAAGCTCCACCTGCGAAAGTAAAGAGTGTAACGATCCCAAATGGTGTTTGTGAGGTTCCGTTTAGAAGAGACGCGAGACTATCAATGCGATTCAAACCAACGCCTTGCTCAATTGTATCTATATCTGATGCAGTAAATGCTAACAATGTCTGTAACATAACTATATTGTATTGTTTTTGATGATTTAAAACAAACCGAGGACATCAATACCAAGCAGTCTCATAAAGAAACCTGCACCTATTATTAAAATAAGCCCTGATATCGCTGCAGTAAGCAGACTTTGTCCATTTTCAAGTCGTTTTGGATCGCCTTGCGATGTCATAATTGCAAAGGCCGCTGCAGCTATCATAAAGATTGCAATACCAGCCGAAATGCCAGTACCGACACGTATTGCTGCAATAGCGAGTCCGTTAGGATTATTAAAAGGGAAGCATCCAAGGGCAGTGCTTATCCCTGGATTTGTTGCAGAACCACAGATTGCAAGATCAGCATTTGCTGGATTGGGAACCGCTGTTGGGTTGCCTCCTTGGTTTTGTGCTATGTAATAGAGTTCACTCATAGATTAAAAAAGTCCTAAGATTGATTGTCCAAAGAGTCGCATGATAAGAGTTGTAAGCAATATCATAATGAGCCCTGCCATTGCTGACATAAACAACTCTTGGCCAGACTGTAGTCTTCGTGGATCTCCTTGTGATGTCATTATCATAAATGATGCAATTGCAATTATAATGAGTGCAATTCCACCTGCAATACCAATTCCAACAGTAACAAGCATTATTGTCAGGAAGTTTGCATCTTCAAATGACAGACATCCAATGGCAGTAGGGAATCCATCTGTACCGTTTTCTGTTGTACAGTTGAGCACAACAGGACTTGCTGCTTCTGGTTCTTCTGTATCTTCATCTTCTTGAGGAGTAGGCGCAAAATCCACTGAAAGTCCCAGGTTGATTTCAGGGTTTGTTGCACGAGATGTATTTCGTGCAAATAGCTCTGCTCGATATATCTCTGCGCTATGTGTTACAAATGGATACGTATTTAGATAGCTTTGATTGAGTATTCTATCAAGTTGTACCGTAAAGACATGTGTACCACTCGAATCAAAAATCTTTAGGTAATACGAATAGTCATCTGATACGGCACATCCACTAGCTCTAAAGTACATATCTGTATTAGTACTTTCTGCCCGCCAGACAAGATCGCTACAGCTGGGCTGGGTATCAGTTCCAGTTTGAGCTGAAACTGGAACTGTAATACTAGTAAAGACAATTAGGCTCGCAATAAAGGCAAAACAGAGTTTCCTCATATTTATATACTAACAAATAGGCACTCATCATACTATCTATTGCTTGATATAATGTTTTTGTGAAGAAATTATTACTAGTGATACTCTTTATTGTAGGGGTTGTTTCAGTAACTCGTTTTGCGCAAGTACAAGCGTCTAATTGTCCTGCGACTGATTATGATTGTCAGATTGCAGAAATTCAAAAAGAAATAGATGCACTAACCCCAGCGCATGAAAACAACAAGAAAGAACTATCTAATCTCAATAGTCAGATTGCTAATCTAAAATCAAGGATTGCTGGTATTAGTGAGGAACTATCATCTCTTGCTATTCAGATTCAAAATAGAGAAAAAGATTTAGCATATGCAAACTCAATATTTGAAGAAAAAACAAATTCGCATTACAGGTTCTTAAGAGTGTATGATCCGCTTTTGCCATTCCTTTCTTCTGAAACAGCTTCTCAGGCATTCTTGGAAGTAAGTATCCGTCAAAAGGCAATTGATGGTGATAGGCTCACCATGGAGCAATATGCGAGTGAACTAGTCGACCTTAAGAATGATAAGCAAGAAATGGAAGATAACAAAATTGCACTAGATGCTGCTCAAAGAAATCTTAATAGTAGAGCTGTATTTCTTGATGCAGAAATAGACAAGGTTGAAAGCTATATTTCGACTCTTTCCTCAAAGCAAGAAGAGTTATTAGCAGCAAAAGCTGGTGGTTTTTCAACTTCTATTGGTGAAACGCCAGCGACACTCGAGCCTTGTAGCGGACCTCCAGGTTCTTCCAATTTTTGTGACCCTGGTTTTAGACCAGCCTTTGCAGCATTTTCATTTGGAGCTCCCCATAGGACGGGTATGAGTCAATACGGTGCATATGGCCGCGCTCTCTCAGGTCAATCCGCGGAAACAATACTCTCTGCATATTACCAAGGAGCAGAACTCACAAAAGGTTATGCCGTTCCTGACACAATTGGTGTAACAGGGTATGGAAGAATATCTTTTGAGGAGAATTATTTGTTAGGTATATATGAGGTACCAGAAAGTTGGGGAGACAAAGGTGGTTTGGAAGCTCTTAAGGCGCAGGCAGTAGCTGCAAGATCATATGCACTGTCTGTTACGGCCAATGGATCTGGAACAATTTGTCCAACTGAAAGTTGTCAGGTTTATAAGCCACAGCTTAAAAGTGGTAAATGGGCGGAAGCTGTACGTGCAACTCGTGGATGGGTAATTACGAGAAGTGGACAGCCTGTCTCAACCTATTATTCTGCATCAACTGGTGGATATACAGTTTCTCAATGGGGATGGACAGGTATAAAAGACGCAGCAGGCGCGTGGCCAGATACTGCGTATGAAAAAGTATCTGGTAGTCCATGGTTTTATAAAGGATGGTATCGATCTCGCGGAGGTGAATCATGTGGTCAAACGAACCCTTGGATAACGAGTACACAGATGGCAGATATTTTGAATGCGTGGCATGTCTTAACAAATGGTGGAGGTGACACATCACGAGTATCACCAGAAGGTGTGTGTTGGGGTGGAAATCCATACTCACAATCAGAGTTATCTTCCATAGGCGGGTATAGCTCAGTCTCGTCAGTTTCTGTTGTGTATTCTAATTCTGGATATACACAGACGGTGACATTCGGTACCAACAAAGGTACTGTCTCAATGAGCGGAGATGAACTTAAGAAGGCATTCAACTTGCGTGCACCTGGTTATATTGGAATAAAATCGTCCCTCTTTAATATCGAAAAGATCTGAGTTTGATATACTATTAGTATGACATCACGTAGGAGTACACCAAATGTTACAAAGCACAAGAAATTGTCACCTGAGCTTAAGAAAAAACTAAAAGGGCATACATCCAATCCTTTAACTTCATTCTGTTATATGCCGAATCACACTAATTTTATTGGTGCTGATAAAGAGGAAAAAATTGTTTTGCTACTACGAAAGCATCCAATTACAAATCTTCCTTGGATTATTACTGCTATCATCATGTTTGCATTGCCTCTGGTTTTTATTAGTCTTTCACCTCTAAACTTTTTACCTCAGAACATACTCTTAGTAATGCTCATCTTTTGGTATATGATGGGCTTCGTGTACATTTTTGAGCAATTTTTAAGCTGGTTCTTTAATGTAAATATTATTACGGATGAGCGGATTTTTGACGTTGATTTTTATAATCTAGTGTATCGCGAAATTACAGATGCGAGCCTTGATCACATTGAAGATGTTACGGTTACTGTTGGTAGTGTAATTCGAACCATCTTTGGCTATGGTGATATTACGATCCAAACTGCAGCCCAGATTCCTCAAATTGAATTTATTGCAATCCCTAATCCAGATAAGGTTGCTGAGGTTCTGCGAGAACTAAGAGTAGAGGAAGAAATAGAAAAACTAGAAGGGAGAGTTCGATGATAGGATCAAACCTGATGGAATCTTTTGAATCAGGACAGGGATTCGGATATGCATTTTTGGAAATTGCGGTGCTTTCTGCAATTCTTATCTATATTGTGTTTGCTTTTGTTATAGTGAAGCAAGTTGGAAAGATGACAGAAACACTTGAGGTTGGATTTGAAGCACCACTTCGATTTCTGGCACTTCTTCATTTTGTGTTGTCAGTAGGATTGTTATTCGTTGCCTTGGTGCTATTGTAGATAAGTGCGTTATACTGAAGTAATTATGCGCATAGAGACTGCAAAGTATTCTTCATTATCAGATGGTGGTCCAGCCATTTTTGAGCTGGAAACAATTTTTATGATTTCAGAAAATGCTGTAGATTTTGATATTTTTCGTCAGCATAATGCAAATCCTCGGAGCACATCTATCTCTCCGCTTGATACATTGAAGAATGTATATCACCAGATAAAGTCGACAAGTGAGTATCAGGGTGTGCTTGCAAAGATTGTAAATGATACGCTCTATGTTCTTTGTGCTGGGGGTGCTGGTGTAATGATATATCGTGATGGGCATCTTATCCCACTCCTTAAAACAACAAAAGGAGATTACTCAACTGCATCTGGCCATATGAAACCAGGAGACTCATATATTTTTGCAACGCATGAGGTTTTTGTCCACGTGCCAATGGATACAATAAAAGAATCTCTCGCCGATTCTGCTTCTGCATCTGTAAAAAGATTAACACCTCTCATTCTAGAAAAGGACTCGGCTGCAGTTCTCGTAATAAACGTTCCTCTTGAAATGGATGTAGAAATGCCTGTGTCTGAAACTGCTATTCATTCTCAGCAAAAAAATAGTCAAGTACGTGGAATTAAGGGAGTACTTGTTTCAAGCATTGATTCTGTACTGACTCGTCTGCCCAATAAAAGTGTAGTTGTTAGAGAAGAATTAACAGACGCTTCAAGTAAAAGAAGAAGCGCATCTCTCGTGGGTTTTATACTGCTTATTATTCTTTCTGTGAGTATTTTCTTTGGACTTAAGGCTGATAAAGCTAGACGAATTAGGTTGTCTTACGAACCTCAATTAAAAGAAGCTCAACATAATTTGGATGAAGCAAAAGAGCTTGCTGGTTTAAGCCCTGTGAGAGCGCAAGAATTGCTACTTCATGCAAGAAGCTTAGCTATAGATTTACAAGATGATGGAGTAGAAGATGAAGAACTCACTCAACTTCTTTCAGAGATACAACAAAACTTAGGGAGTATCGCTGGTATATATGAGCAGGATCCAGAGCTTTTTCTAGATTTAAGTATCATTAGCAGTGAGTTTAAAGGAAACGATATTGCTTTCTCAGATGGTATCGTTCGTGTTCTTGATTCAGAATCAAAGAGACTTGTTGGTATTGATGTCGAAACAAAACGTACTGAAATTATTGCAGGATCGGAATTTTTACCTGATGCACTCTCTACGTTTGCGTATGAAGATCGTAGTTTTATTATCTCTTCAGATGGTATTCGTGAGGTCACTAATGATGTTGATTTAGTTATAAAGCCAGATTGGAACCCACAAGAGGCGCTTGCAGCTAGTTTTGCCGGGAATGTGTATGTGGTTAATAAAGAGAATGGAGAGATGTATCGATACCAAGGTGTTCGTGGAGGTTTCTTAGAACCTGAAGACTGGTTGGGGGAGGGCATTGAAATGGATTATTCAAAAGCTGTCTCGATGGCAATTGATGGAGAAATTTGGGTACTTGAGTCGGATGGTGTAATAGATCGACTTTCTGGTGGAATTCCTCAAAGATTTTCTTTGTCTGGAGAGCGTGTTGATTTAAATTATCCAACACAATTGTATACGGATGAGGAAAGTGATTATTTATATATACTCGATACAGCCGATGCTCGTATCGCAGTCTTTGAGAAAAATGGACAATATGTTGGTGAATATACAAATCAAAAACTAGCTGGTGCTGCGGATTTTATAATATCAGAATCTAATGGAAAAGCTTTGTTTTTAGCTGAGGCCAGGTTATACTCACTTGAGCTTAAGCATATACAAAATGAGGCTAGCGAATAAACACAGTTTGATACTGCGTAATAAACACAGTTTGATACTTCGTAATAAAAAAGCACAGTTTAATTATGAACTTCAGGATTCACTTGAAGCAGGTATCGTGTTAAAAGGTGAAGAGGTTAAGGCCATACGAGCTGGCAAAGTAGATTTTTCAGGCTCGTATGTGACTATTTTAGGTCAGGAGGCATATGTTATTAACCTTCATATCGGACTAGAAGATGAAAAAGAGTCTCGGAAAACAAGAAAACTCCTACTTCATAAAAAAGAGATACATTACTTAGCTCAAAAAAGAGATTCCTCAAATTTGACCATAATCCCGGTCTCGCTGTATAATAAAGGTCCTCAGATTAAGCTCGAGATCGCCCTTGCACGAGGTAAAAAAAAGAAAGGCAAGAAAGAAACAGTTAAACGACGTGATATCGAGCGAGATACTGAGCGTGAACTTAAAGAGTTCACACGAAATTAAGGGGACGTATTTGGTCTCGACGGATGTGTACTTTCAAAAATTGCAAGTAGAGCATGACTTATTCTCTTTAAAGAAGTCAAATATTAAGTGCAAATACAAACCGCACTCCTGGATACGCAGGCTTTAATTACGCCTTCGCTTAACCAGTGTCCACTATGCGCTTTTTCTGGCAGCTATAGTTGGGCATCAACCCGTCCAGAATAGATCTTTTTCTTTGATATAGGAAAAATGATTGAAATATATATATCTTATTTTAAGTATGTTTGCTATGTAACTTAGCTTAAAAGACACATTAATACATAGCTACACTTGTAGATAATTTTTGGATTTTTCATTCGGACGCGGGTTCGATTCCCGCCGTCTCCACCAAGAAAAGTGCTTTAATAAAGTATGAGTCTTCTAGATCTTTTCTTTCCTCGAAAATGCTTAGAATGTAGTGAATCTGGTAGGTACATATGTGATAGCTGTTTATCAAAAGTAGGAAGAGGAAGGGTTGATTACAGTAACAATCTCTATTGTATTTTTGAATATAAAGGAGTTATTAGATCTTCAATTACAAAGCTAAAATATAACTTTGCATCATCAATTGCAGAGGAGCTAGCACATCGTGCTATCGAAAAATGTGATATTCCTTTCAAGCTCACTAATCCACTACTTATTCCAGTTCCGCTTTCTAAACAGCGTGAGAACTGGAGAGGTTATAATCAGTCCGATATTCTTGGCGTACGAATAGCATCTTCATTAGGATGGAACTATGCATCAAATCTTCTTAAAAGAACTTCACAAGGTATCCCTCAGGCTCAATTATCGAGAGAAAAAAGGTTGCGGAATATCAGCGGTAAATATGCGGTAAATAGAGACATTCTTAAAAACTACAAAGAAAGTAGTATTGTTGTCTTTGACGATGTTATTACTACAGGAGCAACTATTACAGAATGTATGAAAAGTCTGCGAAAGGCTGGTTTCAAAGACATCTTTGGAATGGGGCTGTGTGGTTAGATAGACTCTATCAGCGGTGAGGGCGAGATTCGAACTCGCGTGTCTGCGTAAGCAAACCCGAGGTTTTCGAGACCTGGCCGTTTAACCACTCCGGCACCTCACCCTGTGTGTGCTCCCGCTCAGAATCGAACTGAGATTTGTAGTTCCGCAAACTACTGTTCTGTCCATTAAACTACGGGAGCATTTATGCTACCGCAAGATTTTCTTACGGGAGCATAGAATGACATATTGTATCAATTGAGGCGAAGTAAGTAAAAGCTACATCTTTATTTTGGAGGATATCCAGTCTGTTGCTTTATCCATTTGTGTAGGAGGCGAGTCATTCAGATAGAGATACTTTGAAATTACTGATTCAATTTCAGCCTTTTTAGTGGAATCAATCACCATTTCTACTTTCCATGGAGCATCTGCTGTCTCGATAACAAGCACTTCATTGTTAAAACGTTTTGCCAACTTATATCTTCCTAGAAATGGCCACTCGATACGATGCGTTGCAAATTTAACACCGTATGTCGTTATTTGGTATTCAATCTTTTGTGGTTCAATAGTTGTGAAGACATAGAAGATAAAGTAGAGTGCTGCAACCAGAACTGCTGGCATGAGCCCATCAATAATAAAGAGAATAAGTCCAAAAAGAACAGCCACTGAGCCGACATTAATATAAAATTCCTTTCGAAATCGCTTAAAAGGACGAGAATAAGCTGTCCAAGAAACAAGAATCTTTTCTGGCTGTACAAACCAATCATCGTTGTATTCCTGAGGCTGTGGTGGTTGTTGGTTTTGCTGTGCTACCATTCTTACTTTGATTATATCGGTTAATAATAGTGCTCACAAGTTACAAGTAAGCCTCAATTCTGATATAATTTCGATACTCAAGCTCGGTGGAGTCGCATAGTGGCCTAGTGCAGCGGATTGCTAATCCGCGCCTCTTTTTGAGGCTCGTGGGTTCGAATCCCACCTCCACCGCTCATTTGTTATAATTAGGCTCGTTTTTGGTGGGTTGGCGGAGCGGACAAACGCGCTGGTCTTGAAAACCAGAGCCTCACGGCTACACAGGTTCGAATCCTGTACCCACCGCTCGTTATACTCGCCGTGTGCACAGATTCGAGGGATGCAATTGATTTGTTATGCAAAGCGAATCCTGTACCCACCGCCATTGAGCCCATAGCACTACTAGCCTCAAACAAGCTCAGCGTGTATAATATAACTTACATGAAAGAAAAAATTCTATTAACAGCCGCATCTTGTGTGTTTAAAAAGAAAAAGGGAGATATATCCTGGTTTCTTGTTAAAAATGAGGATTCAGGTGATTGGGAAATACCAAAAACTCAGGTAAGAACAGGTGAATCTTCTGTTCGAGCTTCAATTCGGTCCATGGCTGAAGAAGGTGGTATGCGTGCAAAAGTAATTGAGGAAGTTGGTCGTGCAGGTGGTGCTGGAAAAGTAGGTGAAAAAATAGTTACTCAGAGAACACTCTTTTATCTACTTTCTTATAGAGAGGGAGCCGATGTGTTGGGCTTTGTAGATTCTGACTGGGTAGATCACTCATCTGCTTTGCGTAAAGTTTCATCAAAGCGAGATAATCAGATGCTCAAAGATGCAAAGGTCCTAATTGGAAGACTAGAAAAAGAACAAGGAAAAGCGTTTAAGACTGGTGCTGCAGCAGTTGCCGAAGAACAAGAAGAAGAAAAAGGTTCAAGTTCAAGCTCCGACGACGAAGAATAATACGGCGGTGAGGACAGGATTCGAACCTGCGAGGGCGTGAGCCCACACGCTTTCCAAGCGTGCTCCTTAAACCACTCGGACACCTCACCAGTTTGCATATTATATAATATTTATTTCAGCCTCAAATCTACACCTATAGTTTGATATTTACATATTAGTTTATATAATACAAATATCAATCACTGAACATTGGAGAGAATCATGCCAAAAGGACAAATTAGAGATATTATAAACGCCCTCGGAGTTGCTCTGGCCGGAAAACCTGAACTGTTGGTTGAAGTCAAAGAGAAGATAGATAAAATCTATGAGAATAAACTTCGAGGTGAGGATCGGTTAGCTGCATATGGAGAGATTGCTGCACTAATTGATTTCCCAAGCGAGTATCGACACGCAAGATATTTAGCAGACAATATCCGTGATATAACGGATATTGCTGAAAGGTTTATTGCACAAAAGGCTTTTGCAGAAGAGGCTAATGTTGAAGAATTCTTGGGATTATCAATATCTCGATATTGTGGAGTTGACGGTTGGATAAAAGGAACTGTTAGCAAAATTCATGTAAATGGCTATTTCACCTTTCGTCCGGACGATAAGAGTATTAGAGCAACGTCTGTTGATCCAAGATATAGAAATAAATTTTCCCTCAAAATGTAGTTGATTATCAATCATATATAGGGCTCTATGAAAATAGTGGCCCTATTTTATTATCTTCTACGAACTTATATAAAGCTGCAAGCCGTATTGTGTGGATCAATATCTCTGTCATGCATGTGGCGAGTATACTATATAATTGCCTCATGGCAGATCAAGTACAAGAGGTTAAGTCGAAGATAAATATAGTCGATATTATCGGCGAATATGTAAATCTACGCAAAGCTGGACGTAATTTCTCTGGGCTTTGTCCATTTCATAATGAAAAGTCTCCATCTTTTATGGTTAATCAGGAGCTTCAAATGTTTAAATGTTTTGGATGTGGTGAGTCAGGTGATGTGTTTACTTTCTTGCAAAAACATGAGGGCCTTGAATTTTATGAAGCTTTACAAATCCTTGCCAAGAAAGCTGGAGTAGAGCTCAAAACCGTTAATCTTGAAGAAAACAGTCATAAAAATGAACTTAAGCGTGCCAATTATGAAGCAGCGAGATTCTATCATTATATACTCACTAAGCATCCAAAAGGGGAAAAGGCGCGAGAATATTTGTTTAAAGAACGTGGCTTAACGTTAGAAACTGTTGAAGAATTTAGAATAGGTTATGCACCTGAAGAATCAAGCGCTCTATCAAGTTACTTAAATAACAAAAAAGGAATACCTGACAAAATTATAGAAGAATCAGGAGTTGCATATAAAGGGCGATATGGGATGGTTGATCGATTCCGTGGCCGGATTATCTTTCCTATTGCAGACCACCGTGGTTCAGTTATCGCGCTCGCGGGCAGAATACTACCAGAACTGTCAGGTAAGGGACTTGCAAAATATATAAATTCTCCGGAAACTCCGCTGTATCACAAAAGCAATTCACTATATGGGATTGATCGCGCGAAACAGTATATAAAAAAGGCGGAAAGCGCGGTCTTGACAGAAGGTGAACTTGATATGCTCTCAAGTTGGCAACACGGCATCCGAAATGTTGTTGCTGTAAAAGGTACGGCTCTTACGCAAGAACAGGTGTTTCTACTTTCGCGATTCACAAAGTCAATTACTTTGGCATTGGATTCAGATTTTGCAGGAGACAATGCAGCCCTGCGTGGGATAACATTAGCGCAAAATCAGGATCTTGAGGTAAAAGTTGCTTCAATGGGGAAGTATAAGGACCCAGATGAATTTGTTCGTGATGATGAAGATGGATATAGAGAATCAATCGCAAATGCAGAAAATATATGGGATTTTCTAATTGATATGGCTAGTGATCGCTTTGATTTATCTAGTGGCACAGGTAAGTCACGCGCAGCAAAGTTTTATTTGCCTTTTCTGGAGAAGCTTACAGACGATGTGTTACGAACGCATTATTTGTCAGAATTTTCGCGCAAAATTAGCATAAACAAATCAGTACTGCAAAATCAGATTCGTTCTCAGAGAAATACTGAGACTATCACAAAAAAAGAAACTGTCACTATAAAAAAAACAAGGCGCCAGATGCTCGAAGAATCAGCTGTTAGGCTTGGACTAACTCTTGATCCTACGAAACTGAATGAGGTTGTTAATAAAGAACTCCTTTCTTATAGTAGTCTCAGAAGAATTGCGCAGCTTGCCTCAAAGCAGCCTAAATTTGAGTTGCAGTCATTTATTAATGAAGTACCAGAAGAGGAGAAGACCGTTCTCAGTGATCTTTTATTAACTGAATTTAATGCTCAAGAAGATGCAGATGACTTTGACGATATTCTTTTAGCTCTTGAGTCACTACACCTCAAAGATCAAATTGCTGTAGTGACACAGAAAATTGAAAAATATGAAAGAGAGAAGAATTCTGAAAAGCTACGTTCTGCAGAGAAAAAGTTCAATAAACTCAATCAACAACTGATGAGGCTTGAAGAAAGCAAGAATAGTAGTATAATTTGACATAGGCAGTCCTTTCGCTGCCTTGTTTTGTTACCCAAAAAAATCATGGCTTCAAACTATAAATTTAGAAAACCGACAGAAGAACTTATTGAAAAAGGAAAACAGCAAGGGTTTTTGACTCAAGAAGAAATTCTTGAAGTTTTTCCTGATGCTGAAAGTAGGCTTGAAGAGCTTGATGCTATGTACACTAAACTTTTAGCTGATGGCGTTGATGTGTATGAATCAGTTGAATCAGATGGTGATGATGGAGAGAAAAAGGCAATGTTTGATCAGGAGATTGAGCTTCTCTCTAAGCTTGAAGGTTCAAGTGAGTCTACAGATCCGGTACGACAGTACTTACGAGAAATTGGTCAGTATCCACTACTTGATGCTGAAGAAGAAGTTGAACTGGCTAAAAACTTTGAAAAGGGATCAAAACGCGCAAAAGATAAGCTTGTTGAAAGCAATCTCAGACTTGTTGTCTCTATTGCAAAAAAATATATTGGACGAGGACTTTCTCTGCTTGATTTAATACAAGAAGGGAACCAAGGACTAATTCGCGCTGTTGAAAAGTACGATTGGAGAAGAGGATATAAGTTCTCAACATACGCAACATGGTGGATAAGACAGGCGATTACCCGTGCAATTGCTGATCAAGCACGTACAATCCGTATTCCTGTTCATATGGTAGAGACAATCAATAAACTCTACAGAACTTCACAAAAGTTAATGCAGTCATTAGGAAGAGAAGCAACACCTGAGGAAATTGGAAAAGAACTCGATATGTCTGGTGACCGTGTTCGAGAAATCTTTAAGATTTCACAAGATGTGACATCACTCGACACAAAAGTTGGAGAAGATGAAGATAGCTCTTTGGGAGACTTTATTCCTGACGAGAGCCAACCAACTCCTGTCGATGCGGCTTCGAAACAGCTTTTACGTGATCACCTAGATGAAGTACTAGATACGCTTTCTGAGCGTGAGGCAAAAGTATTATCACTGCGATTTGGTCTTGATGGAGGACAATCAAGAACACTTGAGGAGGTAGGAAAAGTATTTGGTGTGACGCGTGAGCGCATCAGACAGATTGAAGCAAAAGCTTTGAGAAAGCTAAAACATCCTTCAAGAAGACGCAAACTTCAAGATTATCTCGATTAGAGACAAGATTTTCTTATCTTAACTAAAATTGTCCAAGCCACATATGTGCAAAGTAGAGTGATGCAACAAGGCCTGCTACAGTTAAACACTGGTTAAGTATCTGATAGACAAACCACACAGAGTCATTGTGAAAATATTTATACAAAAATCTATGACCACTAGGCTGCTCTCTTGTTATTGATGAAAATTGTTGATTAAACCAATAAATAGTTTCACCTAAGCTTCTAACGACTACAAAGAGTGATGCAATAAGAGGAAAGAGAAATACATCTAAAAGGAGGACGCTAATACTTGCAGCCAGAAACCAGAATATTCCAAAGATCGCTGCATCTCCCCATACAAAAATTCCGAGTGGAGTTAATAAGATTACTTCACCATATGCATTACGCTTTTTACTTGACTCATAAAATCCTTTTACTGAAACACCTAAACTGAACAATCCAAATAGTAGTAAGCAGAGTATATATTCTTGACTCATACAGATATTTTAGCGAAAGTTGATAGTGATATAAACAGATGTAAATATCGGCTGGAACTCGGGGAAAGTTATTGATATAATTTCAGATGCACTATAAGTGCGCTTGCACTTTCTAATTAAACAAGATCCCGATAATATTTTTTTCTAGTCTTTGACTGGAGAATGCATTTTGTCAAAAAATGTTTTGTTATCGGGCCTAATCCCCAGTAGCTCAACGGTAGAGCGCCCGACTGTTAATCGGTAGGTTCTAGGTTCGAATCCTAGCTGGGGAGCCAAGTAGTATATAATCAATTCAATGAGCGAGATTGGTTCTACCCCCGAAGAAGTTGTTGACAAATTACAACAAAATGTAGATTCAAATAGTTATCGTGAGTCTAATCTCAATACTGTTGCTGAAAGACTAGAAGGTGAAAGATATGATGAGTTTTTAGAAGAGGCAAAAAATGCTTGTGATAATGTGGCTAACAATCTTTCAGAACTTGAATTTAATCAAGATGATAATATCTTAATTATTGTCAGCGGGAAAAGTAGTGCGATCGCTGAAAACATATGGCAACCTGTTGCTGAAAGACTGCCAAATGATAACCCAATTAAAACTAGAGGGAAGGTTATGAAATTAGGTGATATGGAAAATGCAGCTTTATATGGAAAGTATGATGAAGAGTCTGCAAAATATGAACAGCAACAGGAATTAATGGGCGCTGGATATTCATATTTGCTTGAAATGGCAATGGAGCAAGGTTTAATTGAGCAGTCAGACAAAAAACCAAAGATAATACTTTTTGAAGAGTATTCAAATACTGAGTCGAAATCACTCAACGGTGTAAGCAATCTTCGTAAAAATGGGTATGAATCTTATGCAGTTGTGTTGTCAGGCATGTCGGAAGCTGATCGTGATTATTTTAGACAAAGCCAAGATATTCAACTACCTGAAGATGCTGATGAGATTAATAAATATCTTTTTGTTGGCTCAAGAGACAGTAAACTACATAACGTTATGTATCGGCTAGCATCTGCTCGTTCAAGCCACGCAGAAGACGTCATTAATGACTCAACTCAAATTAATCCTTCAGATAGAGCAAAAAGACAAGCCTCTAGAGATTTAGTGAGAAAAATTTCAGCAGATTTGGCTGTTGATTAAAAGTTTTATAACTATCTCAGATAGTGAGCACCGTCATACCGTGTCCAATGTTAAACTTTGTCCAGTGAGTGAAAGATATCAATTTATACCACCAGAATTCTCTGCTGACGACCAAGAACTTGAAAATCAGAGTGCCGTTTTTTTAAGATGCGATGAATTTATGGATGACACAGTTGGTCGAGGACCAATAGCTCCAATCATCTTTTTAGATGAGAATAATAGTGTTATAGAGGAAGTTGTTCATGCTTGGCCATTGGAAAATGATGCGGTTAATCTGTTTCTTGAGGAAGAGAAAGTAGCTTTTCCAAATAGGAAATATTACACTGTCCAAGTAAATGAAGGATGGCATGTCTACGCAATAGATTGGAACGAAATTGATTTGTATGTGTCGAATGTCATAAATCCTTTTACCCATCATTTCATAGTCCGACCAGACATTGAGGAATTTGATCAAAACAAGCATCAAGGTACTATAAGTGCTGATGATGAAGGGAAGCCGATTGTAGTTATTCCTTATCAGGTAATTATAAGTCCACGTAAGATAAGAGATTTTGCTTGAAGTAGTTAAGTAAAGATAATCATTTTTTGAAGATACATTTCTCAATGAGTACAAAGCGTTTTGCCTGGCCTGCATGAAAATATATTTTCTATCAGGTGGAGCCAATAAATTCTATATCTGTTAGAATAATTAGAATGAGTAAACTAATTACATGCATCTGGTTTGCAAATAATAATGGAGAAGAAGCTGTTAATTACTACATTGACACTTTCAATTCTGCTCCGGGGGAGCATAGTGCATAATTAGGAGATATTACAAGATCACCAAAAGGAGACGATTTTAAAGAAGCCTCTGGTAAAGATGAAGGATCTGTTCTCACAGCTGAGTGTGAGATTGATGGAATTAGCTTTATGTTTCTTAACGGTGGTCCAGTGGAGCAATTTAAGCTTAATGGAGCCACATCTTTTATAATTGAGTGCGAAACACAAGAAGAAATTGATTTCTTTTGGGAAAAGCTTTCAGCAGTTCCTGAAGCTGAACAATGTGGATGGTGCACAGACAAATTTGGGGTCACATGGCAAATAGTTCCTAGAATCTTGGACGAGCTTATGCGCAACCCTGAAAAAGCAGAGGCTGTAACTGCTGCTTTCATGCCAATGAAGAAGATTGATCTTGAGACAATCAGAAAGGCTGGTGTCTAATACACGTTCTAAACACCTTGATTGTAAGAATCGCATCTTCGTTATACAAGCTTTGAACTTCTATATAATAGTTATATGAATAAAGTATTATTCTGGAATATATTAATGAATCTATCGGCTGCTAGCCTATTTGTAACTCTTAATGTTTGGGCCCTTCAAAATAACTTTGAAGAAACATTTGTTGCATTAGCAATATTGTTCGGTCTCTCGACAATTTTACTGAATGCTTTATTTGTGAGTAAAGTGAAAAAAGAAAGTAGAGTCAAATAAATCTACTCTAATAACTTCACACGATAAATGGTAGACTATAGATCAATGCGACAGGATGACAACAACAATGATGCTTCAAGAAACGAGCGAGAAGAATATCAAGAAGATAAAAACGAAGATATGGAGGATTGGCGAAATGAACACGGTAATCCAAGTAACACATTCCTACAAAAATTAGCTGAAGAGGGTAATATGGAAAAATTACGAGCGATTGCCACCGACTTGGATGCTGAATTTGGACCCAATGATTCAGCTGAAGATTTGATTGGATCTATCAGAGCTGCCACAGAGGCTGGCACTAATGAAACTTCTTGAAAATTTCTTAACTTCTTCGTCTCAACATCTTAGAGCATAACCCTTCAGATCATATAAATTTTACTTTTTCATTATCTAGCACGTATAATAGGGCCAACTATAATTCATAATCCTGCCTAGGTTAGGTGGTGATTACTATGAAAAGAAATATTATTATTGGTATAGCTTCTATCATAATCTTCTTTGTTGGTTTTGTGCTTGGAATGGAATATAAGTCATATCAAATAGCATCCGCGATATCAGACGCCTTCACTCTTGATGAAAACGTAGATTCTACGACTGGGTTATTTGATACAGAGCCTGAAGAGCCGTTAACTATTATTACAAAGTCATTGGGTGAAGATGTTGAATTGGCTACGATAACTGTAAAAGTTAATAGTGTAGATGAGAGACAAACACTAAATGCTCGATATGGCTCTCCAGCCGTTGCAAGCGAAAACGCAAAGTTTTTAGTTATATCTATGGACGTAACAAACACAACTGATAGTGAGTTTTACTTTTCGCCAGATTTTGTGTTGAAAGATGAGAAGGGTAGGAAATTTAGTTATTACGATGACACAATTGGAAGCATTGATGATTACTTAAATGGAGATTTGTCTCCAAGTATAAAAAAGACTGGAAGGCTTGTCTATGAAGTACCATCTGATGCGACTGAATTTTCACTTATTGCACAGAAAGCAGGAACAAATGAAGTATATGAAATATCTATTACACAATAATGGGAGGTGATAGAGAATGAAAAATATTACAAAACTTGTTGTTACACTTGTTATAGGTGGGACTGTGTATTCGGTGAGCCAATCTGATATTGCTACAAACTTTTCGAAAGAAACAGGACTAACTCAGCAGCAAGCTGAGCAGTATATTGAAAATATACCAGAAGATGAGTTAGCATCTTTTGATGAGATAGGAGCTGAGCTAGTTACAGTAGGACAGGATATCTTAGATTCTACAGCAGAGATTGATTGTCTGACTTATTATTATGAATGGGAAACCAATACCTTGGATTGCCAAAGTGGAAAAGCTCAACTAAATAGAATAGGGAATAGCCACATAGCTTTGGGAAGATCATATCAGATATTGGATACAGAAGATGCTTCTGAAGAAGACATTTACACTGTGATACAAAATATTGATAGATTAAATCGTGATTATGATTTGGAGATTGTGAGTCTTTTTCTTGATCCAGTGGATATAACTGAAACCAAACAAACTAATTTGTACAATAAAGCATTGTTGCAAGCAGCTGTAGAGAGTAAATAGTTATATACTAATTGTGTAAGACGCAGACGAATATAATGTTGCAAAATAAATGAAAGCAAAAATTAGCATTATTACACTTGGAGTTGATGATTTTGAGAGATCACTTTCATTTTATCGTGATGGACTTGGATTTAAACCACATAACTATAGTGAAGGTGAAGATTATGTAATGCTTGAAATGGAGGGAACGTGGCTCGCTATTTGTCCTAAGGAGATGTTGATTAAGGATATCGAATTACATGATATAAGTCCTGGGAGCTCTTCTGTAACACTTGCGCATAATACTGTCTCTAAGGAATCTGTTAATAAGGTTTTTGAAGAAGCTCTGGCTGCTGGTGCTACTTCTATTAAACAACCACAAGAGGCTTTTTGGGGAGGATATTCCGGATACTTTGCAGATCCAGACGGTTATTTTTGGGAAGTTGCATATAATCCCTTCACCGATTTAAGTTAAAGGGGAGTAATATAGATCTATGGAAGAGAATCAAGATGCTTCGTTGCCTCATTTTTGCCCCAAGTGCCATACACAAGTAAGAGAAACTGATTATTATTGTTTTAACTGTGGGACAAATCTACAACCTGCTCCTCCCAAGACCGATCTTACTGCATTAATCTTTTTATATGGAAGAAGTATTATCTTCCCACCTTTTGGAATCTTATTTGCTTTCAAGTATCTAAATCAATCGGATCAGAAGTATAAAATAATTGGCTTTATCGCGATTGCTTTAACTCTGGTTTCATTTCTGATTTCTATAAAATTATTATTTGATTTTATGAATCAATTTAATATGCAGCTTAATAATGCTCTTAACTCTTCATATGGGTTCTAGCTGGTAGGTCGAAACTTTAATACATTGATACTGGCGTTTTGATTGTACTTTGTCTAGATTTTATAAGTATGAATAGTTTTTATAGAAAATCTATTGCGTTCTGGTTTATATTACTTATTCTTGCAATACTAAACGCTGTCATTAGGGAGGCAACATATAAACCATTATTAACTCCATTTATTGGCATGTGGGCACATCAATTAAGCTCATTAACAGGAATAGTTCTGTTTTTTGTCGCTATATATCTCTTTCTCAAACGAGTAGGCACGCCATATACAAACAGAGAATTAGTTGCTGTTGGATTGATGTGGATAGTCATGACACTGATATTTGAGACCTGGATGAATATATGTATCCGCCATCTAAGTATTTTAGACACGATTGAAACATATTATTTTTGGAAAGGGGAGACATGGATATTTGTTCTCTTGTCTTTAGTTATATCTCCATTGATAGCAGATAAGATTATACACAGATAGCCATAGTGCCATAATAGACTCATTCTACGCTTACTTATTATGAAGGTATATCAACCACGCAAATCCATGGATCTGGTCCGGATATTTCAAAAACTTGATCATGAGTGCCTCCGTCTTCTACACCTAACGGTGAGTCTGGATATTCAAGAGTACAATGAAGGAGAAACTTCTGAGGTTTGCAGCCAACTAAAGAATGCCCAGAAGTGTTGCAATCAGGATATCGTGGAATCACATATCTGCAATTATATCTATCATTATGAGAAGTTGGTTTTAACGGGTCAGTCCAATCTGTGATGTTAATATATGTATCAAGATCTGCGAGAAAACCTGGTGATGTACTGTTATCAAATCTAAGAGAAACAGATCCTCCACAAGATCCATCAGGATTTCGTTGTCGATAGGCGAAATCATACGTGCTATTACCACCTGCGGGAGGATAATACCCATGGTCAAGATAGTAGGCTTGCAGAGATCTTTCAAGAAATTCCAGATTTCGAGCACGAGTAGAGTCTCTTAACTTCTGAAATACTGTAAAAGGATTAATGGTTATGAGAACGACAGTTGCTAAACTGCCTAGAAGTGCGATTACAAGTAATAGTTCAACGAGAGTAAAAGCTTTAGTGTTGTTGAAAGTATTTTTATTCATACAATAATACTAGCAAAAGTGGAGTGGATTTATCTATCTGACAAAGCTTTGTTGCTTTTGAGTACTAAGAATAAACCCTGGATCACTTCGCCCCAGAAAGTGAGAATTCCTATTTGATAAGAATATCCCAATACTGCATTAGTAGGTAATATGTTGTCTACTAATATATCGATTCTCAGATAAACTGCTTGAAATAAATAACTCTCTTCACTTGTAGTAATAGTAGAACACAGAAAGGAGGTGAAAAATATATGAATAAAACACTAATAACACTCGCAACAGCATCACTTGTTATAGCAGGTGTTGTCGCATTGCCTCGTGTTGTAGATGCCTATCAAGGTGATCCTAACGTGCAAGGTCCAAATTTCACAGAAGACGTACATCAGGCTAATCTAGCTGCTTTTGAGAGTGGTGATTACAATGCATGGAAAGAAAACCATCAAGGCAATGGCCGTATTACTGAAATCGTTACAGAAGAAAACTTTGCTCGGTTTTCAGAAGCACATCGTCTTACTTTAGAAGGTGATACCGAAGGTGCAGCCACGATTCGTGCAGAACTTGGACTTGGTCAAGGTATGAGAAACGGAGAAGGCCAGGGTAGCGGATACAGAGGAGGGAGGTAATCTCTCTGAGAGATAGTGCTCTCAAAGACGTTTGAGGGCATTACTGTCTTAGTAAGATACAATAGAACAATGAAATCGTATACAACATATACTGATGAAAAGTTGGTTTCACATATCCGCACAGAACAAAAAGAAGCTTACACAGAAATTGTTCGTCGCTATGAGAAGAAACTAACGCGTTATGCTATGTATTTGCTGCATGACTCACATATAGCAGACGATGTAGTTCAGCAATCTTTTATAAAAGCATATATTAATCTCAACGGTTTTAATATACAGAAGAGCTTTTCAAGTTGGATATATAGGATTGTTCATAATGAAGCAATTAATGTAATTAAAAAATACAAAAAAGAGGTACACCTTTTTGAAACAAGTGATTTTGAAAGTAGTCAAGATGTTGTAGAAGACTATAGTAAAAAAGAACTTACTCAGATGGTAAAGAGCTGTTTAGAACAGATGCCGATTGAATATAGTGAACCACTAACTTTATTTAGTTTAGAGGAAAAATCATACACTGAAATTAGTGATATTCTGAGGATGCCTGTATCTAGTGTTGGAACTCGTATTAGACGAGCCAAACAATTAATGAAGCAAATATGTCAAAGAAAATAGAAGATCAAATACTCGCAAAGATAGAAAGCGGAGAGATTCAGATGAAACCTCGATGGTACTTTGTGATGGGTTCTGCACTTTTGTTTGGTGGCCTTGTAGGTGTAAGCATATTGGTTATGTTTTTACTTAATCTGCTTATTTTTACATTGAGGAGAAACCCTCAATTTTTATATAGTAATAAGTTTGATCAGATAATCACACAGTTTCCTTGGTGGATACCGCTTTTAGCAATTATGGGTATTATTGTAGCTGTCGTTTTACTAAGAAAATATGATTTTTCTTATAGAAATAATTTTAAAGTAATTTTTCTAGCATTCATTGCATCAGTGATACTTGCAGCAGTTATTGTTGATGCATCAGGCATTAATGAAAGTTTGTCTCGTGGAAAGATGAAAAGGTTTTATCAACAAATATATGCAACATCAGGTCATGATGTCATACCACAACGAGGAGATTTAAGAAGAAAGTAGAAACTTGAGAACAACTCAAGAAATTCTTGAGTTGATTAGTAAAGCCTAAATATCCTACACTTAAGAAGGGAAGAGGTGATCTATATGAAAGAATTTTTTACATTTATGGCATCAGAAACTGGTCGAGCTGTTCGTGTCGTTGCAGGTGTTGCAATTATTGTCTTCGCTCTGTTAGGTGTTTCTGATATGCAGATAATGATGCTTGTTATTGTATTGGGATTAGTGCCTTTACTTGCAGGACTTTTTGACTGGTGTTTTTTTGCTCCATTCTGGGGAAAACCATTTTTGGGTGATGATCTGAGGAAAGACCTCAAAAAGAAAAAGTGAACTTTAAGGTAAATTATGTCTCCAGACAAAGGCTGTAATATTTGTACCGCTTTCAATGAGATTTATTGCTTTAAATAGTTCATACTGGCTAAGTGATTTAGTATAAGATTCTTTATTAGGAACATCTCCTGAATAGTGTGTATAAAGGGTTGATAATGCTTCACGATCGCCGATCTGACCAAGTGCCCAGATCGCGTTGTTTCGTTGCTCATATGATACTGCTTCGTCATCGAGTCTTTTTGAAAGTGCTTGCGTGCATGTCAGGTTTTCTCCGTATATACGTTTTGCATCTATACAACGTTCTTTTACACTACTTCCAATCCATGTCGTTGTAACAAGAAATATAAACGCGAGTATACCAGCTGCAATTGCACTACTGTAGAAGAGTTGTAATTTATATTTTGAGAGTAATTGTATCATTGGAATATTTCTTCTACAGGTGTGTTAAAAACTTTTGCAATTGCTAACGCTAATGGTAGGGACGGTGGATATTTACCACGTTCAATTGCAAGTATTGTTTGCCTTGTTACATTTACCTTTTGGGCTAAATCTTCTTGTGTAAGGTTATGTTTTGCTCGTAACATTTTAATTGAGTTTTTCATTAACTAAAGTCTTTATTAATAAACCAATAACTTACTGAATAAACGGCTAATATAAAGACGGTCGTATATGACAATACAATCCCAAGATTATATAAATATACGTGTGAAGGCTCTGTTAGGCTGATTAGCAAGAACGATATACTCATCAATACAATAGATACAATATTTACTGTGATCCTAGCAGCTTTTAGTCCAACTAGTTGGTTTCTTTCATCTTCCAGAACTTCTTTTGTGTGCTTAACAAGAAGCCTTTTTATAAGCAGTCCAATAAGTATGGTTATCGGGACAATAATCAGATTGCCATTTACAACAGCATTGGATGCAATTACTGCAATAAGGATGCTTAATATAACTCGAGCTTTATTGTAAGACTTACCTGTCATAGATGCATTGTAAAACATGTTTTACAAAATGTAAAGCATTTTTTACATTCTAGCAGTAAGATGAAAGAAAAAGATGAGCTTTGATGTATTATAAATAGAGAAACATAAAGGAGGTGTTGATATGAAAGGATTTGTAGACAATATAGAAAAACTAACAAAGGATAACTCTAACTTTCGCCAAGTTATCTTCACAGGAAAATATACCCAGCTTGTTTTGATGAGTTTAAAGCCTGGTGAAGAGATCGGTAGGGAAGTACACGAACATGTGGATCAGTTCTTTAGAGTTGATGCTGGAGAAGGAGAACTCTTTATAGATGGTGAGACAACAGTAATTTCAGATGGATTTGCTGTTGTCGTTCCAGCTGGCTCTGATCATAATATTACGAATATAGGTGACACAGACCTCAAACTCTATACATTATATTCTCCTCCCAATCATCCTGATGGAACTATTCATGAAACAGCTGTAGAAGCTGCTGAATATGAAAAAAGCCATCATGAGTAATGGATTGTAGAAGTAAAAGTTAAAATGCTTGGTTGCCTTTGATAGATGCAACTAATTTCTGTATAATTCTTTTTTGTTTATATACATACATAAAGAAGGATATTTATGAGAAACCCAGCCCTGCACATTTTAATTAGTTTAGGCCTACTATTCGGTATCGGCTCTAGTTCGTTGTCTCAGAATGACTATTCGTTTGCTATTCGTAGTATTGATGTCATGAAACAGACACAAGATGCTGTATGTAATCCACCTTCTGATGAGTTTATTGCTAAGCAAATTGCGTATGCAATTAATGCAAATGCAACGCATATTGCAATTAGTACGCCGTATGATGATCCGCAGTGTGGAAGTAGTGAACTACTCACACGTCGCTATATTGAGATGGTCAATACGATGAACGAGATGCTTAACACAAGTCTTCGAATTTGGCACAGACATAAGCCTTTAGGCTATGAAGATCATCTTGCACAATATGGTGTTGCGAGACTTACTGATCCTGATGCAGTTTTGCCAATAATTCATGACTATATTGTGAACCATCCCGAGTTTTTTAGGGAAGGGGATATTATTACTCCAGTTCCTGAACCCCAGCTTGGAGGTATCAGAAATGTTAACTGGTGTGGAAACGACGATATTTGTCTCTTCGATAGCGACGCTGACACATGGGGAACAGCTGTTGCCGAGTCGACTGAAAGATTTAACACCTGGCTTATTGATGCTGTAGATACAACAAAGCAAGCACTCTTAGAAATTGGGTTTGAAGATGATGCGGTCATGGTTGGGATGTATGGTTTCGATGACTATATTACTACCGGTGATAATGATTTCTGGACAGGAATATTAACTCAAGAGTCAATCTCAGCTGGAGACTACATCACTCTAGACTACTATTTTGCTCAAGATGAGGATCCAAATGAGGTTTTCTCAACTATTGCCAATGAAATTTCTAGTCGATATAACATTGATGATCCCAAGATCTGTATTGGTGAATGGGGAACCATACACAACGAAGGTGCAGATCGCGCTAGAGAAGTCATGCAAGCAGCACTTGATAATGGCATAGACTGTTTCAATTATTGGCATCTTGGTCCTGGTGGTATTGGTGAACAACTCATCGATTACACAGAAGATGGTGGACTTGCTCCAAATTCAGTATACGATGTCGTTAAAGAGATGTTCTCTCAGGAGAAATAACACAGAAGATCACTTCATTTTTGTGAAGTGATCTTTATTCACTACAAGACTCGCTTATCTTTTCTACTTCTTCAATCCGCTCTCGTGTGATACTTTGGTCTAAGTACGATTCCTTATCAAGAGGCTCATCACCTTCAAATATCACAAGACTCTCATAACTTTCAATCTCTTTATTGTATATATTTCCTTCATAAGGGTTTCCATTTATATACGTAATAAGGTCTTCATCGAAACTGATACCAGCGTTTTCAAAAAGATCTCCCCAAGTTGCACCTTCGCGATGAACATGTACAACATCACCAACACCATCATGCAGGTGTGCCTTTTCAAGTTGCTGCTCTTCAGGGGTAAGGTCGTCATGGCTATCAAGTGCACAGGGTTCTATCTTCATATACATAGGATCTGAAAAGTCTTGAAGTTGCCCATCTTTTACAACAATAAACCCAGCATGAATATGAGGATCTTGCTTGATGGGGTAGTCATTTGCGTACATTCTCCCTGATGAATTAACGACAATAATTACTGCAACTGCCAAAAGGAAGACACGTACTATATTCTTTATATTCATAGGATAGATTCTAGCATGTTTTATGGTGCACTGACTTTAGTTGAGGCTAACTATGTCATTTTGTGCGGTAACTAACCCATCCTTTTCCATACTGGTTATATTATTGGCTATGTCTTTTTGTGTTGGCAGTTCTCTTTTATCACGATCCGCAGACAGCATTGCATATGTGTATATATCATGAATATTTTGCGGGGAATCCTTAACTAACGCTTCGAGTATGTAGCTTCGCAACTGCCGATTTGATCCATTAAATGAGGATTGTTTTCTATATATGTTCGCTTTTCTGTGTGACGAATTACCTTGAGACTTTAGAAAGCTTCCATAGTCCATTAAAGCCCAGTACCACTCACGAGGGTTCTCATTGTTAATTGTTTTGCCAACTGTCTCTCTAATCATCTCTTCTGTAACTAGCTGATGATTTGGGAAAAAATGGTGAATGATGACAGTTCGTATATTAGTCTCAATAACGACCGAAGGAATATTCCAAATAAATGCACGCAGATCACCAGCTGTAGCTGGACCGATTCCTGGCAGTGTGAGAAGAAGATCTTCTTCTTGTGGTAATTCACCATTATAATCGTGTATGATCTTTTTCGCAGTCTGCTGGAGTCTGACTGCTCGAGAATTGTATCCCAGTCCTTTCCATGCTTTTATTACACGTTGCGTTTGGGCTTCTGCAAGTGATTTAAAACTTGGGAATAAGGAAATAAACTCACTAAACTTTGGTATAACACGATCAACTTGCGTTTGCTGAAGCATAATTTCTGATACTACTATTTTGTACGGATCGCTAGTCATACGCCAAGGAAGTGAGTGTCTTCCATGGTTGCGATAAAATGTGATAACTGTTTCCTTAAATTCATCAATTTTCTCTTTTGTCATTGAAATAGCCTACCATGAAGGAGTTAAAAATTCCTGCAGTATAATGACAGCAATGGTTAAGAAAATGTTATATCTTCTCATCGCACTGGGAATTGTGGCAAATTGCATTTTTGGGCACGCTACCGCCTGGGATGGCTCACGACGAGTTTGATATGGTACTTTCTTCAAAGGCAATTGCAGAGACTGGTTCAGATCTTTCTGGATCACCATTTCCATTTTTTTTTGTAAAAAGTGATATGGAGGCACGGCAGACAAATGTGCTTCCGTTTTTATTATCTCCTTATTTTAAATTAGTGGATGTTAACTTGTTTACCGCACGTGTGCCATTTGTCTTAATCAACCTATTGCTTGGTGTCGGAATAGTTAAGCTTGTTACACTTTTTATAAAGGACAAAAAAGGATATTTATCATTATTACTTTTTGTTGTTTTTTTGTTTAGCCCTTGGAATTTCGACTTCGGGAGGCGAGCTTTTGCAGCACCGACTTCTTTAATGTTCTTAACGTGGGGACTGTATTTCTTGTTTCATAAAAAACAAAGACTTTTTGCAACCTTTGTAAGTTTTTTCTTGGCGACATTTATATATATGGGATCGGTTGTTCTTGTTCCACCAATTCTATTACTTTCTGTACTACTAAAATTTTATTTTCAAAAACAAAAAGATTTTCGTGTACTGCGAAATAATATCGGAATCTTTCTTATTATCGCAATCTCAGTAGTTGGATATATATTTCTTTCCTCACATATTGAAGGTGGAATAATTGCAAACAGAGGTAGTGAAGCAAGCTTTCAGAAAATTGAGAAATTAACACCACTTGTTAACGAGGCAAGAAGGCAGTCAATTAGATATCCATACAAGAAAATTGTTTCCAACAAAATTACAGTTTACTTGGGCGAATTTGCAAAGGACTACATCAATGTATTTAATGTAGAATCACTCTTCTTTAGTGGTGATCCTCGATTTACTTATACATTTGAAGATCATGGCTTGTTAATGCTTATAGGTTTTCCGTTACTGTTGATTGGCATCGCTATCGCTCATAAAAAAAGCAAGAAAATCACATGCTTGCTGGGAAGCATTGCCTTAATTGCTCCGCTGGGCCCAGCTATTAGCGGTGTGCTATATACATATATTTATCGAGCTTATCCATTAATGCTTGTGTATGTAATTATAATCTCATTAGGAACGTGGCATGTGATAAATACGCATAAAGCTATGCGATATATTCTGCCAATTATCTATCTTGCCTTTTTTATTAATTTTTTAATTTTTTACTCAACGAAACTCATCGTAAAAAATGGAGAAAATTACGATATCCTTGAGCGGACAGTATCAAATGTTATTTTACGAGAAGTCCAAAAAGGTAATCAGGTAACCATAGCGGCAAATATCCCTTATCATATTGCAAAGCAAGTTAACTTTTATGACTCATCGCCCTCAGTGTGGAATGTCCCGTATTTATCATCATATAAACTATCACAGATTAGTATTATTAACACATGTGACTATGGTGATAGCTGGGATGTATTAATTGTCGACACAAATCTTGAGTGTGAAGAGCCTAATCAAGAGCATATTATTATTCAACAACAAAAAGACTCCGGGTATCGATACAAAATTTATGGAAGTACAATCTGTAGCGATGTTGAGCTGCAAAATTATAAAAGATATTTCACTTTTGGCGACTATAACATGGAAGAGCTTTCAGATTCTGTCTTTTGTAGGAAGTGGCTTTTTGATAATATCTGAGACTCATGAGTACATTTAATATAGATTTTATTGGCATAGGAGTAGAAAAGGCTGCTACATATTGGGTTGCAGATTGTTTGAAAGAACATCCTGACGTATGTTTTGCAAAACAAAAAGAGCTGGCATTCTTTAATGAATATGATCAGCATTTTTTAGAAGTCAAAAATCCACGATACCAAAGAGGTCTTGAGTGGTATAGCAGCTTTTTTGAAGACTGCACTGATGATCGACTAAAGGGTGAATACACTCCCACATATCTTTATAGTTCAAAAGCGGCTGATCGTATAAAAAAGCATTTTCCAGATGTGAAGCTCATATGCACTCTCCGAAACCCCATAAAAAGAGCTTTTAGCCAATATCTTCATGACAAAAGTATTGGCATTATCCCAGATATAAGCTTTGAGGAAGCAATAGAGACATATGATGCATATCTAGAAAAAGGTAAGTATGCAAAACATCTGAGAAAATGGATAAAGCTTTTTGGTAAGGAAAATATTCATTTTATTGTCACCGATGATATAAAAAAGAGACCAGTTACTGAAGTAAAAAAGTTATATGCGTTTTTAGGAATTGATTCTACTTTTCGTCCAGAAAGCTTGTATAAAAACCCAAACCCTGCTTCTATTGCCAGATTTCCGTGGCTCAACAGATTTCTCATGAGATCTGAATACCAAATGATGTCGGATTCGTACGCTTGGATACATAAAATACTTGAAGATTTAGGAATAAGAAGAATGGTTTTTTGGGCAAGCTATTATATTAATAGGAAGCCACTTGGTGATAACTATCCAAAGATGGAACCCAAGACAGAGAGAAAATTACATAATTACTACAAAAGAGATTCTGCACAGTTGCGCAAACTAACAGGTATTACCGTTTAAACATATTCTCTACATACGTTTTTGTCAGCTCAATCTTTATAGGTCTCCCGTGTGGGCACGTATATCCTAAATCTATTTTATCCAAATAAGAAATGAGCTCTTTCATCTGTTTTTTTGTAAGGTGCTCACCAGATTTAATCGCTGATTTGCATGAGAGATACGCAAGCATTGCATTCGTATGATCATCAATGTCAGAGATATTATCTGATTCAAGTCTCTCAAGTGTTTCTGTTAGGTTTTTAATTGGATCAACTTCTGTTGATACGAATGGTACGGCAGTGATTTTTACAATCTCTGGGCCAAAGACTTTTGCTGCAAATCCAAGTTTTGTTAATGCTTTAATATTCTCTTCAAAGATACTCAATTCATGAGGTTTTAAAGTTGCCATAACTGGCTTGGGAAGTTGTACTGATAAAGCTTTTTCTTTCTGAGCTTTATACGCCTGCTTATATTTGTAATACAAAATTGCTTCGTGAACAGCATGCTGATCTAGAATTAATATTCCATTTTCAGTTTCGGTGACAATAAAAAGATTATGCAGTTGAATTACGTCTGCAGAGCGTTTTACTTTTCCAATTCTACCTTCTTTTGTAGCCATTACATCTTCTCGCAGATTTTTGGCAATAGCAGACGAAGTTGGATGTTGTTTGACAGTGTTAGCAAAAGTAAGATTGTGAAGCTCAAGTGTTTCTTGTATTGTTTCTTTAAGCTTTTCAATGACATCACGTTCGTCAATGAATGTAATAAGCTCTTTTCTTGGATGAACGTTTACATCAATAAGATCTGGTGCAATATTTATTGAGATAACTGCGAGGGGATATGTATGATTCATCAATAGGTTTTTGTAACTTTCAGTAATTGCTGATGTTAATGAGTTATTAAGAACTCTTCGTCCATTAATGAAAACATATACTTTTGATTTTGATTTATACGTGAGCTGAGGATGAGATATGAAGCCACTAATCTGAGTGTATCCATCTTTGTATGCTATTGGTAGTAAGAATCGTTTCGCATCTGTCCCAATAATATCCCTAATGCGTGTTTCAAGATCAGAAGGTTTGAATATATGTATAAGTTTTTCATTATTAAACAATTGAAATTCTATTTGAGGGTAACTAAGTGCTGTGTTGTATAACTGAGTCAATATATGTCTATATTCTGTTCCAACCGTTGATAGAAACTTTCTGCGTGCTGGAGTTTTCGAAAAAATGTTTTTAACGATAATATGCGTTCCTTTATCAAGAGCAGCTGAAGTTATTTTTTTAGTAGAGTTGATCATAAAACCTTTTGAATCATCTTTTCTTGATCTAATTTCAAGTTCTGAAACACTTGCAATAGATGAAAGTGCCTCGCCACGGAAACCTAAACTGTCGATGTGTGATAAATCTTCCAAAGATTCAATCTTGCTAGTGCTGTGTGGGATCAATGCATTCGCGAGATCTTCTTTTTCAATGCCCTCACCATTATCAATAACTTTAATCTCACCTAAGCCATGATCTTTAAGTGAAACGATGATTCTACTTGCGTGCGCATCAATTGCATTTTCAAGCAATTCTTTGAGTGCATATGCAGGTCTTTCAATAACTTCGCCTGCAGCAATTTTGCTAATAAGATCTTCTGGAAGTTTTTTAATCTTTGACATGCTGTATTTTTGAGAGTAATTCCAATGCTTCAAGTGGAGTTATCTTATTGATATCAATATCATTAATTAGTTTATCTCGATTACTCACGGAGGCACCGCTTTGCTTCGATGTGCTTTCTAGTTTTTTAAGTTTTTTTTGTGCATTATTAATTACAGAATTAGGAACACCTGCCATCCGTGCTACCGCAATACCAAAAGAGTGAGGGGATGCACCTCTTTCAAATGTATATAAAAATTCAGGTACTCCGTTTGTATTTTCGATAGCCATCTTATAATTAGCAATCTTTTTTGGATGTAATTTCTCAAGCTGTTGCAACTCATGATAATGTGTTGCAAATAAAGTTTTGGGTGAGAACTGTATTAAGTTTTCCGCAACAGCCCATGCAATAGATATACCATCATACGTGCTCGTACCTCGACCAATCTCATCCATAATAATAAGACTTTTTCTTGTAGCATGATTGAGAATATATGCAGTCTCGACCATTTCAACCATAAAAGTAGAAAGACCAGAAGAGATAATATCACTCGCACCACTTCTGACAAAAATGCGATCGACTATTCCTATACGTGCTTTTTCTGCCGGGACAAAGCTGCCAACTTGAGCCATCAATACAACTAATGCAACTTGCCTCATAAGCACCGATTTACCAGCCATATTGGGCCCAGTGATAAGCAGGAGTGAGTGTTTTGATGGTTTGATATCTACATTATTTGCGACAAATTCACCAACTGGCATAAGTTTTTCAAGTACCGGGTGTCGGGATTTTTTTAGTAGCAACTCGTTACTGTATAAAAGTGTTGGCTTAACATAATTGTTTCTGTAGGCAATTTCGGCAAAATTTGATAGGACGTCAATAGTTGCAATTGAGTGAGAAGCGCGTTGTATATCATCTGTGCACCGTACAATCTTTTCAACAATATTTATATATAGTGTATATTCATACTGTTTTATCTGCTCTTCAATCTTTAATATTTTTTCTTCTCTTTTCTTTAGTTCTGGTGTAATAAACCGCTCACCTCCAACAAGCGTTTGTTTGCGGATATACTCATTTGGTGCCAATGAAATATTGCTATTACTTATTTCTATGTAGTAGCCAAAAACTTTGTTATAGCCTACCTTGAGAGTAGAAATGCCTGTTTTTTGTTTTTCTTTATTTTCAAGTTCTGATATCCACTGCCGATCCTTGTGAATTGCTGCATTCAAACTATCAAGCTTTTTGTCATAGCCTTTTTTAATAATGCCACCGTCTTTCAAGTGAACTGACGGTTCAGCTTTTATACTATTGCTTATTAGATCGACAAGTTCACTAAGAGTGTTTGAAATGTCTAATGAAAGTGTCGTCGCAATCTCTGCAGCGCATGTATCGATAATAGACTTAACATCGAGTACTTTTTGTAAAGATAATGAAAGTGAAATTGCATCACGGGGATTTGCAAGAGATGAAGCGAATCGAGCAGTGATTCTTTCTAGATCATTAATATGTTTGAGTGTCGCAAGAATATCTTCGCGAAGTTTCATATCCGAGTAAAGCTCGTCAACGTATTCTAGTCGACGATTGATATCTTCTTTATCTCTCAGTGGAGCAATGAGCCATTGTTTCAAAAGTCTACCACCCATAGCTGTTTTTGTCTGATCAATCACAGACAATAAGCTCCCTTGTGTATCGTTATCCCTGATAGTTGAGAAAAGCTCTAAATTGGTAATAGATGAGCGGTCAAGTTGAACGATTGACTCAGAGTCTGCTAGAGCAATTTTCTTAATATGACTAAGATCTGATTTTTGATGCTCTTTGAGATATCCCAGAATTGCAGCAGAAGCTGATTTTGCTAGCTCAAGTTCAGAAATACTAAACGACTTAAGTGTCGCAACTCCAAAATGTTCTTTTAGCTTTGCATCTGCTGAGCCAGCATGCTCATCCCAATTTTTGTATTCGTAGATATTAATTTCAGGAATTGTTTTTATAGCTTTAAGTATCTCTGGATTGTTGTAATGTGACGCTGGAAGTATACATTCGGCTGGGTTGATTTTTGTTATCTCTTCAATAATGTCGAGTGCCATATCTTCATGTTCAAACTGTTTGACATGAAAATGCCCTGTAGAAATATCACACGCTGCAATAGCAAGGAAACTTTCATCACTGAGAACTGAAATCAGGTAGTTATGTGATTTGCGAGAAAGTGATTTTTCATCCATGACCGTTGCAGGTGTAACAACACGAACAACTTCACGCTGAACTATATCTCCAGGCTTTGGGTCGCTGACCTGTTCGCAAATTGCAACCTTGTGGCCAGCTTTCACAAGTTTTGAAATATAATTATCAACAGCATGATAGGGGACTCCGGCCATTGGGATCTTGCCGTCTTTGCCACGAGGTCGTGCAGTTAAAGTGATGTCAAGGATTTGTGCACCAAGCTCTGCATCATCCATAAAAAGCTCATAGAAATCTCCAAGTCGAAAAAAGAGGAGTGCATCAGGATAATTATCTTTTATAGCAGCATACTGCTGCATCATTGGAGTTGAGAAGGCAGTTTTATTCATGTATCAAACTATATCATATGCTAGAATTTATTAACTGTATACAAATGCAGCCTATGTATACATGAGTTCAGGCTGTAAGCTGGGAAGAGGGACCTTAATGGTCTTGCACACCGCCTCTTACGTGTTTAGATACACACCCAGCTTTTTATTTTTTTGAGAGAAAATTATTTAAGTTTTTCACCAAATTCCTTTTCTAGCTTGGCAAGTTTTGGATTAATAACTACTTGGCAGTACCCTGCATTTTTGTTGTTATTGTAATAATTTTTGTGATATTCTTCTGCTTCAAAGAAGCTTTTAAACTCGGAGACTTCTGTGACGATTGGTTTATCAAAGACTTTTTCATCGGTTAGTTTTTTAATAATTTGCTCAGCAGCATCTTTTTGTTCCTGGCTATGATAAAAAATTGCAGATCGATATTGAGGTCCCACATCCGCACCTTGTTTATTCAGCGATGTGGGATCGTGTGTTTTGAAGAACACAAGTAACAACTCCTCATATGAGACAATTTTAGGATCAAATATTATTTGAATAGATTCAGCGTGGCCAGTGGTACCTTGACTAACTTCCTCATAAGAGTTTTGAGTATCACCACCAGAATAACCGGGGATAACCGCCTCCACACCTTTAAGTCGCTGAAAAATTGCTTCAGTGCACCAGAAACATCCTCCTGCAAAAGTTGCTGTTTCACTCATAAACTTCATTCTAGCATGCAAAAACCCAGCTTACCTTGCGGATTAACTGGGTTTTCTAAATACGCTTATTGAGAGAGTTTCCCAATCTCAAACTGTGGTAAGAAGCTTCGTGCCTTTTCACTATGAGGACCTTCGTCGTTAGGCCGATCGTTATAAAGCTCAGTCGCATCAGTTCCACAACCCATCAAAATAGCTTCACCTCCGGGATGTAGTCCACCAGCAATGTATGGTGTGACATCATAGACCGTGCCTTCGATCGCAAACCAGCAATCATCCTCTGTTGAGTGCTCGGCGATTTGATCGAGAGTATATGAGTCCATCATCATCGAGCCACCATCCATAGCGTCAGCTGACTGTGTCGCGTCATCTTCCATCATAGAATCGCCCTCAGCTACCATTGCATCATCAGTCATTGTAGTTTTTTCATCCATGACTTCAGCTTCTGTATCAGAAGTCTTACTTTGGTTTAAAACGAAAAAGCCACCAGCTGCAAGAAGTAGTAGTGCAACAATCGCAATAACTGCATTTTTCATACATTTTTCACCTCCATATCAGAAGCTATTTTATATCAAACTTACCTTAGATCAAACTGAGGTTTTACTGAGAAAGTTTTTGCTGAATAAAGGTATGAATATTGAGAAAATTCTGATCTCCTGCACGAGGGATGAGTATAGATTGTCCATCTGAGCTTGTTGTTCCTGTAAGAAGATTGTCGTTAATACCTATTGTGTTCCGACGATAGTCTGAAGCATCAGAGTACTTTTTCAGAAATGTGAGAATATCTTCTTCTTTAATATCTGTTGTCACCATGTGTGAGTATTCTTCCCAGAAATCATCAATTCGCGACAAGCCTCCAAGTGAGAGCAGTTTCTTACCTATTGCGTTGAGAATAGCTAAAGTTCTCTCACCACGAGCAAAGTCTCCACCATGTTCACTCGAATGTCTTGACCGAATGAATTTAAGAGCTGTTGTACCATCCATTTGTGTTGATCCTTTACTAAACTCAAGAGTTTCATATCTACACTCAAACTGTTTTTCGAGCTCAAACCCAGAATAAGTCTCGTTAATTTGTGCATTTTTTTCTGGGGAAAATCCGCACAATAATTCTTCATTCCCTGGGATAGGATAATAATGATCTGTAAATGAGACGGGAACATCGACCGTAATACCGCCAAGTGCATCGATTGCTGCGACAAATCTGCTAAAATCAATCGCCATATAGTAGTCAATTGGAAGACCAGTTACTTGAGCGACAGCATGTTTTGCAAGTTCTCCACCGCCGTCCTTGCCAACAAAAAGTGGCTCCTTATATGGATATCCTGCATCATCGTTTCCGATTGCAAATGCATGATTAATTTTAAAACTCTGAGACTGATCACTTCTCAGAGGGAGTGATATCCATATATCTCGAGGGACACTAATCATTGATAGCTTTTTTGTTGAACTATCTATGTATACAAGGATATTAGCATCGGCGAGCCCTCCTCCGGAATGGCCTGCTCCACCATATCCCAAGATAAGCAATCCCATATCTGTATCTTCTTTTTGCTCCTCTTTGAGCTCAAAAGATTTAAGCTTATCTGTAAGTTTTGGGACAGCTGATTCTCTGGGTTTAAGAAATATAAAAAGTGCAATCATAACAACTGCTGAAATAAGTGAAGCAAAGAAAGCGAGATAGAGGATGTTTCTACGATTTAGAGTTGGCATTAGTTAATGATACCAATTAATTTTCTCTTTTTTCTTTATATCTTCTGAGGGAGCGTTTGACTTCTGAGGCAACTGCAGAAATCGCAAATGGAAGTTCTTTATGTTTTTCATTGACATGAATATGTTGCCCACCAGGTAAATCCATATCAAATTTTACGGTAAAGCCCCATCGAACTCCTTTTGCAATATGCACATTTGCTTCTCGTGTATCAACGTCAACTGATTGAAGATATTTATCAAGTCCCTTGGATAGTTTTTTATCAACAATTTCAGAGATATCTGGGGTTAACGTAACTTCTTCTGTAGAGATGAGTAATTTCATCTAGAAATATTCTACCACAGAATCGGATCTTTTCCATGCATGATAAGGTATGCATTAGTTTTGGAAAAATGCTTGCATCCAAAAAAACCTCTGTGTGCAGATAGTGGAGAAGGGTGTGGAGCTTCTAAAACAAGATTCTTATTACGATCGATAAGAGTACCTTTTTGTTGCGCATATGACCCCCACAACAAATAGACAACTCCTTGTTTATTTGTATTAAGATAGTTGATTACTGCATCAGTAAACTCTTCCCATCCTTTGTTGCTGTGAGAGGCTGGATTGCCGGATTGAACTGTCAGTGAAGAATTAAGTAAAAGCACTCCTTGCTTTGCCCATGAGGAAAGATCACCAGATGGACCTTTCTTCACGCCCACATCATCTTCTATTTCTGTATATATATTTTTCAGTGATGCGGGAAGAGACATACCTTCGTTAACAGCAAAAGCAAGTCCATTTGCATTTCCTGGAGTAGGGTATGGGTCTTGGCCTAATATGACAACTTTTGTGTGATCAACTGGGCACTCATCCAGCGCTCGAAAAATAAACTTCGCAGAAGGAAAAATATTTTTTTGACTGTACTCATGTTTTACAAAAGCAACCAAGTTCTCGAAATATGGCTTTTCAAATTCATTTTTGAGTGCGTCTTTCCAGCTCTGTTCTAGTTTCACATCCATTATCTGTATTATACTTATCATAGCAAGGAGGTGAATAATCATAAAAATTTCTAAAAAAGATTGGCGACAACTTTCTCAGTTGCTGATGACTGGCGCAGTTATCTCAATTGTGTTGTCAGCTGTTGGCTATACTGGAGCTGATATCTGGCTTGCATCAACTCAGTGGCTTCTTATCGCGGCTGTACTAGCTCTCTTTGGTGTGTATACACGAATGAACGGCTGAGAGTTGTGTATATAGTATTTTCCTGCTAGGATGTATGTGATGAATCTTCTTAAATGGTTTGTTGCAATCGTGGCTGTAGTTGCTGTAATTGTGTTATACAATCGGTACAATAGTCAACAAAATAAACCTGAGCCAGTTGATGACACATCTCCAACCCCGTCAATTGAGCAGGATCTTGAACAAGTTCTTGGCAGATCGATAGCCGATGATGCTGACAAAATAGAGCTTGTTGATGGAGAGAACAAAGCAATCGTTACGAAAGAAAGTCAAGACGATGGAACTATGATTTCAGTACTCGCAGATTTACCTGAAGGGGACTATACAGCCTATCTTTCTGATGGAGAAACTGCCGAGCCCATAGGAAAACTGTCTGAAGTGAAAGGTGGATATATTCTAGATACAACTGTGTCGCTTGATCTCTCAAGTTATTCTACTGTTCAAATTACCTCTGCAAATGGTGTCGTCTTGCAGGGTATACTGGAGTAATGAAAAGAATAAGTTTACTTCTGTCACTAGGATTATTTTTGCTTTCCGCAACTCCTGCGCATGCTGCCTTATTTACGAAGTCAGGTGATCTTCTTACAAAAAACGTATTAGGCGCTGCGGATGCAAACAATGCATTACAAGCAGTTGTAACAAGTGTCGAAAGTGTTGTTTCAAATATACAGCTAGGAATTTCTGATGGAAAATTGACGTTGTCATATGATGATAGTCCTCGCACGCAAGATGTCTCGCTTGAAAGCTATGACGGAGATATTATTGAAATTACACAACTAAAAGAGGCTGATTCAGTGATGGTTCTGGCCGCTAAAGATAGTTTTGAAATTAGACAGAGGGGTATAAAAGTATCTACTCGATATCCAATAGAAGTAAATAGTGCACTAGACAATCTGACTCTCACAACAGAATCGGGAAAGCGATACCTTGCTGTTCTGCCATATGATGCAGTCACTCCACTTATTCGAACAAAGCTTATTGATGAGATACCATCAAGTGGAGAGATAGAATTAATAGAGCTTACACAAGGTGAGCTCACGTATAAAATCAAGGGAGGAAAAAACTACAACCTTTTTGACTTGGTAACTCTGCATGCTGATGTCTCAGTAGATGTTTCTGCGTTAAGTGGAGATGTTTTATCGGTCAATCAGCCAACTTGGTCTCGGATACTTAGTTTTTTGAAGGTATAATAACCACATGACAATTTCTTTTTCTGTCGCCTTTTTCTCTGGCGTTGTTTCATTCTTTGCACCTTGTGTGTTACCTCTGTTACCCGCGTATATTGCCTATGTGACAGGTGTATCACTGAAGGAGCTTAAAGAGAAGGGAATGGGACCATTTAGAAAAAGAATTATTATCTCAAGTATCGCGTATGTTGTAGGCTTTTCTCTGGTATTTACATTGCTTGGGTCTACAGCTGCTGGTGTTGGTGTTATCTTTCGCCAGCATGCAAGACTCATCCAGATTTTTGGTGGACTTCTTATGATTATTTTTGGTTTAGAATTTGCAGGAATTTTGCGTTTGCCTGCCTTAGCTCGTGAGCGGAGATTTAGCTTGCCTAACGACCTTGATTCCGAGCCAATATTCCGAGCTTTTCTATTGGGAATGATATTTGCAGTTACGTGGAGCCCTTGTGTAGGGGCAGTACTAGGCTCAATATATGCACTCGCTGCGATTTCTGGGTCAGCTGTGTATGGAGCAGCACTCTTATTTGTGTATTCACTTGGTATTACAATTCCTTTTTTACTTGTGTCTTTCACACTGATGCACGCTCCTAAATACTTAACAATTATTACGAAAAGAATTGGATTACTATCGCGAGTTGCTGGACTTGTGTTGGCTTTTCTAGGAATACTACTTGTGACGGGGTATTATGCCGAATTTAATGCATTTTTATTTAATATTGCATATAGACTTGGTTATAAAGTAGGTTAATATAGATATATGAAAATCACCGTATATACGACAGTTGCTTGTCCATATTGTGATATGTTAATGGAGTATTTAGACGAAAAGGGTTTTGAATATGAAACAAAACGCGTTGATGAAAGCAATGAGATCAGAGAAGAAATGGCTCAAAACTCTGGAGGGTTCTTGGGAGTACCCTTTACATGTATTACGCAAGAAGATGGTACTGCTGAAGGAGTGATAGGGTTTGATAAAAATAAGTTAAATTCTCTACTTGGAATTGAATGATATTTGTTAACTTCAAGTCATATGAACAGGGAAGTGGTGCAAATGCACTACACCTGATATCTGTCTTAGAAAAAGCTTCACAGGAGAGTCAGATAAAAATTGTACCAGTACTACAAGCTGCTGATATTCGTGAAGCAACTATGTCTACGAAGCTAGAAATCTGGGGACAACATGTGGATCCTGTTGGGTATGGTGCACACACTGGTTCTACAATTGCAGAATCTCTTAAGGAAGATGGAGCGATGGGCAGTTTTCTCAACCACAGTGAGCACAAGTTTGCGAGTTTTGAAGATTTAGCTACAGCGCATGAGAGATGTGTAGAGGTAGATCTTAAAACATTAATTTTTGCCGCAGATATGGAAGAGCTTAAACAAGTTGCAAGTCTAAATCCTAATTACATTTCGTATGAACCACCAGAGCTTGTGGGCAGTACTGAGACTTCTGTTTCTGAGGCAGAGCCAAGAGTCATTGAAGAAGCATCAGAGCTTGCACGGAAAGCTGGAATCCCTCTGATAGTTGGTGCAGGAATAAAATCCTCTGAGGATATTCACACTGGACTAGCGCTTGGTGCTATTGGATTTGCTATCGCATCAAGTATTGTTAAAGCAGATGATCCAAAGTCCGTGATAGATGAACTTCTTGGTGGCTACACTAAAATATGACATACTAAAGCATGCCCACAAAACGAGGCATTGTTCATTTTCTACCTTTAATACTAGTCGCAGGATTAATAGTCTTGGCTGGAGTCGGAATGTTTTATTTTAGCCAAGATAGCGACCAGCCTTTGATTACAAAAACTTCTGAACCAAGTAGCGGTGTTGATATGGCTGATTGGGAGACCTATGTAAATGAAGAGTATGGGTTTATGTTTAGACATCCACCAGCTACTAAAGAGTTTGTGCCTACAGTCTCAGTTATTGAAGTAGATTCGCTAGATCAATCGATCATAGAGTATAAGGATTTTGCATTGAAGAATGAATGGATCTTCAGTAATAAAAAATTTGTTGATTTTACTCCAGAAGAATATCAATTTGAATTGTTAACTGATTCTGCTACTTTTGCAACGATCTTTTTTGAAGTTGATGGACAAGCATTCAAGCTAGAGTCACAAGAGTTTACTTATTTACCAAATATACTGTCAACTTTTGAGTTTTTGCCAGACAAAAATTGGCAGGAGATTGTAGAAGCTTTTGAGAATTGTGAGGTTATAGAAGCTTTTCAATATCATAATTTAGACGTGCGTGTTAATACGAAGAACAGAGGAACTATCAGTGGTGTCGAGCCACGAATAGATGATATTGCAATCCTTATAGATGATGCAAATGAAAAGTGTGGCACTCAAATATTATTTGCAACAGAGTAAACGCTTTATTGTATACTGACTTCATGAAAGTATTTATTGGTGCTGATCATCGTGGATATGAACTAAAAGAGAAAATAAAATCTCATCTTCAGAGTGATTACGATATAGAAGATTGTGGCGCTTTGGTACACAATCCAAATGATGATTACACAACTTTTGCCTCTCGTGTTGCGACAAACGTTGCAGAAACACCTGGCACTCGCGGAATTATTATGTGTGGATCTGGTGTTGGAGTAGATATAGTTGCTAATAAATTTGACGGTGTGCGTGCATCTATCGGGAAGTCAATAGAACAAGTGACAGCCGGGCGCATAGATGATAACTTTAATATCCTAGTTATCGCGGCAGATTATACGACAGAAGATGAAGCTGATGATATGATACGAGCTTTTCTGGAGACTGAGTATGAGCCCAATGAGCGTCGTGAAAGACGATTGAAAGATATTGAAGAAATTGAGAAGATAAATTAATGAATACACTGCCTTCTATTAACTCCATTGAGATTTCAAACAAAACAGTTTTTGTCCGGGTAAGTCTTGATGTACCTGTAGAGGATGGTCATATCACTGATACGACACGACTAGAAGCTTCGCTTGCAACAATTCACAAGTTAAAAGAGAATAACGCCAAACGAATTATTATCGCAGGTCATATGGGACGACCTAACGGAGAATTTGATCCATCTCTATCAACAAAAAATGTTATTGAATGGTATAAGCAAGCTTTGCATGAAGATGTTTATTTTATTCCATTTATTAATCAAGAGAGCCTTCACTCTTACCCAATTCTAGTAAAGCACGAACCGCATCGTGTGTTTTTACTCGAGAACTTACGCTTTTGGGAAGGAGAGGAGGAAAATAATGAAGAGTTTGTCGATGCGCTAGATTCACTTGCCGAAGTGTATATAAATGACTGTTTTGATACATCACACCGAGATCATGCTTCAATTACAGGATTGCCAAAGACAATGCCTTCTGCTTTTGGTGTGAATTTTATTCAAGAGTATGAGCATCTTTCCAAAGTAATTGACGATCCAAAACACCCAGTTGTAGCAATTTTAAGTGGGGTTAAAGAAGACAAGCTTAAGTATCTAGATGCATTTTATGATCTCGCTGACAAGGTCTTGATAGCCGGAAGATTACCTGAGTATCTGGGTGAAGATTATTCACATCCTAAAGCTGTGATGGCTCATCTAATTCAAGATAAAGAGGATATCACACTACATTCTGTGGAGCATTTTGAATCTGAATTGAGAAAAGCAAAAACGATAATCGTAAGCGGGCCTATGGGGAAGTTTGAAGAGGAGGGTCATAGACAAGGAACGCAAAAAGTATTTGAGGCAATTGCTGCTAATGAAAGTGCGTTCAAACTGGCTGGTGGAGGGAATACAAATGAGGCAATTGATATGTTGAACTTGAGAGGTCAGTTTGACTGGGTGTCAACTGCAGGTGGAGCAATGCTTGAGTTTTTGGCAAATAAAACACTTCCTGGAATTGAGGCTATTTGTCAATAAATTGCCTTGTATTTAAGTCATAAGAGTACACACTGCTTCCGTCAGTATAGCCACCAAAAAGTAAAATATTTGATTTATCTGGTTGGTAAATATATCCGGTGTCTTTAGGGAAGTTTTCTTTTGGCAAGAAAGTATCTTTTTGTTGTGTAATTACATCTTCTGTATATAGGTCTTGAAGTATATATTGATCGAATTCACCCTCCACGTCATATAAATATATCTTGCTGTTGTAGTAACCTGCATATCTTGGAGCTTCTGGGTTCCCGCAGCCTGCACCTAACTCTACAAGCGTATTGTTTTCATATTCTGAAAGTGTCCATATAGATCCACCGCCGTAACAGCCATCTCCGCCAAAAGTTTTAAGTATTAGCTTGCCTTCAGTAAAATCGAGTATTTCAGTCCTAGACCATATACCTGGAATATTGTTATATAGTACTTTGATTGGGACTGGAGTATTGCCTGAGAGGTTATATGCAATATAGAGCTGATTATTAATCCCTTCTTGATGACTTGCTGGAACATCTTTGGTTTCAATTGTATAGAGAATTTTTGATGGACTGTCATACCAAAAATCAACTACTTTTGGGACTGAAAGTTCAAAATCTCCAATAGCAGAAACTGCCTCATCGTCGACAAAGAGATTTGAAAACTGTGAGTATTCTTCATTCGGTTGTCGGAGTTCGTAACCTTGAGAGTTAGTTATTGTGCGAGTAGCATCAGACTGTGGATTATTTGTTGGCTCCGGGAAACCTTCTGGTCTTGGTGTGGGTTTTGCGACTGGTAGTGGCTTGACAGGGTTTTGTGCAATCCTTTCCTCAAACTGGTTTCTAATCTCTGTAAAATAATTAACTTCTTTTCCCGATAATACATCATAGGAGACAATACCTGCTAAGTACGCAAAGATGCACAACCCGATAAACAGCAACCCCTTGCCTAGATAGGGTAGTTCAGATTTAAAGGCATCTTCAATTTTCTTCTCCATAATGTATTATTGCACAATTAAAAAAAGGGTGTTTAAAGATAAAAAACTAGTGTTATCATGAATATATGATTAAGGTCGGTATCAATGGCATGGGCAGGATTGGGAGGCTTGCGTATCGCATTGGGACACTTAAGCATGCTAACGAGTTGGAATTTACGCTTATAAACACTTCAGGTTCAATGCCCGTTAAAGACTGGGCGCATCTTACTCAGTACGACACAATGTATAGGAAATTTGAAAAAGAAATTCACGCTGAGAATACTAAAGAAAATCCTAAAGAGGAGGCGACCGATGAAGATCCTTATATTGGAACAATGAGTGTTGATGGACGTGTCTCTCAAGTCACTGCTCAGCGTGACCCGGAAAAAATTCCTTGGGGCAAACACGAGATTGACGTAGTGATTGAGTCAACAGGTGCTTTTACAAATGAGGAAGGTGCTAAAAAACATGCTAAAGCCGGAGCAAAGCGAGTTGTAATTTCTGCACCTGCTAAGGGTGATAATGTGGGAACGTATGTACTAGGAGTAAATGATTATGATGGTGAGGCAACTGTTTTATCCAATGCTAGCTGTACGACAAATTGTATTGCACCTGTTACTGCTGTAATGTTATCTGCATTTGGGATTGAGAAGGCTATGATGACGACTGTTCATGGCTATACGGATGATCAGCGTTTACAGGATAACTCGCACAAAGATATGCGTCGAGCACGCGCTGCTGCTGCCAACATTATTCCAACATCAACAGGTGCCGCAATAGCAACAACTGAAACAATTCCTGAGCTTAAAGGGTTATTTGACGGGAAAGCACTTCGTGTTCCTGTGATGACTGGTTCAATTACTGACTTTACTATGATTTTGAAAAAGCATGTTACTGTTGAAGAGGTTAATGAGGTACTTGCGAAAGCAACTCAAAACCCTCTCTTTAAAGGAATTTTGGCTGTTACAGATGAGCCACTTGTATCGTCTGATATTATTGGCAGGAGTGAATCTGCTATTGTTGATTTGGGAATGACTCAAGTAGTTGATGGTAACATGGTCAAAGTGTTTGCCTGGTATGACAACGAGTGGGGGTATGCAAATCGATTAGTTGAGCAAGTTATTCGTGTTGGAAATACACTAGGATCTGAGACTGCTCCACATGATCCTCTTACACTAAGCTTTAATGAGTAATTCGATTGATATAATTCCTAGTATTTTGACTGATGATCCAGATGTTCTCGCAGATATGCTTCATCGTGCAGACACTGTTGTTGATAGAGTGCACATAGATATTATCGATGGAGTATACGCAGATAACGAAACAATTGATCCTACAGCGCTTAACATGATAGATAATGGCTTAATGCTTGACTTCCACTTAATGGTTAATGAACCAGAGAATTGGGTGCAAAAATGCTTGCGTGCAGGTGGAGATCGCATTATTGGTCAGCTAGAAATGATGGAATCACAGAGAAAGTTTATTGAAGCTGTTACTTCTGAAGGAGCTTCTGTTGGTATTGCTATTGATGACGATTCCGATATAGATGATCTTGATTCTGATTATTTAGATAGTCTTGATGTTATTGTTGTAATGAGTGTGCCCGCTGGATTTGGAGGACAGGAATTCCGTCTGAGTGCACTCGAAAAGATAGATAAGCTTGATCGATTACGCAAGGAGAAAGGTTATAGATATGCAATTGCAGACGACGGTGGAATTACACTTGATTTGATTGATGATGTTAGGCGAGAAGGAGCTGATGAGGCGATAATCGGGAATAGGATCTTTAACGGAGACTTAAAAGCAAACATTGAAAACTTTTTAAAAAACGCTTAGTATGATGGTCATGGAAAAAGACTATAACCTAAATGGTAGACATAAACCACTCATAAAGAATATTGCGTTTTTTGGAGATGCTAACATTTCTGAAGATCATCCTACGTATCAAGATGCATATGAACTTGCCAAACATGTCGCTGAGGCTGGATTTACTATTGTGAATGGCGGAGGCCCGGGCGTAATGAATGCATCAACTCAAGGTGCGGAAGTAGTAGGTGGTGAAACATTATCTGTTACTTTCTCTCCGACAGATGCTCCAGGGTTTGAAGGAAAATATTTAGGAAACGTTACTGATCAAGAGATTACTACAACCAATTACATTGAGCGCATGTTTAAGCTCATGGAACATGCTGATTTATACATAATTTTTAAGGGAGGATCTGGGACAATTAGTGAGCTTGGTACAGCTTGGGTTTTGGGAAAACTATATTATGGTCACCATAAGCCATTTATTTTGTTTGGTGACTTTTGGCACGAGATAATTGAAGCAATCCAGAAAAACATGCTTATTGATGATCAAGAACTGGATGTATTCCGCATTATTGAGAGAAGGGAAGATGTCCTGCCTACAATTGAACACTATGAACATGTGCTCGAGCGCGTAGATCACACTAAAGACTGTAAAGTCTGCAGCGACTCCAGCCTTCACAAATAATCTTCAAACTGATAGTCTGATTGTATGGAGAAGCTTCATTCTGAAGAGGACTTAGAAAAACGAGCAAATGATATCCGCAAAGATATTATAAAGATGCTTCTTGCTGCTGGGAGCGGACATTCCGCTGGACCTCTAGGTATGACCGATGTCTTTACGGCTCTGTACTTCAATATAATGAATCACAAACCCGATGAGCCTGACTGGGAAGATCGAGATAGATTATTTTTATCGGCAGGACATATTGTACCTGTGAGATATGCGACAATGGCTCATGCTGGATATTTCCCAAAGTCAAAACTCAAGACATTACGGCAATTTGGATCTGATCTTCAAGGTCATCCAGAGCGAGTCAAAATGCCATCACTGGAATCTACATCAGGTCCCTTAGGTGAAGGTCTTGCCCAAGCTGCTGGATATGCACTTGCAGCTCGCATGGACCAGAAACGATTCCGTGTGTATTGTGTGACTTCCGATGGAGAGCATGATGCTGGGAATCATTGGGAAGCGGTGCTTTTTGCTGGGAAAAATAAACTATCTAATCTAACAGCGTTTGTCGACCGCAATAACATTCAGATTAATGGGCATACTGAGGAAGTGATGCCTCTTGAGCCTTTGGAAGATAAGTATAGGTCTTTTAATTGGCACACCTTACACATTGATGGACATAACATGCGTGAGATTATTGACTCTGTAAATCATGCAAGAGCAGTGTACGAGAAGCCAACTGTCGTGATTTGTCACACTGTACCTGGTAAAGGGGTAAGTTTCATGGAGAATATGGTTGAGTGGCATGGCAAGCCACCAAACAAAGAGCAAGCTAATCAGGCGTTGCATGAACTAAGGACATTAGGAGGAAAGATAATGAGTGAGCATGAATAAAATAAAATAGTATGTCACTAAATAAAGACTCTAAATTAAACAAAAAAATGTTTGTGAGGGGAGTAGAACAAATTGCTACTCGTGACGGATTTGGCAATGGGCTTGTTAAGGCAGGCGAGCTAAGTGAAAAAGTTGTAGCCCTCTGTGCTGATCTTGCGGACTCCACACGAGTAAACTGGTTCCGTGACAAGTTTCCTGACCGGTATGTGGAGATAGGTGTTGCAGAGCAACTTTTGGCCACTGTAGCAGCTGGAATGGCCAATTATGGTAAAGTGCCATTTATTGCCTCATATGCGGCCTTTTCTCCTGGTAGAAATTGGGAACAGATACGAACAACTGCATGCCTTAATGACGTGCCAGTAAAAATAGCTGGATGTCATGCTGGTATTTCTGTTGGCCCTGATGGAGCCACACACCAACCACTTGAGGATATTGCAACAATGCGCGCGATGCCCAATATGGTTGTAGTCTATCCTTGTGACTCGGTTGAGGCAGAAAAAGCAACTGTAGCCATATCAGATAATGGCAGTCCTTCATATATACGACTTGCCAGAGAAAAAACTCCTGTAATGACAACACAAGAGACTCCTTTTGAGATTGGAAAGGCTGAAGTATTTTGGGAGCAAAAAGATCCTCAAGTCGCAATTATCGGTGCAGGGCCGTTGCTGCACGAAGCAATGAAAGCTGCATACAGACTAAGTAAAAAATCAAATATACCTTCAATTGTTATTAATAACCACACAATTAAGCCAATTGATGAGCAAGCGATAGTTAAAGCTGCAAAACTTGCTGGATGTGTCGTTACTGTTGAGGAGCATCAGGTCAATGGAGGATTGGGTGGAGCAGTCTCTGAAGTACTTGCGAAAAATTTCCCAGTTCCAATTGAGTTTATTGGAGTACAAGATCGATTTGGTCAGTCAGGCAAACCTAAAGAGTTGTATACAGAATATGGATTAACGGCAGCGGATATAATAAGTGCTGTCAAGAGAGTAATAAAGAGAAAAACTTCTTAATCAAATAATGTCTGTTAAAGTGAATACATGAAGAAATATTTAGTATTAGTTCTTTCCATCGTGTTTTTGTTGATTCATCCAATGAGCATATTAGCTTATTACAACAATATGCCTGCAAGCGTTGTTGTTGGACAACCCAATTTTGTTAGCAGTAGTGCAAATCAAGGTAGCAGTACGTCTGCATATGGACTATCAAGCCCTTCAAGCGTGCTCATTGCAGAAGGAAAGTTACTTGTATCTGATACAGCCAATTATCGAATACTAATCTGGAATAGAGTACCAACTCAAAATAATACACCAGCTGACGTAGTAATTGGCCAGCCAAATATGGAGACAGGAAGTAATTACGGTTGTACAGCTAATTCTATTAACCTAATAGATGGTGGTATGGTGTATATCCAAGGTAAGCTTGTTCTAGCTGATTCAGGAAACAGACGTTTGTTAGTATGGAATCAAATTCCTACAGTTAACAACAGTCCAGCAGATATTGTTATTGGTCAACCAGATTTTACAACCTGCGCAGATCAAGGTACAACTGCATACTCTGTTAGTGGTGGGAATTTAGGGAGCGATGGGACTCGTCTTTTTTTCTCAGATCAGAACAAAAATAGAGTTCTGATATTCAATCAACTGCCTAGTCAAAGCGGATATACGAATGCTGATCTAGTATTAGGGCAGCCTGATTTTACATCTAGTTCTAGTGGTACAACTTCATCACGTTTCAGTGGCCCAAGAGAGATTCTTTATTTTGGAGGAAGATTGGTCGTCGCAGATCAAGGTAATAAACGAGCACTTGTATGGAATAGTATTCCCACTGAAAATAACTCACCTGCTAATGTTGTTATTGGCCAAGCTGATTTCACCTCAGCTACTGCTCACGTTGTGTCATCTCGGAGCATATCTAAACCACTCTTTATGGCTGTCGATCCTGATGGCAGATTGTTTATTGGTGATGCTGGCAATTCTCGTGTATTAATTTGGAATAGTATTCCCACTCAAAATTATGCAGAAGCAGACATTGTTCTGGGACAGCCTAACTTTACAAAAACGACATATGATGGAGTATTAAACGCAACAATCACTAGTAACGGTGCCTCAACGAGAAACGGTTTAGATGCAGGAAGTAATTATTTGGTAAGCGGACATCTCTCTCTAAATCGTGTATTAATATTTAATAATATAGTTTCGACGCCAACTGTAAGCATAAATTCTGTGGAAAGCGTAGAAGATAGTCGATTAAGAATTTCAGGCTCGGTGCATTTGGGAGAAATAGGCAAATATGTACTGGATGATGTGAATGTTTCAGTAAACAGTGGAGGTAATCAATTTGTAACACATTTAGAACAAGTAAAAGAAGACGTCGATTATGGAGAAACAATATATGAGTATTATCATATATTTGAGCCATGGAGTAATACAGGATATGACTCATCCTCTTGGAATGGTGAAAAGGGTTTTAGTCTTAAAATAACAGCAGAGTCTCAGAATGCAGATGATACATCTCTTTTCTACTTCTCACCATTTAACCTCCTTTCTGTCTCATCTGGAATTACTTTTTCTGTGCCGGCTGATCAGGTACAAACAATAAAAAATAATATCGATCATTTCGAAGTGTGGAATAAACAGAGGTCAGATTCAGAATGGACACAAGTGAATGGAGATATCTCAACGAGTGAATTAGATGAACATGGAGTAGCAACCCTCTCACTCACATCAAGTGGTGAAACAAAAATTGTTGCGGTATCTAAAGAAAGTGGATGGAGGCAAGACTCAAATACCCTAGAATCAGAATACTCTGGAAGCTATATAAATCCAACTAAGTCACGACTCTCTGCAAATTGGTATCCTCTTCAGATAGACTCGATTACTGGTGTGACAAAGTATATATTGTCGAGTTTTGCTCCAGAAGGTATTGAATCAATTTACTATAGTAGTACTTATACTCCAGTTTTTAGAGGAACAGCTTTTAGTAATTCTACTGTGGCCATGCGAGTAACAAATAAAGATAACCTAGATGAATATAATGATTATTCAGTTCAAGCTGTAAATAGTTCGTGGAGCATTACACCAAGACTTTATAGAGAATCTATTATTAATGTAAGCGTCTACGATGGTGGTAGATATAATCAGCTACTGCCTTTTATTATAAAAATTTAGTTAACTTCAAAGCTTGAGAGAACTTGATCCAAAAAAGATACTGGAGTAGAGAATTTTGCCGTAATTTCATACATGGTGTCATCTACGAGAACAAAATACACAACGCTATCATATGGTGGGTCAAGTGGACCTACTCGAAGCGCGTCATACTGTCCAATAACAGTAAAGCCGTATAGATCACTAGGGTCTTCTGGTATCAGATCTGTAATACTTGTAGCTTCAGTCTGTTGTGTTGCGATTGAAAGAGTGAGCGTCTCTTTAGACTTTGGATCTGTTATAACAAGGACGTTTTGGTCTGGAGTATCATTGTCTAGCCTCTTAAATTCTGGCAATTGTAAAGAAAAATTATAAAAATATGCTCTTTCCCAGCTGTCACGTTCCTCTAAGAGAGCAGTGAGATCATTTTCAGTAATCAGTGGTGTGGATGTCAAAGTATCATTTGAGGTGAAAATTGAAAAAAGAGGGAATAGTAGTACTCGAAAAATTCCATATAAAATAATAACTGTTAGCACTAGTGAAAATATCAAAAGTGGTTTGTCTATTTTTCTCTTAGATTTTTTGCTTACCATTTGTTAAGCTAATTATATAATGCTGCCAAACAATTTACACGAAATAGCTGAATATTTAGTTGCAGATTCTAAAGGAATACTTGCAGCGGATGAGTCTTCTGGATCTATAAAGAAAAAATTCGATAAAGTTGGCATACCAGATAGTGAGGAAAATCACCGTAAATACCGTCAAATGTTATTCTCCTCACCTGGCGTTGAACAGTATATCTCTGGTGTTATCATGTTTGATGAGACATTTAGGCAGAAAAATGATCAAGGTATGCTTTTCCCTGAATTTCTAGCTTCAAAAAATATACTACCTGGTATAAAAGTTGATTTAGGCAAGATAGAATCTCCAAGTTTCCCTCAAGAATTCTATACTGAAGGATTGGATGGGCTCGGACAAAGATTTGAAGAATATGCATCCCTCGGTGCAAAATTTGCCAAGTGGCGTGCTGTTATCACTGTTGGGTTAGGAAAGCCTTCACAGGCTGTTGTTCGTGTCAACGCAATGGCTTTAGCTCGTTATGCAGAACTTGCACAAAAAGCGGGAATTGTTCCAATTGTTGAACCTGAGGTTATTGCTGATGGTGATCATTCAATTGATGATTGTGAAATTGCAACGCATACAACACTAGATATCATTTTTGAGGAGTTACTGCGGCTTGAGATTAACTTATCGGAAATGTTACTAAAGCCGAATATGGTTATTGAGGGAATACATCATAGCGAAAAAGCTGCTCCAGAGGAGATTGCCGAGCGAACTGTTAATGTCTTTCGTAAAACTGTCCCAAAGGACGTTGCTGGAATAGTCTTCCTTTCAGGAGGTCAAACAGCTGATCAAGCTACACAGAATTTATGTGCAATCTCAAAGATAGAGAATAAGCCTTGGCCAATGAGTTTCTCATATGGACGTGCCCTTCAAGACGATGCACTAGCAGCTTGGTCTGGCAAAGATGAAAACATAGAACAGGCACAAAGGGTTTTTCTTGACCGTGCTCAGAAAAATAGTGCCGCAAGACAAGGTAATTGTTAATTATGGCTAAACATCAACTTATCGTAATAGGTTCTGCTCGCATTGACTCATTCATGGATATCCCAGATGATCGAGCAAAGCAATATTGTGACTTAAATACTAAAAAATGTGTTGTTGAGCTTTCCTATTCTGCAAAAATTCCACTAAAAAGAGTTGAATTTTTAGTTGGAGGCAATGGTGCAAATGTAGCAGTGGGAACAAGAAGACTTGGCATTGATAGTTTATTAGTTGCTGAAGTTGGTACTGGTCCGATGGGGAATTTAACAAAGTCAGAGCTTGAAAAAGAAATTGATGTGTCCCATATTTCTCAAGCTGAAGGTGTACCTGCTGGGTTTGGAGCTGTTATTGTCTATCAAGGTGAAAGAACGATTCTTTCGTATTATCCACCGTATACTCCAGAGTTTCCTACGGATATTGAAAGTGAATGGGCATATCTTACATCGACGGGAGAAGCTTTTGCTGATTATTACGAAGATGTATATCGTTGGCTTCAAGAAAAAAAGCCTAAGCTCGCTTTTAACCCCGGTGGGCGCCAAATTAAAAAAGGAGCTCAATGGATGAAGAAATACTTAGAGGCGACTGAGTTACTTATTGTTAATAGACAAGAAGGAGAGTCTATTGCAGGTCTTTCAGATACATATGGAAAAGAAAAATACTTAATAGATGCATTGCGTGAATATGGTCCAAATATGGTTGTTGTGACAGATGGGACAGCAGGGAGCTTTTCCTTTGATGGAGAAAGCTATTTACATTGCGGAGTGTTGCCAATAGATGCGATAGAGCGAACTGGGGCCGGAGATGCAAGTTCAGCCGCGATGCTATCCGCATTGATAAAAGGAAAGCCAATGCGCGACGCTCTATTGTGGGCAACATCAAATTCCGCTTCAGTTATCGGTTATGTAGGTCCACAGCAAGGCTTGTTGAGGGAGGACCAGATGCAGGAATGGCTTACCCGCGCACAATCTAGTGAGGTAAAAGTTGAGAATTTCTAGTATTATTAAAAAATGGCAAGAGTATACGTAACAAGAAAAATTCCAGGTGATGCACTTGATAGACTGATTAATTCAGAACATGAAGTGGAAGTTTCTCCTTTTGATCGTGTAATTACTCCTCAAGAAATGCTTGAGAAGGCAAAAGATGTGGATGCAATTCTCACACTTCTTTCTGAAAGAATGACACCTGAAGTAATGGATGAGTTGGGTGGAAACTTAAAAATAATTTCAAATTATGCAGTTGGCTTTAACAATATTAATCTTGATGCTGCAACTGAGAGGGGGATCGTTGTTACAAATACACCATCTGACGAAGTAAATGAATCAGTCGCAGAGCATTCATGGGCATTGCTATTGGCATTAGCTCGTCGAGTAGTTGAGGCAGATGAAGTTACTCGTGTTGGGATGTACAAAGGTTGGGAGCCAGCACTTTTTTTGGGAACTAATGTTGTGGGAAAAACTTTGGGAATAGTTGGAATGGGGAGAATTGGTGAGATGATGGCACGGCGTGCGGCAGGGTTTAATATGCGTGTGTTATATAATAATCGTTCTCGTAAAGAAGAGGTAGAACAAAGTCTAGGAGTTGAATACAGAGAGAATCTTAAAGATCTTTTAGGTGAGTCTGATTTTATTTCTCTTCATGTTCCTCTTACAGACGAGACACACCACTTAATAAACAAAGACACATTGGCTGCTACTAAAAAGGGTGCATATATTATTAATACTGCTCGTGGACCTGTCATTTATGAAGCAGATCTAGTTGATGCTCTTCGCAGTGGTCATTTGGCAGGAGTGGGTCTAGATGTATTTGAAAATGAACCTGCAATCAATCCTGAACTTTCTGGTATGGAGAACGCAATCATGACACCGCACATTGCTTCTGCGACTTGGGAAGCAAGAAATAAGATGGGTGATCAGGCAGTAGATGCAATTCTCAAAGTCCTCTCTGGTGAACGACCAGACACTATTGTAAATGAGGATGTGTGGGAGAAAAGGAGACAATAATCGTTATCTTTCTTCGGTCTCTGTAGAAGTGAACTCAAAAGTTTCAAGGATATCTCGCAATAATTCTTCATCACTTGAGAGCCAGAGTATAGAGAGCTTCTTTTCACCCAAAGGTAATTCTACTAAATAATAGATTGGGTCGTTTGTGACGCTTTTTTCTTCTGACACTTGGTACTGGCTAATGTTGCCGACTTTATTACCAATAAGATAATCTTCAACACCTAGAAGTGCCGCATCTTGAGCATTGCTTTCAAGTAAATCCTTAACAATAATATTAAAATGACTCATTGTGTCATCATCAAGTATGGCTGGACATTCGGGATAAACTCCTTTGTAGAAAAATGCAGCAACGTTTTCAGAATTATATAAATCACAATGTGAGAATATATCTTGCGGATATCGCAAACTATAGCCCCACTTGTTATTTGTATATGTTGACCATTCATCTTTTGGTATTTCTATATTCTGAGTACTAGGTGAGGTAAGTTTGTGATTTGTGAAATACTGATACCCACGATATGCGGTAAGTGCAAGAGCAATAAGAATACCTACAGTAATAATATTTTTCATCGTAAGCTCATTATACATGTAAATATAGTAGAATTGATTGATGTTACATCGAAGCAAAGATAAAAATCTAACTAAGAAAGAAGAAGAGCTTGAAAAAAAAGATGCCAAACAGACAAAACGTGGTAAGAAAAAGGATGAGAAGAAAGAGAAAAAGCCTTGGGGAAAGTTTGAGCGCTATATTGTTTTCTTTACCTTGCTGGTTACAATAGTGATTTCTGGTATTCTTGCAATTGCTGCACGAAGCTGGAAACTGCCTAATATCCCACGAATAAACCTGCCAGAGTCAGCCTTTGAAGAAACTTTTGTTATCGAGAATAAAAAAACTAACAATGGTCACCAGAATATAGAAAAGGAGTTTACTAACAAAACTCAAAGTCTATCTGGGGTGTATGGGTTTAGCATATTAAATCTAGTTGATGATGCAGAGTACGGACTCTTTGAGAATGAATCATTTCAAGCAGCATCACTTATAAAGCTTCCATTGATGAGTTATGTCTATGAGCTTGCTGAAGATGATCGGTTAAATCTTGAGAGTATTTATACACTTACAGAAGACGATAAAGTAGGTGGATCAGGAAGTCTACAGTATGCCGAAATAGGCACTGCAAAGACATTCAGAGAGCTTGTTGAGCTTATGGGGCAACAATCAGATAATACTGCATATAACATACTTGTAAATAAGGTGGGAGAAGACAAATTACAGAATTATATTGAAGAAATTGGTATGGCACATACAGATGTTGAAACAAACCAGACAACGATTTCTGACATTACATTATATTTCAAGAAGCTCTGGCAAAGACGCCTCATCAATGAAGAGAATAGAGATGAGTTATTGAGTTTTTTGACAGACACGATCTATGAGGAGTATCTACCTGCACGTTTGCCTGAAGATATTGATATCGCACATAAATATGGGAGAGAGCTTCATGTTATTAACGATGCTGGTATAGTGTTTACTGGAAGACCATTTGTAATGGTAATCATGACAAAGGGAGTGGTGGAAAAAGAAGCTGACCAGGTATTTGCCGAGCTGGCCAGCTTGCTATATGACTACGAAACTTCACGTTGAAGACTGATATATCCCCATGAGAATCTTTTGGATACTTAGTTTATAGTATGTTTTTCTATTTTTTTCAACTGGCCAGGTGGTAGATTGTTTTTATCTACTATAATATTTCCAACAGTTGCTATGCATGGAGCGGCTGTTCCCTCTATAAACCATTCTTGTTTGCTTGATCCACAGACAGCTTGTTTAGCTACATCACTTGGAATATTCCAAGCAATTGGTTCTGCATCGCCAATAAGGCTCGTCATTATCTTGTTCCAGATAGGAGAGGCACCTGTAATTCCAGATGCAATACGGGACATTGGAGAGTTATCATTGTTGCCAACCCAGACAGCGACAACGTAGTCTTGGTTATATCCAACTGTTAAATTGTCTCTCAAATCATTGCTTGTTCCGGTTTTAACAGCGACTTCAGGATGTTTACTAATTACAAGTGCTGAGTGAGAGCCAAAGGCTGGTGTACGTGCGTTATTGTCTGACAAAATATCTGTAATTAAAAATGCAACTGATTCATCAAGAACTCTTTCTCGTCCACAGCCGACATTTTGCTCGCAGTCTGCCTCAAATAACGTTGTACCTTTAATATTTGAGACAGTTTTTATTGCAGTTGACGTAATCTTTTCTCCGTAGTTTGCAAATACTTGATATGCTTGTGCTAGATCATAAAGAGTAACTTCACCGCCACCTAATGTGAGAGATAACCCAAACCTATTTGTTTCATTCCATGTTGTAATACCCATCTGTTTTCCTAGCTCAATCATTTTGTCAACTCCATAAGAATTAAGTACTTTTACAGCTGGTATATTTCGGGATTCTGCAAGCGCAGATCGTAAACTAATCTTGCCACGATATGTACCATCATAATTTACTGGTTTATAGAGTGGCTGTCCGTCGTCAATGAAAAAGGATGTAGGTACATCATCAATAATTGTTGCCACATTCATGCCATGACTAAGAGCATACGCGTAGTTAATTGGTTTGATAGAGCTACCTGGTTGCCGAGCTCTTATTGCAACATTCACATTGCCATCGTTTGTATCATCAAAATAATCTTTAGAACCAACCATTGCCAGAATTTCACCAGTATGTACATCAAGTACCATTGCAGCAGCGTTTGTTACATGTAGTCTCTCAAGTGAATCAATCTCATCTGTAATAATTGATTCGATATTTTTTTGAAGTGTATAGTCTAGTGTCGTCGTTACAGACAAGCCAGCATTTGCAAGAACTTGCTCTCCATATTTATTTGCAAGAAGTGAGCGAACATACATCACAAAGTGAGGGGACTTAATACTATCTCTATTTTGTGCATAGACTGGTTTTTCAAATGCAGATTTTTGTCTCTGTGTTTCGGTGATAAAACCGTTCTCATGCATGAGATCAAGAACTTCATTACGTCGCTGAATAGTTAATTCAGGATTGGAACCAAAAGGTGAAAGAGTAGTAGGGCTCTTAATAAGTCCAGCCAGAGTAGCCGCTTCAGCGATAGTAAGCTGGTCAAGTTCTTTATCAAAATATGTTTTCGCAGCTTCTTTTACACCATATGCTGTACCACCATAATTGACTTCATTTAAATACATAGTAAGAATCTCGTCTTTGCTATACATCTGCTCTGCTAATATTGCGAGGGCCATCTCACGGATTTTGCGTGAGACTGTTTGCTCGGGTGTGAGCAATGTATTTTTTATAAGCTGCTGCGTGATTGTCGATCCTCCAGTAATTTTTCTTTCTTTAATGATCTTAATAAGTGCACGACTCATACCTTTCATCGAAAATCCTTTATGAGCATAAAAGTCTGCGTCCTCAGCGGCAAGTGTTGCGAGCTTTACATGCTGTGGAATATCACCACTTGAGACAATGCTTCTATTTTCATCTTCATATACAGAATATAGGAGCTCGCCATTGCGGTCATATATTTTTGTGGAAGCGACAAGATCTCTATCTGCTAGTTCACCAGGAGAGGGGAGGTCATAAAAAAGTGATACAAATGAAATGCTACTAATGGATGAGAGTATGACTATAGTACTTACTGTTACTATTAGTCGCTTTTTGGTGGACCAAAGGACATGGAAACGTGGCAATGTTGGAAGATGAGAAATGATAAAAATTATTACTGAAAAGACAGAAATTATCGCAAGATAAAGGGGTTTGCCAAGTAGAATCAAGAGAGAAGACATCACCTCATAAATAAATAAAAGAGGACGACTTAAAAACTTGCTCACTTATTTATGATATCAATAATTTTGAATTCAATAAAGAAGAAAAATATTTCACGCAAACTGTATTCACATGGCCCATTTATAAGTAATTGAGGATAAAAATTGTTTAATGTGACAATCTTATAATAACCACACCACAACTGGTATGATGTGGCTATTATTGCTTAACGTCCGCAAAAGTTTAGATCTTGGATCGGAAAGTGCGTATTAAGTGGCCAATATTCAGGTCCGTCCAATATACCTTGCTCGGTACTGAAATACTCAATCGGAGCATTTATCATAATAGTACCTTTTGCTGTTTCTAGTTGGGCAGCAAGATATGTGGTATTTTTACAAGCACCTAAGTCATCTGGAACCAATTTACCTACTAGTAGAACTTCCGTGTGAAGATCTATATGAATACCCTCGTCGATAGCATATGTATAGTCGTAACTGTTAGTAACATTGTTATATGTAGCAATTACAGCGACATCATCAATGTCTGCTCTATTTACTCTGGCTGGTGCCACATAATATGTTGATCCTCCTCTCGTCGGCATGTAGCTTCGGTCACAGATAAGAGGTAGAATGTTTGTTCTCCATATGACTCCATCAGATGTCTCGAAACCAACCATTGAAGCGCCAATCTGTATGTAGTCAATGTTCTCAAGTACAGAAAGACATAATGTTCCGTCTTCTTTTACAAGAGGTGAAACAACTTTGTGCATAAATAGTACAAGTACAACTATGTAGACAGTCAACTTTATTAATTTGTACATGTGCTTCTATCTCCCAGAGATTACTATATGATGAGAGAATTATACTATCGGTTTATTTAAATGTAAATTACTGAGCAAACTCAGAGTAGGAAACGGAGACTTGAGGCATGGGACCACTACAGTCAAGACAAATAAGAGTATCTAGGGGATCTTGAATAATTAAGTGATTCTCTGGGTGTACTTGCTCTGGGAGAGCATCTGCGTTTGCTGGCATACCAGTGTCATTAAAAACTAATACATCCTGTCTATATGCGCCGCCTTCAGGTACAGTCCCTTCTATAAAGTACTCAAATCGTTGAGGACAGTCTGCAGTATCACCACTTGGAATATATCCAGTGTTTGCACATACTGAAGCGCCTATCACGCCTTGTGGCTGAATTGGCCAAGAATGTGACTTTTCTTCACCATCTGAATATTCGCCAGCTTCTACTTTATCTAGTACTTCTTTCATTATTTTATTCCAAATTGGAGAAGCGCCAGAAACACCTGAAATTGCTCCACCCATTGGGGAATTATCATTATTTCCAACCCATGAGAGAACAACTGCTTCTGATGTAAAGCCTATTGTCCAATTATCACGAAGATCATTTGTTGTACCGGTTTTAACACTTGCCTCAGGATGTCCAGAAACATTGAGAAAACTTGAAGGGCCAAAGGCAGCAACTCGTGCATTATTATCATGTAAAATATGAGCGATTATAAATGCAGGTTCTGGGTCCATGACACGCTGTCCTTCAGTATTATCTGTATCCCTCTCAAAAAGAACTTTACCTTTCCAGTCAGTAATTTTTAAGAATGCAACAGGTTCTATTCGAACACCTTGGTTTGCCAATGTGGAGTAGGCGACAGCCATATCAAACGGACGTACCTCACCACCACCAAGAGTAAGAGATAAACCATATCGAGCTGGATCAGTAAACGTAGTAATACCAAGCTTTGTCGCAAAATCTATAAATTCCTCAACGCCATTTACAGCAAGCACTCGGACTGCGGGAATATTAAAAGAATTCCCTAATGCAAATCTAAACTGTACTGCACCATGAAATTGTCCATCATAATTAACTGGGCAATAGGGCTTTTGACCCACAATAGTAAAACATGTTGGTATATCTGCAAGTGCAGTAGATGCTGTAAGTTTTTTATTTTGAAGTGCTAATGCGTAGTTAAGTGGTTTAATTGAACTGCCAGGCTGTCTGTTCGCAAAGATAATATTAACTTTTCCATCTTCATCTTCTGCAAAATAGTCTTTCGAGCCTACCATCGCAAGTATTTCTCCAGTTGATGGCTTTATAACAACTGCTGCGCCATTTCCTACCTTTCTGTCAGATAATTTTTCAACTTCATCACGTACTGCTTCTTGAGCGAATTCTTGAAGATCTAAGTCAAGCGTTGTTGTTACTCGAAGTCCACCTTTTTCGACAACTGCCTCACCATATTTTTCAGACAACTGATCTTTTATCCAAAGCGCAAAATGAGGAGCAGTTAGTCCTTCTTGTTGTACAAGAACAAATTCTTGCGCATACGCCTCATCTGCTTGTTCTTGTGTAATATATTCTTGCTCAACCATTCTCTGGAGCACCGTTTTTTGTCTGCCTTTTGCATTTTCTGGATACGCGCCAAACGGAGAATAGCGACTAGGAGCTTGCGGAAGTCCAGCAAGAAGTGCTGCTTCTCCCAGAGTCAAATCGGTTGTTTTCTTGCCAAAATAAAGCTCACTTGCGGCTTCGATACCATATGCTGTTGATCCATAAGGAATGCTATTAAGATACATTGTGAGAATCTCGTCCTTAGAAAATCGTGCTTCGACAAACAATGCTAATGCAAGTTCTCTTATTTTTCGTTTGATAGTACGCTCAGGAGTTAAAAGCGAGTTTTTAACAAGTTGTTGTGTGAGTGTTGAACCACCTTCTAATCTTTGTCCGGTAAGTGTTTTGTACGCAGCACGAGCAATGCCTGCAACTGAAAATCCAGGATGATGATAGAAATCTTTATCCTCAATTGCGACAGTCGCTTCTTTAACATATTCTGGGATTTCATCAAGATTTATCGGTGTACGTCGCTCGTCAGCAAATATCTCATAAATAAGTTTCTCATTTCTATCAAATATTTTTGTTGATACAACTTGCTGATCATCAATCTGATTGGGTAGAGGAATACCCCAGAAAAGCCAGACACTAGTGATTGTGAGCAGAGCTATCATTAACGCGACAATCTTCATTAGTAGACCTCTATTCAAGTGTGGCAATCTCTGCTTCAATCGTGTCGATTTTTTTGAATTTGTTACTTTTTTAGATGTCTTTTTAGAACGTTTTTTTGCCATATGGATAGTATACCTCAGATTTTATGTGTAAGAGGAGTGGAGATGATATAGTGGATAAATGAGCATACATATTGAAAATAAACCATGGTTCTCCTACCTTGATGAAGATATCCAGGAGTCACTTAAGTTATCAGTGCAGCTTGCAGAAGTGTCTGCTGAATGGAGTAGACGTTATCATGACTATTCTTTTTTAGTGTTTCCTGCTGCAAAGGCATATGAAGGGTTTTTAAAAAATTTGTTTTTAGACATGGGTTTTATTAGTAAAGAGCAGTATAAAGGTAAGCGATTTAGAATCGGGAAAGCACTTAATCCACACTTGGATAAAAAATACCAAGACGATGGATGGGTGTATGATGAAATAAGTAAATATTGTGGAGGACCCGATTTAGCTGATACACTATGGAAGACATGGAAGGAATCAAGGAATGTTCTTTTTCACTGGTTCCCGGACGAAAAGAACGTTGTTACTCATAATGAAGCAGTAGAGAGATTGCTTGCTATTATTGGTGCGATGGATGAAGTTTACACAGCTTGTGAAGTAGATTTAACAAATGTCAAAAAATAATATCAAACTAGCAAAAACAGTTATCGGATTTTATGCCTATCTTTTTGTTGTTTGGGGATTTTATCGACTTTTGTTCCAATTTCCGGGGGCACTGGAAGAATTACTTTTTAAGCCTGTTGTATGGCTTTTGCCACTTTACTTCATAATAAAAAAACAAAAGATACAGTTATCAGAACTTGGTGTTAATGCAAAAAATCTTTTTCAAGTAATTTATTTCACACTCTTCTTAGGATTCTTATTCTCACTAGCAGCACTACTCGTTAATTATTTGAAGTATGGTGAACTCAATTTGGGGGCATATATAGGTGAAGATGCCTTTGCCTTGAGCATCTTTCTCTCTTTTGTCACTGCTATTGTTGAAGAAATACCTTTTAGAGGTTTTATCTTCAGCCAGACAAATAAGATTTTAGGGAGTGAGTTTAAAGCAAATGTTTTAACCAGTCTGGGATGGGTAGGAATTCATTTACCAATTGCATTCTTTGATTGGAGATTGGATCCAATATCCTTAGCTGTATATCTTGCACTAACCTTTACTTTTTCATTTGCAGCAACCTATCTCTTTGCACGAACAAAAAATATCGCGACCCCAATCCTACTTCATGTGTTCTGGCAATGGCCAATCATTCTTTTTAGGTGAATTTGGGTTATATTTGCGTTGACTTGCGATAGGGGAGTTTATATTATGTAATAACCGCATTATGAGACATCGGTTACTGCTGCCCGCACTAACAATAGTCTTTGGAGGATTTATCTTATTTGTATCTGTGATACATGCTTCAGAGATAAGTTTTGACGTTGACGATCTTGCCACACCACTTCCATTGGGCCCGACTATGGCAGAACATTATTATGTCGACTACGATCTACCTCAAGCAAGCTCTTCTTCAACTCTTCCTTTCTTACAGCAAATTCAAGCAATCGGTGACAAACTGCACATATATACTACACTTTCACCACAGTCACGAGCACAAGCTATGCTTGATCAATCAAACAGAAGAGTTGTGTTAGGAGAGTTGTTTATTCGAGAAGGGAAGATTGAGCAAGGCTTGATTGCATTAAGTAAGTCTCAACAATATCTTGATGAATCGCTTGAAATTTTTGTTGGCAGTGATGATAAGAGTTTTCGCACTAAACAAATTTTAAAAGAAATTGCTCTTGCATCTTTGAAACATAGAGAACGGATGGAGAATCTTTCACCACTAATGCCAGATGAATCCCGTACAATTATTGTTCAGAATGTTGATCGATCAAAACTTGTCTTCAATGGTGCGCGTCTAGCCCTTGAACAGCTTGGAGAGTCTGCTCCCCTCAACCCCTTCGATCAAAAATGATCTAGATAATCACAGTTGACAGATCATATCTAGTGTTGTTAGATGTTTCTTGTACCTATCAGTAGTGTTTTTAGGTTTCACTTGTGAAACATGATTTTGATGATATAGTGGATATATTATGAAGTGTCCCTTTTGTGGTAAGACCCACAATCATGTGCTTGAGTCTCGTACAAGTGATGATAAAACTCAGATACGTAGACGCAGGTTTTGTGAATCTTGTAATAAGCGATTCACGACCTATGAGAAGACGACGCAAAGTGTCTTGTGGGTGATAAAAAAAGACCAAAAGCGAGAGCTGTACGATAGAGAAAAAATTAAACGAGGTATCTTGCGTTCAATCGAAAAAAGGCCTGTTACCGTAAAACAGGTTGAAAATTTACTAGATGAAGTTGAGCGCCATATGCTTTCAAGGCAAACAGAGGAAGTACCCTCAAAAGAGATAGGGAAAGAGGTCTTGAAACTAATGAAAAAAATAGATACAGTGGCATGGTTAAGATTTGCAAGTGTGTATTTAGAGTTTGAAGACTTGAAGGATTTTGAGAAAGCAATTTCAAAAGCATTAAAATGACAAAAAACGGAAAAGATAAAAACGAAAAAGGAGAATTCACGGATGCACGAAAATCTGCATTATTTAAAATTGATGTGAAATCCCTATCTTCAAAAACAGAACTTGAAGGGCTTCGAAAAACAATTCTCACAGATCGTTATTCCTTGAAAGACAATGATGGCAACTCTATGGAAGAGTATCCTGAACAACTATGGCGTCGTGTATCAAAAGGTATTGCACAATTTGAAGAAACTTCAAAGAAAAAGAAAGAATGGGAGGAAAAGTTCTATGAGGTTATGGAAGACTTCAAGTTTGTTCCTGCCGGTAGAATTTTATCAGGTGCAGGTACTGGGTATGAAGTGACATTTTTTAATTGTTATGTAATTCCTTCTCCAAGCGACTCTCGTGGTGGCATTATGGAAAACATTACACAAACAGTCGAGATACAGTCTCGTGCAGGAGGAGTAGGTGTTAATCTCTCATCTCTCAGACCAAGAGGTGCTCGTGTTCATAAAGTAAACGGAACATCTTCTGGACCAGTAAACTGGGCCGCGCTTTACTCAACAGCAAATCACGACGTAATCCAACAAGGGGGATCAAGAAGAGGGGCTCTTATGTTAATGCTTAATGATTGGCATCCTGATATTGAAGAATTCATTACAGTTAAGCAGGATCTCACAAAAATTCCTGGTGCAAATCTCTCTGTGTGTATATCAGACACATTTATGGACGCTGTTAAAAATAATAGCGATTGGGATCTTGTTTTTCCAAAGGAGGTGGGTAGTGAAAAGTATGACAAAGAATGGGATGGCGACATACAAACTTGGATAGAAAAGGGAGGTCAGGTAACTGTTCACAAGACTGTCAAAGCGCGTAAAATCTGGGATATGATTAGCGAGGCAGCTTGGCGCTCTGCTGAGCCTGGACTCCACTTTATTGAAAGGTCAAATAAGCGCTCAAATACATGGTATTTTGAGAGGCTCATTGCCACCAACCCATGTGGTGAGCAGCCACTTGGAGCATGGTCAGTCTGCAACCTCGGTGCAATGAATTTAACAAAGTATGTTGTTGAAGGAAGATTTGACTATCAATCTCTTTCAGATGATGTAGCAATCGCGATGCGATTTATGGACAATGTTGTTGATGCTAACTTTTATTTCTACCCGGAGACATGGGATTCACAATCTGAAATTCGCAGGACCGGACTGGGGACAATGGGTTTGGGTGATGCGCTAATTATGATGAAAATTGCATATGGATCTGATGAATCAATTGATGTTATCGATAAAATTTATCAAACTATTAGAGATAGCGCATATCGTGCATCAAGTGAGATTGCCGCAGAAAAAGGAGCATTCCCCAAATTTGATAAAAAGAAATACTTAGATGGCTGGTTCATAAAACGATTACCAAAAGATATCCAGAGTTCCATTAAGAAAAATGGTATCCGTAATGCCGTATTGCTGACACAGGCACCAACTGGAACAACATCTCTTCTAGCTGGCGTGTCATCAGGAATTGAGCCTAACTTTAATTTTGAATACAAACGAACTGATCGCACAGGTGAGCATATTATGTATCACCCATTGTTTGAAGAATGGAAAAAACAACATCCTGACGCTGAGCGCCCAGAGTACTTCGTGTCAGCAATGGATTTGACCCCCGAAGAGCATCTAAAAGTTCAGGCAAAGATCCAGGAATATACAGACTCATCGATTTCAAAGACTGTAAATGCTCCAAATGAGTATACAGTGGAAGATGTCCAAAACTTGTATGCAAAGGCATACGACTTGGGCTTGAAAGGAATCACTTTCTTTAGAGATGGATCGAGACAGGGAGTATTGGAGAATGTTCCCCAAAAAGCAGAAAAGAAAGAAGCTGAAAGTGATGCAAAGGCGGAATCTAAAATAGAAAAAAAATCAAATGGAGTAAGTTTGCCAGCAACTAATGGTCAACTTGGATTACCTTTATCACCTGAGGCAGGAAGCACTATGATTAACAGGCCAACAGTTGTTCATGGGTCAACATATAAAGTAAACACTCCAATGGGTTCTGCGTTTATTACAATCAATCAGGATAATGCTGGTGAGCCAATTGAGATATTTATCAACATTGGGAAAGCAGGGTCTGATATTACTGCGATGGCAGCAGCTTTAGGAAGAACTATTTCTTCAAGTCTTCGTTTTAGAAGCAACTTGTCACCGAAAGAGCGTGCGAAGGAGATTGTTGATCAGCTTTCTGGTATTGGCGGTAGACGCTCGGTTGGTTTTGGTCCAAACCGTATACGATCACTTCCAGATGCGGTTGCGATGGCGCTAGCTACTCATTTTGAATTCAACAGCACAGTGGGTAACGGTAATGGGAATGGCCATTCACATACACACCTTGATTCCGAAGACGAAGAT